>JAEEGL014724409.1_pt1 | contig 213249 bp, 180 predicted proteins | sample 9134231 | NCBI WGS metagenome assembly JAEEGL01 (sample SAMN16246548, study PRJNA631951) | gut metagenome | biome: gut microbiome; feature: rumen; material: fiber-attached | host: Bos | place: Iran: Karaj | collected 2018-10 | reverse complement strand
TGTCATCCTTGTGGGCCATGACTTCATCAGTGAGTTCTGCGGGCAGATCGATTGAGAAGCTCTGCGGAAGGAGTTCCACGTGCCTTAGGGTGGAGAGCGGCTTTATTCCGGGTATTATGGGAACAGTGATTCCGGCTTCACGGCATTTGTCCCTGAACGAGTAGAACTTGTTGTTGTCGAAGAACATCTGGGTTATGACATAGTCGGCTCCGGCGTCCACTTTCCGCTTGAGGTTTTCTATGTCCGTCTCAAGGTTCGGAGCCTCGAAATGCTTCTCCGGATATCCGCCCACTCCTACAGAGAAGTCCGTACCTTCCTTGCCGCCTTCCTTTATCATCCTTACAAGTTCGTCAGCGTGTGAGAATCCTCCCGGAGTGGGGGTGAATCGCTTCTCTCCGACCATCGAATCGCCTCTCAGAGCAATGACATTCTCTATCCCCAGGAACGCGAAGTCCTTGAGCTTGGCCGCTGTCTGGTCGGCGGTATGTCCGGCGCAGATCATGTGAGGGACCACCTCGACCCCGTATCTCGCCATGATGGCTCCACATACTGCGGTTTCGCTGACGCGGTTCCTTACCATATGCCTGGAAAAAGTTCCGTCGGCTTCCTCGCGGAAGACGACCTCTTCCCTGTGGCGGGTGACGTTGATGTAGCGAGGGGAATATTCCATCAGCGGGTCGATGCTGTTGAAGAGGTCTTCCTTGCTCATTCCGCTAAGTGGCGGAACGATTTCAACAGAGGGGAAAGGCTTGCCTTCGCTTTTAAGGATGTCTTTGATTTTCATGGGGATATATGGATTGCAAGTTCTATTGTTTCTATAACAGGTGACCAAGGAAGCGTTTGCCGTCCTCTTCTGAGAAGCCTCTCCTTGAGCAGTAGTCATCGTATTGTTCCTGACTTATCCTGAATATCTCAGGATAGCCGGCTCTGGGATGGAACGTGATGAATCCGCAGATCGAAGCGTCGGGTATCATCGCACAACTTTCAGTGAGGGTTATGCCGAGCTCCTCAGAGCGGGGAAGAAGTGAGAGGATATCCCTTTTGATCGAGTGGTCCGGACAACTGGCGTACCCGGCCGCAGGTTTGCGTACTGCGCAGCTCTTTCCCTTGGGCAACATCTTCTTTAGGCGGATGTCCAACCATTTTGAAGCGGTCTCTGCAAGAGTCACCCTGACGGACCTCTCCATCATGGAACCGTAATCGGTGGAGCAGGCTTCGCAGTTGCATCCCTTAGGATGTAAGGAGGAATGCTCCGAAGTGTAATTGACGCTGATTGCGAACATCCCGAAAGCTCCCTGGATTCCGGACTCCTTGTCGGGAACGAAGTCGGAGAGCGACTCCAACCTCTGCCTCTTTTCGAGTCCTTTCTGGACCCTTTCCTGACGCAGCATGGGGAGGAGGGTCCCGTTCTCCAATACTATGTCATTTCCTTCCCTATGTGCGCCGGTGATAAGGGATGAAACCCTTACGCTCACCTCTTTCTTTCTGTTGAATCTTCTAAGTATGGCACGGCCTTCAGTGAACAGCTTCTGTTTTTCAGGGTCGTTCTTCATGCCTATGAGACCGTTCCCGTCCCTTATTCCCCAGACTGCGAAAAACAGCGGCCAGTCGAAACTGCTCATCAGTTCTCCGATAGGGATCTCATACGCCTCGAAATTCTCCGCGTTGATCTTGTCTGCAGGAACATAGCTGGAAGGGGAGTATCCGATGATAGTCTTGATGGTGTGTGGAGAAGGAGTTATGCCTCGCTTACGGAGTTCGTACAGCTCGCGTATCTTCTGCTGTTCCTTATGTTCAGCCATTTCGAATGCCTCCCTGTCCATCATGCACTTCTTGGCCTTGACAGCTCCTTCGGAAGCGTCGTGGCTGTAGAACACGTGGGAGTAGAGGGGAGCGAGCTTTACCGCAGTATGAAGGGCGGATGTGGTGGCTCCTCCGATGAAAAGAGGAATGTCCATTTCCCGGCGGGTCATCTCACGGCAGATTTCTTCCATCTGGAAGAGGGATGGGGTGATAAGACCGCTGACGCCGATCATGTCGGCCTTCCTTGAGATGGCTTCATCAAGTATCCTTTCCTTGTCCACCATTACGCCGAGATCGACAACATCGAAGCCGTTGCAGGTGAGGACTATTCCGGTTATGTTCTTTCCGATATCGTGTACGTCACCTTTTACGGTAGCGTTGATTATAAGAGGTTTACGAGATCCGTTTTCCTCTTTATCGCCCTTGTTCTCCTCTTTCATGTAAGGCTCCAGAATAGCGACTGCGTCCCTCATTATCTTGGCGGATTTGACGACCTGGGGAAGGAACATCTTTCCGTCTCCGAACAGTTCGCCGACTTTCTCCATACCCTTCATAAGAGGTCCTTCGATAACTTTGACGGCACTTCCGGATGAACCCATGCATTCCATCACATCTGCCTCGAGAGTCTTGGCGGAACCCTTGACAAGGGCATCCATAAGACGCTCTTCCGGAGTCCTGGTGCTTTCTTCACTCTCCTTGGGTGAGGACTCTTCAGGGGAGGCCTTGGCAGCTTCTTTTGCGGCGAGTATCTCCTGGGCTTTGGCTATCAGCCTTTCGGTAGCCCCTTCGTCAGAGTCCATCACGACGTCTTCGACGCATTTGCGGAGTCCCGGCTCTATTTCATCATATACTTGGAGCATTCCGGGGTTCACTATACCCATGTCAAGACCGGCCTTGACTGCATGGTACAGGAATACCGTGTGCATGGCTTCCCTGACGGTGTTGTTGCCCCTGAAGGAGAAACTGAGGTTCGATATTCCTCCTGAGGTCCTCGCTCCGGGAAGGTTGCTCTTTATCCACCTTACCGCCTCTATGAAGTCCACGGCGTACTTCGCATGTTCAGCCATACCTGTGCCGATCGACAGGACGTTCACATCGAAGATGATGTCCTCGGGAGGTATGCCTATGCCGGTAAGAAGGTCATATGCCCTTTTGCATATGGCGATCTTCCTTTCATAGGTTGTGGCCTGTCCTTCTTCATCGAAGGCCATTACGACCATAGCCGCTCCAAGCGACTGGATCTCTTTGGCGTGGGCTAGGAATACTTCCTCTCCTTCCTTCAAGGAAATGGAGTTCACTATGCATTTGCCCTGGGCGTTCTTCAGTCCTGAAAGAATGGTCTCCCAGTCTGAAGAGTCTATCATCAGGGCGGCTTTGGCTACCGCAGGATCATTCTGTATGTGACGGACGAACTTCTCCATCTGCATGCGTGAATCCAGCATGGCGTCGTCCATGTTGATGTCGATGATCGAGGCTCCGTTCTCTATCTGGTCGGCCGCTATCTGGAGGGCCTGGTCGTATTCACCTGCGGCTATGAGCTTCGCGAACTTCCTGGAACCCGCTACGTTGGTCCTTTCACCTATGTTGCAGAAATTGCCGTTCTTCAGGTCCACTTTCACGCTTTCGAGTCCGCTGACCCTTAAGGGCTTGTCTTCTTCTTTCCTGGGGAATTCCCTGGGAGAAACGTCGCTTATTGCTGTAGCTTCGGCGCAGATATGGTCAGGGGTTGTTCCGCAGCAGCCTCCTACTATATTGACGGATCCGTGTTCGGCCATCTTGATGATGCATGCCGCCATGTGGCTGGGCTTGTCATCGTATTCTCCCATTTCGTTGGGGAGGCCGGCGTTCGGATAGCAGCTTACTGGAAGGTCGCTGAAGGATGAAATCTCATCCACAAGCGGTATCATCTCCTTTGCACCAAGGGAACAGTTGATTCCGAAGGCGAGAAGAGGGTAGTGTGAGACCGAGTCATAGAAGGCTTCGAGCGTCTGCCCGGTCAGGGACCTTCCGCTAAGGTCATTGGCCGATACGGAAACCATCACAGGGAACCCTTGTGCTATTTTGCTTATGGCATAGAGGGCGGCCTTGGCGTTGAGGGCGTCGATGCAGGTCTCCAGAAGAATGAAGTCCACTCCGCCTTCTATTAGGGCCTTTGCCTGTTCGCCGAAGTGATCGGCCATCTGGTCGAAGCTGTAATGCCTGAAAGAAGGATCGGAGATGTCGGGAGCCAGAGAGAGGGACTTTGAGGTGGGTCCCATGCTTCCTGCGACGAACACTTTCCTTGCGAACCCTGTTCTCAAGAACTCCTCATTGGCCTTGTCGGCCGCTTTCCTGGCGATCTTGGCACCATGGAGGGCAAGAAGTGAAGCGTATTCCTCCAGACCGTATTCTGACTGGGATATACGGTTGGAACTGAAAGTATTCGTGGTGATTATGTCGGCTCCAGCGTCGATGTATTCGGCGTGGATTTCTTCGATGATGTCGGGCCGGGTCAGATTGAGGCAGTCGTTGTTCCCTTTAAGTTCCTTACTGCAACTGGCGAAAGGAGCGCCATTACGGAAGTCGTCCTCTGTGAGAGAACGCTTCTGGATCATGGTGCCCATGGCCCCGTCAAGGACCAGGATTCTTTTTTTCGCTATGGAAAGGATCTCCTTACGGAGATTCCCGTATCTTTCGGGGAAATCTTTGCTCTTGCCCATCTTTGTCTTGTCCGAACTGCAAATATAACCAAAATCTTCCTTCTAGACCATAGTATGAAATGAGGCAGGTGTCATGGGGCGTGTTTTTTGCAGCCGGCATTTATCGTTAACGGAATACAATCATGGCAGACAATTATCTTGAGAAGCGCTTCGAGGAAGTGTTCGGTTCCGGACGCAAACCCTCGGGCCGTCATTTCCCGAAAAAGGACTACCAGTCCCTGGACACCCTTTTGCACAAGAACCGTTCGCACAGAAGTTTCGACCCTGAAAGGGTCCCTTCGGAAGAAGAACTCCGGAAGATAGTGGAAGTGAATACATTCATCCCTTCCGCGATGAACCAGCAGGCTTTGCGCTTCAGGACAGTGTCTGATCCGGTTGAGGCCGGTACTGTACTTTCCAATATCAAGATGGGAGGGGCTCTTCCCGAACTTCATCTTCCGGTCCAGGGAACGGAACCTCCGTCATACATTATTGTGATGTCATCAAAAGAGGAGAACAAGTTCGTTGACATTGACCTTGGAATATCCCTTCAGAGTATGGCGCTGCGTGCTGTGGACCTTGGATACAACGCCTTGATGGTCTGCAGTTTCAACCCGGACAAACTGAAAGAGGACCTTCATCTTCCATATCGTCCACTCGCTGTCCTTTGCATTGGCAAGGGCAAAGATTCCATTTTCCTTATGCCATGCGATGAAGGAGACTCCCTCAAATATTATCGTAAAGAGGGAGTACATTATGTCCCCAAGATAAAGCTGGAGGACCTTTTGGTATAATTATCAACGATGATTCTCCTTTGAAAAGAACATAACGGACCGGCCTCCTTTTGGGGACCGGTCCATTGTAAGTGCGTGTTCCTTTGATTGGACTTACTTTCCGTGATACTTCAATTCTTTGGTCTTAGGGTCCCTTGACCACATCTTGAAGAAGTCCCACATCATATCAGCCGCTGGTTTGAAGTTCCAGTGACCGTAATCAATGATGGCGTTGGCCTGGATAAGAGGCATTCCGTCCTTGTAAAGACGGCCGTATTCTACGACAATGCCTTCACCCTTGTTGGTCTTGACCTGACCCCTGTCCTTGAAGTCCAGACCGAACAGAGGATAAGTGCTGAAGTCAGCTTTTTCAGGGAAAGGGATACCGTTCAGGCAAGCATAGGTCTTCCAAGCGACCCATACGCTGTTCTGCTCAGCGGGGCTCGGCTCATGGAACCATACTCCGTCGTTTGTTCCGGTGACTGAGAAGTAAGGCATAAGGATCTTTCCGCTCTTTTGCGTAGCGTCATTGATCAGTGACTCCGCACTGTGTCCGAGGTGCTTCATTCCGGGGATGATACCCGCAGAGTGGCCACCTACGGCAGCGAAGATATAGCTCTTCTTGATTCCGAGGCCGGTAGCGGTTGCGCTTCCTGCGGAAAGTCCTTCAGCATAGATTCTTGAAGGGTCGATCTGAGGATATTTCTTCAGGAGGAAATAGATGGTTTCTTCGATTCCGTTGTATCCCATCTGGGGCTGTCCGTTGCCTTCCCATTCCATCTCGACTACAGCGAAGTTCTCTTTTGCGGCCAGCTCCACGAATCCTGAAGTCTCGCTCTGGGTTCTGGGGTCATTGCCGTGTCCGTGGAGAAGGACAACCAAAGGAACGCTTGCGTTGGGGGCATTGAGCACTGACTTGGGCATATACTCATACCAGAGGAACTTCTCTCCATTGCCCATGACATCCTCCTGTATCACGTTTCTCTCTATTCCGAGGCGGTCGAACATGGGGTAGGGCTCAAGCTCATAGGCTCCATACTGCTCGAACTTGGCACCGGTGTACCATGTGTGACCGAAGTTGTTGTAACGGTAGTTACGTGACATCAGCTTGTCCCATGCATCTGCGACGGCGTCTTTGAGTGAGATCGCTGCGTTCGGATTTACCACTACCCTCAGAAGGTCTTCGTCGGGATTGGTGTATACGGCGCTTCCGCCTTCGGTACTGGTGAGAGTGGCGTTGTCAAGTGTCTTGTAAGCTGCTGCGACTTTAGCTGAATTCTTTCCTGCCGCATAAACGGGTACGGGAACCGCTCCTGCAGCAATCTTGGCTGGTTTTCCGCCGATGGTCACTATGCCTGCAAGCATTCCGGCGTGAGGAGCGATGGCTTTGTTCACGAAGGTGGCGCCTTCACCGATGGCGATGACCTTGAGATTTGAGATGGCCCCCATGTTCTCGATGATGTTCTTGAACGCCTCGAAGTCTTCGGTCTCACTCCATTTGGCGCCTTTAGGGGCTACGACCATCACCGTTCCGCCGAATTCTCCGGTGATGTCGGTGATCCCTGACTGCGAGACAAGAGCATCGGCTCCTTCACGGGTGAGTTTGGTGTCAGGGTATATGAGATAAGTGGGGCTTGTGAACCCGACCCTTCCGGCAAGGTCATTTCTGGGAGAAGATACGCTGAAGACGATTTCTTCGGGGAGAGCCCTTCTCGGGGGCTGGGCGTTCATGCATACCGCCGCGCTAAGGGCGAGGATGACGCCTAGAAGTCTGATTGCTTTCATATCTGTTCTGTTTTTGCTGTTTTCCGGTAAAGCCGCATTGCGACAATACAAAGATAGGGACAAAGGAACGGCTCTCCTTTATCCCAATCTTCATAAACCTTGTCAAAATATTCTTTCCGGCCTTTTCTATAGGAATTTTCCGGTAATGCTTTCCGCAGAGGACTTGATATGTTCAGGTGCCCCGCAGGCCACTATCCTTCCTCCGGCCTCGCCTCCGCCGGGGCCCATGTCGACGATATAGTCGGCGCAGCGGATGAGGTCGAGGTCATGTTCTATGACAATGACAGTCGCCCCTAATGATATAAGGTGGCGGAAAACTTCCATGAGTGTCCTGACGTCAAGAGGGTGAAGACCGATTGTGGGCTCATCGAATACGAATACAGTGTCACCTTGGGCACGGCCCATCTCAGAGGCGAGCTTGAGTCTCTGGGCTTCTCCTCCGGAAAGGCTCGGGGTAGCTTCACCAAGGGTGAGGTATCCGAGTCCCAGGTCACGAAGGACCCTGAGCCTTGAGGATACGAGCGGAAGGTCGGAGCATTCGGTGACGGCTTCTTCGACGCTCTTTTCCATCAGTTCAGGAAGAGATACCCCTTCTCCGTCTTTTTTCTTTCTCGGAATTCTGAAGGCCTTCTTCGAGTATCTTGATCCTCTGCAGTCAGGACAGGGGATGTCCACGTCCGGAAGGAACTGTACGTCGAGGCTTATGCTGCCTGTCCCGTCACAAGTGGGGCATCGCAGATCTCCGGTATTGTATGAGAAGTCTCCCGCCTTGAATCCCATCTCCTTGGCCTTCGGGGATTTGGCGTAGACCTTCCTCAGTTCGTCATGGACGTTGCTGTAAGTGGCGACAGTCGATCTGACGTTTATTCCGATAGGGGAAGCGTCGATCAGTTTCACCTGGCGGATTCCTTCCGCCTCAATCGACTCTACGTGAGAGGGGAAGGTTTTGCCGCTGATTTTGGCTTGCAGCCCGGGAATGAGGCTCTCCAGAATCATCGTCGTTTTTCCCGAGCCGGAAACCCCTGTGACGACGGACAGTTTTCCTTTCGGGAAGCTCACGTCTAGAGGCTTTACGGTATGAATGCTTCCTGTCTTCATACGAATGGCCCCTTGGGAGAAGATGTCCTCACCATTGTCCGAGCGGGGAAGGGGATTGCCTGATCTGAAGAACTCTCCTATCCTTGAGGAAGGATTATCCGCTATTGACGGTACGCTTCCTTGGGCTATTATGCTTCCGCCTGAAGCTCCGGCTCCGGGACCGAGTTCTATTATCCAGTCAGAATGCTCAAGTACCTGTACGTCATGATCTACGACTATGACGGAGTTCCCGTCATGAACCAGATCGTCCATTACGCCCAGGAGTCCGACAAGATTGGAGGGGTGCAGACCGATCGAGGGCTCATCAAGAACATACAGGACTCCCGTCGTACGGTTCCTCACAGCTCTGGCGAGCTGTACCCTTTGCCTTTCTCCAGTTGATAGGGTGGATGCGGACCGGTCCAGAGACAGGTATGTCAGGCCGAGATCCACAAGGCGGGCGGCCGTGTCCAGGAAGGATTCGCAGATGCGCTCCGCCATCGGACGCATTTCTACAGGAAGGGACTCCGGTACTCCTTTTACCCATTCGATGAGATCCCCAAGGGGCATTTCGCAGGCCTTGTCAAGTGATATCCCGCGAAGAAGGGGAGCCCTTGCCGCATCGGAAAGCCTGGTGCCATGGCATTCCGGGCAGATGTCCTCTTTTAGGAACTTCTCGACCCTTTTCATTCCCTTCTCGTCCTTCACTTTGGAAAGGGCGTTCTCGACTGTGTATACGGCGTTATAGAAGGTGAAGTCGAGTTCACCGGCCTGATTGGTGGTTTTTGAGTGGAAGATGATGTGCTTCTTCTCGGCAGGGCCGTGGTACACTATCTCTTTCTCTTTGTCAGTCAAGTCCTTGAAAGGTACGTCGGTCCTTACTCCCATCGCTCTGCACACGTCTGTCATAAGGGACCACATCAGAGAGTTCCATGGAGCGACTGCGCCTTCATCTATCGAGAGGTTCTCGTCCGGTACGATCGTGGAAAGATCCACTGTGCGGATGGTTCCGGTTCCCTGACAATGGGGACACGCTCCTGTCGAATTGAATGAGAGGTCTTCGGCTCCGGGACCGTAGAAGTGCTCACCGCATACAGGGCAGACAAGCTCCCTTTCTGCAGCCACGTCCATCGAAGGCGGAACGTGATGGCCGTTGGGGCAACGGTGGCTTGAGAGGCGGGAGAACATCAGCCTCAGGGAATTCAGCAGTTCGCTTGAAGTACCGAAGGTGCTTCTTATCCCCGGCACACCGGGCCTCTGGTGAAGAGCCAGCGAAGCCGGGACGTATCTGACCTCGTCCACCTGAGCCCTTGTCGCCTGGGTCATTCTTCTTCTGGTATAAGTTGATAGTGACTCAAGATATCTTCTTGACCCTTCAGCGTACAGGACTCCGAGAGCGAGGGAGGACTTTCCGGAGCCGGACACACCGGCTATGCCGACGATCTTTCCAAGAGGGATGTCAACGTCTATGTTTTTGAGGTTGTGGGCTTTGGCACCTCTGACTTCAATATGTGCGGGTGAGAATCTTTCTTTGTTTTCTGTCATGACTAGAAATCTAAGCTGGTGAAATACTCCTTGCTCTCTTCCTTGCAGAAGTCAAGAGCACGGTTGACATAGTCCAGGAAGGGCTTTGCGCTCTCAAGGATCGAGCACATTTCCTTGGCGGGATCTTTCCCTTTCAGCATCTTTTCGTCAGGTATCATGCAAAGGAGGAACCTCTTCAGTTTGAAGTACTCCGAATCCGGAGTCCCGTCCGGGAATCCTTTCGGTACCTTCTTCAAAGCTCCGTCGGTATCGAGGTAGAGTCTGGCGTCTACTTTTGAGAGAATCTGTCTGAAGTCTCCATCTCCCATCATTATGTCTTCCCTTATGGTTTTCAGTTCACGTGGAGTGGGCATGTACGCTCCCACAGCCAGCATGTGGGGATTCTTAGGGGATCCTATCTGGAAGTAGTATCCTCCGTATGTCGATTTTTTCCCGTCACGGCAGATATAGAATCCCATGTTGTCCTTGTATGGTGTCTTGTCCTTTGAGAAACGCAGGTCCCTGTATATCCTGTAGACGCAGTCGGAAGGGGAGAGCGGACCTATGGAGGGATCGAAAGCGCGTATCCCGCTTATCATCCTGGCGGCAAGGTCGTCTACTTCGGCCTTGGCCTGCCTGTACCAGTCCTTGTGGGCGTCGAACCAGGCCTTTTCGTTGTGGAGCGACAGCTCCTTCATGAATTCTATTGCTGCTTTCATCTTTAGCGGGGAATTATAGTTTGGCCTTTGTATCTTCCGGAAGGGCCTCTTCCATGAACTCACAGGCGTCGGCTACGCAGTCCGGGCATTCCCGAAGGACTTTTCCGGTTCCTATTCCTTTCAAAAGACGGCACAGGGTGGCTCCGTTGCGCTGCTGGAACTTGGTCATTACGCCCTTCATGGCACGGACTGAGGAGTTCCTGTCTTTAAGGACTGTGCCGAGCACCATTCCTGCCCCTATAAGGGCTCCGCAGGTGCCTTCCATATTGCCCATGCCGGCCGCATATGCTCCGGCTATCTCCAGGCTTGTGTTTTCGTCAAGCCCGGTAAGGTCACAGTAGGAACACAGTACCGCTTGAGCACAATTGTGCGTGAAATTCCTTTTCTTTTCGGCGGCTACGGTCTTTCTGGAGTTCATGTGTTGTGATTTTTGGGATGACTAAGGTAAACATTATCGGCGGGTTCGGCAAGACGCAGTGGGAGCGGAAGGACATTATTTTTTCGCAGCAAATGCGTATATTTCGGAAGAATATTTTTTACAAAGACTGTAAAGAAAACGATATCCTTGCCCTTTGTTCACACTTTGATGATTGATTATCAATGAAAAGAAACCTTATCCTTTTGGCGATTGTTCTGTTTGTGACGCCGACACTCAATGCCCAGGCCCAAGAGGTTGACACTGTTTTTACCGCCACATCCAATCCGTTTGTCAAATACAAGTATCTCGGGGACCCCGCCGCTCTGGTTGACGGGAACACCCTTTATATCTATGCAGGTCACGACGAATGTCCTGACGGGGCTATGTATTACGAAATGAAGGAGTGGTGCATCCTCTCCACTACGGACATGAAGACTTTCAAGGAGCATTCATATAAACTCAAGGCGACCGATTTCCCCTGGGCGAAAGGTGAGGCCTGGGCAGGTCAGGTCATAAAGAAAGGGGACAAGTACTATTGGTTCGTCACCGCGGAGCACAAAACCATTCCGGGGAAAGCCATAGGTGTTGCAGTATCTTCTTCTCCGACAGGACCTTTCGTGCCTTGCGAAAAGGCTCTTGTGACCAATGACATGACTACAGGATACACCGATATAGCTTGGGATGACATTGATCCTACAGCATTTGTTGATGATGACGGCAAGGCTTATGTCATCTGGGGAAACACTCAGCTTTACTACGCTTTGCTGTCCGATGATATGACATCCCTTGCTGGTGAGATCAAGCCCATCTCCATCCCCGGAATCCATCAGCCTTCGCTTCCCGCCTCTGCCCAGCCTTCACTTATAAGCAGGAACAGGCAGCCTGAATACCAGGAGCACAAGGACTATGACTTCTACACTGAAGCTCCTTGGATCCACAAGAAAGGAAACACTTATTATCTTTCATTCTCGGTAGGCTTCCCGGAAAAGACCGCATACGCCACATCCCGTTCAATCAATGGTCCATGGACTTACAAGGGGATCCTCAATGAGATAGCCGGGCACTCCAACACCAATCACCACTCCATATTCGAGTTCGGAGGGAAGTGGTATTTCCTGTACCATAACGGTGCCATCAATACAAACGGCGCTTCATACAGGCGTTCGCTCTGCATTGACCGTCTTTACTACAAGGGCGGGGAAATGAAAAGGGTACAGATGACCAGCGAAGGCCTTTGGGGAAAATAAATCTCTGTTCTAAAGAAGGAAGAACATAGCGACTCCCGCCATACTCACCAGCACTCCGAGGATCTCCTTGGGGCGTATCTTCTGGTGGTATACGAACGCGTAGGGGAAGAGTATGAGCACAGGCGTCAGGGCCATCAGGGTCGAAGCGATTCCTGCATTTGTGTACTGCACAGCCATAAGCGAGAGCGATACACCGAGGAAAGGCCCGAAGAATGTCATGATGAGGGCATACTTCATTCCCTTGGGGTTATGCAGAGCGGCTTTCAGCATGGGAACGCTTTTCTGGATGTACATCATAAGGATGAACCCGGCGGCACCTATGATAGCCCTTATCATTGTGGATGCGAAAGGAAGCATGGTGGCGAAGGATTCAGAGGCGGCAGCAGGGACGGCGGCAGTGTAGTGCGTCATACCGACTTTGCTAAGGACAAGTCCCACTCCCTGTCCTATTCCGGCTCCGATTCCAAGGAGGATACCCTTCAATGGAAGAGAAAGTTTCACGGTATGGCCTTCTCCTCTCGAGAGTATGGAAATCGCAATACCGGTGAGAGTGACGGCCATGGCTATCATTGAAGTCCATTGGAGACTTTCACCAAGGAGTATCCAACCTGCAATGGCCGCGAAAGGGGGAGCGAGAGTCATGAGGAGCTGTCCGAACCTTGCCCCTATATGAAGGTAGCAGTTGAAAAGGCACCAGTCACCGAATACGTAACCCACCAGAGCTGATAGCGCGAGCCAGAACCAGGCTTTGCCGTCGGCATAAACAGGGTATGGATGTCCTGTGGTTATCCACAGCAATCCTCCCAGAAGGATGGCTGCCAGAGTGAGCCTTATGACGTTCGCTATGAGGGATCCGATCGCATGACTGGCCTTGTCCGCGAATAGGGCGGTAACAGTCCAGCTTACTGCTACTACTAGAGAAATGATTTCCCCGAGATGGTTCATCTTGAATTATTTGTAAAGTCCGTCCGTTTTCCTTTGTCGGGAATCGTCAAGCGGTTCCTCCGTCAGCCCTGAAACCTATGCTCCTGAAGAAGTCGGCATACCTTTCGTCATGAAGATCGGTCGCGACAAGGTCGTACATCCCTTCTTCGAGAAGGTATTCAGCTCTTTCTGACACCTTGGGACCGTACATGCCTTCCAAAGTTCCGACGTTCCTCTGGAAAAGAGCTCCCGCTTCCTTGTAGGACGCGTAATGCTTTTCTGAGCACCAGAGGTATCTTTCCGGATGTGCGAGCACCGGTTGGTAGCCTTCATTTACAAGGTGCTTGATTTCTTCAGCGGGATTGAGTTTCCCGATACGTAGCGGGTTGCTTATCGGAAGTTCCACAAGGATATGGTTGCCTTCCCATGGCATGAGCCATCCGTTACGAAGGACGTCTGGCCAAGTTTCCTCAATGATGCGGTATTCCATCGAAGGGAAGATCTCAAGGGGGACATCCTTCCTTGCCAGAGCGTCTTTGAGGACCCCGTACTGCCTCATGATGTCATCCGGGGTGTTGTGGAAACGGTGGTTGCGGTGGGAAGTGCATACGGCTCTCTTGTACCCGAACGCCACCAGATGTCTAGCCAGTGAGACCGATTCACGAAGAGTCTGAGCACCGTCATCGATCCCGGGGAGGATATGGCAGTGGCAGTCAGTGAAGGGTGTGATGGTGTTCGGGACGGTTCCCATACGGCAATTTGTAATAGGCCGCAAATATGGACAAAATAATTCTCTTGCGGAAATGCTTGAGGGAAAATGGCTCTATTTCCTGTCAAGATGGACTCTTTTCAGGGAATCAAGCGGGATGACTGGCTTCTCCACATCCTCGGGTACAGGCAATCCGTTCAGTGAAGCGAAGTACTGTACGCAAGCGTCCCTCCACCATTTTGCGTCGGAAAGTTGAATCGACAGTTTGTCCGCTATCTTCCGGTGCCTTTCCTTGTCGACATAAGGTTTGAGGCTGTCCCAGAGCTTCACGTATCCTTCGACTTCCTTTACTCCTTTGTCGTAGTGGAGGCAGATTTCATCCCACAGGGTGCGTCCGGAGTTCATCTTGTAATCCCATGGAACATGGTGGAACCATAGGAGAAGCTCTTCCGGGCAGGTGGATATGTCATCGTAGGTGGAAGCCAAGGGCTCATTGTACTGGTCGACGGCTCCGCTTCCTTGCCTGGTCCTGTCGAATCCGATCCCGTCCTTGTCGGCCTTATGATAGTAAGGCGGCTGCCAGTCGGGCCTCATTCCGGGTCTTGTTCCCCAAGGCTCAGGACCGTAATGGTGGTCGAAAGCGAATATGTGGTGGAGTCCAAGAGGCATCATGTAGTCCACGCAGGATTCTCTGGATGAAAGCATCATCCGCTTCATTGGTTCCACGAACTTCCTTGTGAACTTCTTCTCGCTCATGAGCGAGGGTTTGGGGAAGGTGAGACGCAGCCATTCTTCAGCGATCTTTTCGGAAGAGAGGGTCGGGTCCCATGCGAGCCTTCCGAAAGCGTACCAGTTGGACTGCGCGAAAATGTTCCCGCACCAGTCTTTTCCGTCTCCGGTGTTGGCTACTCCCGCTATCACGGAAAGAGGTGCTCCGGATGTAACCTGGGCCACTGTCCCTCTGCCGGAATAAGTTTCGGCGTCAAGGCATTCCTCCCACATCGTGGAAAGGAACACGCTGTGGTTCTCCTGTCCGAGGTATTCCTGGGTTATCTGCAGTTCGGGGGCGAGAGACGTGTGGGGCATCTTGCCGAACAGGGGGCTGAAAGGTTCCCTTGGCTGGAAGTCTATAGGACCGTTCTTCACTTGTACGACCACGTTGGGAAGGAACTGCCCGTCAAGCGGCTCGAACTCTTCCATCGCCTGCATCGCACGGTCGGGGCTTCCTGCGGAGTAAACGAATGATCTCCACATGACTATCCCGTCATGGGGAGCAAGCAGCCCTGCCAGCATGTTGGCTCCGTCGACGTGGCTTCTGCCGAAGTCCTGCGGTCCGGGCTGACCTTCGCTGCTGGCCTTCACAAGGAACCCTCCGAAGTCAGGTATGAGAGAGTAGATTTCCTCAACCTTGTCCTTCCACCATGTGATGACTTCGGGGGAGAGGGGATCCGCAGTAGGGAGTCCTCCGAGGACCATGGGAGTCGCGAAGTTTATGGAAAGGTATGTCCTGATGCCGTACTCCCTCAGGATGTCGGCAATCTTTGCAACCCTTTCCAGATGCTCCCTGTCAAGTATTTTCGGGGAGGCGTTGACATTGTTGAGGACGGATCCGTTTATTCCGATCTTCTGATTGAGAAGGCCGTATTCATTTATCCTTCCGGCGGGTATCTCCTCGGCCGTCCAGCTCCAGATTGATTGCCCGGCGTAACCCCTTTCTACGCTGTCGTCAAGATTGTCCCAATGGTTGAGAATGCGGTATTCGTATGCCGGTTCCCCTTCAAGGGCTATGTCGCCGTCCGCCCAAAGACGGTCATTGCCCTTGACGCATCCGCCAAGGACAATGACAGCGGGGAGGATCCCCAAGAGTGCTTTTGCTCCCATGTGTTGTACTTATTCTCTTTCTCCTCAGTCGAGTCCCTCTATTGTCATGATGTTTCCATTCTCATCGTAGCGGAGTTCGCAGACCTTGAGGCTCCTCAGCCAGGTCCTTCCGCCTGAAGGGACGCTGTCATGGTGGAAGAGCCACCATTTGCCGCCATATTCCACAATGCTGTGGTGGGTGGTCCATCCTACTACGGGTGTCAGAATTTCTCCCTTGTAGGTGAAAGGACCGTAAGGATTGTCACCCACGGCGTAGCACAGATGATGGGTGTCGCCAGTTGAGTAGCTGAAATAGTACTTCCCGTTGTACTTGTGCATCCAGCTGGCCTCGAAGAACCTGCGGTGGTTGTCTCCTGCGGTGAGTGGTTTGCCGTTCTCGTCCAGGATCACGACAGGGCGGGGCTCTTCAGCGAACTGAAGCATGTCCTCGGAGAGGAGGGCGACCCTCGCAGGGATCGCCGGCTCATCATCCGAAGGGAATGTGCTCCCGGTGTCCAGGGCCTTGTTGTCCCTGTACCTCTGGAGCTGGCCTCCCCATATTCCCCCGAAATAGAAGTAGTGTTTTCCATCTTCTTCGAACACACACACATCGATGGAATAGCTGCCCCTCATGGGGTCAGGTTGGGGGATGAAGGGGCCTGTGGGGGAGTCTGATACCGCGACTCCGAAGCGGAATATGTCTGTCTTGTCCTTCATCGGGAAATACATGTAGTACTTCCCGTTCTTCCTTGCGACATCGCAGTCCCAGAGCTGTCTTCCGGCCCAAAGGACGTCCTCCTTCTTGAGGACGATGCCATGGTCCTTGATCGGGGAAGTCATGGGATCGTCGCCCTCGAGAGATAGGACATGGTAGTCCTTCATGTCGAAGTGGCTTCCGAAATCGTCTTCAGGAATTCCGGACTCCCAGTCGTGGGAAGGATATATGTAGAGTTTGCCGTCAAAAACATGGACTGACGGGTCCGCCATGTAATCGGCGGGGAAAAGGTATCTCTTGTTTTCTTTGAGTGCCATGGTGTCTTGTATTATGTGGTTGCAGTCTTTATTTGTTTGCGCTTCTTTCGCTTATCGCCTTGTTGATTTCGTCCATACGCTCGTCACTGAGTTCGTACTTGCTGATGATCCACATGGCAAGAGCGAGAAGGATGGCGGGTATTATGCACACGAGCCAGAGGATTCCCTGCTCAGCAAGAGCTGACTGGACCTTGAGGTCCGCATTGAATCCCACTGCGGCGAGAACGAGCCCGGGGACAACTCCACCGAGAGCCATTCCGGCTTTGTAGAAGATGCCGGTAAGGGCGTTGACTATTCCGGCGATCCTCCTTCCGGTCGTGAATTCGCCGTAGGCGACGACCTCGGGAACGAGAGCCCACATGTAACCGGTAGCTACGATGACGCCTGTCGATTTGATGAACTGGGCGAGATATACGATCCACATCTGGCTCTTGAGTGAAGGTATCACGGAGACGAGGTAAAGCAGAGCCATACCGATGATGGCGGTGGAAAGGAAGATGTAGAACATTCCCTTCTTGCCGACTTTACGCTTGATCGCGGGAACCAGAGGCATGAAGATGAAAGCGGGGATGGATCCCAGTCCCATGAATGTGGAGAGCTGTCCCGTTATAGCCTCCATATTATATGTCATATAGTAGGAACCGGCGGCATTTCCGACGCTCATCATCGCGAAAGCGGTGATGAAGAAGAATGCGAGCACCCTCAAGGGGCGGTTCCTCACGAACTCCATCCAAAGGTCGCTTACCTTGACGTTCGAAGCCTCCTTCGCGTCCATGACGACCCTCTCCTTGGTCTGTGAGAAGCAGAAGATTAGGAGTGCAAGGCCGGCCAGAGCGTAGATGGTCATTGTGTAGAACCATGCCGGCGCAGCCTCAGGGGTGTTGATCACAGCTTCTCCAGCAGCGTCCTTGGGGGCGAAAAGAGCTATGACGATAGGAATTCCCATAGAAACGGCGAGACCTCCGAGGTTGGCCATGAACATCCTGGTGGAAGTGAGGACCGTGATTTCATCGGTGTCCCTTGTGAGAGAAGAGTTGAGGGCTCCGTAGGGGACGTTGACCAGTGTATAGCACATCGAGAGGCCTACGTATGTAATGTATGCGTAGAGCAGTGATCCGCTGAATCCGTTCCAGAAGCACAGTATCGCGAGTCCTGTCAGAGGGATTCCGCCGAGAATCAGATACGCACGGTATTTGCCCAATTTGGGGTTCTTCTTGTCCACGAAGGTGCCTACGATGGGGTCCCACACCACATCCACAATCCTTACTATCAGGAACATGAGTGCAGCGGCAGCGGGCTTCAGGCCGAAGACGTTAGTATAGAAGAACAGCAGCCACATGCTGACGGTCTGGTAGATCAGGTTCTGAGCCAGGTCTCCAGATCCGAATCCTATCCTCTGCAGCCAGGACAGTTTGTAGTATCCGTTGGTTTCGTTGTTAGATGACATATTGTGTTATGGTTTTAGTTTCTGTGTTGATGTTTATATGTCTCAGTCTTATTGATATCACTGTTTCCAGGAGCCGAGAATGACGTCAGCGCATCTTTCTCCGACGGTCTTCTTGTCCTGGGGGTGGATGTCGTTCCATTCTCCGAGGTCGGCATTCGGTACGACGTACGCCCCATCGACTTTTTCGGCGGTGCGCCTCTGCTCTTTCTGCACCCTGTTCCAGCCGTAGTCGGTGTCTGTGAGTTCAGAGTGTTCGAAAGCGGCGAGCTCGATGATATAGAAGGGGAGTGAAGGAGAGGAGAAAGTCTCCCTCCAGCAACCTATCATGGAGGTGAGGAGATTGCCGTAGTCGGCGGCATTCCAGGTATTGCTCTCTCCCTGGTACCACAATGCTCCCGCGAGCGTGTAATCCTTGAAAGGATGGATCATTCCGTTGTAAAGTCCTGCGGCTTTGTAATGGAGGAACACTTCACCGGGTCTGGGTCCCATCCTCTTGCCGTCCTTGTGCTCCCAACCTGAGAGCAGGGAAACCTTTCCTGCAGGAGTCTCAAGGCTGTATTCCTTTTCCTTGACGAAGCTTGCGGGATTGCCTCCGCATGCGTAAAGATGCACTTCGATGAGGTTCTTGCCCTCCTTCAGGATCCCTTCCGGAACGGAGTAGTTCCTCGGAGGATACATGTAAGTGGTGTTACCCACGTATTTGCCGTTTATGAAGGTGGAGTCCGCGTCAACCATGGCGCCAAGGTGAAGGACAGCTCCGCCCTTCGCCTGGTCGGCGGTGAGGGTTATCTCGTTCCTCATAAGATGGCTTCCGTAGACGTTTTCGCCTTTGCGGTCCTTAGCCCATGAAGTGTCGAAGATGTTCACTTTCGTCCATTTAGCGGCCTTGTTCTCGGGGAGGGCGTTGTGGGCGTTCTGCCAGTCTGAATAAAGAGTGGCGTTATGGTGCAGCACCGAATCCATCCAATGGCGGTCTCGACACTGTGCGAGTTCCTTCTGCGCGTAGTCGGGAAGTATCTCTTCGCTCATCCAGGCCTCGATCGGGGAACCTCCGACAGCGGAATTTATCATTCCGACGGGAACGCCGGTTTTAGCTTTGAGGGCCTTGGCTGTGAAGAAGGCTACAGCTCCCCATTCCTGGATCGCCTGCTCTGAAGAAGCCTTCTGCCATGATCCGTTCACATCTTTCATCGGCCCTTCGAAGTCATACTGCCTCTGTACTCCGAAATACCTTATCCCCTCATCGCTGAAATCCTTTATGTCATCAGCTACCGCGTCAAGACATCTTCTCACCGGGAGTTCCATGTTGGACTGTCCGGAGCACAGGAACACATCACCGACCAGAATATCGGAGATGACCGTGGATCCGACCTTCATAGAGAAAGGCCCTCCGGCGGGTGTGCTCTTGAGCACCGCGACGAACATGCTGTCGGTTCCGGCTACGGCCTTGACCGTCTTTCCGTGCCATTTTACCTTGACTGTTGAACCGGGAGCGGCCCATCCCCATACCTTGACGGGGACGTCCCTCTGGAGCACCATTCCGTCGCTCACCAGGGAAGGAAGTTTCACGTCTGCGTCTTTGGAGCACGAAACGGCTGCCATGAGTGCGGCGGCAAGGATGGTTTTTGATAAAAGATTCCTCATTTCTGTCATTGCTTGCATGAACGGAAAACACACTTTTCCGACAATACAAAGTTACTTATTAGGACAGGGGCGGATGGAATCGTACAATTCAATAACTTCTAATTTTGTGTCAAACTTGTCAGAATTGCGTCTAAAAGTGTAATAATTGAGACATGTTTTACGAAAATGACGTCTTCATGGGCCCAGAGAGGCTTTTTGCCCTTTCCTGGGCGGGTTCCTTGGGAGTCTTCCCGGGACAGGAAAGAAACAGGGAGGACGCTTTCCATGACGGTGCATCCTCCCTGCCTCACAGGTATAGCAAACTTGGTTTATCTTGCTTGTACGTATTTGTGGAGAGTTGCGCGGACGGCGCCTTCTCCCTCGAAAAGTTCCTTCACCATGCCTTCGATCCTTTCGCCGAGCCCGGCCTCGTAAAGGTCGACTCCGAAGATGTCTTTACGGCTGTAGAGGTCCTTCAGACACGAGTAATCCTGGTCGGGTTTGCCGACTGTAAGAGGAGCCACGACAGCCTGGAGTTCCTCGAGCATGGGGTCCGGTGAAGGAGAGAACGGAGTCCCGTCATCCTTTATGCCCTTGAGGTATCTGGCGTATCCTGCCAGAGTGAGGGGGATGAGGATCAGATTGTCTGTGTCGAGACCTCGGGCGAGGTATTTCTTTATCGTCTCTCCGAAGCGGATGGGAAGCTTCTGGGAAGTGTCGGAAGCTATCCTCTGAGGGGCGTCGGGCATGAACGGATTGGGGAAACGCTTGTTGATGACGGCGCCTATGAACTCATAAGGGTTCAGTATCCCGGGATCTGTCACAACCGGCATGGCCTCTATGTATCCTATCTTCTGTACGAATGGACGTATGTCCTCGTCGGCCATTTCAGCGCTGATGAGAGTGTATCCCAGAAGGCATCCGTAGATGCTCATTGCTGTGTGGAGAGGGTTCAGGCATGTAGTCACCTTCATCGTCTCGACTTTGTCCACGGTCTCACGGGTCGTGTAGACTGCACCGCCCAGATCCAGCGGAGGACGGCCGTTGGTGTAATTGTCCTCAATGACAAGGTACTGGACTTCTTCGGCGTTCACGAAAGGCGCAGTGAAAGTGTGCTTCGAGGTCTCGATATAGTCATTGTCCTCGAATCCGTCCAGAGCGAGAAGATCCTTGACCTTCTCGTGGGGGCGGGGAGTGATCTTGTCTATCATCGACCAGGGGAATGTCACCTTGTCCCCCTTTGTCAGATAGTCGAGGAACCCTTCCGGAACAAGTCCGTCATTGACCCATTTCTCAGCGTAGGCGAGGATTCCGGCCTTCACTTTGTCTCCGTTGTGGGAGCAGTTGTCCATGCTCTGGACGGTGAGGGGAAGAGCGCCATTGTTGAACCTTTCAAGAAGGAGGACGGCGACTTTGCCCATCGCGAAAAGGGGAGAGAGGCCTCTTTCAAGGTCTGCGGGAGGAACCCCGTATCCTTTTTCCGTGATCGTGAATGAAATCATCTGGAGAGAAGGCTTGCGGAAGATTTCCTTGAGACGCTCCCAATCCTGAAGTCCGTAGTCAGCCTTCAGAGCTTCTGTTATTGAGGCAATGACCTTCTTTTCGATTGTCCCGCTTGACTGCAGGCTCACCGAAAGGGACAGGTTGTCATAGGGGGTGTATACCTTGTCTATCACTTCGAAGTCGAAGGTCTCGGCGACGACCACTCCACGGTCATAGCGGCCGGTGTTGAGGGCGTCGTTGAGGATTGCTGCAGGGAATGCCCTGAAGATGTTTCCTCCTCCGAAATGTACCCATGTGGGTTCATCGTAAGTCTTCTTGCGTACAGCTGCGATATCGAACTTGGGGAGAATGTATCCTTTCTCTTCCCACTGGGCTGGGTTGAAGTCCTTTGAAAGTATGTCTTTGAGTTTCATGGTCTTTTATCTTAATCAAAGAATCCTGGCTGAACGTATTTGATGCCGAGTTCACGGTCGACTGTGGCGATGATCCCCTCTACCTGTCCGAGGGCGAACATGCGGCCCAGGAACGAGTAACCGGCGTTGTAACCCTTGGTTTCATCTCCGAGCATTGTCATTCCATGGTCGACTCTCATGGGCAGATCCGGGTTCTCCTTCTCGAATATCCTGACGAGCTCGATAAGGTCAGCCCTTCCTCCGAGGTGGGAAGCCTCAGTGAAGTCGCCGTTGGGGAAGATGTGGCATGATCTCAGATGCACGAAGTGTGTCCTTGAAGCGAACTTCTTGGCAAGTTCGACTACGTTGTTGTACGCTCCTGCGGAGAGTGAACCGGCGCAGAAGGTGAGTCCGTTGTGCTTGGACGGCACTGCGTTCAGGAACCACTCGATGTCCTCTTCCGTACGGACTATGCGGGGGAGTCCTAGAATCTCGATCGGCGGATCGTCAGGATGCACGCACATGTTCATTCCGCACTCCTCGCACACCGGCATGATGGCCTCGAGGAAATACTTCATGTTCTCACGGAGTTTGGCCTTGTCGATGCCCTTGTACAGGTCGAGGAACTCCCTGAACTTCTGGATGGGCGCCTCGTCATCCTCACGGAAGTTTCCGCTGACGAATCCCTGGGTCTTGATAACGATGTTTTCGACAAGTGCGTGGTCCTTTTCGGGGGTCATGGTCTTGGCCAGCTCATCGGCCTCGGCAAGAACATCCCTGCCTTCTCCGTATCCGTCGGGGAACTTGAACCCTTCCCAGTCCTTGCGTGCACCCTCGCGTTTAAGAATATATATGTCGAAGTATGCGAATTCGGCGTAATTGAAGAACAGGTTGTAGGCCCCGTTGGGGTTCTGGTGCTGGAGGTCTGTCCTGGCCCAGTCAAGAACCGGCATGAAGTTGTAGCAGATGCAATGTATGCCTTCGGCGGAGAGGTTTCGGAGGGACTCCTTGTACACTTCTATCTGTTGGTCACGGTCAGGACCACCGTATTTGATGGTCTCGACAACGGGAAGGGACTCAACTACGCTCCACCTCATTCCGTAGCTTTCGATGTATTCCCTGAGGTCACGTATCTTTTCACGTGTCCATACTTCCCCGAGGGGAACGTCATGAAGGGCGGTCACTATTCCTTCCACCCCGATCTGCTTTAGCATGGCAAGTGTGATCTTGTCCTTCTTGCCGAACCATCTCCAAGTCTTTTCCATATGTCTTCTGTGTTTTTCGCTGAAATTCCGTGCACGTGCACGTTCTTTTGCAAATGTCGCAATTCTATCGGAAAAATCAAATAATTGTCACTCGGAAATCAATTTTTTCTCACTTTCTTTTCCGAACAGGTAAGACGGGGTGTATCCGCCCAGGTCAACTGCTATCTTCTCGAAGACCGTTCCGGGGGAGAGGGGAGTTATCGTTAGGGTATGGTTCTTCCTGCTTCTGTCAAGAGGAAGGGTCAACATGTTGTCCTTCGCCCTTGAAGCGACAGTGGGATAATAGACGGAATAGATGTTCTCGGGTTTCTCGTTCAGACGGGAGTTGAAGTCGACTTTGACCGGAGCGCATCCGTCAAGTGAAACTTCAAAGACACCGCCTTCTCCAAGGAAATCCAGTGTCGGCTTCACTATGATATGGACCTTTGCTTCGGAGGGAGTCTGCCCTTCTATAGAGAAGGTGTATTCGAGACGGTCTCCCTCAGGACGGCTGGTGTACGGGGTCAGGGCTATTCCGCTTTCAGCCCTTCCGAAATTCTCATACACTGTCCACTTCCTGTCCCCGTTCTCGACTTTCCCGGAGAAATCGGCAGCGTCCATTGCCACGAATCCGTCCGATGAAATGAACGCGACTTTTCCGCTTCCGACCCTTTTGACCGCCGGGGGAGTGTCGGAGGGGAAATCGTCATTCCAGGAAGTGTAACCGATATGCTTCTGTGTCATCATCCCGTTCCATTTGCCGCCGGAAATGTCCTTGTTGTAGGATTCCATGAGGAGGGAGTCCCTGCGGAAAGCTTCCATGACTTTGTCCGCCCATTTGTCGGCATCGGGGTTGCCCTTTTCATGGAGGGAATGGTTCATAGCCTGGGCATAATACATGCTGTAGAGATTGGCGACGAGCTGTATGGGGAAGAGTATCAGTTGCTTGTATGCGTCATGGCTTTCAGAGGGAAGGGAAGCGTAAAGCCTTAAGGCGTCCCTTTCAAGAGCTGAATAATCCGATACGACTTTCTCCCATTCGCCGCTTTCGAGGTCATAAGTGTCCTTTGAAAGCATCTCTGGAGTGACCCTTGAAGAGTATTTGGTGCCGAGATCCAGGATTCTGGCGGCTTCCCCGGCATAGCCCTTCCCGACGAAAGTCCCGCAGAAATCCTCGGTATGTGAAAGGACGTTGTCCGAAGTGAAGCTTTCGGGGTTCCAAGCCATGTCCATGAAGAACTGGATCTGGTACTCCATGGGCTTGAGGTCACCTACGTTCAGGATCCACATCTTCCTTATCCCGAAGTCCCAGGCAAGGCGGAGCTGTTCCCACATGGAGATGGTCTGGGTGACGTTTATCAGTTTGGAGTTTCTAGGAGCGCCTACGTAGTCAACGTGGTAATAGATGCCCCAGCCTCCTTTGCGGTCCCTTTCGTTTTCGCGGGGAACCCTCCTTATGTCTCCCCAGTTGTCGTCAGAAAGCAGAATCGTTACATCATCGGGGACCCTCATTCCCTTGTCGTAGTAATCAAGGACCTCTTTGTAGAGGGCCCAGACCTGAGGGGTCTGTGAGGCGTCCTTCCCGGTGACTTCTTCGATGATCCTCCTTTGGTTACGGACCACTTCTTCAAGAAGGGCGGTGTCAGCCTCTTCCCCCATGGCTTCATCGCCGTCTCCTCTCATCGCTATGGTGACGATATCCTCTTTACCTTTTATCCTCTCGATGCCTTCCCTGAAGAAAGTGTCCAGAGCGTCTTTGTTGGTGGCGTAGTTCCATTCTCCGATGCTCTCTTTCTGACGGACGTATTCCTGATGGTTCCTTGCCATGGGCTCGTGGTGTGAAGTCCCTATCATTACGCCCATCCTGTCGGCGAGGTCAGAGTTCCCGGGATCATCCGCGTAGAACGCCCATCCCCACATGGCCGGCCATAACATGTTTCCTTTGAGCCGGAGAATGAGTTCGAACACCTTGGCGTAGAATTCTTTGCCGCCGTATTCCGTTCCGAATGTGTTCTTCACCCAGCCCGTGAGGCAAGGGGCTTCATCATTGAGGAATATCCCTCTCCATTCAACGGAAGGCTCTCCGTCGCTGTATACTCCCGGGAGTATCCTTATGTCGTTCTTCCTTTCAACCGGAACATCTGCCCACCAGTGCCAGGGTGACACTCCCGCCTGTCGTGAAAGTTCGTAGATTCCGTAGATCGTACCCCTTCTGTCGCTGCCGGCAATGATGAGTCTCCCTCCATCAGTCTTGATGATGAACAACTCTTTCTTCCCTTCGAAGTCACCCTTCTGCAGGACTCCGCTTTTCTCCAGGGCGGAGAAATTGCTGTCCCCGAGAGTGGCTATGACGACGCTTGCTCCACTTATCCTCCGTGCGTTCTTCACCTTTGCTCCGCATACTTCCGCCAAGTCCTTCTTGAGGTTGTCGGCGGCTAAGGATACGCCTTGGGGAGCGTCCGGGGAAACGCTTAGGCTTATCTTTCCGTTACGGATGATCGACATTCCTTCAGAAGTGGAGACGAAAGAAGGTGCTGCAAAGCAGAGCATGCAGAAAGTGGACAGGAAAAACGCAAGAAAGAGTCTTTTCATGATATACCGGCTTTGGCTTCAGTTACAGTGCCGTCCCGTCGCTTCCTACGGGGTTTGCACTACTGCAAAGTTCGGTAGATTGCTCGGAAAAAACAGTTCCTTATGTGAATGTACACTGACACTATCGGACCATTCTTTTTAAAAATGAGCCCGATGTTTGAGATTTTGTTCCATGGGGCAGGAATGGCCTTTCTTATCCGAAGATTTTCTTCAGGGTCTCCTCGTCTGTACAGCCGATGTATTTCGCCACGAATTCCTTCGGGGTCATTCCGAAATAGTCCCTGAACGAGCTGGAGAAATACGAATGGGTTGAGAATCCGACGCGGTACGCCACTTCCGAGATGTTCACCTTGTCGTTTATCAGAAGGTAAGCCGCCTGCTTGAGCCGGATTGACTTTATCAGGTTGCTTGGAGACATCCCGATGATTTCCTTGAGCTTTCTGTTCATGTGGACTCTGCTCATTCCGATTTCACGGCTGAGGTCTTCGACGCTGAAGTCAGGATCCTCGATATGTGCGTTGATCACCTCTACCACACGCTGGGGGAGGCGGCTCTCGGAAGAGGGCATCTGCATCTCCCCGTAGTCGTATTCGATAGGGTTGGTGTACTTGTTACGGATCATGTCGGTGTTGCTGAGCGTATTCGCTATCACGCTCCGCAGAAGATCCATCGAAATCGGTTTCGTGAAATACCTGTCAGCTCCGCACTCTGTACAGCGCTGCATGGATTCTTCATCGTTGGAAGAAGTGAGAATGACGACAGGGATATGGTTGGTTCCGGGGTTGCGCTTTATCTTTGAGCACAGTTCGGCTCCGTCCATGCCCTCCATCAGAAGGTCAGAAATCACCAGGTCGGGTACTTCCGTCGATATCACGCTCCATGCTTCAAGCGCGGAAGGGTAGGTCTTGATGTTGTACTTGTCCTTGAGTTCCATTCCGATGTATGAGCGGATCTCGGCGTCATCGTCGACAATGATGATGCTCTTTTTGGACTTGAGGGTCTTGGAGTCGAGGTCGGCAGGAGTGTAGGCGATATCTTCAGTACTTGTCTGATGCTCTTCTATGTTCTTGGTATATAGATCTTTGTGATGAGTCGTTTTGCTCATTTCCTTTTCGGTGAGGTGGGCGTTGCCCATGGGAAGGACTACTGAGAACACGACTCCTTCATCGCCTTTGTTCTCCGCCTTGACTATTCCGTGGTGCAGCTCAACGAGCTGTTTTGTAAGGCTGAGACCTACGCCAGAGCCCACTTTGGCGTCCATGATATCCGCCTGGAAGAATCTTTCAAACACCTTGTCAAGGTACTGGTCGTCGATATGGCTTCCTGAATTGAAGATCCCGATGCGGATGATGCGGCTTATTTCTCTTGGAAGAATGCCGGTATTGTTCTCGGGAGCGCCTACAGTTATGCGGATCTGACCTCCGTCAGGAGTATGCTTGAAAGCGTTGGACAGAAGGTTGAATATCACCTTGTCGAAGTTGCCCTGGTCGATCCATACCTCAGTGTCAGGCAGGGCGGATTCGATCTCGAAGGACACTTTCTTGTCGGATGCAAGGTTCCCGAAGGTCTGCATTATATCCTTAATGAAGTAGACGATGTCAGTTTTCACGAAATGCATAGGCATCTGCCCGTCGTCTATCTTCCTCATGTCCATAAGCTGGTTGACAAGCCGGTTGATCCTGAGGCCGTTACGGTACATGAGGTTGTACAGGTCCTTCTGACGTGGGTCACTCTCCTCTTCCCTCATTTTCTTGAGAGGTGAAAGCACCAGGGTGAGGGGAGTGCGGATCTCATGGGAGATGTTCGTGAACATGCGGAGTTTCATCTCCTTTATTTCGGATTCCTCCTGCTGCTGTTTCTCGAGCCGTTTACGTTGGGTCAAGTACCTTACTATCTGGAGGATACCGAGTATGATGAGAATATAGAAGATGAAAGCTCCCGGAGTCATGTACCATGGGGGCAGCACCCTTACTGTTATGCTCTTTTCGGAGAAATCATCCTCATAGCCGTCGAAGAAAGCCCTTACTCTGAAAACGTATTTTCCGGACCTTAGGCGTGTATATGCAGCGGAGTTGGTTCCCGGCGAAGCGGTCTGCCATTCCTTTTCTCCCTTGTCCAGCTTGTAGGAGAAAACGACCTTCCTCGGGTTGGTGTATTCAAGAACCGCGAATCCTATCGTGAAAGATGAGGAATTGAAGGGAAGCGTTATCTGACTGGCTTCGGCAATGGGACCGTCAAGGTACTTGCTTCCTTCCCCGTCCCTGGAATACTCCACTTTCTCGTTCATTACGGAGAGGCTTGTCAGAAGTACCGGAGGAATGCTGTGGGGAACTTTTTCCCTAAGACCCGGATTGATGACGGTTATTCCGTTTATGCCTCCGAAATACATTCTTCCTTCAGAATCTTTGTAAGCTGAACCGTAACGGAACTCGTTTTCCTGCAGTCCGTCATAGGAGTAGTATTTGGTGATGTGCCCGGATTCTTCATCAAGACGGCACAAGCCATATGAAGTGGATATCCAGAGCTGTTTTCCCGAGTCTTCGACAAGGCCGCTTATAACATTGCTGGTAAGACCGTTATGTTCAGTGTAAGAGGTCGTTTCCCCGGTTGAAGGATTGAACTTTATAAGTCCGTCACCGGTTCCTATCCACATCTCTCCGTCATCTCCTTCAAGGATGCTGTAGACCCTGGACGGGGAAATGTTGAAGGATGTCAGCCTGCCGGTTTCCGGATTGTAGCTCAAAGGGCCGTTGAAAGTTCCGATCCAGAGCATGCCCTTGCTGTCCAGATACATGGAACTGACCCATTTGCACCTGTCTTCAGAAATGGTGGAGATGACAGTCTCATCCGGCAGTGAAATCGCCGAAAAACCGTTTCCGTATGTTCCGACATAAAGGAGGTCGTTCTTGTCGTCATAAAGGAGCCTGGCCGTTCTGATGGTCCCGATCTTTTCCCCTCCTTGGAACCGCTTCACTTCTCCGGAAGGGGTCTTCTTGAAAAGACCGTCCATGTAGGTGGCGATCCAGATGTTTCCTCTCTTGTCGTACTCGATGTCGAGGACGGAGTTGTTCGTCAGTCCGGAATTGTCCTGGTTGAAGAATGTCCTCTTTTCCCCGCTCCCGATATGAAGGACTCCGTTGCCGTCCGTTCCGATCCAGAGGAATCCGTCCGAAAGGTCTTTGAGGATGGAAGTGACGCAAGCGCCGGTATTCTGTGAATAGGGGTCTGGAGCTGCGCTCAAGTAACCGAACCCGTACATTGATGCCGGGATTACAAGCACTCCGGTATCGTAAGCACCTACCCAGATGTTGCCCTGGTTGTCCTCGAAAAGGCTGTGGATCTTCCAGTTTGACATCCGGTAGGGGATGTTCTGTGACTCCGGGTCGGAGATTTTTCCGCTACTGATATCCAGGACTTTCAGTCCTTTGTCTTCTGTTCCGACAAGGAATGTCCCTTGGGGGAAACGCTCGTCATTCACATACAGAAGTGATGTGACCCTGCACCCTGACGCTTCCTTGCTGATGGAGCGGATCTTCCCTGTTCTGCTGTCGAAAAGAAGGAGTCCGTGGTTTATCGTGCCGATAAGCACGTTCCCCGTGACGGGGTCTTCTGAAAAGCTGTTGGCGAGCACATCCTGTGACAGGGGAATTGTGCCGGAATCCCAGATTCCGCTCACTCTCTTCGTCGATGCGGATTCGATTACGGAAAGCCCTCCGTTCTCGGAGCAGAACCATATCCTTCCTGAAGAATCCGGATATATGAGGTTTATGAAGGAAGAGGGGAGAAGTCCTGAGAGCTCACTTCTCCGGTTGTTCCTTATCTTGTGTGTCTTTATGTCTATGGAATATACACCGTGCTGGGAACATGCCACAAGAAGTTCGTCATTGACTTGGGCGATCGAGTTGACGTGAAGCGAAGCGTCGGGGACTTCCGGGTCTTCGAAGTCCACTTTGGTGAATGTGGACATTACCGGATCGTATATCTGAAGGCCGTCTGATGTGCCGACCCAGACAGTCCCTTCGCTGTCCTCGAATACCTGGAGGACAAGGTTGCTCAGGAGGGCGTCCGCACTGCTCGGGTCTGAGCGGTAGGTAAGGAAATCCATTCCGTCGAAACGGAACAGACCGTTTTCTGAGCATACCCAAATGAATCCCAGCCCGTCTTGGGAAATGCGGTTTACCTGGCTGTTGGGAAGGCCGTTTTCCGAAGTGTACAGACGTGCTTTTTGCCCCCAGAGAGCTGTAGGAAGGACAAAGACGAATATGGTCAGAAGATAAACATGAAGCTTCTTCATGGCAATCTTGAAAATTCCAGTGTTATTTGTGTGATATAGAATGGTATTATCCGGTTACAAAAATAACATTATTTCTTTTTCGTGAAAACTTTTGGTCCTTTTGTCCGGTATCATTTTTAACACCGTCCCAATTGAAATAAAGCCTCATCGCTTCTGTTTTAAGGGGAAATTATGGCGATTTCTCCTGGTTTTGGGGCATTCTGTTTCAAAATTGATATCCATTGAACCATGTCGGTTAATGATACAGGAATAATACTTGTATTTTTGCACCGTGGAACCATGCGTTGCCAACCGGGCATGGTCCAGGGTGTTTTTCTTAATGCAGATATGAAGAAGTTTTCGGTCCTTATACTGATTTCAGCGATGCTCGTGGCGTCGTTTTCCTGTTCCAAGCCTGAGAAGGAGGATCCCATAAAACCGGATCCGGTCAAGCCCGATCCCACTCCGACCCCCGATCCTGATCCCCAACCTCCGACCATAGATTTCACTAAGGCATCCCTCGGGGAACTGGCCGCTAAAAAGGGTGTCAAGCTCGGCGCCGCCGTGACCTATTGGGAGTACAGGAACAATCCTCAGGTGAAGGATATCCTGAAACGTGAGTTTGATGCGGTGACTTTCGGCAACGAGATGAAGCATGACGCTATAGTCAACGCAAGCGGAAAGTTCAACTTCTCTTCAGCGGACGAGATGGTGTCCTGGATGAAGGAATGCGGAGTGGACCTTTTCGGCCATACCTTGGGATGGCACCAGCAGCAACAGATCCCGTATATGAACAGCCTGATCGCAAAGGCTTCGGACAATTCGGAGTCGTTGCTCAAGGCCAACTGGAATTTCGAGTCAGGCACTCTTGACAACTATACTGCAGACGGGTTCTCTGTTACGGAAGTATATACTGAAGTGTTCGGCGGCAATTATTCCGCCAAGGCCACCAAAGACGGATCCACCCTTTCGTTTACAGCTCCTGTACAGGAAGGTTCCTCATATGTGTTTTCCTTCTGGGCGAAGGGCCCCAAAGGAGCCCAGCTCTCTTTCACTTCCGATGACGGGCAGTCCGTCTCAACCGCCGTTTCCGACAGTTGGCTCAAGTACTCCGTGGAAGTTCCCGCCGGAACTTCCGCTGACCCCGAATGTCTGATAACGGCCGATTCAGGGGTGATCGTGGACAATCTACGTATTTTCGGAGCAGGAAGCGGGAGCGGCGACGATCCGGGCGATGAACCATCCGGGTACATTAACCCCTATGCACTTGGCGGAGGAATCGATTTCGAGAAATACACAGCCGGAACTACGGCGGCGGATCTGCTCGCTGACGGTTTCACCCAGATAAACGGCCCGGACTATGTGAAGGTGAGCGGGGACTTCGCCAACAGCGGAAGCCTCTCCCTCAGGATGGACAATTCGGACGGTCATGCGACAGAATCATGGGATGTCCAGGTCATAACCCCTTCATGGGATATAGAAGGAGGAAAGACCTACAGGGTGGCTTGGTACGCCCGTTCAAATGAAGGTGCCGATCTTCAGATCGACATCCGTCTTGAGTCTGGAGTCAGTTACTACAGTTCAGTCTACAACCAGTTCCCCAAGATGACATCCGACTGGACATACCAGTGGGTTGACATCGGGACCAAGGAGTCCGACAGCTCCATCCAGGTGGCGTTTTACGGTGCCACCCAGGCGGCTCTTTATCATATAGATGATATACAGGTATTCGATACCGTCCATGCCGAAGAAACTTCCACTGCCGCCAAAGGCCTGAAACCCAATGACCTGCCGGCATTCAAGACTACTTCTTCACTTGACGGCGAGACGGCGGATGATGCCCTTGGGTTCGTATACAAGAATTGGGTCTATACGATGATAGAGCATTTCGACGCATACGGCTGGGACGTGGTCAATGAGACATTCACCGAAAACGGACAGTTCCGCAGCAAGTCCAACACGACTGATGACAAGAGCTTTATCTGGGGAACTTATTTCGGAGGGCAGAAGAACTTTGTTGACAAGGCTTTCGCCTACGCCAAGGATGCACTTTCCCTCTACGGCAAGACCGCTGATCTGTATATCAACGACTACAATCTTGAGACTTCGCCCTCAAAGAGGAAAGCTTTATGCGATTATGCCGCTTCGAATCCCGATATAACAGGAGTCGGTTCCCAGATGCATCTTGACATGAAGACGCCTGATCTTCAGAACAAGATAGTCCAGATGCTGAAGGACATGGTGGCTACAGGAAAGAAGGTAAGGATCTCCGAGCTTGACATAAAGTGCACCGGTCTGGACGCCCAGGCTGAACTCTACAAGTTCATCTTCGAACAGTACATTGAACTCGTCCCTGATGCCCAGAAGGGAGGCATAACCATGTGGGGCATCAATGACAAGGATTCATGGGTAGGGGAGAACAATCATCCTCTGCTGTGGATGGGCAGCGGCTATACCAGGAAACCTGCGTATGAAGCTCTGTACGTGTACCTTTGCAAACTCAACGGGATAGATCCATACAAGAACTAGAACCACAATTGGTGTATATAACGGGTTGATTACATTTCGGGGACGCTTCTTTTTTCAGAATGCGTCCCCGGTTCTTTTTCCTCAGATTTCGAGAGTCGGACAGTTTCCGCCGATAGTGAAAGCGCTTCCGCAGTCAAGACAGTGTATGTCTTCCCTAAGGGAGATGTCTCCTCCTGAATGCCTTGTATGACCGAAGACCTGGACTGTTTCCGGCAGGGAAGAATCCTCGGAGAGGAACTCCATGAGATCCGCCCATACCATGCTCCCGTAGATTCCCCATCCTCCTCTATGGTAGGAAATGTCACTTAGTGCATGTACGAACTCCGGTTCGAACATCAAGGAATTGAAAGAATCTGCTGTCACTTTCTCAGGCTCAGGGAAAAGGTCGGGATGCATCCTTAGCCATTGGAGATTCACGCCCGCGTGGGAGAAGAGTATCCTTTTACCGTCATGGATGCATTCGTCGGCCATTTTGAAAAGTTCAAGGTTCTCCATAAGGGTCTTCCTTATCTTCGGCGTCTCGGAAATGTTTTTCCGGCTTCCTTCCAGTTCCTCGAAAAGATAGTGGAGGTCATGGTTCCCGAGCAGGAGCGTGATATTTTCAGGGTGCTTCTTTTTGAGGGCTATGATGTCCTTAAGACCCTGGAAAGCGTCAGACCAGAAGACACAGTCGTCAGAATACGGGTCAAGGTAGTCCCCGAGGAAGATGATCCTTTCTTCCTCGTGTCCCCTGAGCGCGTATCTCCAGAAATCCCTTCCGTGCACATCCGGTATGACGATGATTCTTTCCATGAGCTTTTAGTTCAATGCAAAAATACTGAAATAGCCTGCACCTTCCCAAATCTTTGTCAGAAACCTATCGGCTTCCTCACAGGGCGTTCACCCATGTTCTCTTCATCGCAGAACTTTTTTATCTCCATGAATGAGGGCTCTGCGCAGTCAATGATGCTGCGGATTGTCTTTTTCCTGGAGACGTTCTCTATCTGTCCTCCGCTGAAGTCATAATCATTCGCAAGCTGGATGGCTTCTTTGTCCGACAGCTCTCCCATCATGGCTTTCCAGATGGAGACCTTGGCTTCGAGCGAAGGCTTGTTGAACCTGACTTTGTAGAGGAAGCGCCTCTCGAAGGCCTTGTCCAGGTTGGCGGTCAGATTGGTGGTGGCGATGAGAATACCGTCGAGGTCTTCCATTTCCTGGAGGATGATGTTCTGGATGGAGTTCTCCATCTTGTCGACCGCCCTTTCCGCTCCGCTCTGCCTTATGCCGAAGATGGCGTCAGCCTCATTGAAAAGAAGGATAGGGACAGTTCCTCCTGATTTGACGCAGGAGCGGTACTTGTTGAACACGTCCTTGATGTTCTTCTCGCTTTCTCCTACCCAGCAGCTCTTTATCTGGGACACGTCCACTATGAAGAGGTCACGTCCGCTCTCTCGAGCTATCTGGTAGACAGTCTCGGTCTTTCCTGTTCCGGGTCCACCGTAGAAGAGGCAGGTGAAGGCTGTCCTGAGGCCCTTTTCCTTCATCTTGTCCCTGATTGAATCGAACCTTTCCGGGCAGATGAGCTCTTTGAGACGGGCAACTTGGCTTCCCTCGTTCTTGTTGTAGAACATCTTCTTCGGGGTGATTTCGGAAGCGGCGATTTTTCTGGACGCTGAAACGACCGGAGCCGTTTTCTTCTTCACTCCTCCCAAATCGGAGAATATCTTGTCCTTGGCATCGTCCGTCAGTTTGAAGAAATCCTTTGTGACGAGACCCTCGTCAGATGAGTAGGTGATGATTCCCTTCCTTTGGAGGCTCAGCTTTTCAGACATGTATCTTCCTCTGAGCCAGTCCATGTCGTCATCTGTGAAATAATCATCCAGGTCGTGCCAACTGACCCTGTCGTCATCCTGGTAGTAGTATCTGTAGATGAGGCCGTAGTATGCGATCCTCTCCAGATAGTGGACGCAAGTCAGATGCTCTTGGGCTGCTTTGGCTATTCCTGTGTCGGGATTGAGCTCCATGATTACTCCGATTTCATTCGAGGCTTCCATGGTAGTAATCTGGTCGTCTTCCCTGATGGAAAGGATTTTTCTTATCCTTGAAAGTATCGCGGCAGAATCCAGACCCTCGATGGGATCCGGCTTCACTGGATTGTTCTCCTTTAGCGAGGAGATGACTTCCTTTGGTATGATTACGTCACCGTCCTTGTCCATCCTTATGTATCCTTTTTTCTTCAGGCTTTCCATTTCCTTATGGTAAGTGAGGAACTTCAGGTATTCAAGGCCAAGTTCTGTGGCGATATCTTCGGATTCGATGCGATAGCGGGATGACTTCTGGATGATTGCCGTAAGTATCACTACCTGTTTGGCGCTTAAGCCCATCTGGTGTGACAGCGCTCTGATGTCAGTTGATGCCTTGTCCATCTTCTGCAGGGACATCTTCCCGTTGTCGTCGCGCATCTTTTCCGAAATGCTGCACATTCTTTCGATGATTGTCTTCATTTGCGGTTTTTGTCTTTCTGTTATGCAAAGAAACTACAGCTTGCTGCCATATAGCGGCAGAGTTCAGTGCAGGACGGAGGTCTTCCGTCCGGCAGGGGAGAGAGGTGAAGTTTTCGTTGGAGGAGTGTCGCCCCTTGGCTCGAAAGCTTCCTTATGGTGATGTCAGAAATGCGATGTTGATAGGGAAATGTGTGGGAATGTCAGAATCTCTTCATTTGTTTTGGGTTGCTTCTACATCTTTATACTATATTTGCTGCGGTTTTTTGCAGCCGAAGTCTTCTTTTTGTTGGACCTTTCCCCCAAAGTGCTCTTCAGGTCATGAAAGACAGGACTCTTACATTGGTTCTTCTTCATCTGGCGGTTTTCCTCGCCGGATGGACCGGCATATTCGGGAGAATGATCTCTCTGGGCGGATTTCCACTTGTTTGGATCAGGGTCCTTATCAGCGTACCCACGCTTCTGCTGGTAATGACTGTACTTCGTCGGATTCACAAAGTGCCGATGAAGTCAGTCTGGCCGATAGCCGCCTGCGGAATCATCCTGGCTCTCCACTGGGTGGCGTTCTATGCGAGCATTCAGGCATCGAATGTATCTGTCGGGGTGGCATGCATCGCGACTTCATGTTTCTTTACGACCATCTTCAATCCCCTCATCAACCGGAAAAGGTTTTCGGCGGTTGAGGCATTGATCAGTTTCATAGCGATAGCGGGTGTCCTCCTTATTTTCAGCCTGGATGTACGCTACCGCCTCGGGATCGCTCTTGGACTGCTTTCAGCCGCCCTGTATTCTGTGTTTTCTATCCTTAACAAGAATGTCGGCCGTTCAACAGGGGAGGACAGCGGCACGATGCTTCTTTATGAACTCATCGGAGGAGCCGTTTTCCTCTCAGTCGTGATGCCCATATACTCAAAGGTTTTCCCGACAGAGAGCATCGCTCCTGCAGGAAGTGATCTACTTTGGCTTGTTGTTCTGGGGTCGGTCCTTACCGTGATACCTTTTTTCCTGCAGCTTCATGCCCTGAAGAGACTTTCCGCTTTTACGGTCAATCTTACGTATAATCTCGAACCGCTTTACAGCATCCTGTTCGCTGCAGTCATTTTCGGGGAAACCAGGGAGGTGGGCCCTTCATTCTGGGCCGGAATAACATTGATAGTGATCTCAGTCCTGATACAGACTTGGAGAGTCAGACGCTCTTCTGCTGAATAGGACCGGACATGTCGGGCCGACTGGGGTCGGCTCGGATTATATGGATCCTGAAGAATCCTTTTCCGCTTTTTTCAGGTAGAAATCCTGCATTTCAGCCGACTATGTATTTGCCGAACGGAAGTTTCCCGATGAGGTTTGAAATGATGTAACTGAAAAGATATGTGAGCAACGCGGTGCAGATGATCGCCACCGGAACGGCTACGTATTTGTCCAGAAGACTGAATATCGCAGGAAGCATCAGCATGTGCATGAGGTACATTCCATAGCTTGCACCTGAGACTTTTTTCACCGCTCCGTATGCCTTTCCCGGGGATTTGATGCACTTGAACAGAAGGAACACGCATGCGCTCATCAGGCCTGCGATGATGGTGTCATTCTGCCAATGCATCTCCAGTTCAGCGGGGGTGTCCACTATAGGGCACCTGTGGTGGAACTGCCATACGCCAAAGGCGTAACAGGCAAGCAGAACGGGTATGCAGATCGCAAGAGTCTTCTTCACCGACCAGTTGATATGTACTTTTATATAGTGTCCCAATACTATGTATCCCACGAATCCGGATACATAATAGAAAAGAGGGTAGGGATTCCACCAGCATTCACCGAACACCGGACCGAATTTGTCCCTAAGGATATACAGACACAATGTGAATGCCCAAAGAAGGAGGAAGTATCCTTCTTCCTTCCGGCTCACCTTCTCAAGCCATGGCGATATTATCGGCATGATGAGGTAGAGTCCCAACATCATGTAGACGAACCACAGATGTGATTCCCGCGGGATGAAGTTGATACCTGCCTGCTTTACGTTCGCCCAGGCTTCCGTCCAAGTGAATTCTCCCCAGATGGCAGGCATGAAAGCATAGAGGAAAAGGAAAACCACAAAAGGGATTCCGACTCTGGTGAATCTTCTTTTCAGGAAATCTCCTGTCGCCCTTTTCACCGGAATCAGAAGATAGGCTGATGCCATCAGGAACAGAGGAACGGCAATGGGACGCACGAATCCCTGAATGAAGCCTACGCTCCACCTTGCAAGTTCAGAGGGAAATGAGAATGAATAGTCGTCGGAGTATACGCATTCACTGGAGTGGACAAGCATCACCATAAGGCACGCAGCCGCCCTTAACCAGTCAAGAAACCAGATTCTTTTCTTTTCTTCCATAGGTTCATTTGTTGGGGATTATGCAAAGATACGTTTTTCGGGCCTAAAGGGGAAGACCGTAACTGTTCTTTATTTCGTTCATGACGAACCAGCTCTGGACCGACCCAAGAGAGTCTATGGTGCCCAGAGTGTTTATTAGGAAGTCGTTGTAGTACCTCATGTCAGGGGCGTAAATCTTCAGAAGGTAGTCGAAGTCCCCGGAAATGTTGTAACATTCCGCCACTTCGGGGATGTCCTTCACCCTTTTCACGAAATCATCCGCTATCTCTTTACCCATCCTTCGGAGCCTGACGCTGCAGAACACCAGGAAGCCGCGTCCAAGTTTGGTGGCGTCAAGGACAGTTGTATACTTCCTTATATAACCTTCCGTCTCGAGACGTCTGAGCCTTTCGAAGACCGGAGTGGGAGACAGGTGCACCTTGAGTGCGAGGTCTTTGACCGTTATTCTTGCGTTGTCCTGAAGTGCCCGCAGAATCATTATGTCCTTCTGGTCCAGTATTTCTGTCATTGTATTGAAAGTTGATTATTCTGGTAAACGTGTATAATAATATGTCTTTGTAGATTGTTAATCTATTATTTTGTACAAAAATAGAATATTACACCAAATTTTGCAATATCATTGTTTGAACATTCTACTGAAAATAACTTTGCCATTGGAAAACAAATAAAAAACAGATACAATCATGAGTACGAAAAAACTCCATTTCGAAACCCTTCAGCTCCATGTGGGTCAGGAGCATGCCGATCCTGCAACAGACGCGCGCGCGGTTCCTATATATCAGACCACAAGCTATGTGTTCCATAACAGCCAGCATGCGGCTGACCGTTTCGGACTTCGTGACGCAGGAAATATTTACGGAAGACTAACGAACTCTACCCAAGGAGTGTTCGAGGACAGGGTTGCCGCACTTGAGGGCGGAGTAGCCGGCCTTGCGGTCGCTTCAGGTGCAGCTGCGATAACATATGCTCTCCAGAACATCTTGCAGGCAGGCGATCATGTGGTTGCAGCGGACAATCTCTACGGTGGCTCTTACAACCTCATCACCCATACCCTTTCATCCCTCGGTATCACGAACACCATCGTGAATGTCAATGACCTTGAGGCGCTGGAGAAGGCTATACGTCCCGAAACAAAGGCCGTATTCGCTGAGACCTTCGGCAATCCCAATTCTGATGTGCTGAATATCGAAGCTGTCGCACAGGTGGCTCATAATCATGGAATTCCGCTAATTGTGGACAATACTTTCGGAACTCCTTATCTCATCAGACCGATAGAGCACGGAGCGGATATCGTGGTCCATTCCGCGACCAAGTTCCTGGGAGGACACGGAACATCCCTTGGCGGAGTGATCGTTGACGGCGGCAAGTTCGACTGGAAGAAGGATCCCGACAAGTTCCCGACTCTCGCCAAGCCCGATCCTTCCTATCACGGGATAGTGTTCGCCGATGCTGTAGGCGCTGCCGCATATGTCACACGTATAAGGGCAGTCATCCTCCGCGATACCGGAGCTGCCATATCTCCCTTCAACGCGTTCATTCTCCTTCAGGGAGTGGAGACTCTCAGCCTCAGGGTGGAACGCCACGTCGAGAACGCACTCAAGGTCGTCGATTTTCTGAAGAATCACCCCAAGGTGGCGAAGGTCAACCATCCTTCACTGGAAGACCACCCTGACCATGACCTTTACAAGAAGTATTTCCCTTCGGGCGGCGGAAGCATATTCACTTTCGAGATAAAGGGAGGGCAGGAAGAAGCATGGAAGTTCATAGATTCTCTGAAGATATTCTCCCTGCTGGCTAATGTGGCCGATGTCAAGAGCCTTGTCATCCATCCCTACACGACTACCCATTCTCAGCTTTCTCCCGAAGAATTGACCCAGCAGCATATCACTCCTTCGACAATCAGGCTCTCAATAGGAACTGAGCATATTGAAGATATCCTTGATGATCTGGGTCAGGCTTTGGACAAGATATCTTGAGCCATTCGCTTTACACATAAAACCTGAACTGTCGGCATATTGCTGGTTATCGGACCGGTCTCCGCATTTCTGGAAAGAAAGGCGGGGACTTTTTCCTTTTGGTAGGCATCATTACTCAAGAGGGAGGCTCTTTGCCGGCATTCTCACAAAAAAGGGCTAAATTTGCTATCGTGATACATTTACTGAGGAAATGAGAAAGTTGATCCTTAAGTTGGCGGGTTGGAAGATCGTGGGAGGATTCCCGGAAGTGGAGAAGAGCATCGTAGTGGTCGCTCCCCATACTTCGTATTGGGACGGCTTCTGGGGATATCTCGCAGCTTCGGTCCTCAAGATCCCGTACGCCATAATGGCAGACGAGTTCCTTTTCCGTTCTCCGATGGTGATCCTTATGAAGATCATCCACGCTTTCCCGGTGAATGTCAGGGGCAAGGACGCGATCCACGAAGCGGTCGCGCGTATTAAGGCTGCCGGAAGTATGCACGTGGGGATCTGCCCTGAAGGCCAGCTTGCTCCTACAGACAAATGGAATCCCGGTTTCTATCACATAGCACGTCTTGCTGAAGTCCCCATCGTCGTGGCGACTCTGGATTATGCAAAGAAAGAGATATCATTTCCTGCAGTGATAACCGACCTTTCCGACAAGGAAGCCGTTTACTCAAGACTGTGCGAACTGTACAAGGATGTCACAGCACGATTCCCGGAGAAGTTCCTTCTTCCTACGGGCAACCTCAAATCAAAGGCACAAGCATGAAGAAAAAAGTCGCATTAGCCCTTTCCAGCGGCGGGCCCAGAGGGTTCGCTTACATAGGAGCTATTGAAGAACTCCTTTCACGCGGATATGAGATCACTTCCGTTGCCGGTTCGTCAGCCGGCTCTCTGGTTGGCGGAATCTATGCCGCAGGGGGTCTCGAGCCGTTCAAGCAGTGGCTTTTCAAACTGGATCCGATGGTGGTGGTCTCCCTTATGGACTTCTCAATAAGCAAGAACTATCTTGTTAAAGGTGAAAGGATTATCGCCGCTATCAAAAAGAGGGTTCCCGACGTGAATATCGAGGATCTTCCGATTCCTTTCACCGCTGTGGCGACTGATCTGTATACTGGCGAGGAAGTGATTTTCAGGGAAGGACGTCTTTTTGACGCGGTCCGCGCCTCGATTTCCATACCGTCCATGTTCCGTCCTGTGAAATGGAAGGGCAGGACCCTTGTCGACGGAGGTATGGTGAATACGTTCCCGCTCAACAGGGTCCAGCGTACTGAAGGGGACATTCTTGTGGGATTCAATGTGAACAAGATCGACGCTGAAAGCATAGGGTCTTTCCTGGATACCAGGAACACTCTCCAACAGAAGGAATCCGCCCAGATCGATACGGCTGTAGCCATCCTGAGGGATACTCTCGCGGACCGTTCGGGGCTTATCGACAAAGTGCGTTATGCAGGAGAGAAGGGCAAGGAGCTTCTTGAGGAGAGGATAGAACTGCAGAAGAAGGGTAAACGTCTTGTCGAAGACGGAAGAAAGCGTAAGATTCCGGTAGATGCTGACGACAATTACGCCAGCATTCTGCAGCGCAGCTTCGGCATAATGAACCATACTATCGCCCGAATGGGCATTGAAATCTGCCCTCCGGACATTCTGGTGGATCTTCCTTATGACTCTTATCATGGAGTTTACGGGTACTCCCATGCGGAGGAGATTTCCTCAGTCGGAAGGGAACTGATGGCTAAGGCTCTGGACCGTTATGAGAGCTCGTCGGTGGACTGATCCGGCTTTTTCCCGGGTTGTTTCCCTTTGTATCCGGACAGTATGACACCGAAGAGAATGGCCGCTGATCCTATGGCGGACAGGGGAGTCATCTTCTCCCCGAGGATTATCATCGCCGAAATGAGTGTGAAAACCGGGTTCAAGTATACGTAGTTGGTCGAGGTGACGTTCCCGAGCTTCGCTATGACGAGATTCCAGACGATGAAGCAGGCCAGCGAAGCTACAAGTCCGAGGAACAGGAGATTGCCCCAGACCACGCTCTTCCCAAGGACCTCAGCAGAGAAGGAGTCCGATGCGGTACCCAGGAAGGGGATTATGGTGAGAAGACCGTAAAAGAACACTTTCCTTGTCGCGAACACTGCCCCGTATTCACTGCTCATCTGTCCCATGAAAATGCTGTAGAATGCCCAACAGAGAGCCGCTCCAATAGCGAGGAGGTCACCTTTGGCTGAGATTTCCAGCCTTGATCCGTCAAAGAGCACCATGGCCATTCCGGCAAGTGCGAGTACTGTACCTCCTATCAGTGGGAATCCCACCTTTACATTTTCCATTCCGTCAGCGAATCGGTCATGGAACAGCTTCTTGTATAGCAGGGTAAGGAGGATTGTGAAAAGCGGAGCCACGCATACTAGGAATGCGACGTTGGCGGCCTGCGTATATGCCAATGCCGTGTTCTCCGTCAGAAAATAGAACGATCCTCCCGTTATACCGAGGAAAAGGAACATCAGTTCATCGGATGCTCCTTTTGCCCAGAGGCGTATCTTTTTCCCTTTGGACTTGATCAATGTGAAAAGCCAGATTCCTGCATAAGCCAGGATGAATCTTATTGCGAAGATCCCTGCGGGGTCCATCCCCTCACTGATCAAAGTCTTTGTACAGACGAATGTGACACCCCAAACGGCTACTACCGCCAGGGCAAGGAGGTGGAAGAAGAATCGGTTTTTCGGCATGGGGAAATCCGTTTGTTATAGTTCGTCGGTGGGGGAGAGCTATCTTATGAAATTCATCATCGCCCAAGGTTCGTCGCTGCCTGGTGCGGGTTTTCCTTGTGTCGCCTTAAGCATTGCTGCCATATTGTTGGCAAGAGTGCGCATGGTCTGGAGCCCCTCGGCATCAAGTGCTGCATCACCTTCTTGTCTTCCGAACACGATGTTCCAGTATTGGGAAGATACCACCGGCATGTCCATCATGAGGAAAGGCATGTTGAGGGTCTGGAATGCTGTAGTCGAACCTCCTCTTCTGCAGATGGCCACTGCCGCTGCAGGTTTGCCCATGACAGCTTCTCCGTTGGAATGGAACATCCTTTGGATGACAGAAAGGACGCTTCCGGAAGGCTGCCCATAATAAACCGGTGAGCCAACAATCAGAGCATCAGACTCTTCCATTTTCTTGGATATGCTATTGCATACGTCGTCATCGAAAACGCACCTTCCGGGGTTTTCCTTGCATTTGTTGCATGCTATGCAGCCATGTACGGCTTGGGTCCCGATCCGGACTGTTTCACTTTCTATCCCGAGCTTTTCCAGCTGATTCGCGATCTCTTTGAGTGCGATGGTGGTGTTCCCGTTCTTACGGGGACTGCCGTTGATGATGAGTACTTTCATAGAGAGGGCCGTTCCTTTATTGCTTGGCACAAAATATTGAGTAGATGTTTTTATCTGATTGCCAAAATTAACTAAAAAATCAATATTCGGAAAGGAGAAAAAACTGTTTGATAAACAGTCTTTGGAAGTCATGGTAGTTATTAGTTCATCCCTTCCGGCAGGCCTGTTATTTGGGAATAAAAATGGGACATTTTTTGGGCCACTGGATACGAAAAATCCCCCTCAGACTGCTCTGAGAGGGATTTTAGTGGAGCATAGGAGAATCGAACTCCTGACCTTTTGAATGCCATTCAAACGCTCTACCAACTGAGCTAATACCCCAATTCGTTCTGCAAAGATACAAAAAAAAGTTATATTCGCATATCATTATCCGAAAATCAATCTTTTTATTGCGATGAGTCTACTGGGCAACATACTCTGGCTGATACTTGGAGGTATTTTAGTTTCCGCTATTTACTTGATAGTAGGACTTTTATTCTGTTTGACTATCATCGGAATTCCTTTCGGTCTGCAACTTTTCAAACTTGCTGGATTGGCATTCTGCCCATTCGGAAAGGACGTGAAAACAAAACCCGGTGAACCGGGATGCCTGTCTGTCGTGATGAATCTTCTTTGGATAGTTCTCGGATGGTGGGAGATAGCAGCGATTCATCTGGTTTTCGGCATAATCTGCTGTGTTACAATCATCGGAATTCCTTTCGGGATTCAGCATTTCAAGCTGATGCTTCTGTCTCTGACTCCATTCGGAGTAACCTACGAATGATACTTCTACAGTATTGACAGAAGCGTGAATATCCCTATTCCCAAATAGTTTCCAATGGCATAGCCGATGATTCCGGCAGCAAGCCCTATGACCATGACTGATCGGTTCCCCATGGCCTCGGCCACTACTGGCACGAACGGGGGAGAGTTGATCAGAGATACAGACGTTATCACCATCGTATCGGAGTCAATCTTGAGCAATCTGGCTGCGAAGATGTGAAGCAGAAGAGACCCGAATACGGTCACTGAAAGGAACAGCAGTATATATAACCCTCCTTTGAAACTCATCGCTGAAAAATCAGCCATGGATGCGACAGTTATGCTGAATACATATATAAGGTACATTCCTGTCGGTGATGCTTTGTCCATTGACTTTATCGAAGGAATGTACGCTGCACAGAGTCCCAAAGTGGTCAGCAGAAGGATGAAGACCATCATGAACACGTCAGCTTCAACGTGATTGTCGATGAGTGACGCGATTCCGTATGAGACGGCTACGATGACGCCGGCAGCCAGTAACGGGAATATCCAGTCCATAGCTTTCGGCTTGACGGATTCGCTGATACTTCGCTTTGAAACGGGGGCACTCTCTTCAGCTTTTCCGCCTTTATTAGTCGGAAGGATTTTTCTGAAAAGCTTTATTCCGAACCCAAGCAATATCATAAGGTAGACAAAACTGACAGTCATGTCCATCGTATTGGCTATCACGAAGGTTTCTTCAGGGACTGAAAGCATCTTCTGGATGGAGGCCATATTGACTGTACCTCCAGTATAGGTCCCGCTCATCATGGCTCCAACCTTGGCACCCATCAGTGGATCGTCTGTAGTAGATAGTCCGCTCCCGAAAAGCAGGTATGAAACCACTATCGCCATAACTACTGAAACCAACCCTGATACAAGCGATAGAATCGCTGTACGGGATTGCTTCAAGTCCATCCTGCAACTGAACAGCAGCAGAGGAATCGCCAGTGGGACAGTAGCGTTGCTTAAGAAGTTCTGGACTTGTTCAAGGGAATCTCCTTTGATTCCGCTGTTGCCAATAATGGCACCCAGAACATACAGTATGAATATCGGTCCGATCTTTCCCAGCGCAGAAATCTTCCTGCACAACAGAATCACAAGTGCAGGAGCCAGAAGGAAGAGCATTATGAGAAGGACTGTGCCCATATCTTTCGGATGAACGGGGCAAAGATACCGCTTTCCTGACAAAAAAGAAGGAGAGAAGCACTCTCGTGAACTCTCCTTCCTTGTAAACTGTCATTTCCCGGATTATCCGAGGAAGCTCAGCAGGATACCGGCCGCTACGGCTGAACCGATGACACCGGCGACATTTGGCCCCATGGCGTGCATGAGGAGGTGGTTGCTCGGGTCGAACTCCCTTCCGACGACTTCGGATACACGTGCACTGTCCGGTACAGCGGATACGCCGGAGTTTCCGATGAGAGGGTTGATCTTGCGGCCTTCCTTCAGGAAGATGTTGATGAGCTTGACGAACAGCACTCCGCAGGTCGTTGCAATGACGAACGAAAGGAGACCTAGTCCGAAGATCAGGAGCGACCTTCCAGTAAGGAATTTGTCCGCCTGGGTGGAAGCACCTACTGTAAGACCGATTAGGATCGTGACGACATCCACGAGAGGTCCTCTTGCTGTTTCGGCAAGACGTCTGGTGACGCCGCTTTCCTTGAGGAGGTTACCGAAGAAGAGCATACCGAGCAGCGGAAGGCCTGAAGGCACGATGAACGCGGTTGTAAGGAATCCCACGATAGGGAAAATGGTCTTTTCCTTCTGGCTTACCTGCCTGGGGGCGGGCATCTTTATGAGCCTTTCCTTCTTATTGGTGAGAAGGATCATTATAGGCCTCTGGATAACAGGAACGAGGGCCATGTAGGAGTAAGCCGAAACGGCGATCGCTCCCATCAGGTCCGGGGCGAGTTTTGAGGAGAGGAAGATGGCGGTAGGACCGTCGGCTCCTCCGATGATTCCGATAGCACCTGCTTCATTGGGCGCGAACCCGAACGCGAGGGCCAGCAGATACGCTCCGAAGATACCCATCTGTGCAGCCGCTCCGATAAGGATTAGCCTCGGCTGCGAGATGAGTGCGGAGAAGTCAGTCATGGCACCGATACCGAGGAAGATCAGCGGCGGATACCATCCCTGCCGTACACCCTGATAAAGGATGTTGAGGACCGAACCGTTCTCGTAGATACCGATCTGCATTCCGGGGAACATGGGGATGTTTCCTATGATCATACCGAAACCGATAGGTACAAGCAGCAGCGGTTCCCATTCCTTGAGGATGGCGACAGTTATGAAAGTTATTCCGATGGCAATCATCGCGAGGTTCTGCCAAGCGAAGTTGGCGAATCCCGTGAACTGCCAGAATTGTTGCAGACTGCTTATTATATGGTCCATCTGCGAAAAATTAGCCGATTGTTACGATGTCTGCACCTTCAAGGACTGAATCGCCCTTTGCGATATGTATAGCGGTGATAGTACCGTCCTGGGTAGCGGAGATCTCGTTCTCCATCTTCATGGCCTCGATGACCGCCACTTTCTGGCCTGCTTTCACAGCCTGGCCTTCCTTGACGGACACCTCAATGATGACACCGGGGAGAGGGGAAGTCACTTTCACACCGGCTCCAGCGGGTTTGGGTGCTGCTGCGGGGGCGGCAGCGGGAGCTGCAGCAACGGCGGGTGCGGGAGCGGCTGCAGGAGCAGCAGGTGCTGCGGCAGGTGCGTTCTCCAGTTCCACCTTGTAGGAAGCGCCGTTAACGGTCACGTCGGCAATTTTCCCTTCTACTGAGTTGATGGCTACTGTGTATTCGCCACCGTTGATCTTGAACTTGTACTCTTTCATATTGTGTGTCTTTTTTATTCTTTTTTTGGTGTCCTATTTCTTTGCTTTCGGGAGTCTCCTGAAGGTCTGCCCGTGTGTTTTCCATGCGCCCTCGGAAGGTTTGATGGTGATTGTGTAGCTCTCGGCGTCATGTACACTCTCGCTGAGGTACAGGTGAAGAGCCGTAGCTATGGCGGCGTAAACTTCACCAGATGTGTCCAGGTCGAGGGCCATGCCGATGGCCGCAACGACTTCGGGAGTCACTGTTCCGGGTTTGGATGCGGTCTTCTTGGGGAGAAGAGCGGCTGCTGCGGCTTCTTTCTTCTTCTTGGCGGGACGCTCGAACAGTATCCAGAAGAGGAACCACAGGATTGCAAGCGCGCTGAAAACGACGCTGATGCTAGTCAGCGACAGGATGAAACCATGAGGGTCATTCTTCGCTATCTTCTGTGCATTTGACTCAGCGTTCGCGTCACCGTTAATGGAACCGGGGGTAGGGGAAGAAGGGTTCGGGTCAACGATGAACTTCATCTTCTTGTTGTCGTTGGCGAACTTGCTTATCGACTTGCCCACGGGAAGATTGGCGGGAACAGCGATTGAGTCTACGATAGTCCTTCCGTCATTGCTGACCAGATAGATGGTAGAGCCTCTCCTGATCTTGAAATTGAGATAGAAAGTACCTTGGCTGTTGTCGCCGGTGCCGTGGAAGACCACCACCTGGCGTTTGCCGATCTGAGTAGCCAGGTCATTCTTGGAGATGATGCTTTTCTTCAGGTCGTTCTTGTCATCCGTGAAGAAGCATCCTCCCATGTTGACCGTTCCGTAGGAGGTGTTCGTCACCTCCACCCATCCGTTCCTCTGACCGTAGTCATCCATGAAGCCGAGGCTGTCAGGTTCCGCCAGAACCTCAGTTATCTTGAGGTCGATGACGTTCTGACCCATGGCCTGGAGACCGCCCAGAAGAAGGATCACCAGCGGGAAGAGTATTCTCTTGGTTGTTCTTTTCATCTGGATAGGGGTTAGAGAGGAAGATTGTCGTGTTTCTTGGCAGGGACGTCCTGTTTCTTGCCTGCGAGCTGCTCGAGGGCGCGGATCACGCGGAAGCGGGTGTTCCGCGGTTCGATCACATCATCGATGTAACCCTTCTGAGCAGCCTGGTAGGGATTGTTGAAGAGTTCGTCGTACTCGTCCTTCTTTTCCTGGGCTATCCTTGCCTTGTCGTCCGGATTCTCAGCTGCCTTGAGGTCTTTTGCATAGAGCACGTTGACGGCTCCGTCAGCGCCCATGACGGCGATCTGTGAAGAAGGCCATGCGTAGTTGATGTCTCCGCGGAGCTGTTTGCAGCTCATCACGATGTGTGCTCCGCCGTAGGACTTGCGGAGAGTGACGGTCACCTTGGGAACGGTAGCTTCTCCGTATGCGTAAAGGAGCTTGGCACCGTTGGTGATGATAGCACCGTACTCCTGCTGAGTTCCGCAGAGGAAGCCGGGAACGTCGACGAGAGTCACAAGAGGAATATTGAAAGCGTCGCAGAAACGGACGAACCTTGAAGCCTTGCGTGATGCGTTGATGTCAAGCACGCCAGCGAGCATGTTGGGCTGGTTGGCGACAACTCCGACGCTTCTTCCGTTCATGTGCGCGAAGCCTACGATGATGTTTTTAGCGAAGTCCTTGTGGATCTCGAAGAACTTTCCGTCATCGACGATGCTCTTGATGACGTAGTACATGTCGTACGCCTTGTTGGGGTTGTCGGGCACTATCTCGTTGAGGGTGTCATCAACCCTGTTGTAGGGATCATTGGTAGGAACTACGGGAGCCTCTTCCATGTTGTTCTGGGGAAGGTAGGAGAGCAGTTCCTTGATCGTAGCGATTCCTTCCTCTTCTGAATCAGCAGCGAAATGAGCTACACCGCTCTTGCTTGAGTGGACGCTGGCACCTCCGAGCTGCTCCTGGTCGACTTCCTCACCGGTCACGCTCTTGACAACTGCAGGACCTGTAAGGAACATGTAGGAGGTGTTCTTCACCATGAGGGTGAAGTCTGTCAGAGCGGGGGAGTATACTGCACCGCCGGCACAAGGACCGAAAATCCCGGAAATCTGGGGAACCACACCGGAGGAGAGGATGTTCCTCTCGAATATTTCACCGTAACCCGCGAGGGCGTCAATGCCTTCCTGGATACGTGCTCCGCCGGAGTCGTTCAATCCGATGCAAGGGGCACCATTGCGAAGAGCCATGTCCATCACCTTGCAGATCTTCTCGGACATCGTCTTGGAGAGGGATCCGCCGGATACCGTGAAATCCTGTGCGAAGACGTATACGAGCCTTCCGTCGATAGTTCCGCATCCGGTCACGACACCGTCACCGTCGAAGTGCTGCTTCTCCATGCCGAAGTTCGTGCAGCGGTGCTGGACGAACATGTCATACTCCTCGAAAGATCCTTCGTCAAGAAGGAGGGCGAGTCTTTCCCTGGCAGTGAGCTTGCCTTTCTGGTGCTGTGCCTCAATCCTTTTCTCGCCGCCACCCTTGAGGGCGGATGCCCTGCGTTCGACAAGGCGCGCGATGTTATCCTGCTGTATACTCATGTTGTGATTTTATTTGATTTCTTGCCTGTTGGCCGAAATCGGCCATAATTACGCAAATATACGGAATTTCCTCGTTAAAACGTAGTTTACGGGGCATTATTTCCATAAAAATGAACCATCCAAAGGCTTGTTTTTGTTATTTGCCCTTCAATATTTTGCAGGGCATGCAAATTGCAGGCTTAATCTGTAAAACGGACTGATATGAAAAAGTGTTTTTTGTTTTCCCTTCCACTTGTTTTGTCTGCTGCGGTATCCTGCGGCAATGCGGTTCCTGTAGCCAAAGATTCAGATGAAGCATATGTGGGATTCGGGACAGTTGACAGGAGCAATCTGGCCTTCACCGTATCCGGAGCGAAGGTCACCGAGGCTGACGAAGACATGTTCGACAATGTTTTCGATTACCTGCGTGGCAGGGTCCCGGGAGTCGTAGTGGACAACACGACATCCGTCGGTGAAATACCTCACATTGAGATACGTGGGCGCAGGGCCATCAAGGAGAGCGATATCAAGGAACCTCTTTTCCTTGTTGACGGCATGGAGTACCAGGACATACAGAACCTCAATCCCAAAGATATCCATTCCGTCCAGGTCCTGAAGGACGCTGCGGCTTCCGCATACGGGTCCAAAGGGGCGGACGGAGTTATAATGTTCACCACCAAAGCCGCCTACGAAGCGGCATTGCAGGAAGAAGCCCTGAAAGCCGAAAGGAAGGCTGCCAGGAAAGCTGCAAGAAAGAAATGATCCTGTTTCACCAGTATATATATAACGGACAAGGGAGAAGCCTCAAAACTTCTCCCTTGTATGATTCTATGCCGTCAGAGTGATTCTACTCCTCAGCGGGCTTCATCGTGTTGTAGACGTTGGTCACGTCCTCGTCGTCCTCAAGAAGGTTGGTGAGTTTCTCGAGGGTAGCCCTCTGTTCGGGGGTGACTTCCTTGAGGTCAACGTTAGGGATCCTCTCGAATCCTCCGGAAACGAGTTCGTATCCGTTGTCCTCAATGTACTTTTGGATGGCGCCGTAGGCTGAGTACTCGCCGTAGATGTTGATCTCGCTGGTGACGTTCTCGTCCTCGTCCTCAACTTCCTGACGGAACACCTCGTCGACTCCGAGGTCGATGAGCTCGAGCTCAAGTTCATCAAGATCAATGGGCTTTGCGGGATCTTCCTTGATACGGAAAACGCACTTGTGGTCGAACATGAAGCTTACGCTTCCGCTTGTTCCGAGGGAACCTCCGCATTTCGTGAAGTAGCTGCGGACATTCGCCACTGTACGGGTGTTGTTGTCGGTGGCTGCCTCAACGAGGAAAGCGATTCCATGAGGACCATATCCTTCGTAAGTGAGCTCCTTGAAGTCGCCCTGTTTGCTCTCGGTGGCTTTCTTTATCGCACGCTCGATGTTTTCCTTAGGCATCTGCTCGGCACGTGCCTCTGCCATGAGGGCGCGCAGACGAGGGTTGCCGGTTACATCGGGACCTCCCTGCTTGACCGCGATGGTGATTTCCTTTCCGAGTTTGGTGAATACACGGGCCATGTGGCCCCATCTTTTCATTTTCCTTTCCTTGCGGAACTCAAAAGCTCTTCCCATGGGTCAATGTGTTTTATTCGGTCTCGAGTCTTGAAATATACTTGTCGATGTCGTATCCTTCGAGAGACTGGGGATACTGCTCGCGGATCTTCTTGTACATCTCGAGGGCTTTGGCGGTATTGCCGAGTTCCTCATAGGTGACACCGGCTTTGAGGAGATAATTGGCTGCGAACATGTCGTCAACCTTTGCGGCTGCTTTCTCGTAGCATGAAACCGCGTCATTGTACTTCTCGAGTCCTACGTAAGCGTCACCTTGTGCACCGAGGGCCCTTGCAGCCATGATGTCGTCCTTGCCTGAATACTTCTTGATGTAGTTGAGAGCGCTCTCGTAGTTTCCGAGATTCAGCTCGCAAGCGCCAGCGTACAGATAGACAGCCTTGCCGGCCTTGTTGCCGTACTGGGAAGCGATCTGGGCGAATCCCAGGTTGTTGCCGTCACCGTTGAGGGCGAGGTCGAACTCACCGTTGCGGAAAGCGGCCTCTGCGGGGAACATCTGCTCCTGAGCCTCGGCCTTCTTGGGCTGAAGGTAGAATTTATTGTAGCACAGTATGATGACTCCGATGGCCAAAAGCGCACCGAGGCATCCCCAAATCAATTTCTTGTTCTCATTGAAGAAGGTCTCGATTGCTGATACCCTTTCTTCAACCTTTTCCTGCTGGAGCTTCTCCTGCTCCTTGAGGTCCTGTTTCTTTGCCATATTATCTTTATTTTTTTGTATTATCGTTTGTGACCGGAAAACCATGGTCCGGCGAATAGTCTGCAAAAATAGGAATTTTTGTGCAATCAAGCAACATCATCTTTCAAAACCGTTCTCTTTTGGCCTCTTCCGCAGCGTATCCTGAATATTTGTCCGGTGTTGGAGAAAAAGTGTCCGGAACGTAGGAAAGAGTTTCCTCTTCGTTCCAAAAATCCTTATATTTGCTTCATGGCAACTTTATCCAGGATAGTCGTTCAGGATTTCAGGAACATAGCTCTCGGGGAGATCAGCTTCTCTCCGAACATCAACTGCATTTCCGGGAACAACGGGGAAGGGAAGACCAATCTGATGGACGCGATCTGGTACCTCTCCATGTGCAAGAGCGCATTCTCGTCTTCCGACAAGTACAATTTCCGGCATGGAACGGATTCTTTCTCACTCAGCGGAACATACAATATGGACTCTGGTGCCGTCAGCACTTTCTCGATGAAAGTGACTGCCGGAGGAGAGAAGAGACTCAGGCGTGACGACAAGCCTTATCCCAGGATTTCAGAGCATATCGGGGAACTGCCGATAGTGATGGTCTCTCCGTCCGACACTGTTCTGGTGAGCGACAGCGGTGAAGAGCGCAGGAAATTCCTTAACGCTGTCCTTTCGCAGCTTGACAGGGAGTATCTTTCCGCCGTTCAGCAGTACAACCGTCTTCTCCTTCAGAGAAACCGCCTTCTCAAAGAGACCGACCCTGACTGGTCGCTTCTTGATGTCTTCGGAATGAGGATGGAACCTCTCGCCAAGACGATCCACGACTCCAGGAAGAAATTTACAGAAAGCCTTGCTCCAGTCGTCTCGAAATATTATTCGATGATTTCCGGGCAGAAGGAAAGCATTTCTATATCATATTCTTCCGACCTTGAAGGACGCTCCCTTTCTGACGTCCTTCTCTCCCATAGGGACAGGGACCTTGCTCTGCGTTACACTACTGCCGGAGTACATCGCGACGACCTTGAGTTCACTCTCGGTCCTCATCCAATCAGAAGATGCGGTTCACAGGGGCAGCAGAAATCCTTCCTTGTAGCCCTCAAGTTCGCCCAATATGAAATAATGAAGGAAGGGTACGGCTTCCCGCCGATGCTCCTTCTGGATGACGTGTTCGACAAGCTGGACCTGAGCAGGATCTCCAACCTTCTGGAGATGGTCGCAGGATCCGAATTCGGGCAGATCTTCATCACTGACAGCAACAAGGTGAGGCTCCGTTCCATAGTAGACGGTATCACCACTGACAGGGCGTACATAGAGACGGTCGACGGTACATTCACAAGGGAGGCTTAGCGGATATGGAGAAGTACGGAGACGGAGGAATAAAGATATCCCGGAAGAACGCGATCGGGATGGATGAACTCATCCACCAGTATATCCTTGAGATGAAACTCGCGGCAGGAGTTGACCGCCAATTGATATTCGGGGCGTGGGACAAGGTGTCCGGAGCCGGAATGTACACGACCGGCAAGTTCTTCCGTGACGGTGTCCTCCATGTGAAGCTCTCTTCCTCGGTCGTACGCTCCTCCCTCTCTTTCAGGAAGAACGATATCCTCAAGGCCCTCAATGATGAACTGTCCAAAGAAGAATTGTTCACCGGAAAGCAGGAAGGGGGACCGGTGAAGGACATAATAATGAGATGACGCGCCGATACTCCGGCGGAAGCATAAAGACGTACTGAAATGGAAACCTCACAGAACGGAAACAGGAAGATAAAGATAGTCGCCGACAGCGGCATACCTTTCTTGAAAGGGGTGTTCGAACCTTTCGCTGATATAGTATACATTGAAGGCGGGGCCATACGTAAAGAGGACCTCATGGACGCCGACGCCCTCATGACGAGGACACGCACCAAGTGTGACAAGGATCTTCTGGAAGGGACCCCTGTCAAGATCATAGCGACCGCTACAATCGGTACCGACCATATCGATCTGCCTTGGTGCGACAGCGCCGGGATACTTGTCCGGAACGCACCCGGATGCAATGCCGGTGGAGTAATGGAGTACGTCTTCTCCGCTCTGTATGGTACAGCGGCCAGAAAGTCCATCAACCTCTCAGGCAAGACCCTGGGTATAATCGGTGTCGGAAATGTCGGGAAGAAAGTCCTTCACATGTTCCGTTACCTTGGTTTCACTGTCCTTCAGTGCGACCCTCCAAGAGCTGCTGCAGAAGGGGATTTCCAGTTCTGTTCCCAGGACTATCTTCTTGAGAACTCGGATATTGTGACAATGCATGTGCCCCTTGATGAGACAACCCGCGGAATGTGTAACGAGGAATTCTTCAAGAAGATGAAGGACGGGACCATTTTCATCAACGCATCCCGTGGCGAGATTGTGGATGAGGACGCCCTCCTTTCCAATATCGACCGTCTGGGCCCCGTTATCATCGACACCTGGAAAAATGAACCTGACATCAACCGCGCTCTCATGGACAAAGTCTATATTGCGACACCTCATATAGCGGGTTATTCTTATCAGGGCAAACAGAACGGTACGGCCGCCGCAGTAAGGAGTGTGGCGCATTATTTCGGGATTACTGAACTGTATGAGTTCTTCCCGCCGACCGACGTTCCGGAACACGAGGCGATAAAACTCGACCTCCGCGGAAAAACACAAGGAGAAATTGCTGCGGTAATTCAATATAATTATCCTATATTTACGGACGATTTCATGTTCAGGCTCGAACCTTCCGCTTTTGAACGGCTGAGGACAGACTACATGTACCGCAGGGAAGTGTTCGTGGATTGAACGGTTTTTTATGAATATTTAAACACAATTGAATAATTTAACACACGACTATAGCCATGTTCACAAGTGAAGATTTAAAACAGATAGAGCAGAGGGGCTCTTCTCTTGAAAATGTCGACAAACAGATCGAGCGGTTCCATAAAGGATTCCCGTGGATGAAGATTGTCGGTGCCGCGACTCCGGAAAGGGGTATCAAAGTTCTCTCCGAAGCAGAAGCCGACGCCGCCGTTTCCTATTATGAAGGCGCAGACATCGCCGGCAAGTGCAAGTTCGTCCCCGCATCAGGAGCGGCTTCGAGGATGTTCAAGAGCATCTTCTCCGACCTCAAGACCCTTGAAGGAGGGGAGGACCTGCCTGAAGGTGCTGCCGTCCGCCGTCTGGCCGCCGAGATAGAGAAATTCGCTTTCTATACACCTGAACTTTTCGGCAAACCCGAGGATACTGCAGAATACCGCCAGAGCGTCGCTTCCAAGGTTCTTGGAGAACCGGGACTCGGCTATGGTTCCAAACCTAAAGGTGTCATCAAGTTCCACCGTTATCCGGACGAGTGCAGGACCGCTTTCGCTGAGCATCTTGTCGAGGCTCAGGATTATATGCGCAATTCTGACGGCACTGCATCACTTGTCGTCACGATCTCTCCCGAACACAGGGCTCTCTTTGAGGCTGCTCTTGCTGAGGTGAAGGACAAATACGAGAAAAAGTACGGAATCAAGTACAACATAACCTTCACCTATCAGGACAAGTCAACTGACACTATCGCCGCTGATGTGAAGAACCGTCCTTTCAGGACAGAAGACGATGTGCTTCTTTTCCGTCCTGCCGGACACGGAGCTCTCATCTACAACCTCAATGCGGTCCCCGAGGAGATAGTGTCGATAAAGAATATCGACAACGTCTCCAATGAAAGGTTCCTTCCTGTAACCGCCCGTTACAAGAAGGTCCTTCTCGGAAAGTGCCTTGAACTCCGTGACATCATTTTCGGATTCCTCAAGGAGTTCGATTCCTACGACGATCCCGCTTCCCCTGAGTGCCGCAGGCTTTGCGACAAAGTTGAGTCCTTCCTCGACAGGGAACTTTGCATCCAGCTTCCTCTTACTTCTTCACCCGCTGAGAGAGTCGCCCTTCTGCGCTCCAAACTCGACAGGCCGATCCGTGTATGCGGAATGGTCAAGAACGAAGGTGAACCCGGAGGCGGTCCCTTCATCATTGCCGGCAAAGACGGATCAAGCAATCTCCAGATTCTTGAAAGCGTTCAGATCAACATGGCGGACGAACGTTCCAAGAGCATCCTTGCGAACGCGACCCATTTCAACCCCGTCGATCTGGTCTGCTGCCTGCGCAATTACAAGGGAGAGAAGTTCGACCTCCTCAAATTCGTCGACGAGGAAGCCGGCTTCATCAGCTCCAAGAGTTATCAGGGCAGGGAACTCAAGGCTCTCGAACTTCCCGGTCTGTGGAACGGAGCGATGAGCGACTGGAACACCATGTTCGTTGAAGTTCCTTTGGAGACATTCAACCCCGTCAAAGTGGTTCTTGATCTTCTGAGACCTGCTCACCAGTAGAATCCCATACCATATTATTATATAGACCGGCCATTATGCATGACCGGTCTTTTTTCGGCTCTGTCGGATCCTTTCCAAAAAAAAGTGAAAAATTTTCATCATTTCTATTGCGGATATCAAAAAACTGCCTATCTTTGCAGTGTACTAATAAACTAATACACCAATGTACTTCGATGTGCTTTGAGTGAAAAGAAAAATAAACATTAGCAGAAAATGATATCCATCAACAATCTGGCATTCAGCTACGGCTCGCTTAATGTGTTGAGCAACATTACGATGACTCTCGAAGAAGGCCGAATCTACGGTCTGCTTGGAGAGAACGGGGTGGGGAAAACCACTCTGCTTACTTTGCTTGCCGGCCTCAAAAAGCCTCAGGCAGGTTCAATACTTACTGACGGGGTTGACCCTTTCAAACGTCTCCCTTCTTTCCTTCAGGACCAGTACTATCTTCCCGATGAGGTACTTCCCTGCAAGATGACAGCTTCTTCCTGGGCAAAGTCCTGTGGTGAATTGTGGCCTCTGTTTGACTACGGAAAGTTCATCACCATCATGAAGGAGTTCGAAACAGACCCCTCAGCCAAGATGAACAAGATGAGCTCCGGACAGCTCAAGAAGACTTACATCAGCTTCGCTCTTTCATGCGGAGCCAAGTATCTTCTGATGGATGAGCCCACCAATGGACTTGACATCCCTTCGAAGACCCAGTTCCGCAGCGCCATCACAAAGTACACCGCTGATGACTCTGTGATCGTCATTTCCACCCATCAGGTGAGGGACCTTGAGAACATCATCGACCCGATCATCATCCTTGACCGTCAGGAAGTTCTTCTGAACGCGTCCCTCGAGGAAATCACTTCCAAACTCTTCTTCGATTACGGGAATGTCCTCAATCCGGATTCGTTGTATTCGGAGAGGCTCCCCGGAGGATTCATACAGGTGTATCCCAACACTGAAGGCGTTGAAAGCAAGGTCAATATAGAGGCCCTCTTCAATGCGGTCCATTCAAACAAGCAGCTCGTAAAGGGCATGTTCACCAAATAAAAAAGACTGTGCCATGAACAACAATACAAAAGTAAGCGACGTTTTCAACTTCTCCCGTTTCGGGAAGTATCTTGTATACGATCTGAAGAACGCATGGAGCTCCTACGGGGTTGCGATCATCACATTGGCCAGCATTCCTCTGATAATATTTGTGGCCCACATCCTTTTCGACAATCTCTGGTCAGACCAATGGACGGCTCCTTCGTTGTCTACCAGGATGGTTCTTTTCGGATTGTCTTCAATAGTGATGGCGATTACCGTTCCCTCAAAGCTGTACGGTAATCTCACTTCCAAGAAAGAAGGAACAGCTTATCTCATGGTCCCTTCTTCTACACTTGAGAAGTTCGTCTCCATGCTCATTGTATGCCTGATCGCCTTACCGGTGGCCTACTTCGGAGTTTACTTCATTGAGGATTGGCTGCTTTCAGTTTTTGATCCTTCCATGACCGGGACAGTTTTCTCTACGGTACATGAAGGCCTTCTCGGCCCCGGCGCCTCGAATGTTGCCATGGGTGCTGATGAGTGGTCAATCAGTATGATGGGCAAAGGCATCCCTGCCATGTACATGAGCATAGCTGTCACTCTGATGATATTCCTTCTGGGTGCACTCTGTTTCAAGAAATGGAAAATCGTCGGAACCATCGCTGTGTTATTCGCCCTGTCTGTTCTGTTGACTCTCATACTCGCCACAATGGTAAATAATGGATTCGACGGTTCTGCAATAGAGGAATATCTTATGGCGAACATCGACAGGATTGACAAGATCTTCAACCTCTGGTCGATCATCATAAATACCATAGTTGTGGTCGGCCTCGGAACAGGTATATTCTTCCGTTTGAAAAGCTTAAAACTTTAGTATATGGACTTCGACAACAATAAACCTATATATCTCCAGATAAGCGATTCCCTGTGTGAGAGGATTCTTCGCGGAGAATTCGCTGAGGAGGAGAGGATTCCCTCGGTAAGGGAATACGGATCATCCATCGGTGTGAATCCCAATACGGTGATGAGAACTTACGAGACCCTCACCCAGGACGGGATCATCTACAACAAAAGAGGAATCGGGTACTTCGTGTGCTCCGGTGCCAAGGACCTGATCCTCGAAATCCAGAGGAAGGCCTTCCTCGATGAAGAGCTTCCGGCTATCATAAAAAGGATGCGCCTTTTGCAGATACCTCTTTCGGTTCTCACGGAAAAGATAAAAAAAGAACAGTAAAATCAGTTGCAACAATTCCGCACGGAGTACGTCATATGAATGGAAATGTTCCGGAATACTGAATAATAACAGATAAAGAAATGAAAACATTCTCAAGAATTGTACTTGCAGTTTCGGCTGCAGCCATCGTCACTCTTTCGATGTCATCATGCGTGTTCAGAATCGATGGCATCAAATCCATAAAACCATTGATGCCCGAAGGTGATCTTGTGACAAAGACTGTAATACCCCAAGACGGTTTCAATTCAGTTGGAATGGCGGGTAGTTTTGATATGGAGGTCATCCAGTCCCAGGACGGACCGAAGATTGAAGTCACGACTTACGAGAACCTCCAGTCCAGCTTCCATGCGGATGTGAAGGGAAATGACCTTTCCCTCTATTTCAAGAGCGATTCCACCTCGAATATCATCCTCAAGGACACTAAAGTCGTCGTCTATGTAAAGGACCTCAAGGGCGTGAGCCTTGCAGGATCCGGGGACCTCAAAGTGATGCCGTTCAGCACTGAGAATGATTTCGAGCTCTCTGTCGCCGGTTCCGGAGACGCCACCATCGGTTCCATATCATGCGCTGACCTTACCATCAGCGTTGCAGGATCCGGTGACATCAACGCTTCAGGGATAGCCTGCAAGAGTCTCAAGGCCAGTATCGCCGGTTCGGGAGATATCGTCCTTTCAGGAACAGCCGACTTCGCGTCCTATTCTGTCGCAGGTTCTGGTGACATTGATGCGAAATCCCTGAAGGCAGGAGAAGTGAAGACCAGCAAAGCGGGTTCAGGTGACATAAGATACTGAGAACTCCGCTCAGGAAATATACATGAAAATACTTTTTCAGCTACAGACAAAATAGAGCAGAAATACTTTTAACCACTATGAAACTCACTTCTTGCCGGGTGACCGGAAAGATAAGGGGTACCGCCGCCTGAGAAGGCCGTGGTACCCTTTCGGGATTATGATAAGCCCATCTGTCTTTTCTTCAGGATTTTGCGTATTTGGTTCTTTTTATTAATTTTGCGCCCGTACTTTTACCTCGACCTGGTTTAATTGACCAGATCATAATGAATATCAAAAAATTAACGTGGCTGACAGCCATTTTCGCAATAATCGTCCCTCTTTTTTCGGGATGCAGTAAGGAGGCTCTGGAAGATACCGGTGCCACTGTCGTTGTTCATGGAGCCACCCTTGACAAGAAGACCTCTTTCCCCGTCATGGGGATAAGGGTTGTTCTCAACGCTTACAGAAAATCCGATTCCAGGACCAGAAAACCCGTAAAGAGCGACACTACCTATTCTTTGACAAATGGCCTTTTCGAGATCATCACTTCCGAGAGATCGGCGAACCTCGCCTATGAACTTGTCGCGACTGATGTCGACGGAGAGAAAGGAGGTTCATACTCCGAGTCGGTGATCGGCATTTCACTTTCAACGGACAGTCCGTCTTTTGACGCCAACACCAATACCTACCATATGGAAGGGAACTTCTTCTTCCTTGAGAGGAACTGACGGCCGGACCCTTTTACATACTTTATAAACAGAAAGACGATGACCTTGCGGCCATCGTCTTTTTGGTTCGTGATGCCTCTTAATTACCAGCCGAGGACGTAAGCGAAGATAAGGGGAGCGACGATAGTGGCGTCGGACTCGACTATGAACTTCGGAGTCTCGGGAGCGAGCTTGCCCCAAGTGATCTTCTCGTTGGGAACTGCTCCGGAATATGAGCCGTAAGAGGTCGTGCTGTCTGAGATCTGGCAGAAGTAAGCCCAGAGGGGAGTGCCCTTCCATCCGAGGTCCTGCTCCATCATAGGAACGCAGCAGATGGGGAAGTCACCCGCTGTACCTCCTCCGATCTGGAAGAAGCCTACGCCTGCTCCCTCGGAGTTCTTCTTATACCAGTCGACGAGGAACATCATCACTTCGACACCCTGGATCACGAGGTCGGGTTTGAACTCTCCGTTGATCACGTGTGCGGTGAAGATGTTACCTGTGGTGCAGTCTTCCCATGCGGGGCAGATGATGGGGATGTTCTTTTCGCATGCTGCCATGACCCAGCTGTCCTTGGGATCGATCTCGTAGTACTTCTCCAGTACACCGCTGCGGAGGATCTGGTAGATGTATTCGTAAGGGAGATATCTCTTACCCTCTGCCTGAGCCTTCTTCCATACGTCCACGAGAGCACCCTCAAGACGGCGGAAAGCTTCCTCTTCAGGGATGCAGGTGTCAGTAACACGGTTGTAGTGGTTGTTCAGAAGCTCCTGCTCCTGTTCAGCAGTGAGGTTCCTGTAGCCGGGTACCCTGTAGTAGTGGGAGTGGGCTACCAGGTTCATGATGTCCTCTTCGAGGTTGTTCGCTGAACAGCAGACGAAGGAGAACTTGTCCTGGCGGATCATTTCCGCGAGGGAAAGACCGAGTTCCGCAGTACTCATGGCACCAGCCATGGCGAGGAACATCTTTCCTCCCTTGGCGAGGAGTTCGTCATATGCCTTGGCGGCATCGACAAGAGCCGCTGAATTGAAGTGGCGGTAATTGTGGGTAATGAAATTTGAAATAGGTCCCTTTTCCATTTTGGATCACCTTGTTTTTAAGTCCATCCGGGTCCTCGGCGAAACTCTTCACACGAATATTTCCCAACCGGGACCCGGAACTGCAAAAATACTGAAAAATTGCTGCATTGCACCATCGGGACATTCTTTTTTGAGCCAAAGAGCCATTCTTGGCAGGTATTATTCCCTTCAAGTATGGAATTCATTCAAAAAAGGCTTACATTTGTCAAAACCCCATATTGGTTCATACCATGCGAAACGGACTTATCAAGAAATTCAGTTCCATAAGGACCCCATTCTACTTCTATGACATGGATCTTCTCAAGAAGACCCTGGACCGTCTCCAGGCGGCTTCTTCCATGTATGGAATCAGATGCCATTACGCCATCAAGGCGAATACCGAACCCAGGATCATGACCGCCATTTCCGCCAGAGGCCTTGGCGCTGACTGCGTGAGCGGAAACGAAGTCCTGCATGCCGTCAAATACGGCTTCAAACCGGAAGGCATCGTATATGCCGGTGTGGGAAAGACGGACTGGGAGATAGACATAGCTCTCCGTCTGGGTTGTTCTTTCAACTGCGAATCCATCCCCGAACTGAAAGTCATCTCCGAAATGGCTGCCGCCAGCGGCCTCAGGGCGAAAGTGTCCATAAGAGTGAACCCCAATATCGACGCCCATACCCACAGGTATGTGACCACCGGTCTGGACGAGAACAAGTTCGGTATCCCGGCGTGTGATTTCGAAGCCGTGGCCGACTTTCTGAAAGAGTCTCCTTCCCTTGAGTTCATGGGACTCCACTTCCATGTTGGCTCCCAGATCATGGACATCCAGGAGATATTCTCCCTGGCATGGCAAAGGGCCGTGGGTGTCGTGGATTTCTTTGAGGACAAGGGCCTCAGGGTCGCCAACATCGACTTCGGAGGAGGCCTCGGAATAGATTACGAGAATCCTGACCTCCGCCCTTATCCGGATTTCAAACTCTGGATGGATACAGTGGCGAAGATGCCGATAAGACCTGACCAGACCCTGCACCTTGAGCCCGGACGATCACTGGTGGGACAGTGCGGCTCGTTGATTTCAAGAGTGGTCTACGTGAAGCCAGGAGAGACCCGCAACTTCCTCATAGTGGATGCCGGAATGACCGACCTCATAAGGCCGGCCCTTTACGGAGCGTACCACAAGATCGACAACCTGTCCGCACAACTGAGGGGCGATTATTCCGACAAGGAGGAGAATGAACTTCAGAGGTACAGTGTAGTAGGACCCATATGCGAATCGAGTGACGTATGGGGAACCGGCAGGCAACTTCCTCTGAGTTACCGCGGAGACCTCATAGCAATAAGAAGTGCAGGTGCTTACGGCCAGACTATGGCAAGCACCTACAACATGAGGGATCTCGCCCCCGCAGTATTCTCTGATGAACTTTAGGGAGATTCTCTAGTTTTTGAATTCCGGCTGCCTGTCGGGGTCAAGCTCACCCCAGAAGGAGATGGATTCCCTCTTCTTCGCCCTGACGTCTATTGACGCCTTGCCGTTCGAGAATATCGTTATCTCGTAGTAGAGGACGTCTTCACCGTTGTTCGAGACGATTTCTATCACCTCCTCACCTTTCCTGTTGGTGTAGCGGTTGTATTCGTCGGTCTTGGCCTCGAAGTTAAGCACCTTGCCGCCACCGTAGGCTACATCGTATGCGACTCCGAAGTAAGGCAGATACGAAATGAACTTGTCACCGTCGACGGTGATTCCGTAAGGATCGGTGAAATGTCTGGTTGTACCCCTTCTGGGGATCATGGTGTCGACGCTTATCTTGTATTGACGGCTGTCGAGAGCTTTCTTGACGCCTTGTTCAATCCTGATGTCTTCTTCCGCTTTCTGCTCGGGGGTCATGGTCGTGATTCCGCATCCGTTCAGCAGAAGAGCCGTGGCGGCTATCGCCGTCATCGCAATGATATTCAATGAATGTCTTTTCATGAAAAGTAGTGTTATTGGTGATCGTAATTGCGAAAATAATGTTTTTTGTCTTCAGTTGTTCTTTTTGTCAAATAATTCTTGACGATGGTGCCGGTATATCTAAGCGGTTTGCAAATAAATCAATTTTTCTCTTGCATTTCCGGATTGAATGCGTAGATTAGCGGTGTGATAGTTCAACGAAACATCCGTACGATATGACGATTACTGCAAATTTCTGGTGGTGGCACTGCTCAAGGTTCAAAAGATCGTGAGAAGATAGCCGTATACCTGAAAGACTGCACATAAAACCAGGGGGCCTGTCGTTCTTGCGACAGGCTCTTTTTTTATGCTCCAGGACGAAACAATATAAAACGGACGATACAATGCGTAATTATGATGTAGACAAGAACGGATTTTACGGAGAGTTCGGAGGAGCTTACATCCCCGAGATCCTCTACTCCGCCGTAAAGAATCTTCAGGACAGCTATGTCGGAATCCTTGAAAGCGATGATTTCCGGAAGGAGTATCTCTCCCTTCTCAAGGATTATGTCGGCAGACCTTCCCCGCTGTACTATGCTGAAAGGATGAGCGAAAAGTACGGATGCCGTCTTTTCCTGAAGAGAGAAGACCTCAACCATACCGGAGCCCACAAGATCAACAATACAGTGGGCCAGATACTTATGGCCAAGAGGATGGGAAAGAAACGTATCATCGCTGAGACCGGTGCCGGCCAGCACGGGGTAGCCACCGCGACAGTATGCGCGCTTATGGGAATGCAGTGCGAGGTTTTCATGGGAGCGACGGATGTGGAGCGTCAGCACACCAACGTTGAGAGGATGAAGATGCTCGGAGCCAAGGTGAATCCTGTCCGGACAGGCAACATGACCCTTTCAGACGCCTGCTCAGCCGCTATCCGCGACTGGTGCTGCCACCCTTCGGACACCTACTATCTCGTCGGCTCAACAATGGGGCCTCACCCTTATCCTGACATTGTCGCAAGGCTCCAGAGTGTGATTTCCGAGGAGATCAAATCCCAACTCATGGAGAAGACGGGAAGGGATTATCCGGACTACCTTATGGCCTGCATAGGCGGGGGAAGCAACGCGGCGGGCACCATATATCATTATATGGATGACGACAGGGTGAATATAGTCCTCGCGGAAGCCGGTGGTGACGGATGGATGACAGACCGCACGGCGGCGACTTTCCACCGCGGAAGCGTCGGTATCCTTCACGGCTCGAAGATGCTGGTGATGCAGGATGAGGACGGGCAGATCGAAGAGGCGTACACCATCAGCGCCGGACTCGATTACCCGGGCGTAGGTCCGATGCACTGCAATATGCAGAGAAAAGGGAGAACCAAGGTTCTCAGCATCAATAACGATGAGGCGGTATACGCGGGATATGAACTGACCAGAATGGAAGGCATCATCCCCGCCATCGAGTCCGCCCATGCCCTGGCCGCTCTCTCCAAAATCGAGTTCCGCCCCACGGACATAGTGGTTCTCACTGTCAGCGGAAGGGGTGACAAGGACATCGAAACTTATCTTAACAACAAAACCATGGCTAAGGAATATGGAAACTTTTGAATTCACTTCCGTATCGAGGACCATACTCTCGGATATGCATACCCCGGTGGGCGTGTATATGAGACTGAGGGACCTTTATCCGACCAGCATGCTTCTTGAAAGCTCCGACTACAACGACCCTGCAAACTCCCGGTCATTCATAGGTCTCAATCCCATGGGCAGCGTCGCCATCGGACACGGGATCTCCACGGTGACCTTCCCCGACGGAAGCGTTTCGGTGCATCGTATCGGTGAAGGGTACGATGAGTGCGATTCCATCCATGAGTTCACCGGCAAAGTGAAAGTCTCAGGTGAGGATTCTTCAGTATACGGACTTTTCGGTTACACCTCATTCAACATAGTCCGTTATCTTGAGGGAATACAGATAAAGGATGTGACTATGGAGAAGGACGATGCCCCTGACCTGTACTACATAATGTACAGGGACATGATAGTGTTCGACCACCATAACAGCCTTCTGAAGGTCATTTCTCTTGGAGGCGAGAATGAGATCGCTTCCATATTGAAGGCTATGGGACGCACAGGCGCTCCTTCCTACGGGTTCCGTGCAGTGGGGGAGACTTCTTCTACTCTTACTGATGACGAGCACCGGGAGAACATCCGCCGCGGCATAAGGCACTGCTTGAGGGGCGATGTGTTCCAGATCGTTCTTTCCCGCCGCTTCATGCAGAAGTACGAAGGTGACGATTTCAACCTTTACAGGGCGCTCCGCAGCATCAACCCCAGCCCTTATCTGTTCTATTTCGATTTCGGAGGTTTCAGGATATTCGGGTCATCCCCTGAGACTCACTGCAGGATTGAAAGAGGCAGGGCGTACATCGACCCCATAGCCGGGACCACAAGAAGGACAGGTGACGACGAGGCCGACAGGAAAGGAGCGGAGTTCCTCCGTAATGACCCCAAGGAGAATGCCGAACATGTGATGCTTGTGGACCTTGCAAGGAATGACCTCAGCCGCAATTGCCATGACGTGAAGGTTGAATTCTACAAGCAGCTGCAGTATTATTCCCATGTGATCCATCTGGTTTCCAGAGTGTCTGGTGAATTGGACGAAGGAGCTGATCCGGTCCGTACCTTCCTTGACACTTTCCCCGCAGGGACACTGAGCGGAGCTCCGAAAGTAAGGGCGATGCAGCTTATCAGCGAATATGAACCCCATTGCAGGGGAGCGTACGGGGGATGCATCGGTTTCATCGGTTTCGACGGTTCACTTAACCAGGCGATAACCATACGCTCGTTCGTTTCCAGAGGAGGGGAACTGTGGTTCCAGGCCGGTGGAGGGATAGTCAGCAAAAGCGATGTTGAGATGGAACTCCAGGAAGTAAACAACAAGCTCGGCGCCCTCCGTAAAGCGATATCGTTCGCTGAGACCATAGGCTCAATGACGGGAACAAAATAAAAGCACATTGCCATGAGAACAGTCATAATAGACAATTACGATTCATTCACATACAATCTGAGCCATCTTGTGAAGTCCCTCGGTTACGAAGTGGACGTGGTGCGGAACGACCGTTTCAGAATCGGGGATCTGGAAAAGTATGACAAGATGATACTGAGCCCCGGCCCCGGAATCCCCTCTGAAGCTGGCCTTCTTCTGGATGTGATCCGCGCATACGCCGGAAAGAAACCCATACTCGGAGTCTGCCTCGGGCACCAGGCGATAGGTGAAGTGTTCGGCGCACGCCTTCTGAACTTGAGCGAAGTCTACCACGGTGTGGCTACTCCTTGCAGGGTCACATGCTTCGATACCCTTTTCCGAAAGGTCGGAAGCGAGTTCACCGTAGGACGCTACCATTCTTGGGTCGTATCGAGGGACGGCTTCCCGGAGTGCCTCAAGATAACAGCGGTCAGTGACGACGGACAGATAATGGCCATGCGCCATAAGGAGTATCCTGTCTACGGGGTGCAGTTCCATCCCGAGAGCGTACTCACTCCGGAAGGCGGGACAATAGTCCGTAACTTCCTGGAAAACATAAATATTGATAATACGAAATAACAAAAAGACATCATTATGAAAGAAATTCTTGAAAAGCTCCTCGCCCACGAGTACCTTACCCGTGAAGAGATGAAGAAGATCCTTGTCGGGATCACCCAGGGCGAATTCCCCAATGAACAGATTACAGCACTTCTGACCGCTCTGCAGATGAGAGGCGTTACGGTGGATGAACTATTGGGCTTCCGGGACGGTATCCTTGAGACTGGAGTTCCGGCGATCCTTGACGCGGACCGGTACATCGATGTGGTCGGAACAGGTGGTGACCGTAAGAACACCTTCAACATCTCCACTACAGCATGTTTCGTGATCGCCGGAGCGGGATACAAGGTGGCAAAGCACGGGAATTATGCCGCTACTTCCGTCAGCGGAGCCAGCAATGTCATCCAGCACCACGGGATCAAGTTCACGGACGACGTGGCGCGTCTCAACCGCAGTCTGGATGAGGCGGGTATAGTTTATCTTCATGCGCAGCTTTTCGCCAAGGCGATGAAGTTCGTAGGTCCGATCCGTAAAGCCCTCCAGTTCCCGACCATCTTCAATCTCCTCGGACCCATCGTGAACCCCTCCAGGCCCAAGTGCCAGATGCTGGGTGTGGCCAACCTTGACCAGATGCGCCTTTATGACAACGTCTACCGCAAGATAGGGATAGACTACGCCATCGTGAACTCGATTGACGGTTATGACGAGATTTCCTTGACAGGGGACTTCAAAGTCACCACCAATGACTACGAGAAGGTGTTCAAGCCTCAGGATCTGGGATTCGCTGTCGCTCTTCCCGAAGAACTCGTAGGAGGCGCGACCGAAGATGAAGCCGCTCAGATCTTTGATGCAGTGCTGGAGAACCGCGCGCTCCCTGCACAGAAGAACATCACTCTCGCCAATGCCGCTTTCGGAATACAGGTGATGGAGAAAGGAAAAAAGAGCATAGACGAGTGCATTGAAATCGCACGTGAGAGCATAGACAGCGGAGCTGCTCTCCGTACATTCCGTAAGTTTGTGGAACTCAATTCCTGACAGCATTCAGCCATGCAAGACATCCTTTTCTCCATAATGGCCGACAAACGCCTTGAGAATGAAGCTCTCCTTGCCCCGAAGCCTTCACTCCGGGATGCGGTGGCATGTTCGTCAAACGGGATAATTGCGGAGTTCAAGCGCAGGTCCCCTTCAAAAGGTTGGATCAAGGAAGAGGGCAGCGCTTCCGTGATCCCTCTTTCCTATCAGATGAACGGAGCGGCCGCGATAAGTGTCCTCACTGACGGCAAGTACTTCGCCGGAAGCGACTCTTTCATCCGTGAGGCCAGAAACAGCGGAGTCACTCTTCCCGTACTGTACAAGAACTTCGTCATAGATGAAGTGCAGCTTTATAGGGCTCTTCTTTGCGGAGCTTCCGCTGTCCTTCTCATCGCATCATGCCTTACTATGGAGAAGTGCCGTGGTCTCATATGCAAGGCGCATTCGCTTGGACTTGAAGTGCTGCTTGAAATGCACTCCGAGAAAGAGTTGGAGTACGCCGTCCTGGAACCGGACCTTTGTGGGATCAACAACCGTAATCTGGGCTCCTTCGTGACCGATGTGGAAAACTCTTTCCGTCTTGCGGAGAAGCTTCCCAAGGACGCCATCAAGGTCAGTGAAAGCGGTATTTCCTCTCCCGCGACAATAAAAGAACTCAGGGAAGCGGGATTCAGCGGTTTCCTGATAGGGGAGACCTTCATGAAGGAAGAGGACCCCGGGAAGGCCCTCGGGGAATTCATCAGCAAACTCTAGCGCCATGGAAAGACTGAAAGTGAAAGTGTGCGGCATGAGGGAAGGGAACAATATCCGTCAGGTGGAAAGTCTCGGGATCGATTGGATGGGATTCATCTTCTATCCCAAGTCTTCAAGGTTCGTGGACAGTATCCCTTCGTACCTTCCCTCTTCTGTGAAAAGGGTTGGCGTGTTCGTCAATGCCGATCTGGAATATATCCTCGGCAAAGTGAAGGAATTCTCACTTGACATCGTGCAGCTTCACGGGCATGAGACACCCGAAACGGTGCTCCAGGTGAAGAACCGCCTTACTTCCGGAACCATGGTCATCAAAGCGCTCAATATAGGGGCTTCTGAGGACCTCGCACCTGCTGAGACTTACGAAGGGGCGGTGGACTTTTTCCTTTTCGATACCAAAGCTTCTTTGGCAGGGGGGAACGGGACGAAGTTCGACTGGAGCGTCCTTTCTTCATATGATGGTCCGACTCCCTTCATCCTCAGCGGAGGAATAGGTCCTGATGATGCTGAAAAGGTCCTTTCCTTCTCTCATCCAAGATTAGCGGGAATCGACCTCAACAGCCGGTTCGAGATTTCCCCGGGGATAAAAGATCCTTCACTTCTTAAGCACTTTCTTGACGGATTGCGCAGTACACTATAAAACGAACAGACATGAACAAGATAAATCAGCTTTTCTCCTCAAGAGGGGACCGTAAATTGCTAAGCCTTTATTTCTGCGCCGGGGCGCCTGCAGTTGAACTCACTTCCGATATCCTCCTTACGCTTCAAAGAAGGGGTGTGGATTTCGTGGAGGTGGGGATTCCGTTCAGCGACCCTCTGGCGGATGGACCAGTCATCCAGGACGCCGCCACCTGCGCTCTTCGTAACGGCATGACCCTTAAGAGATTGTTTTCAATTCTCCAAGGAGTGAAAGAGCAAATCACCATGCCGCTTGTCCTTATGGGATATCTGAATCCGATCCTGCGTTATGGTATAGAGGAATTCTGCCGCAGCTGCTCGGAATCCGGAGTGAGCGGAATGATAATCCCCGATCTTCCGTTCAAGGATTATCTGGAAGTGGTGAAGCCCGTCGCTGACAAATATGACCTTAGAGTCATCATGCTCATTTCTCCCGAGACTTCCGAAGAAAGGATCCGCTTCATTGATGAGAATACCGACGGATTCGTGTATATGGTGAGCAGCGCATCAGTCACCGGAGCGAAAGACAGGTTCGACCCCGGAAGCCTGGAGTACTTCCGCAGAGTGGACTCGATGAATCTCAAGAATCCGAGGATGATAGGTTTCGGGATAAGCAATGAACAGACCCTGAAGGCGGCCTATGACAATGCCGCAGGGGCGATCATCGGATCGAAGTTCGTCACCCTCCTCTCTCAGACCCTTGATCCCGACAAGGCGCTTGACCTTCTTTTCGATGCTTTGGGAATGGAGAAATGATCCTTCCAGACAGATGACAGACAGGGGAGAGAGCTCTCCGTTTTTGATAATTCCTCCAGAAAAGTTAAATTTGCAAACTTTCCGTGGGCCATTCTGAGACCCGATATTCCGGAAAGCTTTATGCAGATATGTTCGAGAATTTGAGCGAAAGGCTTGAGAGGTCTTTCAAGATACTTAAGGGTGAAGGAAAAATAACCGAAATCAATGTCGCGGAGACCGTCAAGGACATCCGTAGGGCACTGCTTGACGCTGACGTCAGCTACAAGGTCGCCAAGGAGTTCTGTGACAGGGTGAAGACGAAGGCCATGGGCCAGAATGTCCTCACTGCCGTGAAGCCCCAGCAGATGATGGTGAAGATCGTCCATGACGAACTCGCCGACTTCATGGGAAGCGCTTCTTCCGACATCAACATAAAAGGCAATCCCGCCGTAGTTCTGGTGGCCGGTCTGAACGGTTCCGGTAAGACGACCTTCTCCGGTAAGCTTGCGCTTCACATAAAGAGCAAGAGGGGAATGAAGGTACTGCTCGCAGCTTGCGATACGTTCCGTCCCGCTGCTATCGAGCAGTTGAAGGTCCTTGGTGAGCAGATCGGTGTTCCGGTCTATACCGAGGACGGGGAGAAGGACCCTATCAAACTTGCCAAGAACGCCATCCAGAAAGCCAAAGCCGAAGGCTACTCTGTGGTCATAGTGGATACCGCAGGACGTCTTGCCGTCGACCAGCAGCTGATGGATGAGATTTCAGCTCTCCACAAAGCGGTCCAGCCTACCGAGACCCTGTTTGTAGTGGACGCGATGACCGGTCAGGACGCTGTCGAGACCGCCAAGGCCTTCAATGACAGACTTGATTTCGACGGAGTCGTCCTCACGAAGATGGACGGTGACACCCGTGGTGGTGCGGCTCTCTCGATCAAGGCCGTCGTCGGAAAACCCATCAAGTTCGTCTCTTCAGGTGAAAAGATGGAGGCTCTTGATGTATTCCATCCTTCCCGAATCGCTGACCGGATCCTCGGCATGGGCGACGTGGTCACCCTCGTAGAGAAGGCTCAGGAACAGTTCGATGAGAAGCAGGCACGTGAACTGAAGAAGAAGATCGCGAAGGACCAGTTCACCTTCATGGACTTCTACAACCAGATCCAGCAGATAAAGGGGATGGGAAACATCAAGGACGTGGCTTCCATGATCCCCGGCATGGGCAAGATGCTCAAGGACGTGGATATGGACAATGACGCGTTCAAGAGCACCGAGGCCATCATCATGTCGATGACTCCCTACGAGAGGGAGCATCCCGAAATCATCAACGGCAGCCGCCGCAAGAGGATCGCTGACGGTTCAGGTACCACTGTGCCGGAAGTCAACCGCCTTTTGAAGCAGTTCGAGGGGACCCGCAAGATGATGAAGACAGCAATGACCGGAGGTCTTGCTCAGAAGCTCAGAGGATTCAGGAGATAGGAAACTTCCATCCTGTTCCTGTACGATTATGGGCCCCCGATAAATCCGGAGGCCCATTTTCTTAATCATATATTTCTTTTGAGGTGAAGTCCTCGAACAGAGAAATAATCTTGTCAAGGTTCTCTTCCCTGTTGCCGCCAGTGAGCGGGGAGAAAAGACACCTTTCGATGTCATACTGCGGATAGCGTGAAAACTTTTTTCTTGGAGGTGCGCTGTCGTCTTCGCCGAGGAATTTCATGTAGATGCCTTGGTCGACCCTGGCGTACTTGCCTTCCCCTTTCACCATTTTCATCTTGACCATCCGACGGACCCACATGAAAGGGAAATACATCGTGGCATACTTGTCATTCTCGAAGATTTCCACGTGATCGGGGTAGAGGACCATAGCATCCCGTGCACGGTCCTTGTAAAACAGATACATTGAAGCGATGATGACGCCGATTCCTGCAAGGATCGCCGCAATGACGGGCCCGTCATTGTGGTCCGTCACAAAGTTGAATGCCGCGACAAGAAAGAACATGCCCCCGGCAATCAGGAAACCGACCTGCCGGTTGCGCATGATTTTCAGAGGCTCTCCAGGTTCAGGGAGCAGTTCACCTAAAGATTTCAAAGAGGTCTTGGCGTTTTCGCCAAGAAGCGCAACCAGCTCATTGACTGCAAGCGGACCTCCATGGAAAGGGGAGAGGCCTTTCCCACCTAAAGCGGCAGGAACAGTCGGACCGTTGGGCATATGTATGTTCTCTCCCTCTCTTAGGACAATCCTTGCGGGGCTTACGCATGCGGGAGCCCATCCTTCCTTGGTGAATACTTCGTCAGACAACGGAAATGCCAAGTGGGTGACAAGAAGGATTTCGCCTCTGGTAACCTCTTCCATAGACGGCTTGTCCCATTCGACATAGTGTTTCCTGAATATGGCCACGACGGGAAGCGACCCTCCGGTGAGGTCCTTTTTCAGGATCACCTGAAGGTAGTGCTTCCTTCCTCCGGCTTTCGCCGAATATACTGTCCCGTTTTTCATGGGTATCAATAGTTTCTGAACAGAAGAGCCATGTCTTTTTCCATGGCTTTGGACGCCATCTTCTCAGGAACGAAACTCCACTTCCCGATTACTCTCGGGTCACCTATTACCTCGGGATCGATGGAGCCGTTCTCCATGATATAGTCATAGAGGATGTTGCGGATTTCAGGGTAGCGCTCAACCACGATGTCGTCGATGTTGTCCGTGTCTATTCCGGTCTGCTTCATCAGATTGCCGCCTCCGCTGGCCCTGTACGAGGTCATGGCGACATTGTATGTCCTGTTCTCTTCGAATGGATCCCCGTGGGCCGTTCCGCTGATATTGATCCTTTGCCCGAAAGGCTTCGTGACGTCGACCGTGTAGTTGATTCCGGCGGCTGAATCGAAGTTATAGGACCTTGCTACGAATGACCACCCCTTCTGTCCGGTCCTGGGATCGTCGTTCTGCTGGATGTTGAGGATATGGTCGTTTTCGCTGGAGATGGTCTGGATCCAGTTGTCGTAAGAGTACTCGAGATAATCCTTGATCTGTTTTCCGGTCATCTTCACGACGAAGAGCTGGTTCTCGAAAGGATAGATGGTGAACAGGTCATTGTAGATGAGGATGCCGCTTTTGACAGTTCCGTTGTAGGTGAGGGGTGCGGCGAAGGATATCTCGGCGGGTGCGCATCCGAGACTGAGGGTATGGATGAGGTTGATGTAATCGCTCATACCTTTATATGCGTCACGGGTCCTGAGGTCCGTGTTGAGGACACCAACTTCCCTTACCGTGAAAGCCTTCACCGCTTCGAATTCCTTACGGAAAGTCTCTCTCATCACAGGATCAGCAGCCTCTGCCTTTACCGGTATGAGTTTGGTGTCGAACACTTTGGAAACCACTTTCCTGTTTTCTACCTTCAGCTTCAGGGTACCTTCAGCTACATACCTTGAATGGCTTCCGGAGTTGAGAAGAGCTGTAGTGTCCCTTGTCTCGACATAGGGGCGATGGTCGTGTCCGTTGACCAGGAAGTCTATCCCTTTTATGCTGTTGAAGATGTCAAGCGCCTCGCTCTCCAGGATGGTGCCGTCACCGTTTCCGCAGCCGGAGTGCATGGATACGATCATCACGTCGGGTTTTTCTTTGGCCTTCACCATGTCGATGTCCTTCTGGACGAGGTCTATGATGGGCTGGAAAGTCATTCCGCTCCAAAGGCTCTCCGTGAGCCAGGCTTTCATGTTGGCGTTGGTGTATCCCAGTATCGCGACCTTGAGTCCGGCCTTCTTCACTATCTTGTAGAGAGGGAAATATGTCTTTCCGTTGTCGTTACGGATAGCGTTTCCGCCGAGGAAAGGGGCTCCGACTTTCTCGAGTTCCCTGGTCACCCTGTCATAGACGGGATGTCCGGTCTCGATATCATGGTTGCCCACAGCCACCGCATCATACTTCATGTACTCGAGAAGACGCGGGAAAAGGTGCGGAGAAAGTGTGTCAATGTAATTGTAGTAGTATGCGGCGTTGTCACCCTGGAGACAGTCTCCTGCATCGATCAGAATCACGTTCTCCTCGCCATGGACCGCACGTACGCTGTCAATGTAATGGTTCATGGCGAAAAGGGAGTTCTTTATTCCTCCGCCGACATAAGTGGAGTCGAACCAGGTGCTGTGCACATCATTGGTGGAGAGCACGTGCAGAGTGTACTCGCCGTCCTTGAGGGTATGGTTGCAGGACACCACGGAAAGAATCGCGACCGCCGCGAAAATGTGTTTGGCTTTCAGTGTCATATCGGTATGATGGTTATTCGTTTGTTTTCTAAGCATGCATCAGGGCAGAGACGTTGTCCTTTTCTCCAACGACCCAGAGAATGTCTCCAGTACCGAAGGGGACTCCTGCAGTCGGGGCGTGCAGTTTTCCGTCACTGGACTCGACACCCGCAACAAGGCAATGGTATGTGTCCCTTATGCCGCAGCTGCGTATGTCCTTGCCCACGAATGTGGAGCCTTCTCCGAGAAGGAACTGGTGGAGAACCATTTCGCTCTTTTCCATCCTTTCGGGATCGGCTTTCACTGCACCCGAGTTGATCTGTTCCCCGAGGCCTTCAAGCTGCGAGTCGGTTCCTATGACCTGTATCCTGTCACATGGGAAGATCCTGTCGCTGGCCTTTGGTATGTTGATCCTCATCGTGCCTCTCAAGATCGACACGACATGGACTCCGAACCTCTTGCCAAGGTCAAGTTCCAGAAGTGTCTTTCCGGCCCAGGGAACTTCAGCCGGGATATCGAATTCCGCCAAGTGCATATCCTTTGACAGCAGCTCTCCTGCGTACTCCGGCCTCTTTTCTCCCAGATATTCGCTCTGGATGTCTTTGGCCCTCAGGTTGTTGAGGAACGTCTTTTCGATGATGATGGACTGTTTCTTGAGTTTTTTGCTCATTATCATCGCGGAGACGATACCAAGTGCGAGTACTATGACCAGACCGATTGAGAGGTGGAAGTATTTAGCGAGGACATAGAACACGAAAACCAGCGCGATGACGATCCTCACCGCTATGCTGGCAAGAAGTGCCGGTCTGTTCGCCCTGCTCTCTTCCCACAGTGCGTTGAACTCGTCTGAACGGTTCTTCTTTATCATTATTGACCTCAGGAACGGGGACATGAAAATGATCATGGCCACGACCGCCACCACATCTCCCCAGATTCCGGGAAGGATGCCTTTCAGCAGCGGCTCGACGAACTTGGTGCCGATAAGGATAATGGCGAAGCAGATGATTGAATATACGAGGGTGAACTTGGCGATTTCAAGAAGGTATTTCTTCCAGTAGTTCTCCTTTGATGCTGCCGGGGCGCTTCCTGAAGCGTATCTTCCGAGGAATGACTTCCATTTGTCCGGGAGGTGTTTCTCAATGAGGGCGTAAGCCGGCTCGGCCAGCCTTATCATGTAAGGGGTCAGGAATATGGTTATCACTGACACCGCCACGACTATCGGGTACAGGAAATCGCTCGTGACTCCCAAGGACACCCCGAGAGAAGCGATGATGAAGGCGAACTCACCGATCTGCGTAAGACTGAAGCCGCACTGCATGGCGGTCTTGAGGGATTGTCCTGAGAAGATGACTCCGAGAGTAGCGAAAGTGGCCTGGCCGACCAGTACGGTCAGGGTTATCACTATGATAGGAACCGCGTACTGGACTATCATCGCCGGGTCGACCATCATTCCCACGGACACGAAGAATATGGCTCCGAACAGGTCCTTCACCGGTTTTACGAGTTTCTCTATCTTTTCCGACTCGACGGTCTCGGCCAGGATGGAACCCATGATGAAGGCGCCGAACGCGGCAGAGAATCCTGTCTTGGCGGCAATGACCACCATTCCGAAGCAAAGCCCCAACGAGACGACAAGAAGGGTCTCCTCGTTCATCAGTTTGCGTGCCCATTTGAGGAAGAGCGGCACTATGTACAATCCGACCACGACCCAAAGGACCAGGAAGAAGACCAGCTTCAGGATGCTCTGGAGCATCTCCATCCCTTCCACTGAATTGCTGACCGCCATGGTTGAAAGCATGACCATAAGGACGACAGCCAGGATATCCTCCAGGATGAGTATGCTGAGCACAAGGGATGCGAACTGCTTTTTGCTCAGTCCAAGATCCTCGAAAGCCTTGTAGATTATGGTGGTGGAGGACATCGCTATCATTCCTCCGAGGAATATCGCGTCCATCTTCTTCCACCCGAAGGCCGTTCCGACGGTGATTCCCAGGAAGATCATCCCTATGATGATGGTGAGGGCTGCGATGATCGCCGGACCTCCCACTTTCATTATCTTTTTGAAACTGAATTCAAGCCCCAGAGCGAAAAGCAGGAAGATCACTCCTATGTCTGCCCAAGTGTGCACATTCGCGGTATCGACTACCGATGGAAGGAGCCCGAAATGGGGACTCGCCAGGAATCCGGCGACTATGTAACCGAGGACGAGAGGCTGCTTGAGCTTCTTGAAAAGTATGGTCATAGCGCCTGCCAACATAAGGATCAGCGCAAGGTCGGCTATGATAGGAGCTAGTTCAGACATGTCTGTATGAATAAGGGCGGGCTATTATCTCCCAAATCATACAAATTTAAGTTTTTTTGGTGAAAAGGACCTCATTTTGCCGAGCCCCCTTAAGGAAAATGCATATATTTGTCAAGCTTCCCCAAAAGGGAGCCCGACACAAATGCAGTTCAGTACCCCAGTCGCTGTTTCACCCTCGCCAAGAATGATGCTCCCGGGAGAGAAGATACTCCTTATGGGGAGCTGCTTCTCTGACTCCGTAGGTGAGAGGATGAAACGTTCCGGTCTTGATGTCCTTGTGAATCCATTCGGGACTTTGTACAATCCTGTAAGCGTCTCGAATTCCCTTTTCAGACTCAACAGCGGAGTACCCTTCAAGGCGGAGGATTGCGTCAGGATGGGTGCTGGATCGGATCTCGTCTGTTCTTTCAGCCATCATACCTCTTTCGCCAGGAACACTGAGGAAGAGTTCCTTGAGGGAGCGAACTCCTCTCTCGTAGAAGCATCGGCATTCTTCAAGGAATGCACTTGCGTCATAGTGACATTAGGAACCTCATGGTGCTATTTCAGGGGCGGGGAAGTGGTGTCCAACTGCCTCAAGAGGCCTGCGGAAGAATTCTTGAGGAAGATGCTTCCTTCGGATGCTACAACTTCCATTCTCAAAGGACTCGTGAAAGCCCTTTCTGAAGGCGGTAAAAGACGGTTCATATTCACAGTGAGTCCGGTAAGGCATATGGCCGACACCGCCCACGGAAACCAGATCAGCAAGTCCTCCCTTCTTCTGGCTGAGGAGGAGACCGTCAGACAGTTTCCCTCTGAAGCCGAGTATTTCCCCGCTTACGAGATAATGATGGATGAACTGAGGGATTACCGCTTCTATGACGCTGACATGGTGCACCCGTCGCCTGTCGCCGTCGACTACATTTGGGAAAAGTTCAGTGAGGCCTATTTCACTCCCGCACAGATCGAAGACATGAAAAAAGCCGAGAAAATCTGGCGCAGAAGCCAGCACAGGCCTTTGCACTGATACATGCTTTCGTAAATCATCGGATATCGGGTGGCCGGCTCTGCGGTCATCCGGATTTTTTTCAAGATGTTTTGTAACCATACGGCCTTTCCGACTGTATGAATGGTGTAATTACATCTCCCGCTCATATATGAGGATAGAAACGGAAATACTGATCGAGAAATACAGGGACGCAGTCTTCGCCCTATCGTATTGCATCTGCAAAGATCATGAGGAGGCGGACGACATAGTCCAGGATGTTTTCGTGAAGTACCATTTCTGTGGCAAGGAGTTCGAATCGGAGCGGCACATCCGTTCGTGGCTCGGCAAAGTTGCAGTCAACCTTTCCCGGAACCGCAACATGTGTTTCTGGAGAAGCAGGAAGGAGTCTATCGAGGAATACAGCAGAAGTCTGGTATTCGAAAGCGAGGAGGACAGGGATCTTTTCACGGCTGTAATGTCCCTACCCCAAAAGTACAGGACAGTCCTTCACCTTTATTATTACGAAGGGTATTCTGTCAAGGAGATCTCCAAGATGCTCCTCATCTCTGAATCCAATGCCAAGATAAGGCTGAGCCGTGGGCGTGAAAAGCTCAAATCAATTATCGGAAAATGAATTAATTATGGACAAGACATCTGAAAGAGAAAGGTACATGAGGGCGTTCTCCGCCGTTCATCATGAAGGGGAAATCAATCTGGAGCAGAAACATTCCCGACTCAGACCTGCCGTCGCAACCGGCTTGGCAGTAGCGCTTGCCATCGGATGCACGACTGCGGTGGTGACCAATTACCGTACAATAAAGAGTTTCTTCACATTCGGGAACAACGCTACGATATCTCTGGTGGAAGAGGAAGACGGAACTAGAGGAACAATTGTGGAACTTCATACCGAGGATATCACTCCTCCTGCAGAATTCAAGGACGGAAGACTCTATTTCACAGCTTATGGAGAGAACCTTGACATAACGGACAAGGTGTCGGTAGATGAGGGATTCGTCTACACCCATGAGGGTGATGAACTTGTAAGCTGGGTCGTGGTCGGGCTGAATGAGAAGGACAATTCACGCAATTTCGGGTTCGCGGAGTTCTACAGGACACCTGAAGGGAAAGTGGTGGGGTATTCAGCAAGAACAAATCTTGGTGAAGACAACAAAGGGCTTCCGTGGTTGGAGAAAGCCAAGAAGAAACTGGGTGTGGCGGTAGCCGAATGATCCTCCCAGGCCTATAAAAGAAACTTGACGGCGGGCAGCCTTTTGGGGCTCCGCCGTCAATTGTTTCTGTATCATCAAGAACAGTTATCTTGCCGCGTTGGCTTCAATTCCGGACTGCAGGAACTTCACGAAACCGTCCACGTCAAGGTTGTATCCCCTTATGGGCACCAGCTGTTCACCTTCAGGAGAGAGAAGAGCGTAATTCGGTTGGGCGTTTACACCGAAACGGGTCCTTACCAGATAGGAGTTCACCCTTCCGAAGTCCTTGAGGACCTTGCCGTTGTCCGTGGTGACCCATTCGCTCTCGTCCAGTTTCGACTTGTCGTCGGTATAAAGGGCGACTATCACATAGTCGTTGCGCAGGATCTCAAGCACCTTGGGATCAGACCAGACCCTCTGCTCCATTTCACGGCAGTTGACGCATCCGTGTCCGGTGATGTCGACGAAGATGGGTTTCCCTTCCTCCTTGGCGGCCTGGATGCCTTCCTCAAGGGTGAAGTATCCGGAAAGACCCAGCGGGAGTTCCAGCCCGAAACGCTCCGCGGTGTTGCTCTTTATAGCGGAAGCCGTGCTTCCTGATACGGCAAGAGGACCGTCAGCGTGGTTGTACACCACGAAATCCTGGGTCTGTATTGGAGGAAGATAGCCGGAGAGGGCCTTGAGAGGCGCTCCCCACATTCCGGGGATAAGGTAAACCACGAATGTGAATACTGCAATCGAGAGAGTGAGCCTCAGGACTGACAGAGGTTTCTCTCCAGGGTCGTCGTTCTTGAAGCGGATCTTGCCGAGAAGGTACATTCCCAGAAGGAAGAATACCACGATCCAGATCGCCAGATAGATCTCCCTGTCAAGGAGTCCCCAGTGGTAGGTCTGGTCGGCTGTGCTGAGGAACTTGAATCCCAGCGCCACCTCAATGAATCCCAGCACCACCTTGACTGAGTTCAGCCAGCTTCCGCTCTTGAGTTTCTTCAGGATGGAAGGGAACATCGCGAAGATGGTGAAGGGGAGTGCGAATGCCACCGAGAAGGCGAGCATCGTTATCATCGGCGTCCAGAATTCGCCCTGGGTCGACTTGATCAGCACTGATCCCACTATAGGACCGGTACAGGAGAATGAAACGAGCACAAGGGTGAGCGCCATGAAGAAGATTCCGGCGAGACCGCCCTTATCAGACTTCTGGTCACTCTTGTTGACGAGCGAAGAGGGGAGTGTGATTTCAAAAGCTCCGAAGAAGGATGCGGCGAACACCATGAAGACGATGAAGAATATGATGTTCGGCAGCCAATGGGTCGCAAGCCAGTTGAAGATGTCGGCAGTCACCGCATCTCCTCCAAGGATCCAAGTGAGGAGTATGATGACGGAGATCGGGACAGTGTAGAGGAGCACTATGAAAAGCCCGTACATGAAAGCCTTGAACCTTCCTGCCGCCGGAGAAGCCGAACCCTTCATGAAGAAGGAGATCGTCATCGGCACCATCGGGAATACGCAGGGGGTCAGAAGCATCGCGAAGCCCCACAAAATGGCCTCAATGATGAGTCCCCATAGGGATTTCGAGCCGTCACCGCCTTGAGTCGGGTCCTCAATCACTGTGGAATGAGAATCTGCTGCAAGTGCTTTTCTTTCAGCGCGTGAAACTTTTTTGTTTTTAGCAATAACATTTTTGTTAGCACTGTTTTTGACCTGCAGACTGAACTCATAGTCGTTCGGAGGGGTGCAGTATGTGTCCGAACAGGATATCCATGACACCATGCCTTTTATGGCGGGGTTGCCTGACGACACCCTTATCTTCTGGCCTATCTTTATTTCTCCGAAGAACACCTTGTCTCCGTCCAGTTCAGTGCCCTCTGAGAGCTCATAGGGATCTCCTTCCAGGACATATCCGGTGGGGGAATCGAACTCGACAGTAGTGGCGGAGTATTTGTTCTTGAGGTCATAGGTGTGCCAGCCGTTCTCAATTTTTCCTGTGAAGATCACTTCATAGAGATCTCCTTCAACCTGTTTGACCTCGCTTTTCCAGTGTACGGTCTGCTCAGGCGCCTGTGCCAGACAGAAGAGAGTTCCCGTCAGGAAGAGTGCTAAACCCGATAAGAATCTTTTCATGATTGTTTTTGTTGGGGAATGCTTTGTCGGTTGTCCGTTAAAAAAACATACGGCCTCCCCGGAGAGGAAGGCCGTTGCAAGCGTAAGCGATTACTTCGCGTAAGCGACTGACCTGGTCTCTCGGATTACGGTGATCTTCACCTGTCCGGGATAGGTCATTTCGTTCTGGATCTTCAGAGCGATGTCTGAAGAGAGGGTGGCGGCCTGCTGGTCGGAGACTTCCTCCGCTCCAACGATGACCCTGAGTTCCCTTCCTGCCTGGATGGCGTAGCTCTTGGTGACTCCGGGATAGGATGCGGCGAGGTCTTCCATTCCTTTGAGCCTCTTGATGTAGGACTCGATGACTTCGCGCCTTGCGCCTGGCCTTGCTCCGGAAATCGCGTCACCGACCATGACGATAGGGGATATGATGGAAGTCATCTCCATTTCCTCGTGGTGGGCTCCGATAGCGTTGCAGATCTCGGGACGCTCCTTGTACTGCTCTGCGAGCTTCATACCGAGGATGGCGTGAGGAAGTTCAGGCTCGTCCTCGGATACTTTTCCGATATCGTGGAGGAGTCCTGCCCTCTTGGCGACTTTCGGGTTGAGACCGAGTTCGGAGGCCATTATGGCGCAGATGTTCGCTACTTCGCGGGAGTGCTGGAGAAGGTTCTGTCCGTAGGAAGAACGGTACTTCATCCTTCCGATGAGGCGTACAAGTTCGATGTTCATACCGTGGATGCCCAGGTCGATGCAGGTCCTCTTTCCGGTCTCAAGGATCTCGTCCTCAAGCTGTTTCTGAACCTTGGTCACGACTTCCTCGATCCTTGCTGGGTGGATTCTGCCGTCGGTGACGAGCTGATGGAGAGAGAGTCTGGCGACTTCCCTTCTTACGGGGTCGAAAGCGGAAAGGAGGATAGCGTCAGGAGTGTCGTCAACTACGATTTCGACGCCGGTAGCAGCCTCAAGGGCCCTGATGTTGCGGCCTTCACGTCCGATGATCCTTCCCTTGATCTCGTCACTGTCGATGGGGAAAGTGGTGACAGCGTTCTCGATGGCAGTCTCGGTAGCGGTCCTCTGGATGGTGTTGATGACTATCCTCTTGGCCTCCTTGGTGGCGTTGAGCCTGGCTTCGTCCATCGTGTCGTTAATGTATGCCTGGGCCTCTGTACGGGCCTCGGCCTTCATGTTCTCCACCAGAAGGGCCTTGGCTTCAACCGCGGTCATACCGGCGATGTTCTCGATCTGCTTGTTGACGTCGTCTTTGAGTTTCTCGTATTCTTCAGCCTTCTTGGCGAGGCTCTCCCTCTGCTGGGCGAGGCTGTTCTTGGCGTTCTCTGCGTCACGGAGTTTCTTCTGGAGCTCGTTGTTCTGCTGTCCGAGAGTGTTCTCCTTCTGCCTTATGCGGTTCTCAGCGTCCTTGATCGCGCTGTTTTTCTCGTTCACCCACTTTTCGTGGTCGGATTTGAGCTGGAGGTATTTCTCCTTGGCCTGAAGGATCTTCTCCTTCTTGATGTTCTCGCCCTCGAGTTCCGCCTTTTCGATTATTTCGTCCCTGCGGCCTTTGAGGACTATTCTACGAACTATGAGGAAAACGCCGATGGCAACTGCTGCCCCTATTACGACGCCGATCAGTAATGAAAGTAAGTCCATGTCCGTTACATGTGTTATGTAAATATATATTGTGTGTTAATTGTCCTTGCTCAGGGGAAGGGGCACAAAAAAAGTGGCGGCCTTCCTTCCGGGAAACCGTCACCGTGTATGGAACACACCTTAATGGTGTGATTTGAAAGGAAATAAGCCGCCTGGTCACAGGTCAGAAAAATCTCTGATAAAAAGATTTGAGCTCCGTGCCGTTTCAGTAATCCGGTGTTCCGCTAAGCGGAATCCCCCTCGCGGGGTACTCCGGCCCGCCATCCGCGGCTCAAGTACACTCGGTTCCGTAGAACGTGTTGTTTTCAGCCCGGGTGCCGGCGGCTTTCTTTCCGTCAATTATTGTCAAGATATGAATCCGTCTCTTCCTGTAGAGCCTTCAAGTCCTTCTGGAGGGATTCCATCTTCCTTTGCAGGTTGATGCTGTCGATCGTCTCGTTGAGGGCTACGAAGGACATGATGTCGATCATGTTCTTTCCCGGATACTTGGCAAGGTATCCTGAAAGTCTCTTGTTTATCGCATTGGCTGCCATGCGGATCAGTTGCTCCTGATCCGCGTCAGCGGCATTGAAGGCGTAGTCCCTCTCTGCTATGCGAACTGTGATCTTCTGCGCCATGTCCTATTTTTCAAGCAAGGAGATGCAGTTGTCTATCTCCTTGATCAACTTATCAATCTTCTCCTTAGCATCCGCGCTTGCTGCGGATGAGGCGGTAAAGGCTTCAGTCAGTTTCAGATTATCAACTTGTCTTTCCAATTCGGTAATCCGCTTCCCATAGGCCTCATTGAGGGACTTCTCTTTCGAGAGCTCCTCCTCAAGGCGGATGCGTGCATCACGCTCATTCTCGTAACGGGCGATGAGCCTTTCAATGCTTTTCTTTATATTTTCGAGCATCTTCCTTCAGTCACTTGGCCTATTATTGTGCAAAAATAACAATAATATTTTTCAAATCAACAAGTTTTTGCGTCCGGTCTGAATTCTTGCTATAGCACGGTTTTTGGAAAAGAGCAGTAGAACACACTGTTGTGTTCCATTTGTGAAATCGAGATGAAGAAGACTGTTTTGACACTATTTCTGGCTTTGTCCGCCCTTGTTGCCATGCCACGGACGGAATGCCTTGCCGCTGTGCCTGCCCTTCAAGAAGTTACAAAGGATTCCGGAGTGGCTTCTCTTCTGGTGAGGAACAGGGAGCTGACGGGACTCAAGATGCGTTCTCTGGGCGGTGCCTGGATAAAACTTCTCGGTAAACTTGCCGGAGCCGGCAGTGAAGATCCCGATGTTATGAGGATCCTTTCCGGTATCGGCGGGATCAACCGCATTCTGGTGGTCGATATCTCCGAATGCAGCGTTTCCGACAAGGAGGAGTTCCTTTCCGACCTCAATTCTCTTCTCTCCCGTTCTGAAAAGATGTTTGAAGGGAAGGACGGCTCAGATTCCCTTGGAATTTATGGAATTCCGGACACCGGGGAAGACAAGAAGGTGCGGGACATAGTCCTGATTCCTAAGAGCGGGACTACTTTCATCTTCGCTGTGGGAGGAGCGACATCTTCTCTGCTTTCCTCAATAATGTCCGCTGACACTATCTGATTTACCATAAGATATACTTAATGCAAAAATTGAAATGAAAAGGTATATAATATTGCTTTTCACCGTATTCGTTATCTCTTTGCAAGGTCTTTCAATGAAAGCCTCGACAGCGAAGGACAATCCTGTTTCACTTCTGGTATCGGAGTATTCTGAAGCGGAAGGGATGAGGGTGTCGAGCCTTGCCAAGAGCATACGTCCACTGCTGCAAGGATTGGCTTCTTTCTTCTCTGAGATTACAGGTCAGGACCAGACGGTTCCCGAGATCGGGGATGCTGAGAAGATGATAGTGATGGATTATACCGCCTGCGAACCTGCAGTCATGACTTCTTTTGTTACCGACCTCACGACCATCCTGGAAAAGGCTGAACTCATTCTCGGAACAGGCAAAGCCTTCGGTAAAGCCGGAGTGTGGTCGGTCAAGGACGATGGGAAAGATGACGGTACGGTAGTGATCCATTATCCTGACATGTGCAGGGTCATAATATTGCTTGGTGACAAATATGACTCTTCCTCTGCTGAGGATGATCCTGACAGGCTCTTCTGAAAGGCAGGACAAGACAGAACAAGGACCGGCACCCTTTTGCAAGGATACCGGCCCTTTTCAATTTTGGCGTATCGTAGACTCCTGATTACTGGACGGTGAGGATCACGGGTTCGCCGGTATCCTTGCTGTTAGGTCCTATCATGATCTCATAGTCTCCGCTTTCGCAGACCCACTTGAGGTCATGGTTGTAGTAAGCCAGGTCATCTGAGCAGATCTCGAAGGTGACGGTCTTGCTTTCACCGGCCTTGATATCTACCTTCTCGAAACCGCGCAGTTCCTTTACAGGACGTGTAGATGTGCTGTACACGTCATGGATATAGAGCTGGACGGTCTCCTTGCCGTCATATTTTCCGGTGTTCTTCACTGTGACGCTTGCAGTTACCTTGCCGCTAACCGGCATGGAAGAAGCTGAAAGGGTTACGGGTGAGTACTCGAATGTGGTGTAGCTCAGGCCGTATCCGAAAGGATACAAAGGAGCGTTGATCACATCCATGTAGCAGCTGGTGAACTTCCTGTAGGGCTCGAAGTCAGGATGAGGCCTTCCTGTATTCTTGTGATTGTAATATAAAGGAAGCTGTCCTACCATTCTGGGGAAGGAAGTTGTGAGTTTTCCTGAAGGGTTGGCGTCTCCGAACAGGACATCAGCGATGGCATGTCCGGACTCGGTACCGAGTGCCCAAGTGTTGAGGATCGCGTTCATGTTCTCGTCTTCCCATGTGAGGGTGAGAGGACGTCCAGTGGTGAGAACCATGACGATGGGCTTTCCGGTGGCCTTGAGGGCTTTGAGGAGTTCTACCTGTACGTCGGGAATGGAGATGTCAGCCCTTGAAGAACCTTCACCGCTCATGCTGTTGGGCTCACCTACGCAGGCTACGACTACATCAGCGGCCCTTGCTGCGGAGACTGCCTCAGCGATGAGCTGAGCGTTGGTCTTTTCAGGTGCTGCGGGGCCTCTTCCTGCGCCCTCATTCCTGGTGAAACCTACACCGAATCCGCCTCTGATGGGTTGAGCGGTAATCTTGCTGCCCTGTGCTGTCGTGAGCTTTCCGGAAGTCCCGAGGGCTTCTTTGACACCTTGGAGAATGGTCACGTTGTCAGAAGCTTTGGCTGACATCGCCCATGCTCCGGACATGTCGGAAGCATTGTCGGCGAAGGGACCTACAAGAGCGATCCTTGCGTTCTTCGAAAGGGGAAGCACTCCGTCGTTCTTGAGGAGCACCTGGCTCTCCTGTGCGAGTTCACGTGCGAATGCGCGGTTCTCGGGAGTGAAGATGTTCGTCTTGACTTTTTCCTCGTCAATGTACTTGAAAGGATCATCGAACAGACCGAGCTTGTATTTGGCTTCAAGGATACGGCGGCAGGCCTTCTCGATGTCAGCCTTTGTGACTCTTCCCTCATCGAGGGATTTCTTGAGGGTTCCGATGAATCCGTCGGAGTTCATGTCCATGTCAAGACCGGCCTGAAGGGCTCTTGCAGAGGCTTCCTGCAGGTCACCGATACCGTGGTTTACGAGCTCGGCTACAGCGGTAGCGTCAGAAACCACGAATCCGTCGAATCCGAACTCGTCCCTCAGAAGGTCAGTGAGGAGGTACTTGTTTGCAGTGGCGGGGATGCCCTCGTATTCATTGAAAGAGGACATGTAGCTGGCGGCTCCGGCCTCAGCAGCGTCCTTATAAGGGCGCATCCAGTTGTTGAGGATATCCTGGCGTCCGAGGTTGACTGTGTTGTAGTCCCTTCCGGCTTCAGCCGCTCCGTACAGAGCGTAATGCTTTACGCAAGCCAGGACTTCATCATCCGAAAAGACGTCGTCATGTCCCTGATATCCCCAGACCATGGCTTTAGCCATTTCTCCGCCGAGATATGGGTCTTCACCGGCGCCTTCCACGATACGTCCCCATCTGGCGTCATGGCAGATGTCGACCATAGGGCTGAAGACCCAGTTGATACCGGATGAAGAAGCTTCGGTAGCGGCGATGCGGGCTGATTTCTCGACCATTTCACGGTTCCATGTGTTGGAGATGGCGAGCGGAACAGGGAAGATCGTCTGGTACCCGTGGATGACGTCCATACCGAACATCAGCGGAATCCCGTGAGGGGACTGGAGGGCGTACTCCTGGAGTTTGCGCATTGTCGCAGGGTCTCCTCCGAAACCGTAGAGAGCTCCCATGTTTCCGGCCTTGACGGCTTTCACGGTCTCGTTGTCATCAGTGAGGGCGGCGCTGGAGCGGAAGCCCATCGAATGGAGATTGAGCTGCCCGATCTGTTCCTCGACGCTCATCTGGGAGAGGAGTGAGTCGATGAACTTGTCCATTTCGCTCTTCTTGCTGCAGGAAACAGTCAGTGCGGCAAGAAGAATGAACGCGAATACTGCGTTCAGAGTCTTGAGGGTGATTTTCATTGTTATGGTTTGTTTGATGTGTTGTCCGGTTTTGTTTTGCAAAAATAGCCTTTTCTCATGGCTCTTCTTTGCAGATTGTACAAAAAAATGAATGAATTTGTATTAATAATGACGGTTTTGTATTCTTTATCAAGAAAATCCCCGTCTCGGGTGGAGACGGGGAGTGAGAAAGTATATTCTGTTGTGTGGTTTATCGGGTAGTGTATCCGCTCTTGAGGGAGACGGTGATCCTGCTTCCGTCGGAAGTGAAGTCGAATCCGCCGCTCTGGAGCCTGAACACCATAACGGGTATGCCGTTCCTTACCGAAAGTCCCCTGTAGGTCACACCTGCGCAGGTCTTGACCTTCTTGGCCGCCTGGGCGGAGAATTTTCCGCTGACAGGGAGATACAAGGTGGCTGAGGTGTTGGCAGGGACGGTGGCACTGTAGGAGTTGAGGGCGCTTACTCCGTGGGCGTCTTCCTTTCCGGGTTCAGCTGTCCATGTGCTTTCGATAAGTCCGTTTGAAGACTTGTATGCGACCTTCGCGTGGTCGAGTGATCCTCCGGGAACGGGCTGGAGCACGAAGTCGGAGAAGCCTACACTGTCATAGATGCCGTTGTCACCCCTCTGGATTCCGCCGACCTGGGTGATCATGAATGCTGCCGCAACTCCGAATCCGTAGTGGTTCCAGGAGTTCATGCTCTGGTTGATGGGCCCGTATTCGGTCTCGGTGTTCCACCTTTCCCAAAGGGAAGTGGCACCGATTGTGACGGGATACAGCCAAGAGGAGAACTTCTCGTTCTCGAGCATCTTGTAAGCGGCACCGAACTCACCGTTCTTGCCGAGTGCTCCGAGGATACAAGGAGTTCCGGTGAAGCCGGAAGTGACGCTCCACTCGTGCAGAGGCATGTCGATGTTGTTCACGCTTGCAGTTAGTTCAGTCCCTTCGAACTGGCACCTCTCGAGATAGTTCTTCACGAAGTTGGGGTGCTTCGCATAGTCTATCATGTCGTAATAGATGGCGATAGCGTAGGATGACTGGGCAGTGGTCGGATTGCCGTTGTAATCCAGAGGAACGTCCTGGTCACTTATCATGTTGTCATTGAACTCGTCCTTCAGCTTCAGGAAGTAATCCCTGTAGTAGTCGGCCTCATTCTTCTTTCCGAGAGCGTCTGCCATTGTCGCCATGTACATGAGTGTCCTTCCGAACTCGCATATCTGGTCATAGCCGGAGTTGGAGCTCTTGGACATCTCGAGGTGGTTCGAAAGACCGCCACCCTGGAACAGGTAGTTGTACTTGGGATCCTGCTTTCCGGCGTTGATGAACTGTTGGGTGTACATCACGAACGAATCCCAGCTTTCACGAAGAGCTGAAAGGTCACCGTTGTTGGCGTAGATGTCCCAGATCATGGTGAGTCCACCCATAGGCCATGCTACGTTGGTCGCCTTCCCGTCAGGATTCTGGGGAACACCTTCCTTGGAGTAGTATGCTCCACGGCCTGTCATGGAAGCCTGGTAGTCACGGTTTGCGGAGTTCAGCTGCACATCCCTTCCGAGCTGGGCGTAGTTGCTGTAGAACTGGGTCATGTCAGCCATGTAGACAGAAGTCTCGCTGTAGATCTGCTGGTCACCCAGGAAGGGGAGTCTCTCGTTCCTCTGAGGGCAGTCGGTTCCGACGGATACGTGGTTTCCGTAGTGTGAACGTGCGACGTTCAGGAAGAAGCGGTCCAGAAGAGGATTCGATGACTCGAACGTGGTGGTGATGTCAGTAAGGGAGGAAAGCACCAGACCGTTGACTTCGAGAGAAGCGAGGAGAGCCTGCTGCTGTGCCTTGGAAACGTTACCGTTGATGCTCACGTCGATGAACCTCCATCCGTGGAAGGTAAGCGTGGGGATCCAGGTCTCTCCACCAGGGGTTCCCTTTGCTATGTAGCGGTCTATGCTGCGTGCGCCACGGTAGTTCTCGGTATAGATCATACCGTCCATTTCAGCGGAGTTGTAAGGGTAGATGAAGTCTCTCTTCACCCTTGTCTCACCATAACGGAGTACGACCTCAGTGCCTTCGGGGAGGGTAGTGCGGAACCTTATTTCAGGAACACCGACCATGTTTTCTCCCATGTCGAAGATGTAGGAGATGTGCTCGGGGTTGTCCCTGTACTTGAGGTTGGGGGTGTGGATGTGCTTTCCTGGAAGCACCTGGACCACATGGATAGGGTAGTCGATCCTTCCCTCGTAGTCAGGGTTCTCGAAATTTGCGTCAGCGGCGGGTGTGAACGCTGCTTTCTTCCAGGCGGAGTCATCGTAAGACGCTGTGGACCATCCCTCGATAGCCTTTTCCTTCCTTGCGTCATAGAACTCTCCGTGATAGAGGCTGCTGTAGGTGATCGGACCTCCGAGGAAGGACTTCCAGTCACGGTCATTGGTGACGATCTCCTGAGTAAGGCCGTCGTCGTAAGTGATGACGAGTTTCGCCATTACGCCCCACTTCTCTCCATACCAGTTGAAATACTGCGGGTTGTAGACGTATTCGTCACCCCACCATCCGGGACCCATGACGGCTCCCATTGCGTTCTTTCCGTTGGAGACGATCCTGTCAGTGACGTCGTAGGTGACATACCTCATGGTTCCGTAGAACTGGAGCATACCGGGGGAGAGGAAGTCACGGGAATGCTCACGGCCTTCGCCGTCCTTGGTATAGACCCTTCCTGCTTCGACCCTCTTTCCGTTCATGAAGAACTCGTTCACTCCTCTTGATGTGACGTAGAGCTTCGCGTCAGCGACCTTTCCGGTCGTGGTGAAAGTGGCCCTTACCATAGGTTCGGAACCGAATGAAGGGTCAGCGTATGCGAGAGTGTTCTTGACATTGATGGTGCCTCCGTTTACGGTGATTCCGGGGAGATTTTTGAAGATTGCGTATGTGGCGCCGACATTCTCTCCGAAAACTGTAGAAGCGGGCTTGTTGATGTAGTTGACTTTCACTGCGCTGAACTGCGCCTCTCCTTCAGCACAGAAACCTATCTGTCCGAGATGTGGATACTTGCAGGAGTCTCCGCCCCTTCCAAGAGGATTGGTGAAAAGCTGGGGCTGGGCGTTCCCTCTTCCAAATCCCGCAGGTGCTCCGGCGGGAGCTCCGCCTCCGTATCCCATCTGGTTAGTCGCAGGAGCGTCAGGCTTCTGGAATGCAGTTCCGTCAAGGGTGCAGTTTATGAGGTTTCCTCCGGTGCAGCTCAGGAAAACGCTGTGCTTGTCATACATATTTTCCTTGGTGATGTTGTCGAGGTCGTATGCCTTCAGCAGAGAAGTGTTGCCCGGGCGCTCGTTGTCGATAGGACTGTAACCTTTACGGTAAATCTTCATTTGGGCAGGACCTTTGCCTTCAACCAGGGGAGTGATGTCGTATACTACGCTGATGTAGGTCTCACCTTCGATAAGATAGTCGTTGTACATGGCGTTGGACATCCTCATCTCGCCTCCCGCGTAGATGAATCCCGCCTTTGTCGTACCGGGATCCAGTTTTATGTCATAGGAGATGTTGTAGACGGTGAGCGAGGCGGCATCCAAAGTGATGTCGGGACTTCCGATGAACATGGCGTCACGTCCGAAGACGGCGTCCTTGACATTGTCGAAGTCCTTGTCATTGTATGTGCAAAGTTCATAAGCGAGACCGGTCGAGAACCTGGCCTCAGGAGCGGTGTGGGGCTTGCCTTTCTTGTCCCAGACGGTCACTGTCCAGAAATAATCCGTGCCGTTCTTGAGGAGGGTGGCTTTCGAGTAGTCAAGCTCCACGTTTGAGGATTTGGATGAAGGCACTTTGCCGGTGTCCCATACGGCATTCCCGGCCTTGTCTTTGATGACGATCCGGTAGGCGGACTGGCCTTCTCCGACGATGTTGGATTCAATGTCCCATCCGAAAACGGGGACTTCATCCAGACCCAATGGGGTCACCATGTTGTCTGTTAGTGGATTGGTGACATTGAAGTAGCCTTGGGCGAATGCCCTTTGGGAAACCCCGCAGAGCAGAAGCGAAAGAGCTATCAGTAAAAGTTTGTTTTTCATATCAGTGGGGAAATTTGATTTGTGTTTTGTGCTTGAAAAAAAGATGAGGGTAAGATAGTGATTTTTTTAAGAATCCGGCGTCGCCGTTTTGAGACAACGCCGGAAACCCTAGTTCAACCACTAATTGTATTTGCTACCAGTCCGGATTCTGTTTGAGATTCGGGTTGGCGGTAAGCTCGGTAGTAGGATAAGGGAAGAGCCTGTACTTGGTGTTGTAACCCACCCAGTTGCTGACGTTGTCCGCTGTCACGGAAACCTGATATGTAGCAGGATCTCCAGCAGTCTTGAAGGTATATTTTCCGACCTCCTTGAAAGCATCGGCGTCGATGCCCCAACGGCGGCAGTCCCAGAACCTTTCGCCCTCGAAGAAGAACTCAGCCCTTCTTTCGTCCTGGATATCCTTTAGGGTATAGCTGCTTACAGTGGGCATGCCTGCACGTGTGCGGACCTGGTTGAATGCTGCAAGTCCGGCCTGGCTGTCGACAGTAGCTTCAGCGTAGAGAAGGAGTACGTCAGCGTACCTCATGAATGCAAAGTTCGCCTTGCTGTAGAGGTCCTTGTCGTTTGTGGCCGTGTACATGTCGGAATGCCACATGTAGAACTTGGTTGCGAGATAACCCTGGCACTGGTCAAGCAGAGGCTGTATGAAACCTCCCCAAAGAAGATACATTCCGGCTTGAGCGGGGGTCATGCCCTTTGCAAGAAGAGGATTGACATTGTCTCCTTCGTAGTTGGGGCTGTCCTTATATTCGTCACCTGCGAGTTCGATGAACTTTGCTGCGGCCTCTTCGAAAGTCCAGAGGTTTCCTTTCTGGCGTTTCGTTCCGATCTCACCGCGAGCGACAAGGAAGTCATAGAAGTTCTTTGAAGGGAAGGTCTGCTCGTAACCCTGGTTGAATCCGGTCAGATGCACTCCGCCGGGCATGACGACGTTTTCTGCACGCCATACATAGTTCTGATGGCTCATCCTTGCTTCGGTCGCACGCATATCATCATCGGAATCAGAAGCGTTGAACTCCCAGAGGTATTCATCGCACCAGTCTGCCTTCAGGGTGTAAAGGTCGAAGTATTCATCGATGAGTTTGTACTTGCCCGAATCGATGACCTGCTTCAGGTAAGTGGCGGCGTTGGTCTTGTCGCCGGCAGCTATGTATGCTTTGCCTTTCCAAGCTTTTGCGGTTTCAGCAGTGACCCTGGCTCCGAGAGCCTTCTGGCCACCGAGACCGGATTTGCTGGGTAGGCCCTTTATTGCCTCGTCAAGGCTGGTCTGGACATAGTTCCAGAGTTCTTCCTTGGTGCCGTTCGCAGGCTGGAGTTCATCACTTCCCAGAACGTGATCAACGAGAGGGGGAGTGCCCCAACCCATGATCAAGTAATAATAAGCCCATGCCCTCATGAAGTATGCTTCAGCGATGATCCTCTTCTTTGCAGCAGTGTCATCTTTGAGTTTCTCGATGATCATGTTCGCCTTGTAATTGATCTGGTACAAGGTGGTGAAGCTCAGACCAGCAGTGGAAACAGGACCGGAGAGGAATGTGTCGTTGTTGTATGTCTTGTAGACGTTATTGTAAACGGCATCGTCGGTGAGCTCTGAAGCATTGGTTATCCTCTGTCCCCATACTGATGTATAAATGGAGGAGATGAGGGCTTCAGCTTCAGCATCGTTCGCATTCTCATAGTATTTATCGGTACCGAGCGCTCCAAGTTGCTCAACGCTGTCAAGCATCTTGGTGCAGGATACGGCTGTCAATGCGAGAGCTGACACTAATATGTATATATACTTTTTCATATCCTTTATCATATTATGGGATTAGAAGGAGAAGTTGAGACCGAAGATGAAATTCCTTGTAGAAGGATAGGAGATACGGTCTGCGGCGAGGTTCTGACCGTAGGAAGCCTGCTGTGATTCAGGATCGTTTCCTTTGTACTTGGTGAGGGTGAGAAGGTTCTCAGCTGAACCGTAAATCCTCAGGCCCTTGATATGGAGGGCGTCAAGCACCTTCTTGGGCATGGTGTAACCTAACTGGAGCTGTTTGAGCTTGAAGTAGGAGGCATCAAACACGAAGAAGTCAGAGTTCGGGAATTCAGTTGACCTTACGACGGTCGGCTTGGGATATGTAGCATTCGCTGCGTTGGATGAGGTCCATCTTCCCTCATACATGAAGAGAGGAACGTTCATCATAGGAAGGTCGTCACGATAGACTCCCAGCCACCTGCTGACACCCTGGACTCCGTTTCCGAAGATTGTGAAGTCAACGTTTTTGTACTTCAGAGCGATGGTGATACCGTATGTGAAGTCAGGAATACTGCTTCCCAAGTAGTCACGTCCGTCATCGGTTCCGAGTTCGTCACCGGTCATGTAGATAGCGTTTCCTTTCTCGTCGAAACCTTTGTGGCGGTATCCGCGGATGTACCATGAAGGATATCCTTCCTCAAGGCAGGCGATTCCGCTCATAGCCCTCTGGGGACCTCTAGGAGACTCGACGACGAGGTTCTTGACTGTTGCCAAGTTGGCCGAAATGCTGTAGTTGAAGTCTTTGGTGACGTTCTGCTTCCATGTTGCGTCGAATTCCCAACCGGAGTTCTGGACCTTACCCCTGTTCACATAAGTGGTTGATGCACCGGAAACGGCGGGAGCGGTGATCGACTGGAGCATGTTGGTGGTCTGCTTGTTATAGTAGTCGATTCCGAGGGTGAGTTTGTCGTTGAAGAAGCGGGCGTCGAGACCTACGTCAACCTGCCTTGATTCCTCCCATTTGAGGTTCGGGTTTGCGAGAACTGTAGAAGGGTTGGCGTTTGTGATAAGGCCGGTGTCGTTCATGTTGTACTGTCCGCTGAGGGACATTGCAGTAGTGTATTGGAAGTCACTAAGGGAGTTGATGTTACCGTTGATACCCCAAGATGCCCTGAGTTTGAGGAAGGAGACTGCGTTGCGACCTACGTTGTTCTTGAAGAAAGGCTCATTGGAGATTGTCCATCCTGCGGAAATTGAAGGGAAGTATCCCCAGCGGCTGGTCTTGGAGAGTTTGGAAGAGTCATATGCGTCAGCACGGAAACTTGCCTGGACGTTGTACCTGTTGTCATAGGTGTAACCCACACGGGTGAAGTATGACATGTTGTAACGGTTGTAGTCACTACCTCCCATGACCCTGGTGGATGCAGTTGAGAGATAGTACTGCAGATAGCGGAAGTTCTCGGCGGTATTGGTCAGGCCGTTAGCCCTGGCGTTGATGCTTTCGGTACGTGTCTGTGAGAAATCCATACCGGCCATCACATTGAGTTCATGCTTTCCTGCGAAAGTGTGGTTCCAGTTGGCGAAGTTCTCCCACTGGTAGTAGATGTTGTTGGATGAAGTTCCCATGATGACCGGGTTGGTCATGGACTGGGCTGAGTTGATCCAGTAGGTGGGGTGGTATCCCTTTCCGTAGTTATTGCCCATACGGTAACCCAGACGTGAGGTGAAAACAACCTCCTTGAAGAGGGTAGCGTTGGCGTAGATTGTTCCGTTCACGTTGAACCTGTAAGTCTCGAAAGGCTGGTTCGTGAAGAAGAATGAAGTCACGACGTGCCTCATAAGGAGAGGGTTCCACAGGTTGGAGTTGAACAGAAGTGACTGTCCGTACATCCTTCCCTGCTCATCTCTCCAAACGGGATATCCCTGAGCTTCAGCCTGGAGAAGTCCGGTTGCAGCAGGAATGTCGCTGTCGCTGTTGTAGACCACAGGAGTCGTAGGGTCATAGTAGTATGCACCACCGATTGCGGAACCGGTTGATGCGAAACCGATGTTGCTGGAAACGGTGTGGGTGTAACCTCTTTCAATGGAGTTGTTGGTTCCGACCTTGAGCCAAGGCTTTACCTGATAGCTCACATTGATCTGTCCGGATACCCTCCTGTTGACATCGTAGTCACCGGTTACGAGACCGTTGTTGTCAGCATAAGTGGCGTCCACATAGTATGAGAAACGGTTGTTACCGCCCTGGAATCCTACAGTGTGGCGATGCATGATACCGGTCTCGAACACGACGTCCTGCCAGTTGGTGTCCGCGTTCTGGAAGAGGTCGTCCGTGTAGTTGGGGTTGGCCTCCTGCCAGTAGGTCTTGAACTGGGAAGCGTTCAGCATCTTGATGTTCTGCAAAGGTTTCTGGAAAGTGACCATTGCGTTGTAGAACACTCTGACGTTTCCTTCGCTTCCGCTCTTTGTGGTGATAAGGACGACACCATTACCAGCCTGTGATCCGTAGATAGCTGCGGAGGCTGCGTCCTTGAGGACCTCGATGGACTCGACTGATTCGGGATCGAGATAGTCGATATTCCTGACTTTCAGACCGTCAACGATGAGAAGAGGGTCAGGACTTGAGTTGGTAGAGGAATAACCTCTGATACGGAATTCGGATGAAGCACCCGGAGCACCTGAAGTGGTGAGGATCTGGACACCGGCTAGCTTTCCCTGAAGGGCGCTACCCACGTTCTCGTTCGAACGGTTCTCGATCGCTTCGGATTTGACCTGTGCGATAGCTCCGGTGACGTTGCTCTTTTTCTGTACACCGTAACCCACGACGACCGTTTCCTCAAGGAATTCGTTGTCTTCGACAAGGGTTATGGTTGAAGGTACATTCGCGGCGGCGAAGGTCTGCGTGGCGTAGCCGATGCAGCTGATCTCCACTACGGAGTTGTTCGAGACGGTCAGGGTGAATTTACCGTCAAGGTCAGTTGACACTCCGTTGGTTGTACCTCTTTCGATTACCGTCGCTCCCACAATGGGGCCGGCGGCGTCCTCGACTGTTCCTCTGATCGTCCTCTGTGCGAAAGCCGAGAAAGCTGTCGCCATCATCAGGACGATTCCAAGGATCACGTGTTTTGTGTGATTGTGTTGGAACATGATTGTAACAATTGAGTGGTTATTGGTTGATTGTAAAAAATGGTGTAATGTCAAAATAACGTGGCTAGTCCAAAGGACAGGGTTGTATAAAACGTTACAAATTTAACTGGTAGCTTCGATGATGGCTTTCAAAATTCTTCATAGTTTTTGTACTTTTCTTGCGAAAGAAGACTATATTTGTTTTGAACTATTATGGAATTGAACAATTCTTCAGGGTAATGAAGAAAGTTTCAATCCTGATGTAGACATGGAAAGAATCCTATTGTTATCGGCATATAAGATGAAAAGTATGAAGAGAGTACTTTGCAGTGCCCTTATGCTTTTTATGTGTCTATATTCATATGCTCAGACTGACAATCCCTCTTCTTATTTACATAACCCAAGGGTATCTTATTCAGAACCCTCCGGAATGTCCCTTGCTTTCGTCACTGATGATGCAGGCAGGACTTGGATCGGAAAGGGTGACGGCCTTTCATGTTACAACGGTGAATTCTACCTCGTCTATGGAGGAGAGGGCGATGGAACTGTAATGCCGGAAGCCCATGTAAGGGATCTTTGCATCGGAGTTGACGGAAGATTGTGGATTGGTGACAATGCCGGGGTTCACTATATGAAAGACGAGGCATTTTTCAGTCTGGATAAAGGAATCTCTTCCGTAGTCATGAGGGTCATCCCTTATTCAGACGGTGGGGTCGTCTTTACCAGCAGAGGAGGCGTTTTCAGATACACTTCCGGAGGGGAATTGCTGAATTTCCAAAGTTCTGGACTCCCTTTCACTTCCCATGTGGCAGTCGCTCATTCCGGAAGAATATGGGCGGCTACTGCTTTTATTGGTCCGAACTGCATTTATGCCCTTTCCCCGTCATTGGAGAAGGAGTTTGAATTTACCCTTCCTCAGGATGTCAACGTCCTTGATATGATATCGGTTGGAGATGATGATATTTGGGTTGCAACCGATTCGGGCATCTTCATTTTTTCCGATTCTTCATTTGAAAGAAAAGACGTGCCTTCGCCTGTTGCAGAAACCGTTGACGGGAAGGATATCCTGTTCATTCGTGAATTCGTCGATGGTGCCGGAATCATCTTCGGCCTGAGGAACGAAGGGTTGTTCGCTTATTTACCTCCAGCAGAAAGAACCTATCGTTTTCTCGAAGAGGAGAGGCTGCAATCATGGGAGTACACCTGTTATGTGAGCCCTTCGGGAAAGATATGGCTCTGTGACGAAAAAGGGAATACGAAAACATATTGGAGTGATAATATTTTCAACAATCTTTTTCCTACAATCCAACCTGATTATTATTCTCAAGCGAATGAGATTTGTACCGACAGCAAAGGCAATATTTGGATAGTCAGGAATGAATGGCTTCTCGGTTATGACCCGGTCAGTGAATCCGTTTTCCAGAAAATCCATTCGAAGAAGGGGTTCGTCAATCTTACAATCGATAAAAGTGACAGAATCTGGGCCATGGTCGGCCGGGATGAAATAAGTATATATAATATCGTAGACGGGAAAGCTGTTTTTTTCGGTACCAGGAAGTTCTCTGGCCAATGGATATCTTTCGTAAAAGCGGACTCCGGAGGTGGAATTTGGGTAGGTATGCCTTCAAGTTTGAGGATGATAAAGTCGGGTCAAGAGAAAGTCATTCCGCTGGATTCATTCAATTTGAACATTTACAGTTCTTTCATTGATGGAGGAACTGGGAAACTGTATCTTTTCGGAGGGGACAGGGAACTGTACCGCTGTTCTGACTCTTTGATCAAGGTTGACCCCTTGCCGTCATATATCAAATCACCTCGGTTGATGCATACCTTCGCTGACGGGACCGTCTGTGTCAGCTCCTCAAATGACGGAGTTTTCATCAAGCCCGCCGGGGATACTTCTTTTGTTCATGTTGGCATCTCTGAAGGCCTTCCTTCTAACGAAGTGAGGGGAATTGCCGGTGACATAGACGGGAACCTTTGGGTGGCAACCAAGTACCGGGTTTCAAAAATAGCGCTTCCTTCTTTACGCATAACCAACTTTTCCGTCGGGGGCTTCGTTCCCGCTAAACCTTTCTCCAGAACCAGGGGCTATGTCGGAGCTGACGGGAATGTCTATTTTGGAGGAGAAGGCGGTGTGGCGAAGATAGACGTCAGCAGGGATTTACATATATCGGATAATCCTACGACAAGGATCGACTTCTTGTCGGTGAATGATATCCCGATAATTCCGGTCCCGTCTTCTCTGAAGCTTTCCCGTAAAGAAAACGACATCAGATTCTGCTTCAGTCCGATAGGGGAGAATCAGGAGGAAAATGTGGCGTTACAATTCATGTTGAAGGGACTTGACAGGGAGTGGAACCGCTCCGTCATTCCGGAAGCTTCTTACCATTCTCTACGTCCCGGGCGTTATACTTTCCTTGTGAAAGCCGGTTCGAACGGGAATGCCGGAGAGGCGATTGAGGTGCCTATTGTGATAAAGCCCCATCCTTTGGCTTCAACATTGGCCAGGGTATTATATTTATTGTTGATCCTAGGACTTGCCGCTTATCTTATTCAACTTTATACTGCTATCAGTATCCAGAAAGAGAAGACCAAGTCAGCTGAAGCAAGGGAGCAGATGCGAAAGGACGAAGTAGATTACCTTACCAATGTCGCCCATGAACTAAGGAACCCGCTCACAATGATTTATGGTCCTCTGAACCAGCTTTCTCAGGATTCAGATGTCCCGGAAAAGGACAGGAACCTCATCAAGGCTTCAGTCAATGCGGCATCCAGACTCAGGGAGATAACTGACGAGATCCTGGATATATCAAGACCTTCGGCTGATAAGGACGCTATCAAGGTCTCGGAATCAGATATGTCCAGATATATCAGCGGGATAACCGAAGGCTTCAGATACGCTTTCAAGGATAAGAAGATAACATTCTCTACCAATATCCCTGAAGGGTTGCATGGGTGGGTCGATACCGACAAATTCTACAAGATACTCGCTAATCTTCTTTCCAATGCGGTGAAATATACTCCTGAAGGAGGCAATGTTGAATTGAATGTGGCCGCTCCCGGAGATGACGGTATCCTCAAGGTTTCGGTCTCGGATGACGGCCCTGGAATCCCTAAGGATAAAAGGGATACTATATTCGGCAGGTTCGAAAGATTGGAAAGTGATGCTCAAGGAAGCGGAATAGGATTGCATTATTCCCGTAAGCTTGCCCTTCTGCATAAGGGCGACATCACACTTTCCGAATCCGCCTCAGAAGGCTCCTGCTTCACCTTCTCAGTTCCCGTATCAGAAGCCGCTTATTCTTCTGAGGAGAAAGTGACCAATGCCTACGAAACAGATTTCTTTTCTGTTGAAAAGGACGATATACACAAGGTGGACCCTTCGAAGAAGACCATATATCTCGTAGAGGACAATCCGGAAATCAGATCATACCTTGATTATCTTTTCCACGAGGCATACAATGTATATGCTGAACCTGATGCGGAAAGTGCCATGGAGAATATGAAAGTGGTTGTCCCGGATATGATCGTGAGCGATTACATCATGCCGGGGATGGATGGAATGGCGTTCTGCAAGGCTTTGAAGGACAATCCGGTATACCGTCATATACCGTTCGTGCTTCTGACCGGAAAGTCCGATTCCATGACTCATGCAAAGGGACTTGAAGGAGGAGCGGATTCATTCATACCCAAGCCTTTCGACCCCAGTGTGCTGAAAGCTACTGTTGAAAGTCAGCTTCGTGCAAGGGAACAGTTCCAGAGCAAAGTCCTTTCGATGGAAACTGACAGCGCCCCCACTGAAGATGATGAGGATATCTCGACCATCAGTGAAAGGGACCGTTCATTCCTCTCCAAACTCGCTTCCGAGGTGGGGGAGAACATTTCCAATGCCGGGTTCACTATCGATGAACTTTCCAAAAAGATGTTCATGAGCTACAGTTCCCTTTACGCCAGCACCAAGACTCTTACCGGTCTTACACCTCAGGCTTATCTGGTGCGTCGCAGAATGGAGACGGCGAAGGACCTTGTTCTCGAGGGGAAGCATTCCATGACCGAGATATCAGAAATGGTCGGCTACGGTTCCTTGTCACATTTCTCCAGGGAGTTCAAGAAATACTTCGGCGAGAATCCCAGCTCTTTCTCCGAATCCGGAATGAACAGGGAGCACCCCAAGGGAGACCAGTAGGGTTGTCATTTCAGGCACAGAATTGTTCTTATTTGTCCATTTCAGGGAAAATGCCTATCTTTCGGCTTGTAATCGTCCGGATGATCCGGACGAGAAAGTACTACTAAAACACAAAACCTCTAGAAATGAGCTTAAAAGGCATGTTAGTGGCCAATACCCTTCTCGGGATGGCAGGCGGTATCCAGTATCTGAATCTCAAAAAGGCGACCAAAGATCCCGCAGCTTCCAGTGAGAAGACCCTTAGGGCCATTCTTGAATACGCTAAGGATACCGTTTTCGGAAAAGAACACGATTTCGCATACATTCTCGCCGCTGAATCCTCCAGCGAACTTTACAGAAGATACCAGGAAAAGGTCAAAACCTGCGACTACGAAGCTCTGCGCCCTTATGTTGAGCGCCACAAGCATGGAGAAACCGATATCCTTTTCCCCGGAAAGCCCGTCCTTTATGCGACAACTTCCGGTACGACTTCCGAGCCAAAATGGATTCCCATCACTGAGGCATACCTTAAGAATATATACGGCAAGATGACCAAGTGCTGGCTGTTCAATTACATCAAGAACAAGCCGAGGGTCTTCAGCGGAAAGATTCTTTCCATTGTCGGAAAAGTGATTGAGGGATACGCTCCCGACGGCACTGTTTTCGGCTCAGTCTCCGGTGTTACCCAGAGGGACTGCCCCGGTTTCGTGAAGGCGCTCTATTCCAATCCGCAGTGCGTTTATTCGATCGCAGACTACAACGCCAGGTATTATGTCCTCATGAGAATGGGCATCGAGCAGGACATTACCCTCATCGTCACCGCCAACCCTTCCACTATCGTGGAACTCCAGAACAATGTGAATGTCTTTTATGACGAATATGTGAAGGACATCGAGGCCGGAACTCTCAGCGAAAAGGTGAAGATCGACCCTGAGATAAGGAAAGAGATAGAGGCTTGCCTCAAACCCAATCCCAAGCGTGCCGCTGAACTGCGCGCCCTGAAGGAGAAGTACGGAAGGGTGCTTCCCAAGCACTACTGGCCGAACATGCAGATACTCAATACCTGGAAGTGCGGAAACACCGCCGTGTATCTGGACAAGTTCGAGGGCTCTTTCCCCGACACCATGCTGTATCAGGAGTTCGGTTATTTCTCATCAGAGTGCCGTTTCGGACTTGTTCTTGATGACACCAACAACACTGTCCTTTTCCCTCATTTCCATTACTATGAGTTCATAAAGGAAGAGGATCTGGAGAATCCCAACCCTGTATACTATCAGCTTTCTGAACTGGAGCAGGGCAAACGCTATTGCCCCTTCGTCACCACTTTCGCCGGACTCTACCGCTATAACATGAACGACCTTCTTGAGGTCGGACCTTGCTTCGGCAATACTCCTACTGTCCATATGATCCAGAAGGTGAACGGAATTGTCACCATAACCGGTGAGAAACTCCATGAGAGGCAGTTCATCGCCGCTGTAAGGAAAGTGGAGCAGGAGATGGGTCTCCCCGTCCGCTTCTTCATCGGATTCGCTGACCTGGAGGCTTCCGCTTACAGGTGGTACTATGAATTCACGGACTGGGAGAACGTCACCCAAGAGCAGGCTGAGGAGTTCACCAAGAAGGTGGACGAGCAACTGATGAAGGACAATATCGAGTACAAGGCCAAGAGGGTTTCCTTGCGTCTTAAGGATCCTATGACATACCGCCTTGTCAAAGAGTCCTTCGAGCAGTTCAAGGCCAGGTGCATCGCAGAAGGCGCAAGGGACGGACAGTTCAAACTGCAGCTGCTTCTCCAGGATGAAAGCCGTCATGCCAAATTCAAGGATCTCGTAATCAAATAATCCTACCGATTGCCATAAGTACCAAGGCTGTCATATTCGATCTTGACGGAACCCTTTATGACAAGAAAGGGCTCCCCAAGTGGCTGATACTTTCCCAGGTCCCTTCACTCGGGGTCGGGAAACTTTCCCGTGAACGCAAAGCCAGAAAGACACTGATGGGACGTGAGTTTTCATCCCCACAGGCCTTCAAGACGTCGTTTTTCGGTGAAATAGCCGGTCCCGGAGATGACCCTTCCAAGGTGGAGAAATGGTACAATGAGGACTATATGCCCTCGATGGTGAGGATCCTATCAAGATACTTTACCGCTTATCCATGGGTGGAAAGGACCGTCTTCATGCTGAAGAGCAAAGGTGTCAAGGTGGCTCTGCTGTCAGATTACGGGATGGCTGAAGAGAAGCTTTACGCTCTCGGCTTGTCTCCGGACCTTTTCGATGCCGGAGTGTACTCCGCATCTGACCTTGGAGGGCTCAAGCCCTGTCCTTCTCCGTTCCTCAAGATAGCGGATGCCATGGGGATTGATCCTTCCCTCATTACTGTCGTAGGTGACCGTGAAGACACTGACGGTGACGGCGCCCGAGCCGCAGGGATGAATTTCATTCTTGCAAGCGGAGACGTCCCTCCCGAAATACCCTTATAGTTAATATTATGATCGAAAGAAAGGAGAATTGCCCCTTGCATGACAGGAATACCTTCGGAATGAAGGTGAAGTGCCGTCTTCTGCTTGAACTGGATTCTCCACAGGACCTTCTTTCTTTGGATATGGAATCTCTTCCCCAGCCGGTTTTCGTGATGGGCGGAGGTTCCAATCTGCTTTTCCTGGGGGACTTCCCCGGAACAGTTATCCATCCTTCGTTCAAATCTCTCACACTGCAGGAATCTCCTTCAGGGTATCCTGAGGGGACCGTGCTTGTAAAGGCGGGTGCCGGAATAGTGTTCGACGATTTCTGCGAATGGGCGGCTGACAATGGCCTTTGGGGCGCGGAGAACCTTTCTCTCATCCCGGGAGAAGCAGGGGCATCCGCTGTTCAGAACATCGGTGCATACGGGGTTGAGGCAAAGGACATCATAGAGACTGTCCACGTGTTCGACAAGAATACCCGTACTTTCTCTGACATACCATGCGGGGAGTGCGCCTACGGATACAGGACATCCAATTTCAAGACTGTCTGGAAGGGACGTTTCATAGTGATTGCTGTCACTTTCCGTCTTTCACGCGTTCCCGCTCCGAAACTTGACTACGGCGGGGTCCGTTCCGCTCTTGCTGAGAGATATCCTTCCGATGCCGAACTCACTCCTTCGATGATCCGTGAAACTGTGATCTCAATCCGGAGGAAGAAACTTCCTGACCCGGCCGAGACAGGAAGCGCCGGCAGTTTCTTCTGCAATCCGGTCATGTCACGGGAGCATTTCCTGTCAATCCTCAAAAAGGAACGTGCCGAAAAAGGCGCCGATTACATGGTTCCCCATTACGATGTCGGGGAAATGGTCAAAGTCCCTGCCGCCTGGATGATAGAACAGTGCGGGTTCAAGGGTGTAAGCCACGGCGGTGCGCAGGTCTATCCGAAGCAGCCGCTCGTTATTGTCAATTCTACCGGAGATGCTCTTCCCTCTGAAATCGTTGAACTCGAAAGAAGAGTGATCTCGGCGGTCAATGAAAGGTACGGAATCGTACTTCATCCTGAAGTGGAACATGTCGGGGCGATCCCCTCTGAAACATAGAAGTCATTATGGGAAAATTCATTATCGAAGGCGGACACCGCCTGCAGGGAGAAATAACTCCGCAAGGTGCAAAGAACGAGGCCCTCGAGGTCATAAGCGCAGTGCTTCTTACCTCTGATCCTGTCGTCATCTCGAACGTGCCTGAGATCCTGGACGTCAAGAACCTCATAGGGCTTCTTCAGGGAATGGGAGTGAAGGTGGAGCGTCTGGAGAAAGGAGTGTACCGTTTCCAGGCTGACGAGGTGGACACTTCCTATATCGAGACGGAGGAGTTCGTCAAGAAATGCGCCGCCTTGAGAGGTTCCGTCATGGTCGTAGGACCCCTTCTGGCCCGTTTCGGACACGCCTGGTTCGCCAAACCCGGAGGGGACAAGATCGGACGCCGTAGAGTTGATACTCACCTGGCAGGTATGGTCAATCTTGGAGCCGACATGGAATACGACGCTTCAAGAAGAGCCTTCCATCTGACCAGGAAGGAACGTCTTCAGGGAAAGTACATGCTTCTGGAGGAGGCTTCAGTGACCGGTACGGCCAACATAGTCATGGCGGCTGTCATGGCTGCAGGAACCACTACAATCTACAACGCCGCCTGCGAACCTTATCTCCAGCAGCTCTGCAAGATGCTGAACCGTATGGGCGCATTCATTGACGGAGTGGGGTCGAACCTTCTGAGGATACACGGAGTTGTCAAACTGTACGGTACAAACCATCGTATACTTCCGGATATGATCGAAGTGGGCTCATTCATCGGAATGGCCGCCATCAACCGTAGTGAACTGACGATAAAGGACGTATCCTGGTACGACCTGGGAATTATCCCGGACGCTTTCCGACGCCTCGGAGTCAATCTCCAGCAAAGGGGTGACGATATCTATGTCCCCGCTCAGGAAAGTTATGAGATAGATTCCTTCCTCGACGGTTCGATCATGACCCTTGCCGACGCACCTTGGCCGGGCCTTACCCCTGACCTCCTGTCGGTAATGCTGGTGGTTGCCACGCAGTGCAAGGGAAGTGTGCTGATACACCAGAAGATGTTCGAGTCAAGGCTCTTCTTCGTGGATAAACTCATCGATATGGGAGCCCAAATAATCCTTTGCGACCCTCATAGGGCCGTTGTGATCGGGCATGACCACAGGATCACTCTCAAGGCGGCGAGGCTCGTTTCACCCGATATCCGTGCCGGTATAGCGATGCTTTTGGCCGCGATGAGCGCCAAGGGGACATCTGTCATTGAAAACATCGAGCAGATCGACCGTGGATATGAGGACATCGAAGGAAGGCTCAACGCCCTCGGTGCGCATATAAAGAGGGAACCGTAGGACTTATTGTGTCTGATCCTGGGACCATGCGTTGAGGATGATCCCTCCAGCCTTTTCCATTCTTTCCCTGCAAAGGGAAATCATCCTTTCAGAATCTTTTTTCCGGTCCAGAGTGAGATCCGGAAGAACCGGCTCGCACACATGCACTGTGAGCAGCGGATCGTCCTTCTTTCCGAAAAGTGAGAAGAACCCTTTCCTTTCCCTGCAGGTTATGAAGCATGGCACAACCGGACAGTCCCATTTGTGGGCGAGAGTGAAAGATCCTTTCCGGAACGGGCGCAGAAGGGGATAGAAATCCCATCTGACAGCCTCAGGGAAAATGAGTGCCCATCTTCCTTTTTCATGGTAATAGTCCATAGCTTCGTCGAACTTGCGCATTCCGTCACGGGTCTCAGCCACAGGAATGCCTCCCACGTACCTTAAGAACCATACGTCGTTGCCGTTGAAATGCCGGGAGTACATGGGGATGACGAACCTTCTGAAAGGTTGGAGAGCCATGTTGACGCAGACGGCGTCCATCCTGTAGACGTGGTTGCTGATGGCGAGGGCCCCTTTACGGAGCTGTCTGCGGTAGGGACGGAGGTTCTTTTTGCCCTCGATCTTGAGGCCGTATTTGAAAAGGTTGACCATAGTGGCACCGAACCAAAGGACGAAGAATCCAACGAACCAGTTGAACTTGAATTTCAAGGACTTGTCTATGTAGGGATAAGAGGAGTCGAATGCGAATCCGCCCTCGATGTCATCGGGGTTGTCGACCTTCACCAGCCTTTCAAGCGGATTGTCGGAAGGATACTGTGAAATGTCCTTCGGAATGAATATCCTGTCTTCGACCGAATAAGGGCGGCCGTTGATCGTGCCTTGTGTCATTTGTAGCGCATATTGATTGATGCAAATATAGCATAAAGTCCACCTTTTGTCAAAAAAAGGCTCCGTTTTGGCAGAAGGACCGACGTTGAACGGACCCCATTCAGGTGTCCCGGAACAAGTTGGAAGCCGAAGGCACTGATTTTGCGATTATTTTTCATAAATTTGAACTTCAATCACTATACAACGGAAATGGACATTTCATCAAAGGACCTTTCGCGTCTGGCTTTAGGTAAAGCCAGAACAGTGAAGAGTTACATTTGGACAGCGGCTTGCATCTTTCTTGTCGGTGTCAACATAGCGGTGTTCCTCCTGATACCGCATATCCTTTCTGCAGTCGCAATAATCCTCTCGAACGTCATTACGCTCATCATAGCCCTACTGGCTTACAAGCCGGTGAACAGCCTTCTGCAGGATGCTCTTCTTGAAAGGCAGAAGGAACTGATCGAGAAACTGGAAAAGGACAAAGAACTTGAACTCAAGGTCGAAAGGCTCGAGCGTGAGAACCGTGACCTTTCCGACAAACTGGATACAAGGACCCAGACTGCTGCCATCCCTTCGAATATCGACTACACCTTCAAACTGGAGCAGCTTGAATACACCAAGAAGGGTTATGTCGTTAAAGAGGATGACCTTGCCATGCTCGACGACTCACTCTATCCCATACCCGAAAAGAAGTTCGAGGCATTCCTTTCCGAACTTCTCTCCAAGGATCCCGGGCAGAAGAAGGTGCTCTACATCCATAAGCACTACTACAAGGCTTCGATCGGGATTGATTTTGGAGAGATAATGTACGCCACCGCTGAGGACAAGCTCCTTTTCTACGGTGTGGAATTCCGTAAACTCCATGACATAAGCAGCGAACTGGACAAGGATCCTTCTGACATCGACCGCTGTGAGGTCCTGCGTATCGTGGGTGACCGCACTGAAATCTCCCAGGACAAGGACTACGACGAGCTCAAGGAACTCTACCGCCAGGAGCAGGAGGCTGAGGTCAAGTCCAGCATGGAGGAGGACATGAACGCCATGTGCAGGCAGTACACCGTCGCCCTTCAGGACAGCATCCGTGACCGTTTCGGGGACAGGGTTGATTTCGTTGACACGATCGAAGGACACAGGGACGTCAACTGGTACGCCCTCAAGGTCAGCACTGATCCTATGGTGAGGGAAGTCGCCGGAGCTATGCTCATGCTCACTTCGGTCATGAACCGTACACGCCTCATCGGAGAAGGCGATTCGTTGGAAGAAGTCGACAACCAATAGTTAATACAGCATAAGTGATGTTGGAAACCGGAATAAAAGGACATAGGGAAGGCGTGGTGCAGGAGCACCAGACGGCAACCCATATCGACAGCGGGAACGTAAGAGTCTTCGCCACCGCGATGATGATCGCCATGATGGAGAAGACATGCCTTGAGAGCGTAAGGCCTTTCCTTGAAGAAGGACAGGACACCGTAGGCACGTACGTGGATGTTTCACACTGCTCCGCTACTCCCGTGGGCATGAAGGTGTGGGCTGACAGCACCCTGGTTGAGATAGACCGCCGGAGGCTGCGCTTCAAAGTGGCCGCGTATGACGAGAAAGGACTCATCGGTGAGGGATACCACGAAAGGTTCATAATCGATGTCGAAAAATTCCTTTCCAAGACCGCTGCAAAGGCGGACTGATAAGAACTGATAACCGTAGAACAGATATGGACAATTACGGATTCATAAGGGTGGCTGCTTGCTCTCCTAGGGTAAAAGTAGCTGACATTGAATACAATACAAGCGAAATAATCTCCGCTATCGACAAGGCTGAGGAAAAGAAGGTTTCGCTTCTGGTTTTCCCGGAACTCTGTGTCACGGGATATACCTGCGGTGACCTTTTCTCGCAGGATCTCCTGATAAGCGAAGCCGAAAAGGCGGTCGTGAAGATAAAGACCCATACGAGGGCAAAAGAGGTGACGGTAGTGGTCGGAGTACCGGTAAGGCACCTGGACCGCCTGTACAACTGCGCCGCAGTCATACGTAACGGAATGGTCAGAGGGCTGGTCCCCAAGTTGTATGTCCCTAACTACGGAGAGTTCTACGAGTCCAGATGGTTCTCCAGCGGAGCGGATTTCCTCTCTCCGGGGAACGTCTCCACCGGGAATTTCCATGATGACGGCAAGGACTATTACCGTGAGGGGACACCGTGCACAATGGTGTATGCGGGGTTCAGGACCACCATCTCCCCGAACCAGGTCTTCTCAATCGGCCATGCCTCTTTCGCCGTGGAGATCTGTGAGGACCTCTGGATGCCCGTGCCTCCTTCATCGTTCCATGCCCTTTGCGGAGCGAGGATAATAGTCAACACTTCGGCCAGCAACGAGGTCCTGATGAAGCACGAGTACAGAAAGGCTCTCGTCGCCAACCAGTCAGCCAGAACGATAAGCGGATATATTTATTGTTCAAGTTCTTATGGGGAGTCTACCCAGGATATGGTGTTCGCGGGTTCATCAATGATCTGCGAGAACGGTTCCTTCATGGCTGAAAGCGAGAGGTTCTCCACCTCCACTCAGATGATATTCGCGGACCTCGACATGGAGAAACTCTCCATCCTCCGCCAGAGGGAGACTACCTTCACGGCCATCATTCCTGACGGACGCAAATCCTCCGATATGAGAAGGCGTTACAGCATGGTGGACCTCGGCAAAGCGGCATCGACCTCTTTCGAAGGTGAGATGTACCGTCATATAGAGCCTCATCCTTTCGTTCCTGGAGGAGATCCCGCTGAGATCGCCAGAAGGGCCGAAGAGATCACTTCAATCCAGGTGATGGGTCTTATGACAAGGCTTGAGCACATCGGCTGCAAGACCGCCGTGATCGGAATCTCCGGAGGACTGGACAGCACCCTCGCCCTGCTGGTCACCGTCCTCGCTTTCGACCGCCTCGGTCTTGACCGTAGAGGCATCATCGGAATCACCATGCCGGGATTCGGAACTACGGGAAGGACCCACAGGAACGCCGTTGACCTCATGACTGCTCTCGGAGTGACCCAGAGGGAAATCTCGATTGTCCCTTGTGTGACCCGTCATTTCGAGGACATAGGACAGGACCCTTCAGTGCATGATGTCACATACGAGAACGCGCAGGCAAGGGAAAGGACCCAGATACTTATGGATGTGGCCAACAAAGAGAACGGTCTTGTTGTCGGAACGGGCGACCTTTCGGAACTCGCTCTCGGATGGGCTACCTACAACGGTGACCACATGTCCATGTACGGAGTCAACGCATCCATCCCCAAGACGCTGGTCAAGTATCTCGTCAAGTGGGCGGCCGAGAACAACTTCGGCAGTGCTGTCGCCGGCGAACGCTCAGCAAGGGAGATACTGCTTGACGTCGTGGACACTCCTATCAGTCCCGAACTCACTCCTGCCGACGACAAGGGACAGATCAAGCAGAAGACCGAAGACCTCGTGGGACCTTACGAGCTTCACGACTTCTTCCTTTACAACATGTTCCGTTTCGGATACTCTCCTTCGAAGATATTCTTCATGGCGAAGAAGGCCTTCATCGGAAAGAAGGAAGACGCGTCCGTCTTCCTTGGCCCCGAAGGCAAGTTCAATGAGTATGACGAACAGACCATTCTCAAGTGGCTCAAGAAATTCTACTGGAGGTTCTTCAGCCAGCAGTTCAAGCGCTCATGCCTCCCTGACGGCCCCAAGGTCGGTTCCGTGTCACTTTCACCCAGAGGGGACCTCAGAATGCCTTCCGACGCCAAAGTCGCACTTTGGATAGCGGACTTGGATAAACTGCAGTAGAGGCGGTTGCATTGCAGTATACATTACGCTGGCAGGCCGGAACTCTCCGGCCTGCCAGCATTTATGGATAGCACTTCTTAGTCGATGTTTTCTATCATCCTTATGAACAGGGTGCACATCTTTGAGGCTGCCGCGTCAGCAGTCTTCACGACTTCATCTCCGTTGTTGGCGTAGTCTTCAGAATAGTCGTCATGAGCCTCGTTCGTGATGACCGATACTCCGAATACGGGAATTCCGCTGTGTCTGGCTGTTATGACTTCCGGGACTGTCGACATGCCGGTTGCGTCACCTCCCACGGTCCTTATGAACTTGTACTCGTGAGGTGTCTCGTAGGTGGGGCCAGTACCTCCAAAGTATACTCCTTCCTTCACTTGGATGCCTTCTTTCAATGCCAGGTACTTGGCTTTCTTGATGAGGCCTAGGTCGTAAGGACGTGTCATGTCGGGGAAGCGGGGGCCGAATTCATCCATGTTGGGTCCGATAAGCGGATTGGGCATCATGTTGATGTGGTCCCTGATGATCATGAGGTCACCGACATGCAGGTCGAAATTGACTCCGCCCGCTGCGTTCGATACGAACAGGTACTTGATTCCGAGCACGACCATCACTCTTGTGGGGAGCGTGACCAGGTCCATCGGGTATCCCTCATAGTAGTGGATCCTTCCCTGCATCGCGATCACGGTCTTCCCTCCGAGGGTGCCGATGATGAAGTTGCCCTTGTGGCCGATCGCAGTGGAGACGGGAAATCCCGGAATGTCCCTGTAAGGAATCACCAGAGGGGATTCGATGAGGTCGGTGAGCTTTCCAAGGCCGCTGCCGAGGATGATGCCCACCGTGGGCTGGAGCGAATGCTCGTCAAGTATCTTCTTGACGTAGTCCGCCGCTTTGTGAATTCTTTCAACTCTCGGGTCCATGATGTTGTATTTTTAAGTGTTATAGTTTTCAGTTCATGTATCTCTTGATAATGCTTCTTGCATGCTCTATCACCTTCTTTTCGCTCCTTATCTTCCTGTCCTTCATGACGAACTTCCCTCCGATGATTACAGATTCGATGCAGTCGCTGTGGGCGGAGTATACAAGGTTCGTAAGGAACGGGGCAGGGGAGAGGAAAAACGGGGAATCGGTATTGATTATGAGGATGTCCGCAGCCTTTCCCTCTTCAAGAGATCCTGTATTCAGCCTCAAGGCTTTGGCTCCGTTCACGGTGGCGCAGTCGATGAGTTCCTTCAGAGGCCATGACATGGGATCACCTCTCCAGGCCTTCTGTACGATGGCGGAAGTCTTCATGGCTTCCATCATGTCCAGATTGCCGGCCGAGGCGCAGCCGTCCGTGCCCAGGCATATGTTCGCTCCGGCGTCCCTCAGTTCATTAAAGAGGAACTTGTAGCCGGCGGAGAGTTTGGTGTTGGAACCTATGCAATGGACGCAGTTGACTTTCCTCTCGCCGAGGATACTTACGTCAGAGGGACTGAGCCAAAGGGAGTGGGCGGCGATTGTCCTTTCGCTGAGCGCCCCCAGCCTGTCCAGATACTGGACCGGAGTGAGCCCGCCGTGCGCAGCCTTGCAGTCGTTCACCTCTTTGAGGGTCTCGCTCAGATGCACTTGGAGAAGAAGGCCGTTTTCCTTTGTGAACTCAGACGCCCACAGGAGCATCTCTTCACTGACCGAGTAGACGGCATGTACGCCTACGACGAAAACCGCATCGCCTTTCCACTGGAGGGAACTGCGGTACAGCCTTTCGCATTGGAGTTTCTGGCGGGCGGCGGTTTTCCGGTCGCCTCCGTCCAGGATCACCGATGATATGACCGGACGTATCCCCATGCTTTCAGCGGCTTTCATGGCTTTTCTGGGGAACCAGTACATGTCGTTGAAAGTGGTTGTGCCCGTCCTTATCATCTCCAGTGCGGCGACTTGCGTACCCCAGTATACGTAATCTTCGTCGACATTCTTTTCTGCCTCCCAGATGCTTTTTATCCAGTCGTTGAACACCATATCCTCCTGCATTCCCCTCATCATGGACATGGCGGCATGGGTGTGCATGTTGATGAATCCGGGCATGGCGGTTCTGCCTGTGCAGTCAACGTTCCGGATATCTTTCTGGGGAATGGCCGGGGAGAGTTTTTGCAGGTAGTCCAGCATATTCTTGTGCGGAAGGATCTTTTCGATCAGTCCGCCGCGGATCAGGATGTCGGAGGTCCTGCCTTCGACAGTGATGTCTTTCAGAAGTATGCTGCTGCCCATGTCTTGGAGATGTGCGGAGCCGTCTTGGGTCTCCCGTTATGCGGTCAATCTCAAATATACGCAATTTTCTGTCTTTGTATATATTCTGCCCCGAAAAACAGATTGCATGAAAAGAAAACCGGGGACCGATCGGGTCTCCGGCTGTATAGGAATTCTGGTGGTAGGCTCAGATTATCTTGTCAAGGAAATCCAGGTCCTCTTGGGTAGTCGCCCAACTTGTCGCGAACCTTACGACGGTCCTTCCGTCCGGAAGGGGTTCCCAGATTTCGAAGAGCGCATGCTTGGAAATCCTCTCCATCTGCTCATTGTCAAGGATGATGAACTGCTGGTTGGTGGGGGAGTCCATATGGAGGCTGTAACCCTTGGCGAGGAACATCCCTTTCATCTTAATGGCGAGATTCACTGCGTTTTTGGCGATCTTCAGGTAAAGCCCGTCAGTGAAGAGAGTATCGAACTGCACTCCCGTGAGCCTTCCTTTCGCGATGAGGGCTCCGTGCTGCTTTACCATCGTGAAGAAGTGCTCAGGAGCTCCGTGGTGGGGGAAAACCACGGCTTCGCCACAAAGTGCGCCGACTTTTGTCCCTCCTATGTAGAAGACTTCGCAAAGGTCCTTCAGATCCCTCAGAGAGACGTCTCCGCCATGGGCGCAAAGGCCGTATCCGAGCCTTGCTCCGTCGATGAACAGGGGAATTCCCCATTTCCGGCAGACCGAGTGTATATCCTCAAGTTCCTTTTTCGAGTAGACGGTACCGTACTCCGTGGGGAAGGAGATGTACGCCATTCCGGGGAATACCATGTGATCATGATTGCCGTCTTCGAAGAAAGCCTTCAGATAAGCGTTGAGAACGTCGGCTTCCATCTTGCCGTCCTTCCCGGGAATGGTGAGTACCTTGTGGGAGGTATATTCCACAGCTCCTGCCTCATGGACGGCTATATGACCGGTGGTTACGGCTACTACTCCCTCATAGGGCTTAAGCATCGTGGCTATTATGGTGGAGTTTGTCTGGGTTCCGCCGCAAAGAAGGAATACGTCGGCCTCTGAGTCATTGACGGCTTCCTTTATTTTGTTTTTTGCGCTGATCGAGAAAGGGTCGAATCCATAACCTGGGCACTGGACCATGTTGGTCTCGAGAAACCTTTCAAGAATCTTGGGGTGAGCCCCCTCGGAATAATCGCATACGAATGATCTTTTCGTTTCCATTTGTAGGGTCGTTTTATGCTTTTTGGAAAAATCACGGAAAGATATCCAAAAAATCGGTGCCGTACAAGAAAAAATGAGTTGCAGTTTGCTGACAAAGATTTATTTTTGTTGGAACCATCTTTCCGGTTATGGCGACAGCTGCCCAGAACGATAAATTCATAAGGATGACGACCCTTCCCGTCAAGAAACTTGTCGGGGAACTCGCCATCCCTTCCATCGTGAGCATGCTGATTTCGAGCGTGTACAATATAGTCGACACCTTTTTCGTAGGAAGACTGGACACCCAGTCAAGCGCCGCTTTGGGGGTAGTGTTCTCCTATATGTCGATTATCCAGTCGATCGCCTTCTTCTTCGGTCAGGGAGCCGGCAACTATATCTCAAGGTCTTTGGGAAGCCGGAACCTCAAAGGTGCGGAACAGATGGCTTCTGTGGGCTTCTTCTCGACCATATTGACCGGCTTGATACTGGAGGTTATTGGTTTCCTGTCAATGGATCCGCTGCTGGATTTCCTGGGGTCCACACCTACAGTGAAGCCATTCGCCGCGGGATATTTCAAATGGATTCTTGTGGGAACGCCCTTCATAATGGGGTGCTTCTCGCTCAATAACCTGATGCGTCAGCAGGGGAACGCCATGATGGCGATGATAGGGATAGCCTCCGGAGCGATTCTGAACATTGCCTTGGACCCGGTCCTTATCTTCGGTTTCGGGATGGGAGTCGAGGGAGCCGGTCTCGCGACAGCGATATCGCAGGCGGTGAGTTTCGTGCTGCTCCTCATCCTTTCGGGGAAAAAAGGAGGAATCAAACTGCGTTTCTCTCTCTTCAGACCCACTTGGAAGCACTATACGGAGATCGCGGCAGGAGGTCTTCCGTCCCTTTTCAGACAGGGATTGGGCGCTATAGCCGCCATATGCTTCAACCAGGTGGCGAGGACTTACGGGGACGAGGCCCTCGCGGCATTCTCCATAGTCTCGAGGATAATGATGTTCTGTGCCGCGGCGATGGTCGGATACGGACAGGGATTCCAGCCTGTGTGCGGGTTCAATTTCGGAGCGGGAAATTATGACAGGGTGAGGAAAGCCTTCTGGCACGCCTGGAGGGTGTCGACGGTATACTGCACCATCTTCGCCGCAGTCCTCTTCATATGGGCTCCGCAGATCGTCACGCTCTTCAGGGCGGATGACCCTGAAGTCATTCGGATAGGATCGGAGGTGCTGCGGTACCAAAGTGCGGTCTTTCCTCTCATCGCCTCGATAGTGATGACCAACATGTTCCTCCAGAATATCCGTAAAGTGGTTCCGGCCATCATTACCGCCGCCCTGCGTAACGGACTTTCCTTCATACCGGCCATCTATCTTGGGCAGCTGTTGCTCGGCTTCTTCGGAGTGGAGATAGCCCATACGGTGTCGGACGTCGTGTCGTTCCTCATATCGGCGCCCATTTGCCTTGCCGCATTGAACGGTATGGGAAAGAACCGTACACCGGACCTTCTCAAATCCACGGAAGACTCAAAATGAAAAGGTCCTCCCTTTTCGGGGAAGACCACAAATCTTTCATTCTCTTTTTGCTTGTAAATCCGTTCCTAAAGAAGAGCGGTGATCTTTCCTACGATGTCTGAAGGCTTGTCAGTGGGTTCGAACCTCTCCACAACGTTACCCTCGCGGTCAACAAGGAACTTGGTGAAGTTCCACTTGATGTCGGGGTTCTTGTCATAGTCGGGGTTCTGCCTTCTGAACATGCCGTCGAGCATCTTTCCGGTGTTGTCCTCCAGATCGAATCCCTCGAATCCTTTCTGTGATTTGAGGTACTTGAACAGAGGGTCCTCATTTTCTCCGTTCACGTCGATCTTTGCGAATTGGGGGAACTGTGTGTTGTAGGTGGAAGTGCAGAATTCCTTGATCTCAGCAGCGGTTCCTGGAGCCTGTCCGCCGAACTGGTTGCAGGGGAAGTCAAGGATTTCGAAACCCTTGCTCCTGTACTGCTCGTAGATGGACTCGAGCTCTTCATACTGTGGGGTGAATCCGCACCTTGTGGCCGTGTTCACTATGAGAAGGACTTTGCCGCTGTAGTCCGCCAGGGACACGTCGGCGCCGTCGGCGTCCTTGACTGTGATAGAGTAGAATTCCTGATTGCCTTTCGGGGCTGATTTCTTGCCGGCGTTGTTTCCGCAAGAAATTACGGCCAAGACGGCGAGAACTGCTAAGATAGTTCTTGTTTTCATTCTATTTGGGTTGGTTTGTCGTTCGTTTTTTATCGTGGAAAAGGCGGACCTGCCCGGCCCGCTGATATTCTTTTTCAAGGAAAAGAATTGATTCTACCACTCCTCTTCAGAGGACTTTCCACTCTTGTAATTGTCCTTGGGCTCGTCTTTGAGCTGATTGGACCTCAGATAGTTGATGGCGTCCTGAAGACCTTCTGCGAATTTGTCGAAATCCTCTTTGTATAAGAAGATCTTGTGCTTGTCGTAGGTATATCTTCCGTCATGCTCTATCTTCCTTCTGCTCTCAGTAATGGTAATATAGAAGTCATTGTTCCCTTTGGTGGATTTCACATCAAAGAAATACGTACGTTTTCCCGCTCTCACCGGTTTGGAGTAAATCTCGTCTTCCGAGTTCTCGCGGCCGTAGCCCCTGTCGTAATCGTCGCTGTACATATGAATCTTTTAGTTTGTAAATGTGGCCAAATGTAAGGATTTTTCGTGAAATGGCGTTATCTTTGCGTGAAATTTCGGACCAAGCGGACAAAAATTGCGTATTGCTCTTTTCACACACCGTGTAACTTCGTGTGGTCCAAAAGGAAACAATTCTCATATGCTGAACAGAAGAATACTCAGGATAAAGGCTTTCAAAGTCCTTTACTCGTATGCCGTGAAGGGTGGAATGAGTCTTGAAGACGCCCTTTCAGAACTTGATTCCAGCTGCGAGTCGACAAGGGACCTCTACCTCTTCATGCTCGCCCTTGTCATTCCGCTGTGCGCGGAAGAGGGGAGGCGGATAGAGGCTGCAAAGACCAAATTCAACCCTACCGAGGAGGAACTTTCCGCCAGTGACCGCTTCGCTTCGAACAGGGTCGCCAAAATACTTTCTGAGGACGCGGACTTCCAGAAGATGCTTTCCAAGAAAGGGCTCTTATGGGACCAGTACGATATCGTAGTGGGGAAGATCCTCAACTCCGTCCACGAAAAGCCTTACTACAAGCGTTACATGGACCTTCCCGAGGCATCCCTTGAGGACGACTGCAAGGTCCTTTGCAAAGTCTTCGAGCAGGAACTCGTCGGTATGCCTGAGGTTGAGGACCTCATCGAGGAGAAGAACATCTCCTGGACCGATGAGCTTGCCTACGCCCTCACTTGGTGCTGCCATACCCTTGATGATCTTTCACATGGTGAGCAGTGGAGGCTTCCCGCACTCTACCAGAGCGACATGGTCCTCAGGCGCAAACCCGGCGCTACCGTATCTTCTGACAAGGCCTTCGTGAGGAAACTCCTCAGTGCCGCATTCTCCGGATATGAGGGATATTTCCAGAAGGTGGTCTCCATGACCAAGGAATGGGAGCCCGACCGCCTCTTCTCGTCCGATATGGCGATAATCGCCCTTTGCCTCGCTGAAACCGAGACATTCCCTGACATTCCTTCCAGGGTGTCTCTGAACGAGTGGATCGAGATTTCCAAGTGGTACAGCTCTCCCAAGAGCAGCCAGTTCGTGAACGGCATCCTTGACAAGGTGATCAAGGAGAAAGAAGCCGGTGAAAATCCAGACAACAAACAATAAGACAATATTTATGAATACCCTTACTATTCTTTTGCAGGCTCAGGCCGCACAGCCTCAGGGCGGTACAGGTGCCGCTTCCATGTGGATCATGCTCCTTCTGATTTTCGGAGTGATGTATTTCTTCATGATACGTCCTCAGCGCAAGCAGCAGAAGGAACTTGAGAACTTCCGCAAGGCCCTCAAGAAAGGTGACAAGGTCGTCACTGCCGGAGGCATCCACGGTACTGTGGACGAGATAAAGGACACTGATCCTACCGTCCTTATCAAGGTTTGCGGTGAGGTCAAGCTCAGGGTTGACAAGAATTCCCTCGTAAAGGACTTCTCTGAAGCTCAGCAGCAGTAATCCTTCTTCAAGGAGGGGATCATGGCTTCCGGAGAAAAATCGGACGGAAGGCGTCCGTTGATGAACATGAGCGGGAGGGACATGGTGATACTCATCATGTCCGTCCTTCTTGCTTCCGGGATATGGCTCCTCCATAACCTTTCGCAGAAGTACTCGCAGACTGTAAGCCTGCCGGTATCGGCGGTCAGCAACATCGAGGGGCATTCCCCGAATTCCGCGAACACGGCAGTCGTCCAGGCAAGATGCCGTACGACCGGTTTCCAGATAATGAGGCTTAACCGGTACGCCTCCGAAAAGAGCATCACGGTCGAGTTCAATCCGTCGGACATGCATCCGATGGGGGATGACAATTATTTCATCACCTCATCCGAGCTCGTCGCTTATGTGCCTTCTCTGTTCGGTTCCGAATCCACCCTTGAAGGTTTCCTGACGGACACCCTCTTCTTCCGGTTCCCCAAGGAGAACAGCCGCAAGGTCCCCGTGCTTCCTTCATACAGGATCACCTTTGATTCCCAGTACACATCCACTTCCGAACTCGAGGTCTTCCCCGATTCTGTGGTCGTGTACGGTGAACCCTATCTTATCGACAACATAACCCGTGTCTCTACCGAGCCGTTCACCCTGTCCGACCTCAAACACAGTGTCAGGGGGGACGTCAGGCTCGAAAAGATAAAAGGCGTCCGCTTTTCCCAGGACAAGGTGGATTACGAAGTCGGTGTCGCCCGTTTCGTTGAGATACGTGCCGACATCCCCGTTCTCGGAAGGAACGTACCTTCGGACAGGATGCTGATTATCTATCCTTCCACCGCCACGGTCTCTTTCAGGTGCGCATTCCCTGTGACCGTCGACCCTGAAGTCACAACCCGTCTTTACATTGACTACAACGATTTCTCGAACTCCTTGAGCGGCAAGTGCATACCTACCGTGCAAGGGGTGCCTTCCGAAGTGTTCGGATACAAGGTGGAACCTGAGGTGTTCGACTGCGTGGAGAGCATGAGATGAATCCAATGAAAGAAGTTCTTTCAGAATACGGATCCCGCCATGTGTGTTCGGTGCTTCTTACAGGGGGCATCGGAAGCGGCAAGTCCGCGGTGGCTTCTTATCTGGAGTCGAAGGGTGTTCCGGTCTATGACAGCGATTCAAGGACAAAGGCCCTTTACGATTCGGATCCCGCTTTGGTCCCTTCCCTTGAAAGAGCTCTCGGAGTATCTTTGCGTAAAGAGGACGGCTCTTTCGACCGCAAAGCCCTTTCCTCGGTGATTTTCTCTGACAAGGAGGCTCTATCCAAGGTGGAGTCCATAGTCCATCCTGCTGTCCTCGAGGACTTCATGAAATGGAAAGGGGAGTCCGCTTCACTTTTTTGTGAAGACGGTCCCTACAGCATCCCTTTCGTCGTGATGGAGTCCGCAATAGCTCTTGAGAAACCCCTCTTCAGGGACGTTTTCGATGCAGTCGTGATGGTGACTTCTCCGGTCGCCATGAGAGTGGAAAGGGCGGTCAGAAGGGACGGCTCAGATCCTTCTGCAGTGCTTTCAAGGATCCGTAACCAGAGGTTCGACTTGATGGACGCTGACGCCGTCATCAACAATGACCTCGACAAGGAGGAACTCCGGTGGAGGACGGACCTCGCGATGAATATTGTCCAAAATAAACTATCTTTGCAATTCCGCGCACGCTAAGGTGACGCAGGAGAGCGTTTCCCCTCCGGTGGGGATATAATATCTTATTTGAAATGGAAAAGACAGATCTTTCTAAAATTCTTTCAGTATCAGGTTTCAGCGGCCTGTACCGCTACCTTGCACAGGCCCGTAACGGCGCCATCGCCGAATCCCTCAGGGACGGTCACCGCACATGTTTCGGCCTCAAGAGCAAGATAACCACCCTTGCTGACATAGCCATCTATACCGAGGAAGAGGAGATGAAGCTCGCCGAGGTTTTCGGCAAACTCCACGAGGTTCTCGGTGACAAGGACGCACCTTCACCCAAGGATTCTCCCGAAGCTCTGAAGGAGCTCTTCGCCAAGGCTGTCCCCAACTATGACGCCGACCGCTTCTATGTCTCTCACATGAAGAAGGTCGTCGAGTGGTACAACGAGCTCAAGAACTTCGCTTCTCTCGATTTCGTCGAGGAGGAAGCTGAAGCCCAGGAGGAAGCTCAGGCTGAATAATATCCAAGTTCTCCATGAAGCCCACGTTAAGGACACTCACTCTGGGCTGCTCGAAGAACCAGGTCGATACCGCCCATCTTCTTTACGCTGTCCAGGACAAATATGACATCCTTCCGGAGGAAGATTCCGGGAGGGTGGATTATCTTGTGGTCAACACCTGCGGTTTCATAGGTGACGCGAAAGAGGAGTCAGTCAACGCAGTACTGGAAGCCGCTTCCCTCAAAACCCGGGGAGAAGTAGGGCACCTGTTCGTCATGGGCTGCCTTTCGCAGAGGTACATGGATGAACTTCCCTCTCTTATCCCTGAAGTCGACAAATGGTTCGGCGCCAGGGATATACGGCCTGTAGCCGAGGCGCTCGGCTGCGGAGAAAGAGTAAAGTCTTCAGGAAGATACTTCCCTTCGGGTGCTTCATACGCCTATCTCAAGATATCGGAAGGCTGCGACCGCCGCTGCTCTTATTGCGCCATTCCTTTCATAAGGGGAGCCCACAGGTCCGTCCCCATGGAAGACCTGGTCGAAGAAGCCACAATTCTGGCTTCGAAGGGAGTGAGGGAGCTTGTTCTGATCGCCCAGGACACCACCTATTACGGTCTTGACCTTTATCACAGAAGGGCTCTTGCCACACTTCTGGAGAAACTCTCCGCTATAGAAGGGATCGAGTGGATAAGGATACACTATTCCTATCCGCAGGATTTCCCGGAGGACGTGCTCGAACAGATGGCATCCAACCCGAAGGTCTGCCGCTACATGGACATCCCTCTACAGCACGTCGCCGACAAGGTCCTTGACAGGATGCACCGCCACGTGGACGGAGCCTGGACAAGGGCTCTAATCCGGAAGATGAGGGAAAAGGTTCCCGGAATAGCACTGCGTACCACGATGATAGTGGGTTTCCCGGGAGAGGGGACAAGGGAATTCAACAAGCTACTTGACTTTGTGAAGGAAGCCAAGTTCGAAAGGCTCGGTGCTTTCACGTATTCTGAAGAGGAAGGGACTTTCGGTGCTGAACATTTCCCGGATACGGTCCGCCCTTCCACGAAGCAGAAGAGACTTTCAGCACTTATGACCCTCCAGAGGGACATATCGCTCTCCTACAACTCCTCCAGAGTAGGTAGCCGCGTGAAGGTTCTTGTGGACGGTTACACTGACGGTAACCTCATCTGCAGAAGCGAATTCGAGTCTCCTGAAGTTGATGGCGAGATTATTGTAGTATACGATCCCAGGATGGGAGTTTCCGCTTCGGAGGCTGTCGGACATTTCATGGAAGTGCAGATCGTGCGAGCGATGGATTACGACCTTGAAGGCAGTTTCATCCGTTGGACGGAATCCCTTTAGAACACTGGAACAGAAACAATTGTAACACACATTTCACGATGGCAAACATTTCACGTTTCTTAAGGGCCTTTGCCCCGGTTGCGGTCATGGCTCTCGGGATTGTGGCCTGTGCACCGCAGTATTTCGTAATGAATGTCGACATGAGGCAGCCCTCCTTGTCCGGAACTGACCTTTCCGGCAAGAGCATGGCGGTCGCCTATGTCACTGACGGTCGGGATTCGGTATTCTCCAAGGGTCTTGCTGAAGGTTTCGCCCAGAGGCTTGAACAGGATTATTATTCCGGAGATGAGGCTATAAACATCTACCGGCTTGAAGCAGTCAAAGGCGCCTCTTATGCCGCCAAGGATACACTCGTCAACCTTGTGATGGATACTTCAGGTGACGTGGTCTTCCTGTTCGGAGAAACCCAGTGGGGTGACGTTTCACTCGGAAGCAAGCAGTCCTCCGCTCTCGGAGCATCTGATTCCGCATACGTTGTCAGGGCTTCAGTACCTTATATCATCAACCTCCATATGTATGATTCCATGAGCAAAGCGGACACTGTCCGTACTCTCCATGGAAACAGCACGGCGTCCTACCCGCTTTTCGCTGCGGTAGGGGAGAATGATGCGAAGATATCAGCCAAGATCTGGGAGAATCTGTATGAGAGCGGCGTCTCTGTCGGCAAGAAATCCGCGGAGAAGTTCCTTCCCACATGGAAATCGGAGAACTATACCATTTATTATTATGACTCCGAGCCTTGGGACAGCGCTGCGCAGTACGCCTATGAGTATGACTGGTCAGCTGCGATGAAACTCTGGATGAGCACTCTCAATACCAAGAATCCTGAGAAGCGCTCCTGCGCCGAGTTCAACATAGCGACAGCATGCTACATGCTCGGTGACCTGGATCTTGCCCTCAAGTGGCTTGACCAGTCCGACAAAGACGACAAGAAGCCTTCTTCGGCTACACTGAGGAAGCGTATCATGGACCGGAAAGAAAGGTAGATTCCTTCTCCGACGGTTCCGGAAAAAAAGCGGCGGCAGTCCTTTGAGGATTGTCGCCGTTTACTTGTCTAGCCGTTTCGTGTTATCTGATATCCAAGTATTTATGGGTCTGGAGACTCAGCCTCCAAAGAGGTCTTGAGAGGACGGCTTCTATGGTTTCCTTCGTGTTCGAACATGAACATGGCTGAAGGAAGAAGTTGCCGGCATTGAAAGCCTCCCAGCGGGAAATGTCCTGCCCCGTATAGACCAGTTTCAGTTCATCGCACCGCTCCAGAACGACTTCCGCTTCAGGGGTCCAGTCAGTCTTGGGGCTCAATGTCACCCAGTCTATCCCTTCCGGAACGGGATGTGTCCCGTTGGTTTCCATATGCAGGATGAAGCCCTCCTTGTGCAGAGCTTCCACCAAGAAGGAATCCGTCTGAAGCGAAGGTTCACCGCCGGTGAGGCATACTCTTCCGCATCCTTTTGAAAGTTCTTTCACTTTCTTGACGATTTCCTCGAGGGCCATCGGAGTGCCGGTCTTGAAATCGGTGTCGCAGAAGGGACAGCGGAGATTGCAGAGGGAGAATCTCAGGAACACCATGGGAGTGCCGGTCCAGAAGCCTTCGCCCTGGAGGGAAAGGAACATCTCGTTCACTATGTATGCTCTCCCGAGGTTTTCCACTCAGTCTTCGTCCTTTTCGTAGATGGCCTTGTTGTTCTCCGATTCCCAGATCTCCACCTTGTAGCAGTTGTCCACATTGTCGCAGATCCACTTGGCGATGTTCTCAGCTGTGGGGTTGAAGGGGAGCACCTCGTTGAGGTTCTTGTGGTCAAGGGCTCCGGAAATCTTCTTCTTGATGAGGGTGAAGTCGGTCACCATCCCGTCCTCGTTCAGAGTGCGTGACTTGCAGTGGATCATCACTATCCAGTTGTGTCCGTGCATCGCCTCGCACCGGCTTTCATAACTGAGGTGCAGGCTGTGTGATGAGGATATCTCGAGTCTTTTCGTTACGTAGTACATCTTGTCTGTATTGTTTTGTGGGGAATGGTCCCTCAAGCTTCATATTCAGTGGGGTCGAATCCAAAAAGGGCTTCTTTCCTTTCGTTGCAGGTGGCGCAAAGTCCGCAGTGCAGGTGCCTTCCTTCATAGCAAGAGTAGGTGTCCTCGAATGGGACTCCCGTTTCTTTGCCCAAGAGCGCTATCTCCCTTTTGGTCATGTTGCAGAACGGGGACACTATCCTTACTCCTTCGTAAGTCCCTTTTTCCGCCGCACGGTCGATCGCCTCGATGAAAGAAGGTCTGCAGTCAGGGTAGATGGCATGGTCTCCGGCATGGTTGGCGATGAGGACCGTGTCAAGATCCCTGCTCTCTGCAAGACCTACCGCCACGGAAAGCATTATGCCGTTGCGGAAAGGGACGACGGTGCTTTTCATGTTGTCCTCGTCGTAGTCGCCGTGGGGGACGTCTTCGCCGCCTTCAAGGATGCTGCTCCTGAAATACTTCCCCATGAAGTCCAGAGGGATTATGAGGTGCTCTATACCGAGGCGTCGGCAGTTCCTTTTGGCGCATTCGGTCTGCTCGAAGTCCTGCCTGGCTCCGTATGTGAAAGTGACGGCAAGCGATATCTCCTCCCTGTACTTGTACAGGAGGGTGGTCGAATCCATGCCGCCGGAATATATGAGTACTGCTTTCATCTGCAGATAGTTGATTATCATCAAAAAAGGTGGGGCCGTAAGCCGGTTTCTGTTTTTGAATCCGCCATTTATCTACGCAACCTACCCCCTGGCATCGGGCGGGCAGCCCTCATCTGCCAGTATATTTGGTCTTGCAGGCCCTGACTCCGTACCCGGGGTGCATCGCTGCACACCGTCGTGGGCTCTTACCCCGCGTTTTCACCCTTGCCTTCACGAGGAAGGCGGTTGTTTTCTGTTACGGCCGTATAAGATTACTCCCATCTGCGCTTTCCGCAGCAGGGTGCCCTGCCCTGTCCGGACTTTCCTCACCTTTTCTCCCCCAAAGGAGGATGAAGGCGCGGCGGATCGTCCCACCTTTTGATTCTGTCCGGGAAAGGTCTCCTTCGGAGGGAGAGATTTCCGCGCGGCAAATTTAACTCTTTTTGTTTGTTTTGCAGAAGAAACCGCCCAAGAAGTGGTGCAAACAGGAAGATATTGACTAATTTCGTGGCGCGGAACATTTTTTGCTTCAAGTATTCCGGTTAATTGAATTGACATGAGACATCATTCCACATTATACAGGTATCTTATTCCATTGGCTCTCTGCCTTTCCCTTTGCTTCTCTTCATGTGCGAGGGGACTCAAACAGTACAAAATCTCCGTTGTGAAGGAATATCCTCATGACGACGCTTCCTATACACAGGGACTGTTTTTCCAGGACGGGCAGATGTACGAGAGCACGGGGCAGTGGGGTGAATCCACTTTCCGTAAGGTCAATCTCGAGGACGGGAAAGCTCTACGCAAACTTGACTTCGATTCGAAGTATTTCATTGAAGGTTCCGTAATGCTTGGCGGTTCCCTGTACATCCTTACATGGACAAACAAGGTGGTTTTTGAGTACGATGCCTCCACCCTCGAGTATAAAAAGACATATTCTTACCCTCGGGAAGGTTGGGGACTTACCACTGACGGCAAACAGCTCATAGCTTCTGACGGGTCATCCAACATCTACTTCATGGACAAGAGCCTGAAGGTGCTGAAGACTGTCCCTGTCAAGATGAACGGCCGGCCTGTCAGGAACCTCAATGAACTCGAGTGGATTGACGGAAAGATATGGGCCAATGTCTACACTTCCGACATGATCGTCATCATCAATCCCTCTTCCGGAGAGGTTGAAGCCACTGTGGATTGCTCTGGACTCCTTCCCGCCAAGTTTCGTGACCGGAGGACTGACGTCCTGAACGGGATAGCGTATGACCCTTCGACAAAGAAGACCTATCTTACCGGCAAATACTGGAAGAGGCTGTATGAGGTGAAACTTGTGGAAAAGTAGTCATCTTTTCTTTCCGGGCCTTTCCTTTTGTAAAGTATTTGTTTACCTTTGCATCCGATTTTTGTGGGACTCCAGGTCCCGATGTCAAATAAAAGCGGGGGTACTGGCCGTAAGGCCGGTTGAGAAACACCCAATGAACCTGACGCGGTCAATACCGCCGTAGGGAATGCTTGTTTCAAACGCAGTTTCTGCGTGCCCCTTGCATAAAGTGTAACTTATGCGAGGTTTTTCTTTTTCAGCGGCCATTGCCGCACTCCTTCTGCAGGTCATGCCTGCATTCTCACAGACTGTTTCCACCGAGAACGGTGAGAAGGTCGAAAAGCTTGATTCAGTCGTCGTATCGGTATCCAGGGCAGGCGCTTCCACTCCTGTCACCTTCACCATGCTCGGTAAAGAGGATCTGAGGAAAGCTAACCCTATCAATTCCCTCCCGATGGTGCTTAACCTCCAGCCTTCAGTAGTGACCTACAACGAGGGCGGCACCGGACTGGGAAACTCCGCCATGACGGTGAGAGGTTCCAAGGGATCACAGATCAACGTGACACTCAACGGTATCACTCTCAATGACTCCGAGAGTCAGGAAGTGTTCTGGGTGAACATCCCTTCGCTTACCTCTCTCATTTCTTCAGTGCAGCTCCAGAGGGGACTCGGAACTTCGGCAAACGGCGCCGGATCTTTTGGAGCGAGCGTCAACATGAGTACGGCTTCAGTGACTCCTGACCCCTTCACTGCTGTGGAATTCAGCGGAGGTTCATGGAATACTTTCATGACAAGTGTAGCCGCGGGAACGGGACTCACCGACACAGGACTGTATTTCAACGGGGCCTTCTCCTACGGCCGCACTGACGGATACATCCGTAACGCTGATGTGGATTCGAAATCCGCTTTCCTTGTCCTTGGATGGATGGGCGGAAAATCTTCCTTGAGGTTGACCTATCTGATGGGTGACCAGAGGAGCGGAATCACCTGGGACGGCATCACTCTGGAACAGTACGCCGAAGACAGGCGCCAGAACGACGCGGGAGTGTACTATGATGACGAAGGCAACATCCAGTATTATCCCAACCAGACTGACAATTACACTCAGCACCATGCTCAGCTCAACTACACCCAGCTCCTTGGTGAGAAACTTACTTGGACGACGACCCTCAATTACACCAGGGGAGACGGCTATGACGAGTACTACAAGACTTCAAAGAAGCTGAAGAACTACGGTTTCACACCCGCTGAGATAGGTAATTTCCCCAAGAGTGACCTTACATACCGTAAGAAGATGGGGAACAACTATTATGTAGTGAGCTCGGACTTGAGGTACAGGACTGACGGACTGAACATAACCGGAGGAATAAACCTCTCCACATATGAAGGCAACCACTTCGGTGAGATCCTTTGGGTCAAGACCTTCCGTGAAGGATATGATTATAAAGCGTTCAATGATGAGGACAGGTGGTACCGCAATGCTTCCCACAAGAAGGAAGTGACGGGTTTCCTCAGAACGGAATGGACTCCAGTCCAGGGACTTACGGCTTATGCCGATCTGCAGCTCAGGCACATCTCCCTCAATATGGCCGGACATGATTCCGATTACTATGAGATGGGCAATCCCATGGCCTATGACAAAAAGTGGAACTTCTTCAATCCGAGGGCGGGTGTAACTTATCGCTGGAACTACTATTCGAAGGCTTACGCTTCCATTGCCCTCGGTCACCGTGAGCCGGGAAGAAGCGACATAAAGGAGAACATCAAGGGCGACCTTTCTCCCATAAGCCCTGAAAAGATGCTGGACTTCGAGGCCGGATATGAATTCACTTCATCGAAGTTCTCCTTCGGAGCCAACATTTATCTCATGGAATACTGGGACATGCTTCTGGAGACAGGAAAGCTTTCTTCATCCGGATACGCGATCAAGGACAATGTCCCCAGATCATGGAGAAGGGGAGTGGAACTTACCGGAGCATGGACTCCCGCTCCTTGGGTGAGGTTTGACGCCAACGCCACCCTCTCAACCAACAAGATAGACGACTACACTTCATATGTTGAGGTCTGGGATCCGGATTTTCCGGGTGAGACTTACCCGATCAATTATGGCCGTACCACGATGCTGCTTTCTCCTTCCACTGTCGGCATGATGCAGGTGGCCGTCTCTCCTTGGAAACTCTCTGGAAGAGGATCCTTGAAATCAACCACATTGACGCTCAACGGCAAATGGGTCGGAAAGCAGTACATAGACTCCAGCGAAAGGAAGGAGATGGAGATTCCGGGATACTTTGTGGCGAATCTCTCCCTTGGCCATGAGTTCAATGTCTGGAAAGGCGTCCTCGGACTTACCGGATACGTCAACAACATCTTCTCCAATCTCTACTACGCTTATGGATGGAGATGGGAGGGTTACACCAAGTCCGACGGTGAACTTTCCACAGGAGTGGGAGTGTATCCCCAGCCTCCTGTAAACTTCATGCTGAAACTCTCATACAGGTTCTAAGCTTCAATTATCATAAACTTCTTCCCCAGGGCTCCGTCGTTGACGGGGCCCTTTCGGCTACTGTACTGGAATACGTGGTGTTATTCTTTCACTAAAAGTGCTATATTTGTATTTTGTATGGAACTGAAAACAGCATCATTCAAAGTCGCGGACCACTTTTTCACGGTCACGATGCCCGATGGGGACACTTTGTGGGACCGCATGGGCCAGTATGCCCCGTTCAAGGTGGATTCCCCTTCCGAGGAACCGGTGTTCAATCTCACATTGGTTGATTCGCTTCCGGAAGAGGAGAAGGAGCCTTTCATAATAGTGGATCCCGAACCTGGCATGAGCAGGATCGACGTCTACAAGAGCGGCTCTGGCCTTGTGGTGGAGATGGCCCCCTTGGCCAGCATCCCGACGGTCTGCATTCTGCATATGAGCGGGGATTTCAAGCAGGGGAAGTTACAGTGCATAGGTGAAGAACGTTCGAGGCTCTATTCCCTGAACAATTCACTTATGCTGCTGTATGCGTTCAGCACCTGCTCGAAGAAGACTCTTCTGATGCATTCATCAGTTACCGTCCACAATGGAAAGGGTTACATGTTCCTCGGGAAGAGCGGTACCGGAAAGAGCACACATTCAAGGATGTGGCTCGAGAATATTCCGGGATGCGAACTTCTCAATGACGACAATCCCGTCATAAGGGCTTTCGACGGTGAAGTCAGGGTGTACGGCTCTCCTTGGAGCGGCAAGACCCCTTGCTACCGTAACCTGGATTATCCGGTGGGTGCCATAGTAAGGATAAAGAGAGCTCCGTACAACAAAGCCACGCGGCTCTCCCTTATGGATTCATACGCTTCAGTCTACACTTCCTGCTCTTCCCTGAGGGCATTGAGGAAGATCGGTGACAGCCTTCATGAGGGCATCACCGCTGTGGCCATGACGGCGCCTTGTTTCGTGATGGAGTGCCTTCCCGACGCCGATGCGGCTTTCGTTTGCCGAAAGGCTGTTGAAGACGGAGAATACGATGGATAAGCTTGTCCTTCCGAACGGAATCCTCCTTGGTGAGGTCGAGAAACTTCTCTCGGAGGGGAAGGAGGTGTCCTTCACTCCAAGAGGGAACAGCATGCTTCCTTTCCTCAGAGGAGGTGAGGACAGTGTGGTGCTTTGCGGCGTCAAGGACATTGAAGTCGGAGACATGCTTCTTGTGAGGCTTTCTGACAGATACGTTCTTCACAGGGTCTGGTCCATAGACGGGGAGAAGGTCGTGATGATGGGGGACGGAAACATCCGCGGAAAGGAAAAGTGCCTGAAGAAGGATGTGGTCGGCAAGGTCCGTGAAATACATAAGCGGAAAAGCGGCAAGACGGTCATTCCTGACAAAGGGCGCATCTGGAGGATGCTCCTGCCTGTAAGAAGGTACATCCTTTGGCTGTACAAGAAGATATGGCCTGTCAGCCCGTTACCGGAAGTTGAAACAGAAAAAACGCAATAATATGAGAATCCGTAAAGGTTTTGTGCTGAGGCCTCTCGGCAAAGAATACATCGTCACAGCTGAAGGAGCGTCACTGATCGATTTCAACAAGATACTCTCCCTTAACTCAACCGCCGCCTATCTGTGGGAGCAGGTCGGGGAGGAGGAATTCGACGCCCAGACCTTCAAGAACCTCCTTCTTGACAGGTATGATGTGGACGAGCAGACCGCTCTCCACGATTCTGAGGCGATAATCGAGTCGTTCCGTAAGGCAGGAGTGTTGGAGTAGTCCGGATCAACCCTTACCAGACATGCCGCGCAAAAGCGATCCGAAATACGAATCTTTCAAGAAGATCAACGTAAAGGACCTGAAGAGCTGTCTTCGGGGCCTCCGGTCCATGTTCACCCCGAGGATGAGATGGAAGGTGCTGGTCAGCATCATCCTTGGCGGCCTGTCAATAGCCTGTTCGCTTTCCTATGTCGCGATAAGCAAGAGACTTGTCGATATAGCTACCGGAGAAATTACCGGGTCAATCTGGGGAGGGGTGGCCATTTTCGTCTCCATTCTCGTGTTCCAGCTCATCCTCCGCGTCTCGACAAACTACTGGAACGCATACATGACGATGAAGTGCGCCAACCAGATGAGGATGGACATGTTCTCCCATGTGATAAGGTCCCAGTGGAGCGGCAAGGATTCTTTCCATAGCGGAGATACCGTCAACCGGCTTGAGGAGGATATAAGGGTCGTGACCGACGTGCTTTGCGGCAAGGTCCCCGATCTTATAGTTACCATAATCCAACTTCTCGCCTCATCGACATACCTTCTCATCCTGGCACCGAATCTTCTGTGGCTGCTTGTCGTTCTGGCTGTCGTGGCGGTCATCGGCTCACGTCTTTTCTTCGGCGTTCTCCGTAAACTCACCGCGGTCATAAGGAAGGGGGAGAGTGAAGTCCAGCAGCATATGCAGGAGAACCTTCAGAGGAGGGTGCTTGTCCTTACTCTCATAGGTACGAAGAGAGTGGCTGACCGTCTTGGATGGCTCCAGGGGGAGGTTGAATCCAACACTGTCACAAGGCTCAATTACAATGCTGTCGCCCGAGGCCTGATGAGCTTCGGTTTCATGGCCGGACAGGCTGCCGCATTCCTTTGGGGAATCTTCGGAATCATCGGCGGGACAGTGACTTACGGTATGATGACCGCATTCCTGCAGCTGGTAAGCCAGGTGCAGAGGCCTATCGCCGAGGTGACCCGCCAGATCCCTTCGTTCATCCATGCCCTGACTTCCGTAGAGAGGCTGATGGACCTCAAGGAACTGCCTCTTGAGGATGACGGGGCTCCTGTCATGATAAAAGGCGCACCGGGTATAAAGGTAAGCGGATTGAGCTATTCATATCCTGACGGTTACGGTAAGGTCCTTGACAATGTGAACTATGACTTCACCCCTGGCTCCATGACCGTTATCATGGGTCCGACCGGAGCGGGAAAGAGTACCCTCATAAGACTGGTGCTCGGTCTTCTCAAACCCCAGGAGGGAAGTGTCACCATATACGGCAGTGACGGTACCCGGGTGGGAGCCGGAGCTGTCTCAAGGTGCAATTTCATGTATGTCCCCCAGGGCAACAGCCTGATGAGCGGAACGATCCGTGACAATCTTCTTCTGGCGGATTCCCAGGCGAGTGAGGAGGACATGAAGAAGGCTCTTTCAATAGCCGTAGCCTCGTTTGTCTTCGATCTTCCCGACGGTCTTGATACCGTCTGCGGTGAAATCGGCAGCGGCCTCAGCGAGGGACAGTGCCAGAGGATCGCGGTCGCCAGGGCTCTTCTCCAGAAGGGCGGTGTCCTTATCTTGGATGAATCCACCTCCGCCCTTGATTCCGCTACGGAAGAAACTCTCCTTGAGAATCTTGCAACCGAGTATCACGGCAAGAGGACCATCCTTTTCATATCCCATAGGGAAGCTGTCTCCAGAATCGCGGACGGTCATCTGGTCATATAGTTCTCCGGACTGTTTCAATCTGAAAGTTATCATAAAAAAAGCGCCCCGCATCTCTGCGAGGCAACTTCCACTGTTAGTAGTGTATTCTTCCCTTCGGTGATCAGGGACGATCAAAAAACAAGATGCTTATGTTTTTCCGATCATCTCATTCCCACTTTGTGGAAATGACCGTTACCCTTTGATTTACATAGTTTTATCGGGAAGGGTGACGGTATCCCGGGATGTTTAGCAAGTTATTCTTTAATGTCACTAATTATTGTTGGTCAGAAAATATCTCATCGGACTTTAAAGCCCTTTTGTTTCCTGATTTTTGCTTTCAAAATGTTACTTGAACGTTTTAATTGCGGTTGCAAAGTTAGCCATTAAGTTCATAATACCAAACTTTTCTACTGAAAAATTCGTTTTTTTTATCCTAATCGGATGATTTTGCTCCTTTTTCCAGAAGACCGGGACGCAGAAGCTTTGTCCTTTCGAGCGCCTGTTCGTCTTGCCATGCCTGGATGAGTCGGGGATTCCCGCTGAGAAGAACGTCGGGAACTTTCCAACCGTTGAATTCCGCAGGTCTAGTGTAGACGGGAGGGGAGAGGAGGTCATCCTGGAAACAGTCCGACAGGGCTGAGGTCTCGTCCGTGATCGCTCCGGGAATCAGCCTCACTATCGAATCAGCCAGAAGTGCCGCAGGAATCTCTCCACCGCTCACGACATAGTCTCCCACGGAAATCTCACGGGTTATGAGATGCTCCCTTATCCTATGGTCGATTCCCTTGTAATGACCGCACAGTATGATGATGTTCTCCTTGAGGGACAGCTCGTTGGAAATCCCTTGATTGAGGATCTCTCCGTCAGGGGACATGTAGATGACTTCATCGTAATCCCTTTCAGCTTTCAGTTCCTCGATCATCCTGAAGACGGGCTCGACCATCATCACCATTCCGGCGTCCCCTCCGTAGCAGTAGTCGTCCACGGTCTTTCTGGGACCGAGGCCGTATTTGCGGAGATTGTGGACGTGTATCTCGACAATGCCCTTGGAAATTGCCCTTCCGACTATGGAATGGCTGAGAGGACTTTCAAGAAGTTCCGGGACTACGGTGAGTATGTCGATTCTCATGACGGGTGAATATGATTCTGTTGGACTGAATGGAGTGTGGGCTACTTTGATAACCGGCTGCAAAATTAGTCAATATTGTCCATTGCCGCAAACAGGTCATAAGACAAGCGGAGCCTCCCATGGTGAGGAAGGCTCCGTAATAAACGGTCCGTTCGGGGTTGTTCTAGAATCTGAATCCTGCCGAGACCATGAGATTGTGCATCCTTATGGTTCCCGAAGTGGAGAAATCGGGATAGCGGATACGCATGTTCCTCAGTCCGAAACATCCCTCGATTCCAAGTTCCCAGTGCTTTCCGATCTCCATATAGACGCTCGGCTGGATTCCGTAGTCGGCATTCTTGAACTTTTCCCTTCCGGCCAGAGGATGATTCGGATCAGCGTCGATGTAATAAGTGTCGTTGGTGGTGACGAAGGATATCTGCGGTCCCAGACCGAAGACGAAAGCGTTCCTGCCGTTGTCAAGACGGTATCTTCCTACAAGGAAAGCGTCGGCGAGTGAAAGGCCGTCAGGGTCGTTGCCTTGCCAACCGGCATGGGCTATGTCGGAGAGCTGGCCTCTGTATCCTCCTCCCGCCATGACGGACCAGTCGTTTGTAATGCTTTTTTCAACTCCTGCTGAAATTCTGGTTACAAGTCCCGGACTCCAGTCGGTGGCTGATCCGGTTTCTGCAAAAATGCCTCCTCCCATCCGGATATGGAACTGTACGGGTTTCTGAGGGGCCGTCTGGGCAAATGCTCCCTGAAGCAGAACAAGCGAGGCGAGTGCTGCGGCTATGATGCGGGCAAGTTTCATGATGATGTCTTTTCTGTTTTTTTGCGGTTCATCCTTTCCGGCTATATAAACCTTCTTTGGGGCGTTCCTTGCGTTGTCTTGACCGGAAAAAGAATCCGCAGCCGCAAAAATACTCAACTTTTCCCGGATTCCGTCCAAACGCGACCACAGCCCCTTCAGAGCGCATCTTTCCACCGCTCGTCAAGAAACACGAAAAATGTTGAGGTTCAATTTGCTCCCATTCCTATCGGAATGTTCAATATTTTGTCTATCTTTGCATCTTGCATACACGAGCGTATGCGAATTCAATCTATCTAACAAAGAACAAAATGAGTGAAGAAATCAATCCTGGAGCCAACACTCCAGATGTAGTCGAGAACGTGGAGACTAACGTCCCCGTAGGTAATGAGGAAAGCACAATAATGGACAAGGTGGCTGATGTCGCCGCTGCCCTGGGTGCGAAGGTCAAGGAAAAAGCCAGCGATGCGATAGACGCCGCAAAGGATGCGCTTGCCGACAAGGTCGATGACCTCAAGGAGGCATATGCCGACGCGAAAGAGGCGGTCTCGGACCTTGTTGACGATGCCAAAGAAGCAGTAGCCGACAAGATGGACGACGTCAAGGACGCTATCGCGGACGCCAAGGAAGCCATCGCCGACAAGGTGGATGACATCAAGGAGGCTCTTTCCGACAAGGATGACGCCCCCGTCGATAAACTCGCCGAGGAACCCAAGTCCGAAATGAACTTCGCCGAGAAGACCCTCGCTGAACTCACTGCCCTTTTCGAGGCGTTGCTTGCCGACGTTGACAAAATGAAGAGAAGCAAGGAGGCGGAAGCCATAAAGTCCGCTTTCTATCGTCGTCTGTCCAAGGAGAAGGCTGAAGCCGGAATCGAGAACCCCGAAGTCAACGAGGACGCTCCCGAGACCGAACCCGTCGCCGAGGAAGATTCGACCAACCCCTTCACGGCTATCGAGAACGGTTTCAAGTCACTATACAATACCTTCAAGAAAGAGAAGGCCGAATTCAACCGCAAGATTGACGCCGAAAGGGCGGACAACCTCGCAAAGAAGGAAGCCATCATTGAAGAGCTCAAGGCCCTCGCTGACAAGCAGGACGATGTGAGCGCCGCTTTCCCTGAATTCCGTGCCCTTCAGGCCCGTTGGAGGGAGACCGGTCCAGTTCCCATGGCAAATTTCCGCAACATCAACGACACCTATCAGCTCTATGTCGAGCGTTTCTATGACAGGGTCCAGATGAACCGTGAGATGAGGGATCTCGATTTCAAGAAGAACCTCGAGGCCAAGGAGAAATTCTGCGAAGAGGCTGAGGAGCTCGCTCAAAGCGATGACGCAGTCACCTCATTCAGGGAGCTCCAGAAACTCCACGAGCAGTGGAAGGAGTTCGGTCCCGTGGCCAAGGAGTTCCGTGAGTCCATTTGGGAACGCTTCAAAGCCGCTACAGCGGTGATCAACCGCAAGTACCAGGCTTACTTCGAGGAGCAGAAGGGCAAGCAGGCCGAGAATCTTGAGCGCAAGGCAGCCCTTTGCGAGAAGGTCGAGGCCATAGCCGCTACCGAGAGCATCAAGTCCACTTCAGAGTGGAACAACCTCTCCAAGCAGATCGAGGAGATCCAGCAGGAGTGGAAGACCATCGGATTCGCATCCAAGAAGGAGAACCAGAAGATATACGACCGTTTCCGCGCCGCATGTGACAAGTTCTTCGAGCGCAAGAGGCAGTACTACAGCGAGTTCAAGGAGAACATGACGGCCAACCTCGAAAAGAAGATGGCCATCATCGAGCAGGCCGAGGCCCTCAAAGACAGCACCGAATGGAAGAAGACCACCGACCAGATCATCGGACTTCAGAAGCAGTGGAAGGAAATCGGTTCAGTTCCCCGCAAGAAGAGCGACCAGCTCTGGAAGAGGTTCCGTGCAGCTTGTGACGAGTTCTTCGCCAACCGCGACAAGAACGCCAAGCCCGAGAACGATTACTACGGCAATCTCAAGGCCAAACGCGCTCTCATCGAGGAGATAAAGGCTTTCAGCAGTGACGACCCTCAGCTCATGCAGGACGCTTACGACACCTTCTCAGCCAAGTGGAACTCGATCGGCTTCGTGCCTTTCAAGGAGAAGGAGAACATCGCAAAGGCCTACAAGGAGGCTATGCAGGACAAATTCCCCGGCTTCGGCTTCAGGGGAGGTTCCTCAGACCGCAGGGGAGGCCAGAGGCAGAGGACCCAGAAGGCGCCTCTCACCGAGAAGGACCGCCTTGTCCAGAAGTACACCGCTCTCCAGCAGGACATCGACACCTATGAGAACAACATAGGATTCTTCGCGGCATCAAAGAACGCCCAGGCGCTCATCTCACAGATGCAAGAGAAGATCGCCCAGTCCAAGGCAGAGCTCAAGGAACTCGAGGACCGTATCCGCCAGATCGAGGACGAACAGGAGGCAGCAGAGGAATAGCGGGAGACATTATGGACTTTCATCACGCAAGTGAGCTGAAGGCATGATTTCACATCGGCAGCCGGTTCCCTCTTCCCGAGGCGTTCCGGCTCCATGATTTATTTGAGCATTTGACAAAGTGAACAAGAACAGTGTAATAGGATGGATACTCATAGCCCTGATCTTCATAGGGTTCATGTTCTATCAATCCAAACAGATCCAGAAACAGCAGGCCTATCAGGCCCAACTCGATTCTATAGCTGCGGTTGAGCAGCTCGCACAGTGGAAAGCCGATTCAGCGGCAGCGGCATTGAGGGCACTTTCAGACACCCTCGGGACCGATACTCTCGCTCCCATGGACGCCGCAGGGGAGAACACATCCGCTATCTATGTGGACTCCCTTCTTGAGCAGGCTTCAAAGGCTGAGGGTACGGTCATAACCCTATCCAACGACAAACTTGAGCTTGCCCTCACGACCAAGGGCGCCCAGCCTTATTCCGCTCATGTCAAGCAGTTCAAGAACTACGACTCGACCGACCTTTACATCTTCAAGCCGGGTGACAGCCGCATGGGTGTCATCGTTTATGCGGGACAGAACATCAACACCGCTGATTTCGTGTTCGACCTCGTTTCGAAGACCGATTCTTCAGCTGTGATGAGGCTTCCTTTCGCAGGCGGCGGATACATCGAGCAGAGCTACCTCCTGAAGAACGGTTCCTATCTCGTGGAGAACTCCCTTTCTTTCGTGGGAATGGAGAATGTCATACCCAGGAACGTTTCTGTTCTTGACCTCGATTGGGAGGTCACTGTCCCCAGGATGGAGAAAGGTTACCGTAACGAGTCCCAGTACTCCAAGATCGATTACTACTTCTCAGGAGAGAAGAAGATCGGAGAAGTTGGAAGAGGAAGGAACGGCACCAAGAGGATCGAAAACCGCCTCAGCTGGTTCGACTTCCAGCAGCAGTTCTTCTCAGCCCTCATGCATTCCAAGGGTGAATTCTCTTCGGGAACCCTTTCAATCAACTTCATCCCTGAAGGCGACGAAAGCCACAACCTCATGACCTGTTCAGCATCAATGAGGTATGACTACAAGTCCGCCGATGTGGTGAAGTATGATTCTGACTTTTATTTCGGCCCCAATGACTACCGTATCCTCAAATCTTACGACCAGGGATACGAGAAGGTCATTCCTCTGGGAGGTTGGCTCGTAGGATGGTTCACAAAGTTCGTCATCATCCCTCTTTTCAACTTCCTGCACAAGAGTATCGCGAACTTCGGTATCATCATCCTTCTGATGACCATCTTCATCAAACTCGTCGTCTCCCCGTTCACCTTCAAGTCGTACTCATCTACGGCGAAGATGCAGGCGATCAAGCCCGAGGTTGACAAGATAAACAAGAAGTTCCCCAAGCCTGAGGACGCTATGAAGAAGCAGCAGGCCACTATGGAACTGTACCGGAAGGCAGGCATCAACCCTATGGGCGGATGTCTCCCCATGCTCCTCCAGTTCCCTATACTCTGGGCAATGTTCCGTTTCTTCCCGGCTTCAATCGAGCTCCGTCAGCAGAGTTTCCTGTGGGCTGAGGACCTCAGCGCATATGACTCCATCATAAACTTCGGAACCAGGATCCCTCTTCTGGGTGACCATATCTCACTGTTCGCTCTCCTGATGGCGCTTTCGATGTTCTTCTACTCGAAGATCACCATGCAGGGACAGACCACCGGTGACGATCCCAATGCGGTTTCGATGAGGTTCATGAGCCTCTACATGATGCCGATCATGATGTTCTTCATCTGTAACAACCTTTCTTCGGGACTCAGCTACTACTACTTGCTGTCCAACCTCTTCACAATGCTGATGAGCTGGATAATCAAGAAGTTCTTCGTACACCCTGAAGAGATCCAGGCCAAGATAAAGGCCGCTGACTCCAAACCGGTCCAGAAGAGCAAGTGGCAGCTCAGGCTTGAGGAAGCCCAGAGGATGCAGCAGCAACAGCAGAAAGCCCGTTCAAAGGGAGGACGCTAATAATGATCAAGGAAAACATCTTAAGGATAAAGGAAGGACTGCCATCAGGTACACAACTGGTGGCAGTCTCCAAATTCCACCCTGCTGAGGCCATAATGGAAGCATATGAGGCAGGACAGAGGATCTTCGGGGAGAACCGTCCCCAGGAACTCGCGGCGAAGGCTCCGGTGCTTCCAAAAGACATCCAGTGGCATTTCATAGGGCATCTGCAGACGAACAAGCTTAAGATGGTGCTTCCTTACGCTTCGCTTATCCAGTCGATAGATTCGCTGCACCTTCTTGAAGCGGTGAACTCCTGGTGCGTACGTGAGGGAACCGTCAAAGACATTCTTCTTGAGCTCCATCTCGGAGCGGAGGAGACCAAGCATGGTTTCACTGAAGAAGAGATCCTCTCCGTCGTGGAGAACGCCGGTAATTATCCCGGAGTAAGGATCTGCGGCCTTATGGGAATGGCTACCAACACTGAGGACGAATCCATAATAAGAGGGGATTTCGGGAGGATATCCGCTCTTTTCAAAAGGATCCGTTCAAATTACCCTGGGATGGACTCTTTCAAGGAACTTTCCATAGGAATGTCGGAGGATTACATGATAGCCCTGGAGTACGGGGCGACCTTCGTCAGGATAGGGACTGCAGTTTTCGGTCCGAGGGAATACTGAAGATGATGCCGGCCTTCTGGTCGGCTTTTTTTTGGAGAAGGCAGTATCAAAATTGCCGGATTATTGATATATTTGAGAACTTTTCCGTCCAAGACGGTACTGACAAGTCTAATCATTAATAACAAACGCCATGTTAATCATCATCATTGCGATACTGGCAATCCTCGTAATATGGGGGATTTCGGTACAGAACACCCTCGTCAAAGCTGACGAGACCTGCAACAACGCGCTTAAACAGATCAATGTCCAGCAGATGAGCCGTTTCGACGCCATCCAGGCTCTCGTGAAACTCACCAGGGAATATTCCCAGTATGAGAGCGAGACCCTCCAGAAGGTGATCGAGGCAAGGGGCGGAATGATTTCCAAGCCCAACCCGACAGTTGATGACATCGCTCATAACGAGTCCATTCTCACTGAAATATCCTCCAAGCTCATCGCGGTCGCTGAGGCATACCCTGAACTGAAAGCCAATGAGCAGTACGCCAAGACTATGGACCAGATCGCCAAGTATGAGGAGAATGTCCGTCTTGCCAGAATGACCTTCAACGACACTGTCACCCGCTACAACAACCAGGTACGAATGTTCCCTGGCAGCATCGTGGCCAGCATCCTCGGTTTCGCGAAGAAGGAATACCTTGCTGAAGACACTACAAAGACAGAATATCCTCAGATATGATGAAACCTTTGCGCATACTGGCAACGCTGATCCTTTCAGTGTTGCCTTTTGCCATACTTGGGGCGCAGGAGATCCGTGACGTGGACATCACGGCCGTGCTTTCCGAGGACGGGTCGGCGCGTATAACTCAGGTTTGGGACGTTTCTGTAGTTGAGGGTACCGAATGGTACATCCCTATAGATAACTTGGGAGAAATGACCGTCACCGACCTCACCGTAAGTGAAAACGGCCAGAGGTTCGTTTCGGAAGGGAATTCCTGGAACGTCGACCGTTCCCTTGAACAGAAGAGGGGACGCTGCGGCATTGTCCAGAAGCGAAACGGAGTTGAACTGTGCTGGGGGCAGGGGAGTTACGGTCCACATGTCTGGACGGCGACATTCACTGTCAACGGTCTTGTCCAGAGGCTCAATGACGCTGATGCCTTCAACTTCATGTTCCTGAACCCCGGTCTGGTCGCACCTCCCCAGCATGCCAAGATAACCATCATAAACAATACCGGAAGCAAAGCCTGGGACTACGACAATACCAGAGTATGGGGCTTCGGGACACAGGGTGACATAAACGTCACCGACGGCAAGATCGTGATGGAGTCAATGGGCAAAGTCGGCTACAGCGAGTCCATGATCGCCATGGTTCGTTTCGACAAGGGAATGTTCAATCCCACTGTATCCAAGGACATCGACTTCGAGACCATGCAGAAGGAGGCTTTCGAGGGAAGCCAGTACAAAAAGGACAAAGGGGAGTGGATACTCTTCCTTTTCGCCCTGTTTTGTTTCATAATCCCGATAGGCCTTCTGGTCTACTGCCTTGTAGCTGCCGCCCTCGGTTACAAATACCGTAAGAGCCTTTTCGGCGTAAGGAAGATAAAGGGATGGTTCAGGGAGGCACCCCTTGACGACGATCTGCCCGCTTCGTATTACATCTTCTCGAAAAGCAAGCGTTTCGGGAACACGGATTATTCCCATAACCTCATCGGAGCATACTTCCTCAAATGGATACTTGAAGGCAGGGTGAAGACCCAGCCCGGCGGAAAGAAGGGCAAGAGCCTTGATCTGGTATTCCTGGAAGGGGAGGAGAACATCCCCCAGGGCGAATCCGAGAGGGCACTCTATGATATGGCTCTCGAGGCTGCCGGAGAGAACCGTGTGCTTGAGACCGGAGAATTCCAGTCATGGTCCCAGAAGAACTCCACCAGGGTTCTGAGTTTCCCTGTGAAGGTCATATCCGAAGGCAACAAGTACTTGAAGAACAAGGAACTGCTCAAGTCTGATCTCGTTGCCACACCCCAAGGATATCCCGAACTCACAAGAGTGATCGAGTTCCAGAATTTCCTGACGGACTACACCCTCATTCCTGAGCGTTCCTCTTCGGAGGTCGGCCTTTGGAAGAGTTATCTTATCTACGGACAGATCTTCGGAATCGCGGCCAAGGTGGCCAAGGAGTTCAAGAAACTCTATCCGGCCGAGTTCTCATCACTGGAGCAGTCCATCGGCACTCCTTTGGGGAACAACATCATCATCCTGGACTCCATGTCAAGGAACTCCTACACCCGCGCCGTCACGAATTCTTCCGCTTACAAGGCGGGAAGCTTCAGCGGAAAGGGAGGACATATCTCCTTCGGCGGCGGTGGAGGATTCTCCGGTGGAGGATTCGGAGGAGGAAGCAGGTAACGGATTTCCAGCGGACCGTTTACGGAAAGAAGCCATGGGCATTGCGCTCATGGCTTCTTTGGTTCTCCTTTACTGGCAGGCCTTCTTATTCCGCCTTCTGCAGTTCTCCTATCATCGCTTTGGCAACTGCCCTGGAGGCTCCTTTCCCTCCAAGTTCGTGGCGTATCTGCGCGTAATCCTCGAGCATGGCTTTCCGGTACTCCTCATCTTCAAGGAGTCTCCTTACCTCGCTTACGAGGTTCTCCGGAGTGAGATGGTACTGGAGGAGTTCTCTGAAGGCTTTCCTGCCGAGGATGAGGTTCCCCAGGCTGATGCTGTCTATCTTCACAATCCTCTTTGCAATACTGAAATTGAAGGAAGAAGTGGCCCATCCTACGACTTGAGGTGTTCCGATAAGACATGCCTCGAGTGATGCAGTTCCGGAGTTGACGACGGCTGCTTCGGCGTTGTGAAGGACTGCATGGGTTTTGCCGAAGACTGTCTTGACCTTGTCTTCCAGCCCCTCCATGTATTGTCCGTAATCCTGCAGGCTCCTTGAGGGCGCTCCGGCGATGATATACTTCATGTCCTCATATCCCGGAACAGCGGACAGTCTGCGTACGAATTCCATGCAGACAGGCATCATGGTGGAGACTTCGCCTTTTCTGGATCCCGCCAGGATCGCTATGAAAGGCCCGTCAGGAAGACCTGCGCTTTTGAGAAGTTCCTCTCTGGAAATCTTCATCCCTTCAGAACCGTCAATCGCATCGATAAGAGGATTGCCCCTGTATATGAAATCGACTCCCTTTCTCTTGAAGTACTCCTTCTCGAAGGGGAATACTATGAATAGGCGGTCAACGTATTGTTTGAGCTTGCGTATCCGGCTTTCCCTGGAAGCCCAGACCTTGGGGGCTATGTAGTAGAATACTTTGTATCCTTTATTGTGTGCAAGTTCAGCTACCCTGAAATTGAATCCCGGGTAGTCTATGAGGATTACTGCGTCGGGGGAGAACGCATCTATGTCGGCGATGCAGTCCTTGAGTTTCTTGGCGAAAGAGAACAGATTGGCCAACACTTCTTTAAGGCCCATCACCGCACCCTCGTTGTAGTCCTTCACCAGGCCTTCACCGCTCTGGTTCTCATGGAAGACAGCATCCATCATGCTTCCTCCCCAGAAGCGGATGTCCGCCTTGGGGTCTTCAGCGTAGAGCCCTTTCATGAGGTTCGACCCGTGAAGGTCTCCCGACGCTTCGCCTGCTATGATGTAATACTTCATTGCGATGGTTCTTGCTTACCGGAAATCTTTCTCTATTCCGAGGGACTTGAGCCTTTCGTCCTCGATGTAGTCAGTGGTGTCCAGATTGTGGGCGACTATGGTTATGTAACCTTCTTCCAGCATCCTGTGGTCCGCAGAGATGCCGTTTCTTGGGTCGTCCTCGTACTGTCCTGCCATCATGAAGATCTTTTCCCCATCCTCGGGGTGGGGAGTGTGCTCACCCCTGAAGAATTCGGGTGGGATACCCCTTTTGAGGAATAATTCGGGATTCCATTCGACGAGTTCCTTTATCCATCTGCCCTTTCCCATCGTACAGACCCTGATCCCTTTGATTTCTTCAGGAGGAAGGTCCGGGCAGTTGATGTTGTAGTAAACCCCGTCACCGGGTCTGGCGTTTTCCATGATCTTATGGAAAATCTCCGGGAAAAACTTTTCCACGCTTTCGAATGAAGCGTCAGGGCGTACGTTGTCCACTGATACACCGATCGAGGTGATTCCGTTGAGGGCGCCTTCCTGTGCTGCGCCAAGAGTTCCGGAGTAGCATGCGGCCGTGGAGGCGTTCGAGCCGTGGTTGATGCCGCAGACGATCACATCCGGATAGTGTCCCGGATAATCGAAGTTCAGAGCGTATTTTATGCAGCTGGCGGGAGTGGCGTCAAGATATGCCCATTTGACCCCGTCTTTGAAACCGAGGTCCTTGTATGCGATGGGCTTCATCCCCAGTGTCACGGCCATCCCCATTCCGGACTGGTGGCGTTTGGGCGCCACTACATTTACATCTCCCTCCTTGGACATCATCCTGGCGAGAGCCTTCATTCCGGCGGCGTAGTAGCCGTCATCGTTCGTCAAAAGGATCTTCATGGGCACAAATTTACTCAAAAAAGCCGCAATAAAGGCTTCGGGCGATAAAAAAACAGACTTTTATTCGTTCATGGGTTGAGATGTGGCGGATTATTCCTATATTTGATAAAATCGGTCATAACTCACATTCTCATATATTCTTATACGTTCTCGTCCATGTCAACCAGAGCCCATTTGCTGTTTTACTCGCCAAAGAACAAAGAGATTTTTTCTCCATTGGAAGTAGAGTACAACATAGCTGACGGAATGTTCAATGCCAGCTCCATCTGGAAGCTTGAAAGATCTATGCACATAAGCAGGGGAGACCTCATTTACCTGGCAGTCAAAGACAACTTCCTTAATAGGGGGTCCAAGGCTATGGTATATGCCAGAGGATTCGCTTTAGGTGGTGCAATCCCACAAAAAAGTTTTTTTGAGCTGGATATCCAGATTGATTACATCGCTGATCCCAAGTCAGTGCAGCTCCCCACTGTATCTGAAATGGAGGTCCTTTGCGGTCACGCTTTTGGCGGAAAGTCTTCAGGCATCACCTTGGAAGAGGAAGAGGCGGAAGTCATCAAAAAGTTGTTCTGCGATTGGAAAGATTCGAATACGGACCTTTTCAATTTGCGAAGGAACCGTTATAAGGCATGGACGCTTTATGACGAAACCGCGCCCCGGTCTTTCCAGGTCACTGCCAGGGAGATTCCTGCCGGCGGTCAAGATGTAATATTGGACCACTCCATAGTGAGCATAATTGACAACGAGATCCAGATTTCCGTAATACGTTTCAGCGGTGATCCGGTCAAGGTCTTCTCCGATTCATTCGAAGATGAAACCGAATCGACGGAGGTCTGCCTCCTGGACGCGACTGATTTCATGGAAAACTATGGACTTGACACTATGGAGGACTTGGTGTGGTACTTGTTCAACGAATTCGGAGACCTGTCCCCGGATGAGCTTATCAGAAAGCTTGACGAGGAGGGATACGACTACGATGACCTCAAATCCTTCGATGAAGAAGATGTTGACGATTGGAATGAAGACTATCCGGACGACCTGGATGAAGTGGGAGGAACTATGGGATTTCCGCCGTTTTCACCTAAGGGCAAAAGACCCCAAAATTGACAGTGATACCGCGCTTGTCGGATAAATGTGAAAACTAAAACGTTAATAATTGATTTTCCTTTGCCGGAAGTGCCCAAAACTGCTTTCAGGGCTTTGTATTTGCGATGATTTTTAATATATTTGCGTGATTTTTGTAGGCAATACTGCAGAAAACTGTTGCAATCATTACAAACAACATTTAATATTTTATTTCACAAATGGTAAAACTTGGTATTAACGGATTCGGCCGTATCGGACGTATGGTCTTCCGCGCTGCTGTCGAGAATTTCGCCGGCGAAGTTGAGGTTGTAGGTATCAATGACCTTCTCGATCCTGAGTATCTGGCTTACATGCTCAAGTATGATTCAGTTCATGGCCAGTTCAACGGTGACATCGCTGTCGAGGGCAACACCCTTATCGTCAATGGCAAGAAGATCCGCCTCACCGCTGAGATGGATCCCGCTAACCTCAAATGGAACGAGGTTGGTGCTGAGGTCGTAGTCGAGTCTACAGGTCTTTTCCTCACCGACGAGAAAGCTCGCAAGCACATCGAGGCCGGTGCGAAGAAGGTCATCATGTCCGCTCCTTCAAAGGATGCTACCCCTATGTTCGTCTATGGTGTCAACCATGAGACCTACGCTGGACAGGACATCATCTCCAACGCTTCCTGCACCACCAACTGCCTTGCTCCTATCACCAAGGTTCTCAATGACAACTTCGGTGTCGTCCGTGGCCTCATGACAACCGTTCATGCTGCTACCGCTACCCAGAAGACTGTTGACGGCCCTTCAAAGAAGGACTGGAGAGGTGGACGTGGTATCCTCGAGAACATCATCCCTTCATCCACTGGCGCTGCCAAGGCTGTAGGTAAAGTTCTCCCTGAACTCAACGGCAAGCTTACCGGTATGTCCCTCCGTGTTCCCACATCAGACGTTTCCTTCGTTGACCTCACCGTCGAGCTCGCAAAGCCCGCTTCTTACGCTGAGATCTGCGACGCTATGAAGGCCGCTTCTGAGGGTGAACTCAAGGGTGTTCTCGCTTACACCAACGAGGCAGTAGTTTCTACCGACTTCCGTAACAACCCCAACACCTCCATCTTCGACGAGAAGGCAGGTATCCAGCTCGATCCTACATTCGTTAAGGTCTGCGCTTGGTACGACAACGAGTGGGGTTATTCAAACAAGGTTCTTGAGATGGCAAAGGTCATCACCAAGTAATTTTGGTTGAACTGATTCAATTATCGGTCGGGTCCTCAGGGATCCGACCTTTTTTTATGTAAGCGCTTTTTGGGGTAGGGAAGAGGACTGTCTTCAACGCATGACGTTCATGTCCACGTTGCCTCTTATTCCGTGTACGACTCCGCTGTCGGTGAACTGCCAGATTATCCAGTCTTCGAGCAGAGGTTTCCTGACGCCGTAATGGGCTATCCATATGGGATATGAAGAAAGGATCTCCTTCGACAGGTAGGATGAGGCGAAACTTTCGTATGTGTACACTATAGGCTTCACCCCGTAATGCTCTTCAACTTCACGGAGCCAGATAAGAAGATCCCTGTTGAGTTCCGCTTTCGTGCAACCGGAGTGGATGGTCTCTATGTCAAGCACTGGAGGAAGGTCCTTGTATCTGAGCTCTCCCACCACCCTTATGAAATGCTTCGCCTGGGCGGAAGGGTCCTTGGTCGTTCTGTAGAAATGGTACGCCCCTCTCTGGAGATCCCTTTTCCCGGCTTCTTTCCAATTGGATTTGAAATTGCGGTCATTGAAAGTGACCCCTTCCGTCGCTTTCATGAACACGAAGGAAACGGGGAACATCTTCCTTGCTCCGTCCACGGAAGTCGTTGTCCTGCCCAGGATGTCCGTCATCACCATCAGTGAATCCCATTCTATCTTGGGGTCGTTATGGTGGGAGATGTCGATTCCATAAGTATATGTCCCGGGAGGCAGAGTGTCTCCGGTCTCCTCTCCGTCAGGGATGTATCTGGGCCAAAGGAAAAATGCAGCGATGAGGCCCAATATCACCCAAACCAGCCATGTGGGTATTGATATGGTTATCCGGGAGTTTTTCCTTCTCTTTCTCGTAGAAGACTTTTTCTTTCCGGACGTGCTTCCGCTTTTCCTCCTTTTTGTGGATGAACTGCCTGTGGACGCCTTGCTTGAGGATGATGAAGATGAAGGCGCGGCTCCCTTGTCCCCATTCCCGGAGGTGGAGTACTTCTCAGCCCAATAAGGGCTTATCGGTTTGGAGTTCTTGGGAGTTGTCGCCATACAAAGACAAAATTACTAAAAAATAGGGAAGAGCGGAAAACCTTCCGTTCCTCCCTGACTTACGCTGCTCTGAAGCGTTTGTGCTGCTGTAATTTCCCCTGAAAAGGGATACATCTTTTAGTAGCCGAAGACCTTCGCGGTCTGGCGCATCTTCTCTATTATCTTCACTCCGAAAGGACAGCGTGTCTCGCAAGCTCCGCATTCGATGCAGTCGGAGGCATGGGCTGAGAGCACCTTGTAGTGGTCTTTCACTGAAGATGGGACTTCCGCCTGCATCTGGGCGAGGTCGGAGAGCTTGTTCACCATCGCTATGTCTATCGACGATGTGCAGGGCTTGCAGTGTCCGCAGTATGTGCACTGGTCCCCGTAACTGTGGGCGGGAGCGTTGGCGAGCACCGTACCGAAGTCCTTCTCCTGTTCGGTCGCGGTTTCGTAAGCTATGGCGTCAAGTACCTGCTGTTCGTTCGCGAAACCTCCGAGTACGGAGGCTACGGCAGGACGGGTGAGGGCGTAGTGAAGGCACTGTACCGGAGTTAGCGCCACCCCGAAAGGTGAACTCTTGGCGTCGAAGAGTCTTCCTCCGGCGAAAGCCTTCATGACGGTTATGCCGACATCGTTCTTCTCGCAGATCTGATAAAGATCGGAACGGCTGGGGTCGATGCCTCCCTGGACGGAGTCGAACTTCCCTTCGAATACGCTGGCTTCCGCAGGGAGCATGTCGTAGGCGGGATTGATGGAGAAGAGCAGCATCTCCACGAAACCGCTTTCAGCTGCCAGCTTCGCAACTTCTGGGCTGTGGGAACTGAGACCGATATGACGGATCTTTCCGGAAGCCTTCAGCTGGTCCACGTATTCACGGAAGGGGCCTTTCGAGACTGTATTCCAGTCCTCCACAGTGTCGACATAGTGGATCATGCCGAGGTCGATGTAGTCCGTCTGGAAACGCTCCAGAAGGTCTTCGAAGGCGGGCTTGACCTTGTCCATCTCCCTTGTCCTCAGATACTGGCCGTTCTGCCATGTGGAACCGATGTGACCCTGGATGTACCATTTTTCGCGGCTGCCCTTGATCGCATTGCCGAGGTTCGTCCTTACGTTGGGCTCTGACATCCAGCAGTCCAGAATGTTGATCCCTTTGTCCTGGCATAGCTTCACGACCTTCTTTACGCTTTCGCTGTCCTGTCGTTCCAGCCATTCTCCTCCAAGGCCTATTTCGCTGACCATGAGTCCCGTCTTGCCGAGACGGCGGTATCTCATGCCGGGAGTATAGTTGGCCGCCAAGGCCAGGGTGTCGATCTGTCCCGCTTCACCGCTTGCGCCCTTCTTTTTGCCGTTCGCGCATCCTGAGAGAACCGTGCCGGTCATCATGATGCCTCCGCCGGCCATTATCGCGTCTTTGAGAAATGTTCTTCTGTCCATAAATCGAAAGACTATTCCACTCCAAGTCCTCGGGTAGAAGGGAAGGCGTGGAACACCAGATTGATAAGAATGTATGCCGAGAATGTCATCAGCACGATGACAGACCAGTTCAATCCCATGACCGCCACCATTACGGCTATAATGGCGACTATCGTGAAGAAAGATATCCTGCCCATATGTGCGGGACTCGCTTTCGGATAAGCAGCCTTGAGTGAGAACATCGGTATCTCACTCACCAGAAGAGCCGACAATATCACTGACAGGACAGGTATGAACCATAGAGTCCCTGAAAGGAATGATATGTTGCCGTAGGGGACCGCACAGGCGTTGTAGCAAAGGGATCCGCAAAGCATTGCGCATGCAGGAGTCGCCAGTCCGAGGAAAGTCTCCTTCTGACGGGTGTCCGTATTGAATTTGGCGAGGCGGAGGGCGGAGAATATGGCGATTACGACGGGAATGAAGCAGATGAACTTGACTTCACCCCTTTTGAGTGCCATAGTCGTCACCATCATGACTGACGGCAGTACCCCGAAACTCACCATGTCGCACAGTGAATCCAGCTCTTTACCGATCTCTGAATAGGCTCCGAGCTTTCTGGCCGCGAAGCCGTCAAGGAAATCGAAGACTGCTGCAGCGCCCATCAGCAGGAATCCTGTCTTTACTCCGTCAGGGAACAGCAATGTGAAAATCACCCCAAGGACCCCGCAAAGGAGGTTCATTGAGGTGATCGCATTGGGAATGTGTTTTCTTATCGTCATCCGCTATGGATTACTTGATACCGAGCTTGTCCTTAAGAGCCTTGGGCAGACCGTCCTTGTGGACCATGAAATCAATCTGCTTGCCCTTTGAGAAAGCCTCTGACATATACCATATTCCTTTGTACTTGCCGGTCTCGCCCCATGAGTTCTTGATCATGATGTACCTGTTGCCGAACTGGTCCTTGGCGATACCGAAAGCCTGCATTCCGTGGTCATCGGTGGTGGCCTTGTTGTCGAAGTCCTTCTGACGGCTCTCCTGGGTCACGACCTTCTCCTTGGGAGCGCCTGCGGGTCTTGCTGCAGCACCCTGGGTGTTGTCCCTTCCGACCCACCTTTCCTGGTCAGAACCTGCGGCTGCGGGAGCGCTGGTGTCAAGAAGCAGAGCGGTGCCTGTCCTTGTGAAACCTGCCTCGGAGACGTCTCCGCCCCAAGTAGTTGTGTAGCCGTTCTCAAGAGCATAGAACAGAGCGTCCATGAACTCGTCGATAGGGACGTTGTAAGCCATATCGGAACGCCAGTTGTCGCATACCTCGATAGCGAACTCCTTGTAGAAAGGATGATGGGTGAAGGAGGTGAGGGTCACATAATCATCGGGGTTCAGCTTGTAAGAATCCCTGTATGAAGCGGGAGTGTATTTCTTTCCGTTGTACTCGAACTCCTCGGGGCACTCGCCGAAGTAAGCGTCCATGATACCCTTGAAACCGTTCTTCCATGCGGTGGAAAGGCTGCGGTTGGGGTTCTTCTGGATAGCCTGGACATAAGCCAGAGCTACGGCGTCGACCTCACCGTGTACAGGGAGTGTGGTACCGTAATTGAGACCTGTCATGACGCTGTTGGGAACCAGACCGTAGTCCCTCATGATATGGATCACGTCCTCGCACTCGGAACCCGAACCGAAGGTGAGGTTGCCGTCGAGGCGGATGTACTTGTCGGCCCTGTCCTGATAGGAGTGGCTGACGACGAACATCTCTGAGAAATCAGGATAAAGGTTCTTGTCCTTGATGTTGTTGATGCGGATAGCCTCAGACTCGAGGAATGCGAGGGCTGAGAAGCACCAGCATGTTCCTGAACTGTTCTGGTTCTTGATGGAGGTGATGGGGTTCTCCTTCACGATTGTGAACTGAAGATCGGGAGTCTGGGCCTGTTGTGCAGGCTGTGCCTGAGCGGCGACCGGAATGGCCAGAGCTGCCGCCATGAGGATTCTGTTAAGCTTCATGATGCTGTAGTATTAATTGATTATTGTTCTTGTCCGTTTATGCGTTCTGGAGGCCTTTGAAGACCGCAAACATACAAATGTATGCAATAATCCTTTCAAATCCAATCTTGCGGGAAGTGTAATCGATCCTTTTAGGGGAGTATGACCCCGAGAGAGGAGCAGAGTGCCGTACATCCTTCCATAATGTCATCGAACGCCACATCGAAATCCCCAGTGTACCATGGGTCGGCCACGCTCCTTCGGGATCCGGTGTATTCCATCAGGAGATGGACTTTTGAGAAGTTCTCACCGCCGCCGGTTATCCACCTGAGGAGCCTCCGGTTTGATTCGTCCATGATGATGACAATGTCGTTGTGATTGAATTCGGCGGGAGTGATCTTGTGGGCTTCGTGATATGAAAAGGGGATTCCTCTCCGGTGCATCATGCTCTTTGCAGGAGGGTAGATGCCGTTTCCGGTCTCCTCGTCAGAGACGGCTGCGGAACTGATCTTGAAGTCATCACTTCTTCCCGCTTTGCGAAGGAGGTCCTTCATGACGAATTCGGCCATGGGACTTCTGCATATGTTCCCGTGGCACAGGAAAACTATCCTTGTCTTCTTCTTTTCTTCCATTCAGGGGTCTAGATTTTCCGGAAACTGTATCCGAGGTCCTTCAAGTGCAGGCTTGCGCCGAACACGTACATCACCCTGGTCGTCTCAAGGAAGAGCCTGTATGCGTCTGTGCTGCCTCTTTCTGCCCCGTAGTGGAGCATGAAGGAGTTGGCCTGGACGGAAAGTTCACGGAGAAGGTCCGCGGTCTTCTCGGCTTCCGGAGTCCCGGGTTTCATGCCGAGGAATTTCTCGGAGATGTATTCGTCCATGTAGTCGAATCCTTTCTCTCCCTGTAGAACATTGTAGGGGAGAGAGGATGTATGTTCCCAGTCTGAGTCCCAGCAGGAAGCCACCGCCATTCCAAGATAAGCGGCCCAGGCGAGTGCGACGTCCGGAAAGGCGTTGTATTCCCTTACGGCGTCAGCACAGTAATAGGGACCAAGTTCATTCCAACGTGAATCAATGTCGGGTGTTCCCGGCAGCATACCTTCCAGTAGGCCTTTTTCGGTGAGTATGCCCCTGAGGTGTTTCCCCAGGTCCTCGGAGTATTTGGTTGTGTCGATCATTTGGGCAAAGATACTCCAAAAGAGGGGATTTTCTTGCGGCAGCAGAGAAACATTTTGAGCAGCATCGCCCCAAAACCGAAAAAATGGTTAAATTTGGAATCGTAAAGAATTAATCGCCATGAGAAAATCACTCTTCCTCGCCGCCTTGCTTGTCGCGGTATCATGCGCTTCCAATACCGGAAAAAACAGCGCCCCTCTTTCGGAGGACGATCCCGATTTCACCTATGCGACTGAACTTGTCGCAGCCGGGGAAAAGGCTCCTGACTTCACCCTGACAGGTCTGGACGGAAAGACTTACACTCTTTCTGACCTCAAAGGAAAGACTGTCGTGATGGATTTCTGGGCGACATGGTGCCCGGATTGCCGCAAGGAGATAGATTACCTCGTTTCCCTTCACAAGAAATTCCCGGATGTGATGTTCGTGGGAGTGTCCTTCGATACTGACAAAGAGCAGCTCGAGACTTTCGTCAAGGAGAAAGGGATGGACTGGCTGCAGCTGTCCGAAGGCAACAAGGCATGGAAAGAGACCAAGGTGTCTGTAGACTACGGAATCAAGTGGATTCCGACGAAGTATGTCATAAGCCCGAAGGGCAAAGTCCTTCTTTCCACTGTCGTGACTGAAAAGGTAGAGGCCTTCCTCTCCAAATAGAACCGTGAACAAAAAATAACCATTATTATGAAAAAGACTATCCTTACTATGGCCTGTGTACTGTCTCTGTTCGCCGCCTGCGGACAGGGCAAATCGAAGGGTCAGGAAGCTCCCAAGACCCTTGTCGCTTACTTTTCCGCTACTGGAACGACAGCCGCTGTCGCCGCTGACCTTGCTGAGGTCATCGGTGCCGTGCTTTATGAAATCCGTCCTGAGAAACCCTACACGACGGCTGACCTCGATTGGAGGAACCAGCAGTCAAGAAGCAGTGTCGAAATGAAGGATCCCTCATCCCGTCCCTCTTTCGTTGAGGATCTGGCGGAGGCGGATACCTATGATGTCGTATTCATAGGATTCCCTGTGTGGTGGAATACGGCTCCTACGATCATAAACACCTTCATCGAGGAGTACGGTTTCAAGGACAAGACCGTCGTATTATTCGCCACATCCGGCGGCAGCAACTTGGCCAACGCCAATGACACTTTCAAAACAGCATATCCGGACATCAACTGGAAGGACGGTAAGACCCTTAACGGCGCAAACCGTCAGCAAATCAAGTCCTGGGTGGAATCTCTCGGGCTTTAAACAATTCAGAAACAATCGTAAATGGACAACCGTCAAGAACAGATAATAATCAAGATAAGCGGAACTGACAAGCTCGGTCTCACCGCTTCCGTCATGGGAATCCTCGCACGTTTCGATGCGCAGATCCTCGACATCGGGCAGGCCGATATCCATTCGTCGCTTTCCCTCGGAATAATGGTCAGGATAGACGAACAGCATTCCGGCCAGATGATGAAGGAACTGCTTTTCAAGGCCACTGAACTCGGCGTGAACATAGGCTTCGAACCTGTCAATGACGACGAGTACGAGGCTTGGGTCGGAAGACAGGGAAAGAACCGCTTCATCCTGACCCTCATCGGAAGGAACCTGACCGCCCGTCAGCTTGAAGCCGCAGCGAAGGCGGTGACCGCCCAGAACCTCAATATCGATTCCATCAGGCGTCTGACCGGAAGGATGAGTCTCCGCAATCCGGTGAAGAACGTCCGCTCCTGCATTGAGTTCTCGCTCAGGGGCGTGTCCGTTGACAAGGACGCTCTGCAGGCTGAACTGATGAAACTCTCAGCCGAGATGGGCTTCGACTTCTCTTTCCAGAAGGACGACATGTACCGCAGGATGAGAAGGCTCATCTGCTTCGATATGGATTCGACCCTCATTCAGACCGAGTGCATAGACGAACTGGCGGAAAGGGCCGGAGTCGGCAAACAGGTCAAGGCCATAACTGAAAGCGCCATGAGAGGGGAGATCGACTTCAAGGAGAGTTTCACGCGAAGAGTGGCGCTCTTGAAGGGACTGGATATCTCCGTGATGAAGGACATCGCGGAACATATGCCCATAACAGAGGGTGTGGAGAGACTGATGTTCGTTCTCAAGAAGTGCGGCTACAAGATCGCGATCTTAAGCGGAGGATTCACTTACTTCGGGGAATATCTCCAGAAGAAGTTCGGCATCGACTACGTCTTCGCCAATGAACTTGAAGTCGACGAAACCGGCCATCTGACAGGACGTTATGTCGGAGATATCGTGGACGGCCACAAGAAAGCGGATCTTCTGAGGCTCATAGCCCAGACAGAGAAGGTAAACCTCGCCCAGACTATAGCTGTGGGAGATGGTGCCAACGATCTCCCGATGATATCGGAGGCCGGCCTTGGAATCGCTTTCCATGCAAAGCCGAAAGTCGTTGCGAACGCCAGGCAGTCAATCAATACGATAGGACTTGACGGTGTGCTGTATTTCCTGGGATTCAAGGACAGCCAATTGGGGGAGACGGGAGTCCTCAAATGATCTCTCCTCGTGAAAAACCAAGGCCGGGTCTTCCGCTATGGAAAGGCCCGGCCTTCAGGTTATGACGGAAGTATGGTCTAGAATCCCGATCCGAACTGTTTCCAGTATCTTTCCTCCAGTCCCTTCCATTCTTCAACCGCTTCATTGTATACCTTGGCGGTATAGGCGTCGAGTTTCTCAGGAGTGGGGTCTTTCTCCAGTTCGCTGATTCCTTCAGCGGCCTTGTCCTCTATCTTCTTCACGCTTTCCATGAAGCCCTTTTTCGTGGTCTGCCATGAAAGTGTAGCCAGCTTGTTGGCTTTCCTGAACTGCCAAAGGACAGCTTCGTCACTGTATTTCTTGTGGCCGCAGAGGTCAAATGCGTCAGGAAGTTCAGTGGTTCCGCAGAAAATGGGTATCCTCGGGCTCTGGGCAGGGTTGTCGACTGAGAACCAGCATACTCCGCCTACGCTGTCGGGAAGCCAGTCCCTAAGCTGGGTGACGTGTGAATATGAACACCATGCGACAGCTACCGTCCTTCTGAAATCTACTGTTCCGGGAGCTATAGCGTTGAGGGTGTTCCTCATGGAGGTGGTAAGCCAGGGGTTTGCGACGGGACTCACTCCTGTATAGGCAGGAGTCTCACCGCGCTTTGGGTAATTGTAGATCACGTTCTTGGTCATGTCGAAGTCCGTACCTTCAAAGGTGCTGCGTAGAAGTTCCGCGACATCAGCAGCGGAAAGTTTCCTTTCCGGCTTCACGGAGAAGGGGAGTTCCTCCTGTTCGAAACTCAGGCCAAGAGAGGGAGCAAGGTTATTGAGTATGAAATATTCCCTGTCACGGAAGTTGTGGCCTTCCGCATATGAAGTGTTGTAGGCTTTCCAGTATACGAATTCTCCGGTGCCGTCCCAAAGGCCGTTGTCCTTTGCCACTTTTTCAACGTTATTGGAGCATAGGAAGTTACGTGAATCCTTGCGGTCCAGTTTACCGATTCTGGGGATATTTGCCGAGACGGCTACTTCGTCATCCGGGACCCTTTTCGCAACCCACACAGCTCCAATCTTGTCTTTGCCGCAACCGGTGATTTCGAACTGCCATATTTCGTTCTTGTCCGCGACACTCAGACATTCTCCTCCGTCACCATAGCCGTATGTCTGTGCGAGGGTTCCCATAAGGATCACCGCATCGCGTGCGTTGTCGCACCTCTGGAGGGCGACCCTTTCAAGTTCCTCGATAGTGAACATTCCCTTCGGGTTCACAAGGATGTCCGGTCCGCTGAATGTCGTCTCCCCGATAGCCACCTGTTTCTCGTTGAGGCAGGGATATGCTGTGTTGAGGTAGGCGTAGGTGTGTTTCACCTGGGGGATTTCGCCCATGAGGCGTACTCCGGTGGTGTCACCCCTGAATGCCGTATGCATGGTCCCTCTGTAGACCTTGTGAGTTGCTCCTGCGGGATGGTCCTGGGCCGGTTCCATATGGACCCATGTCCTGTAAGTCCCGTCGCAGGTGTGTGACGTTATCACCGAACCGTCCGCGCTGGCCTTCTTGCCGACCATTATGGATGTACAGCTCTGTGCCGTGTATTCTTCGTAGTTTTCCTGGGCGAACCCCATGAAACATAGTCCCGAAAGTATCAGGACCGCCAACAGCGATCTGCTTTTCATATTGATGATGTTTTTGTCTGTCCGTTGTCTGCAAAAATACTCAATCCTATATTCAAAAGAAAGTTTTCCCAAGGAAGCGATATCTTTTGTATATTTGCCTTTGACAGCAAAGCCTTTCACTCCTCAGATGAGCAACAAAGAAAAAGTGGTCCGCGTACAAGTCACCGAAGACTTCCTTCCTGCCAGGGAATTTCTGGAAAACCTTCCGGAGTCTTTCTCTTCAGAAGGCAGGGAGATTTCATCAAGGCGCAATGTGCTCAAAGCGTTCTCCACACCTTGGGGAAATCTTGTTGTGAAGAGTTTCCGCTGTCCCGGCTTCCCTTCAAACCTGTTTATCGGGAGAATCTGCCCTTCAAAGGCTAAGGCTTCCCTTGACAGTGCACTGGAGCTGATGAAAAGGGGTATAGATGTACCTTCTCCTGTAGGATATGCAGAGGTGAGGGAAGGACCGTTCCTACGATCGCTTTTTTACGTGAACAGGAAGGAAGAGAAAAAGGACGCCACTTCGCTTGTAAGACGTGACGGAACACCTGATGCGGCCCTCATTCTGGCTTTGTCATCCTTCATAGCGACCCTTCATGACAAGGGCGTACGCTTCGGGGACCTTAATCTGGGTTGCTTCCTGGTAAGCGGCAAGGAAGGCGAGTACGGGTTCAGTCTGGTCGACACTGACAGATGCGGCTTTTCGAGGAAAGTAGGAGGATGGAGAAGGCTGTATGATCTGAGGAGACTTACAAGGGATCAACAGGTGCACCGGATGATAGTCGAGGGATACGCCCTTTCGAAAGGGTGGAGCCCCGAGGCGACATACAGGAAAGTGCGCTTCCTCAAATGCCCGTTCGAATTCCGGAAGAAGGTGATGTCCGGACTTAGGGGCTGCAAAGCGAAGAAAGATGTGAAGAAACAGAAAGATGATTGACAGATATATGGCAACAGATCAGACCAGACTTTACGGCGGGATACCCCGTCCTGAAACAACCCCGGACAATATTTCGGCTCTCCGGGAGGATGAAATCTTCGTTTTCGGCAGCAATCTTGAAGGCATGCATGGCGGGGGAGCGGCACGTTACGCATTCGAGCACTTCGGCGCTGTCCTGGGATGCGGAGTCGGACTGCGTGGCCACAGCTATGCGATACCTACGATGCAAGGCGGGGTCGATACGATCGCCCCTTATGTGGACGAGTTCATTTCTTTCGCGGCCCAGCACACCGAACTGTTCTTCTATGTGACCAGGATCGGCTGCGGAATCGCCGGATTCAGGGACAAGGAGATAGCTCCGCTTTTCGCTGCGGCTGTCCCTTTGGAGAACGTTTGCCTTCCCGCTTCGTTCCTGAAGTACCTCAAATAGACTTTCCTTTCCAGATATGGACATAGAGGATGCGGTCACTTACCAAAGAGCCGTATCTTCTTTCTTTTTGCTCTCTTTTGGTGAGCGGATGTTAAGATATTGTTACAATTCATGCCCCGTATTGGAAAACTATCACTTTAGGCCTACTTTTGCATAAACAATTCCAAACCTCATATTCTGCACCTATGATATTGTTTGATTGTGAACGGCTGAAACATCCTCATCAGGGTTTCTATACATACTGCGATTCTCTTGGTGAAGCACTTGCCAAGGAAGCGAGGAAACGTTCTGAATCCTTGTGCTTCTATCTGCCTGAACAGTTTTTCGGGAAGTACGGAGACGATATGAGGTACCTTAAGTGCCGGTCTATCGACAGGTATTGGCTTTCTTCTCCTTCATTTGTTGATTTGTGGCATTGCGCCCGTCAGCGCAGCCATTATATGCCTAGACGAGGTAAGGCCAAAGTCCTTTTGACCGTTCATGACATCAATTTCTCCCTAACCGGTACCCCACGCAAAAAATGTCTTCACAACAAACAGTTCCAGCGCTCGCTGGACCACTCGGACAGGATTGTGACGATTTCGGAATTCTCACGTCAGCAACTTCTTGAAAGTGATTTCGATCTTCATGGAATGAAGGTGGACATGGTGCTCAACGGTATTTCAGAATATCATGGTACCCCCAAACGTCCTGCGATCGTTCCGGAAGGGGATTTCATTCTTTCAGTGAGCAGGATCACACGCCTCAAGAACTTTGAAGTGCTTGTGCCTCTTCTGGAAGGCAATGACCTTAAGCTCGTTCTTGTCGGTCATATGGACAAGTACCATTACGAGGAAAGGATCCTTGAGAAAGCCCGTAAATGGGGCGTTGAGGACAGGGTGATATTCACAGGAGCTGTCAGCGAGGATGAGAAGGTGTGGTACATGGAGAACTGCCTTGCTTTCGTGTTCCCTTCACTGGCCGAAGGGTTCGGTCTTCCGGTGCTTGAAGCGATGCGTTGCTCTAAACCGGTCTTCGTCTCGGACCGTATGAGCATGAAGGAGATAACCGGAGAGTACGGTTTCTACTTCAATCACGATTTCGATCCCGACGGGATGAAGGAGGAATTCAGAAAGGGACTGGAACTGTTCTACAACGGAAAATTCGACAAGGATGCAATGGCGGCCCACGTCAAATCATTCAGCTGGGATATAGCCGCGGAACAGTATTTCGACATCTACGAAGATATGCTCCGAGGCTAGTGTGTCCTGTCAAGGAAGAGGTTGGGAGAGTCTTCTTTTCTTGCCTTTGTCTCCGACCACCCAGTATTCGCCGTTTTCTATCAGGAGAGCCCTTCCGCGGCGTTTCCTCATGTTGACCCTGTTGTCCACATTGACGTCGATAACTTTCCCTCCATAGAAGGTGGAGATGTCCTTGAAGATGGTGTGTCCGACTATGATATGGGAAGCTCCGTATCTGGAGAGGATCATCTGAAGTGAATCAGCTGCGATCGGTCGTCTCTTGTTGTCCTTCTGGACAAGTCCCCTGTACCATATGGGGCCGAAAGAACCGTAGAGGAATTCAAGAGTATCGCTGAGGGCTTTCCGCTCGGCGCTCTTCAGGTAGATCGCTCTGGACATCTGGCGGTTTACCTCTTCAATAGGAAGATTCCAGTCGTAGAAATCTTTCCCCAGACCTCCGTGGACGTAGATATTGTCCCCGATCATGGCTACCGTATTCCAGGAACCTATCCATCTCCCCAATTCGGAGTCTTTGTTCCACAGACTCCTGTATTCCATTGAAAGAGCGTTAGAAAGAGCTGTGTACTTGGGCTTCGCGTATCTCATGTCTCCGGCGAACTCCATGGGCTCGTGGTTGCCGAGCAGCATGGTGACTTTGCCTCCGGACAGGGGAGCTTCCCTCTGCAGTTCGTAGAATAGCCAGAATATCTGGGTCACGTCTTCTCCACGGTCGAAGATGTCTCCGATCACGACCAGATGTCCGTTCCCGAATGACCATTTGAGGTCTTCACCGATGACTCCGTTGCCCCGGAGAAGACTCACTACGCAGTCGAGCCTTCCGTGAGGGTCTGACATGACGAATGTCTTCGGTGATTTCGGGGGATAATGCCAAGGCTCTCTTTGGATAGGTCTCAATGTGACTTCAAAGGGGAGTTTCCCGCGATGGTCTTTCACGGTGAAGGTGTATCCTTCTGGAAGAGCTGGCGTGATGTTGTCGGAGATGTCGCCTTCCTGGTCAACTGATATCATCCTTACTCCCGAAGCAGTGTAAAGGAAATAGGGACCATCTCCGTTCAGAGAATCCTTCTGGGTCTTTCCCCTTTGGGAATATCCGGAGAAGGAGGCAAGAAAAAGCACAGCTACGGTGAAAAGTATTGCGGGTGATAGTCTTGTCATTGTGTTTTCTTTTGCCCAAATATAAGGTGTTTTCGGGACGATTCAATCTGGAGTGAAATGAATTGTGGGAAATATTTTAGGACAAATAAACCCGATTTTTTGAAAAAACACCGGATAATTGTCCACGAGATACCATTTTAGTGCTTGTTTGGACAAATAAAAGCCTTTTTCGGTCAAGTCGGAATCGATGATACGAAAAAGGTCATCCTCGAAGGATGACCGGTAAGATGGCATTTCTGCTTTCTGTGTAGGGACGATCGGATTCGAACCGATGACCTCTTCAATGTGACTGAAGCGCTCTAAACCAGCTGAGCTACGCCCCTATGGCTGAATGCGGATGCAAAGATGGGCCAAAAAAACGAATAAAACAACTTTTGCCACCAATTTATGGCGAAGGGTCCTGGTGTGCTTTTCCGGGGAATTCTACCTGAATTGCCGGGTGTTCTCGTTGTACATGAATCCGTAGCTTGACATGAGCGTGATGAGGTCTTTTTCTGAAAGGCCAAGATCATCGCAAAGCTCGTGCAGAGAAGGATAAAAGTCCCTCAATTTCTGATTCAGGACGCTGAGAAGCATCATCGGGTTCTTGGGAAGGTCCATGTCGATTCGTTTTGAGGGTGCAAAGATAGTGATTCGCCGGAGATAATCAGCCTTGTGTTCTGTATCGGCCGATTCCTTTTTTATTATATTTGCATTCCGGGTCATGATACATGGACCCTGTAGACCCTATAATTGACTGCTATGCATATATCATCGAAAATTTCCGGCCTGTTGATGGCCGCACTTATATCATTTTCCGGGTGCTCTTCCCGCTTTACAGTCAGTTCCTCCACTGAAGATCTCTCCCTTGCAGGTTTCGTCTTGGACTCCGTATGGGTGGAACCCTCTACAGTACAAGTGACTTCTTCCTTTACAGACGGCAAGTCATTCAAAATCGAAGGGAAGGTCAAGAACCCCGTATATGCCACTCTGAGGCTCGCAATGGCTCCTGAAGGAGAAGAAGACCCTGTGTTCAGGGTCAGCGGCATTCCGCTCATCATCGAAAAAGGTGACATCGGCTTTTCCGTGTTCAGAAGTTGGAAAGCGAAGGACACACCGCTCAATGACGGCCTCAACCAGATGGTCCAGGATTATGTCGCCCTGTACAATGAGGTTAAAGATACTGATGAGGAATCGGACAGGATGGTCTCCTTCCTCGAAGAGTTCATTCTCTCCCACAAGGATGACCCCTCTCCCGCTTATGCCCTTCAGATAGGTCAGAGTTATCTCGGAAATGAAAAGATCCTTTCCCTCATAAGTGATCTTTCCCCTGAAGTCCAGTCCATTGAAGACTTGGTCAAATTGAAAGAAGATGTCCTTGTCCTCGCCGAGACTGCTGTAGGCAAACCTTTCAAGGACTTCCAGGCGGAGTACGATGGGAAGGTGAGCAAATTGTCCGATTATGTTGGAAAGGGGAATCCGGTCCTGCTTGATTTCTGGGCAAGCTGGTGCGGACCTTGCCGTGAAGAGACCCCTTATATAATTGCGGCATATGAGGAGTTCGGCCCCAAAGGCCTGGTCGTTGTCGGCGTTCCCACCAATGACAAGCCTCAGGACACTTTGAAAGCCATGGAGGACCTGGGCATCACATATCCCCAGATCATGAACGCCCAGATGACCGGAGCCAATGCTTACGGAGTCAAATATATTCCGACCCTGGTGCTCATCTCCGGTGACGGAACCATCCTTGCCAGGGACTTCCGAGGAGAGGAGATCCGAACCACTCTCCAAGGAGTGTTCCAGCAGTAGGTTAACCTTCAATTAATAGTCAACCTGAATCAAACCAGACGTTTATGCGTACTATCCACAAGGCTGCGATTCTGCTGTCACTGCTGATCTGCGCCTCATCATATGCTCAACAGGAAAACAGTTTCGTGCATGATCAGTCAGACGGCTATGAATGGCCGACTGATCCCCAGGTGCTTTCCCAACTGGAAAAGTGGCAGGACCTCAAGTTCGGAGTGCTGATCCATTGGGGACTGTATGCGGTCCCGGGTATAGTCGAATCGTGGAACCTCTGCAACGAAGACTGGATCGTCCGTCCCGAAGGCAGCACCTATGAGGGCTACAAGCAGTGGTATTGGGGTCTTTCAAAGGAGTTCAATCCGGTGGATTTCAATCCTGACCAGTGGGCCGATGTGCTGTCAAAAACCGGAATGAAATACGTCATTTTCACGACCAAACACCATGACGGGTTCTGCATGTTTGACTCCCGTCTGACGGATTTCACGGTGGCGAAGGGACCGTTCGCCAATGACCCCAGGAAAGACATCGCCAATGAGGTGTTCTCATCCTTCAGGAAGAAGGACTTCATGATAGGAGCGTATTTCTCAAAGCCCGACTGGCACTGCGAGTGGTTCTGGAATCCTTACTACGCTACCGCGGACAGAATGTGGAACTACAATATCTCCCAGCATCCCGACTGGTGGAAGAACTATCAGGACTTCACTGCGGGCCAGCTTGACGAGATAACAGGAGGCCGTTACGGAAGGATCGACATCCTTTGGCTTGACGGCGGGTGGATAACCGGAGACCAGATAGGACTTGACGATATCCTTGTGAAAGCCAGGAAAGTAAGTCCTGGACTTATAAGTGTAGACCGTACCATTGAAGGAAGGAACGAGAATTATCAGACACCAGAGAGGATGGTCCCCGACCATCAGATCAATCATCCTTGGGAAAGCTGCCTTCCTCTGAGCAATGACTGGGGATGGGTCCCGAACGCTCCTTACAAGAGCGCGACCAAGGTGATCAACACCCTCGCTGAAATCACCGCCAAAGGCGGATGCCTCGTTCTTGGTGTAGGACCTACTGCAAAGGGAGTCATTGAAGAACGCGAAGTCGGCATCCTTCTCCAGATAGGGGATTGGATGGAACGCTACGGTCAGGCCATCTACTCGACAAGGGCAGTTCCCCGGTACAACTGCGGAAATATCTGGTTCAACGGCTCCAAGGACGGCAAGACCCTTTATGCCATCTATGCTCTTGAAGACGGGAGCACACTTCCTTCGGAGATCTCATGGGAGGGAAACATCCCTGCCGGTAAGGTGGAACTCATAGACGGGGGCAAGAAACTCCGCACCAAAGTGGAAGGGGACAAGGTCACCGTCACTCTCCCCAAGGGAATGAAGAATGAACCATTCGCATTAAGATTCACTGTATCCAAATGATCAGAAATCCCAAAAATACACAACTTCCCAAAGTATTTCTGGACGCTTTCCAAAACGATCCGGACGACCTTGTCCGCAGCATTGTCACTATCCTGACCGGCAGAGAAGTCACCCTCAAGACCAGAAAGGGACTGATGAACAGTCTGGAGAAAGTCCTCTCGGAGAATACGGAAACCGCCTTGAGACATCTTCCTGAATTCGAGCTGCGTCTCTTGCGTGACCTTTCCATGCAGGGCAGGGGAGGCAAACTCTTCATTCATGAAGACAGGGTCGTACGCCTTTCCACCCTGATGCATTTCGTGGAGGTGGAGAAACTTCCTAGAGCGCGGTTCGCAGTAAGCTTCACTCCATACTCTTATGACATCATCGCTCCTCATGCAGGAGCGGCATACGCGAAATCTGAGCTTACCGGGGAACTGTTCTTTGAACATTTCCTGTTCGGATGCCTCTCTTTGTACGGCATGTTGACCGTCGCTGAGATCGAAGAACTGATGGAAGATTATTTCAGTGAGGACAAGGACCTCCTTGCCGGAATGCGTCTTTTCCTGGAAGATTCCACGACATTGCGTATCCTTTTGTCAGATGAGGACAATGTCTGTTTCCCGGCAGTTACGCCTGAAGACGCCAAGATACTCAATGACATTTTCAAAAAGGATTCTTCGCCAAGGAACCGTTTCACACTGGAACAGGTCATTGAAGCGGGAAAGAGCATGCCGGAATGCGTTCCCCTCAAGAATTCCCCCGAAGGGAAGAATCTTTTCGATACTCTTGTGGAGATGGATTTCGACAATGACATGATCCTCTGGATAATGACGGATTTCTGGGAGACCATGCAGCTGGAAGGCGCATCCGCAGTTGAGGAAGCGATTGTGGACTATGTCTACCCGGAGGACAGCAACGAGGAAAGCGACCCGATCATACTTCAGAAACAGGAATCCGTTCTCAAGAAAGCCGTTGTCGGGTACCTGTCAGTCGTGCCGCTGTGGACATTGCACGGCCATTCGCTTTCGGAAACCGGCAGATCGTTCTATTCATATTCACCTTTCAGCCATTCTGAAGACAGACCGGCGATAAGGGCTTTCCGAAAGGTCGGACAGAATGACCCGTGTCCATGCGGAAGCGGCCTCAAGTACAAGTACTGCCACGGCAAAAACCTCAACTAGTCATCATGTTCAAAGTAAGCGACATCATTACGACCCCTCCCGAGAGTTTCTCCACCCCTTTGCAGAAAGAGGTTTATTCAGCACTTTCAACTCTTGATATCCCGTACGGCAGGGTCGACACCGATCCCGGAATCACCATGGAGGACTGCCAGAACATCGACCGGAAGATCGGCTGCAGGATCGTGAAGACGATTTTCCTGTGCAACCGCCAGCAGACGGAGTTTTACCTGTATGTGACCACTGATGACAAACCCTTTGTCACCAAGGAGTTCTGTGGTACTTTGGGAATTCCCAGAGTATCTTTCGCTTCTGCCGAAAGGCTTCAGGAGATAGCCGGAGTCAGTGTCGGAGCTACCACCGTCTTCAGTATGCTTCTCCCTTCAGCCGAGAAGGTTCATCTTGTCATGGACAGGGCAGTTGTTGAAGAGGAATGGTTCGCCTGCACGGACGGAACGGCGACTTGCTTCGTGAAGATGAAGACAGTTGACCTTATGGAGAAGTTCTTGCCTCATACCGGTCATGTGCCGATTATAATATAAGGCTTGCGTCATATGCTCAAGAAGGCTGATCCTGATACGGACCAGCCTTCTTAATGGATACTGCAGTGCGCTTTTTAAGGATGATAGATGAGTTTCTTTGTTTTGGGGTCACGGGAATAATGTGTGAAGAACTCCCACATTTCAGCCGCCACTCCCTTGTAGTTCCAGTGTCCGTATTCCTCCAGCGAAATCATCTTCACAAGGGGAGTGCTTCCTTTATAGAGAGTCCCTTCATGCATTATGAGGTTGTCCTTCGTTTCGATGGCTTTGCGGTCCTTCACTTCCATTCCGAAGATCGGGTCGATTGAAGGGTCGGCGGTGGTTCCGAGAGTGATTCCGTTAAGTTCGCACAGGGTCTGCACCGCTCTGAGGATTCCGCCTTTGGGGTTGCCTGGCTCATTGCCCGACGGAGTGTCCGTGAACCTGCTGTCGTTGGTACCTGCGCAGATCAGATATCCTACCTCCATGTTGCCGCCGTAACGCCTTATCTGTTCGTCGATCACGTTCTGGCTGTTCATGTTGACCCGTGTATCGAATATTATTCCTCCTGCCATTGATGCGCCTGCCGCAATGAGGTTCGTCTTGAACATACACATGTTGGTCGTGTTCATGCCTCCAGCTGAAAGCCCTTGGCAATAGACTCTTGAAGGGTCTATCTGGGGGTATTTGTCCATCAGGTGGCGGATAGTCTGCTCGATTCCGTCGGTGCCCATCGCGGCGAAACGGTCACGTCCCTGCCACTCAAGTTCAGCTGCGATGAATCCTTTCTCTGAAGCGAGTTCCACGAAACCCGAAGTCTCGGCCTGGGTTCTGGGGTCATTGTTGTTTCCGTGCAGCATGATGACAAGGGGAACAGAGTTCTTCGGTGCGGAGAGGAGCCTTTCAGGGATGTATTCGTACCACAGAAAATCTCCCCAGCCGCAGATGTTCTCTTCAACGATATTCCTCCTTATACCAAGGCGGTCGAACATCACATATGAAACGAACTCGAAAGGTACGGTGTTCCTGAGGTCCGTTCCTGTGTACCAGGTATGGTAGTTATTGTAGCGGTAGTTCCTTGAGAATATCTCCTTCCACGCTTTGGCGAATGCTTCGGCATCTGTCATCTTGGCCGCGTCAACAACCACTCTTTCAACCGGATGGGAAGGATTTTCATAGACTCCGCTTCCTGCAGCCGAAGCATTGTTCGCGCTGATGTAGTAGTCCGCTACCGCTTTGGCGGATGAGGCCACATATGCCGGGACCGGAATATTGGCGGGGTGGCTTTTGAGCGTACCGCCTATTGTCAGAATGCCTGATACCATCTCATCATGGGAGGTAAGGACATTGTTGATGAAGGTGGCTCCATTTCCCTTTCCGATAAGCTTCAGATTGTTGATTGAACGAAGTCTCTCCAGGAGCTTATAGTACACCTCGAGATCTTTGGAACTGTCATATTTGGATCCCGTGGGATTGACTACATAAACATTGGCGAGATACTCGTCTATATGTTTCTCCATGCCGAAAGCTTTGACAGTCTGCATGGGATCCTTCACCGGGCGGTCAGGATAGATGAAGTAAGTGGGGTTCACTGTCCTGTCTGCAAGACCTGACCTTCTTTTGGCGCTTATCCTCCAGATTTTGGCTCCGAGACCGTCGACACTTTCGCAATTGAGACCGGTGTTGACATAGGGCTCAAGGAATTCACGCAGTCTCGAGTATCCTGCGACCGAGAGCTTCGTGTTCGAGTTCCCGTATTTGGGATTGATTTTGCCGTCACTTCCTTCGAAGGCTTCATACATGTCGAGGAAAGTGGCTCCTGAACGGTCACAATATGACTTCAAAGAGCGGTTGTACGCCTTGACGGTTTCCGGTGAGACCGGAGCACCTCCCATCATTCCGCCTCCTGCTCCTGGAGGAAGGATTGAGAATACGTAAACTTGTGCTCCTGTGCCGAGAAGGGCGTCAGCGACTTTGGAAGTCCCTTCGAGAACGGCGTCCGCTCCCATGGTCGCAAGGTCTGAGGAACCGATTTCAATGAATGCCTTTGAGGGCTTGTGCCTCAAAAGCTCCGGGATGCGGTCCACGAGTTCCTGGACGGTGCTTCCGTCGATGCCTCTGTTGAGTATATCCTCATTGGCGAACAGTTCCTTCCATTCGCAGTCTTCCATGATGCCGCCTCCGGCGAACAGTATGCTGCCCGTCTTGGGCTCCATTATCCTGAAGATGTCCGCTCTTCTGTCTTTGCCTGCCTGAAAGGCTTTGCTGAAGTCCATTCTTGCTCCCGGTTGTGCTGAAAGCATCATGGATACAGCCATGATACCCGCTATGGATGATAAGATTCTTTTCATGGCCTTATTCGTTTACGTATTTTTCGATGTTCTTCTTCCAAACCAGATATCCCGCTCCCATAAGATGCAGGTCATCGCATCCGAGGTCGGGATTCAGATTGACCCCGTCTTCGGCAAGGAAAAGGGAATGGTTGTCGATGTAAGTGCACCCGTTCTTTTGGCAGAAGTCTTTGTAAAGAGCGTTCAGTTCCACGATCGCCTTGTTCTTCACGTCACTGTTTCCCATGTCCATGAACATCGGTTTCGGGCCGACCGGAAGGACTGACTGGATGTAGATTTTCGTTTCGGGGCTTTCCGCCCTGAATGTTGATACTATCGCACTGATGTTTTCCATCACGGTCGAAAGGGGAGTGCCAGGAAGGTCATTTGTCCCTATCGCCAAAAACAGTTTGTCGGCATGGTGCCTGGTGAGTTCGTGGACTCTTCCCAGAACGGTGGCGGATGTGTTGCCGTCTATTCCTCTGTTCAGAATATCCGATCTTCCGAAAAGTTCATTCCATTCACAGTCATCGGTGATGCTGTCACCTGCGAAGATGATACCGCCCCTGTGTACAGGGAGAACGTCATAACGGGACTGTTGGGCATACGCCGAAAGGTATATCCCAAGAGTAAGGGTCATGACGGAAATGATGGATTTCAGTGTCATGGGTCTTTTGTGTTTGTGAAGCAAAGGTACTCAAATAAAGATGCCGTCTTTTATCAATATCTTCATTTGATTTGTCATATACTGTAAACATGAAAATCTCCCCTCCGGACAAGGTCCGTGGGGAGATCAAATTCAAGTGAGCGGATCGTGCCGGTCTAGTCGATAGCCTTTTTCCACTCTTCGAAGTTTGCCGTCTCGGCAGCGCACTGCTCACCGTCGCATTCGATGACTTTCTGGATGAATCCGGTCAGGGTAGCCTTTATCATCTCCCTCTCGAATCCGTTGAATTCCGCAAGGAACGCGTTGGTCTCAGAGATGACCTCATCGAGAGTGGGGTTCATCTCAAGCAGGTTCACCAGGGATCCTTTCACTTCGTCCACGGGGCCGAAAGCCTCGAGTTTCGCGATATAGCCCTCAATGAACTCCTTTTCCCTGACATTGTAGTTGCCGTCAGCTTTGGCGAAGAAGAGTCCTGTCTTCGCTGCAAGGGTTATGCTCTTTCCAATTGAATCTATCGTTGCCATATCGTGAAGGATTTATTTCATTGAACCTGATGCCATTCCGAGAACGTTGATCACGCTCTTCGCGATGTCCGATATGTCAGCTCCTGAACCTGTGGCCATCTTGATGATTGAGCCTAGATCCAGTCCGCCGCCGGACTGTTTCTTGGTAGCGGTGCCTCCGAGGACGGAACCCAGGATGTCACCGATGTCGATACCGTTGGAGGTTTTCTTGTTCGCTGCGCCTCCGCCGAGAACTGAACCGAGGACATCACCGATGTCGATTCCGTTTGAAGTCTTCTGGGTAGGAGCTGTGCGGGTCTGGCCCTGCTGTTTGAGGACCTGTCCCAGGACGTCTCCGATGTCAATTCCGTTGGAAGTCTTCTGAGTAGGAACCTGGGTGGTCTTCTTCTGGCCTGCGAGAACAGATCCGAGAACATCTCCGATGTCGATACCGTTTGAAGTCTTCTGGGTAGGGACCTGGGTCGTCTTCTTCTGACCGGCGAGAACTGATCCCAGAACATCTCCGATGTCAATGCCGTTGGAAGTCTTGCTTGTAGGAGTGGTCTGCTTCTGCTGACCCTTGAGAACCTGACCGAGGACGTCACCGATGTCGATGCCGTTAGAGGTCTTGCTAGTAGTCTGTTTCTGCTGTCCAGCGAGAACTGAGCCCAGAATGTCGCCTATGTCGACACCGTTGGCCTGTTTGTTCTTCTTGGCAGCGGAACTTACGGCTGAACCGAGGATTGAGCCAAGGTCCAGACCTCCCATGTTTCCGCTGTTGACTCCGTTGGTCACTGCGGATTTGAGGATGTTTTCCAGTAATCCAGCCATTTGTCTGAAGAGTTTTAGTGAATGATTGTATTGTGATTTATCTGTTGTTGTCCTTCCTGATGAGGAGACATAATCCGATTATGGTGAAAAGTGCGTTGAAAAGGAGAAGTTCATAGCTGAACTTGTATCCTCCGAACCACCTTGCGGAGTTGCTCTGGAGGATGAAGCAAAGAACAGGTGCGATGACAGCGACTAAAGGAACCCACTTGTCGTTGACGCTCTTCTTGCAGACTATGCCGAAGGCGAACATTCCGAGGATAGGACCATAGGTGTAGCTGGCTATCTTGTAAACCGCATCGATCGCGCTTGTGTTGTTGAGGAGATTGAAAACGAAGATCACAACCGCCATGCAGACAGCCATACATATATGGACCGCCTGACGTGTGGACTTGACTTTCTCTTCGCTCTTCCCCTTGGTACCTATGATATCGACGGTGAATGAGGTCGTAAGTGAAGTAAGTGCGGAACCTCCCGCTCCATAGGCACTGGCGACAAGCCCCACAATGAAGAGCACCCCGACGATTCCGGGAAGAAGCCCGCTTGTGGCTACTGCAGGGAAGAGGGTGTCTCCGGTCTCGGTTATTCCGTTGGCTTTGGCGAAAGTGTACAGAAGGACGCCGAGGCAGAGGAACATGAAGATCACCACCGACTGCATGAAGATGCTTGTGACGAGGTTCTTCTGGCTGTCCTTGTAATCCTTGCAACTGAGGGTCCTCTGCATCATGTCCTGGTCAAGACCTGTCATCGCGACAACTGTAAAGAGTCCTCCCAGGAACTGCTTGAAGAAGTATTGGGGATGATTCACGTCATCGAAATAGAACATCTTCGACATGGGGCCGCTGCCTTTTACGGTAGCCACTATTCCGGAGAAGTCGAGTCCGAGGTTCTTTCCAATGAATATGATGCTGAGTGCGACAGCTATTATCATGCAGAAGGTCTTCAAAGTATCAGTCCAGATGACTGACTTCACTCCACCCTTGAAAGTGTATGCCAGGACTATCAGCATGGAAATCACCACGTTGAGGATGAAGGGGAGACCTAGTGGCTCGAAAATCAAAAGCTGTAGAGTCAGGCACACCAGAAACAGCCTAACAGAAGCACCGAGTATCTTCGAAATGAAGAAGAACCAGGCTCCTGTCTTATATGAGGACATTCCGAACCGGTCTTCAAGATACTGGTAGATGGACACCACGTTGAGCTTGTAGAAAAGCGGTACCAGCACATAGGCTATGACGAAGTATCCCACTATGAAGCCCAGGACCATCTGCATGTACCCGAATCCGCTCGCGCCGACCATTCCGGGAACAGAAACGAATGTCACTCCAGACATAGCTGAGCCTATCATGGCGAAGGCCACGACGAACCAATTGGACTTCCGTCCCCCGCTGAAGAACGTGGAATTGTCGCTTCCCCTGGAGGATATCCAGGAGACTAGAAGCATCACCGCGAAGTAGGCGAGTACTGTGATGATTACAGCTAGAGGTGTCATTCGGTTATATTCTCTTGGAAGGCATATCGTTTCCGAATAACAAACATACGATTATTTGAGCAAAAAAGAAACATCGGAGGTTATGTTTTTATATTGACCCCATGTGAGGGAAAAAAGAGAGTGCGCCATATGCGGACATTGACGGAAAAATCGTATTTTTCGGGAAACTTTCCGATCATGCGAATTCCGTCCATCATTTCGTCGGCTGCTGCGCTTGCCGTCATTCCGATCATCGTCCTTTCCTTGGGATTGCAGTCATGCTCCGATTCTTCCTCTGAACAGGAGAAAGCGGCATCTGAACTGGCTTTCCGTATAATGGGACCCTCCGCTTCAGGAGTGGTATTCCATAAGATGACTTCCCCTGAGGAAGGCAAGGACGTCTTCCGGATCGAATCCAAGGACGGTAAGATCCATATAAGCGGCAACTCCTCCAACTCTATGGCAGTGGGACTTAACCATTATCTTAAGTATTATTGTGACGTGAACGTAGGGTGGTCCCTTTGGGATACCGTCTCAATACCGGAAGTCCTTCCTCCGGTCGGAAATCCTGTGCAGATTCTTTCCCGAGTACCGGACCGCTTCTTCCTCAATTACTGCACATTCGGTTACACTATGCCCTGGTGGAACTGGGAAGAGTGGGAGCACTTCATTGACTGGATGGCGCTTCAGGGAATCAACCTGCCACTTGCCATAACAGGCCAAGAGTCTATCTGGTACAAGATCTGGACTGAAATGGGACTCTCTGATGAGGAAGTGAGGGAGTATTTCACAGGGCCTTCGCATCTTCCCTGGCACAGGATGCTGAACCTCGACAAGTGGGGTGGACCTCTTCCCAAGTCATGGCTTGAGGGTCAGGAGGAACTCCAGAAGAAGATAGTCGCAAGGGAAAGGGAACTCGGGATGAAGCCAGTGCTTCCCGCTTTCGCCGGACATGTCCCCGAAGCTCTTTCAAGGATATATCCTGAAGCCGGTATCGAAAGGATGAGCGACTGGGCGGGATTCGATACGACGATGTTCCCTCATTTCCTCGACCCGATGGATCCGCTTTTCCCCCAGATACAGAAGAAGTTCCTTGAGAAACAGACCGAACTTTATGGTACGGACCATATATACGGTATCGACCTTTTCAACGAGATGATTCCCAAGAGCTGGGAGCCGGAATACCTGTCAAGAGTCAGCCGTCAGGTGTACGAGTCCCTCGAGGCCGCTGACCCCGAAGGGGTATGGCTCCAGATGACTTGGCTTTTCTACAATGAAAGGCAGTACTGGACGAAGGACAAGATAGAACCCTATCTGACTTCGTACCCCAAGGAGAAATCCCTTCTTCTGGACTACTACTGCGAGAGGATGGAAGTATGGCAGACTACTGACAGCTATTTCGGAGTGCCTTTCATTTGGTGCTATCTGGGAAACTTCGGAGGCAACACCTATCTTGCCGGAGACTTGGCTGAAGTGGACAGAAGGATAGAGAACACCTTCCGGAACGCCGGAGACAACTTCGTCGGGCTCGGTTCCACTCTGGAAGGGTTCGACTGCAATCCCTTCATGTACCAGTTCATCTTCGAGAAGGCCTGGAACAAGCCCCATCACAAAATCCTTTCCGCTTATACGGAGTCGCTCGCCGCTTCCAGAACGGGAGGGGATTATCCTGAAGCGAGGGAAGCCTGGGACAAACTGCTTACCGACATCTATGTCGATCGTTCCGTTCCCGGCCACAGCCCCATACTGAATCTCCGCCCTTCGTTCGGCAGAAGTTCTTCTTATCACTCCAGCGTCAAGTTCTCATACCATAACGAAGAACTGCTGTCGGTCATTAAGACTCTTCTCGAGTGTCCTTCGGCCACTTCGTCATATCAGTTTGACATTGTGAACCTTACAAGGCAGTGGCTCTCCAACCTCTTCGAAGAGGAATTCGCCACCTACAAAGACGCCGCCGTCCTGCTGGAGACCGATGAGATGGAAAAGAGCAAAGAAAAGCTCCTCGGTATCTTCGAAGACCTGGAAACCCTTCTTTCCACCCAGCAGTATTTCCTGGTAGGGAAGTGGATCTCCGATGCCAGGGCATGGGGAAAGAATGAAGCTGAGGCGGATTACTTCGAGACTGACGCAAGGAACCTCATCACCTCATGGGGTGACAGGGGTAACCTTCTGACCGATTATGCTGACAGGACTCTCGCCGGACTGGTGTCCACATATTATAAAGGTAGGTGGGAGATGTTCTTCGACGCAGTAGGGGAGGCGGCCGCAAAGGGTAAGACTTTCACTTCAGAGGATGAGGCGGTACTTCTTGAGAGGATCAAGGATTTCGAGGAGAGCTGGTGGAAAGATCGCCCCGGAACATTCAATCCCGAGCCGTCGGGTGATTCTCGTGAAGCCGTGAAGTCCGTCATCAAGAAGTATTCGTCACAATAGGGCTGAGCGCTCCACAATGACAGACAAGGGGAATCTTCCATGCCGGAGATTCCCCTATAACTATGTAATATGTATCATACTACTGCTGATCTCCCAGCAGTTCATCGATCTTGGCCACCAGAGTGGAGAACTGTTCTTCGTCATAAAGGCGGGTACGGTAGACGATCTTTCCGTCCTTTCCTATGAGAACGTTCCTCGTAATGCCGGAATCATGAGCAGCATACAGGTCGTATATCTTGCATTCGGGATCGAATCCTAAGGGGTAGGTTATCCCTGTAGTTTCAATGAAATCCTTCATCTTTTCCCAAGGTTCGTCCCTGTCTATCCCTATGAGCACGAAGTCGTTGTCCTGCATATGGCGCTGCCATATGTCCGATTCGATATGGGGCATCTCTTTGCGGCAGACGCTGCACCATGATGCAGTGAACTGCAGCATCACGACCTTGCCCTTGAGGTCGGAAAGGGTGAGCGTAGGAGCAGAGATTCCGCCTCCTGCATAACCTTCAGGATATACTGTCTCATCCTCCATTATCTCCACAGTGAAATCCGGAGCGTCCTCTCCGTCGAACACCAGATAATCCCATTGGTCAGTGACGGGAAGACCCGCTTCCCTCCATGCGGTTATTCCTCCATCGAGGTTCAGTATGTTCTTGAATCCATGCTTCGCGAGAGTCTCGGCCGCGGTCGCGCTCCTTACGCCTCCTCTGCAGTAGACGGCCACCGGTCTGTCCTTGGAGAGCTCGTTTTCTGCGTTTTGAGCGAAGCCCTCATCCTTGACGTCGATGTTGGACGCTCCACTGATGTGCCACTCGTTCCATTCTTCAGGTGTCCTTACATCGACCAGCTGGACAAGGGTGTCTTGGGAGAAAGCGTCCCTGAACTCCAGAGGACTGAGGGTGGTGTATTTGTTGTCGCAAGAGGGGAGAAGGACCATCAGTACTGCTCCGCTCACTATGGAGACTATTCTGGTAAGATTCATTTTCATCGTATCTGATTTTTGCGAAAGTTACGATTTTCAGACTTATTAAAAAATTTTTCGTTAAAAAACCACATCCGATAGTATAACTAAAAAATTTTTACTTATATTTGCGGTGGAGTCATGCAGCAGGGGAGTGCACACTTTGCTGAAGGTTCCATTAACAAGCAAAACGGTATTGCCATGCGAAAACTTACCAAGAAAGAGAATTTCATCATGAACCTGTTCTGGGACCACGGGAAGATGTTCATCCGTGACCTCATTTCTCATTATGATGAACCGAAGCCGCATTTCAACACAGTCTCCACCCAGGTGAGGACTCTGGAAAAGGACGGTTTCGTGAGTTATGACCAGGTTTCCGGCAACCACCTTTATTATCCTTTGGTGACAAGGGAACAGTATGGTGACGGAAGCCTCAACGGCGTTGTGGCCTCGTACTTCAAGAACTCTTATCTTGATGTGGTGTCCAATCTTGTCCGGGACGAGAAAATCTCACTCGATGAACTCAAGTCCCTTATCGAGAAGATCGAGAAAGGCTCTGCGGAATAAAGAGAATCAGAAATGACGGCTTTCCTTGCATACAATCTGAAGGCTGCGGCGATTATCGTCGTACTCTTCATGTTTTACAGGCTGCTGCTTTCGAAAGAAACCCTTCATCGGCTGAACCGGGTGATACTCATGCTCATTCCGGTGATCGGATACGCCGTTCCCGCCGGTTGGATCACTCTCACTAAAAAGGTTATCCTTCCTCTTGGGATTGATTCTTCCGTGGCGGAGGCTCCTGTCGAGCCGATAGTGGTTGATTTGTCATCCTCTCACAGTCTTCTTCCCGTAATCCTCACCGGAGTGTATCTTGCCGGCGCCCTTGTCGTGGCGGTAAGGACCATACATTCCGTGCATTCCATCCGCTCTCTCATAAAGGAGGGGGAAGTGCATGAGTATTCTTCCGGGATCAGGATAGCGGTCGTTGACAAGGACATTACTCCGATGAGCTGGGGAAGGTACATCATCCTTTCAAAAGAGGATTATCAGTCGGAGACTTCATCTGAAGAAGAGAGCGGGATCCTCCTCCATGAGACCGCCCACGTACGGATGAACCATTCAGCCGATATCCTTTGCCTCAGTCCTTTCCTCTGTTTCCAGTGGTTCAATCCCGCTATCTGGATGCTCCGCTCCGATCTCAAGGAGGTACACGAATACCTCAGTGATGAGAAGGTCATCCTTTCCGGGATAGATCCCAGGCAATACCAGTTGATGCTAGTCAAAAAGGCGATGGCCAGCGTAGGATACACCCTGGCCAACAGTTTCAGTCACTCCTCACTTACAAAAAGAATTACGATGATGCTTAAGAAACGTTCCATAAACCGGAAAGTGTGGGCAAAGACGCTCGCTTTCCTTCCTGTCCTTACCATATGCCTCTTTTCCACCGCCAGGACAAGAAGCGTATATGTCTTGGGAGAAGACTCCTTCTCCTTCGATCCTGACACCACCAGGATCATTGTAAGACCCTCGACTGCAGACCTCGTCTATGTCTATGACGGGATTGAGATTTCTTCTGAAGTCTTCTCCATGATCAGTCCATCAGATATCAGCTCCATTGAGGTGTTCAAAGACTCTGAAGATTGCGAGAAGATCCTAGGCCGTCCTCTAGGCTCCAAGCAAGGACTTATTGTGCTTTTCTCAAAAGAGAACAAACCGCTCGACGCCCTGAAAAAGAAGATAGCTCAAGTCAGGGAGCAAAGCAAACAGAATCCTGACGCCAAATCGGTTTCAGTGTTCAGGGTGGATGACGGTACAGCCACGATCATCACAGAAAAAACCGAAAGAAATGACCAGGATGAAGGTGAGCTGGTGATGTTCCGTCCGGTGCCTTCAGTTGATGTCGTTATCATGATAAACGGGAAGGAGGAGTCCAAAGAGGTGATGGATAGCCTGGATCCTTCCACCATAGAATCAATCACAGTGATCAAGGACAAAACCGCAGCGGAGGCTGCCGCAGGACGTCCGCTGAAGGATAACGAGAGCGGTGCCGTTCTCATTACTTTGAAGAAAACTCCGGAAAAGCAAACTGAATAAGTACCGATATAGCAAAAGCGTATGATCCGGATGTCCCGGTGGGAGTTGTTCCCGCCGGGATTTTTACCTTTCTGGAGTATAGACTTGGGTTACTCCGGTGACAATGGCCTTTCCCTCTGTCACCAGGAAACGGACATCATGACCTTTGAATGTGAGAGCGTATTCCCGATGGGGATCATCATGGTAATGTGGCCTCGGGTCCTGTGAAAGGATTTCGGTGAGAGCTTCAGCTTCCTCACTTGTGAAAGTTCTCTTGAGGTGCAGGGGGAAATCCACTTCAAGTGACTTCCATTGCATGGCTGTGAATCCTTCCGAGGCGTCTTCGACCCGGTCGGCATACGGTATATAAGGCTTTATGTCATAGACAGGTGTACCGTCCATGAGATCACCTCCTCCCACTTTTATCGTGGGACCTTCCTTTCCCTCAAGGTCTATCCCCAGTATCTTAAGACATGACAATCCAAGGCGGTTCGGCCTGAAAGGTGATCTTGTCGCGAACACTCCCAGTCTTTCATTTCCACCGAGTCTCGGAGGTCGGACTGTAGCTTTGAAAGTCCCGTCCCCGGTGTCAGCTTTCGAGAATTCCCATATTACCCATATGTGCGAAAAGCCCTCCAGACCGCGGAGCGCGTCCGGGTTGGAATATGGCGGAAGAAGGATTATCTCCCCTTCAAGGGAAGGGGCGACTCCGCTCTGGCGGGGGAGTCCGAACTTCCCCGATACAGGGCAACGGTATATTGCGACGGGATTGATCTCCATGACGGTGAGGTGATTGTTCTCGGGACACAAAAATAACGATTGGAGATGAAATCTGCAATCGGAATTCCGGCCTTGCCGGAGGGAAAGTTTGGCTTAGTTCTTGTGGAATATTACGGGCAGGCCTCCAAGGAACCGTTAGGGTTCATAAAGGCAGCCGTTACACATTTTACGTATGTACAGAAAACCAGAGAACCTCTCCCGCTCAAAGGGACGTCATCATATATTTTTCCCTGCCGCCGTAGTCGCGGCCATACTCGTTTCAGTATCAATTCCTTCCTGTAATCTTTTCAACAGGAAACCCGCTGAGGAACCCGCTCCCGTCAATGATACGGTTTATCCTCTCGGATTCTGCACCGACTCGTTCGATCTTGTGGACGGGGTCGTCAAAAATGGGGACAATTTCACTTCCTTCATGATGCGCCTTGGCCTTTCCCAGGAGGACGCCATCGCTTTGGCGTCGGAGTGCGATACTGTATTCGATGTGAGGAAGATGAGAGCCGGCAACTCTTACCAGGCTTATTATGATGCTGACACTACGGAGTTCAGAAGACTCGCATACGTCGTATATGAGAACAGCAGGATAAAAAGGACCATCTTCAAGACGACTTCTCCGATGTCCGTATCAATCTACGAGAAGGAGGTGGAGACCTTGGACCGCTTCGCTGACGTCACCATAAACTCGTCACTTTGGAACGACATGAGGGCGGCGGGAGTATCTCCGCTCCTTATCATGAAGCTCTCCGAGATCTATGCCTGGACAGTTGACTTCTTCGCTCTTCAGAAGGGTGACCGTTTCAGAGTGATTTACGATGAGAACGTCTGCGAAGGGGAAACCATAGGGATAGATTCGGTGAGGTTCTGCCTTTTCGACCATGATGGCAAAGAGTTCGCCGCCGTGATGCTTTCCCAGAGGGACAGCGGAAACCTCTACTGGAACGAGAACGGAGAGAGTCTGCAGAAGGCATTCCTGAAGGCCCCTTTGAAGTTCACCAGGATAAGCTCCGGATTCTCGTACGCCAGAAGACACCCTGTATATGGAACGGTAAGACCGCATACTGCAATTGATTACGCGGCTCCTACCGGAACACCCGTCATGTCCATCGGTGACGGGACCGTCATCAGCGCAGGTTGGGCCGGAGGCGGCGGAAACACCGTAAAAATAAAGCACAACTCCATCTATACGACTTCCTACATGCACCTTTCTAAGTTCGCTCCCGGAATCAAAGCCGGAAAGAGAGTCTCCCAGGGTGAAGTCATCGGCTACGTGGGAATGACAGGAACGGCTACCGGACCTCATCTCGACTTCAGGGTGTATGAGAACGGAACAGCCATCAATCCTCTCACCCTTGAATCCCCGAACGCCGATCCGATAAAAGAGGAGTGGAAACCGGTGCTGGATTCCGTGTACGCCCTCTTCAGGAGCAGGGTGGATTCGCTGTCGGTGTCAGCAGCTGCAGCTGATACCTTGTCTACGGACATCTCCGGACTCCCCGAAGAGTAATCCCCGAAACAGATATGAACACCCCGAACACCGCTCCCGAAAAAATAGAGGAGCTCGTCCTTCGTCAGAGGGAATTCTTCTCCACCGGAAAGACCAAAGCCGTACCTTTCAGAAAGGAGATGCTTTCCCGTCTTCACTCTTCTCTTAAGAAGTGGGAGATACCGCTTTGTGAAGCTCTTCAGACTGATCTCCACAAGTGCTACGAGGAGGCATACATGACCGAGATAGGAATTCTCTATTCCGAACTATCCGAAGCGGAAAGGAAGGTGGGCAAGTGGGCACGCAGGAGAAGGACCTCCACTCCTATGACGGTTATGCCCTCCGGCAGCCATATAGTGAGGGAGCCTCTCGGATGCACTCTCATCGTCTCTCCATGGAACTATCCTGTACAACTGCTTCTCAATCCTCTCATCGGAGCGGTTTCAGCGGGCTGTACAGCGATCCTCAAGCCTTCACCATACGTTCCTCATGTCTCTTCGGCATTGGCCAGGATGATAGGGGAGACATTCCCCGAAGAGTATGTGGCAGTAGTTGAAGGGGACAGGAGTGTGAACGCGAAACTTTTCTCGACCCGTTTCGACCTGGTGTTCTTCACAGGGAGTCCCGCTTTGGCCAAAGTCCTAGCAAGCGCCCAGGCGCAGTACCTCACTCCTATGGTCCTGGAGCTAGGAGGAAAGAGCCCGTGCATAGTCGACAAGAACGCTGATGTGAAAACCGCAGCAAAAAGGATCGTCTGGGGCAAGTGCCTCAACTCCGGACAGACCTGTATAGCTCCCGACTACCTTTTCCTTCATGAGGACATGAAGGATGAGTTCGTCACTGAATTCAGCAAGGCCCTCTCAGGACTGTATCCCGAAGGTACTCAGACTTCACCTTATTACGTGCATATGGTAAGGGACAAGGCTTTCGAGAGGGTGGTCTCATACATGAAGGACGGGAAGATAATAGCAGGAGGACACTCGGATCCGGATACAAGATGGATAGAGCCTACTCTCCTGGATGATGTCAGCATTGATTCCCCTGTAATGACGGAGGAGATATTCGGTCCGGTGTTTCCGGTCCTCACTTTCAGGGATATCAAGGAAGTGGAGGACTTCGTGAACGGGAGGGAGAAGCCTCTGGCGCTGTATTATTTCGGAAAGGAAAAGGACGGATGGGACCTTGTCGGGAAGACTTCCTCGGGAGGAGCCTGCATCAACGACACGATAATGCACGTCGCCAACTCTTCCCTTCCTTTCGGCGGAGTGGGGAACTCCGGAATGGGGAACTACCATTCCGAGCGCAGTTTTCTCGCCTTCACTCATGAAAGGTCGGTACTCTCAACACCCGTCTGGCCGGATCTTCCTTTCAGGTACATGCCGTACAGGCTTTTCTCCATCGTGAAGAAACTTCTGCGCTAGAATTTCTTAAGGCGGAAGACGTACAGTCTCCGGAGGGCGGGAGAGCCTTTCGGAGATTTTTGCATTATCACAGACATATTTTCCCAGAATTGACCGGAATGTAGTATATTTGCAGGAAATTATTGTCCGAATGACACTTCTTCTTGTATTCCTTTTGGGCGCGATGCTCATTTCGTTCCTCTGTTCCATATTGGAGGCGACGCTTATGAGTACACCCATCTCGTACATAACAATGCGCGAGGAGGAGAACTACCGCCCGGCCACCTTGATGAAGGAGTACAAGACCAATTCTTCCCGTCCTCTTGCCGCCATCCTTTCGCTCAACACCATCGCCAACACCATCGGCGCCGCAGGCGTAGGACAGCAGGCAAACATCCTTTTCGGTTCCCACTGGTTCGGTCTGGTAAGTGCGCTTACGACCATCCTCATCCTCGTTTTCGCTGAGATCATACCCAAGACCATAGGCACGAACTATTGGAAGAGGCTGATGGGATTCGCGGCGAAGACGATAAGGCTCCTCATTTTCTGTCTCTATCCGATCGTGGTCTGTGTGGAGTGGATCCAGAAGATAGTATCCACCGAAGACGCTGACGCCACCGTCTCCAAGGAAGAGGTCGGAGCGCTCGCTGATGTAGCGGAAGAGTCCGGTGAACTTGATGAGGACGAGAATGAGGTCATCCAGAACATCATAAGCCTGGATGAGATGACAGTGACCGATGTGATGACCCCCAGGGTCGTCGCCGCCACTGCTCCTGAGTCCATGACTCTCAGAAAGTTCTACAAGGATCCAAGGTATCTCCACCATAGCCGTATTCCGGTATGGCAGGACAATGACGACTACATCACGGGTTACATCCTCCGTCTTGAAGCCCTCCAGCTTCTTGCCGAGGACAAGTTCGACATCCGCCTTGGTGACATAAGGCGCGATATCGCTTCTTTCCCTGAAGATACACCTCTTGACAAAGTGTGGGACGAGATGCTCACCAAGGACGAGCAGATAAGCATCGTAATCGATGACTACGGTTCATTCCAGGGCATAGTCACACTTGAGGACGTCATCGAGACCATCCTCGGTGATGAGATCGTCGACGAACGGGACGAAGTCCGTGACATGCAGCAGCTGGCTATCGACAAGTGGAAAAAGCGCCTTGGCCAGAGGGCAAAGAAGCCCGCTGCAGTCCCTGAGCCGGTTCCAGTTGATAAGGACTGACATCCGCTCTTCCAGATTGATTCGCATTGATGGCCGGACTCTCCGGTCATTATTTGTTTTGTGCAGATGCCTTCAGAATACCAACAAATGGCGATTGCCGTTTTTTCTTTATGTGCGTTCCTTTGCAGTAGGGAAATCAACATCAAGAAACAATAAATGAAAAGAATTCTTATCATCGTGGCAGCTATTGCCATCAGCCTTTCAGCAAGCGCTAAAGTAGTTGAAAAGACTTTCACAGTCCGTGGACACTGCGGAATGTGCAAGAGCAACATCGAGAAGGTGTCAAAGGGATTCGAGGGGGTGCAGTCAGCTGAATATGACCTTCAGGGACAGACCCTCAAACTTGTCTTCGACAAGAAGAAAGTCAATGTGAAGGACGTCCAGAAGGCAATTGCGGAAATAGGATATGACGCCGGAAAGGTGAAGGCGAGCGATGAAGCCTACAATAAGCTTCCCGGTTGCTGCCGCTACCGTGAGATAGAAGGCGTAAGCGACCACCATATGGACGGCAGCGGACATGATCACCATCATGCCGAATAGGCAAGTCAATGTTTAGTGTATCGGTGTGCTGAAAACGGGGCCGGGGGATGATCCTTCCGGTCCTTCTTTTTTCTAGAACTTGAACTCCATTCCGAGGTTCACCACGAAGCAGTTCGGGGACTTCTGCCTTTCTCCGTCAACTTCGATGTAGCGGTGGGTCATCCTCCAGAAAGTGTCCACACGGAAGAGCCTCAGGATGTTGGATATTCCTACTCCCATCTCTACGTAAGGCTTTTCAAGCGAGGACATCCCTTTGGGGAAGAGCAGGGCCGCGTTCTGGGAATGGGGATTGCCCACTATCCCGTTGTTCCTGTCGGAGAGTGTGCCGTATGCGGCTTTGAATGTGGCCACTTCACGTAGATTCAAACGCCTCAACAGAGGCACTTTCCCGAGGAAGAACCCTCCGAAATTGTGCTCGACCGTGAACGTCGCCCATGTGTCTGAGGCGAACTCGTAGAACTCCATGCATGCGAAAGCGCCCTTGTCCAGGAAGTATGTTCCGTTGCCTTCATGGAGCTTCAGGAAAGGATAGGGGACAGTCCCGTAGATCTTCCCTGCATTGAAGTGGATCAGCGAATAACCTGCCGGAGGCATGGCAAGACGCCAGTCCAGAGTGAATTCTCCCCTTATGAAACTGTAGTCGTTGTGGGCTATCCCTTTCGGGGAACCCATTATGTCGAATGATATGTAAGGGTACTTGGTATGCACATAGGACTTTTCGAAGACTCCTCTAGTCACAGTCTCCTCCCATGAGAATCTCGCCCTGTATCTCAATATCGTCGCAGCGACGCTCTGGACAAGTTCGCCGTCAGGCCTTATCATAGGGACGTAATCGTTCGAGTAGACCCTTCTGGCTTCAATCCCAACGGTGTTGTTGAACCCTGGACTCCATTCGTGGTCATATACCAGGCTGAACTCTCTTACGGGACTTCTTCTCTGTCCTCCTCCCTTGGCAAGCATGGAGGACATGATGTTGCTTTCGCTGAATGCGTTCGAACTCCGCCCCAACTGGACGAGATCCCTTTTGACGTTGACGGTGAGCTTCCTCCAGGGTTGGGTGTTGAACATGTACTCGAACTTGGCTCCTCCCTTGACACCCTTGTCCTTGAATCCGTATGCGACATATCCTCCGATCCTGAATTTCCGGCTCATTTCTTTGGATGTGCGCATTCCGAAATACAGCCTCGGGCCTTCGATTTCATTGAAACTGAAGATGTTCGCTACAGGACCGTATCCGAACTTTCCGATGTCGTAGTATCCTCCGACAAGTGTCGCGGCAAGGGAGTAGATGTCCCTGTATATGGGGACGTTCTTGATGGAATCCACCATGTGGTAGATGTTCTGCTCCCTGCTTGAAAGCTGATACGGCCTTGCTCCCTGCCAGTAATCTTCACTCTTCCCTCCGGCGTCCTTCCTCACCATGACGTTGTTCCCGGCATCGGCGATCTCTTTCCTCATGACCTTTGTGAAGTCAGGGTTGGAGTAGTGCATCTGGCGGTTGCCGATGATGGTGATTATCGTAGTTGAGTCGCTCAGGATGGGGGAGAAGTCGACGTACATCCTGTCGTCACCCCAGAACCATGTCGAATCGCCCACGAACTGGTGTTCCTGGTCCACCACCAGGTCCCTTATCCAGTTCACGTTGGAACCCTTGGTGAGCTTGACGTGGATTTCTCTCAGGGCGAAGTCGGTGGAATCGATGCTCATCTCTCCGTCCCAGACCGGTGAAGACACCATCTTCTTGGGATGAAACCTTATCTTCCAGGTCTTCCTGCCGTCTATGTTGAGCGAATCGATGAGATAGTAATTGTAGTACAGTTCACCGTTGGAAGATATCGGGGAAGGGATTTCGACATTGAAAGCGTTTATGAAGTTCCGGTAGAAGTTGGTTTTAAGGTGCAGGCTTCCGGTGAACTGCGACAGGAAGTTCTCGTCGTTGATTCCGGAGATACGGCTGGCCTCGATCACTTCCTTGTCAATGACCGGGTCATTGCTGTGGTAGCGCTTCGCCACAGTCTCCGAAATCATTATAGGAAGGAACGCCTGCCCGGATACCACGGAAGTGTCCATATAGTCGAACACGAATCCGAAGTTCTTTCTTATCAGGCGGTTGCGGAGATTCTCGTCGGCGTTGGTGAGGTCGATCTCCATCTTGTTGTATACGTCACACTGCCAAGCTTCCTTCCTTTCCGGGTCGTTGATTTTCCGGCGCTCGTCGATTTGGGAGAGGATCCACCTCATGTACCTGTTGTCAGGTTTGACGAGAGCGGCTTCGAGATGGTTGGTCGACAGCTCGAGGGTGAAGTTCACTTCCTGGAAAGCATGGGCCTTTACGATCTTTTCCTGTGGATTGTATCCAAGTATCTCAGCTCTCAGGACGGTCATTGAGGTGTCCCTGGTCTCAAGAGTGTACCGGCCGTCCATGTCGGTGGAAACGCCCGTGGTCGTTCCTTTGAAGAACACTGCGGCAAAGGGTATACCTTCCCCTGAAGAGTCCGTGACTCTTCCCCTGACCCTCGTAGACTGCGAGAATGATACGAGAGGCTGCATCATGGCCAGAACGGTGGCCACGATGAAGGAAATGTATCTGCCCTTGGATTTCGCCATTGATGAACAGTTTTTCCCTGTTAAGCGTCCTTGAAAGGATCTGACATTCGCATAAGGACCTTGAAGTTCCCCGAACCCGCCCTCATCCGATGGGTCGGCACATGGTAGTGCCATTGGACTTGCTCCAAGATGCTTTCCGCCTGAGGCGGTATGAAATGTGCGCTTGTGCCCGGTGCTGGCAGTGCCTTGTGAGGGATACCCGTGCCAGTTGGGTACATCGTCCCGGAAATTTTTACATCCCTTCCGGGAGGGATGGTGCCGCCACCCAGGGGACTACACGCTTCTTTGGTCCTTCTATTCTTCTACAAGGTCGATAGTCCAGTTGAGGCCCTGGATCTTCGTGTCCAGAGACCTCAGTTCCGAGGAGAGTACGTCAGTCTCACGGTTGAGACTTCCGAGATCCATGGTCCTTACGAACTTGATTTCGCTTCTGGAGTACCTGTTAGACCCTTCTGAGAGACTTGATGCTATATCCCTCAAGGTTTTCACTTTGAGTGTAAGGGCGTCCCTTTTGGCTATAAGTGAAGTGAGGTTTTCACCATCGGGTCCCTTGGCCAGGAAATTGGTCCTGTTGATTGCATATACCAGGCGGGAGAATCTCTCCAGACAGGAGTCCAGTTCTGCACGAAGTACCTTGGGGTCTTCAGCGGGAGTGTCGCCCTCCTGAACCCATGCGCAGTCCTTGAGCCTGGATTTGAGCTGCTGGATCCTCTTCTGCAGGTCCGCCCTTTGGCTGAGCGCTTCTGAAAGTTTCATACGAATATGGAATTAATGTGTGTTCCGCTTTGCGGAAAGCAATAGACAAAAATAATTGTTTTTGGCGGTTTATGTCTATATTTGAGCATGTGAAAGATCATTTTTAGGTGCAAGAAGTCAAAGAATGCCATTCGTTATAGAAGTTTGTTCCGTCCACGAAGAAGCCTGAAGACGTTTGCTGACTTCTTGATGATCGACTTTTATGGAAAGATTCTGACATGGACAAACAATTGCTCGGACAATCACTTTTCAGGATCATCCTCGGACTTTTCGTCATCGGGATCCTGCTCTTCCTTCCTGCAGGCACTTTCAGATATTGGCAGGGATGGCTGCTTATCTGTATCCTTTTCGTCCCTATGACGATCGCCGGATTATTGCTGTTTGTGAAGAATCCTGAACTTCTCCGCAAGAGGATAAACGCCAAGGAGAAGGAGGCGGAGCAGAAGACGGTCGTATCCATAAGCGGGTTCCTGTTCATCGCCGCTTTCATAGTTGCGGGACTCGACAGACGTTTCGGTTGGTTAATGCTGCCTGATTGGGCGGTCTGGGTGTCAGCGGCAGTGTTCCTGGCTTCCTATATTCTCTATGCTGAAGTTCTGCGTGAGAACACCTATCTCTCAAGGATTATCGAAGTCCAGGAAGGACAGAAGGTGATCGATACTGGCCTTTACGGCATAGTCCGTCACCCTATGTATTCGGCTACGACGATTCTTTTCCTCACCATGCCTCTGGTGCTGGGATCCCCCATGTCTTTTCTCATAATGCTGGGATACATCCCTGTCATCGTGAAGCGTATCAGGAACGAAGAAGCCGTGCTGGAGGAAGGATTGGAAGGATACCGGGAATACAAGCAGCGTGTGAAATACAGGCTCATTCCCTTTGTATGGTAATACAGCTTGGATGTAAAAAGCAGCAGGCCGGATGACTTGAAGTCACTCGGCCTGTCGCTGTAAATGAAATGCCTGTCTAGGGCTTCTTCCTGATTCCCAGCACTGCCCATCTTATGAGGGGGATGCGTCTGAGAACTTCGTAGATGAGTGGGGATAGGGTGAACACCGCTATGGCCAGAATGATATACATCGACCATGACGGCAATTGGGTGTGCAATTTCAGCATGCTGCCGATGCTGGCGACGACAAGATAATGCACTATGTAAAGGCCGAAGCTGGAACGGGTCATGTATCCGGCAAAGGCGTCAGTCCTGTCGAACTTCGCGTTGAACCATCCCATCATCCCCAGACACATAAGCCAGCAGTAGATGCAAGTGAGGGGACTGCCTAGATACTGTGGGGAAGTGTTATCCTGTCCGAAGGTGGTCGCTGTCAATATGCAGCCTGAGACAACAGCGCATGCCATAATCGGAATCCATGCCTTCTTCACTTTCTCCTGGACTTCTTCGTGCGAGAACACGAAATACCCCAACAGGAAGGGGATGAGATAGTAAACCGGCTTGTAGAGATTCAGAAGTCCGTCGAGACCGCCCGTTTTCGGATTCGGGACCATTGTCTTCTCTCCAATCCAAAGCAGTATAACGAAAAGGATGACAGGTATGATTCCCGCCTTGCCGCACCAGTTCCAGAGCCTGTCTTTTTTGTCCAAGGAGCGGAGAAGCAGAAGGACTAGGCTCAGAAGCCACAGGACCTGGATGAACCATAACGGGCCAGTTCCGCTTATCGCCCACATGAAGTATTTGGCGACAGGGTTCATGCCTTCCAGCATTCCTTGCCGAGAGGCGACCAGGGTATTGAAATATCCAACCATCCAGTGGAAGACAAAAAGACCGATGGTGCCGGGCACCAACAGTTTGCGTGTACGTGACCTGAACCACTCTTTGGCGGGATATTTCTCCAGCGCATAACGGGCGCTTATTCCGGCGAGAAGGAAAAGAAGCGTCATGAACCATGGGTACAGTATGTACATCACCACATCCTGGTATTGTTTCCCTTCTCCGAACCCTCCTATTCCTCCGAACACTCCCTTATTGTTGTAGAAGTATATGACATGGTATAGCAGCACAAGCAGCACTGTCACCCATCGGAGGTTGTCCATCCAGTGTTTTCTCATTTTGTGAGGCCCCCCATCGCCTGGTCGATTATGCTCTGGAAAACATCCGTTTTAAGCATGGCGATGCCTTTCTGGTCTCCCAGCATCATCAGCGTGTCACCCGGCTTGATGCCGTATATGGTGCGGGCTTCTTTGGGGATCACTATCTGTCCTTTGTCTCCGACTTTGACTACTCCGAAGATGTATTTTCCTTCTTTCTCTTCCATAATTTGTGGGATTAGTTAGAATTTTCCCACAAATATAACAATTCGGAATACGAAACAAAAAATCCGGAGTGCTTTTCTCCGGATAAAGTTTAGTATGTGCTCGGGGACTTGTGACCCGTTTACGGCTTAGAGGTTCTTGAAGAATCCGACCACTTTGCTCACCACTTCTTTTTTCCTTTTGCTTATCAGATGGTTCTCTCCGTCAACTACCGTCAGTGTGGCACCATCACCGTATGTCTCCTTGTAACGTTCACTGCACCACATGGGGACTATCTTGTCCTTGTTGCCATGGAGTATGAGCACTTCACCGTCGAATGCTGAAGCGGTGCCGTAGATGTCCAGTTGCTGGGTGGTGAGCAGGTACTCCCGGCCGAGTTTCATGATTCCCCAGCAGCGGATGAACTCCGGCGGATCTTCGGGGTCGAATCTGGCGTTGAAGAATTTGCCGCCCTGGCATGCTTCTTTGATGACTGCACCCGGAGCGATGAGGACCATGCTTTTGGGGCCTTCCCCTTCACTTGCCAGCATCCCTGCGGTCATTGAGGCGATCACTCCGCCTTGTGAGTGACCGAGGAAGCCGATTTCAGTCACGTATGGAAGACTCTTCACATATTCGTATATGGCTATTGCGTCAGCGATCTCCTTTTCTATTGTCATGTCCCTCATCCTTCCTTGGCTCTTGCCGTGACCGTCGAAATCGAACCGGACGGATGCGATTCCTTCCTTTGCAAGACCTTTGGCCAATGCCGGCATAGGGTTGTAGTCCTTGCTGGAGAAGATTCCGTGCATGAGAATGACCATTGGACAATGGCCGGTCCGGGGGTCGAAGCCTTCGGGAAGGGAGATTTTCATGGACAACCCTCCTTGAGGTCCTCGGACCACATAGTCCCGCGCTGGCAATGAGAGGATAGCGAGGGCGCTTATCAGGATGATTGTGATGATTCTTTTCATGTCGCTGATTCATTGAGTCCGTGGCTCAAATATAGCAGTTTTCAGCAGAATGCGGAAAGAGGTAAAGATATATCGCCAAGTAGTCCATAAAATATTTAAATTTGTATTTGTATCTGTTTGAAAAATAAGAGCGAATGAAAACTAAGCGATTGCTCACGTTCATCCTTTTTGCGTTCCTGCCGATGATGGCTGTAGGGCTTTTCCTGCATCTTTCGGGCGGGACGGCTGACGCGACTTCCACGGACATTTCAGCTGCGATTACCGGTTTTGTCTTCAGTGCGGGGGCGATGCTCATTCCTTTGCTGGCGGTTGTGTTCACACAGTTGATATTCAAGGATCCGGTATTGAAAGGACTCGGCATCTCTTTCAAAATCAACCGCTGGTGGTGGATAGGCCTTCTTCTGATGCCCTTGATGGCTCTTGCTGTACTGGGAGTATCACTCCTTATGCCGGGCACACATTGGACTGAGGAGAGTGAAGCTGTTCAGACGGCTCTTTCGCAGATGCCTTCCGGCTTGGGCGTTTGGGGCCTGATAGCCATTTCCCTTGTGAGCGGACTTCTCTCCGGAGTCACATTGAACGCCGTCTTCGCTTTCGGAGAAGAGATAGCATGGAGGGGATTCCTGGTGAAGGAGTTCGAGGGAAAGAAATTCCTGACTGTGTCAGCAATCATAGGCGTGATCTGGGGATTGTGGCATTTCCCGCTGATACTGAACGGGCATAACTATCCTGACCATCCGGTTGCAGGCGTATTCATGATGGTCCTCATGTGTATGGCGATCACTCCCATGTTCCTTTATTTCCGTCAGAAAGGCGGATCCGTGATAGTTCCTGCAATAATGCATGGTACATTCAACGCGGTAATCGGCATAAGCAACATGTTCGTAACTCCTCAGAATGACCTTCTGGTGGGAGGCCCCGGACTTGCTGGGCTCATTGTGCTGATTGCTGTCGATGTCATGCTGTTCCTGTACGACAGTTTCGTGACCGGGGAAAAGCTTTTCCTTAAAGAGATCAAGGCTTAGTGGATATTGCTCATCATCATATCGGGAAAGGTCAAGGAGAACCGCTCATCCTTCTTCATGGTAACGGAGGCAGCACGGAGTATTTCCGTGGCCAGATTGATGAGTTCTCCAGGCATTACCATGTCTATGCGTTGGATACCAGGGGGCATGGGAAGACCCCGAGAGGTGATGCCCCTTTCACAATTGAGCAGTTCGCTGACGACTTGCTTTCTTTCATGGATTCCCATCAGATAGGGAAGGCTCATATCCTCGGTTTTTCGGACGGAGGGAACATCGCTATGGCTTTCGCCCTTAAATATCCCGACCGGGTGGACAAGCTGATACTGAACGGTGCGAACCTGAACCCCAAGGGAGTGAAACGGTCTGTACAGATTCCCATAGAAATCGGTTACCGTATCGCGAAGTTCTTCTCCAGGAAAAGCTCTTCGGCCCGTCTCAACGCGGAAATGTTGGGACTTATGGTCAACTGTCCGGACCTTAAGCAGGATGAACTTTCACGGATCAAAGCTCCGACCCTGGTCATTGCAGGTACTCATGACATTATAAAAGAAGACCACACGCGCCTTATCGCCGGAAACATTCCGGATTCAAGGCTGGTTTTTATAGAGGGCGGACATTTCATTGCGGAAAAATCCCCTGAAGAATTCAACCGAGCGGTGTTGGATTTCCTGAAAAGAACGAATGACTCTGAAAAGATATGAATCGGATGATAGCATGCTGCGGCATAGATTGCAGCACCTGTGAGGCAAGGATCGCCACTCAGAAGAATGATGATGCGATGAGGGCCGAAGTCGCCCGAAGGTGGTGTGAAATGAATCACACTGACCAGATTACGCCCCAGTCCATCAACTGCGACGGCTGCCGCGCTGACGGAATCAAGTTCTATTTCTGCAGCCACCTCTGCGAAATCCGACGCTGCGTCCAGGAGAAGGGCTTTGAGACTTGCGGCGACTGCCCGGAAAAGGAATCCTGCCCCAAGGTCGGAGCCATATGGCAGTACAATCCTGACGCGAAGAAGAATCTGGAATAATCCCTAACCTGTCTGATTATGGCTTGCAACGATGATTTTGTGCAGTATGTGATTGACCAGTGCTCCGGCGCAGGTGAGATCTCCGTCAAGAAGATGATGGGGGACTACTGCATTTATTGTGACGGAATCCTTTTCGGTACCGTGTGCGACAATAACCTTTATGTCAAAGTGACTGAAGCAGGGAAAGCGATACTGGATAATCCGGTTCTGCGTCCTCCATATGAAGGTGCCAAGGATTACTTGTACATCTCTGACGTGGACGACAGTGACACCTTGACTTCTCTGATAAAAACCACTCTCACAGCTCTCCCCAAGCCCAAGGCAAAGAAAAACCCCATGAGGTGAATCACGGGGTCATCAGTCTGTAAGAAGGGAAAGCATTTCTGAAACCAGAGCCTTGGGTACATCGAACCTCGGGTCGGCTTCAGCGTGTTCTGACCGGATGCTTTCCAGGAAATGCGGCATCTCGCTGATGTAGACGGCTTTCATCCTGTGGCTCATCCCTGTCCCGAATCCTGAAGAATATTTCACGTTCGCCAGACGGTCGCACGCCTTCACCAGCGGAGCGTAAGGGGTCTCTCGTATGAGGGAATAGTACCTTTCATCGGCCCTTTCGGCCCTTGTGCGCCCCTTTTCGTTCGTTAGGGCGTAGGAAATCTCAGCCCCAAGATGGGCCTTTTCGTTGTCGAAGAAGGTGCCGGCCACCCTCAGAACGTCGGAGTATGTGAGCCTTGCGTCCTCGATGGCGTCATGGTAATATGCGCCGAAAAGCACCGGAAGCATGTCATCCTTGTCCTGACAGACTTCCGGAATGTACTTTTTCACAGCGTCCGCTACCATATCGAGATGGAATCCGTACGGATGTATGTCACCGTACTTCTGGTTCACGCTCTCGTGTATGTCGTAAGCGGATTGCCTGATCCTTTCAAGTACGCCCGCGCCGCTCTCCATGCTTCGGAGGAATTCTTCAGTCGTCATATCTTTATCTTTCCCTTTGTGGGGAGACTGCAAAGATAGGGATTCGCTTTCCGAGGTGCAATACCGCCGGACCTATTTGTGACGTGTCAGTAACTCCTTTTCGAGGTCTTCTATGGAAAGCCCCTGGCTTGTCAGCAGCACCAGGAGATGGTAGATGAGGTCCGAAGCCTCATAGACGAGCCTCTCCTTGTCTCCCTTCATCGCTTCGATGACGGTCTCGACAGCTTCCTCTCCGACTTTCTGGGCCATCCTGGGAGTGCCCTTCCGGAACAGGGAAGTGGTGTATGAACCTTCAGGCATCTGTTCGTACCTGCCCTTTATCACTTTCTCGAGTTCCCTTATGAAACCCCTGTGCTCGGGGACGTCTTCTCCCCAGCATGTGGTCGTTCCCTTGTGACAGGCCGGTCCTGTGGGGGAAGCCATCACAAGGAGGGTGTCGCAGTCACAGTCGGCGCTGACGCTCTCGAAGAAAAGGAAGTTCCCGGAAGTCTCGCCCTTGGTCCAGAGGCACTGCCTGCTCCTGCTCCAGAAGGTGACTTTGCCGCTCTCCAGAGTGGTCTTGAATGCTTCCTCGTTCATGTATCCCATCATCAGGACTTTCAGTGAAGTTGAGTCCTGGACAATCGCCGGAACGAGTCCGTCAGCGTTTGTTTTGATTTCGTTGAAATCCTTTATCTGCATATCGTTGTATATTTTTGTTTCAAGTTGAACTATAGTATATCCGCTTTATGGAGAACTTATATCCTTACGCAGATCCCTTTTTCCCTGAGCTCCTTCTTCAGGTCCGGGATCGTTATCTCTCCGAAGTGGAATATGCTTGCCGCGAGAGCCGCGTCAGCATGCCCGGGGGAGAGGACTTCCGCTATATGGGTGGAGTTCCCGGCGCCGCCCGAGGCAATGACCGGAATGGAGAGTTCTGAGTTGAACCTGGCGTACACGTCCAGCGGATAGCCTTTCTTCATCCCGTCATGGTCCATCGAGGTGAAGAGGATTTCTCCGGCGCCCCTTTCCTGCACTTCTTTCGCCCAGCCGAACAGTTCGATGTCCGTCATCCTGGATCCTCCGTGCGTTGAGAGCCTCCAACTGTCTCCCACCTTCCTCGCGTCAATTGCCACGACCACGAACTGGCTTCCGTATGATGAGGCGATCCTGGAAATCAGCGAAGGGTCCGCCACGGCTGCACTGTTGATGCTTATCTTGTCGGCTCCTGCGTCAAGTAGCCTCGCCGCATCGTCGTATGAAGAGATCCCTCCTCCCACGGTGAAGGGGATGTTGATCTCTTCTGATATCCTTCCCACAAGTTCAAGGAAGGTCTTCCGCCCTTCACGGGAAGCGCTTATGTCCAGGTACACCAGCTCGTCTGCACCTTGGTCGGAGTAGGCTTTGCCCATCTCGACAGGGTCTCCTACTTTCCTCAGGTTCACGAAGTTGATGCCTTTGACCGTCTGGCCTTCCTTTACGTCAAGGCAGGGTATTATCCTTTTCGCGAGCATCTTCAGTCCTCCTTCTCTTCTTTCCGGGAACACAGCTCTGAGAGCCTTTCCATCGATATCCGGCCTTCGTATATCGCCTTTCCTACTATGACGCTTTTGAGTCCCGCCTTCTCAAGTTCCAGTATGTCCTTGTCGGAGGAGATGCCTCCGCTGACGGATATCTCCCTGTCGGGATACTTCTTCTGGAGGGAGGAATAGTACTCCACGTCGACGCCTCCCAGCATTCCGTCCCTTGAAATGTCCGTGCAAAGGACCTTTCCTATTTCCTTGAAAGAGTCGATCAGGTCTTCAGGGGCGAATCCCGAGGACTTCATCCATCCGTGTGTGGCGACTTTCCCTTTCGAGAAGTCCACTCCGAGGATGAGCCTTGAGTGTCCGACTATTCCTGCCCATTTGTGGACGAGGGCGGGGTCGGTGACGGCGGTGCTGCCGATTATCGCCCAGCTCGCTCCCATCGCTATCACTTTCTCCAAGGAGGCGGTTGAACGTATTCCTCCGCCGTATTCCACCTTGAGAGGGGTCCGTGATATGATCTGGCTGAGGACGGAAAGGTTCACGGGAGAGCCGTTCTTCGCTCCGTCAAGGTCCACAAGATGAAGACGTTCCACTCCGCACTTCGCGTACTCCAGTGCCATCTCAAGCGGGGAAGCGTCATACTGTTTGCCTTTGAGGTAGTTTCCTTGAGTGAGGCGGACGCATCTTCCGCCTATCATGTCTATCGCCGGTATTATCTGTATCATCGTCAGTATATGTTGGTAGTTACATGGAAAGGAAGTTCCTGAGCATAAGTTCTCCTATCGGTCCGCTTTTCTCGGGGTGGAACTGGCAGCCCAGGAAATTGTCCTTCTGCAGTACCGCGCTGAAAAAGTGGCCGCCGTATGAGGTCACTGCGCAGGTGCTCTGCGAAAGTGTGGCTGCGTATGAATGCACATAGTAGACGTAGGCTCCGTCCGGAATGCCTTTGAGAAGGGGAGAGCCCCATTCTCCAGTGTATGGAGAGATGGAGTTCCATCCCATGTGGGGGATCTTCATGGTCTCTTCGCTCGGTTCCGAAGGAAGGTCGGTTATCCTTTTCACCACGGATGGGAATATCCCCATGCATTGCGCATTCCCTTCGTCAGAGGAAATGCACATCAGCTGGAGGCCTATGCAGATTCCGAGGACGGGGACGGAGAGGGTCGGGATGAAAGTGTCCAGGCCCCTTTCCGACAATTTCCCCATGGCGGTGGACGCTTCACCCACTCCCGGGAGGATCACCCGGTCGCAGGATGACAGCACTTCAGGAAGGGCCGATATGACCGGGTCTCCTCCGGCGTTCCTTACGGCATTCACTACGGAACGGAGGTTGCCGGCGTCATAGTCCACTATTCCTACTTTATTGGTCAGCATTTGTTTGCGTGTTTTATATTACACCTTTGCTTGAAGGCATCTCGAAGGGAGAAGGAGTCCTTGTTATTGCCATTCTGAGGGCTCTCGCGAAGGCTTTGAAAACCCCTTCCGCCTTGTGGTGGTCGTTCTCTCCTGTGGCCTTTATGTGGAGGTTGCACTTCAGTTCATGGCAGAGGCTCTTGAAAAAGTGCTCCATCATGTCAGTAGGTACGTCCCCGACGTATTCCCTTTTGAATTCCACCTCCCAGCGGAAGTCAATCCTTCCTCCGAGATCCAGAAGGACAGCGGCGTCGCACTCGTCCATCGGCAGGCAGAAGCCGTATCTTCCGATGCCGGCTTTGCTTCCCAGGGCCTGACGGATGGCGTCTCCAAGGGCTATGCCCACATCCTCGATGGTGTGGTGCTCGTCTATCTCGAGGTCACCCTTGGCGGAGATGTCCAGTGTGAAACCTCCGTGACGGCCTATCTGGCTCAGCATGTGGTCGAAGAACCCCAGTCCCGTGGAGACCTTTCCTCCTGCCGCCCCGTCGAGGTCTATCTTCACCGTGATGTCGGTCTCGGAAGTCTTCCTTGAAAGGGTGACCCTCCTGTTGTCCTCGGGTGAAGGGGATTTCTTGGGAAGTGCGACAGGACCTTCATTCCCGTATGAAGAAAGGGCGGCAAGCAGTTCCTCATTCTGGTAGGGGGTTCCCACCGTGATCCTCAGGCATCCTTCGCAAAGAGCCTGGGTTGTCCTGTTTCTCACTATAATGCCCTTGGATATCAAGTAGTCATACAGGGCGTTGGCATCGGGAGTCTTCACCAGAAGGAAGTTGGCTTCGCTGGGGTATATCTCCTTTATGAAACCGAAGCGCTCCATTTCCTTTCTCAGCATCTCCCTTTCCGAGAGTATCTCCTCGACATGTTTTCCCTTGAGAACGGGGTCAAGCCACTGGAGGGCGATGTTCTGAGAAAGGACGCTGAGGTTGTAGGGGTATTTCACCATGTCGAAAAGGGAGATTATCCTTTCCGAAGCGAAGGCGAGGCCCATTCTCGCTCCAGCCATTCCCCATGCTTTCGAGAGGGTCTGGAGTACGATGAGGTTGGGGAAGCCGTCAAGTTCCGTCAGCATGGTGCCTTCTGAAGAGAAGTCGACATAGGCTTCGTCCAGAACCACTATCCCGTCGAACCTCCGGCAGATGTCCTCTATCTGGCTCTTGGGGAGCGCATTGCCCGTGGGGTTGTTGGGGGAACACAGGAAAAGAAGCTTTGTGGAAGGGTCAGCGGCGGAAAGGATCTTTTCCGTATCCAGTGAGAAATCCTCCTCCAGAAGCACCCTTGTCATCGCGATGTCGTTGGTCGCAGCGGCAACGGTGTACATACCGTAGCTTGGCCACATCGAGACGGCCTTGTCGACCCCGGGACGGCAGAATACACGGAAGCACAGGTCTATCGCCTCGTCGCTGCCGTTGCCCATGAAGATCTTCGAAGGGGAGATCCCCTTTATCTGTCCGATCCTTTCCTTGAGCTCCTTCTGGCGGGGGTCAGGATAGCGGTTGAGGCCGTTGCTGTAAGGGCTCTCATTGGCGTCCAGGAACACTCCCAGATCGGTTCCGGAGTATTCGTCGCGTGCTGTCGAATAAGGTGCGAGAGAGAGGATGTTGGGCCTTACGAACCTGTCGATATTCATATGGATGTATTTTACTGGTTTCTGTTTGTTTGAGTGTCGTTGTCTTTACTGCTGCTGTAAGGATGAAGGAATGCTTCCCATCCTCACTTTGACTGCCGCCGCATGAGCGTCAAGGCCTTCAGCCTCGGCCATTTTCACGATAGTGTCGGAGAGTCCCATAAGACCTCCGGGAGTGAGTTCCTGGACGGTGAACTTCCTCATGAAGCTTTCCGTGCAGACTCCTCCGAATGACCTTGCCCAACCGCTGGTGGGGAGTGTGTGGTTGGTGCCAGAGGCGTAGTCTCCCGCGCTTTCAGGGGAGTAGTTCCCGATGAATACGCTTCCTGCCGAAGTCACTTTAGTGAGCATCTCCCTTGGGTTCTCCACAGAGAGGATGAGGTGCTCGGGGGCGTAGCAGTCGGCGAGTTCCGACATCCTTTCCCTGGAGTCCGGTCCGTCGAAGACGACGATCCTGCTCTTGGAGAGGGAACCTTCAATGGCCTGGCTCCTTGGAAGGACCATCTTGATGACGGAGATGCAGTCCATCACTTCCGCCGCGAATTTCTCGCTGTCGCAGCAAAGGATCACCTGGCTGTCTGCCCCGTGCTCGGCCTGTGACAGAAGATCGGCGGCCACGAAAGAGGAGACTGCCGTACTGTCAGCCAGTACCATCACTTCAGAAGGACCTGCAGGCATGTCAATAGAGACCTTGGAGAGTCCCAGCATCTGCTTGGCTTTCATTACGAAACGGTTTCCCGGGCCGAATATCTTGTCACGCTTGGAGATGCTCTCCGTACCGTAAGCCATTGCGGCCACCGCCTGAGCTCCACCGACCTTGTAGACCTTGTCCACGCCGCAAAGGGAAGCGGTGTAGAGAATGGCCGGGTTGACTCCTCCGTCCTTGGAAGGGGGAGTGCAGAGTATGATGTCCGGGCATCCGGCGACTTTGGCCGGCACGGCAAGCATGAGTAGAGTTGAGAAAAGGGGAGCGGTGCCTCCGGGGATGTAGAGCCCCACCTTGTTGATCGGGACTGAAGTTTGGGTGCACACTACGCCGGGAGCCGTCTCCACTGTGACCTCCTTGGGGAGCTCAGCCTCGTGGAACTTCCTTATGTTGGCGTAGGCGTTCCTGAGTGCCTCCTTGAGTTCTTCGGGGACTTCCCCTTCCGCTTGGGCGAACTCCTCGGGGCTCACTTCAAGAGAACCGAGAGAGATCCCGTCTATCTCCGAGGCGAGTTCACGAAGGGCTTTGTCACCGTCCTTTTCCACCCTTTCAAGGATAGCTTTGACAATGGCTTCAGCCTTTGGATCATCCTGTGATGGGCGGGTTGATATTTCTTTGAACTGTTCGTATGAAGGGTTTATGTAAGTCTTCATATGAAATTATCTTATCTATTGTGTGACAGACTTCTGTGGATTAGAGGACAAGCTTCTCCACTCCAAGGACGAGAATGCCTTCGGCTCCTATCTCCTTGAGCTTTTCGATCTTCTCCCAGAGGACATCGCTGTCCACTACAGAGTGGAGTGAATACCATCCGCTCTGGGCAAGGGGAAGGACAGTCGGGCTCCTCATGGCGGGGACGATCTCGATGGCTTTGTCGAGAGCTTCAGCGGGGATGTTCATCAGAAGGTACTTCTTGCCTCTGCTGCCTTTGACTGACCTGAAGCGGAATCTCAGCTGTGCGAGTGAGGCTTCCTTTTCGGGTGAGAGGCCTTTGCCGCAGATGAGGACCGCTTCGCTTTCGACCACCTTCTCGACTTCCTTGAGACCGTTCTTCTTGAGGGTTCCTCCGGAGGAGACTATGTCGAAAATGGCGTCAGCCATACCGATGGCGGGAGCGACTTCAACGCTGCCGGCGATGGTCTCTATCGAGGCCACGATGCCTTTGGATGTAAGGTAGTCGGAAAGGATGGAAGGGTAGGAGGTCGCTATCCTCTTTCCCTCGAGGGAAGATGGTCCGTCGTACTCTGTACCATTGGGGACAGCGATGCTCAGGCGGCATCCTCCGAAACCGAGCTTCTCGATGACTTCCACACCGAAACCTTTCTCGAGGACCTCGTTGTAGCCGACGATGCCTATGTCGGCGGCACCTGAGCTTACGGCTCCGGGAATGTCGTCATCCCTGAGGTAAAGGATCTCCATGGGGAAAGTCTCGCTCCTTGAGAGGAACTTGCGGGAAGAGTCCCCGACGCTCACTCCTGAGGAGATGAGGAGTTCTGTGCTGTCTTCGTTGAGGCGCCCCTTTGTCTGTATCGCGATCCTGAGGATTCCTTCCTCGCGCGCGTCTTTTTTAGTAGTGTCCATCTGTGTCCGTTTTTTCCTGTAATAAAAAAATGATGCAGGTCTTACATTCCGTGGGCCTGCATCAAGTCATATCATGAATTCTGAAAGTTCTTCTTCCTCTCATGCGCATAACCTGCCGGCCCCCATGGAATGGTGGTGATGGCGGTGATGGATGAAAGCGTTGGTGAACATCAGTGTATTCTTTCCTTTTGTTGTGTCGCTAAGGTAGACAAAAAAACTGAAAGTGCAAGCATCCTTGTGAAAAACTGACGTTTGCGAGCATCTTGAAACGTTTTTTATGTTCTGGAGGTTACGGTTTCATGCTCCGGAAGCGGCATCCGCTTCCCTCCACCTTATGGCGGAAAGGAGGGATTTCTCCGCCCAGTACCTGTAGACCGTACCATCCTTTTCCAAGGCTTTGGCCTTCAGGTAAAGGTCAGTTCCGTCAGCGGTGTCGTGCCAGATGTCCACGAAGACGCAGTCGTGACCCTTTTCTTTTTCAAGGAATGAAAAAGCGTCCTCCTGCAGGATGACTGTCTTGTCCTTGAAGGGGAACTGCGGCAGTATGAGTTCTCTGAAGAGTGAAATCACATCGGGATCCTTCTCCACTATGTCAATATGGGTCACTTCAGCTTTAAGTGAGGCCATGAAGGCGAAGTAACCAAGTCCGAGCCCGATCACGGCTATTTTCCCGCGCATTACTGACAGGGGCTCCTCCATTGAACGGATTTCGCTGGGTTTGACGGCCATCCATTCCCTTCCTCCCTCATGGACACTGGGGAAGGTGACCTTTTCGGGGAAGTACCCGACAAGAGGGATTTCGGTGCCGTCGGGCAGGACTTCTATGTCATCCCTTATGAAAGCCTCATACGGGGCGTAGGCGTCATGTTTGAACTCCCATTTCCCCGATTTAGCAGTAGGAAACTTTATGGTCTTTAAGTAGGGATTGCTTCTGAATTCGTCGGGATCCAGCCTTCCCACGCTCCTGTAGAAGTAGGGGTCAGTGTCAGGGGTGGAGCCGCACAGGGCGGACATCACTGCCGCATAGAGCCTTTCTTCGGGGATTGAACCGTCAAGTCCGGCTTCCTTGAGGACTTCGGAATTGATCGCACGGGGCATCCTGTCCAGATAGTCGACGACCATCCAGGCGAACGCGTTGTTGCGTTCCATAAGTGGAGTTATGCCTTCCCCCATCGTCCTTTATCGGGGAAGCACGGTGATTATGAACCTTGCGTAGCTTGTAAGAGGAGGAGTACCCCTGTCTGTGGCTTCCGCTATAAAGTGTAAGGTGTGGGGTACATCGACTTCGGGTGCGACGAAACTTACGCTGTTGCCGCCCCTGTAGATGAGGTCCACGCTGCCCGGATAAGTGCCGCTCTGGTACTGGTACCAGCTTACGGTGACGCCCGAGAACCTCGCTACAACGGAGGGATCGGCCGCTGCCCTTTCCTTGAACATCGCGTAGGTCATGCCCTGCTGCTCGAAAAGTCCGCTGCGCATCTTCCAGATGCCTTCCAGGTCAGGAAGGTCGTTGTCTTCGACTCCTATCTTCAATGTGACGGTGTCCCCGGGATGGACTGTCCTGTCCTGGCCCTCAAGGAAGGTGATTACCGGAGCGTGGTTTCCTTTCTCACGCTCGGGGGTTATGCACCAGGTGAGCCTTGCCTGGAAATCGTGCATCGCAGTCTCGAGCCATTCCCTGAGTTCTCCGAAACCTGTGTCACGGTAGACGTTCTCGTACCCGTCAACCTTGTAGAACCTTCCTCCCCAGCCACCGAAGGTCGGATCCTCGTATGAACGAAGCCCGTTGTCGATCGAGTAGAGGAAAGAAGGGGAGTCTCCTTCACTGATGTAAGGCTGAGTGTAGAGCGCTCCCAGAGGGTTCTTTCCGTTCTGGAGGTATTGGCTTACGAAGTTGTCCGAATTCATCATGGTGCCGTAGTCCCAGCTTCCGCTGAAATGGTGGTTCAGTAGGATCGTCACTTCGGGGAAGTTCCTCTCTATGTAGCTTCCGCCTCCGTCCTGGTACCAGATGCAGTAGAGGATCGCCTTCTTGGCGGCCCTTTCGTACTGGTCTGGATACTGGGTCTTCAGTTTGTAAAGGGCCCTTGCAGCAGTGTTCGATCCTCCCCATGCCTGGAGATAGACGGGTCTGGGGTCGTCTTCGAGAAGGACTTCCACGATCCTGTCAGATCCAGGGGTGTCTGCCCAGGTGGAGGGGTCTACGACCGGATCCGCTCCGGGGATGAGAAGCCTTGCGTTCACGTCCCCCACATGGTCGGGGTCCTCGTCCCCTAAGAATACCACGCTCCTCAGATATTCCGGAGTTGGATAGGAACTGTCGTGGGCCTTCAGGTTGGGATAGACCTTTTCATATGCTGAAATCTGCTCCTCGAGCCAGGGTTCGCTGCTCCATCCTCTCCGCTGGAAACAGGAGTTCGACTGGATTATGGCGTCCACCTGCATGTCGTTGCTATACAGCAGGAAATGCACCATGGAACAGCGGTCGTCGGTTTCCGCGTCAGTCATAACGATCACTCTGGGAAGTTTCCCGGCGGCTTCCGCTTGTCTGGGCTCAAGGGTAGTGTCATTTGCGTATGGGGTCTTGCTGACCCTCGTGCATGAAACTGAAACCGCAGTCAGCAACGTGGCTGCCGCAATAAGCCGTAATGGACAGTTCTTTTCCATGGTCATATGTTTCTATAATAGTTTATAGTGCTGAAGTCTGTGCGTTGGCATCGCCTGCCGAGGTTTCGGTCTTGGCGCGGTACCTCTCGCCCGTGTATTCACTGATCGCGTCATTGAAGACAGCATTGTATCCCGGGGTAGTGTATCCTCCGATGAACTGCCCGTCCTTGGTGTTCTTCACTATCTGGTCATTGTACTTTACTGCTATGAAGCGGAAGAGTTCATCCCAGCGTGTCATCATTCTGGAAGTGTACCCTGCGCTTTTCGTAGTAAGGTATGCGGTCCTGTCCCTGAAAGTCATGTCAGCGACCTCCGAGGTCACTTTTGCCAGATCTTCCTCATAGTAGTCCTCGAGTTCTTTCTGTGCTTGCTTCAGGTCTCCTATCATCATGCTGTATCTTGGATAGATCATGTTGGAGACGAGGTTGTTCATCCAGAAGGCACCCTTCCAGTTGAACTCGTTGTGGGGGTTGTTCTCGCTCCTGAACGCTTCGGGCACTTCATTGGCTCCGCAGAAAACGGGTACGTAGGCGACCATGGAAGCATCGTCGCAGTTGAAGTACATTATTCCTCCGACAGCGTCGGGAAGCCATCCGCGGAGCTGTGACACAAGGGTGAAACCGCTCTGCTGTGTGCCTATCGGCCTCTCCATGAAGTAGGTGTTCCCGTCTGAAGCGGTGAAGTTCATGGGCCTCGGACGGATAGGCATTCCCCAAGGTCCCGCACTCATGTCGGTCGTCATGTCGAGAGGTGTCCCTTCATAGTGGTCCCTCATGTCGTTCATCACGTCCCTGACGGAGAGTTTCTTGTCAGGCTTTATGTAGAGGGGAAGATGGTCGCACTTGTCGAACTCTCCGTTGATGTAGGGGAGGTAGGAGTCCATTACGTCAGTGTCATAGTGGTGACGGAAGAAACTCCATACCCTGGCGTCAGCGTAGCGAACCTTCTCGAATGTGATCGGGCAGTATGCGTCCCTGAAACTGAACTCGCTGTCCGCTCCCTTGAAATAACCCATCTCACGGGCGAAGGAAATGACGTCAGGGGAGTACATGCACTCTCCTTCAACTATATAGTATCCGGTAGCATTGTCCACCTTCTTCGCCTGAGGGAAGTCCCTTATCCTGCTTATGTTGGCGTGGGCGCTGATGCAGTCGTCAGGGATACGTACCGCTACCCATACGGCTCCTTTCCTTCCGGGACCTTTGCCGATCACTTCGAAGATCCATGCCTCGTCCTTGTCGCAGACGGTTATCGTCTCACCGGTCTGGTTGTAGCCGTATTCCTTAAGGAGATCGGCCATCACGATTATCGCTTCACGTGCGGTAGTGCATCTTTCCAGGGCAAGGTGCATCACTGAATCGTAGTCCAGTATGCCTTCCCGGTTCTGGAGTTCCTCCCTTCCGCCGAAAGTCGTCTCGACTATGCTCAGCTGATGCTCGTTGATGTAGCCCATAACGCCGTAGGTGTAGTCCACCTGGTCGACGTAACCTTTGATTCCTCCGGAACCGAAAGCCCGAATGGCGATCTTTTCGCCTTTTCCGTGCGCTCCGGCTGGAGTGAATTTCAGGGATCCGGAGAATCCGAAACCGTCGCAGTTGTAGGTGCAGATCACAGAACCGTCAGCGGAGGCTTTCTTGCCGACGATGATGTTGGTGCAGGCGTCGGATGAAAGGGGACTTGCCAGCATGCAGATGGAAAGGACGACGGATGAGAAAGCCGCCTTCAGTTGATGAGAGAGTTTCATGATGATATTGTTTGATGTCCGTTTTGTGCAAATGTAGCAAATATGCCAACCCCGACAAAGCCCGGGGTGAAAATGTCTTTCACAAAAGACAGGAATCTTATCTCCGCTTTTTGACTATATTTGTGTTTTGAGTGTACTATCTGAAGAAAACAAATGATCACTATATGAGAAGACTGTCATTGAGGGGCATTGTCCCGATCCTTGCTGCCGCTTCGCTCATTCTGGGCTTTTCCTGCTGCTCTTCCAAGGAAACCGTCAAACCCACCAAGAACCTTATCGTCATGATAACTGACGGTACCTCGACCGGACTTCTGTCCACGACCCGCTGGTACAAACAGTATCTGGATCCCCAGGAGAACCTTTCGTCCCTTGCCATTGACCCCTACGTCAAAGGTCTTGTGAGGGTGAACAACTCTGACGCTCCCATAGCCGAGTCATCGGGGTCGATGTCCGACTACATGACCGGAGTCCTCCAGCAGGGAAGGAACCTTTCGGTCTATCCCCAGTCAAACGCTCCATTCGATGTGGTTCCCATTGATATTTCAAGGGAGTTCCAGCCTCAGACGACTCTGGCGGAGGCCGCCCGTCTTCAGCAAGGAAAGTCAGTCGGTGTTGTGGCCACATGCTACTTCTATCACGCCACTCCTGCCGCGACTTCCGCCCATACTGTTGAAAGGGGCGCTACCCATGACATCGCAAGGCAGATGGCCTCCCAGGGACTTGATGTCCTTTTCGCAGGAGGAGTTTCGGCTATTGACGAAGAAGTTGAGGGAATTCTCAAGGATGAAGGCATAACCTACATAAAGAAGGATATCGAAGCCTTCAGGAACCACAAGGAAGGCAAGGTCTGGGCTGTGTTCAACGACTCCCATATGCAGTACGAGATTGACCGTGACGAGACTGAACCCTCCCTTACTGAGATGACCCAGAAGGCCCTTTCACTTCTTTCCAAGAACCCGAAAGGATTCTTCCTGATGATTGAGGGAAGCAAGGTCGACATGGCTGCACATGCGAAGGACGCTGTAGGGACGGTCACCGAGTTCATCGAATTCAACAACGCAGTACAGGCCGTAATGGACTTCGCCAAGAAGGACGGGAACACTACCGTCGTCATCATGCCTGACCACGGAACCGGCGGAATCACGATGGGTGACGCCAACTACAACAACTACACTAAGCAGCCTTTGGACTCGATGTTCCTGCAGTTCTCCAAATACAAGGCTTCCGGAGTGAAGATGAACGAGCTTCTGCAGAAATGCGCCCCCGAGGACATGGCGAAGGTGTTCAAACAGTACACTGACATCGACCTCAAACCGGAGGAACTCGCCGCCCTCAAAGCCCATAGGGGACTCGAAGTGCAGGACTATATGAACGCCTCCAGGGAATCCACCCTTTCTGGGGAAATCAACCGTATAATGACGTCCCACACCCATATCGCCTTCATAAGCGGCAACCATACCGGTGAGGACGTCTTCTATGCCGTCTACAACCCCAACGGCCAGACTCCTCAGGGAATCATCCGTAACGTTGAACTGAACCGCTACATGAGGAAGGCTCTGGGACTGAAGAAGGAACTGGAGACCCAGACTGATGAAATCTACGTCCCCCATTACGACCTCTTCTACGGATATGACTGCAGCGTTGACAGAAGCGGCGGGGATCCCGTCCTCAAGGTGACTTCCGGTGGCCACACTCTCGAAATCCCTGCGAACAGGTCGTATTATTTCCTGGACGGACAGAAGCAGGATTCCCCTTCGGTACTTTGCTGGATAAGGGAGAACGACAACTTCTATGTCCCTTCATCGATGGCCTCTCTTCTTCCCGCTCCTGCGAAAGTCCAGCGTACGGTAGTTCCTGTCTACGCATGGGGATCTGTTCCCGGAAATGCCACGGCAGAGAGCATGGAAGCCCTTTTCACGGAATGGAAGAACCACGGTGTGAGCGGAGTCTGCATGAACGCGGGAATGGATTTCGACAAGATAGCCATGGCTTCCAAGGCTGCGCATGCCGTCGGGCTTGAATACCATGCATGGATTCCGATAATGCCCCAGAGGGGACTGCCTCATTCCTGGTACGCTGTGAACCGTCTCGGAAAGAACGCGGACACTGATCCCGCTTTCGTGGACCATTACACTTTCCTTGATCCAGCCAATCCTGAAGTACGCGAGTGGGTCGTCTCCCAGATGGGCAAGGCCGCACAAATCCCGGATGTGGACTATGTCCAGCTTGACTACATACGTTATCCTGACGTCATCCTCGCCCGGGGCCTTTGGGACAAGTACGGTCTTGACATGCACAGCGAGTACGCTCCGGCTGACTACTGCTACTGCGACAGGTGTGTGGCCGAATTCAAGGCCAAGACCGGAATCGACATAAGGGCGGTCCGGAATCCTTCCAATGTGGCCGCATGGGCGCAGTTCAGGTGCGACGCCGTCACTGACCTTGTCAAGATGGTAGCGGAGGAAGTCCACTCCAAGGGCAAGAAACTCTCAGCTGATGTGTTCCCCGGTCCCGCTTCCCATGCCAAGTGGATGGTACGCCAGGAATGGGACAAGTGGCCCATTGACATCGCATTCCCCATGAACTACAATGACTTCTACCTGGGTGACACCGACTGGATCGCCAAAGTCACCCGTGAAGAAGTACGCACCGGAATACCTGTCATCAGCGGCCTTTTCATCTGCAGGGAATGGCAGAAGAAGGAAACTCTGAAGGATCCCGAGCAGTCGGGTCTCGTCCCCTCCGAAATCTCCGCAGCTGTTGAAGGTTCGATGAGGGCGGGAGCCAAGGGAATATGCCTTTTCACTCCCGGCAGCATGACGGCTGAACATTGGGACGCTCTTGACAAGGCAAGGAAAGAGTGGCTGGAAGGCAAATGATGATGAGAGCACAATGAAGTGCTGTGCAAAGAGAAGGGGAGGCGGATAAAGTGTCCGTCTCCCCGAATCTTTTCCGTAGCGTCTCTCTACTGCTCTTCGGAGTTCACTATCTGCTTCACGTAGATGTCCCTCTGAGGGAACGGGATCTCGATGTTGTGCTCGTTCAGAGTGTTGTAGATGATTTCCTTGGCCTTCGCTGCATAGCTGTAGTGGGTCTCGACGGTGGTGAACTGGCTGACCTTGAGGTTCACGCTGTTGTCACCGAAGGAATCGAACTTGACGGTTATGCCGTGTGCGGGATCGACAATGTCCCTGCCGTACTCGTCCTTTGTCTGAAGGACAGAGAGCGCGTCTATCAGGATCTCCCTCACCTTGTTCACGTCTGTGCCGTACTTGACTCCCACAGGGATCTGAAGAAGTTCATACGCATGGTTGCGGGTGAGGTTCTTGAAGTTCTTGCTGAAGAGGGAAGAGTTCGGGAAAGCCATCACGCTACCGTCGTTCGCGATCACCTGGGTGCTCTGGTAAGTCATGCTCTCGACCCTTCCTCTGACTCCGTCGCATTCGATCACATCACCGACCCTGAGCCTTCCGCTCATGAGCTGCACTCCGTAGAAGAAGTTGTTCAGCACGTCCTTCATAGCGAATCCGATACCGGTCGCAAGACCGGTACTTATTATCGTGATAGCTGATGTAGGTATCTTCAGAAGTATGAAGGAGATGATGAGGAAGAGGCCCCAGCACACGAGACTGATCACGTTGTCCGTCAAGTTGAAGTTGAGGTCCGTCTCCTTGAACATGTTGCCGTTCTTGAGCTTTGCGATGGCGCTCTTCGACCTCCAGACCCTGTCGAGGGCCTTGAATGCGTAGCTGAGGTACCTGAAGACGAAGAAGAGGCTGGTCACTATAGCGGTCTTGAACAGTGAAAGGTGGATGACCTTGTCGACGTTCAGAAGCGGCTTCATGAAATAATCCACGCTTACTCCCTGAAGGTCGAATACGTTGCCCGCCATGAAGATGCATACCGGAACCGACCATATGGCGGCCAGGGGTACCAACATCATCTTCACCATGTCGAAGAACCATGACACCTCTATGTAGGAGCCTTTGTTCCGCATGGGGAGATAAGGGTTCTTGCTGCGGTATTCCATTATCCTGTGGGCGAGGTGCTTGTCGTAATAACGCTTCATCAGGACGAACACTGCGTTGATCGAAAGGATCATCGTCAGCTGGAATATCCACCAGATGAGGACCAGGAGAGCCATCATTACGTAACCGTACCATGCCATGGAGGTGGTTATGAGAAGCAGGCCGAAAGTGGTCCACATGTAGAACTTGTCAGCCTTGGGAAGAAGCGGCAACCTCTTCCTTATGACGAATATCTGCCAGATGAGGAAGACAAGAAGCATGAAAGGAAATATCACCAGCAGCAGGCTGTTCGGGATGAAGATGATCCTGAAGGTGATTATTATGAATCCCATCAGCATAATGGGCAGATACGCCATGAGCGCGTCCCTGCCCTCTTTTCCGCTGAGTCGGATAAGCAGGGATGTGAAGATGGCCGCGAGCATCCATGCGAACTCCAACAGAAGCTTTGAGGCCATCTTGAAGAAGTACTGTTTGGACAGGAAAATCGCGATACCTACCGTCAGTGAGAATATGATTATTCCGCCGAGCAGAAGGAAAAGGAACCTGTGGTCCGTGAAGAACTCTGACGAGAAATACTTCACTTTCTTTTCCAGTATCCTTGAGATGATGTTTATGAGGATTGTAGCGAATGCGATCACGATCAGGACGATGAACATGAACCAGATGACCATCGGACCTCTCCATTCGCTGAATGATCCGGGTTCCCCTTCAGGCTCGCTGTACTTGTCCACGCAGTCCTTGTATGCCGCTTTGACGTTCTCCTTGAAGTTGTGGAGTACGGTGAAGTAGTTGTCCTGGCCTTCGATGAATATCTTCTTCTGGACAAGGTGGTACCTCTCCTGGGCGTAGTCGTAGGCGTCCTTCAAGTGCCTGTCGGTCTCGGTGTAGTAGGTGTTGTCCTCGTCCACGCGGAAGAGGCTCTCCCAGTAGAGGTCCAGGATCTGCTGAGCGTAATACAGGCAGCTGTCCCTTTCAGCCTGCGCCTGGGCGTCCATCTCGAAGGGGTTCTCCTCAATGTCCTCCATGAAGGAGGGGAGTATCGTCTGGAGGGAGTCTATCGTAGCCTGGATATTGTCGGGTATGGCGTCCTCGACATCGGTTGAATCGGCTTGCCCGCCTTCACTATCTTCGGCTGCCGGTTCAGCGGCAGGTGCGGTTTTCGCGGACTCCTCTTCCTCTTCTTCGGGCTCTATTTTTATCTCCGGGGTCTTCTTAATGACCGGCGGGAGGTTCTTCAGGGTGACCACCATCTTCTCATAGCGGTCGACCTCGATTTCGGCGCGGCTCACGATGTCCTCGTAAGGGATCTTCGTCCTGTTGAATGACAGGTACTGGTTCGTGACTTCGTCAAGGGCGTAGGTGAGGTCGAAGGTGAAGTCCTGTTTCTGGGAGTAGAGCATAAGGGAGAGCTCATTGCACTTCTCTATGAGCGCGACAAGCTGGGAATGCTGCTTCTGTTCCTCCTCCTCCGCTCCGAGGGCTTCAGCCATGAGGTCGTTGTATACGTTCTTCAGCTCGTAGTGGAGCACGCGCAGAGTCTTTCCGATGTTCCTCTCGGTGAATACCGCGCCTGCCGGAAGGACCACCGACAGGGCGACTATGGAGAGGACCACCGCTCTGAGTATGTATGAACTGATCCTGTTTCTCATTGGGCCTATAGTTCTTGTTGGTCTTCAAAGGTAGTCCAAAAAAACGGGATAAAGGGTTTTCGGAAGAAAAAATGTAACTTCGTACCCTCGGAAGTGCAGGGTAATGCTCATGCAGAGTGGCAATCGCATAAGAAATGATTCTGTCGCGGGGATCGTGTCCTTGGCGGCTTTGGCCCTTTTCATCCTTGCAGGAGCATGCCATGCGGTCCTTCTTTGCTTCGGAAAGGACGGGAGCCTTATGTCTGTCCTGAAGGCTGTGCTTATGCCGCTTCTTATGCTCCACGTGGGTGGACTCATCGTCCGTGACGGAAGCGGGAAAAGAGCGCTTCGCTCAGTTGTCCTCTCGTTGGCATTCTATTGTCTTGGGGACATTCTTCTCGAAATGAGAGGGGAGGGATTCTTCCTGGGAGGTCTCGGTGCTTTCCTTGTCGGACATGTCTTCCTCTTGGGGTATTTCATAAGGAAGTCCGGGAAAAAGATGTTTACGGATTACGCCATTATGGCTGCAGCTGTCCTTCTCGCTGTGGCTTTCACCTTCTTCGTGTCCCCGCCCGGAGTGATGCTCTACTGCGTTTTCGCATACGCTCTCGCCCTTCTTCTTTATCCGGCGATAGGTATATCAGCTCTTCTGAAATCCGGCCGAAATCCTCAAGAGAGGAAAGCCTGGGCAGGAATCATTGCCGGGGGACTGCTTTTCGCAGGGTCGGATTTCCTTATCGCGATGGCGGCTTTCATGTCCAGGACCTTCCCGGGAAGGGGCCCCGTTGTCATGCTGACATACCTTCTTGCCGCGTTCCTCCTTGCACGTGGAGCATGGAGATTGTCCGTCTCCGGAGGAGAGTTGGGCAAAGTTTTGTAACTTTGCGCCGTTTTTTCTGACAGCAGAAGATGATGGACTGGATAAATACCCTGCTTTTCTCGCACTCCTCCCTTCAGGCGGTGCTGCTCCTGATGCTCATTATAGCCGTCGGGCTTTCGCTTGGACGCGTGAAGATAGCCGGGGTCAGCCTTGGTGTCACATTCGTCTTCTTCATGGGGATACTCGCCGGTCATCTTGGATTTACCATAGACCCTTCGATGCTGAAGTTCGCCGAAGATTTCGGACTCATTCTTTTCGTATACGCTTTGGGCCTTCAGGTGGGACCGGGTTTCTTCAACAGCTTCCGTAGCGGGGGATTCCTTCTCAACATGCTTTCCTTCGGAGTCATCCTTATCGGTACGGTGATGGCGGTCCTTATGAGCCTCATTCCGGGTGTGACTCTTCCCGAGATGGTGGGCATCCTGTGCGGGGCCACGACCAACACGCCTGCCCTTGGCGCAGCGCAGCAGACTCTCTCCCAGATGGGACTTGACACTACTGCTCCTGCTCTCGGATGCGCCGTCACTTATCCCTTGGGTGTTGTCGGTGTGATACTCGCCATCATAATTCTCCGCTCTACGTTGAAGCCTTCTGACCTTGGTTCTGCTGCATCCGGGAAAGAGGATACCACATTCATTGCCACATATCTGCTCACCAACCCTGCGGTCTTCGGCAAGAGCATCCGCCAGGTGGTGTCAATGACAAAGGACCATTTCGTTGTGTCGAGACTGTGGAGGGACGGGAAAGTCGTAATTCCGGGTCCCGATACTGTCATGGAGGAAGGGGACAGGCTGCTTGTGACCACATCACAGAAGGAGGCTGCCGACATGACACTCATATTCGGACAGAAGGAGGAGACCGACTGGAACCGCAGCGGGATAGATTGGAACGCTTTGGACAAGGACATCGTCTCACATTGGATTCTGGTGACAAGACCTTCGGTCAACGGACGCACGATATCATCTCTTGACTTCAGGAACCGCTTCGGGGTGAACATAACTAGAGTATCCCGTTCCGGAGTCATGATATTCGCTAAACCCGACACCATTCTGAGGACCGGCGACAGGCTTGTGACCGTAGGTCCTTCGGAGGGTATAACGAAGGTGGGCGAACTTCTTGGAAACACAGTCAGGGAACTACGCGAACCTAACCTCGTATCCATTTCCATAGGAATACTTGTGGGACTTCTTCTGGGTTCGATCCCGTTTTTCATTCCAGGGATGAGCGCTCCTTTGAAAGTGGGTCTCGCCGGCGGACAGATAATCGCAGGAATACTTATCGGAGCTTTCGGACCCAGGATACACATGGTGGCGTACACCACCGAGAGCGCCAATCTTATGCTGAGGCGCCTTGGACTGTCTCTTTATCTGGCTTGTCTGGGACTGGATTCCGGAGCGCAATTCTTCGAGACGGTGTTCCGTCCTGAAGGCGCCCTTTGGATCGGGATGGGATTCGTGATAACGCTGGTCCCTGTCCTTATCATGGGTGCTGTGGCGATGAAGACGATGAAAGTGGGCTTCGGAACGGCGTCCGGAATGCTTTGCGGCAGCATGGCCAACCCCATGGCCCTTACCTATGCGACCGATACCATTCCCGGGGATTCAGCGGCTCTTTCCTATACGCAGGTCTATCCTCTGTGCATGTTCCTCAGGGTCATTCTGGCGCAGCTTGTCCTCGCGCTTTTCCTTTAGGCGTAAAGCATTCCTATAATCTTTAGGGCGAGTCTTCTGGGAAGGATCGCGTAAAGCATGTTGACCGCTTTGTATTGGAGCCCCGGTGTGACGACGGGCTTAGGGTGTCCGGAAGTCGCCTGCTTGACTATCTGTGAAGCTATCCTCTCCGGGGACATCCCTTGCTGCTCGTCCTTCTCCATTTTCGAGACGCTGCTTTTTAGCTTCTCCGAATAAGGCCCGTCTTCTTTTCCGAAAGCCTTTCTTGCCGCTGTGAATCCTGTCCTGGCGTCTCCGGGAAGTATGCAGGAGCATTGTATCCCGAACGTTTTGACTTCTAGGGAGAGGGCTTCCGTCATGCTGAGGGTGGCTGATTTGACTGCGCTGTAATGAGCCTGGAAGGGGAGAGGGATCACCGCCGCTACCGATGCCACGGTTATTATCTTTCCGCTTCTTTTTTCCCTCATGAAGGGGAGGACTTCACGGATGAGGCGAAGAGCACCGAAGTAACAAGTCTCGAACTGGCCTTTCGCATCCTGCACCGGTATGTCTTCTATGCTTCCGGCTATGCCGTTTCCGGCGTTGCACACGAGGATGTCTATCTTGCCTTCTTTACATATGATGGTGGCGACAGCCTCCTTTACGGCGCTTTCGTCATTGATGTCGGCTTTCACAGGTACGATAAGAGGGTGCTCCGGAGCCGTTCCCCTTCTGGAAAGGGCGTATACTCTGAATCCTTTCTCTGCCAGCATTTCCGAAGCAGCCGCCCCTATCCCGGAACTTCCTCCGGAAAGCAGGACTGTACCTTTTGGTGATGATCCTTCCATTTCGATATCATTCTTGAGCACAAATATACCCAAAACTTCTTCAGGGTGCTTTCCTCATGTTCTATATTTCAAACGGAATCAGTACCTTTGACATGATCTGCCGCAAGGGCGGATGAATGCAACTGCTTTGGTCATGGAAAAGAAGGAAACCGTAAAACAATCTCAAAGGATACAGACTTCGGTACTGAACGCCGCCGAAAAGAAGGCTCTCGTATGGATGGGGGAAAGGATGCCCCGTTGGGTGTCCTCGGACATGATGACCGCCATAGGTACGATAGGGGCCGTCGTTATCGCCTTAGGGTACGCCCTATCCGGGAAGAACATCAATTTCCTGTGGCTCGCATCTTTGGGATTCGTGCTGAACTGGTTCGGGGATTCCCTGGACGGGACCATAGCCAGAGTCCGCAACCAGCAAAGGCCCAAATACGGCTTTTTCATTGACCATACGGTCGATGTGGTGAACGAGGCCCTGATGTTCATCGGTATGGGTCTTTCGCCCCTCATGGACTTCGACATAGCGATGATGATCCTCGCCGCCTATCTTATGTTGTCGGTATACGTCTACATCAGCGCACATCTTAAGGGTGAATTCAAACTCACATACGCCAAGATGGGGCCTACGGAACTCCGTATCATTGCCATCATCATGAATACGCTGTTCGTGCTGATAAGGCCTCTTCGTGAGTTCTCCGCCCATATCCGTCTCTTCGGTAAGGACCTGAACCTTGGAGTTCTCGATATCGCCGGAATCATCATAGTGATAGCTCTTCTGGGTGCGTATTTCGTCAGCATATTCCATGACGCGAAGATTTACGCTGATGAAGAACCTCTGCCGAGACGTGATCAATAAATCAGCCTGATAACATGCCCCTGCTTCCCCAAGAAGAATTGGAAAGTCTGTCTCCGTTTTTTTCGACGGGGACGGGAAGGTTCTTGGCTGGAGTCCTGAGGGCTACGGTATTGCCAGCCATCTCCAGGCTTTATGCGGCCAATGAGCAGTATTCGGGTGAGGAGTTCGCTTACAATGTCCTGAAAAGCCAGGGACTTGATTATCTTGTCGGAGGGACTGATGTCCTTTCAAACCTTCCTCAAGGGCCGTTCATAACGGTTTCCAACCACCCTTACGGCGGGGTGGACGGTCTTGTGCTTGTGGACCTTGTACGCCATCTGAGGCCTGATTACAAGGTGATGGTGAACAAGATCCTCTCAGTGTTGCATCCTCTGGATGAGGCATTCATATGCGTCACTCCGAACGGGAATTCGGTTTCCGCTCCCACACCTGAGAGCATCGCCGGAGTAAGGAAAGCCTACAAGCATTTGCGGGAAGGATACCCTTTGGGACTGTTCCCCTCCGGTGCGGTCTCCGACCTGTCTCTTAAAGAGAGGAGAATCCGTGACCGGGAGTGGCAGGAGGCGATAGTGAAGTTCATACTGAAAGCAAGGGTACCTGTGGTGCCGGTAAGGTTCTTCGACCATAATTCGATGTTCTTCTATCTTTTGGGACTAATTGACTGGAAGGTCAGGCTTCTACGTCTCCCTAAGGAAGTAACCAATAAAGGAGGTAAGACTCTCAGGGTCGCATTCGGGCAGGTCATATCACCCGATTCCATCTCGCAGTTCGGAGATGATGTCCCGGCCCTTTCCGCTTTCCTTCGGGAGAGCGTATACGGCATGAAAATGCCTGATTCTTTCAAATTGAGGAGTGAATTATGCCTGTAGACGGAATCAAGACATATGACGCGATTGCCGTCGGAGGAGGAGCGGCAGGATGTTTTCTTGCCATTGAACTCTCCCGGCTCCGCCCGGACTTTGCTGTGGGAGTGCTGGACGCCGGTGACTCTACCCTCAAGAAGGTGGCCGTGACCGGAGGAGGAAGGTGCAATCTCACCAATTCCTTCAAAGGGATATCCTCCCTTCGGGACGCATATCCACGAGGTGACAAACTGATGCGCAAATGCCTTTCACGGTTCAGCCACGAAGACACCTGGAAATGGTTCACTTCACATGGTGTCCCTCTTGTTCTCCAGGAGGACCAGTGCGTATTCCCGCTTTCCCAGGACGCGATGCAGATAGTGAGGACACTCCAGAACCTCATGAGAAGAAACGGCGTTAAGGTGCATTCCGGATGCCGTGTGGCGGAGATCATCCCTGAAGATGGGGGATTCTCCATATCATCATCGGAAGGGGAGAAGTTTACTTGCAGAGCGTTGGCGGTCGCTCCCGGAGGGGCTACTCCATCAATTCTCAGCATGCTGGAAGGGCTTCCGTTCACCATCGAGAAACCTGTTCCTTCACTTTTCACATTCAAGTGTCCGGACCCATCATTGAAGGCTCTTATGGGGACTGTAGCTGAGCACTCTACGGTCTCTATGGCAGGAACGAAGTTCTCCTCCTCGGGACCATTGCTTGTGACGGACTGGGGCCTCAGCGGTCCTGCCGTTCTGAAGCTCTCTTCCTATGCAGCGAGATATCTTTCGGAGAACGCGTACAAATGCACTGTGCTGGTCTCCTGGACGGGTGACTATTCAAGGGAGGAAGCGTCCATTTCCCTTCGGGACATCCTTTCCGCCTCTCCCAAAAAGCAGTTAAGGACCGTCCATCCTGAAGGCGTATCCTCAAGACTGTGGCAGTACATCGTATCAAAGGCGGGGCTCCGGGAAGACATCCTTTGCGGAGAAGTCGGCGGGAAGGGGCTTAACCGCCTTGTGGAAATCCTCTGCTCGGATCCCGTTGAAGTTGACGGAAGAGCTAAATTCAAGGAAGAGTTCGTGACCTGCGGAGGCGTCTCTCTCAAAGACATTGACCCTTCAACTATGCAGTGCCGCAATCTTCCTGGACTTTTCTTCGCTGGAGAAGTACTTGACATAGACGCGATTACAGGAGGATTCAATCTTCAGGCCGCATGGTCCACAGGATATGTCGCCGCTCACGGTATGGCCGGATATCTTGCCAATCAATCATAATTCCAAGGGTTGATTCCGTATTGCGGAGTTTGCCTATTATCGTTATCTTTGCATCCCATTAAAAAACTATACTCCATAATGACCAGGACTGTTTACAAAGACGTGCTCTATATCGGTGCCGATGACACCGCTCTGGACCTTTTCGAAAGCCAGTACGCCGTTCCCGAAGGCATGGCATACAACTCTTATCTGATACTTGACGACAAGGTCGCCATAATGGACACCATAGACCCCAGAGCAGGGGAGCAGTGGAAAGAGAACCTTTCCGAAGCTCTCTCGGGAAGGACTCCCGATTATCTGGTCGTCCAGCATCTTGAGCCGGACCATTCTTCCCTTATCGCTTACGTGATGGAGACCTATCCCGGAGTGAAGATAGTCGCCACCGCCAAGGCCGTCTCGATGCTCGGACAGTTCTTCAGCGGAGTGTCATTCGAAGGAAGGACTCTCGCAGTGAAGGAGGGCGACACCCTCGGACTCGGTCATCACACCTTGAAGTTCATAGCCGCTCCTATGGTGCACTGGCCCGAGGTGATGGTATCCTACGATATGGAGAACGGAGTGCTCTTCAGCGCTGACGCTTTCGGAAAGTTCGGTGCCCTTTCGAAGTGCGGTTTCTGGGGCGAGGACGACTCTGACTGGGCTTGCGAAGGAAGAAGGTACTATTTCAATATATGCGGCAAGTACGGTATCCAGGTCCAGAACCTTCTGAAGAAGGCATCTGCATTGGATATCAATATGATACTTCCTCTTCACGGACCTCTTCTCAGAGAGAATCTCGGTTATTATGTGGGCCTTTACAATACTTGGAGCACCTATGCTCCCGAGAGCGAAGGAGTGTTCGTGGCCTACGCTTCAATCCATGGAGGAACCAAAGCTGTGGCCGAGAAGTTCGCTGAGATTCTGAAGGCCAAAGGAGCGGTCAAGGTCTCCCTTTGCGACCTTACCAGAGATGACCAGGCTGAGGCCGTTGAGGACGCTTTCCGTTATCCGGTGACTGTGGTTGCAGCGTGTTCATATGACGCTGGCCTTTTCCCTCCGGCTCACTCATTCATCCATCATCTCCAGGACAAGGGTTGGCAGAAGAGGAAAGTGGGTCTCATCGAGAACGGATCATGGGCTCCTTCAGCCGGAAGGGTCATGAAAGAGATGTTCTCCACCATGAAGGCTGTCGAGATCGTAGAACCCTTGGTCACTATCAAGAGCCGTATGAAGGAAAGTGACATCCCTGCTCTCGAAGCCCTTGCTGATGCAGTGCTCGCCAAGTAGGGTGCACATTCAGCCAAACAGAATACCGGAACCTCCTTTTCGGACGCTCCGGTTTTTTGTGCCTTCAAAGTAAGGGAAACTATAACAGCGCCAGACGGTACATCGCCTCCGGGGAATCCCCGTATCCCGGAATGACTTTGTCTGCTCCAAGACTGAGGAGAGTCTCTTCGCTCAGCATGGAACTTACCCCTATCACTCTTCCCGCTCCTGCCCTCACTGCTGAAGTGACTCCGGATGAGGCGTCTTCGAAGACGGTCACTTCTTTTGGAGAAAAACCAAGATGATTTATGGCCTTGAGGTAGATGTCAGGTTCGGGCTTTCCTCTGAAAGTCCCGTCATCGTAGATTATGTCCTTCCTCGGGAACCATCTGCCAAGCGAAAAAGTTTCGAAATAGAAATCCACATTTCCCTTGGGAGATGCGGTGGCAATTGCGATGGGTACGCCTTTCTCCTTCAGAAGATCAAGGAATGCAGGGGCTCCTTCAGCTAAAGAAGTCCTTCCTGTGGAATGGCATAATGCCCTGTAGAACACTTCTTTCTTTTCAACGAGGATGTCGATTTCTTCTCTTGAGAAATCCCTTCCCAGGAAGTATTTGAAGGTGACTGCGGCATTCCTTCCGTGCATGTGCTCCTGAAGTTCTTCGTATGTGACTTCTCTTCCCGCGTACTCCCTGAAGAATCTTCTCCAGGCCTCTTCCTGGAGGTCTCCGTCGAAAAACAGTGTGCCGTTGAAATCGAAAACAATCGCTTTGAGTGCCATGAAAGTGAACTTGAAATTCAGCAATACGGCTTCAACTTCTGTGCCTAGGGAACGCTTGGAAACTTTTGCTCCAAAAATGGCTTACTTAAAAAATAATAAGCTATATTTGCATCCGCTTTCGGGGTATTAGCTCAGTTGGTAGAGCGTCAGGTTCGCAATCTGAAGGTCAGGGGTTCGATCCCCCTATGCTCCACCCGAATCCCTCTCAGAATGGCCTGAGGGGGATTTTTCGTATAGAATGTGACAAAAAGTGTGACAATCTTGTCCTTTTGGGTATCAGATGAGGATATTTGAAGTTATGTGCCTGTAAAGGATATTGACTATCCAAGAAACAATT
>JAEEGL012464890.1_pt1 | contig 214196 bp, 180 predicted proteins | sample 9134231 | NCBI WGS metagenome assembly JAEEGL01 (sample SAMN16246548, study PRJNA631951) | gut metagenome | biome: gut microbiome; feature: rumen; material: fiber-attached | host: Bos | place: Iran: Karaj | collected 2018-10 | reverse complement strand
TTGGTATCAGCGCCTAAAGTAATATCGTCAGCTTATCTCGGCACCTGAAGGCATATCCCTTTCGGGAGCAAGCAGAGCAAGCTTTCCGTCGGGATCTTCTGCACAAAGCAGCATTCCTTCGGATGTTACTCCGGCCAAAGTGGCAGGTTTAAGGTTAAGGAGCACCATTACCTTCTTTCCTACCATCTCGGAAGCAGAATAGCTGCTCTTTATGCCGGAAACGATCTGCTTTGTCATGTTGCCGATCTTTACCTGTGAGCAGAGGAGCTTCTTAGATTTGGGAACCTCCTCGCATTTTATTATCTCGCCTACTGCGAACTGGAGCTTTGCAAAATCGTCATAGGTGATCTCAGGCTTAAGTTCAACGTTAATGGCGTTTTCCTCAGGAGCTGCTTCGGGAAGGCCGGCTTCTTTATTGAATTCAGCCTGTTGTACAGCCTTTATCCTTTCGGCTTCAGCCTTTACGGCTTCCGGATCGATCCTTGCAAAGAGCTGCTCAGGCGCATCGGTTACCATTCCGTTGGGGAAGAGGCCGAAGGTCTCAAGGGTGTCAAATTCACGAAGGTTTGTATTAAGCATCCTTGCGATCTTTTCGCCGGTTGAAGGAAGGAAGGGAGCGATAAGCGCAGCGCCTATGCTGATGGACTCAACAAGGTTGTAGAGCACGGTTGCAAGCCTGTCTTTATCGGCTTCGTTCTTCGCAAGTACCCAGGGAGTGGTCTCGTCTATGTATTTGTTGCATCTCTTGAAAAGTGTGAAGATCTCGGTAACAGCATCTGCAACGCGGAGCTTTGACATCTTTTCCGCAACCTTTTTGTAGGTTCCGGTCACGACAGCCTTAAGATCTGCATCTTCTGCGCCTTCGACGCCTTTGTTCTCGACCATTCCGCCAAAATACTTGTTGCACATGGAGATCGTACGGTTTACAAGGTTTCCGAGAATGTTCGCAAGGTCGGAATTGATGCGCTCCGTCATAAGATCCCAGGTGATGGAACCGTCGTTTTCAAAAGGCATCTCGTGGATCATGAAGTAACGAACGGCATCTACGCCGAAGAACTTCACAAGGTCGTCGGCATAAAGCACGTTACCGCGGGATTTGCTCATCTTGCCGTCGCCCGAAAGAAGCCACGGGTGTCCAAAAACCTGTTTAGGCAAAGGCTCGCCGAGCGCCATTAAGAAGATAGGCCAATAGATCGTGTGGAATCTTACGATATCCTTACCGATAAGGTGAAGGTCCGCGGGCCAGTATTTCTTATACATCTCGGAAGAGTTGCCGTCAGCATCATATCCTATGCCGGTGATGTAGTTTGAAAGAGCGTCAACCCAGACATAAACAACATGACCGGGATCAAAATCAACGGGAATGCCCCATTTGAAGGATGAACGTGAAACACAGAGATCCTGAAGTCCCGGGAGAAGGAAGTTGTTCATCATCTCGTTCTTACGGGAAACAGGCTGTATAAATTCGGGATGGGTGTTGATGTATTCGATGAGCCTGTCGGCGTATTTGCTCATCTTGAAGAAATATGCTTCTTCCTTTGCCGGCTTTACCTCACGGCCGCAGTCGGGGCATTTGCCGTCAACAAGCTGTGATTCTGTCCAGAAGGATTCGCAGGGAGTGCAGTAAAGGCCCTCATAAGAACCCTTGTAGATATCCCCCTGGTCATAGAACTTCCTGAAGATCTTCTGGACCTGGCGTTCATGGTCTTTATCTGTGGTACGGATGAACCTGTCGTAGGAACAGTTGAGACAGTCACAGATGCTTTTGATCTCGCCGGCGATGCCGTCAACGAGCTCTTTCGGGGTTACGCCCTTTTCTTTGGCTTTTTCCTCTACCTTCTGGCCGTGCTCATCGGTTCCGGTCTGGAAAAACACATCATAGCCTTCGGCGCGTTTGTACCGGGCGATGGCATCCGCAAGAACGATCTCGTAACTGTTGCCGATATGCGGTTTTCCTGATGTGTACGCGATAGCGGTTGTAATATAATACGGTTTCTTCATGTCAAAAAATCTCCAAATCAAAGTTTAAATCAAGTATAGTATAAAAATGTACTATTTGCAAGGATAATGGGCTTTCAGGAAGTTGATTTTTTTGCCTTCATTGAAGAATCTTTCCTCATATTCGGTGAAGACATTACCCTCCGAAAACTCACTGTTGTGAAGGTCAAAAGACAAAGCGTCGATCACCCAGCCGCAGGTTTCGAGCCTTTCGACCGAATAGTTAAAAAGCGGCAGATTATCTGTCTTAAACTGCAGGGTACCGTTTTTCTTCAGTATTTGCCTGTAGGTGTTCAGGAAACCGTCGGATGTAAGACGGCGCTTTGCATGCCTGTCCTTTGGCCAGGGATCGGAAAAGTTGAGGTAGATCGTGTCTACCTCGCCCTCAGAGAAATATTCCGCAAGGTCGCTCGCGTACTCACAAAGGAGCGCAAGATTCCGTATGTCATCCGCGGTCTTTTTCTCGAGGGCGCGAAGCATGACTGCCTCGAATTTCTCTATGCCGATATAATTTATGTTTGGATTCTGCTTTGCAAGAGTGGATAAAAACTGCCCTTTTCCCATACCGATCTCAAGATGTACGGGATTATCGTTCCGGAAGAATTCGCGCCATCTTCCGCGATATTCTCCGGCGTTATGGACTATCCCCTCATGCGAGGCAATAAGCTCTTTCGAGCCCTTTACATAACGTAATCTCATAAAGTTCCTTTCAGACCGGGGGCTTAAAAGTCCCGGCCGGGTAAACAAAAGCCGCAGGCGTGCTGCGGCTTTTAGCTGTAATCATAAAACCTGTCTTGCAGGTGTGTCTTACAGGTTGGTAGGCAAATGCTTATGCATTAAGTCTGCACAGTTTGAGCTTGCTTCAAGAGAATCGAGAGTCGAGCGGAGAGGCCTTGAAAAGATGGTCGGAAAATCGATCTCATCCATCTCGGGGCGGACCTTGTACGTCAGGATCTCTTCATCTGTGGAAAACTCGGCGGGATTGCCCTGACCACCGCGTGCGTCAAGCCTTACCCACTTGCCAAGTGAATGGAAATATACAACGTTCATTGCATGAAGGAAATATCCGCTGTCGGGAATATCATCCCTGGCAATGCGCTGATAGCAGAAACCTGCGGCAAAACCTTCATGGCGGAGGAGAGCCGCAAGGAGCATGGTCTTCGAATAGCAGGTGCCTTCGCCGTAAAGAAGCACCTCGGTAGCGGTCTTTGTAACACGCTCGCTGCCTGTATCAAAAGAATGCCTGATCTCATCGCGAACGAATTCGTAAGCGGCCTTGGCCTTTCCTACCTCGTCGGGTATGTGGGAAAGCAGTTCTTTGGCCTTCTCATCGATCGCAGGATGCATGAAATCGATAGTTTTGTCGGCAGCCATATATTCGGCCAGATTGTTTTCGTCAAAAACAAAGTCCATCATCTAACCCCCTGTGTATAAACCGCAAAAATGTGTATTTGTGCAGGGCTGAGAAAAACATTGCCGCGACCGCACACCTTACGACCCCATTATACTCACCTCGGAGTTGAAATACAACAGAAAAATGTATATTTTATAACAGGTTTATGATATAATGATAGACACTTAAAGATTGCGTCTGTTATCGGAACGAGCATAACAAACGCCTAAAGAGCGTGCTGAAAGGAGGGAAACGCATGGATATCAGGATCAATCAGACACAGCCTGTACAGCAGACAGAAAACAAACAGAATATCCAGCAGACCGACGGTCAGTTCAAGTTTACCCTCATCAGCAATATTGAAGAGAGCGAGCTTCAGACCAAGCTGAAAGGCCTGCTCGAAGAAATAACGGCTCAGGGAGAAAACATCAAGAAGCGCCGTGATATCAAAGAAATGAAGAAATACCGTGAGATGATCAAGGAATTCATGAACGAGATCACTACACGATCTCACAAGTTCTCAAGAGAGAATTTCCTTGACAGGCGCGGGCGTCACAGGGTTTACGGCATGATAAGGCAGGTCAACAGCAATCTTGACGAGCTTGCCGCCGCATTGCTTTCGGAAGAGCAGGATTCGATCACCATCCTAAGCAAGATAGATGAGATCAGGGGCCTGCTGCTCGATATTCTCGCGTAACGGTGGCGGTATGGTATATTTTAAGGACATTTACGGAAATAAGGATCTTGTAAGGCACTTCCAGACTGCACTGAGGACGGGAAACGTTTCACATGCCTATCTTTTAAGCGGTGAGCAGGGATCCGGCAAAAACATGCTGGCAAATGCCTTCACGGCTGCGCTTTTGTGCGACGAAGGCGGTATCGAACCGTGCGGAAGGTGCAGGTCCTGCATACAGTTCGCGTCCGGGAACCATCCCGATGTTTTCCGCATCACTCATGAAAAGACGGTTATCAGCGTTGACGATATCCGAAGCCAGCTTAACGCAAACGTAGTCATAAAGCCATATTCCTCTGAACACAAGGTGTTTATCGTTGATGAAGCGGAACTTATGAACGAAGCGGCACAGAATGCCCTTCTGAAGACACTCGAAGAGCCGCCGGAATATGTAGTCATACTGCTTTTGGCAGAGAGCGAGGATATGCTCCTGCCGACCATTCGGTCAAGGTGCGTAAGGCTTAATACAAAGCCGCTGCCACCGGATGTTATAGTGAAGTATCTTACGACGAATCACGGTCTTCCGGATTACCTTGCCTCAACGGCAGCGGTCTATTCGGGAGGAAACCTGGGAAACGCTGTGGAATTTGCAACCTCACAGGAGGCTTCGGACGAGCGGACGGCAATTCTTTCCCTGTTAAGAAATCTTGACGATTATTCGATCCCGGAGCTTGCAGAGGCGGTAAAGCTGCCGCAAGCGGAGAGGGAAGCGGCGCTCGACCTTATCATGATATGGCTTCGCGACCTGCTTGTCTTTAAGAGCACGGGAAAGGCAAAAAAGCTTGTTTTACAGGACGAAGCCCCTTATATCGAGAGAGCTTCGCATGTGCGGAGCTTCGAAGCCATTTATGATGCGGTAAAGGCCGTACATGAAGCAAGATCCCGCTTAAAGAGCAATGTAAATCCCGATATCGTCATGGAAATACTGATACTTGCGCTTAAGGAAAGATAAGTTTATAATATGCAACTGTGGTTTTATAATTATTTGGAGGTCAGTTTTGAAAGTTACAGGAGTAAAGTTTAAGAATACAAATAAGATATATTATTTCGATCCCGGAAAACTGGAACCGAAAAAGGGCGATCATGTTATTGTTGAGACTGCCCGCGGTGTTGAGTACGGAACGGTAATGCTCGCGGATTATGAGATAGCGGATGAAAAGATTCCCGTACCGGTGAAACCGGTCATAAGGATCGCAACTCCGGCAGACGACGCCGTTGCGAAGAAGAATATTGAGAAAGAGGCCGGGGCCCTTGAGATATGCCGCCAGAAGGTGGAAAAGCACGGGCTTGAGATGCGGCTTCTGGGCTGCGAATATACTTTTGATAACTCAAAGATCCTCTTCTATTTCACCGCCGACGGCCGTGTGGATTTCAGGGAACTTGTAAAGGATCTCGCCTCTGTGTTCAAGGTAAGGATAGAGCTCAGGCAGATCGGAGTGCGTGACGAGACAAAGCTTATCGGAGGCATCGGCATCTGCGGAAGGCAGCTTTGCTGCAATACGTTCCTCTTTGATTTCGCGCCCGTTTCCATAAAGATGGCAAAGGAGCAGAACCTTTCCTTAAATCCCACGAAGATATCAGGTGTCTGCGGTCGCCTCATGTGCTGCCTAAAGAACGAGCAGGATGCTTACGAGGAGCTTAACAGTCATCTTCCTTCCATAGGCGACCATGTTACCACAAAGGACGGTTTTGCGGGTGATGTTATAGACATCAACGTATTGAAGCAGATCGTCAAGGTTGCGGTTGAAGTGGGTGACGAAAAAGAAGCAAGGGATTATAAGCCTTCGGAGCTGAATTTCAAGCCTTCGAGACGCAGAGAGCGCAGGGACGAGAAGGAAGAAGCGGAGCTTCGTGCGCTCGAGGCACTTGACCGAAAGGAAGGAAATCACATTGATTAAAGACGGCGAACGCCTCGATGATCTTGAACTTTCCAATTTGAGAATAATACAGAACCCGGATAAATTCTGCTTCGGAATGGATGCAGTGCTGCTTAGCGGCTTTGTAGCCGTGAAACAGGGAAGCCGGGTTCTTGATTTATGCACGGGAACGGGAATAATCCCGCTGCTCTTGAGTGCCAAGACTCCCGCAAAGGAAATAACCGGCCTCGAGATACAGGAAGAGAGCGCGGATATGGCCGCAAGAAGCGTAGAGCTCAACGGGCTTAACGAAAAGATAAAGATAGTGACGGGAGATGTTTGCGAGGCCTCAAAGCTGTTCGGAAAAGGCACCTTTGACGCGGTAACGGTAAATCCGCCTTATATGACGGGCGGTCATGGAATTGCAAACCCTTCCGACACCAAGGCTGTCGCAAGACATGAGATACTCTGCACTCTTGATGACGTGCTGAGGGAATCCGCGGCGGTGCTTAAGCCCAACGGACACCTGTTCATGGTGCACAGGCCCTTCAGAATAGCAGAGATAATCGCAGGCATGCTTAAATACAGGCTTGAGCCGAAACGGATGCGTTTGGTATATCCGTATGTAACAAGTGAGCCGAACATGGTCCTTATCGAAGCCGTTAAAGGCGGAAGAGCAAGGGTTACAGTGGAGAAGCCGCTCATAGTCTGGAAGGAGAAGGATGTTTACTCCGACGAATTAAAGGAAAAGTACGGGTACTGACATGGCAGGGACTTTATTTTTATGCGCGACACCGATAGGAAATCTCGATGATTTCACCGTAAGAGCCGTCAAAACGCTGAAGGAAGCCGATATCATCGCTGCCGAAGATACAAGGAACAGCATGAAGCTCCTGAATCATTTCGAGATACAGACGCCGATCACAAGCTACCATGAATTTAATAAATTCGAAAAAGGGCCAAAGCTTCTGGCTTCACTCCTTGAAGGCAAGAACGTGGCTCTTATAACCGATGCGGGAACTCCCGGGATCTCGGACCCCGGGGAACATCTTGTGATGCTGTGCGCGGAGGCGGGTGTCAATGTTGTTCCGATCCCCGGAGCCTGTGCATGCATAAATGCTCTCATTGTTTCAGGACTTCCCACGGGCCGCTTTGCTTTTGAGGCCTTTCTTCCGTTTGATAAAAAGCCCAGGGCAGAACGCCTTGAAGCCTTAAAAAACGAGACGCGCACCATCGTTATTTACGAGGCACCGCATCGTCTTTTACGAACACTTACCGAGCTGCACGAGACTCTCGGGGACCGCAGGATCTCTGTCTGCAAGGAAATAACAAAGAAGCACGAAGCAATCTACAGGATGAGTCTTGGCGAGGCGGTCACGTTTTTTACCGAAAATGAGCCAAAGGGTGAATATGTGCTTGTGATCGAAGGGAAGAGCGAAAACGAGCTTAAACGGGAATCAAAAGAGGAGTGGAATAAGGTTCCGCTCGAAGAGCATATGAAACACTATACGGATATGGGGCTTGATAAAAAAGAGGCCATGAAGGCTGTGGCAAAGGACAGGGGAGTCTCAAAGAGCGAGATATATAAACAGCTGCTTTAAAGCAGGATACCGCACGAGCAAAGCTGCCCGTGCGGTATCATAAAAAGCCTTTAAAACAGAAAAAATCCGAAACCGGATTTTCCTGCTCTCCAGATAATTTTTTTCATAAGGCTTAACCCCTGTACAAAAGCCTGATGTTTGTGCAGCAGCTGCTTACCGCTCGGTCCAGTGAAACCAGCCTGTATCAAGGACGTACGGCAGCGGGAACCGGTATTCCGGTTAACCCCGACTGTAAAACAAGAGGGATTTGAATGGGTTAAACAACGTCCCCCAACGTTCCTCTGTTAATACCTTTCTCCGATATCAACCTTGCACATAATATCATGTTTTGTTCAAAATGTCAAGAACTAGTTAAATTTTCTTGAAAAAATGTACAAATTAGATATACACTACAGGAAATGCAATATGATCGCTACATGTGGTTCGCATTTTCGAAGATTAAAATCGCAAAAAGACGGAAATTTTTAAAACTATAGAAAAACGAAGGTAAAAATATTGGTTACCAGGATCATACTCTATATACTTGCGGGGATATCGCTCTGTTACAGCCTTATCATTTACAATGTACATTCGGGTTCGAAGTTTTTTCTGTTCTGGGATGTCCTTTGCATCGGACTTGTGGCACTTGCGGTCTGCCTTAAATTCCGCGTGTTCTCAAAGATACCGAAGGCCGTTACGGTATGCGCGGCATCGGTGCTTGCGGTCGGTCTTATTACATGTATTATATGTTTAGTTCTGATTTTTACCACATTTAACGCAAAAGGCTCAAAAGGTCTTGATTATATCATAGTCCTCGGCGCCCAGGTGCGGTCGGACGGCCCGAGCACCGTTCTCAGGTTCCGGCTTGAAAAAGCGAAGAAATATCTTGATGAAAACCCTGACACCGTCTGCATCTGCTCGGGCGGACAGGGCGAAAACGAGCCTGTTTCCGAAGGTGCGGGGATGAAGGAGTATCTTGTGGGGCTTGGCATTGACGAAAGCCGCATAATCGTTGAAGATCAGTCCCATAACACCCGCGAAAACATAAAAAACTGCGCCTCCCTTATACCGGAAGGCGCATCTGCAGGTATTATCACAAACAATTTTCATGTTTACCGCGCGCTGTATCTTACAAGGCGCTACGGAATGAAGGGGGCAGAAGGGATAGCTGCGGACTCGCTGCCGCTTTATCTTCCGAACAATGCTGCCCGTGAGGTTGTTGGACTTATTAAGGACCTGATCGTCAGGAGCGGGTATACCGACTGAAAAATTTAGTCCGCAAAGCCCGGGAAACATCAGCAGCCCCTGTATCCGTTGGGATTCTTGCTCTGCCATCTCCAGCTGTCTTCACACATCTGCTCTACGCCGCGGGTAGCTTCCCAGCCAAGCTCTGCTTTTGCTTTCGAGGGATCCGAGTAGACCATATCGCAGTCGCCGGGGCGTCTTGCGTCGATAACATAGGGAATGGTCTTCCCGCAGGCCTTTTCATAGCTCTTAATAAGCTCAAGCACACTGTAACCCTGTCCTGTACCGAGATTGTAGGTAACAAGACCGGGGTTTTCGTTTAATTTCTCGATGGCCTTGATATGTCCGAGCGCGAGATCGACTACATGGATATAGTCGCGAACGCCTGTGCCGTCGGGTGTATTGTAGTCATTTCCGAAAACATGGACCTTTTCAAGCTCGCCGATGGCAACCTTTGCGATGTAAGGAACAAGGTTGTTGGGGATGCCCTTGGGATCTTCACCGATCTCGCCGCTTATGTGGGCACCGATGGGGTTAAAGTATCTTAAGATGGCGATATCCCAGGAATTATCGGCCTTATAGATGTCACGGAGCATATCCTCGATCATGAGTTTTGTACGCCCGTAGGGGTTGGTTGCGGAAAGAGAGGCTTCTTCGTTGATGGGCATTTTGGTCTGGAAACCGTAAACTGTTGCAGAAGATGAGAAAACAAGCTTTCTGACTGCATACTTATCCATTACGCTTAAGAGATTCAGCGTGCCGATAAGGTTGTTGTTGAAGTACATGAGCGGGTATTCGCAGGATTCGCCGACAGCCTTAAGGCCGGCAAAGTGAATGACAGCATCGGGCTTTTCCTTCTTAAACATTGCGTCCATCGCTTCTTTGTCGATCATATCGATCTTGTAGAAGGTGATCTTTTTCCCGGTAAGCTTCTCAACCCTGCGTATCGACTCTTCGCTGGAATTGCAGAGATTGTCGAGAACGACAACTTCATAGCCTGCATTGAGGAGTTCAACGTTTGTGTGGCTGGCAATATAGCCGGCACCGCCTGTAACAAGTATTTTCATATATGTCCTTTCCTGCCGCCCTGGGCATTTAAGTTTATTTTCCGAAAAAAGCAGTAAGAAGATCTATAAGGGCTTTCTGGTCATTTGTGCCCATTGTTTCCCTTGCGGAATGCATTGCAAGGATCGGAACACCGAGATCGAGGCCCTTCATCGGAAGCCAGGAAGCAAGCATGTTTCCGATGGTGCCGCCGCCTGCTACATCAGATCTGTTCACGAATCTCTTATAGGGGATGTCATGATTTTTGCAGAGAACTTCAAGTTCCGCAAGCACGCCGAGATCGTTTATGTATTTTTGGTTGCTGTTGAGCTTGAACACAACGCCGTCGCCCATGAGAGCATAGTTTGTAGGGTCATACTTGCCTGTCATGTTAGGGTGATATGCATGGGCAACATCGAGAGAGAGCAGCGTACCGCCGAGGATATCGCCGTTAAGCGCGCTTTTGCTCCTGCCTAAGGCTTCGTAAAGCGATTCAAGGAGCATCGGGAGTACTCTCGAATCGGCGCCGTTTGCCGAAAGGGAACCGACCTCTTCGTTATTGAAGAATGCGGCGATGTTGATGCTTGCCGGCGCAGGCTCTTCGCAAAGGGCGCAAAGGAGCGCATGGGCGCTTGTCAGGTCGTCAAGACGCGGACATGAGAAGAACTCGCCGTTAAGGCCGGAGAAATTCGGCTCTTCAGTATTATAGACGTAAAGATCAAGATCAAGTATCTCTTCGGGCTTAACATGAAGCTTTTTTGCAAGGAAGCCTGTGAATGCCTCACCGTCCTTTTCGCTTCCGGAAAGACCGAGGAGCGGAAGGATATCGTTCTGACGGTTTAATTCGACTCCCTTGTTTACTTCACGGTTCATGTGGATGGCAAGGTTCGGTATTGAAACAACGGGGTCCTTAGCGTCAAAAAGCTTTAAGACGGGACCGTCTGGACCGGCAATCGCAACCTGACCCGCAATAGAGAGCGGTCTGTCAAGCCATGTATTTATTATCGGACCACCGTAAACATCGGCATTTAAGCGGATGTAATCCTTGGTCTTCATTTCGGGATTGGGTTTGATATGGATACAGGGAGAGTCGATGTGAGCGCCTGCAAGCTTTAATTTCAGGCCTGCTTTTGCGCTGCGGGGTTTTGCGCCTATAGAAAAGGCAAAAAGGCTTACATCAAAAGGAGCGTAGTAGAGCTTGTCGCCGTAACCGGCCTTTTCACCGGGTTTCCAGGGCTTAAAACCATTAGCTTCAAGACGGCGTTTTCCTTCTGCCACTGCGTGGAACGGCGTGGGAGAAGCTGCGATGAAAGAGGAAAGATCCTTGATAACAGTGTTTTTCTTCATGAGAATCTCCATTTGGGATTGATTTATGATCCGCTCTTTGTTAAAATGTACACAGACATACCTTTAAGTGAGCTTACATTATAGCATATTCTAAGGATTTTGCAATGCTAAATATTATTTCTGATGCGGAAAAAGAAAGATTTTCTGAGATCACGGCAGCGGTGACCGAAAGCGCGGTCGAAAGGACGACTATCGGACGTCTTTCGGAGAAGACGCTGCACGCAGCCGTAAAGGCCTTTTGCGACGAAAACACCGCGCATCATGAGATAAAGCTTGAAGGGTATGTTGCGGACATCTTTGACGGAAAGCGCATTACCGAGATCCAGACAAAGCATTTTTATGTCCTGAAGAAAAAGCTTGGGGTCTTTGCCCGCAAATACCCCGTGACTATTGTTTACCCGCTGATAAGGACCCGCGTGATACGAAAGGTCAACACTTTGACCGGAGAGGTCGGTCTCGCAAGAAAGTCCCCGAAAAAAGGCACTTTGCATACCTTTTTGGAGGAGCTTTACGGGCTTTCCGATCTCATCCGCGATCCAAACATCAAGTTCCGGGTATATGCGGTGGATGTGGAAGAATACCGCTTTGTGAAGTCTGAAAAGGACAGGGGGGAAAAAGGGGACATTATCCCGACAGCGCTTGTTGAAGGGTTCATCTTCGACTGCGCAGGGGATTTTGCGGAAATGCTTCCTGACGGGCTTCCGGAGGAATTCACTGCTGCGCAGTATTCTAAAGCGGCCCGCATAAACAAGGGTAAAGTGTCTATGGAACTGAATGTGTTCAAGCGGCTCGGCTGCGTTAAGGAATCCGGAAGGAACGGACGCGAAAAGCTCTGGAGGAGGGCTTAAAAGGAGGAGAAACATGAAAAGAAACAAACTGACGGGAATGCTGCTTATCCTGCTTGCAGCGGTATTTATTGCCGGGACGGGAATTACGCCCGTTAAGGCGGATCACGGTCCAAAGCCGTCTATCGAAGTGACCGTCAAAAACGCGCCGGCGTATAAATACGTGACGATCCTTGAAAAAGAAAAGGGTTCCGCATCAAATAACAGCGTTTTAAAGGTCGAAAACCTTGAAAAAGAAGCTGTAAGGGAATACCTCAAAAACTTTTCGTATGACGGGTATAAGACTTATGTTCTTATCAGCGATATCGAACTTAGGGAACACGGGCAGGGTGACACCTACAGTTTCGGGTATTTTGTGCCGAATCCGTTCAAGGTCCTTGTCATCGCCGATGACGGCACGGTCTATATCAGCCCCGAGCTTGCCCAGAAGGAATACAACTGCGAAACGGAGTATGATGTTAAAGCAGGGACACTTACCGAGAACCTTGCGGGAAAGACTGTGAAGCGGATCGTTTACATCCTTTGCTGTTTTGTGCTGACGATAGGGCTTGAGCTGCTGATCTTCATGTTGTTCAGGTATCCGTTCACAAAGCCTAACCTTATCTGCTTCTTTGCGATCAATATCATAACCCAGCTTGGCCTCAATATTTTCCTTGCATATTCGAACGGCGGCTACGGGATGTTAGGCATATATACCGCTGTCGAGATAGTGATAGCGGTCGTTGAAGGCATTTTCTTTGCGAACACGCTTAAAGACAGCCTTGGCTATAAGAGCAAAGCAAAGGGCTTCATGTTCGGTATCGTTGCCAATCTCTTCAGCTATGCTGCCGGATTCCTGATCTCTTTGGTGGTACGCGGTACATGGGGCTGGCTGTAACAGGTCCTTTATGGGAAACATATAAAAAGATCCGCAGTCTGCAATAAAATATAGCAGGCTGCGGTTTTTACAGAACCGGGCAGGGATCGTCTGCCCGGTCTTTTTACGAAAAGTTTATGAATTTTACCTCGGGATGCCAGATGCCCTCGTCATCCACCGTTATGACTATAAAGCTGCTCCTGCCCGAATACGGGCGCGAAAGGCTTCCGGGATTCATAAGCCATGGTTTTCCGCTCATTTCGAGCAGCGGAACATGGGTATGGCCGAACATCGCAACATCGGCATTCTGCTCTTCCGCGCGGTATTTAAGCCTGTCAAGGCCGTAGCTTACATGGAAACGGTCGCCGTGCGTCATATAAACGGTCTTTCCGGCAATCGGTACCGTGAGCTCGCGCGGAGCCCGTGAAAGCCAGTCGTTATTGCCCGGTACAAAGTACAAAGGGCAGTTCACGCGCCTTGCAAGCTCGTTTTCATCATCACATATATCTCCGAGATGGATGAGTGCGTCGATCCCGCCCGTTTCTTTAAGGGCCTTCGGGAGAAGCATCAGGTCTCCGTGGGTATCGCTTATTACAAGGATCTTCTTCATTTCACAAACCCGTTTTATTAAGGCCGGGGAACCGTCCCCCGGCCTCGTTTTATTATTTTACAACGATGTTTACAATGCGGCCCTTTACGTAGATTTCCTTAACAACGGTATGCTCCGCAAGGATTGCTGCGACGTTCGGAAGCTCGTGGGCAGCGGCCTTGACGACATCATCCGCTGCGTCGTTTGCAACCTTAACGGTGCCCTTTACCTTGCCGTTGATCTGTACTGCTATCTCGATGGTGTCCTCAACCGTCTTTGCCTCGTCATGCTCGGGCCATTTCTGTGCATAAAGGCGTCCGCCCATTCCAAGCTTTTCCCAGATCTCCTCGGTGATATGCGGTGCAACGGGATTAAGAAGGATAAGGAGCGTTGCAAAATCGTCTTTTGTGATGCTGCCCGCCTTGTAGAACTCGTTAACGAGCGTCATCATTGCTGCAATCGCGGTGTTGAACTTGAGGGCTTCAAAGTCCGAGCTTACTTTCTTTATGGTCTGGTGGATCTTTGTCTCAAGCTCCTTGCTGTAGCCGCGGGCATCGCTTACGATCTCCTGAAGCTTCCAGACCCTGTCGAGGAACCTGCGGCATCCCTTAACGCCTTCCTGTGACCAGGCTGCCGAAAGCTCGAAGGCGCCGATGAACATTTCGTAGGTACGGAGCGTGTCTGCGCCGAATTCGTTAACGATATCGTCGGGATTTACAACGTTTCCGCGGGATTTGCTCATCTTCTCGCCGTTCTCGCCAAGGATCATGCCGTGTGAGGTACGCTTCTGGTAAGGCTCCTTTGTCGGAACAACGCCCTCGTCATAGAGGAACTTGTGCCAGAACCTTGAGTAGAGAAGGTGGAGTGTGGTGTGCTCCATGCCGCCGTTGTACCAGTCAACGGGAAGCCAGTATTTAAGCGCTTCTTTCGAAGCAAGAGCCTCTGTGTTGTGAGGATCGGTATAACGGAGATAATACCATGAAGAACCGGCCCACTGGGGCATGGTGTCTGTCTCGCGCTTTGCGGGGCCGCCGCAGCACGGGCATGTTGTGTTAACCCAGTCTGTCATTGCAGCAAGCGGTGATTCGCCGTTATCTGTGGGCATATAGCTGTCAACATCGGGAAGTGTGAGCGGAAGCTCTTCTTCGGGGATGGGCACAAAGCCGCATTTATCGCATTTTACGATGGGGATGGGCTCGCCCCAGTAACGCTGGCGGGAGAATACCCAGTCGCGGAGCTTGAAGTTGGTCTTGCTGTGACCGATGCCCTTTTCTTCAAGCCATTCGGTTATCTTCTTCTTGGCGTCCGCAACCTCAAGGCCGGTAAGGAAGCCGGAATTAACGAGGGTTCCGGTAGCAACATCGGTAAATGCCGCTTCTTCGACATTTCCACCGGCCACAACTTCGATTATCGGAAGGCCGAACTTTTTAGCGAACTCCCAGTCTCTGTCGTCGTGTCCGGGAACGGCCATGATGGCGCCTGTTCCGTAGGACATAAGAACATAGTCGGAGGTCCAGATCGGGATCTCTTTTCCGTTAACGGGATCTATTGCACGAAGGCCTTTGATCTCTACGCCGGTTTTGTCTTTTGCAAGCTCGCTGCGCTCGAAATCCGACTTCTTTGCGGCTTCTTCGCGATAAGCGATAACTTCGTCGTAGTTCTCTATCTTGTCTTTGTATTTCTCGATATAAGGGTGTTCGGGCGAGATAACCATGTAAGTTACGCCGAACAGTGTGTCGGGACGCGTGGTGTAAACCGTAAGAACGTCATCAGTGCCTGCGATTGAGAAATCAACCTCTGCGCCCGTGCTTCGTCCGATCCAGTTCTTCTGGGAAACCTTAACCTTTTCGATGTAGTCGACAAGGTCAAGATCGTCGATAAGACGGTCTGCGTAAGCGGTGATCTTGAGCATCCACTGGCTTTTAACCTTTCTTACGACAGGTGAGCCGCAGCGCTCGCAGACGCCGTTTACAACTTCCTCGTTTGCAAGGCCGACTTTACAGCCCGTGCACCAGTTGATGGGCATCTCGGACTTGTAGGCAAGGCCTTTTTTGAAGAGCTTAAGGAAGATCCACTGTGTCCACTTGTAATACTCCGGATCCGTAGTATTGACCTCGCGGTCCCAGTCGAAGGAGTAGCCGAGGTCCGAAAGCTGGCCCTTGAAGCGGGCTACGTTGTTCTTTGTAACGATCTTCGGGTGGATGTGGTTCTTTATTGCGTAGTTCTCGGTGGGAAGGCCGAAGGCATCCCAACCCATGGGATAGAGCACATTATAGCCCTGCATACGGCGCTTTCTCGCAATAATGTCGAGAGCGGTGTAGGGACGCGGATGCCCTACATGAAGACCCTGTCCCGAAGGGTAGGGGAATTCAACGAGGGCATAAAACTTTTTCTTTGTGTAGTCTGTCCCGGTGTGGAACGCTTTTTCGTCCGTCCAGGTTTTTTGCCATTTCTTTTCAATGGGCTTTGGGTTATACATTTCCATAGTGTTCCTCCGTGCCGGACGGTGCCGGCATCTGTATTTTTCTGTGCTCTGCGCGAACGGGGCTTTTTCCGGTAAGCCCCGCGCAAGGTACTAGCACAGTGCTTTAACTTTAATATCGGTCCATTTTGTGAGGTCGATAAACTCGGTTCCTACCTGGACCATAGGGCATGAGAGCTTCTGGCGGTTGATCATGACAACTTCACCTACAAGGCCGTTGCTAAGCAGCACGGGTACGCCGATATAGGCGTTTGCGATGTGCTCAAGGAAGGGCAGCAGGTACTGCGTCTCAAACTTGGTGTAGCCGTCTTTTTCGAAGTTCGCTACAACCTCAAAGGGGCTTATGCTTTCACGGTACTGGCGCTTTGCGGTCATGGCGTCGTAAACGTCCGCGATCGCAAGTATCTTAGCAAAATCAGGTATCGAATTCGCGGTCAGGTGGTTGGGATATCCCGAACCGTCGTTCCTTTCATGATGCAGCGCAACGCCGTCGAGCACACGCGGGTCTATGTTGCTGAATTTTTTCATGATCTCCAGGCCGAAATCGGGATGGCGCTTGATTATCTCATATTCCTCGTCCGTAAGCTTGTCGGGCTTTGTTAAGATCGAAGAAGGGATGTTCAGCTTTCCTATATCGTGCACAAGGCCCGTAAATACAAGAAGGTTCAGGATGTCGGCATCCATGTTCAGCCATACGCCTATCGAATGCACGATAAGCGCAACGTTCAGGCAGTGCACGTAGATGGAATCGTCCATTTCGCGCATGCAGTGCAGAAGGTCGAATATATGCGTCGCGCTGTAGCTCGATTCGCATAGCTTATAGACCATGTCCGTCAGCCTGTTCACATCACACTTTGTACAGGACGGATCCGACAGCGTCTGGAATTCCGAGCGCAGGTCGTTCACCGTCGTTCTGTACTCGCGGCTGAAAGCCTTGAATTCAGGCGTGTTGCGTACCGTGTTCCAGTGGCTTACGGAAGCGCGGTCAACAGCCTTTGCGACATTCTCCGGAACAAGGACGGGTACCTTGTTTATGTTGAACATTTTAAGTTTCAGGATATGCTTCACCGACAGGACTGTCTGCTTGGGCATCAGTTCCGTTTTGTCAGGAAGGATGATGTCGTCAACAACGATCATGCCGGGTAAAAGCTGTTCATTTGAGAGATAAAGAATGTTCATAAGTTTTCCCCCGTAATACCTTTTATCGAAAAATCCGATATTCCATTAAAAAGTATATCGCAAGTAATATTTAAAAACAAGAGTGTTTATGCCTGTTTTTATAGTATTTTTGTAGTATAATAAAGACAGGGGCGGGTAATAAATATGATAACGGCGGCCGAAATATAAGATATGGGGAAGAATAAGAAAAAAAAGAAGAAAAAGCACATCCTCGGAAAGATCCTCGGAGGTCTTTTGTTTATTGCCTTTCTTGCCGCAATAGTGCTATATTTCGGCTTCCAGTCTTATATAAAGGCGTTTTTTGAATACAGATCAAAGGCGAAGCTTATCGCGGCAGGGTCTTCGGCTTCGGATTTCAAGGCAAGCGAGGCGAGTTTTCTTTATGCGGCTGACGGGTCGCTGATAAGGGACCTTGGCGGCGAAAGACGGTCATATTACCTTGAATTTGCCGATATCCCCCAAAGAGTTATCGACTGTATGCTCGTTACGGAGGACAGGCGCTTTTACTCGCACCGCGGCTATGATATAAAGGGAATCGCGGCAGCGGTGAAATCCTATGTCGATACAGGCGAGGTTGTGCGAGGCGGAAGCACGATCACCCAGCAGCTTGCAAGGAATGTGTATCTTTCGATGGAGGTCACTCTCGAGAGAAAGATAACGGAAATATTCCTTGCGGCGGAGCTTGAGAAAAAGTACACCAAGAACCAGATCCTCGAGTTTTATTTGAACAATATCTATTACGCAAACGGATATTACGGGATCCAGGCTGCGGCAAACGGATATTTCGGGAAGGGCGTCTCAAGCCTCTCCCTCGGAGAGATCGCTTTCTTATGCGCCATACCGAACAACCCGTCAAGATACGATCCGATAACCCATTATGAAAACACTCTTGAGCGAAAGAAAAAGATACTAGACCAGCTGCTTGAGTACGGGGACCTGAAGCAGGAGGATTACGACAGGGCTGTTGCCGAAAAGCCCGTGCTTGTGACTGCGACTCATGAAAAACAGGACTATGCCGAGACCTACAGCTATTACTGCGCGATACGGGCCATAATGCGGCGTAACGGTTTTGAGTTCAGGAACGAATTCTTAAACGAGGAAGACAAAGCCCTTTACGAAACACAGTATTATGAGCAGTATTATGCAATCCAGAGATCGCTCTACACCGGCGGTTACAGGATCTACACCTCCATCGACCCTGAAAAACAGTCCCTTCTTGCAAAAGCCCTGGATGATGAACTTGAGAGCTTTGACGAGGTAAACGGGGAGGGTGTTTACACCCTTCAGGGATCGGCGGTCTGCATAGATAACGAGACGGGGCGCGTTGTTGCGATAATCGGAGGCAGGACGCAGGACCTTAACGGATATACGCTGAACCGCGCATATCAGTCCTTCAGGCAGACAGGGAGCTGTACGAAACCGCTTATCGTCTATGCCCCTCTGTTTGAAAGAGGCCTTTCGCCCGAGGACAGAGTGCTTGATGAGTATTTTGAGGGCGGGCCCAAAAACTCCGGCGGTTACTACTACGGGGATATTTCCGTAAGGGAGGCTGTCTGGGTATCCGCAAACACGGTTGCCTGGAAGCTCTTCACCGACCTTACGCCGAAGATAGGGCTTTCGTACCTGCTAAAGATGGATTTTTCGCATATAGTCGATAAGGATTATTACCCTGCGGCATCGCTTGGCGGGTTTACCTACGGCGCGAGCGCAACAGAGGTTGCATCCGGCTTTGCGGCCCTTGCAAATGACGGTCTTTTCAGGACTCCGACCTGTATAATCACCATCAGGGATTCTTCGGGGAAGACCATCGTTGCGGATCCGGTGGAGACAAAGCGCGTTTACTCGGCAAACGCCGCAAGGACAATGACGGATGTCTTAAAGGATGTTATGAAAAGAGGGACAGGTTACAGGCTGAACCTTGACAATGCCATAGCGGCCGGAAAGACAGGAACAGCGAGTACGGAGCAGGACGGCTGGTTTGCGGGCTACACAAGATATTACACAACGGCCGTCTGGATAGGGTACGATCTTCCTAAAAAGCTGAGAGGCCTGACAGGCAACAGCTATCCCGGACGCATCTGGAAGAATTTCATGCACAAGATACATGAAGGGCTTGAGATAAAGGACTTCCCGGGCTATACGGATCCGGGGAACCGGACGGGGCAGAGGGAAGAACGGGAAACCCCGTATTATCCCGAATTCGATGCCTTCGGTAATCCCATCGATCCCGAAACGGGCCTTGCATATCCGACGGCAACACCGACTCCGACACCGGAGCCCACGCCGACAGAGGGGCCGGAGCCAACAGAGATGCCGGCACCTACAGAGGCACCGGCAGGTGAGCAGTGACCCACACCGACACCCACAGGTGAACAATGACCCACAGCGGCACCGGCAGGGGAGCAGGTGTCCGCCGAAGAACAGACATCCACACAGGAGTAACAGAGATGATAATAGATACACACGCACATTATGATGATGAGAAATTCGACGAAGACCGCGAGAAGCTGCTCTTGTCCTTAAAAGAAGGCGGAATAGAGCGGGTCATCAATATGGGGACCTGCGTAAAAACAAGCAGGGAAGCGGTTAAGCTTGCAAAAACATATGATGCCGTTTATGCGGCGGTGGGTGTCCATCCGGAGGAAATAGCGGATCTTTCCGGGGACTGGCTTGATGAGATAAGGGCTCTTGCAGGCGCGGAAAAGGTAGTGATGATAGGCGAGATAGGGCTTGATTACTACTGGGTAAAGGACAACAAAGAGGAGCAGAAGAAGGTTTTCAGGGAACAGCTTAAGCTGGCAGCGGAGCTTGATCTGCCGGTGTCCGTGCACAGCAGGGATGCTGCCGAAGACACACTGGCTGTGATCACTGAAGAGGTTGCCATTGCAAAGGCAAAGGGGCAGCGGCTTACAGGGATAATACACTGCTTCGGGTACAGTCCGGAAATGGCCGAAAGCTTCATCAAACTCGGTTTCCTTATCGGTATCGGCGGGGTGGTCACCTTTAAGAATTCCAAAAAACTGAAAGAAACCGCAGAAAAAATACCCCTTGAAAAGCTGGTACTTGAGACGGACGCACCGTATCTTGCACCGGAGCCTTTCAGGGGTAAGCGTAATTCTTCGCTTTTCCTCCCTTATGTTGCGGAAACGATAGCACAGATCAGGGGTATCGCACGCGAAGAGGTGGAAAAGATCACAACGGAGAACGCGTACCGGCTTATAAAGGGTCTGTGACGGGGGAAAACAGGCCAAAAACAGCAGGCATGTCGCAGGAAGCCGGTCCAAAAACAGCAGGTATACCGCGGGAGCCGGTCCAAAACAGCAAGTATACCGCAGGAGCCGGGCTAAAGGCTGCTCTCACACAGTACGTTCGCCAAGGGCATTTGCAAGCGCCGCAAATTCGGGAAGCCCCAGCTTTTCGCCGCGGATGGCGGGGTCGAGGCCGCAGGTTTCAAAGGCCTTTAAGACCTCTTCCTTTGTAAACCCGAGACCGCCTGTCGTGATCCCGTTAAGGAGCGTCTTCCTGCGTTTGTTGAAGGAGGCCCTGATAAGCGAAAACATGAGCTTTTCATCTTTTACGTCAACAGGCGGGGCTTCATGCATTTTAAGCACTATAACCGCAGAATCCACATTCGGACGGGGCATGAAGCAGTTCATCGGCACATATGCCGCAATACGGGGCGAAGTATAGTAATTGACCGCAAGCGTGACCGCGCCGTAGTCTTCGGTGCCGGGAGCGGCCTGCATCCGTTCCGCAACCTCCTTCTGAACCATTACGGTCAGACTGTCAACGGGGGCGCGGCTTTCAAGAACTTGCATGACTATAGGCGTGGTGATATAATACGGGAGGTTGGCTACTATCCTGGCTTTTCCCCTGACAGGCCGGTCTTTTATGAGCTTTTCGATATCAAGCTTTAAGATATCGGCATTTATGATTTCTACATTGTCGTAGTCTTTAAGGGTATCATTTTCAAGGATGGGGATAAGGTTGCGGTCGATCTCCACAGCCACAACTTTTCCGGCTGCTTCGCAAAGATACTGCGTAAGCGTGCCGATGCCGGGGCCGATCTCTATAACAAGGTCGTCCTTTGTGATATCCGCGGCGGCGACTATCTTTTCAAGAACGTGGGTATCTATGAGGAAATTCTGACCGAATTTCTTCTGGAAGCTGATATTGTATTTTTGCAGGACAGCAATGGTGTTCTGCGGGATTCCAAGGTTTGCCATGATATGCCTTTCGGTGTTTTCGTAAAGATGCAGCGGATTTATCAGCCCGCCACGGATCATTATACATGGAAAAGCTGAAAACTTCAAGGAAACATAAGGAAAGGTGCGGCAGACACGGAAAACCTTTCTTCGGAGGTTAGAGATGAAAAAGAACGGTGTTTATTTTACAAAAGTTAAAGAAAAAGAAGAACTGCAGAAGGAGGATCTTAGGAGAAAGGGCATTTTTACTGCCCTCATCTTTGTGATCATAACGCTTTGCGGGATCGCGATCTTCCTTGCGGTAAGGACTGCGGGCCGGCAGAATCTTGTTGTGCTTTTGCTCGCGCTTGCGATAATCGTATTCTCTATCGAAGTTTACTGGTCGAATCCGGACAAAAAATCCTTTGTGCTTTGGAAAAAGCTGTTCAATAAGCAATAATGCGTAAAGCGGCCCGGACCGGCCGTCATGGAGGGAAGATGTTTACGAAACGCAGTTTTACGGACGAAACAGGGCTTTTCCTGTTTGCGCCCACGTTTTATGTGTATATACTCGGAATAGCGATAGTGATATTTGCGGTATTCCTGCCGGAGATAAACGCGCAGGGAGCACTTGAGTTTACCGGAGCCGGCAATTCCGCAGGTTTTGCTTACGCAAGACTTTTTGCAAGCGAGATAGGAGAGATAGTGCTGTTCCTGCCTGCTTTTGCAGTTGCGGCATCGGTTGTGCGCGATAAAGAACGCAGGAAACGCGGGCTCTCCGACACAAGAGAAGGGCTAAGCTCCCGCGGAGCCGTGCTGGTGCGCTTTATTTCACAAGGCATGCTTTTATGCGTTCCGGTGATCATTGCGGGATCCTGCATGTTTGCCTACAAGGCCGGAACAGCCGGCGCTTTTGCGTTTGTGGAGCTGGCATTTTTCTGGCTCTGCCCTGCGATCCTTTTTGAAACCGCGCTGGTGCTCTGCCTTAACGAGTGGACAGGGTTTTCGCTGCCGGGCATCCTTGCATCTCTCGTGATCTGGGTATTTTCACAGGGGTCGACGGCAGATGTCGGCGACTATGATTCCTGCATCGCCATCCGCCATGCGAGTCTTGAAGGCTATCAGGAATACCTTGCTGGTGTGAACATCCTCACGATAAACCGGATTGCGGTCCTAGTTCTTGCGGGAGTTCTGGTATTTCTCGCGGTCCTTGGCAATGAATTCAGGAGAAAGAAGGATAAAAAGGCTTGAAGCCCATCAACATCTATGCCTTTACCCGAATACAGGAGAAGGCTGCGCTTGAACGTTTTGAGCGCCAGCTTTCCGGACGCAGCCCGTACCTTAGGATACGGGACTGGGAAGTTGCGGGCTTAAGGAGCTTTATCACAAGGCTCTGCGAAACCACGGAAAAAGCCTACGAATACGAGTTTTACTACTCCTTTACCATGCCAAAGCTTGGGAAGGAATTCGATCTTCTGCGCGTGAACGACGATTATGTGGTCAATATCGAGATAAAGAGCCGGGATGTGTCAACGGAGGCCATCGGAAGGCAGCTTCTCATGAACAGATACTACCTTTCGACCATAGGACGGACCGCATATTTCTATACTTATGTGAGCGATACGGGGAGACTCTGCAGACTTTCAAACAGCGGGCGCGTGGTGGAAGCCGCATGGGAAGAGCTTGCGGCAATACTCGAAAAGCAGTCGGAGTGCAGCAAGGGAGACATCGAGGATCTTTTCAAGGAAGACAGGTACCTCATCTCGCCCTTTACGGACCCCGGCAGGTTCCTTAGGAACGAGTATTTCCTCACAAATCAGCAGAACGACATACGCTACCAGATATTGAAGAGGATCCGGCAGAAAAAGGCCGAACATGATGAAAATCTGCTTGTCACGGGCTTTACGGGACTTCCGGGCACAGGTAAGACCATATTGCTGTTTGATCTTGCGATGCAGCTTTCAAAGACCGACAAAGTCTGCATCTTTCATATGGGATCGCACGAAAGGGAGCTTGAGGAGCTGGACGGCAGGCTCAAGCGCATAGATTTTTACTATTTTGCGGACAAGGAGAAGCTGTCGGAGATAAAGCCGTATTCCTGCATCCTCGTAGATGAAGGGCACCGGATGACAAAGCAGGATATCGAATATATCCTTGGACTGGCGAAGAGCTGGAATGTTCCGGCCATTTTCTCCTACGACAGAGAGGAGCCTGTTTCCGAGAAGGAAAGGCAGGACAGCGGCTATGTTTATCTGACCGGAACGGAAGGTTTTATCGAATACAGGCTTACCAACAGGATCCGCCTGAATATAGAGCTTTCTTCCTTCATAAAAAGCGTGATGAGCGTGACCGGCGGAGCAAGAAGGCGGGAATATCCGTCTGTTACCGTGGTCTCGGGTGACAGCGGCGAGGCTGAACGCATGATAGAGACTTTTATTGACGACGGGTACATGTATATCTGGGACAGCAGCATAAAACAGCCGGACGAGGGGCTTGTTTTCAAGGAGATGTCGCCGGCGCTCGCCGCGGCCGAGCGTATCGAGGTAAACGAAGCGACCTGCAAGGAATTCGACAAGATCGTGATGCTTGTTGACGATACATTTTTCTATGATGAAGAAGGGTATTTAAGGAGCAAAAACGGCGGAAACGACAGAAGGGTGCGTAATCTCTTCCACGGGTTAAGCCGCGCAAAGGAGCGGATCGCGATAGTTGTCAGGAACAACAGACGGGTGTTCGATGTACTGCTCTACATCCTTCAGGGTTACAAGGCGCCTTATGTTACGGCAAAGGGCAGAGAACCGAAAAAGAGGTACGGAAGGGCTCAGAAGCGCTCAAGCACATGATACACGGTGGTGCTTTCTATCGCGAAGCCAAGCTTTCCGTAAAGTGAAAAAGCAACGGGATTTTTATCCGAAACCTGCAGGATCACAGCTTTTCCTGCAGGTATTTTTTTTAGGAGCGCGAGCATAAGGCGCTTTCCGAGGCCTTTTCCCCTGTATTCTTCGCGGATGCCGACGCTGAAAACGGAACAGCAGGTCACGCTCTCCACAAATCCCGCGCAGCCAATGAGTTTGCCGTTATCCTCATACCTGAAAAGACGCACACTGTCGGAAGCGGAGAGGGAGGAAAGCCAGGTTTCTGCGGCATTTTCGTCTATGTCAAAAAGCTCTGCGAAAAGGTCTTTAAGGGAAAGGAAGTCTTTGGACGAAAGCCGGGTAAGGATGGGACTAAGTGCCGGTGCGGCAATGTTTTTGCGTGTTTTGGGCCCGGAGCTTTCGGAAACGGAAGGCGGCGCGCTCTGTAACGGGATTGCCGCGTCCGGAAGGATCATCTTGTATTCCGAAGAAGAGTATCTGACAGGGAGCTTTTCTAAGACTGCTGCGCCTGCTTTTATCCGCGGGTTGCTGACAATATATACTGTTGTGCAGCCAAGCGCCTTTAAGGACTTTGCCGCCTCGCCCAAAAGCATTGAAAAAAGCCCTCTGTTTCTGTAAGAAGGGGAAACAAGGGCACTTATTTCGGCCGTACCGTCTCCCGGTAAAAAAAGCGACAGCACGCCAAGGGCGCGGTTCCCGGAGGTTGCAAAAAAGAACGCGGGAACCTCTTTTGTATAGTTAAGAAAGGTATCTGAAAAAAGCGGGTACGCTGCCCCGTCAGCCCTTGCGGCTTCCGCCTCAAGGCTTGCTATCTGGGTCTTTCTCAGTGCAGACAGGGTTTTAAAAGCTTTGATAACCATAATTCCTCCGCTGCCGGAGAGCTCTGCGGCAGGAAAAGGCCGTCACCGGGCTCACCGGCTCCTGAGGAGTATTATACAGTTTTCAGCCTTCGTTTGCAAAGCGTTTTGTTGTGAAAAATGCTTTGGATACTGCGGGAATGCAAAGGATTATGATGGTTATGAGGGCTTCCGCAAAGATATACGCGCCGTTATACGCAAGTGAGTAAGGAAGCGGATTCCAGCCTTCCCATGCGTATTCGCCGAAGAATATCCAGCCTGAAAGGACTGCGAAAACATAGCGGCCAAGGACACCAGCGATATAGCCCTTTATAAGACCGTGCTTGCTCTTTGCGAAAAGACCCGAAAGACCGAGGGCCGTAAATGCAAGAAAATAGTCGATAACAAGCTGAAGCGGCAGGATAACGTAGGGTTCGAGGAAAAGCTGTAAAAGACCGTAGGCGAGACCTGTCATAAGGCCTGCGCCAAGTCCGAAGTAATAGCCCGGAAGGCAGATGATGAGCATCGAAAACGCTGTTACCGACCCGCCAAAGGGGAATTCAAAAAACTTGAGAAGGGAAAGGACTGTTCCGAGTGCAATGCAGACAGAGCAGAATGCAAGCTGTTTTGCGGACAGTTTGACACCGTATTTATTGTTTCCTTCAGCGCTCTTTTTTGCGTAGTTTCTGGCAAAGAGCAGTGCAGCGGCGATGAAAATGGCAATAAGGAGCCAGATCATCACATTGCCGAGCGTTGTGGGATAGTACAGCTGAGTGCCGTACTTATCGGTTTTGGAGTAAACAAAAGGTTCAAAAACGGTACTTTCCCAAAGGGATGATAAAAACATAAAAAAACCTCCTAATTCTGCATAGGAGGGCTCACATCAGTTACGCTTCCTTACGCCGGTATTACCCGGTTCAAGTAGTGAGGGTTAGATGCATGGATGCGTCCATGTCTCAATCTCAGCGATGTGCTCCCCTAGCTGTATTGAATGTGATTATAATGATGCGCGGGGAGGATGTCAAGAAGAAAATTAAGAAAGTTGGACAGACAGGAAAAAACAGGACCGCGATCATTCGCGGTCCTGCGGAAACCCTATTGGTTAAGGCTCATTCTTCGGAGTCGTCGGTAAGGAGGCCATCGGTATTGATGCCAAATTTCTGGGCACATATCTTGCAGAGACGGGTACGGTTTGCTGCGATGGCTTCATCAACAGTGCCGTATGTGAAGGTAGTGCTGTTCTTTGTTGATGAGCAGTCGCAAAGCGGATCGCCGTCGGTATCCTTTGCATCGCGGTCTTCAACTGTACCGCAAATGTGGTAAACCTTGCCTGATGATGTCCAGTAAACGGTGGATGTGATCCTGCCGGTAGCAGCTTCCATCTCTTCCTGGGAGATAGGGTTATAGTCGTAGGAAGCGGCACCTGCGATAAGAAGAGCAACAACACCTGCGATGGAGGCGATCATCTTGGTCTTCTTGTCAAGGTTCTTGTTTGAAAGAACAAGGATGACAAAAGGCAGGAATGCTACACAGCATGCGATGAGGCCCATGTTGTTCCACAGCCAGAAGAGTGTTTTGTTCTTCTTTGAAGCGGGTTTGATGCGGTTTGCTTTCTTCCAGAACTGTGAACCGATTATCACAAAGATCAGGTCGAGAACAAGTGCGGGGATCCAAAGGATCTGGGGATTCTTCGGAAGAAGGTTGAGCTGTCCGAAGATGAAGAGTAATGCAAGAACTTCGCATCCGATGGCAAGTACCCAGAAGAGGATCGCAAGGGCGCGGTATCCGCCTGCGTTACCAACGGGAGCGGCTTCGGTTATTTTCTTTTCCCCGGAGGACTTCTTTGAGGAGTCGCTTGCCGGAGCTACGGTTTTCTTTTTTGTTTCAGCCATATGAAACACCCTCCTTTTGATGTGGCGGAGCAGAGGCTCCGTTTGAAGAAATTATAACCAAACGGAAAGAGTATTTCAAGAAATTTTCAACAAAAATATTGATTTCATAAAATTGTTAGAGCATAATGGACTAAAGGGGCAAAATTACTAAAGAGTGACCCGTGATAAAAGGAGGATATCCATGGACGTTAAGAGCATATTAAAACAGCTTCTCACAAAGGAAAATGTCAGCAGCATCAGCGAAAAGAGCGGCGCGCCCGGCACACAGGTCAAGAGTGTACTGGCCGCAGCCATGCCTTTGATCGCCGGCGGGACCGAAAAGGGCGGAAAGAATCCGCTTGCGATGATCACATCCCTCCTTGGCGTCAATTCCGCAACAACAAACGAGGTTGCCGGAGAAACGGGAGTAAGCACGAACAACACAAACAATATCCTGTCGGCAGCGGCTCCGCTCATCGCATCTCTTCTTATGTCGAATGCGGGAAGCTCGTCTTCAAACAAGCCTAAGCCAAAGCCCGGTTCAAATAACCAGAACAGCGGCGGCGGTTTCTTAAGCGGCCTGTTCGGAGGCGGAAACAACAACGGTGGCGGCGGCGGACTTTTCGGCGGTATAATGAACCTTGTTTCCACCGACACAAGCAATGACGAAGAAGAGGAAGAGAAGCCGAAGAAGCCGAAAACATCGGCAAAGAAGCCCTCAAGCGGAAAGACCGGAAGTTCCGCTAAGAAGCCTTCAACAGGAAAGACCGGCAGCACATCGGCCAAGAAGCCCTCGACAGGCAAGACCGGCAGCACATCCGCTAAGAAACCGGCAGCAGGAAAGACAGGCACCTCATCTGCGAAAAAACCTGCAACGGGCAAGACTTCCACGGCATCGGCCAAGAAACCCGCTGCGAAGAAAACTTCTAAATAAACCAAATTTAAGTAATCGTTTAAATTTTTTGTAAAAAATGTTTGCATTTTGAATTGTACTTGTATATAATAGTCGCGTACGGGTTTTCCGTGATGAATAGAATACTGTTTAGAGGAGATATTTGTTTATGAAGAGCACCGGAATAGTCAGAAGACTGGACGAACTCGGAAGAATCACAATACCGATCGAGCTTAGGAGAACGCTCGACATTGAGGACCGCGAGTCTCTTGAGATCTATGTAGAGGACGAGAAGATCATCCTTCAGAAGTACCTCCCTGTTGACATATTTACTGGCAGCAGACAGAACCTTATCGAGTATAAGGGCAAGAAGGTTTCAAAGGAGACCATCGAGGAAATGGCAAGGATCGCCGGCCTCATCAAGTAATAAACCAAATCTGCAGCTGAAGCGGCTCGCCTGGCGGGCCGCTTTTATCGCGCCTGTAGGCCGGAAGGAATTGTTTTATGAAGTATGAATTTAAGATCGATCTTGGAGAATGCCTGAAGAAACTCGGAGAATACCTGAAGAAACTCGGAGAATACCTGAAGAAAAAGTGGAAGAATATTCTCCTGATGCTGGTTGCGGTGTTTATCATGGGTGTGGGCGTTGCCGTATTAAAGATCACGGGACTCGGCCCGGATCCGTGCTCTGCCCTGCATTACGCTATGGCTGAGGTCACGGGCCTGTCTTTCGGAACCTACCAGCTTTGCATAAACGCTGTTCTGTTCCTGTTCCTGCTGTTCAGGGACCGTTCGCTGTTTGGGCCGGGGACCTTCGGAAATATGATACTTGTGGGATATTCGGCGGATTTTACAAGCTGGATCATCTCCCTTATCTTTGGCAGGGATTTCAAGATCGAGTCGCTTCCGGTGGCGATCGCTGTCATGGTGCCGGCACTTGCGATCTTCGTTGTTGCTGCGGCGGTGTATATGAACAGCGACACGGGAACATCGCCCTATGACGCGTTTTCGTTCCATATTCACAAGACACTTGAGAAAAAGACAGGGAAAAAGATAGCCTTTAAGCTTGTCAGGATATCCTACGACCTTGCGGTCACAGTCTTAGCGGTGATCGTGTGCCTTGCAGCAAAGATAGACATGACGGTTGGAGCTGTAACGGTGATAATGGTGTTTGCGCTCGGACCGGTAATAGACCTCGTCGGAAAGATCATGTTTCCTAAAAAAACTGCAGATTCCGAAACACAGAATACCAAGATATGAAGGCCGGCTGCAGGCTGTAAAAAAGCACGCGCCGGGACAGAAAACGCGTGCTTCCTTTTTTGTTTTTGATCCGGCAGGAGCTAAAAGCTCTTTTGACCGATTGCCTTCAGCAGGCGTCAGATGCAAGGAAATCCTCGATCACATCATCAATGTGGATCGGGCTCAGATGTAACCTGTTTATCCTTTGCATCAGTTCCCGCACTTTCTGCGCGTTTCCGGACAGATCCGGAAGAGTGCGGAAGGTTTTTGTCAGCCTCCTGAATTCGAGGCCGTAGCGCGTGATGCTTGCGCCGTTTTCGTCAACAACACAGCTGCTTGTCATCCGGCAGTGTGCTGCATTTGCCAGTTGGCGGAGCCGTTCCGCCTGTGTTTTAAACGTGATTCTCATTTTGATTCCCCAACTCCGTAAATATTGCATTTTGGTTGACCCGCCAGAACGGGAAAACCACCCCTGCTGACTAACTCCTTTTGTTCTGTCCCCCGGCCGGAGAAAAAAGTCAGCGACAAAATTATAACCGATTTTGACAAAAAGTCCACAATTATCTATGCTATGACCCAAACTTCCACGTAACGAAAAGATTATGTGGAGAAACCCGTCATAACGTTTACTCGATATTACCCTTCGAATACTCTCTGTACATAAGAGGAGGCTGTGTACGGGATGAGCAGGAAAGAGAGCATAGAGCCGGGAATACACGGAAAGCTGAAAAAACTCAGGAAGATGAAGGGGTTAAAACAACAGGAGCTTGCAGACCGTCTGGGGATACACAGATCTACCTACTCGGGCTACGAGACGGGGAAATCGGGCGTCGGAAGAGAGCTGATGATAAGGCTTGCAGACTTCTACGGGATGCCGCTCGATGCAATGCTTGATGACAACATAGTCTTTCCGGACAATGTAAGCGAGACACCGCTGTACAATACGAGGAAGGATCATGAGACGAGACTTAAAAATCTTATGAACATCATGACCCCCGAAGAAAGGGAAATGCTGCTGAAATACGGACAGTTTATAGTCCGGGAGCGGATCGCGGGACGGACGGGAGAAAAACCGAAAAAAAGGGGAGACAACACACATAAACAGGGGATACAAGGCAACCGTGAAAAGAAAACGGAGAAGTGAGTGCCCTTGTTGACCTGACAATATCATGACCGCACCGGGTAATTGTATTCGGTGCGGTTTTGTAGTATAATCGGAATATCAAAAAACAGGAGAAGAAGTGCAATGATAAAGAATGTTGTTTTCGATATCGGGAACGTGCTCGCGCAGTTCCGTTATAAGGAGTACATCAAAGAGATTGGCATCGCGCCGGAAATGTGCGACAGAGTGGCAAAGGCAACCGCAGAGGGCCCCTACTGGCCGCTGATGGACAAGGGTGTGCTCACGGCAGAGCAGACCATGCTCAACTGCATAGCCCTCGACCCCGGTGCGGAGCCCGAAATAAGGCTGTTTTTCAAGGATATGCACGGGCTTGTGGTGGAATACCCCGACTCCTGCGAATGGATACAGGAGCTTAAGAACCGCGGCATGAAGGTCTATCTGCTTTCCAATTACAGCAAAGAGAATTTCGAAATGGCGGAAAAAGAGGGACTTTTTAAGTTCTTACAACTTGATGAGGGCAGGGTCATCTCTTATACCGTCAGGATGCTCAAGCCCGATGCGGCCATATATAATCTTCTTCTTGAAAAATATGGGCTTGATCCGAAGGAATGTGTGTTCCTTGATGATTCTCAGAGAAATGTTGAAGCAGCCGAGAAGCTTGGCATGAGGGGAATACTTGTGGACGACAGGGAGTGGGCAAGAGCAGAGCTTGACGTGCTCCTTGACAGCCAGGGAGTGCACTGAAAACGGGAACATATCTGCCGCCGGAGCGCTAAAACCGGGCCGGCAGCGCAAACGTATCAAATACCGGGAAGCAGCAGCCGGACCGGCAACGCAAACATATCAAACACCGGAAAGCGGCAGCCGGACCGGCAACACAGAGCACAAACAACACCGGAAAGCAGCAGCCGGACCGGCAACATAACAAATGCATAATGCAGGGAAAGGGGAAAAATGAACAGTTTTGAAGAGCGGATCGATGCATTGAACGACCTGATCGCGTCCAGCAGACACGCGGTTTTCTTTGGCGGAGCCGGGGTTTCGACCGAAAGCGGCATCCCCGATTTCAGGAGCAAAGACGGGCTTTACAACACAAAAGACGTGCGTTTTGAGGCATATGAACCCGAGTATCTGCTTTCAAACGAATGCCTTTATCACGATTCAAAGGTCTTTTTTGAGTATTACAGACAGAAGATGAACGTGGAAGGGATAGAGCCCAATGTCGCACATATCAAGCTTGCTGAACTTGAAAAGGCCGGAAAGCTTGATGCAGTTATAACCCAGAATATAGACGGCCTGCACCAGAAAGCCGGAAGCAGCCGCGTTTACGAGCTCCACGGGACTACAGAGAGATGCTTTTGCGACCGCTGCGGGAAAAAATACCCGGGAACACGGATATTTAAGTCAACGGAGCCCGTTCCGCACTGCGAATGCGGTGGGATGATACGCCCCGAAGTGACGCTCTACGGTGAGGGGCTTCCCGAAGCCGCATGGTCGGGAGCCGTAAGAGCCCTTGCAAACGCAGATCTTTTCATCGTCGGCGGCACCTCGCTCATGGTTTATCCCGCGAACACAATGATACGTTACTACGGCGGCGACAAGCTTGTAGTGATCAACAGGGACCGCACATCCTACGATTCCGAAGCCGATATCGTGTTCCGCGAGAATATCGGGACCGTTATGGCGGGAGTCAGGGGCTGACCTGCGTTGCGATCTCATGCGCAAAGATCCATTGCTGGATTATCCCCTTTGCGCCCTTGAAATCTGCGAAATGCTCTTCAACCGCCTGCGAGAACACAGCATCGGGCAGAGTGCGGTAGGAGCTTCCTCCCACGCCGTATTCGCGGTGGAGGATATCCTTGATATGCACATCTACCGGGAAAGCGTCTTTATAGCCCAGAGCAAAAAGGCAGATGCAGTTTGAGACCTTTTCGCCGATACCGCAGTATCCTTTCAGATACTCCTTTGCATCCGCAAAAGACAGCTCCCTGAAGGCGCTGCTCTTTATAAAGCCGTCACCGGCATATTTTGCCGCGGTTTCATAAATATATTTTTCACGGTATCCGAGGGAAAGACCCTTTACACCGTCGGGACCGGCCGAAGCAATGCTTTCGGCAGTCGGAAAGCCGTAATATCCGAAGCCTTCTGCGTTCTGCTTTTCTCCGAAGCGGGCGCAGAGGGCTTCTATGCATTTTCTTATCTCAGGTATCCTTTTCTGCTGGGAGATGATAAACGAGATCATCATCTCGAAAAGATCCTGGTTCAGGACTCTTATCCCTTCTGAAGATAAGGCGCAGTCGCGGATATAACCGCCTTTTCTTTTTGCGCGTTCAAAAAGGGATGCGTAATCCGTGTCAAGATCAAAATAATCCTTCCAGTAATCTTCAAAGTCCTTTTCGTCGCATGAAAACTCAAAGAAACCGTCTGCAGTCCCGCGGATGTTCAGGGCCCGGGAACCGGAAAACACAGTAAATACGCCTGTTTCGTTGTCCTTATACATGCGGAACAGCTGGCCCGAGTTCATGATCTTTTCAGGCGAAAAGAAATCGATCTTTTTTTTCAGAGTAAATATTTTTTCCATGCGAATACTTTAACATGTGCCCTTGAAAAAGGCAAGTCTGTGTACCGTTGTAACAGAGTCGGTTAAAAAATCACTTAAAAATTTGTTTAAAAATATCCTTGATTTAAAGTTGATTATCGTTTAATATACCCTCGAAATGATTTTTGACAATGCGCGTAAAGTTCTTAAAACGGGTTTAGACAATCCGGGGGATCGTTATGAAATTACTTGAAGAACGCATCCTGGCTGAAGGCAAAGTCAGCGCAGGGGACATTTTGCGAGTCGACAGCTTTATTAATCATCGCATTGACGTAAGCTTTTCCACTGAAATGGCAAAAGAAGTCAAGCGTCTTTTTTCAGATACCGAGATCACACTGGTACTTACCGTGGAAGCTTCGGGTATCTCCATTGCAACGCTTGTGGCACAGCAGTTAGGTGTGCCGCTTGTTTTTGCGAAAAAACACCAGACCACGAATCTTGACGGGGCGCTCTACAGCGAGCCTGCGTGGTCCTATACCCATCAGAAAGAAAACAACATAGTGGTATCGAAAGAATACATCAATGCCGGCGACAAGGTCCTCCTTGTGGACGATTTTTTGGCGCGCGGCGCAGCTCTTTCGGCACTTGCAAAGATCGTTGAGAAGGCAGGGGCGACCGTGGCGGGGGCAGCGGTCGTAATAGAGAAGGAATATCAGGGTGGCGGCAATGCGCTCAGAGCCAAAGGCTACAGGGTAGAGGCTCTGGCAAAGATACTGAAATTATCCGAAGACGGGATCGTTTTCGGCTGATTTATTATTTTCTACGTGGAGGAGAACCATGAAAAGAATTACCGCACTTATCCTTGCAGCAGTCATGATCGTGCTTGGCGCAGGTCTTACCGCATGCGGAAACAAGAACACCGATTTTAAGGTCGGCGTTATCCTTGTCGGCGACGCAACCGAGGGCTACACGAAGGCTCATATCGACGGCATCCAGGCAGCAGCCAAGAAGCTTGGCTTAAGTGACAGCCAGATCGAGTGGAAATACAGCGTTCCCGAGACATCCGACTGTGCCAATGCAGCAGAAGACCTTGTTGACAAGGGCTGCAAGATCGTTATCTCTAACAGCTACGGTCACCAGAACTATATGGCCGAAGTTGCTCCCAAGTACAAGGACGTTACGTTTGTTGCAATGACAGGCGACTTCGCTGCTATCAGCGGCATCCCGAACCTTTGCAACGCGTTCACAAAAGTATATGAATCCCGTTATGTATCGGGCGTTGTTGCAGGTCTTAAGCTGAAAGAGCTTGTTGACGCAGGCACTGTTTCAAAGACAGCTACACCCAACGCGTTTGATGCAAACGGCAACATCAAGATCGGCTATGTAGGCGCTTACCCCTACGCAGAGGTTGTTTCCGGTTACACCGCTTTCTTCCTTGGCATCCGCTCCGTTGTATCCAACGTTTCCATGAGCGTTCAGTACACAAAGAGCTGGTTCAACTACGAAGATGAGAAGAGCGTTGCAAATGCTCTTATCGACGCAGGCTGCGTCATCATCGGACAGCATGCGGATTCGACAGGCGCACCCACAGCATGTGAAGATGCAGCAAAGAACGGCAAAGTCGTTTTCTCTGTAGGTTACAACGTTGACATGCTTCCCGCTGCTCCCAAGGCTGCCCTTACATCTGCTACAAACAACTGGGAAGTTTATTACGAGCATGCCATCAAGACCGTTATGGAAGGCAAGACACTCGAGCAGGACTGGGCACAGGGCTATGAGTCCGGTTCCGTTGCCATCACAAAGCTTGGCACATCTGCAGCAGCAGGTACACAGGCTAAGGTTGATGAAGTAGTAAACGGCATCAAGAACGGTTCCGTTCACGTATTCGATCTTAACACCTTTACCGTAAACGGCGCAAAGATTTCCACCAACATGGTTGATTTCTCATACCTTGACTTCTCGGGTGAAGCTCCCCGCGTTGTATACCAGGGCCAGACACTTGAGACTGTAAAGAACGGCTACATCGAAGAGTCCGTTATCCGTTCCGCTCCTTACTTCTCTGTAAGGATCGACGGCATCACGGAGCTTAACTAAGGAAACCGTACAGGCCGGTTTCTTAAAGGTTGCGGGAACACACGGTTTTTGCGATCAAAAACAAACAATGAGTTTTTTCCCGAAGGGAAACCCTTGCCGGTTTCCCTTTTGGGGTTTTTATGAAGGAGAACGGATATGTCCGAAAACAACGCAGCAGTAAGGCTTAAAGGGATATCAAAGACCTTTGGGCATGTGGCGGCAAACAGCAATGTCGATCTTGAGATACGTCACGGCGAGATACTGTCGCTCCTCGGTGAGAACGGCAGCGGAAAGACTACGCTGATGAACATGCTCGCAGGCATCTATTATCCGGATGAAGGCGAGATATTCATCGATGGCAGACCGGTGCAGATCCGCTCGCCGAAAGATGCCTTTGACAACGGGATAGGCATGGTGCACCAGCATTTTAAGCTGATAGATGTGTTCACTGCGGCAGAGAATATCATACTCGGCGAAGAACACACCGGAATGCGCATAAACAGGAAAGAAACAGTCGCTAAGATCCGCGAGATCTGTGATAAATACGGCTTTGAAATAGATTTCGAAAAAAAGGTCTATGACATGAACGTGTCGCAGAAGCAGACACTAGAGATAGTCAAGATCCTCTACAGGGGCGCAAATATCCTGATACTTGATGAGCCTACGGCGGTGCTTACCCCGCAGGAAGCCGAGAAGCTTTTCAAGGTCATAAAGAATATGCGTGACGCCGGAAAAGCCATTGTCATCATCACCCACAAGCTGCAGGAGGTGCTTAGCGTATCCGACCGCGTGGCGATCCTTCGCAAAGGCGAATGTGTTGACAGCATCGCCACAAAGGACGCGAACGAGAAGATCCTCACAGAGATGATGATGGGCAGGAAGGTCGATCTGAACATAGAAAGACCGGATCCCGTCAATCCCGTAAAACGCCTTGAGATCAAGAATCTTTCGGTAAGGGACAGAGAAGGAAACCTCGCATTAAAGGATGTCTCGTTTGTCGCAAACGGCGGCGAGATACTCGGCATAGCCGGTATTTCGGGATGCGGACAGAAGGAGCTGCTTGAGGCTGTTGCGGGCCTTGCCGCGGTAGAGAGCGGAAGCATCGAATATCTCCCCTCCGGAGCAGACGCCCCGACAGAGCTTGTCGGCAGGAATCCAAAGCAGATAAGAGAGCTTGGCGTGGTCCTCTCCTTCGTTCCCGAAGACCGCCTAGGCATGGGACTTGTGGGTTCTATGGGCATGAGCGAGAACATGATGCTCAAATCCTACGAAAACGGAAATTCCATCTTCCTTGAGCAGAAGGCTCCGAGAGAGCTTGCCGGAAATATTAAAGAGGAGCTTGAGGTCCAGACGCCGGATATCGCAACTCCCGTCAGAAAGCTTTCGGGCGGAAATGTCCAGAAGGTGCTTGTAGGACGTGAGATAGCCGCTGCCCCGCAGGTGCTCATGACGGCGTATGCGGTCCGCGGGCTCGATATCAACACATCATTTACCATTTACCATCTTATAAACGAACAGAAACAGAAGGGCGTTGCGGTCATCTTCGTCGGCGAAGACCTCGATGTGCTGCTTGCCCTCTCGGACAGGATACTTGTTATGTGCGAAGGCAGGATCACAGGCCTGCTCGACGCGCGGACCTGCACAAAGGAACAGGTCGGCCTGCTGATGACCGGCGGCATGGAAGGAGGGGAGCAGAATGGCACAAACTAAAACTGCAAAAGAACCCTTTGTACATGTGATCAGAAAAGAAGACACGCCAATGCTGAAAAAGTGGCTGATACGCATTTTTGCCGTCGTTGCGGCTCTTATCGTGACGGGCGTGCTCGTCTTTGCCGTGACCGGTATCAACCCTTTTAAGATCTACAGTTCCATGATAACCGGCTCCTTCGGAACACCAAGAAGAATCCGCAATACCATAAAGCTGATGACACCGCTCCTGTGCCTTGGGATCGGCCTTGCGCCCGCGTTCAAGATGAAATTCTGGAATATCGGGGCCCAGGGACAGATGCTTGTGGGCGCGCTCGCCGCTTCCTTTGTGGCTCTGACCTTCAGACACCTTCCGGGCGGATTGCTTATCCCTCTCATGGGGCTTGCGGGCCTGCTCGCCGGCGCAATATGGGGCGTTATCCCCGCGATCTTCCGTGCTTTCTGGAACACCAACGAAACGCTGTTCACCCTTATGATGAACTACATTGCCACCTTTGCGGTAATGTACAGCGTGGATAAATGGAAGGGCGAGAGCTCGGGCTTCGCTTCGTTCAAGCAGATAGCCAAAAATGCTGTAATGCCGGCTGTCTTAAACGAGAACTTCTATATATGCACCGCCATAGTCCTGCTGCTCGTTTGCCTTATGTATATCTACATGAAGCGCACAAAGCATGGCTACGAGATCGCGGTTGTCGGCGAATCCGAAAAAACGGCGGTTTACGCCGGGATAAACGTTAAGGCGGTCATGATCCGCACGATACTTCTTTCCGGCGCTGTCTGCGGCCTGTGCGGATTCCTTACCGTTTCCGGCATCGACTTCACGCTGTCGAGCACCATGAACAACGGCTTCGGCTTTACCGCAATAGTTGTCGCATGGCTTGCAAAATTCAATCCCTTCACGATGATAGGGACTTCGTTCATGATGGTATTCTTCCAGAATGCCGCATCGGAGATAAGCAGCATGAATGCCAATGCCACGGAATACTTGTCGTATGTCATTTCGGGGATCATCCTCTTCTTCCTTATAGGCAGTGAGTTCTTTATAAACTACCGCCTTGTTTTCCGCAAAAATCACGAAAAGGAGGGCAAATAACATGGGAATAATCTGGAACGCAGACAGTATGCTGGGCTGGATCGTTATGGCAGTCAACTTCGGAAGCGTTATCCTGTACGGTGCCATGGGCGAGATCCTTACGGAAAAAGCCGGACACCTTAACCTCGGTGTTCCCGGAATAATGCTCTGCGGCGGCATTTCGGGATTTGCCTCAACTTTTCTTTACGAACAGAGCACCGAAAACCCGTCCAAATTCGTGATGCTGCTGCTTGGGCTTGTGTCCTCTGTGGTTGCGGCAACACTTGCGGGCCTTATTTACGCATTTCTTACGATCACGCTTAAAGCGAACCAGAATGTTACGGGCATTACGCTCACGACCTTCGGAGCAGGCCTTGCAAAGCACTTTGGAAGCGTGATCAGCGCAAAGAGCGGCAGTACAGCTATACGTTCCGCTGTAGCGGATGATGTTTTCAACGCCAAGATCCCGTTCTTGTCAACAGACCTCGGTGTTGTGGGAAAGCTGCTGTTCAACTACGGTTTTCTCGTTTATCTTGCGGTGATCCTTGCCGTGCTTCTGCAGCTTTTCTTTTACCGCACACACCAGGGGCTAAACCTCCGCGCCATAGGCGAAAATCCCGGAACCGCGGATGCAATGGGCATTAACGTTACAAGATACAAGTACTCTGCGATCCTTGCAGGTTCTGCGATATCGGGCATCGGCGGTTTCCTGTACCTTGTCATAAACAACGTCCAGTGGTCAACGGCGCTTGACATCGAGGGAATGGGCTGGCTTGCGGTCGCGCTTGTCATCTTTGCAACCTGGAAGCCTGTCAACGCGATCTGGGGCGGGTATCTTTTCGGCTTCCTCTCGAAAGCCGGAGCATATGCGCCAACCTTCATCACAGGGATAACCATATCGCAGAATATCTGGAGCATGACACCATACATAGTGACTATAGTCGTATTGATCGCAGTAAGCTTCAGGATGAAGAAGGAGAGCCGTCCGCCGGCAGCGCTCGGGACAGCTTATTTCAGAGAAGACAGATAATTCATATGTGGGACAGAAAAATACATTGAATTTATCAAAAAATACTTGCATTACTTGCCTTGAATGCTTATAATCGAGGATAAAGTAGTACAAGTATTTTTTCACTTCATAGGAGGTAGCAATGAACAAATTTAAAAAGAGTTTTACAGCAAGGCTGATAACCCTTGTGCTTTTACCGGTTCTTGTAGCAAGTATCGCTCTTACGATCATTTCAGCTACGAAGCTTTCCGATTCGATGAACAAATCCACCATCGAAAAGCTCCAGGGTGCGACAAGAGCTTTCAAAGCTGTATTTGAACAGCTTGCAACCGAGCAGTTCTCTATTGACGAAAACGGTGTCATGTATGCAGACGGCAAGGATCTTTCATATTTTCTCCCGATATTCGACCAGTACACCAGGGATACGGGAATCTATGTGACGATCTTCTATGAGGATACAAGAAGGCTCACGTCCGTTATAGGAACAGACGGAGCGAGAGCAGGCGGAAAGGCTACTGATGCGGTAATCGCAGATGTATACAGGGGCGGAAAGGAATTTACATCCTTAAAGACCCCCGTTGCCGGAAAAGACTGCGTAGTTGCTTACCTTCCTCTTAAACAGCCGGACGGCAAGACCTGCGGTATGGTATTTACGGGTATTCCGAGGGATACCTTCCAGAAGAGTGTAAGAGATGCGATCATCAGCACCGTTCTTATCGCAGTTGCGATCCTTGCGATCACCGTTACGATCGCGGTCTTCGTTGTAAGGACCATCAGCCGTGCAATCCTCGGTGTTTCGAAGGTTTGCAACGATCTTGCGGAAGGCGATTTCACAAGAGAGCCCGCATCAGACGGTATCAATCGTCCGGATGCAGTCGGAGATATGGTCAAGAATGTCAACTCGCTTAAGGAAAGCTTCACCGAAGCTATCGGCGGCGTTAAAGAGAACATCGGCATTCTTGTTAAGGGAGCCGAAGGCCTTGATACGGCAGCCGGTGAATCCGCTCAGTCCATGACAGAGCTCACCAATGCGGTTGAAGGCATTGCAAACGGTGCTACAACACAGGCTCAGGAAGTTGAAACATCTGCAAGAGAGGTTGCCGAGATCGTTCAGACCGTTGAAGAGATCAACGAGAGCGTTAAGAAGACCGAAGAGTGCGCTGCAGAGATGAAGAAGAATTCCGACGAAGTTGACGACAACTTCAAGATCCTTCTTAAGAACACAGCTACTACCATAGAGAAACTTAAAGAGATCATCGAGAAGATGAAACACGTACAGGATGCGGTTGAGACCGTTACCACAGCTGCTAATGACATCAACAGCATCGCATCCCAGACCAACCTCCTTTCTCTTAATGCTTCCATCGAGGCAGCAAGAGCAGGTGAGGCAGGCCGTGGATTCGCAGTTGTTGCAGGCGAGATCTCGACACTTGCCGATCAGTCCAACAATGCAGCAGTCAAGATCCGTGACATCATGTCCAACCTTAAGGATGAGACAGATGGTGCCGTTAACATGGTACGCGACATGTCCGCTATGATGGACAAGCAGGAAGAGACCAGCAAGGCTTCACAGAACAGCCTTGAGACCCTCATCGGCGAGATCGCAAAGACCCGTGAGACGGTTGAAAATGTTAAGCAGAATGCCGATGAAGTTCAGAAGCTCTGCAACGGCCTTAACGAGAACATTACGAGCCTGTCGGCGATCTCCCAGGAGAATGCCGCTTCCGCAGAGGAAACAAGTGCTTCCATCATGCAGATTTCCGAAGCTACAAAGAACGTTCAGGATATGAGCGAGGAAATGAAGCAGGTAGCACAGAAACTCGACGAGCTTACAGCTCAGTTCAGAGTAGGTCTGTAAAACAGAATTTCATGAATACCAAAGCCCGGGCAGGAATGACTGCCCGGGCTTTTTTCTGTGCGATAAGCGAATGCCCTCGGCAGCAAGCTCGCTTGCTGGACGAGGGCTGAGCGAACGGTCATTGAGCGGACTTCGTACGCGAGATGACCCGTCGAATCGAGTAGGAGTCAGCCTACTCGATTGATCGGGGTTTATACGGGATAAAAGGAGATGGATTTGGTTGTTACAGGTGCAGCAACTTTCTACTCCCCGCATCAAAGATCCTTGAAATGAAAGGCGCTCCTGCCTTCGGCATAATCCGCAACGATATGGCCGTTGCCTTCAAGCCTGTATTTGTAGGTAACAAGACCTTCGAGACCTACAGGACCTCTGGCGTGCAGCTTCCCGGTGCTGATGCCCACTTCTGCCCCGAAGCCGAATCTGTAACCGTCGGCAAAACGGGTGGAGCAGTTTACGAAGCAGTCGGCAGAATCCACAAGAGCGCAGAATCTGTCGGCAGCGGCTTTATTTTCCGTGATTATGGCATCTGTGTGGTGGGAACCGTAGCGGTTGATGTGCGCTATCGCTTCATCAACGGAATCAACGGCCTTGACCGCAAGGATATAGTCGAGATACTCATTGGCAAAATCGTCGTCGGCGATGACCTCGCCGTGAAGAACCGGTTCAAGCTCTGCTGTATGGCGGAGCTTAACGTTTTTTTCAAGGAGCGCGTCGCGGACTTTCGGAAGGATGGTGTTTACAACGGCTCTGTTTACAAGCAGCGTTTCCGTTGCATTACATACGGAAACATACTGGGTTTTGGCGTCTGTAACGATCTTTACGGCTTTACCCAAGTCTGCCGCGCTGTCTATGTAGGTGTGGCAGATACCGTCTGCATGACCCATAACCGGGATGTGGGTGTTGTCCATTATGTAGCGCACAAAGGCATTTGAACCGCGCGGGATGATAAGGTCGACGTTCCCTTCGCATTTGAGCAGTTCGGAAATCTCGGAGCGCTCCTCACAAAGCGCAAGGCAGTTTTCGGGAAGACCGGCATCAACGGCGGCTTTATAAATGATATCAAAAAGAACGCGGTTGGTGGTCCTGGTCTCGCTTCCGCCCTTTAACACAGCGCAGTTGCCGGATTTAAGGCAGAGAGTCGATATCTGAACAAGAGCATCGGGACGCGCTTCGAAGATAACACCGATAACACCTATAGGGCAGGTAAGACGCGTTAAAACAAGGCCCTCATCGAGCTCGCGGTTAAGAGTCACTTTACCTAAGGGGTCGGGAAGGCTGCAAAGGTCTTTGATCCCCGAAAGACAGGCGGAAAGCTTGCTTTCATCAAATTTAAGCCTCTTTTTTACAGGAGTCGGAACACCTGTCGCATCGGCATTTGCAAGATCTTTGGCATTGGCCTCAAAGATCTTTTCCCTGCCGGCTTTTAAGGCATCGGCAATGGCGCGAAGGGCGTTATTGCGCAGTTCCTCGCTGCTTGCTGAAAGAGCGGGACTGCTTGTCAGTTTCATTGTCCTTGTAAGTTCTGCGATGGTCATTATTTTCTCCTTTGCCAGAGCCCGCCGGGACGGGCGGTTTTCCCGGGCGCCTTAATGTTCGCCTGCTTGTTTTTGATATAATAACAGAAAAAAAGTCAAAAGTACAGTAAAAATTTTATCGCTTTAATGTGGTAAAACGGTTGAAAGATTTGCGAAAATGTAGTATAACAGAGAGCGACAGCGTATTAAACGGGAGAAAAACGGACCCGGAGGTGCTTAAATGAACGTTAAGAAACCAATGATCAGCAAAGAGGAATTGCTGCAGATCGTAAAGGAGTACCCGACTCCTTTCCACATTTATGACGAAAAAGGCATCCGCGAGAACTGCCGCGCCCTTAAAAAAGCCTTCGCGTGGAATAAGGGCTACAAGGAGTTTTTTGCTGTAAAGGCAACGCCTAATCCCTATATATTAAAGATCCTCCATGAGGAAGGCTGCGGCACCGACTGCGCAACCTTCGCCGAGCTCGAGATGTCAAAACGGAGCGGCATCACGGGGCGGGAGATAATGTTTTCCTCAAACGACACGCCGGAGGGCGAGTTTTCCTATGCAAAGGAGCTCGGTGCCATCATCAATCTTGACGACATCACCCTTATTGATTTTCTCGACAGGGAGTGCGGTGTACCGGAGGTCATCTGCTGCCGTTACAATCCCGGCGGCGTTTACAAGGTCAGCAACGGGATCATGGACAATCCCGAGGACGCCAAGTACGGCATGACAAAGCCCCAGCTGATGGAGGCCTTTACACGCCTTAAAGAGCTTGGCTCAAAGGAGTTTGGCATTCATTCGTTCCTTGTGAGCAACACAGTCACAAACGATTATTACCCCATGCTTTCGCGCACGCTTTTCGAGCTTGCTGTGGAAGTAAAGGAGAAGACAGGCGTTTCCGTCTCGTTCATCAATCTTTCGGGCGGCGTGGGCGTGCCCTACAGGCCGGACCAGACGGCGAACGACATTTTTGCCATCGGAGAAGGCGTAAGGAAGGCATTTGAGGAGATAATGGTACCTGCAGGCCTTGGCGATGTTGCGATCTACACGGAGCTCGGCCGCTATATGCTCGCGCCTTACGGCCAGCTTATAACGAAGGTCATTCATGAGAAGCACATTTACAAGGATTATGTGGGGGTTGACGCCTGCGCGGCAAACCTGATGCGTCCCGCCATGTACAGGGCATATCACCACATCACGGTGTTTGGCAAGGAAGACGCGCCCTGCACCTATAAGTGCGACGTTACCGGATCCCTTTGTGAGAACAACGATAAGTTTGCGATAGACAGGATGCTGCCGGAGGTTGAGATCGGCGATTACATGTGCATTTATGATGCGGGTGCCCACGGCTTTTCGATGGGCTACAACTACAACGGAAAGCTGCGCTCGGCCGAGCTTCTGCTGCGTACGGACAGGAGCGTAAAGCAGATCAGGCGCGCAGAGACGGTTGAGGATTACTTCGCAACACTTGATTTTGGCGAGCTCTAAAAAAGACCGGTTTTGTGCCGGTTTAACGGGCGAATAGAGGTTTTGGGACATGGAAAGAAAATATTTATACGAAACACATCTTCACACCGCGGGCGTAAGTGCCTGCGGTGCTTCTACGGGTACCGAGATGGCACGGTTCATGAAAAGCTCCGGTTTTGACGGGATCTTTGTGACGGATCATTTCTTTAACGGCAACTCGGGGATACCAAGGGACCTGCCCTGGAATGAGCGGGTAGAGCGGTATTGCGGGGGATATGAGGAGGCAAAGAAAGAGGGCGAAAGGATCGGGCTGGACGTATTCTTTGGCATCGAGTGGAATTTCGCCGGCGACGAGTACCTGCTTTACGGGATCGACAAAGAGTGGCTGCTTAAGTATCCGGATATGCTTTCATGGAGCCATGAACGGCTTTTTGCAGAGATAAACGCAGTTAACGGCCTGATGGTACAGGCGCATCCCTTCAGGGACCGAGGGTATATCACCGGCATCCATCTTCATCCCGCGCATGTGCATGCGGCCGAGGTAGCAAATTCGGGCAACGATCCCGAGTTTGATTCGCTGGCGTATGCCTATGCAAAGCATTATGATCTTCCGATGACCGCAGGAAGCGATATTCACAGGGACTCAGAGCCCGGGCGCGGTTTCAGGGGTGTTATCCTTCCCGAAAAGATTACAGGCCCGGCAGATTACGTAAGGCTTATAAAGGGCAGAAAACAGGAGCTTTTTGCAAAGGATTCGGATTTCCTGCCTCCAAGGCGCGAATGGCTTTCGCCAAAGCCCACGACACTTACGGAAGCGGATGGTGTTGAAAAGACGGCGGAGCTGGAGTTCTTGTTTCATTGACAGACGGATGGCGTGACCTGCGGCCGGCGTAGGTCACGCCATCTGTCTGTGTCAATTCGTTGAAACTATTGCTCCTTCGCTGCCAGCATAAAGCAACCCAGCACCGCCTGGTTGCCGTTAAGTGCCGACGGAACAATAAATGAGTTGAGATCATCAAGAGCTTTGACTGAAAGATACCCGTTCATGAGTTCTTTGAACTGTGCCCGGATAAGCGGGAAGAGCTGTTCCTGGGCCATTACCCCGCCTCCGAGGACTATGCGTTCCGGAGCAAGGAGAAGAGTGTAATTCACAAGAGCCTGTGCGATGTAATATGCTTCAAGTTCCCAGACTTCGGGCCTGTCCGCAAGCTCGAAGCCTTTTTTTCCGTAACGCTTTTCAATGGCAGGTCCTGCGGCCAGCCCTTCAAGACAGTTATCGTGAAAAGGACATGAGCTCTTTACGGTATCGTCGCTCCTGCGGGCGATAAGGATATGACCGCCTTCGGGATGCAGAATGCCGTGAAGGAGTTTTCCTTCCGACAAAACGCCGATGCCGACGCCGGTGCCGATGGTTGCATAAATCGCATTGTTAAGCCCTTTTGCGGCACCGAAAGCGGCTTCGCCAAGCACAGCGGCATTTACATCAGTATCGAAACCAACGGGGACGTTCAAGGCATCCTTAAAAGCCTTTACGATATTGAAATTCCGCCATGCAAGCTTAGGAGTGGTGGTGATATAGCCGTAAGTCGCGGAATCCCTGATCAGATCTATCGGCCCAAAGCATCCTATGCCAAGGGCTTTGATGTCTTTATTCCCGAAATAATCAAGCATTTTTGGCATCGTTTCTTCGGGAGTGCCTGTCGGGAACGAAACCCGGTCAATAACCGTGCCGTCTGCCGTGCCGACAGCGCAGATCATCTTTGTTCCGCCGGCTTCAAGGGCGCCAAGCAGTCCGGTGTTTACGGGGCTGTCCTTAATTTCCATACAATGTTCCTCCGGAAAGTCATGATCATCATTTCGTTATATTGCGGATATCACGCCTGCGGCAGATTCCGCTCATGAAAATAACGGCTGTCTGCTGACGCAAACAGCCGTATTTCTTACTGATTCTTTTCAAGCGCTGCGATCTGTGTCGGATGAAGCTCGAAGAAGTCCACACGGGGTTCAAGGAATTTGAAGGTGTGGGTCGAAACATCACCGTCTGCAAGATCGTCCATAAATGCCGTAAGAGGCTCGAAAATGTAGTCCCAGTTGTAGATGCGTTTGTCAACGTTAAGGTATTCGCGGACTTTTTCAACACCGACGGGAGCGATGGGGTGCAGGAGCGCAGTTGCCACGCGAACGCCATGGAAGGCATCGACAAGAACCTGCGCGCGCAGGTCGTTATCGTCGTTCGCATCCGCGGTACGCATGTTGTTTACCCACATCTTGTTGATGTTGCGGATAAGAGTGTCGAGAACATACGTGATCTTGTGGAACTGGTGGTCGTACATGTTCTGTTCGTAGGTAAGCACGGCCTCTTTGCATTCCTCAAGAAAACTCTCGGAAACGGGACGGTCGGGATATCTGCCGTCAAAGTTCTTCTGCAGCGTGTAGAAGCAGGAACGCACAATGCGGTTGAACACATTTGTAAGGAGGTTGCCGTCCTTCAAAACGGGATCGGCGCCGTTACGCTCGGATTCGGGCAGGTAAACCTGCGGATCGAAGCTTACACTCTTGTTTGCGAGGCCGAGGCTTAAGAAATGCATGCGCATCTGCTCCGCGGTATAGAAATCAAGGAGATCCGCAGCCATGGGAGGCTTAACGGAGCCGCTCGAGCTTGCTTTTTTGTTCATGAACAGGATGTGGTTGTTCGGTATAAGGAAGGTGCGCTTTAATCCCAGCGCATCCCACATGGCCTGCTGCGCGATGCCGTAGAAGTAGATGTTGTCCTGGCCGATGAACTGGTAAACCATGGCATCATCATCATTCCACCACTTTTTCCACTCGTCCTTATCGGCACCCTTGCTCTCAAGGTATGTCTTCGAGAAGGAGATGGGAGCCCAGAGGGATTCCGGCCAAACCCAGAAGGTAAGCCCTTTTACGTCTTCTGCTTCGGGGAAAGGCACGCCCCACTCGATATTTCCGGAAAGACGGAAGGGAACGAGCGTTTTGCCGGTCCTGCAGTTGATGTCGAGCTCTCCGAGGATATTTCTTGCGGTTTCGCGATCTTCAAGGGTTTTGAAGACGAATGTATAGGAATTCTTGTTGTCTTCAATCATCTCGTGTTCGGGGAAACGTGCGCGGAGTGCGTCAAGATCCTCGACAAATTTTTTCTGAACGTAGATGTAGGGCGGCTTTAAGAACTCTTCGATGGTGTTGAGCATGTATTTCCTTGCGTTAGAGTTCTTCCGGAGGTCATCTACCATCTCCTGCATCTCTTCGGTGCATTTCTCAAGGGAGAAGTACCAGTTGGTAACATTGCGGACTTCGGGAGTAAGGCCTGAAAGAGTGCTCTTCGGGTCGATAAGCTCTTCCGGCATGTACTGGTGGCCGAGGTCGCATTCATCGGCATAGCCCTTTTCAGACTGGCAGCCCTGGATGGGGCATTTTCCGATGACCTGGCGCCCGTTCAAGAGCACCTTGAATTTCGGATCGTAAAACTGCGGAGTGCTGAGCTTTTCAAGGGTTCCGGCCTTGTAAAGGCCTTCAAAAACATCTGCGGAGACTTCGTTGTGGATCTCTGCGGCGCGGCCGAGTGCTGAAGCTCCGTAAAGGTTCAGACTTACCTCGTAACGCTCGAGAGTCTCTTTCTGCGAAATGTGGTTTTTCTCGACATATTCCTTGATGGTTCCTGTGAAAGTGCCGCTTTCCTTTGCTTTACGGTAGCTTTCAAGGATGGGGGAACCATAGCAGTCCGTGCCCGAAACAAAAATGACATTATCCTCGCCGATCCTGTCTCTTAAGAATCTTGCGAAGGTGTCGGCATGCACAAAAACACCGCCGATGTGGCCGAAATGCAGTTCTTTGTTGCCGTAGGGCATACCGGCTGTGATGATGGCTCTTTTAGGAAAAACGGGACGTTCCCGGTTTTGTTGGAATTCGCTCATATTAACCTCCATGCTGCGAATGTAATGAGCAGCTGACGGCTTTCGCCTCCTGTGGACATGCCGGAGTTTTTGGATTTGTATGAAACCGATTGCGAAGGTTCCGATCCGACAGTACACACGCTGTTTCGTATTAGTATTTTACGCACAAAACACTGCGTTGTCAATAAGCCTCTTTATGCAACAACGGATGATATATAAGGGAATTTTTTTATTTGTGCAAAAATATATTCCGTCTGACAGTGTTTTTTGTCTAAATTTCCAATTCCGGATACGGGTAAATTGTATATAAGGATTAAAATTGACGAAATATACCCGTATTTTTGCTGGCAAATAATTCCTCAAATTATATCCGAAAACAATGACAAATGCCGAAAACAAGCCAAAGTCCATTTAAAAACATAATTAGGGTGCTTTTTGTGATTTTTAAAAAATTTTAGACAAAAGTAACAAATTTGACTTGACAAAATTGGGGCAATTTGTTAGCATGAATGTGCGGGTTTATTTTTTAGAACAGTATTTTCTCTTTTTTATGGGCATGAATTGGGCATGTCCGTGAAGTATCACTCTTTTACGAAGAAGGTAAAGCATGAAGAAAGCAGGCATATTTGCCGGCATGGTGGTTTCCGCCATCATCGCCGTTGGATCCTTCGGATCCCTTAAAAAAGTACATGCGGAGGAAATGAACATCATTGGTCTTTCCAATGAGCTTATCCGCTTGCAGCGAGGAAATGATAATTCTCTTGAAGTCATAGATGAATCCTTTATAGATGAAAATGTTGAATTTGTCAAGTCTCTTACTATAGGGGACGGTGTTGGGATAGTTTCTCTTTCCCAGTTTACATATTGCAAGATCGAAAACGGTTTTGCAAATGTCAGAAAGGGACCCGGCACGGAGTACGAATCGCTCGGACGTTTTTACGGCGGCGCAGTTGCAACGGCCATCAAGAAGGATGAAGAAAAGGGCTGGACCAAGATAATTTCCGGCAACATCGAAGGTTATGTAAGCAACGAATTCCTTGTATTCGGGCAGGATGCAGTGGATCTGCAGAAAGCCAGGAACGAGAAGAAGCGCAGGGTTATGGGTAAGACCGTAAACTTAAGGTCTGCTGCAACAAAGGAAAGCGGCATCGTACATGAGCTTCCCGGTTATATCGAAGTTACCATCCTTGAAAAGACCAACATCAACTGGTACAAAGTCAGATATTCAAACGGATACAAGACATACATAGGTTATATAAGCACCTCGTATCTTTCGGACGGATATTATTATGCGATAAACGCAGCACAGGCAAAAGAGCTTCAGAGCAAAAGCCTTCTGGACAATATTGCATGGCCGTATCCGACAAACTTTAACATAGCAAGCGATTACGGATACAGAAAACATCCGATCACAGGCGAATACAAGATGCATACCGGGCTTGATATAGGCGGAAGGACCGGAGATACCGTTGTAGCGGCACTCGACGGTGTTGTTGCCGAGGTCGGCTGGGATAACGGCGGCGGCGGAAACTATGTTGTTATCCGATCAAACACCGGTGGCGCAACGGTAACCTGCCACTACCTGCATCTTAACAACTGGAGCGTTTCGGTTGGACAGACGGTTGTACAGGGCCAGAAAGTCGGCTCTGTCGGAATGACCGGTTCTGCAACAGGCCCGCATCTTCATTTCACAATGAAGGTCAACGGAGTCAAGGTTGACCCGATGAACTACCTTTTCAAGTATGAATATGCATTGAAATGGTTGAACGGCAGAAATCCGGATTAATTGACAGAGAAAATAATAGAATGTATCGAAGAGCAGCAGGACGCATTTCCTACTGCTCTTTTTTTATTTTGATTGAAGTGACTACTGTGCGGATATTTGGAAATAAGACATGTGGAAAAGACGCTTACAATTGTAGGCGTTTTTATTTTGATAACCAAAATTATTATGAAAAATCACATGATTTTTAAATGTATATAAATTTCGCACAATAGCCAGTTTTAGCTTGACAAAACGATGGGGGGGGGTAAACTTATCTTACATTTTATATTGCGTTTTTATTCAGAGAAAATTTTAAATCTTTGAAAAAAGGGTTTCAGGAGGAAATCAAATGAAAAAAACAGTAATATACGTTGTTTTTTGCATGGCAATGATGTTGGGATTATGTGCGTGCGGTAAAGGACCGACCATCAACCTCAATGACTACCTTATTGTTGAAACAGACGGCTACGACGGATACGGAACCGTTAAGTTTGAGATTGATTATGATTCCATAATTGAAAAGTATGGCTCAAAGATGCAGTTTACTCAGGAAGCAAAAGAGGACTACATGGGGTTACTGAATCTGATGAAGCCATCAGAATTCTGTAGTAATCAGTATATCAAGGTTTCAGATGTGAGCAAGGGTCCGTACTCAAATGGTGATACGATCGAATACGAATGGGATGTTGAGAAATTCACAAAATATGTTAAGTGCAATGTAAAGTATACGAATTCTAAAGTGAAAGTTTCCGGTTTGAAAGAAGTTGTAAAATTTGATGCCTTTGCGGATCTCACAGTGACTTTCAGCGGAGTATCGAAAAATGGAAAAGTAGATACGGAGTATAAAGGAAGCGAGAGCGGCATTCGGTTCTCTGCCTCTAAAAGCTATAACCTTGCTAACGGTGATGTGGTAACAATAACCATATCACCAAACACCGCGGATCAATGGATGAAATCATACGGAAAAGTCCCTGAGATATTTACTAAGGATTATACCGTATCAGGATTGAATGAATATGTTTCGACGTTTAGCGAAATATCCGGAACAGAGTTCGAAAAATTGAAAAAGGATGCGGAAGATACATTAAAAGCCTATGCAGCCAGAACATATACGGATAATTATTCGTTAAACAGTATGGAGTATGACGGATATGTATTCCAGACACTGAAGAATGGATCGGGTTCTTATGGCTATTCAAATAACAAGCTCTATATTATTTTTATGGGTGAGCTGAAGAATAAAAGCGATGACAGCACAACGACTGTGTTTTATCCGGTTTCTTTCAGCGATCTTTTGGTAGCTGAGGGAGTAATATCTACGGAATATGATGCAAAGATTGAAGGAAGTTTCAGTTTTGGCTTGTGGACAAGCTCTTATGGTTATACAAATCCAATAACATGTTACAAGGACCTTGTTTCGAGTTATGTAGATTCCTATGATATAGAATATTCCGGAACAATGGATAATTACAGTGACATAAAGGCAGTTTCATCCTTGAGTGAGATTGATAAGGAAGAGATGGAATTTTTACATGAGCATGCACTCAGTACAATAAAGAAATATACAGCAACATATGATTCTTCTGCTGTTTTAACAGAGTTCGTTCTTGCCGGGGAATACTTACTGGTTGCTAAAAAGCAGGATTCAAATTACGAAAGCAGTAATTCCAATAACAAATATTTTGCAGTCTACTCTGCGACGCTGTCGAGTTCTGAGAATAAGTTCAAAACAGCAGTTGTATATTATCCGGTTGAGTACGACGGGATATTGAGCAGAAAGGACGGAACCTGTATCGCAATTTCTACAAATGGCATCGTAGGTTCATCGAGGCTTGAATCAAATTCTTCATGGATGTCGTGGGGAACTAAAGGCTATATAGACGGAGAAAAGATGTTCAGTGAAATTGTTACCGCCAATATTGACAAGTATACCTACGAGATATCTGAAGGATTAAGGCAGTTTGGAGAGTAATTGCTTAATTGTAGGGAAATCTTGAATTGAATACCGTCTGCTGGTATTTGATAAGTCTCAGAGAAAGGAGATAGATGTATGGGAATCGCTTCATTAATCTTAGGTATTCTTTCACTTGTCTGTGGAGTGGCACTTGGCGGATTAGGCTTTTCGTGGATTGGTTGCATCGTGGGTATTATAGGTGTGATCCTTGGTGCTCTTGGCAGAAAGAATCCTGAATCCAAGGGATTAGCTACCGGCGGCCTTGTGTGCTCGATAATCGGCTTGGTATTTAGCCTTATTTTCGTTATTGCGTGCTCAATGTGTGCAGGAGTACTTGGTACGGCATTAAGAAGTATGTAATGGCCAGGATCAAAAAACGGCAGTTTGCCTTGGCAAATTGCCGTTTTTTATGTATATTGCTTGCTCAGGAGAACCATTATGTTTCCATTTATACACATTGGTCCGTATGTCATTCCGTTATATGGGCTGCTTTTAACGACTGGATTTGTAACGGCATCTACATTGACTCTTATCCGTATTCGGAAAATGCAAGGCGATGTTGACTATGCATTTGTAGTTATAGCCGTAACATTTTTAGGTGCAATACTGGGGGGTTATTTTGTTTATTTGTTCGTTTCCTATGGGATTTCGAACGTTATAGAAGATATAAAAGCAGGGAGATTAGATTTTTTAACAAATCCGGGAATTGTCTTTTATGGTGGGTTGATAGGAGGCACAGCTGCTGCGCTGCTAAGCCTTCATCTGTTTCAAGGGATATCACTGGAGATGTTCGTCAAGGCTGCGGTTCCAACAGTGCCGCTTGGACACGCTATTGGAAGAATAGGGTGCCTTTTAGGCGGATGTTGCTACGGCTTTCCTTATAGCGGACGTTTTTCGGTCTGCCTCAAGACCGTTGATCATAGAGTGTTTCCCATACAGATTGTCGAATCTTTGCTGAATATAATCCTCTTTGTCGTTCTGATGGTAGTTTCCGCAAGGATAAAAAAACCAATCAATCTGTTAGCTATATATTTTTGTTCATATGCATCTATCAGGTTTTGCCTAGAATTTTTTAGAGGAGATCTTATAAGGGGGATTTATCTTGGATTATCGACTTCCCAATGGATAAGCATCTTGCTGTTTATTGGTCCCTTTTTTATTTTGTTGTTTTCGAAAGTGAAAAAAAGAAATAAACAGAATAATCAAGAGTTTTAAGCAGAGAGCTTCGCGCCTGCAGCTGCGGGATGCCCCGCAGCACGTCTACGAGCGAGGCTTTCGTAGCGAGTCGCAGGTTCGCCGCGAATGCGACGCGCGTTCCGCGAAGCGGACGAGGATTTTTTTCCGAGAGCGCCAAAGCAGGAGCAAAAAGGCGACCTGCGACGATGGAGCGTTAAGAAAACGCGCCTGTGACGCGTTTTTAGCGTAATCCGTCCGAGCTATGCTCGAACGGTCGAGCCGTAGTGCAAGGGCATATCCCGCCGCTGCAGACGGCAATCTACCTCAGAAATACTTCTCCAGCAGCATCGCAACCCCGTCTTCATCATTCGAAGCGGTTATTTCCTGCACCTGTTCCTTTATGGCCTCTTCGGCATTTGCAACGGCAACGCTAAGGCCTGCCCATTCAAGCATCGGGAGGTCGTTATAGCCGTCGCCTACGGCGATCACTTCTTCGCGGCGGATACCGTAGCGGTTTGCAAGGGCTTCAAGGGCAAGAGCCTTTGAGCAGTTTCTGTCCACTATCTCCATGAACTGAGGGTGGGAAGTGTAATAGCTGATATTCCTGCTTATCTCGCCGTTATCAAGAATACTGTGCAGATAAGGAGCGCGTTCCACGGTATCGAACCATAAAACCTTAGACGCCCCGTTTTTAACAAGCTCTTCGGGATCGCGGATAAGAACGGGCTTTATCAGCGAAAGCCGCTGGTAGCTGTCTGTCCGCTCGTTGAACTCGTTCACGTAGAGCAGGTCGTTCGCCCAGACAATAACCGTGGTCTTTACGCGGTTTCCCTCGTTTATAAGCCACAGAGCATCAGAAGGAGAGAGCTCCCTGCGGTGGATTATCTCATGGTCCGGTCCGACAGCGATCTTTGCGCCGTTATAAAGGATAAACGGGATATCGCGAATGCCTGTCAGATTCTCGAACATATCGCAAAAATACAAGGGGCGGCCGCTTGATACAGCAAAGACCGCTCCTTTTGATATTGCGTTTTTAATTGCATTGATGGTGCGTTCCGATACCTTCTTGTCCGTTGTAAGGAGAGTTCCGTCCATATCGGAAGCAATAAGCTTATATTTCATGTTGTTTACAGGTTTGAACCCTTTTTATATTTCTTTAAGATCTTTCTTATCCTGTCTGTCGGGTCGAGAAGCTCGCTGATAGACTGGTCGTGATTTAGCGTGTCTATAAGGATCGCAATGTATTTGCTCATGTCGGCGCTTATGTAATACGGCCTTGAGAGCAGCTCGTCTGTCTGGTAGACAAGGTTCGTTGTGATGATCCTGTAGATAAGGACTTCCTTGTAAGCCTCGTCAAAACGCTTCAAACCGTTGGTGATCAGAATTTGCATTCCGGTATTGATATTGTTGGAAGAACGGGAGATTTAGTTGTATCTGCCCTCGACGGTGTTGGTGTCGACTTTGGTTGGGATAGAGGAGGTGGCGGAAATATTGTGAAGATTCTTACCGATTTAGGCGGAGCGAAAGTATATTGTTATTATTTGCACCTAACAAATTGGAGTGCCAACATGCTCTGTTCAATTTCGTATGTGTAGTTTGTGGTTATGATATAGTCAAAACCTAATCTGGTTAGTTCTTTGATAAATGCAACCTGTTCATCTTTTGGGTTACCGATTATTTCAGATTCATGATTCTGAATATATGTCGTAAGACACTTCTGAATATTATTATTGGTAAGCATTACCGCCTTGAAAGACATAGGAATGTTATATTCTGATGATTCCTTAGTGTATTGGCGGTCTTTTATTTCATTTAATAATGAAGCTGCTTCGGCATTTGCAGAAAACCTCGCCGTTTAATTTTTCAAACAAGAAATTGGAATAATATATATTCCGTCTTCTCTTCTGTAGGCATATTCCCCTATTCCGACTACAATTGCCATGAATGAAGGCGGATTCATCTTTGAGGTATCGATCTTATCCCGCAGATTTGTAAGGTTTTTTACTCCTTCAGAAATAAGTTTATTACCTCCGAGCTTAATCTCTACAAGACCATATTTGCCATTCCTGAGATGAATCACGGTATCACATTCGAGTCCGGATTTATCTCTGTAATGAAGCACCTGGCCTCCGATGGCTTCACTGTAAACTCTTAGATCTCGTACACACATGGTCTCGAAAAGAAGCCCCAGTGTTTCCGGATCGTTGACCAGATCTTTTGGACTAATTCCAAGTGCAGCTGTCGCAATCGAAGGATCTGTATAATATCTTGTATCGGAGGTCCTGATCGCGGTTCTGGAGCGAAGATTCGGATTCCATGCAGGCATATCTTCTATAACAAAAATCTTTTTTAATGCATTAATATAACTGACTACCGTATCATCGCTAAGAGTGTCTGTGTCATTAGCAGAAATATCATCTCGGATAAGAGTGGCAGCTACTTGACCGCCCTGATTCCTGGCATACGATCGCATAAGCTTTTTAACTCTTTCAGGGTTTTTACTGATACCGTCAGCTCTGTTGATATCTGATTTTACTACTCCGTCATAATAATCTACAGCTTGTGCAAGTGCAGCTTTTTCTTTCATGCCGATAGCTCTGGGCCACCCGCCCCGACAGATCACATATGCCAAAGTATTGATGTCCAGGTTGCTTTTTCCGGATATGCGTTCCGGTGATAAAAAAAGATCTTCAAGACTGACTTCTCCGCTTGACTCGCCGGATTCAAACAATGACATAGGTCTCATAGAGAGCCATGTAAATCTTCCGGTTCCAGAATGTACAATCTCGTTCGAATCAACAGGCACTGCAGATCCCGTTAAAATAAATTGCCCTTCATCATCTCTTATGTCAACTTCATATCTTACGGCGTCCCATACTTTGGGAGCTATCTGCCACTCGTCAAGAAGTCTGGGCGTGTCGCCTTTGAGTAACTCTGTTGGGGCGAGTTCGGACAGCCTGATATTGGCATCTCTTTTTTGAGGCTCGTCCATTCGGAGTACACTTTTTGCTACCTGCATTGCTGTTGTGGTTTTTCCACACCATTTCGGACCCTCTATAACAACAGCCCCTTTTTCTTCTAATTTTTCTGTTAGCAGAATGTCTGCAATACGTTTTTTGTATTCTTTCATTACGCCACCTCGCAAACAAAAGAATACCTGATTTTATGCGGTTTGTCAATACTTTTTCGGCGAGTTGGCAGGAAATTTTTCGGCGAGTTGGCGTGAAAATTTTCGGCGAGTTGGCATCCTTCACCCAAAATATTTCTCCAGCACCAGCGCAACTCCGTCCTCTTCGTTTGAGGCAGTGATCTCATCCGCTGCGGCCTTTACACGGTCGCAGGCGTTTTCCATGGCGATCCCAAGGCCTGCCCATTCAAGCATGGGAATGTCGTTGAAGCCATCACCTAAGGCGATCACCTCTTCACGCTTAATCCCGAAGCTTTCTGCGAGGGCCTCGAGGGCGCGGGCCTTTGAGCTGTTCACATCCATGATCTCCATAAAACGCGGGTCCGAGGTGTAGTATTTTATATGGTCCGCAATGGGGCAGGTGTCTAGAAGCTCGCGGAGAAAAGGAGCTCTTTCGGCGGTGTCGAACCACAGGATCTTCGATACGCCCTTTTTCACTGTCTCTTTTGGATCTGTGATAAGGACGGGACTTGTAAGAGCCAGCTTTTCGTAGCTTCTCACGCGGTCATTTATCTCGTTCACATACAGGAGGTCGTCAGCCCATACGATAACCGTTGTCCGGATGCGGCAGCCCTCCTCGATAAGCCACAGGGCGTCTTCCTGCGACATGAAAAGGTTCCGGATGACCCTGTGGTCCGGTCCGCCTACGATCTTTGCGCCGTTGTACAGGATGAAGGGGATGCCGGAAAGTCCGGTGAGCTTTTCGAAAAAGTCGCAGAAATAGATGGAGCGGCCGCTGGATACGGCAAAGACAGCCCCTTTTTCAAGGGCTTTTTTGATCGCGTTAAGAGTCCTGTCCGTAACCCTCTTGTCATCTGTAAGCAGTGTTCCGTCCATATCCGAGGCGATAAGTCTGTATTTCATCCAAAGCTCCTTTCAAAAAAGCCCCTCAAGGCACGCCTCAAGGGGTTTTATGAACATTAACCGTGGTTACTGTGTTTTCTTGTATTTCTTTAATATCTTCCTGATCCTGTCGGTCGGATCCAGCAGCTCGCTTATAGACTGGTCGTGATTAAGCGTGTCTATAAGGATCGCAATGTATTTGCTCATGTCGGCGCTTATGTAGTAAGGTCTTGAGAGCAGCTCGTCTGTCTGGTAGACAAGGTTCGTTGTGATGATCCTGTAGATAAGGCCTTCCTTGTAAGCCTCGTCAAAACGCTTTAAGCCGTTGGTGAAAAGACCGAAGGTGGAGCATACGAAGATCCTGTTGGCCTTGCGCTTCTTTAATTCGATGGCCACATCCAGCATGCTCTCGCCGGAAGAGATCATATCGTCAACAACGATACAGTCCTTGCCTTCAACGTTTGAACCAAGGAATTCATGTGCAACGATGGGGTTCTTACCGTTCTCGATGACAGTGTAGTCGCGGCGCTTGTAGAACATACCCATGTCAACGCCGAGGACGTTCGCAAAGTAAACGGCACGGTCCATTGCACCTTCGTCGGGGCTTATCATCATGAGATGGTCGGCATCTATCGTGAGGTCGGGAACATTGCGCAGGAGTGCTTTTATAAACTGGTAGGTGGGACGGATGGTCTCGAAAGTCTTGAGCGGGATGGCGTTCTGGACTCTCGGGTCGTGGGCATCAAAGGTGATGACGCTCTCAACGCCCATATTCATAAGCTCCTGCAGCGCAAGCGCGCAGTCAAGGGATTCCCTTGTGCTCCTCTTGTGCTGGCGGCTTTCGTAAAGGAAAGGCATGATGACGGTGATCCTGCGGGCTTTGCCGGCCATCGCGGCGATTATCCTCTTAAGATCCTGGTAGTGATCGTCAGGGGACATGTGGTTCAGGTGCCCGCTTACCGTATAGGTTATGCTGTAATTTGTGACATCAAGGAGGATGTAGATGTCGTCGCCGCGAACGGAAGAACGGATAAGGCCCTTGGCCTCGCCGGTCCCGAAACGCGGACACTGTGACTCAACAAGGTAGGAATCCTTCTTGTAATCGTCGACAGAAATACTTACCGAATCCTCAAGTACGCGTTCTTTGCGCCACTCGGTAATGTAATTGTTGACTTTTTGCCCGATCTTGCGGCTGCTCTCAAGAGCGATTATCCCAAGGGGACCTACCGGGATCGAATCAAGTGTAACCTGTTGCCTGGCCATTGGACTGCCCTCCTGCTTTCTTCAGTTGGAGATTTTCTTCAGCTTTCGTATGTCGGCGCCGTAGAGCTCGATGAAATCGTAGGAGCCTATGATGCGTGATAACACACGTTCACTGTAGTTGTTCTGTATATCCTCAAAATGCAGATTGGTGGAAATAAGTGTGGATCTGCGGTTTAACAGGCGTTCGTTCAGGATCCTGAAAAACTCTGTATTTGTCAGCGAATTGTTAAAGCCGGTGCCCATATCGTCTATGACAAGAAGGTCGCATTCGGCAATGCACTCATACTTATACCCGACATCCGGATCGCTTCCTGAAAAGGTATGCGCGACAAGCGCGTCGAAAAGCTCGTATTCCGTCTGGTATACAACGGAATGACCGCTGTCAAGGAGTTCCTTTGCGATGCAGTTGCAGAGGAATGTTTTGCCTGTGCCGGTGTTCCCGGTAATGAGCAGGTTCTTGAATTCGCTATCAAAATTATGAACGAAATTCCGTGCTTTTTCAACTGCTTTTTTTATGTTGTCCCTTGGGGACAGCTGCCTGTCTTTCGGGACTGTATCAGAAAAATACGCATAGTTGAAGGTTGAAAAGTTTTCGGTCGGGACGGCATTCTTCAGGTTGCTTTCGGAAAACATGATATCCGAAAGCTTCTTCATAAAGCAGGAACAGCGCTTGTTCCCGACATATCCGGTGTCCTTGCAGATACTGCAGGTATAGACCGGATCGAGATAGTCCGCAGGATACCCGGCTCTTGCAAGGAGCTCTTCCTTGCGCTTTACAAGAGAAGTGACGCGCTCATGAAGCGCAGTCAGATCCGATTCCGCATCGGCAAGCGAGGAGGCGAGCCAGTTCACGGAATCCTCCGCGATATGATCGTCTATCTCTTTGATCTGCGGAACGCGCGAATAGACCTCGCTTCTTCGGAGGTCTGTCTTTCGCTTGTTTGCAGCCTGCGTAAGGTCGTAATCCCTTAACACGGCATCGATTTTTTGATTGTTTAAGGACATGTATTTAACCTGTTATTTGTTCATCAGAACCTTTTCGAGATCGGCCAGTTCCTCGGAGTTATTCCGCTGCGGGAAGGCGTTGAACTTATTGACCGCCTGCGATGCCGGCTTCTTAACAGCAGGACGCTTGGACTGAGTCTTTCTGTACTCGGCCTCATAAGCCGCAAGGTCTTCGGAAGTCCTTATCCCAACCTGGTTCCAGGTGCTAAGGATCTTGTCGGCGTACCTGAAGTCCGCCTTCTTTGCGGAAAGGATGGTACGGTCACAGGCCTCCTTAACCATGTCGGCGGTAAAACCGAAATCGTTGAACCAGCGTCTGATGTAGATCTTCTCGGCTTCGGCGGGATTTCTTGTAAAGCCGAAGGCTTTGCAGACGGTAAGGATCTGGTCTGCATACTGGTCGTTCTTGCGGTTTGCGTCTTCCACGGTTTTTATCCCGTTCTGGGCCCAGTTGAGCGCTACTTTTTCAATGTAGCTCGAGCTGATCTTGCCGCGTTCCGAGCAGTAGTCGTAAAGATGATAGATAAGATCCGACGAAAACTGCAGACAGTCGACTAAGAACATGATCACCTGGGAATCGCTCTGGGAAAGAGGACGCTTGATGCGCTTCTCTATGCGCTGCGCAAGGTTTGCCATGCCGGGATCGTCCATGACCATGGCGATCTGCTTGGGAGAATAAGTGGGACGCTTGCCGACTGCGGGTTTCTCGGGCTCGGGTTCTGCTGCCGGATAGATCTCTTCGATCTCTTCCTCCGAGTAATAGTCGTAAGTTTCGTATTCCTCCGTTTTGGCCGCCTGTGTGTCGAAGATCTGAACGATCTGGGCCGGTGTTTCCCTGGTGTCTCCGGAATCGGGATTCAGGAAAACGATATCCGTTATCTCACCCATGGAGTTATATTTGACTGTGAGGACGCCTTTGTCTTCCCAGTATTTTAACGCACGTCGTATGTCTTTTTCGGTCTCGTCGAGGCGTTCCGCAATGAGACTTAAGGACAGCTGCGACGAATCCGACAAAAGACGGAGCAGGTAGATATATACTTTAACGTAAGAACCGTTCGCTTCGGGTAAAAAGTTATCGATAAAACGGTTCGAGATCACCGTTGATTTCGCTCCCCTACTCATAGAAAGCGATATACTGCACATGTTGATTCCCCCTCTTGGGTTTCTAAGCCTGGTCCTGCAGGAAGCAAAACACGTAGTCCGGGTCGGGAACATTTGCTGATATCCGGGACACGGACCGGCTCCCCAAAACATCCTGCAAGACTTCGGCACCCCTCTTGAAACAAATCGAATTATAACATGTCTGCGGAAATTTTCAAATGTCCATATGTCCCAATTGCCGATAAGTGTTTATCTGTGGATAATGTGGATAATGTGGATGAAATCCTCGGAAGCATGTTAATATAGGGTGTTCGGCCTTGTCTACGGTTTGCGAATAGATTTGTGGATAACGTGAATAACTTAACCCTGAACAAGGGAATTGCTTAAATCTACTATATTTCCCGCACCCATAGTTATCAACAGGTCATTGGGAAAAGTATTTTTTGAAAGATGGTCTTTTATTTCATCAAAGGTCTTAAAGGAGTAAACCTCTTTTCCGGATCCTGTAAGAAGCGCGGCAATGCTGTCCGACGAAATGTCACCGGGATCCTTCTCCCGCGCCGCATATATCGGGGCGAGCACGATGCTGTCCGCAAGGGACAGGGCTTTTGCAAAGTCGGGAAGGAGAGCCCTTGTCCTTGTATAGGTGTGGGGCTGGAACACCACGACTACTCTGTGGGTCCCGTATTTCTTAGCGGTATTTAAGGCTGCTTCTATCTCCGAAGGATGGTGTGAATAATCGTCGAAGACCGGGACATTCATATAGGTCCCCTTGTATTCGAAGCGGCGTTTTGCGCCCGTGAAACCGGAAAGAGCGGAGGCGATGGCAGCCGGAGCCGCGCCGAGGGCATCCGCCATTGAAGCCGCTGCGAGCGCGTCAAGAAGATTGTGCCTTCCGCAGACGGAAAGGCAGATATCCGTAACCTTGCGGCTGTTCTTTGCGTCAAACAGGGTAAAGGAAGCGCGTCCGAGCCCGTCATAGCTGATGTTTCTTGCAGTGTAATCCGGAGCTTCGCACTCGTCTTCAAGACCAAAGGTAATGACCTTTGCCTTCAGGCCGTCCGTAAGCTCTGAAACCTCCGGAATTGCCTTGTTTATGAGCAGTATCCCGCCTTCGGGGATGAGCTCGGCAAATTTGCGGAAGGAATTCCTTATATCGTTTATATCTTTAAAGAAGTCGAGGTGATCCTCTTCGATGTTCATAATGATCTCATGAACGGGATTAAAGCTTAAAAAGCTGTTTGTATATTCGCAGGCTTCAGCAACGAAATGGCCTGTTTTTCCGATCCTTAAGTTGCCGCCGATGCCCGGGAAATCGCCGCCGACAAGGACGGTGGGGTCAAACCCCGCAGCAAGCTCTATGCCTGCGAGCATTGAAGTTACGGTCGTTTTTCCGTGTGTTCCGGCAATGTTTACCGCATCATCGTAGCCTGCCATTATCCTGCCGAGGAGCTCTGCGCGCGGGATCGCGGTGATGCCGGCATCCGCTGCGGCTTTCAGCTCTTCGTTGTCGGGATGTACGGCAGCGGTATAAACGACAAGCTGCTCGTCGCCTTTTATGTTTGAAGCGTTGTTGCCAAGATATACGGTGATACCGAGGCTTTCAAGATGTTTCGTGGTGTCAGAGGCGTTTCTGTCGGAGCCGGAGACCGTAAAGCCTCTTGAAGCAAGAAGCTCCGCAAGGGCGCTCATACTGACGCCGCCTATCCCTATGAAATGAACCCTTATGGGCTTGTTGATGTCGAAATCGTGCATGTTACTGACCTCTCGGCCGTCTGAACCGGCCCTTGTTTTTGTTGCTCCACAAATATAGCACCAAACGGCAAAAAAAACAATGAAAATCCTCATTTCAATTTTACTTTTTTCCAAAAGTGTGATAAAATACCGACAGGAATTTGTGCAATACAGGTAATACTATAAAGCATTGTAAAGGGTAAGAGGTTAAAGATCATGATTAAAAAAGAGATGATTGCCATGCTTCTTGCGGGAGGACAAGGCTCAAGGCTCGGATTCTTGACATCCACAGTTGCAAAACCTGCCGTAGGCTTTGGCGCAAAGTACCGTATCATCGACTTTGCCCTGAGTAACTGTATTAACTCCGGTATTGATACCGTCGGGGTACTGACGCAGTACCAGCCGCTCAGGCTGAACACGCACATAGGAATAGGTATTCCGTGGGATCTTGACAAGAACATCGGAGGCGTGTCGATACTCCCGCCTTACGAGGGGAGTACAAATGCCCAGTGGTATTCGGGCACGGCCAATGCCATCTATCAGAACTTAAGGTACATGGAGCGTTACAATCCGGATTATGTCCTGATACTCGGCGGAGACCATATCTACAAGATGGATTATGAAGCGATGCTCGATTTCCATAAGGCAAGGAACGCGGATGTCACTATTTCCTGTATCCCCGTGCCAATGGAAGAAGCAAGCCGCTTCGGTGTTGTTATAACAGATGATGAGGGCAGGATCAGCGAGTTTGAGGAGAAACCCGCCAATCCGAGGAGCAATCTTGCTTCGATGGGCATCTACATATTCAACTGGAAGGTGCTCCATGACGCGCTCATAGAGCTTAAGAACCAGCCGGGCTGCGATTTCGGAAAGCATGTCATCCCGTATTGCCACAACAACGGCATGGGTATCTATGCATACGAATTTACGGGCTACTGGAAGGATGTCGGGACGCTCCACTCCTACTGGGAAGCAAACATGGAGCTTATCGATCTTGTGCCCGTTTTCAACCTTTACGAAGAGTTCTGGCGCATCTACACGAGCGCCGATGTCATCCGTCCGCAGTACATCGGAAAGAATGCATATATTGAACGCTGTATCATAGGCGAAGGCGCTGAAATATACGGCGTCGCCAAGAATTCCGTTATCGGTCCGGGTGTAATAATCAAAGAAGGGGCCGAGGTCTACGACTCCATTATCATGAAAGACAGCATTGTCGGGAACAATTCGAGAGTCTACAAGGGAATACTTGCGGAGAACTCGAGACTTGGCAGCAACTGTGCGATGGGCATCGGGGAAGAGCGCGAGAACGAGAAATGGCCGCATATCTACAACAACGGTCTTACGGTCCTTGCCGAAGATTCGGTAGTGCCCGATAACGTGATGATCGGCAAGAATACTGCCATCAGCGGTATCACCGAGGCATCGGATTACGAGAACAACACGCTTCAAAGCGGAAAATGTCTGATAAAGGTAGGTGACCAGGATTGAAGCTGATCGGAATAGTCCTTGCAGGCGGAAATAACAACAAAATGCAGAATCTCACGGCAAAACGGGCTGTTGCCGCAATGCCTATAGGCGGTGCTTACCGTGCCATAGACTTTGTCTTAAGCTCCATGTCGAACTCGCACATACAGCGCGTTGCCGTACTTACACAGTATAATTCGAGATCCCTGAACGAGCACTTAAGCTCGTCAAAATGGTGGGATTTCGGACGTAAACAGGGCGGATTGTTCGTATTCACACCCACGATCACAGCTGAGAACAGCTTCTGGTACAGAGGCACCGCCGATTCTATCGCCCAGAACCTTGATTTCTTAAGAAAGTGCCATGAGCCTTACGTAGCCATTGCTTCCGGCGACGGCATCTACAAGCTCGACTACAACAAGGTCCTTGAATACCATGTCAGCAGCGGTGCGGATATCACCATAGTCGGCAAGCGCGTTGACAAGGGGATAGACGTTTCAAGATTCGGAACGCTCGAGGTGGATGAAGAGAACAGGATCACGGATTTTGTGGAAAAGCCCACAAAATGTGCAAAGTGTTCGCATCTTATCTCCACGGGCATCTACATAATAAGGAGAAGGCTGCTCATAGAGCTTATTGAGCAGGCTGCCTCGGAAGAACGCTTTGATTTCGTGTCGGATATCCTTATCCGTTACAAGGACGAGCGCAAGATGTACTGCTACGAGATGGAAGGCTACTGGACGAGCATTTCCTCGGCAGATGCGTACTTCAATGCAAATATGGACTTCCTGGATCCGGAGGTCAGGGATTACTTCTTCAACAAGTATCCGGACATCCATTCAAAGGTTGACGACCTTCCTCCCGCAAAATACAACCCCGGCGCGAATGTGAAGAACGCGCTGCTTGCAAGCGGCTGTATCATTAACGGGACGGTCGAGAATTCGGTACTCTTCAAGAAGGTTTATGTTGGGAACAACACGACCATCAGGAACTGTATAATCTTAAACGACAGCTATATCGGCGACAATGTGTACCTTGAAAACTGCATCGTAGAGAGCAGGGGCACCATTGCATCGGGGGCGTCTTATATGGGCGAGCCCGGACACGCAAAGGTTGTCGTGGAAAAAAGCGAAAGATATCGTATTTGACACGATTGTCCGGTGGGGAAACCCACCGGACGTTCGTTCGATTTAAGAAAGGCAATAAGGCCTTTAGGGACGGGGGATCCCGGACCGAAGGAGTAATACGGCAATGGCCGCTGCAGCAAAGAAAAAGAACAAACGAATATGGATGCTGTGGGGGGCAACGGTATTTTTTATCATATTGACGGTAATACTCGGGAGTGACAGAATAAAGGATCTGAGAGCGTCGACGAGTGCCGTCAAGCCTGTGACGGCAACACCCGGACCGGGGACAAACCCTTTGTTCCGGACACCGACACCTTCTGCAAAGCCTCCGGCACCAACGGAAAAACCTGCCGGAACACCCACCGGAACACCGGCTGTGACACCGACAGCAACACCAACAGCAACACCAACAGCAACACCGGCACCAACACCAACACCGACCGGAACACCGGCACCGACATTGACATCAACACCCGCACCCACCGAAAAACCGACAGAGACACCGTCTCCCGCACCGACGGAAGCACCGGCAGGCGATCCTGCGCTTCCGACACCTACACCGGTCTCGATGGGAGACACCTTTATCGGCGCCGGCGGGCGCATAATATACAAGAACAGACCCATGGTGGCGATCACCTTTGATGACGGGCCGTTTCCCCAATACACATCCGTATTGATGGATCTGTTCGAATCGTACGAGAGCAGGGCAACCTTCTTTACGGTGGGATACAAGATCGACAATTATCCGGATACCGTACGGGATGCGTACAGAAGAGGCTTCCAGATAGGCAACCATACGCTCAACCATGAGTATCTGAACAGGATAACCGTTGAACAGGCAAAGAAAGAGATCCACGACAATCAGAAGAAACTCAGGGCTCTAGGCGTAAGGGGTGTGATATTGCTAAGGCCGCCGTACGGCGAGCACAACGCAGCCGTCGACAGCATCGCGGGCGTGCCGATGATCGGCTGGAGCGTGGATTCAAGGGATTGGGAGACATATAATACAGAGAAGACAAGAGCCCAGATAATGAAGGATGTGAGGGACGGATATATAGTCCTTTGCCATGACATTATCCAGTCTACCGTAGAGGCGATGCAGTATGTGGTACCTGAGCTTATAAGCCAGGGCTACCAGCTTGTGACGGTGGATGAGCTGTTTTTTGCAAAGGGAATGACCTTGCAAAACGGCGTATACTACAGATATGCCAAATAAATACGGGCTTTTTAAAGGTGAAAGGAGCTTTATGCATCTGATAGCTGGACTGGGGAATCCCTCCCAGGAGTATTACGGGACAAGGCACAATGTGGGATTTGAGGTGATATCGGCGCTTTCAAAGGCCTGGAACATTCCGGTCGAAAAAAAGGAAGCGCGCGCCGTAACGGGAAAGGGTTATCTTCGCTCCGAAAAGATCATCCTTGCGAAGCCGCAGACCTTTATGAACCTGAGCGGCGAATCCATCCGCGTTCTCGCCGATTACTACCGCATTCCCACGGAAAATATCATAGTCATCTGTGATGACATAAACCTTCCTGTCGGACAGCTTAGGATCAGGCGAAGCGGGAGCGCGGGAGGACATAACGGGCTAAAGAGCATCATAAGATGCCTCGATACCGAAGACTTTGCCCGCATCCGCATAGGCGTGGGCGATAAGCCCATTAATACCGAGCTTGCGGACTATGTGCTCGGACGTTTTTCAAAAGAAGAGAAGCCTGTCATAAATGATGCAGTGAATGATGCCGTATCCGCATGCGAAGTGATCCTGAATACCGGGATCGCAGCCGCAATGGAGCGGTTCAACCGGAAAAAAGAACTGTTGTGACCCGGAGGAATCTTGAACTTTTTTACCGCACCCTTAACAGAATACAGCGAATTTGAAGGAGCGGCTTTGGCCCTGAAAAAGGGCAGGACACCCGTATATATAAGCGGCTGCATGGAGTCGCAGAAATGTCACTTTTCAATGGCCCTTGCGGAGAATTACCCGCAAAGGCTTATTGTTACGTTCAGCGAACAGAAAGCCGCGGAGCTTGTGGACGACCTGCGCCTCTACGACAGGGAAGTGCTGTATTATCCCGCAAAAGACATGATCTTTTACAGCGGGGATATACGCGGAAATGCCGTAACCGCCGAGCGCATGAAGATAATCAAGCGGCTCTTCGAGGGAAAGCCGATAACAGTGGTAACGACCGTCGAAGCCGGCTTTGAGCGTGTCATGCCTGCGGCGCGGATAGCGGAGAAGACCATTTACCTGAAGGAAGGCGCGAAGGTGGATACGGAGCGCCTCTTTGACGACCTTGTCCAGCTCGGTTACGAAAGAGTCGGGCAGGTGGATGAACCGGGTCAGTTTGCGGTCCGAGGCAGCATTATCGATATCTACCCGCTTACAGAGGAAAATTCCTGCAGGATAGACCTCTGGGATGATGAGATAGACACCGTTTCCACTTTTGACGCGTTAAGCCAGCGTTCCATAGAGCGCGTTGGGGAAGTAGGCATTTATCCCGCCTCCGAGTTTATCCTGAGCGATGCCGATGTGGCAGCGGGGCTTGCAAAGATACGGGATGACATGAAAAAGCTGTATGATTCCCACAGAAAGAACGGGCGGATCGAAGAATCGGCCCGCTTGAAGCATACTATAGAGGAGTTTGCGGACAATCTTGAGAATTTCAGGTCTTTTGTGGGGATAGAAAGCTTCGTTACCTACTTTTGCGGCGAGACGGTCTCCTTTTTCGATTATTTCAGGAACGACCGTTCCGTCATATTTCTTGACGAACCGGGACGCCTTATTGAAAAAGGCGATACCGTTATGGCGGAGTTTTCAAACAGCATGCAGGGACGCCTTGAAAAAGGCTATATCCTTGCGGACCAGGCAAATGCAGTATTTGATGCCGGAGAGATATTCGGGCGCATAGCAAACTCAAGAACGGTCCTCCTTTCCGTAATGGACCAGAAGACCGGCGTTTTCGCCCCGAAGTCCAGGTTCAGCCTTACGGTACAGGGGGTTAACTCCTACAACAACAGCTTTGAGCTGCTTATATCAGACCTTAAAAAATGGAAGCAGAACGGCTACAGGATAGTCCTGCTGTCTGCATCCTCCACCCGTGCCGACAGGCTTGCGGCGGATATACGCGAATACGATCTTCCTGCCGTTTTCACAAGCGATCCGGATAAAAAGCTGATACCCGGCGAGATAGTCGTTGCAAAGGGCAGCGTTCACAGAGGCTTTGTCTATCCGCTGATCAAATTCCTTATCGTGTCCGAATCCGATATTTTCGGACAGTCCGTAAAGAAGAAGCCAAAGAAAAAGACAGGCTTTAACGGGCTTAACGCTGTTTCTGTCGAGGACTTAAAGCCCGGCGACTATGTTGTCCACGAAAGCCACGGGATAGGTATATACAGAGGTATAGAACAGCTTACCGTCGACGATACCGGACGTGATTACATAAAGATCGAATACGGTGACGGAGGCGAGCTTTTCCTTCCCGCAACGGCACTTGAAGTTATCCAGAAATATGCCGACGCGGACGCAAAGAAGCCGAAGCTCAACAAGCTCCATTCCAAAGAATGGACAAATACGAAGACGAGAGTGCGCGGCGCCGTCAAGGAGCTTGCGGAAGACCTTGTAAAGCTTTACGCCATCCGCAGCAATCGCGAAGGCTACCGCTTCGACAAAGACGACAAATGGCAGAGAGAATTTGAGGAACTGTTCCCGTTTGAAGAAACGGAGGACCAGCTTGCCGCAATACGTGATACCAAGGCAGATATGGAAAGCGGCAGGATCATGGACCGGCTTATCTGCGGCGATGTTGGCTACGGAAAGACCGAGATCGCGCTGCGTGCGGCTTTTAAGGCTGCACTCAGCGGAAAGCAGGTGGCGGTGCTCGTACCGACGACCATCCTTGCGCAGCAGCACTATAACACCTTTGTACAGCGCATGAAAGGATATCCCGTAAATGTAGAGGTACTTTCCCGCTTCAGGACGCCTGCGGAGCAGAAAAAGATACTTGCGGGCCTGAAGGACGGAAACGTTGACATAGTGATAGGCACACACAGGATACTTTCAAAGGATGTGGTGTTCAACGATCTGGGCCTGCTCGTTGTTGACGAGGAGCAGCGTTTCGGCGTTTCCCACAAAGAACGCATCAAATCCATCCGCAATGATGTTGATGTCCTTACGCTGTCCGCAACGCCTATCCCCAGGACACTCCACATGAGCCTTGCAGGGATCCGCGATATGAGCCTGCTCGACGAGCCTCCTGTCGACCGTATGCCCATCCAGACGTTTGTAATGGAACATAACGACGAGATGATACGCGAGGCGATCCTTCGAGAGCTTGCGCGCGGAGGCCAGGTTTATTATGTTTACAACCGCGTGACCGGACTTGACGAGGTTGCGGCCCGCGTTCAGGAGCTTGTTCCGGATGCAAATGTTGCGTATGCCCACGGCAGGATGTCGGAAAACCAGCTCGAAAAGATCATGTACAGCTTTGTGAACGGCGATATCAACGTGCTTGTCTCAACTACCATAATCGAGACCGGCCTCGATATCTCAAACGTTAACACGATAATCATAGATGAGGCCGACAGGCTCGGACTTTCACAGCTCTACCAGCTTCGCGGACGCGTCGGAAGGTCAAACAGGACGGCTTATTCCTTCATCATGTACAAGCGCGACAGGATGCTCAAGGAGGACGCCGAAAAGCGTCTTGCCACCATCCGCGAATACACGGAGCTTGGGTCGGGCTTTAAGATCGCCATGCGCGACCTTGAGATCCGCGGGGCGGGAAACCTGCTCGGGGCCGAGCAGAGCGGGCATATAGAGGCGGTCGGCTACGACCTTTACTGCAAGCTTTTAAATGCCGCGGTAAAGGAGCTTAAGAACGAAGGAGACAATTCGCTTCAGATCAATACCGAGATAGACTTCGATATTGACGCATCCCTTCCTTCGTCCTACATCGGCAGCGAAAAGCAGAAGCTCGGGCTTTACAAGAGGATCGCGCTCATCTCGTGTTTCGAGGAATATAAGGATATGCAGGACGAGCTTGTGGAGCGCTTCGGCGAGATACCTGAGGTTGCGGAGAACCTGCTCAAAGTGGCGCTTATAAAGGCATACGCCCATGATGTTGACATCACCTCACTTTCCTACAAGAACGGAAAGATAACCCTTACATTCTATGAAAAAGCAAGGCTCGATTACGATAAACTCCTTAAATTCCGTGAAAAGTACAAGGATTTCATAGAATTCAGGGACGGACGCAACCTGAAATTTGTTTACAGGCTCCAGACTGTGCAGGGGATATCGAGGGAGAGGCCCAAAACGCCTACGGAACTTCTGTTTGAGCAGAGTGAGGAGCTCCTGACAAAGATCAGGCAGGAAATATTTGATGACAGGAAAAAGACGGAGACAGCATGAAACGAGGAATAGTGCTCGCAGCGGTATTTGCGGTGATCGTGATATTGCCGGGCTGCGGGTTAAAAGACATAAATCTGTTCAAGAAAACGGAAGCACCCGTTGAATACTCGGAAAACAGGCTTTTGAGCGTGAACGGGATCGAGTCGGATTACCGTGAGGCGCTGCTTTACCTGCTTTCTGCAAAGGAATCTGCGGAAAAGCTGTACGGGGAAGGCATTTGGGATCTTGTTCTCGACGAGAACGGAACGACCTACGGAAGCTTAAGGAAAAAGCAGGTACTTGAGGAATACACGGAGCTTAAGATCATCTGTGCTTACGCAAAGGATATGGACGTTGAGCTCTATGAAGAGGAAAACCGCGATATTGCGGCCTACACCGCTGATTTTATCGAGAAGGCGGGAAGGGATATGCTCTTAAAGTACAATATCTCCGAAGCCGTGGTAAAGACGCTCTATACCAACAATACGCTCGCAAACAAGGTTTATGAGGCTGTAACCTTAAGCGTCGATACAAATGTTCCGGATTCGGAAGCAAGGCTTGGCAAATACCAGTATATCTTCAAGACGAAGTACAAAAAGACCGAAGGCGGAAACGAGATCCCGCTTACGGCAGAAGAGGTGGAAAGCCTTAGGGAAGAGGTAAAGTCCTTAAGGGAGACAGCAGCCAAGAGATCGGATTTTTTAAGCTTTGCAAAGCTTAACACCGATGACACGAAAGCCGAGATAAACGCAGGCAGGGACGACTTCGGAGAGGCTTCGGGGACTGTCATGGCCTTAGCTGACGGCGAGCTTTCACCTGTGCTTGAAACAGGTGACGGTTTCTATATCGTCAAGTGTGTTAAAGCCGTGGACGAGGAAGCAACTGCGGCAAACAGGGAGAAGATCGTGCTTGAAAGGCAGGCAAAGCGGTTTGCGGAGCTGCTAAAGACCTGGAAAGCAAATGCAATAGTGGACACAGACTATAAGAAATGGGAGTCGCTTGATCCGTGAAATTCGTACTTATCACCGTTCTGATCCTGCTTGTTGCTCTCTTTGTATGGCTTTTGAGCCAGGACACAAGGGAAGCGGACAAGCTCGCGGAAGAGAAAAGTAAAAAAGAAGAGGCGGACAGAGCCGGGAAAAGAGCCGTAAACGGCGCAAAACGGCAGTGCTTTGACGCTTACCGCGAGCAGCTTGCCGTAGAGCGCAATCTGGGGCTTATTAAGGCTGCGCTTACGGAAAACGGCGGATTTCACTATATCGGCGAGTTGTTTGCCTTCAGGAGCGAAACGGAGCACAAAAGGCTCATGAGTTACGAATACAGGCAGCAGCTTGCGGCAAGGGTCCTGAACCCGTTAAACGAAGCAATAAGCAGGCACTGTCCCTACAAGGACGGCAAATACTCACTGCCGGCGGATTATGACATGTTCTTAACGCCCGATGAATATTACGAGCAGCAGCTGTCCTACAGGGGCACCGCAGCGATCTACCAGACGGATCTTGAATTCTGGCAGGAACGGCTTACCCTCACAAACAAAAAGATAAAAAAGTTCCGCGAGGATCCTTCGAACAGATTCTGGTTCGAAATGTGGGAGGTGCTTGAGCCCTTCTTCGAAGAGCTGCAGGTTCAGTACAGGGTATCCATCGATCAGGCCCCGAGCCATGAAGCTGCGCTCCTTTTTACAAAGGACCTGACGGAGCGGATCGAACAGGAGCTGTATAAAAAGGGAGTGAGCGTTATGCGGTATTTTACCGCAACGCCGAACGAACGGGAGAAATACTTCAGGCACGACCGGTCCGGGTCCGACAGGCCGGCATTTATACGCGAGTCCGACGGCATCTGTTTTGAAAAAGGGACTTGTGCTATCGCGAAAAACGTGTAAAATATAACAGACGAATCAATAGGGAGTTTTTTGGGGGAATAAAGCCGGAGGTTTAGACATTGGTATTCAGTTCTTATTTGTTTTTATGCATTTTTTTACCGGTTGTGTTTGTTCTGCACACACTGATCAAAGATATGAGGATAAGAAACGCGCTGCTTGTGGTTGCGAGCGTGTTGTTCTATGCATGCGGCGAACCCATTTACTGCGTTCTGCTGCTGTTTTCGGTAGTCCTTAATTTTCTGTTCGGACGGATGGTCAACGGACCTGGGAAAAAGTTTTTCCTTGTTATCGCGATAATCTTCAATATCTCGATGCTCTTTGTATTCAAATATGCGGGATTTGCCATGACAGAGCTTAACAAGCTCTTGTTCGGATGGGTAGAACTGCCAGTTCCGAAGATCCCGCTTCCCATAGGTATCTCGTTCTACACTTTCCAGGCAATGTCCTACGTTATTGATGTTTACAGGGGTGAGACCGCGCCGCAGAAGAATTTCTTAAGGCTTTTGCTCTACATCTCCTTCTTCCCGCAGCTTATCGCAGGTCCTATCGTAAAATATCACGATATCGAGAAGCAGCTCGATAACCGCGTGCTTGACAGCGAGGGGATCAAAGCGGGCATTTTAAGGTTTACCGCAGGTCTCGGAAAGAAGATCCTTATCGCGAACGTAATGGCAAAGGTTGCGGATGCTCTCTATGGTCTTGACGTTTCAAACATCGGCTTTGTTTCCGCATGGATGGCATCGATATCCTACTGCATCCAGATCTATTTCGATTTCTCGGGTTATTCGGATATGGCTCTCGGGCTTGGCAAAATGTTCGGCTTCACCTTCCCCGAAAACTTCAACTATCCGTACATTGCGGGCAGCGTCAGGGAATTCTGGAGACGCTGGCATATATCACTTTCGTCCTGGTTCAGGGATTACCTGTACATACCGCTCGGTGGCAACAGAAAGGGCGAGGTAAGGACGATCCTCAACAACTATGCCGTATTCTTTACGACCGGTATCTGGCACGGGGCAGCATGGACTTTCCTGGGCTTTGGTATCTGGCACGGCAATTTCATGATGCTCGAAAGGATCAAGGGTTTCCCGCTCGGAAAAGGCAAGCTCAAGCCGCTCGATCATATTTATGTGCTTCTTGTTGCAAACATCGGATTTATATTTATGCGTGCCGATACGCTCAAGCAGGCATTTTACATGATCAAAGGCCTGTTTGGCTTCGGAACGAGGGATTTTACGACATTTGCGACAGCCGTTTCGTTCCTTACGCCGTATTACATCTTCATCTTTGTGATAGCGGTTATCGCAAGCACAGGTATCATCCACAAGCTGTATCTTAAGGTTGCCGGGAAGCTGCCGGGGACCGTTGATATCGCGTCCATGTTCGGCTCCGTAGCGGTGCTGCTCCTCTGCTATATGCAGCTTGCCGCAGACAGCTACAATCCGTTCATATACTTCAAGTTTTAAGGGAAGCGAGGTTAGACCATGAAAATAAAAAATACGATCTTTATAACGGTCTTTGTGGTACTTCTCGCAATCCCGGTGGTACTGGCCCCGTTTTTTAAGAATTCTGCCAATACCGAAAAGAGAGAGCTTGCAAAAATGCCGGCCCTTATAACTGATGACGGTGTAAATACAGCTTTTGCATCGGAATTTGACGATTACCTGCGCGATCATATCGCTTTCCGGAACCTCCTTGTTTCGACACGCAGCAGCCTTCTTTCAAGCATCTTTAAGGTATCTGCCGTCGATAATGTCATAATCGGCAAGGATGACTGGCTTTTCTATTCCGAAGAGGTGCAGGATTATTTCAATGTTCCGACTATCTCTGAAAGAAATGCCGGAAACATCGCAAGGACGTACAAGATAGTTGCAGACCTCCTCAGGCGGAAGGGCTCGGGCTTTGTGTTCGCTCCGGCGCCCAACAAGAGCACTCTTTTTGACAAGATGCCCTATTACTACAGATCTAAAGACGAGAAGGGCAATCTTGAGCTTATACTTGATGCCTTTGAGAAAACGGGCGTGCCTTATTCCGATCTTGCAAAGATGTTTGCGGGCCTTGATGTGGAAGATGAACTGCTCTACCAGAAGACGGATTCCCACTGGACCTACGAGGGCGCGTTTTATGCCTACATGGACATAATGTCGAAGTCGGGTATCCCCTACAACAAGTTCGAAAAGCTGGGCGGTTTTGCCCACAGGGATGACTGGCTTGGTGATCTTGCGGTAATGCTCTATTCGGAAGCCGCAAAGCCTGACCATCAGAGCTATGTCCAGGACGAGGAACTGCATTTTGAATATACTTCCCATGAAAAACAGGTTGACTCTTTAAAACTTGAGACTTATAATCCAAACGGCAGCGGGAATATAGTGGTCTTCAGGGATTCCTTCTGCAACACCATGCAGATATTCTTTGCGGAAACGGCAAAAAAAGCAACATTTTCCCGTATTGTTCCGTATGATATAAAGAGCGCCCTTTCGGGATCTCCCAACCTTGTTGTTTTAGAGATTACCGAGCGCCACTTGCAAAGCCTTGCGGAAGCGGCACCCGTCATGCAGGCGCCGTATGTTGAGATCAGCACAACGGCTGAAATTGCGGAGCCTTCCCTTATTGAAGTCAAGAAAGAAGAGAAGAACGGGATGATCCACTATTTCGGCACTGTTGACGAAAGCCTTATCGGTGACGATTATTCTGTTTACGTGCTGCTTTACGACAAGGATGAATGCGATGCCTTTGCGGCATTCCCGATATTTGAGAAGGAGCTGCTTGAGGCAAAGGAACTTAAGGACAACGGTTTTTCCGCATACATTGACAAGAAAGCCGCAGAGGGCAAGAAGCTCGCCTTTGTTGTAGAGAACGGAAAAAACAGGTATTTTGTGGACAAGAGCGGAAGCGACACGATAGAGCCTCTCTTTGCCCGCGGTTTCATAAAAGAGAACGGCAAGCTTGTATTCAAGGATACGGACAGGACAGTTAAGCCCGGCAAGCTGGTCTTTGACGGCGAAGAGTATTATCTTAACGAGGATCTTAGCGTACATACGGGCTGGCTTGAAGTTGACGGCACTTTATCGTATTATGACGAAAACGGCAGGAAGACCGGCGGCTGGCAGGAGCTTGACGGCGCAAAGTACTACATCGCAAACGGTGTCGCAACCGTAGGCTTCAAGGAGATAGACAGCGAACTGTATTACTTTGATGAAAAGGGCCGAATGGTCACAGGCGTCGTTTCCATTGAGGGCATTACATACCGCTTTGAAGCTGACGGAAAAGCCTACAGCGGCTGGCTTGAGGAAGACGGAAAGAAGTTTTACTTTGACCGCGGAAAGCGGGCTCACGGCTTTACAAAGCTTGACGGGAACACTTACTTTTTTGCTGAAAACGGCAAGGCACTTACCGGCTGGCAAACCATAGACGACGCAAAATACTGGTTCGGAAACGACGGCGTCATGGTAACGGGCTTTAACGACATTTCCGGAAGCACATATTTCTTTGATGATGCCGGGAAGATGCTTACCGGCTGGCAGAACCTTAACGGGAACAAGTACTATTTCTACGATTCCGGCAAGATGGCAAAGAATGTGGTAGTAGGCGATTACAAGATCGATGCGAACGGTATCGCAAAGCCCACCTTTGCAAAGATCACAAAAGAGAATCTTAATGATTACCTGAATTACCTGCTTGACAAGAACGGAAGGTCCTTAAAGAGCATTTTCCAGACCTGCGGCCGTAAGAATTATGAATATCTGTACAGGACCAACTCGAAGGACATGACCGTGGAGGAGCAGGCTATACAGATGTTCAATACCGGTAAGGGCTCATGCTATGAGTTTTCTGCCATAACCTACCTGATGGTGAAAGCACTGGGGTATAACTGTCAGCTGGTTGTAGGCAAGGGCGCGGTATTTGAGTGCCATCGCTGGGTCATCATAGAAGTTGAACCCGGTGTCTGGAGGCACATGGATACGGAACGCTCATCAATAGAGGTATATCTTGTTACAGATGCCCAGCTTGATGCCTGGAACGGAATGAACGCAAGCATCAAATATGAGTGGGATAAGAGCAAATATCCCAAAGCTGAGTAAGGGAATGTTTTAATCGGAGGAACAAAGTGAAAAGAATCTTCAAAACACTGATCAAAATCGGAGGCTTGATAATACTCGCCGTGCTTTTCGTGCCGACAACGGGCTGCTCGATATCGCATATTATTAACCCGTTTGATATGTCTCCGACACCGACACAGACAATCAATGCCACAAGTCCCACACCTACTTCCACACCGTCACCTACTCCGGACCCGAACCTTATTTCCGCGGATTCGGACGCATCTTCCGTAACGCTGAAGTGGGCAGGCCCGAAGGGCAATTACAGGGTCGAGTACTACATTAAAGGCGATGAGAAAAATACGACATGTATTGATGTGGAGGATACGGAGATCACTGTCTCCGGTCTTGAACACAGTACACCGTATTATTTCAAAGTCGACTCGATAAGCAAGGGCGGCAGGGTTACCACATGGCTTGAAAAAGTGGTTGTCGATACAAAGGCGGAGGGACCCGGAGATCCTTTCAAGAATGCCTATACAGAGATAAAGGTTGCCCTTAATTCCAAGTTTGTCGCGTATACAAGCCCGGACGGCTGTCTTGGGGCTGATGCGTGGGCACAGCATGACTGCTATCTTTATTCGAACCCGGAGCTTAATACGGGCGCTAAAGCGATAAAGGGAGGTACGGCCTTCAAGGTATCGATAGAAAATGACAGATACTGTTATCTTCGCGCCAACAGACGCTGGAGTCTGCATGTCCGTGCCGTAAACGCGTCGCTTGGTGATATAGAAGGCTGGATGGATGCCGATCTTCTGTTCATAGATGTTGCGGACCTCTTCAGGCCCGAACAGCTGATGTATGGGATCCACCTTGCAAGGACCAACGCCACAAGCTCCGTGTTTACCATCGGTGGTTCGAGCGTGGCTGTGGATTCAAGGTCGCCTCAGTACACAAGATTTTCTGTATTGCAGTCGAGAAACTCGATATTTGCCGATACAGGTTACAACGTGATAGACGGCATCACGGGAGAGGCTCTTCCGAATTACGGTTCACCCAACCAGATGCCTGTTATCTGGTGCCTGGCACTTGAGCTTAAGACCTGCCAGAGGAATGCTCTTGCAAGGGGCGTTGCGCTGCTCATCTACGAAGGCTACAGGCCGAACAGCACATCCAAAGCCGTAAGTGACGCGGTAAGTTCGGGTGATTATCTGACGCGTGTCCAGAACGGCATGACGCTTGCAAACGGCTTCTTAAGGACGAATTACACATACGCTCACTTTATCGCATATAACTCGACTCATAACAAGGGCGTTGCCGTAGATCTTACCCTGATGGAGTTTACGGCTGTGGACAAGATAGGTTCCGAGCTTCCGATGCAGACCAAGATCCATACACTGGATTTCAGGGGCAGTATGGAATATAACAACCAGAATGCATGGATGCTCAAGGATATCATGTGTACGGACACCCATCTTGAACCCTTGAGAAGTAAGGCAGAGTGGTGGCATTTCCAGCTTATAAACAACACGACTATCTTCCCGCAGCTGAATACATACATCTTTGCGGATTATATCATGTAATACAGTATCGGGACGGCAGCGGGATATTTCCGCCAAACCGCATACAGGCTGCATATTTCATGTACAGCATGGAGAACTATCTATGAAGAAAAAGAAATACATATGGACCTGCCTTGTTCTTGCCGCAGTGCTCTGTGCCTGCGGGCGCGAGCCCGGTATCTATGTGCCGACGGATGCGCCGAAAGGGCCCGGAACGGTAGTCATCAACACAAAAGACAAGACGGACCAAAACTATGACATCCCCGAACCGACAAAAGATCCGTCGGACCCGGGGAACCTGACGCCGACACCTACCGGAACCATTAACAGAGAAAACGGTACCTTTGGCGCCGCGGATATGAATATCGCGATTAACGGTATCACGCTTCAATGCGGGATCGACTTCCTGCCCTTTGTAGACAAATTCGGCATGGAACCGGTAATAGCCCAGGGCCAGGCATGTCTTGACAACGGATTTGATACAAACTACTACTACGGCGACCTGTTCACCGTCTATACTCTGGCGGTTGATGACAAGCAGAGCATCTTCGATATTTACGTGACCGGGAAGGGGTACGGCGACGGAAGAGGCATAGTGATAGGGACAACGACACGCGACAAGGTGCATGAGATCTACGGCGAGCCTTCAAAAGTGAACCCGACCGCAGACAAGTATTCTGTTTCCGATACAGAGTATATGACTGTCGAGTACGAGGATGACATAGTTTCAGCGATAGATTTTTACAACCTCAAACAGTAATTAAAAGCCGGTGCAATACCGGCTTTTTGAAAACACACGGGATACGTGTACAGTTTTTTTTGATAAACGGGATCATGGGCGAAACACTTAGAAAATGCAAGAAATGTCTGTTAAGGGACATGGACAGGAACGAATATTTCGAGTCGTTAAAACAGGCGATAGAAGCGATAGACCCTTCCGAAAGGACACCGGAAGAACTTTATGAAACCCGCCTTAAAACCTGCACGGAATGCGAGCGGTTTACGGAAGGCATGTGTATGGTCTGCGGCTGTTTTGTGGAATACAGGGCAGCAAAAACATCAAACTACTGTCCGGATATTAAAAAATACTGGTAAAAAGATATTCATCTGAAGCGGCTGTCCGTGAATAACAGGCAGACGCTTTTTTAAACAAAAAGAACAGGACATAACGATCTGTTCTTTTTGTTTCCCTCGGATCGAGAATGAGTCACCGAGAAACGACCCCGGTGACTCATTCTGTATGCTTTTACATTGTTGCCCTGTGGAATACCTTTTTGCCCTTGCGGATCTTAACGCCGTCTTTAAGCCTGTCTGCAGTAACGGCATAGTCGATGCTGTCCACCTTTGCTTCGTCAACGGTGATGCCGCCCTGCTGTACAAGGCGTCTTGCTTCGCTCTTTGTGGGAGCGAGTTCGCAGGCTACGAGCAGGTCCATTATGCCGATCTTTCCGTCTGTAAGCTGCGCTTCCGAAAGTGTGGTGGTGGGCATGGAGCTGTCGTCACCGCCGCCCGCAAACAGCGCTTTTGCTGCGCTCTTGGCCTTTTCGGCTTCTTCTTTACCATGAACAAGGGATGTAAGCTCGTAAGCGAGGATCTCTTTCTTTTCATTGATCCTTGAAGGATCCCACTTTTCCATCTCGCTGATCTCTTCAATAGGGATAAAGGTCAGCATCTTGATGCACTTGTCAACATCCTGGTCGCCGACATTTCTCCAGTACTGGAAGAACTCGAACGGTGAGGTCTTGTTCGGGTCGAGCCATACGGCATTGCCTGCTGTTTTGCCCATCTTTTTGCCCTGAGAGTCTGTAAGGAGCGTGATGGTCATTGCGTGAGCATCTTTTCCGAGCTTCCTGCGGATAAGTTCTGTGCCGCCGAGCATGTTGCTCCACTGGTCGTCACCGCCAAACTCCAGGTTGCAGTTGTACTTCTGGAACATGTAATAGAAGTCGTAGGACTGCATTATCATGTAGTTGAACTCAAGGAAGGAGAGCCCTTTCTCCATGCGCTGCTTGTAGCACTCGGCACGGAGCATGTTATTAACGGAGAAGCATGCGCCAACCTCGCGTAAAAGGTCAATATAGTTGAGGTTCATGAGCCAGTCTGCATTGTTTACCATTATCGCCTTGCCGTCCGAGAAATCGATAAAGCTTTCCATCTGCTTCTTGAAGCAGGCAGCATTGTGATCGATGTCTTCCCTGGTGAGCATCTTGCGCATGTCTGTTCTGCCCGAAGGGTCGCCTATCATGGTGGTGCCGCCGCCGATAAGCGCAATGGGCTTGTTTCCCGCCATCTGAAGCCTCTTCATGAGCGTAAGCGCCATAAAGTGGCCTGCGGTAAGCGAATCCGCGGTGCAGTCGAAGCCGATGTAAAAGGTTGCTTTACCGCTGTTGATAAGTTCTCTGATCTTTTCTTCGTCGGTTACCTGCGCGATAAGGCCGCGGGCAACCAGTTCCTCATAAATACCCATTTTAAGTGTGTACCTTTCAGTATTGTTCCGGTAAAGCCGGTTATCAGATAACAGGCGTCCGGCATTTGCTTGATATTTTACTATCCAATTTCATATTTGGCAAGAGAAAGTTTATCTTCTCAGGTGTTTCATCAATTCTGCGGTATTGAGAAGCTCCGGAGAATTGTCCTGTTTGGGCGGCTTTTTCGGTTTGTCGTGCTTGTCGTCGTCCTTATGCTTGTCCTTTTCCTTCTCTGCCTTTTCGGCTCTCTTTGCGTCCTTTTCAGCCTGTTTTCTGGCTTTTGCTTCTGCCTTTGCAAGCTGTTTTTCGGAGAGTTCCGTCTTCTGTTCTGTGTTTGCAGGCTTCTTTAACCCGGCAAATACTGCGCCGATGTCGAACCTGAAGCGCCTTACCGCAATGTCGATCATGAACAGCAGCAGAGCGGCAATAAGCAGACCCGTTGAAATATCGCTCTGTTTCTTTACAAGGTCAAGTTCCTCGTTAAAGACTTCCGAAGGTTCCTTGATCATATTGCCGCCGGCCATCTTTACAAAGTCGGAAAGAGTAGCGGAGATAGTTGTGAAGCGGTATTCGAGGGAATACTGCATGATGGCGGCTGTTGTGACACTGCCGGTTATCTCGCCGTTTTCGTGCTGTTTAAGGCTTATGCTGTAAACACCGTTGTCAGTCATGTTAAACTGCATCGTGTAGGTACCGGGCGTTACCGGATCGAGCGTAATGTCCTTTGAGTTTCCGTAATCGTCAACGACAGTTGCAACCACCTTTGTTGAAGCGGAGAAATCCTCCGTAACATAGCGGACCTTAGCAACGGAACCTTCCTGGGTGACTTCGGCATAGGCGCCTTCCGTAACCTCGGAGGAGGTGACATGGTCGATGAGATTGTGCCACAGATCCCTGTATTTTTCCCATCCGGAGTAATTTGCCGACCATTTGCCCGTCACGTCGGAGGTCCAGGCAACGGTCTTTCCGAGGCCGTACTGCCAGCAGCAGAGGATCGGATCCGATGAATCCGAGATCATAAGCTGTGTGGCTCTCGGTTTCGTGGTTGTCGCAACATAACCCAGAAGGGAAGGAAGCCCGTTTTCCGTAACGTCATCTATAAGCTTATCCGAGGTATAGACAGGCGTAAATTCGCGGTTTACAAGGTATGAATTGATGGAAAGATATACCTCCTGTGCAAAGATACGCGGAAGATCCGAGTCAAGATCTGTATGATAATATCTGCCGTCACAGTCTTCGGCTAAAGCCTCAAGCAGGGGAGAATTGCTCTCAAAACCTATGGAAACGGTGGAAACGGTGATGTTTTCGTCAAGCGCGCGTTTGATAACATTGGCATATCCCGAATACGGAAAACCATCCTCACCGTCTGTAAGCAGTATGACGTGCTTTACTGCTGCGTCGCATTTTGCAAGATCCTGCACTGCTGCCGAGAAAGCGGGATATATCGAGGTTCCGCCCGCAATATCGATGGTGCTTATCTGCTGCGTGATCCATCCGGGATCGTCGCATTTTCTTAATGGCACCACCCTGTCAAAGGAGTCATCAAAGGCAATGACGCCGACATAGTCGGTGGGACGCAGGTTGTCGAGCGCGGCTATCGCGGATTCCTTGGCAAGATCGAGGTTCGTGGTGCTGCCGTTCCCGGAGGACATACTGCCGGAGTGGTCTATGACCATGAGCATAGCGATGGTCGGGATCTCGTTTTCGCCCTGGAGCTCCATGTTGACCGGAAGAACGGCTTCAAGGGGTGTTTCGTCGTATCCGCCGAGAGCATAGCTGTTGCGGCCTCCGGTACAGATAAAGCCGCCTCCGAAGTCCCTTACATAGCTCTCAAGGTTCTCGAGGAAGCCTGCCCGCAGGTCCTTGGCATAGACATCTATAAAGATTATCGCAGAGAACTCGTTCATGTCCGAAACAGAGTTCGGGACAGCAACAGGCTGGCGAACCTCGTAATCGAGACCGAGCGCGTCGAGTATCTTTTTTAATTCGGCGGAGTCGCCGGGTTTCCCTTCCACCACAAGAAGCGGCTTGGCAACGGATATGGTCGTATAGGCCAGGTATTCGTTATTGACGGAAACAGTATCCTTTTCGGCCTCAAGCAGGACCTTATAGGTCTTTAAGCCCTCTTCGGTCCATGTATCGGTGAAAGCGAAGGTATTTTTTCCGGGAGTGAGGGAAACGTTGCGGCGGCCCTTCAAGGTGCGTCCGGAATAGAGATTTATCGTGGCATCGGTCACCACATTGCTCTCTATCTCAACGGTGATAACAAAGGTCTCGCCAACGTTTGCGTCGTGAGGGACTGTAAGATTGCTGACATAGACCTCTTCGTCGTCCGCGGATTCAAAGGTCTTTACCTCTACAAGGCATTTGCCCGTGATCACGGAGGATACAGTGTTCTTAAGGCTTCCGGCGTTCTCGGCGCCGTCTGTCAGGAGAACTATCCTTCCGGCATACCCTTCAGGTATCATGGAGATTCCCGTGAGGATCGCGTTTTCGATGTTTGTTGCGGTCTTTACGACAGATGACTGAAATTCCGAGAAGGAAGGCGTCTGGGACAGGAACTGTTCCACAACGGAACCTTCGCCGAAGGCAACTATCGCGACGCTGTCGTGTTTCTGCTTTGTCTTTATGGCTTCGTTTACGAAGGTAACCATTTCGGAGCGGGAATTACGGACGGAATCGGAGGCATCAAGAAGAAAGACCGTGGCGGTATATTTGTCGCGGAGCTTGAAATTGACGCCGGAAAGCGCAAGGATAAGGAGCAGCGCTACGATGCCCCTTATCACGGTATATGTGATCTTTCTTCCTTTGGACCGCGTATTCAGCTTATTAAAGGACAGGGCGAGCAATACGCCTGCCACGGGTATAAGGAGCAGAACAAGCGGTCTTGTTATCTCAATGCTCATATTTTCCTCCTGACTGAGCATTTATGCGAAGTCGCGCGCGAATAAATCACTAAGGCGGTTTTTCGCTGCGCATCGGAATTAACTTAGTAATCTTTACAGGCCGCGCAGGTACACCAGCCACTCCGCGGCAAGCAGCACAAGGATGACAATTATGATGATATTCCTTAAGCTTAAGGTTCCTGCGGCGCGCGCGTTGACATTTACCACATCATGGGTGTCCGAGTTTTCTGAACGGAGAGTCGTGCTTTCGCTCTTTGGGAAGTTGACGGCGAAGTATTCCTGTTCGTTTATGTTCTCACGGGTCCTTGAAAGCCTGTAAACGCCAAGCTCGCCTGTATCGGAATAGCTTGCGGTGAGCACCGAAAGAACGGAGGTATCACCGCCCGGTCTTTTCACGGTCAGTTCTTCCTGGCCGGGATTGATGCGGAGAGTGTTGCCGGCGTTGATGACATTGGTCTGTAGGATGCCGTTTCCCGCGCAGTAATTCATGATATTGTAGATAAGGAGCGGGAATTCAAGCTTTAACGGAAGGTCGGTGTCATGGAAATCGAGGCCGATCATGCAGACGGATGAGCCGTTGTGAGTCCCGTAGGCGCCGAGGCAATAAGTCTCACCGTCCTTCTCAACTTTTAAGAACCTGTCAGCCCAGTAGGGCTGCTTTATTGCTGTGGCTTTTGAAACACCGAAACGGTAATCGTTAAGGTAGATGGTAAGCTTTGAATCCTCGGTATGCACAACGGAGCCGTCAAGAGCCTTCTCTTTTTCGCAGAGAACACCGTCGAAGGCATTGATGAAAAGGAGATTGCCGCTTTCGGGGAGCTCGTCCGGCACCATGCCGTCAAAGATGTAAAGGTCGTATTTCTTACCTGCGGTTATAGCCTTAAAAGAGGCGGTATCCTCGGATTTGGTGATCTTTATTCCGTCTATCAGGCCGATCGCTTTCTCAAGATAAAGGTTTTTGTCGGTAAGGAGCAGCGTCTCACATTCTTTGATCTCGGTGATGATGTCATAACAGCGGTTGTCGTCCGGGAGGGCGTCGTTTACGTTATTAAGCTCCACACAGACACTGTTGCCCGTAAAATCCACGTTTTCAAAGTAGAGGATCGCGCTTTCCTTTGCGGGGATGCTCTGCCTGTCGCTTACGGCTATTATCGTACCGTCGCCGTAGAGGTTTGCGTCAAAATCAAGGGTGCTTCCCGTGTCGTTTGTGACCTTTGCGAGAACCGTGAGGGTCCCGTCCGAATTCCGGCCATGCCCCACGTATTCGATATATGCGTTTTCGCTGTAATCATAAACATCAAAAACAGTACAGGAAAAGGCCTTGTATTCGCTTGAAAGCGCTGTGTCGGTGTAGCATACGAGCTGGCTTGAGGACCATTGCGTCATCATGGAACGGACCATTGAGGCGCCTGCCTCACAGGAACCCGCGTAATTTGTGGGTTCAATGGCCTTTATCTTCCTTATGGCAAGGGATTTATCGGAGGAGTCCGAGAGAACAAGGATCCCGTTACGGTTGCTCTCTATGATGCTTACGGAAGTGCCCGCGGCAAGGCGTTCTATATAGCCGACCGCATCGCGCTTTGCGACTTCAAGCCGCGTTTCCTTCCCGTCGTACAGCGTTTTCATGCTTGCGCTGTTGTCCATGACTATGATGACATGGTCGGAATTTGTGCCGCGGGAACGGATGAAGGGGGACATAAGGGCAATGATCAGCGCCAGTACGGTGATGATCTGCATCACCATAAGAAGGCTCTTCTTTAATTTCTCCCAGGGAGTGTCGGAATGCATGTTCCGGTAGGTTTCGTTCCACAGAAACAAAGACGGAAACATGTGCGGCTCCGTCTTCTGTTTGAGAAGATATAGGATTATTATAACCGGTATGAGGATCAGCAGCCCGAGGGGCCAGTAATTTAAGAATCCCATTTGCTTATATTCCGATCTTGGTCATGATCCTGTAGAAGACCTCGTCAAGCTGTTCATCCGAGATCACAGTCACAAAGCGGGCTCCGTACTTGCGTGCGAGCCTGTCTGTCTCCGCCAGGAACGCGTTATAATTGTCTTTGTAGTTCTTCATGAGGGATGCGGTAGCCGTTACTTTCAGCTCGCTCCCGTCTTCACTGTCGATAAGGCTTAAAGTCCCTTCAAGCCCGGGAGAGGCTTCCTCCCTTGAAAGCACCTGTATCAGCATTATCTCCTGCTTTGAAAAGGCAAGGAAGCGCAGTATCTCTTCAAGGTCATGAGTGTAGAAATCCGATATGACAATGCTCATACCGGCGCTTTTTATCTCCGAGCGCTTTATGGCGTCCAAAGTGTCGGCTTTTCCGCCAAATTTCACGTTTTCAAGGTGCTCTAAGGAGCGTGCGAAGGCATTCCGGCCGGTAACTGACTTGAATTTTGTAACGCCGTTTTCGGTGATGACATTGAGCATAAGTCTGTCGGCATTCTCAAGAACACAGTAGGAAAGCGCCCCGGCGATCCTTAAAGCGCAGGCGGCTTTGCTCTTTTCACCGAAATCCATGGAGGCGCTTGAATCGACATAGATCCTGAAAACGCCCTCTTTTTCTTCGTTAAAGAGCTTTACGAACAGCCTGTCGAAACGCCCGTAGGCATTCCAGTCTATCCGGCGGATGTCGTCTCCTAGCATATACTCACGAAAGTCCGAGAATTCCACGGAGCTTCCCTTGGCCCGGGACTTTCTTGCACCGCTCTGGCCTGCCGCAGCGCGGTTAAGCCTTGCTTTCGCACGAAGGATATTCAGTTTTTTATAGAACACTTCGTCGAAAATCTTTTCTTCTGTCATCAGGGTGTTATCTCTTTCAGGAGCATATCTATGATCGCATCTGTATTTACGCTGTCGGCTATTGCTTCAAAACTCGTGGAGAGCCTGTGGCGCAGCGCGGGTTTTGCTACGGCTTTGATGTCCTCGAAGGCAACGTTTGCACGGCCCTCAAGCAGCGCCCTTGCCTTTGAGGTCTTGAAGATGGCCTGTGCGGCACGGGGGCTCGCTCCGCAGGAAACGTATTTTTTTATGAAATCGGGGGATGTCTCAAGCTCGGGGTGGGTAGCCGTAACTATGCGAAGGGCATAATCCTCGACCGCATCGGCCATCGGCATATCGCGGATTATCGCGCGGATGCGGGTGATATCCTCGCCGTTCATAACGGGATGGAGCTCGGCCTTGTGGCTTGTTACGGTTATATGCATGATCTGCTTTAACTCTTCGATAGTAGGGAAATCCACCTGTATCTTGAAGAGGAAGCGGTCAAGCTGGGCCTCGGGCAGCGGGTAGGTTCCTTCGTTCTCGATGGGGTTCTGCGTCGCAAGGACCATGTAGGGCTTTGGAAGCTCATAGGTCTTTTTGCCCACGGTGACCGTCTTTTCCTGCATCGCCTCGAGCAGTGAGGACTGGGTCTTCGGCGTTGCGCGGTTGATCTCGTCCGCAAGGACTATGTTGGCAAATACCGGGCCCTGTTCGAATTTGAAGACGTTCTGGCCCTCTTCTTTGACGATAAGGTTTGTACCCGTTACATCCGCGGGCATAAGGTCGGGTGTGAACTGGATACGGGAGAAGCTTATGTCGAACACCTTTGCGATGGTCTTTACAAGCTCCGTCTTTCCGAGACCCGGAACACCTTCGAGAAGCACGTTGCCATCGGTGAAGAGCGCAAGCAGTACCTGCCTTATTACTTCTTTCTGGCCTATGATGGCTTTTCCGATCTCGGCCTCGCAGTCGCCTACGCGGCGTATTATCTCCTGCAGTTCGTTTTCGTTCTGTAACATCCCTGTTCTCCTGTTATTTGTTGATTTCTGTGAAATAATCTTTTATAAGATCCTGCATGGAGGCAGGAACGTCTGTTGTGTCAAGCTCTTCGTAAGCTTTTTTGGTGTATTCACCCACAACGGTGCTGTAATCGACGGAGGTGCCTTCCCACGTGAGTGTCGGGCCGTTGTCGGTCTTAGAGGAATCGCCTTCGCCTTTCTTGCCGTTAAGGTTCTGGTCGGTGGTATTGTTTGGAACGGAGATGCGCTCGCCTGTTTTGTTGATGGGGTTCTCATTGCCGTTTTCGCTTCCCTGGTTCCATCCCTGACCGTTCTGGCCGCCCTGGCCCTGACCGTTCTGATTCTGGCCGCCCTGGCCTTCCCCGTTCTGGTTCTGGTTGCCCTGACCCTCACCGTTTCCGTTCTGGTTGCCCTGGCCTTCACCGTTCCCGTTGTTCTCACCATTGTTGCCGTTTTCGGAGCCTGTGGGCGTTGGAGAGGGTGAACCTGTAGGTGTGCTGCCGTTGTTGTCGCCATTTCCGTTGTTTGTGTCCTTCGGAGGCTCCATACCGGCTTTTTCAAGGTCCGCTTTGGCATTTTCAAGGGCTCTTTGGGAAAGGTTATCCATGTTGTTCATGGCCGCATCCGAGATTGCACCGTTTTCGAGCTCCTGCTTTGCGTCATCAACGGCTTTTGCCATTTCGGCATCCTTTGCATCTTTTGCCTGCTGTTCAAGCTTTGCAAGTGTTTCGGCCTGCTCCGCGGGAGTCTGGTTTTCAAGGAGCGATACGTTTTTCTGCGCTTCCTTTGCCTTCTCGAAGTTGTCGGAAAGGGAGTCCTTGAGCTTTTGCTCGGATTTTGCGGCAAAACGCTCTTCGGCGCGCTTTAAGTCTTCATCCGACATGGAATCCCGCAGCTCTTTTATGGCTTCCTTTAAGAGGTCGTCAAGCTCCTTCAGCTGCTCGTCCGTGAGATTGTATTCTTCCTTGAGCTTTTCAAGCTTTTTCTCAAGCTCCTCGGCCTTCTTTTCGGCCTCTACCTTTACACCGTGTGTTACTTCGGCCTTAACGCGGGCCTTTGTGGGAATAAGCATCGTCACGGTGACGGCAAGAACGAAAGCTAAGAGGATTGCAAGCTTCTTCATGCTGACCTTGAAAGGGAAGTTCTTCTTTACATCATAAGAAGAAATGGTGCGAAGGGCATCGGCGCGCTGGACCTTCGAGAACATGTCGTCTTTTTCCATGTTTTCGTAGGCTGTTGTCACGCGCTCCTTTAACCCCGTAAGGTCGGCCTTTAACGCCGCGTCCTTTCGTGAAAAACGCTTTATCACGAAGAACACTATACCTGCGACGGCGCAGGGGATGATAAGGAAAGCCCCGTATTTTTCCGCCTTGTAAACAGGTACGAGCATGCTGAAGATGTTGACGATAAGCCAGCCCGAAAGGCCTCCGATGATGCCGTAGAGCAGCATATCGGCAAAGAGGTTGAGATTCAGTCTGTGCCTGACTTTGTCAATGAATTCAAGCAGTTTTCTGTTGTCGTTGTCGTTTTCTCGCATGTTTGTCCGCCTTCTTTCTTAACGGGTCGATGGCCTTTGAGGCTGACTCAAGGAGCCACCAGGAAACAAGCATCTGGACTGTAAGGCTTATGGGAGTCCAAAGCATGAGCAAGATGTTGCTGCTTTCAAAATCGGTAACATTTTTGCCTATTCCCGCCATACCGGGAAGGGACGTGAAGATCGATGTGCCGGTAAGATGGGAGATGCTGTCGAATATGGTGCACAAAGGGTTTAAGTATAATACGAAGAAGAAGATATCCCCTTTGAAGAATGATGTGTGTCCCGTGGTCTCAAGCATCGCCTCATTGATCACGGCTGCGATACCCTTTACCGTCGCAACAAAGGATATGGTGCCGAAGATCAGAATCAGCAGGAATACATAGGTCATGACCGAAGATACCATGGACTTTTTCGATACCGATGACCAGAAGATACCAAGGGCTGCGGCATATATCGTTATGAGGAGCAGTGTGGCAAGGACGCCGAACGCCTGTATAAATGAGACACCGCCGTACATTAACACGAGCGCATAGGTGGGAAACGCGGAGAAGATGAGGAGGAGCACCTGGAGGATGGCCGACCAGAACTTGCCCCAGACTATCTGGCGCGTTGTAAGCGCTGTGGAAAGCAGTACGTCAAAGGTCTGTTTCTCGCGTTCCATGGTTATGCAGCCTGCGGAAACGGAGGGGGTGACGATCACCACAAAACCGAATTCAAGGAAGCTGAGTACCACGAAAAACGTCGGGAAGATGTCGTAGTTTATGGGTGAATACATTGCGGCCGAAGCACCCATCGATACGAGCAGGATAAGGGCGATGAGCGTTAACAGCATGTTTACGAGAAAGACCTCGATCATCAGTCCCGAGCGTTTTGTCCTCTGCTGCATATCCTTGTAGAGGACAGCGTTTATGTTTGGAAGTTTTATTCTTTTCAGGAATTTCATCTGTTTATTACCTCCTGTTGCGGACCGGGCTGTGCAGGATAGGGCTGCGGTGCCTGCTGCACGGGATAAGGCTGCTGTGCAGGGTAGGGTTGTTGTGCCTGCTGCGCGGGATAAGGCTGCTGTGCCGGAGCCTGCGGCCCGGGGCCGCCCATGAGCTGCAGGAAGACATTTTCAAGGGAACCTTCCATACGCCCGTAGGAAAGAACGGGGATATCCCTGCTGACAAGGATCTTTAAGAGTTCAACCTCTTCCGCGCGTCCGCCGGCATAATTGACTTCTATGCGGCCTTCCGCTAGGGGACGGACATATTGTGTGCCCGGGAGCTCGCGAAGGATGTTCACGGTCTCTTCTTCTTTTGAATCGACAACTATGGCTATGGGCATCTGGTTTATGTTCGTGGCATTCTGGATGTCCCTCATGGTCCCTGTAAGCTTCATGACGCCGCGGTCTATGATGCCGAAGGACGTACACATCTCCGCAAGTTCGGGCAGGATGTGGGAACTGATGACTATGGTCTTGCCCATTGCCGACAGGCTCTTTAAGATCTCCTTCAGCTCGTAGCGGGCTTTGGGATCGAGGCCCGAAGCGGGCTCGTCGAGGAAGAGCAGATCAGGGTTGTGTACAAGCGCTCTTGCAAGGCAGAGACGCTGTTTCATGCCGCGGGAGAGTCCGTCAACCTCGTTGTTACGCTTGTCAGTGAGGTTTACAAGGGCAAGCAGGTCTTCGCACAGCTTTTCTGCGGAGCTTCCGTATATCCCGTATGCGTTTGCAAAGAAGGTCAGGTATTCGATGGAGGTCAGGTGGTCGTAAGCACCGAAGAAATCCGGCACATATCCCACCTTGCGCTTAAGGAGCTTCGTGTTTTTCCCGACCTCGTTCCCGTCGATGGTAATGCGGCCGCTGTCGGCTTTTAAAAGGCCGACGCAGATCTTCATTGTTGTAGTCTTTCCGGCGCCGTTAGACCCCACAAAGCCGAAGAGCTCACCCTTTTTGATGGTAAGGTTTACATTGTTCAAGGCTCTGAACGTGCCGTAATATTTATTTAAGTTCTCAATTACCAACATATATATTATCCTTTCAAAGCCTTATTTGTAGTAGGGTTCGGGTACAGGTACCGTCGGCGAAAGGCCTTGCGCTGCATCGGATTGGATCTCCTGATAGACCATGGTATAGCTCCATTCGCCGTATCCTTTTTCCGTCTGGATCTTTTCATCCGACGGCGTATCCATGAAACCGCCGACTATAGTGGACAGTGACATCTGGTGTGAATCCCTGCAGAAGTTTGCGAAATCTATGCGGAGCATTGTCTTCCGGTATTCGCTCGCATTGCCGCCAAACATGAACTCAAGAGCGCTTACGCGGGAATCCCGGCTCATGTAATCACGGAGCATCTGGGTGTAATTGTAGGTGTAGCCGGCAAACCGGTTGCTGTTAGCTTGCGGTGTTGACTGATCTATGGCTACAGTCTGGCCGTTATCGATGTCACCTATGAAATAGCATATATTGGGTGTCGTGACAAAAGCATGCTTAAGATCGTAGCCGGACCTGTTCGTGACACTTACGGGGTCAAGACCCGAGAAGATCACTTCAAAGGAACCGCTCTTTTCTGTATTTGCACTGACACCGAGAAGCGTTTCATAACCGAGTGTCGTTGTATTGTTGATAATGAAGGTGCTGTCGTTTTGCCTCCTGTTGACACCGAAAGCAAAATTGTCCATATCCTGGGTCGAGTTATCATACCAACGCCGGTAATTACATCTGTCAAGCCCGAGAGAGTTGTCGGCACTGAACTTGTAGGTTTTTTGTTTAGGCATTACGAAGGCGGACTGTAAAGTAACGGTCTCGGAGTTTCCGCCAAGTTTTATGATACGTGCCGTTCTCAGCTCTGCGTTCCTAAGTTTTGTCGTAAAGCTGCAAAGCAGGATGAGCAGGGCAAATCCGAGGGCAAGGGCTGCTTCTGTGATCCAGAACAGGATATTTTTCCGCTTTTTCTTGAGGATCGCATACGATACCGGTATGGAAACAAGGTATGCGATAAGCACAAGGGCATACAGGAGCACAGGCGGAGCGGAAGCCGATGACAGCGATTCATATATGTTCGGGGAAAACCCGGTGATATTTGGACGGCTGTAACTGTAATTGATCTTATCTCTGTAGTTCAGTATCCTGGCGAGAAAATAATCGTTTAACGACTGGGACAGTATGGACTGGAATACCTGGCTGTTATGTTTGTACGAGGCCAGCGGATTCTGTGTCGGATCGACCGAGGAAACGATAACGGTGCCAAACCCGAATTCATAACGGTCCGCAAGCGGATATACCGAGTTTGAGTCTTTTATGTCGCCGTTCACGGAGGAATGGCCGATTTTTACGGAAATATGGGCTATCTCGGCTTCAACGGGAGAAAAATCCGTCTGGATCTCGGGCTCTTCTCCGCTGCCTGCTGCTTTGACAGCATCATCGCAAAGAGGCTCTAACATCTGGTAATAGAGTTCTTCAAGAAACTTTTCCGTGATAATGGGCTTTTCGGATTCCGCAGCGGTCTGGTAGGTGTAAATGTAGCCGGTGTAATCACCGAACATTGCCCAGAGATAATCGCTGTTTGCTTCTCCGTACTTCTTCATTACATCCATTGGGTCGAGCTCTTCTCCGGAGTCTTTTGTTTCTTCATACATTTTGGCGGCTGTTGCCTGTATGCCGTCCCTGACTTTTGTGTAGACGTCATTGCCAAAGCTCATGAGCAGGGAATACTGGTATGTGGAGTTCCCGCCCTGGCTGTAAAGGTCGTTGGGGGTATAATGCTTCGGATCAACGGTTTTAAGGCCGTAAGTGGTCTTATGGGTGGTAAAGGATACGGAACCTAAGTCAAGCGGGGCAAAGGCCGGCAGGTTTTTAAGACCGGAGAGTGTCTTTGACAAAGTGCTTCCGGTACCGATCATAAGAGCCCCACCGTTCTTTACCCAGTCGTTAAGGGCCTTGAGCTGCGTATCGGAAAGCTTGTCTGTACTGTAGTTCGTGATCAGGATCATATCCAGCATGTCAAAGCCGCTGCCATCTTCCGGGAAGGTCTCGTTTGAAAGTTCGATGAGCTTTGTATTGACATTTCCGTTATCAACGGTATACATATGGAGCATCGAAGCATAGGAAAGAGCTGAAAAATCGTCGCTCAATACGCCAATGTTCAGCGATGAAAGGGATGACTGGATCTTTATCTGTACCGTATGTCGCGCCACGGTCTTTCCTTTAAGGTTGTTTACATGTATGGTGGCATTCATGGCTCTTGTTTCAAAGGGAACATAGAGCGTTACGGTCTTGCTCGATCCTGTGGGAAGGCTTATATCCTTTTCCACCATACGGTTTAAATAATCGGAGGGCACTATTACCTGCACATAGCCGTTAAAATCCTGCCCCTTGTTTGTAAGGGTAATGGCAAAAGGGACCTTGCTCCCGACTCTTGCGGAATTATCAAAGCCGTATTTTACGGAGATCTCTATTGCGGGTGCAGCAAGCGCCTTTACGGGCAGGAGCCCCGCGCAGAGTATCAGCGCAAGCAGGGCGGCTGTTATCTTTCTGATAGTTTTTTTCATAAAAATCATCCTCCGGACCAAAGGGCCCGTTAATCCTTATCTGTATATAATACTGTTTTTTTATCCGGAATGTTGCGCGTCATTTGACAGTAAACACGATATTCTTAAAGTGCGAGGCTTCCGTGTAGTCCTTTGTGACGCCATCGTCCGTGTAATACCTGTAGGCAAGCTCTTTTTGCCCGTGGGGATATGCGATCACCTCGGGTGCTGTGAAATCCAGCTCCGCAGTGGTATTTGCCGGGCGAAGCAGCGGCAGCAGCTTTCCGGGGCGCACAAACAGGTGTGTTTCGTCAAGGGCGACATCGATATAATGGTGTCCTGCCGGCATCGGCTTTGCGATGTAAGGCGTCCCGTCCTCGAGATATTCCACAAAACGCTCATTTTCGGCTTCCTCAAGTGAGATGAACTTCACGAACAGCATATCCTCGGGAAGATAAACATAGCGGCCTCTGGCATTCTGCTCATAAACCGGCGCAAGCATCAGGGATTCGCCAAACATCAGCTGGTCCTCAACGCGTTTTGCAAACGTGTCTTCGGGATAATCGAAGGCAAGGGGGCGGAACAGGCACTCGTCCTCAAGGGCGGCTTTCATGAACTCGCTGTAGATATAGCCCATAAGCCTGTAACGAAGCTGCAGGGTGCGCCTGAAGGCATCGATGTTTCCGAAGCGGTAGGGCTCCTGGAGCAGGGTGCCTATGGCGCTGTGGTCACGCATGAGCGGGGTAAAGATTCCGAACTGCAGCCAGCGGAGGAGCAGGTCGCCGCTTGTATCCGCGCCGAACCCGCCAAGGTCCGCGCCGGAATACAGGAAACCGCACATATTGAGGGACGGCATCATCTTTATGTTGAGGAGCAGGTGGCTCCACCAGGACATGTTGTCGCCTGTCCAGATGCCGCCGTACCTGTGGGCGCCGATGTAGGACGCACGCGAGTAAAGCAGCAGGCGCCTGTCGGGGTATTTTGCGGCGAAGGCTTCGGCAGCGGCTTTGGTCATATTATAGCCGAACAGGTTATGGACGGTGTCATGTCTTGCGCGAATGCCGTCAAATTCGTGGTAAAACGAAGCATAATCCGCGGGGCTGTTGCTTATGGAATTCATAAGACCGCCAAGGGCGAAAAAGCCTTCAATGTCGATCTCTTTTGAAAAAACGGCCTGAATCTGCTGTTTTGCCTTTTCAAGGCCTTCATCCGAATAGAACATCGCGGGCTCGTTCATATCATTCCAGAAGCCTTCGATCCCGGCCTCGGTAAGCCTGTAATATTTTTCACCGAACCATTTTCTTACGTCGGGGTTTAAGAAATCCGGGAAATGCGTGCGGCCGGGCCAGACTCCCGCCACAAAGTCGCTTCCGTCCTGCTTTTTGCAGAAATAACCGTTCTCTCTGCCTTCTTCGTAAACGTCATAGCCTTCTTCGATCTTAACGCCTGCGTCTATTATCGGGATAAGGTGGATATTTTCCTTCTTCAGCGAAGCGACATAATCCTCAAAATCCGGAAAACGCCCGCTGTTCACGGTAAAGTCCTTGTAATCCTCCATGTAGTCTATGTCAAGACAGACGGAGTCGAGAGGAAGACCGTAAGCACTGTAGGCTTCAAGGACCCTGTCCACATCCTCTTTGCATCTGTAACCCCAGCGGCTCTGCTGGAAACCGAAACCGAAAAGCGGCGGAATGTAGCTTTGGCCTATGAGCTTCCTGAAGGCCCTGACTATCCCGTAGGGCGTCTCGCCGTCAATGATGTAGATGTCTGTGTCGGGATATCTTGCGGTTATCTTTATTGTATCAAGGTCCGAATACCCTATGTCAAAAGTCATTTCACCCGGATGGTCAAAGAAGACGCCAAAGGGCTTTTCCCTGTCAAACACAAGGAAATTGTGGGCTCCGTACAGTGAATGCGTGCCTTCCTCGTGATGGGGATTATCGGCGCAGAACGAGGTGTAAGTCCATCCCCGCTTGTTAATTCCGCGGATCTGTTCTCCGAGTCCGTAAACGATCTCATCCTTATTAAGCTTCATGCTGTAGGTAAGGCCGTCTTCACTGCGCTCAAAAAAAGGCAGGAGCTTCCCGCAGGCCTCAGGCTTTTGAGGTACGGCATATGTTTCAACGGGATTTCCGAAAGTATAGCGTGTTATCATACAAACCTCCGTGTAAAGCTGTTTGGCTTTAGAGTTTGTTTTATTCTGTTCGGTATGAAAGCATATCATATCATGATAACTTTATCACAAAATCATTTCATATACAAGGATATAATAAGCATCTAAACCATAAATAAACAGTTTTTGTGTAACCGGACGAAAAAATAATGCTTGCATTTTTTGAGACCGCGTGATAGTATATTACTCCGTGGTATGCAAAGTGATGTATGCAGAACACAATCCTTGCTCTTCCGATAAGAGAAGGGCCAAAAGACCAGAAGGAGGTGCGGACAACTATGAACAATTATGAGTTAGCTGTAGTTGTAAGTGCAAAAATCGAGGATGACGCAAGAGCAGCTGTTCTTGACAAAGTAAAAGCTCTCATTGCGCGATTCAACGGTAACATTACCGAAGTTATCGACGGCGGTAAGAAGAAGCTTGCTTACGAGATCGAGAAGCAGAGCGAAGGTTACTATTATTTCATCCGTTTCGATGCTGATTCTACTACTCCGAACGAGATCGAACAGAGAATTCGTATCATGGAGAATGTGATCAGATATTTGTGCATCCGACTTGGCGACGAAGAATAATCAGGAGGATTATCTTTTATGAACAAAGTCATTTTAATGGGCCGTCTTACAAGGGATCCCGAAGTAAGAACGAGCCAGGGCGCAAGTCAGACAACCATTGGAAGGTTCAGCATTGCTGTAGACAGAAGGTTTAAGCGTGAAGGCCAGCCTGAAGCTGATTTCTTCAACTGTACCGCGTTTGGCAGGACAGCCGAGTTTGTCGACAAGTATCTTAGAAAAGGTACAAAGGTTGTTGTTGTCGGTTCCGTACAGAACGACAATTACACCGATAAGAACGGCAACAAGGTTTACAGCACGCAGATCATGGTAGATGAAGTAGAATTTGCCGAGAGCAAAAACGCAAGCGGTTCGGGAAACGGTGAGGGTTACACTCCCGCCCAGAATTCGCAGCCCGCTCAGGCAGGCGACGGTTTCATGAACATTCCGGACGGAATTGACGAAGAACTTCCGTTCTCGTAAACCGGCGCGCATTGAATAAGGAGGAAATTATGCCGTATAACAAGAATGAAAAGGGTCAGGACGGCGCAGAGCGCGAGTTCAAGAAAAGACCTATTCGCAGAAGAAAGAAAGTCTGCATTTTCTGTGCAGAAAAAGAGTACACCGGAGTTGATTACAAAGATGTAAACAAGCTTAAGAAGTTTGTCTCCGAGCGCGGAAAGATCCTTCCCAGAAGGATCAGCGGAAACTGCGCAAAGCATCAGCGTGCCCTTACAGTAGCTGTAAAGCGTGCCCGCCAGCTTGCTCTTCTTCCCTACGCAGTAGAGTGATCGCACAGCAAGTCAATATTGACACCAAAGCCTCCGTACACCGGGTACGGGGGCTTTTTTCATCCGCAATTGACTTTTTGACCAAAAAGCCGTACAATATAGCTTGTGTATTTATGGCGTTATGGGAGAATGGCGCTCCTTTTACAAATATTTTGGCAGGAGGGCGGCTGCGGGTTACCCCGCGGCATACGGAGAGTTATGGATTATACGGTACCGATGGCGATAGTCGATTTTGTGCCTGTGTTCCTTTTTGGGGCAGCAGCGGTGATACTGCTCTGCGATCTTTACAACAGGCTCTATAAAGGGGCATATGCCATAGTGGCAGCGGGCTTCATCGACATTTTTGTTGCGGGCTTTTCAAAGGCCCTGCATAAGCTGCTGTATGCCATGGGCGTATGCGATTTTGAGAAGCTTTCGGCTATGTTCTTCCCGCTCCAGAGCATCGGTTTTATCCTGGCGGGGCTTGGGATGGCATCGCTGCTGAGAAAAAAGAACCGCAACGCCAAAGTCAACTCCTTTGCGCCGCTTTACCTTGTACTTGCAGGTACACTTACTGCCGGAGCAACGGAAAAGCCTCCCGTGTTCTCCGGCACGATGATCTTTGTAAGCTTTATGGTGCTTGGGATCGGGCTTATCTGCCTTTCGCTTTCGGTCATGGGAGCAAAGCTTAAGAAGCCGGCAGCCATCGCGCTCTTCTCGGTTACCTTTGTCTGCCTGCTTTCGATGGGATACCTTTCCACGAAGGATTTTGGCTCGGCCGGCATGAACTGGCTCGGAGAAGGCTTAAATACAGCCGGTCAGATATGCTTCCTTGCAGGAGCCGTCTGCCTTCGCAGGGCGGGGCTCGGGAACCCTGAAAAAGACCGGTATTAAATTGCTCACAGCTCCGCGACGGCCCGCATGGATACGGCGGCCCCGTACCGGATAAAATGGAGATCTTTATGACCAAGAAAAGAGTTGTTATAAAAGGTGTCATGCGCCTTTACATAATGTGGCCGCTGCTGTTGCTGCCCGTTGTGGCGCTTATCACCGTCATACATTTTGCCATCGACCTAAGGGCAGGGTTTGTTGCGCTCGGCTTTTCGCTTGCCTATACCATCTTTGCCATAGTCATCTATGTTCTCTGGCGGCCGAAGATCATAGCGGGGATGGTACGCTTTGCGGCCTCCTATAACAAGCTTCAGCGCCGTCTTTCCAAGGAACTTGTGCTCCCTTATGCCGTTCTTGATGCGGAAGGGCGTGTTGTTTGGCTGAACAATGCGTTCGCGGAGATAACGGGGCTTGAAAAGGCCAAGAGCCAGCATGTATTCCAGCTTTTTGACGGGATCGACGCGGGCATACTGCCTTCAGCCGAGGAGGATACGAGCATCCACATCATCCATGCGGAACGTAATTATCTTGCCGTCTTCAGACGTATAAATGCCGCAAACGCAGATGACGATATCTACTGGCTGTACGAGGACAGGAAGGAAGAGGATGCCGGGAAGGGCGACCTCATCACCATGTACCTGCTCGACGAGACCGACAGGATCGCAATGCAGAAGGAACTGTCTGACCAGCGCCTTATCGTCGGACTCATCTATATCGACAACTATGAAGAAGTCCTCGAAAGCGTGGACGAGGTGCGCCGCTCGCTGCTCACGGCCCTTATAGACCGTAAGATCCAGAAGAGCATGGCCTCTGTTGATGCTATCGTTAAAAAACTTGAAAAGGACAAGTACATCTGCCTTTTCCCGAACAAATACCTTGCGGGCCTGCGCCAGAACAGGTTCCCGGTACTTGACGAGGTGCGTTCCGTGAATATCGGAAACGAGCTTCCGGTAACGATAAGTATGGGCTTAAGCGCCGAGACAGGCAGCTACGACAAGGCTTATGAACGTGCGCGCGCTGCGATCGATCTTGCTCTTGGCCGCGGCGGCGACCAGGTCGTATTAAGAGAAGGCGAGAACAACATCTATTACGGCGGAAAGAGTATGTCCGTCGAGAAGAATACCCGCGTAAAGGCGCGTGTAAAGGCACATGCCCTCCGCGAGCTCATAGAGGCCAGGGACGAGATCTTTGTCATGGGCCATTCCATCGGGGATGTGGATTCGCTCGGATCCGCAATAGGCGTTTACAGGATAGCGAAGTCGCTCAATACCAAGGCGCATATTGTCATTAACGAGGTTACCACGTCACTTCGTCCGATGATGAGCAGATTCCTTAACAGCCCGGACTATGAGGACGATCTTTTCGTGAACAGTGAGGAAGCGAAGGAGAACATCACAAAGGATGCTCTTCTTGTAATAGTTGACGTTAACCGCGCAAGCTACACGGAGTGTCCGGAGCTTGTCGAAATGGTGGAGAACTGCGTTATCATCGACCATCACCGCCTTACGGGCGAGATCGCGTCCAATGCGGTGCTCTCGTATATTGAGCCGTATGCTTCGTCCGCCTGTGAAATGGTTGCGGAGATCCTGCAGTATTCGGGTGATGAGGTCAAGCTCAAGCAGGTTGAGGCTGATGCCATGTTTGCCGGCATGATGGTGGACACAAACAACTTCCTTTCAAAGACAGGCGTAAGGACCTTCGAGGCCGCAGCCTTCCTGCGCAGGAACGGTGCGGATGTAACGCGTATCAGGAAGATGTTCAGGACAGAGCTTAAGGAATACCAGATAAGAGCTTCGATCGTATCAAAGGCTGAGGTTTACAACGGCTGCTTTGCGATCGGTACGCTCGATACGGGAACGGATGCGGAAAGCCCTACGGTCCTTGCCGCACAGATCGCCAACGAGCTTATGGAGATCGCGAATATCAAGGCTTCGTTCGTGTTCTCGTATTACAACAACAAGGTGTATGTCAGTGCGCGTTCCATCGACGAATACAACGTCCAGGTACTTATGGAGAAGTTCGGCGGAGGCGGCCATATGAGCGCATCCGGGTGCCAGCTGACGGATTGCACCATAGAAGAAGCTATACAGAAAGTCAAGGAAGCGCTTGACGAAAAAGAGGGAGAGATCTGAAATGGAGATAATACTTTTACAGGATGTAAAGAATCTGGGCAAAAAAGGCGAGATCGTCAAGGTTAACGACGGTTATGCCAAGAATTTCATAATACCGAAGAAGTTCGGCATCGAAGCAAGCAAGAAAAACCGTGCCGACCTTGAAGCGCAGCAGGCTGCCGAAGCGGCGCGCAGGCAGGAGATCCTTGAGGAGGCTCAGGCTCTCGGCGCAAAGCTCAACGACCTTACCGTAAACTGCAAGATCAGGACGGGTGAAGGCGGAAGGACTTTCGGTTCCGTTTCGTCCAAAGAAGTTTCCGAAGAATTAAAGAAGCAGCACGGTTTCGATATCGACAAGAAGAAGCTTGTACTCCCCGATGCCATCAAGAACCTCGGCACATATATGGTACAGATAAAGCTTCATCCGCAGGTTACGGCGCAGATCAGGGTGCGCGTTGACGGAGAATGATCAGTTATGGATGAACCCATTATAAAAAAAATACCGCCTCACAGCGACGAAGCCGAGGCGATGGTTATAGGTTCGATGCTGCTCGATCCCGAAGCGGTAACGACTGTAATGGAGATCTTAAAGCAGGAGGATTTCTACCAGAAGAAATACAGCCTGCTTTTTGAAGCGATCTCGCAGCTTTATGACGAAAACAAGCCTGTGGATGTAATGATCCTGCGCGAGAAATTAAAGCAGAACAATGCGCCGGATGATGTCTGCGATTTCGGTTTTCTCACATCGCTCACAGATTCGGTACCTACCACGGCAAATGTCGGACATTACGCAAAGATAGTGGCAAACAAGGCTGCCTTCAGACGGCTCATAAGGACCAGCGAGGAGATCGCCGATGCCTGCTATACGGGACGGGAAGAGCCGGATGCACTGCTTTCGGGCGCGGAAAAGCGCATTTTTGACATTTCCCAGGGCCGTACCGCAAACGACTATGTCCCCATAGAAAAAGTCGTTATGGAAAGCCTTAAGGGCATTCAGGCCGCTTCACGCAGCAACAGCGGTGTGACCGGTATCGCTACGGGCTTTTACGATCTTGACGCAAAGACAGCCGGGCTGCAGCCTTCCGACCTTATCATCGTGGCTGCGCGTCCTTCAATGGGTAAGACTGCCTTCGTACTGAACATTGCCGAATTCACTGCGGTCAGGAGCAATGTTGCGACCCTTGTGTTCAGCCTCGAAATGTCAAAGACCCAGATGGTAAACCGTATACTTGCCATGCATTCGTCTGTCGACGCCCAGTCCCTTAACACGGGCCGCCTTAATCCGACAGACTGGACAAAGCTTGTGGAGAGCGCGAGAGTCATAAGCAAATCGCCCATCATCATAGACGATACCGCGGGCATCTCGATAAACGCGCTCCGTTCGAAGTGCCGCCGTTATAAGATAGAACACAACGTGGGACTGATAATAATCGACTATCTGCAGCTTATGACGGTCGATAAAAAGGTGGACAGCCGCCAGCAGGAAATAATGGAGATATCCCGCGCCTTAAAGGCGCTCGCGAGGGAGCTTAACTGCCCCATAATCGCATGCTCGCAGCTTTCGCGTCTTGTGGAACAGCGTCCGGACAAACGTCCCATGCTCTCAGACCTTCGTGAATCCGGAGCCATCGAGCAGGATGCCGACGTAGTAATGTTCCTGTATCGCGATGAATATTATAATAAAGATTCCGACAAGAAGGGAATCGCAGAGGTAATAATCGGCAAACAGAGGCGCGGCCCCATAGGGACTGTGGAGCTCGTTTCACAGCTTGAATACACAAGATTCAGGAATAAACAGCATTAAAGACAGTGGTTTTGCCTGTTAAACAAAAAACGGTTCTCCGTAATGGAGAACCGTTCCTTAAAGTTTATTTCCGATCAGGGCTCTTCGATAGAACCTGTAGGGCAGCTTGCTGCACAAGCACCGCACTCAAGGCAGAGATCCGGATCGATCTCGTAGTGCTCGGCACCTTCGGAAATTGCGCCCGCAGGGCATTCAGCAGCGCATGAACCGCAGCTGATGCATCCGTCATTGATTTTGTATGCCATTTCTACCTCCTGTATCTGGAGCATGGAAGCCGGAAATGCGGACATATCCAACTTCGTCTCCGTGCCGGACAGATTCTTAAGGCTTTTTCACAGCCTTTATAGGGCTGATAAAAAGATCTCCGGCGGATCTTTTGCCTGCCGCTTAACGGCAAGACTATTGTACAGTCTTTATTTAAAAAATACAAGAGGAATTTTATGCTTTTTACTTTACCGGAAAACGTATCCGTAATAATCGGGAGATTAAGGGACGCAGGCTTCGAGGCGTATGCCGTCGGAGGATGCGTAAGGGACATGCTCTTAAAGGTCACCCCGAAGGACTGGGATATTACGACGAGCGCTACTCCGGAGCAGATCAAAGAGATATTTAAGAGAACTGTCGATACCGGGATCAAGCACGGGACGGTGACAGTCCTTGTGGAAGACGGGGCATATGAGGTAACGACCTACCGCATTGACGGCAAATACGAGGATTCACGGCACCCGTCGGATGTGACATTTACAAAAAGCCTGAAAGAAGACCTGCTCCGCAGGGATTTTACCATAAATGCCATGGCGTACAACGAAGAACAGGGGTTTGTGGACTGTTTCGGTGGTATGGAAGATCTGGAGAACGGCATAATAAGATGCGTCGGGAATCCGCATGAACGCTTTAACGAGGATGCGTTAAGGATACTTCGCGCCTTCCGCTTTGCGGCGAGGTTCGGGTTTGAGATAGAGCCCGACACAAGGGAGGCTGCTAAGGAACTTGCGTGGAAGCTTGTGAACATCAGCGCCGAAAGAATTCGCGAAGAGCTGACAAAGACTCTTATTTCAAGGCATCCCGAAGAGCTTTACGAAATGTATGCGGACGGGATAGTGCAGGTAGTACTGCCGGAGCCAGCTCCGTTTTTTGAGGACGAAACCGGGGCAAAAGACCTGCTCTGTGATATCACAAGGGTCCTTTACAACGAAGAGCTTACCGAAAAGGACCGTGTTATCTACGCATGGGGCGTGCTGCTCGGAGCTGCGGCCCCTGTATGCGAAAAGGACGGCGTAAATGCCGGGGCTTTTACACGCGCGATACTGAACAAGCTTAAATTCGATAACGAGACCATAAGCTTTGCCGCAGGTCTTGCGGCAAATACCGGACTTGGACCTGATCCGTCGGAAGAGGCGGTAAGACGCCTTTTAAGCCGTATGGGAGACAGGCTTTTTGACCTGTGGGCAAAGTATATCTGTTCAAAAGCAGGCTCACAGGATGATGTCTTGCACGAAGCGGCGCTTGAAACCGTAAGAACGGCGGAAAAGATCCGGGAACGCGGTGACTGCGTGACACTGAAAATGCTTGCCGTAAACGGCAAAGATCTTGTATCGAAAGGTATTCATGAGGGAACCGCTGTCGGAAAATGCCTTGGGTATCTGCTTGACAGGGTGCTTGCAGAGCCTTCACTGAATACCAAAGAAAAACTTCTTGAGCTATCCGGAGAGTTCTTAGCAAATGAAGAACAGCCTTAAAACAACAAAAGTCACGTTTATCCTTATCATGCTGATAGGCCTTATCATCATAGGCCTGTCTGTTTATGCCGGCCTGAACGGGACAACCGGCAAAAAACCTTCCCCGACAAAGACTCCGGGCTCTACACCGACATCCTCAGGCAGACCGACGGACAGACCGACGGGGAAACCCGCGGATAAACCAACGGACAAGCCTGCGGGGACACCGACTCCGACAGAAAAGCCGCTTCCGACGCATTCACAGGCGCCTGTGCCTTCCGGGGCGCAGAACGGCGATACTACGGCGGACGCAGTCGTTATGTCCGTGGATCCGGCAAACAAGACTGTAAAGGTATATATTCCGGAGAAGGATATTTATCTTGATCTGGGCTATAACGGGGCAACGGACATCCGCACGGCCTACGGGAACGTTATGTCCGCGACGGTGCTAACACCCGCATCCATTGCGGAAGTGTCTTATAATGCCGCGGACAGGAAGCTCTGTCACCTGTATCTGCTGAACGATTTCTGGACAATACCCTCAGCCGCCAACTGGGAGATGATGACGGAACAGTCAATGATGAAGGTTGGGCCGAATTACTACAGGCTTTCAAAGAATGTGGCAACAGTGAGCTCGGAAGGTGCTTTTGATATCAAAACGCTTGAAGCCACGGACGTAATAAACATAAGCGGAAGAAACGGCAGGGTTTATGTGATAGAGCTTGTCCTCGGGCATGGGACCCTGTATCTGATGAACGAGAAGAATTTCGTGGGCGGAAGCCTTTTTGTGGACAATGTTTATGCCGGACAGATAACCAAAGGCATGGCTGTGAACATCCGTGAGGGAAAGTACGAGATTTCCTTCTCAAAAGGCGACCTGAACGGAAAAGAAGAGATAAACATGAACCGATACGGCACTGTGGTCATCAATCTCGAGCCCTATGAACAGGATCAAACGGAGTACGGCTATGTTGATTTCAGGATAAAGCCCGAAGGCGCATCGCTGTTTGTGGATGATTTCCTTTACGATCAGAAAGAACCCGTCAAGCTGTCCTACGGGATACACAGGGCAGAGGTCACAAAGCAGGGGTATGTGACCTGGAGCGGCACCATTACTGTCGGAACAGAGAGCATGAAGATACCCATCGAACTTGTGGAACAGTTTGCTCCGACACCGACGCCTACAGAGGCTCCCGAACCGACTGACGATCCTTATGAGCCCCAAGGTCCGACACCGACACCCACAAGGGCACCGTTCCCTACGGATCCGCCCGAACCTACGCCTTTCCCCGAAGGAGAGGCAGAGATCACGGTCTCGTGGTTCCCGTCCGCAACGATACTTGTTGACGGCGCAGCAGCCGGTGTTACCGACAATGACGGAAACCTGAAGATAAAGGTAAAATACGGGGATCACGTAATAGGCCTTGTGAGGACTACCCAGACGGGCCAGACCACCCCGAAGAACTACACGGTGACCATTTATCCCGATGCCCCCGCGGTTTTGAGCTTCCCGACTCAAAACTGACTTGACGGATCGCGGTTTTTGGTATATATTGCAACAGTAACTGTTGGCAGGTCTTAAATTTTTTAGACCGCTTTGTACGGAGGTAAGGAAATGGTAACAAAAGAGATGACTATCGGCGAACTTTTACGCCTTAATGAAAATGTGATCCCCGTTCTTATGGGGATCGGAATGCACTGCATCGGATGCCCCGCATCCCTTGGCGAATCCATCGAGGAAGCCTGCTATGTGCACGGGATCGATCCCGACGAGCTTGTTGAAAGACTCAATGAGGTTGTTGGAGAGAAGTCTGCGGAAGCATAAGAAAACGGCAGATCTCCCGGACGGGAAAGAACGCCTTTACCATGCCCGAAGGCAATGTGTCATAATGATAAGAAAAACCCCGGCCTGCCGACCGGGGTTTTGCATTTTAAAGTTTTTTGATCTGTTCAAGTGCGTCCTTTTCAAGGATCTTTGTAAAGTGCTCTTCAAAATACGACATTGTCGCATAGGAAATATTTGCGGGATCACCGTATTCGGCGGCCATATTGCATACTCTGTTGAACTCTTCCGGAGTGTGGGTATCCATTCTGAGTACAAGATAATACAGACCGGTGCGGCCATCTTTGTACAAAGCGTTACTACCTTTGTAGAAAGGAATCACGGCAGCAGAAAATTTACGGATGACGGACAGGTTATCGAAGATATAGACCCTTGCCAGTGCCTGGTGGATGTTTTCAAGCTCTTCCTCCGTTACTGCTGTTTCCGGGGTGTCTTCCTTCTTTTCCGGAGTTTTGGTATCGGTATGCTTTTTTGCTTCTTCGTTGTATTTGTGAAGAATGTCGCGAAGGTGCTTTACGCAGTTGATTATCTCGTCGGCTGCGGGGAAGGACGGAACCGGTGCCTGGCCTTTTCCCTGGGTGAAATTCGAGAAGTTCTGGTCCAGCTCTTCCGGATCTTCCATCTTTGTTACAAGAAGGATCAGGCTCTCCGAAGGCATCGGTATGGCTTCGATCATAAGGGGCAGGTCCTCTGCTTCAAAACCCTGTTCCGTGGCACGCTGCATAAGCTCCGAGAAAAGTTCGCGTGCTTTGTCCGAGCCGTAGGCGAGTTCGCTTATGCGAAGGTGTCTTGATGCAAGATCCTCGCGGCTGAGCGTAAATTTTACCTGGTTCTCACTGATTATCTCAATCTTCAAGCGAATCATCTCCTTTTTATAGTACGGGCATGCCCGGTGAAAACCTTTTATCGTGTGAATGGATTATACACATAAAGTATAAAACAGTCAAGTGAAGGAATTGTGTTTTTGCGGGAACCGCGTTTTTTCCGTATCAAAATGCACAATTTCGGGGGCGCTGTTTCGTCGTAATGCCGATTGAAAAAGTCTTGCAAAATTTCCAAAAACAGCCTATAATTCCAATCACAGACACAAAACGAGGTCCGGATAGTCACATGAAGGAATCATCATGCTACAAAGAATATCGGCAGATTCAGGTCTATTATCAAGATGACACCCGAAAAGTTTATGAAGCGGAACATGAAAGGCTTAAGGTAAGAAGGCTGGTAAAAGAAGCCGTGAAGGGAACCGGAGCCGCCAAAATGCTTTATAACGAGGCAAAGGTGCTTTCGGGGTTAAACAGTCCTTTTGTCCCGGTATTCTGCGACCTTGACGATTCATCGGACCGCGTAGTCCTTGTTGAAGAACATATCGAAGGAGAGACGCTCGAAGCGTGGCTTGAAGCGGGGAGACCGCTTGGGGCGCGTCTTATTGTCACTTTTCTTTCGTCGCTCTGTGATGCCTTAGAAACCCTTGATACGCCGGAAGGCCGCATAGTCCACTGTGACCTTAAACCGTCGAACATCATGGTCTGCGGGCAGAGGCTGCGGCTCATAGATTTTGGCGCCGCGGTTACGGAGACAAGAGAAAACATGGGGCTTTCTTCCTTCGGAAGTGCTTCTTTTGCGGCTCCGGAACAAAAGAACGGAGAAATGCGGACCCGTGCAACCGATATCTACGCTGCCGGCCGCATAGCGGAGCTGCTCTGTGACTGCGCTGATGAGCCGGATGGGCTGTTTTCCCGGTATCTGCTGAAAAAGATCAGGGCTGCGGCAAAAAGGGCAACGGACGAAGATCCGGGCTGCAGGTACGCATCTTTTGAGGCGTTTAAACGGGATATCTGCGGAAAAGGAAGAAAAAAGGCGGAAAAAAAGCTGCATAGTACCTGTACCGTGGGTGTTGCGGGAACACATCACGGAGCAGGAACAACGCATACAGCCGTAATGCTTGCCTCTTATCTTTCTTCGCTCGGCAGAAGGGTGGCACTTGTGGATCTTTCGGAGACAAAGGCCTTATCGTGTCTTGTAAACAAAGGGAACAGAGCTCTTGACGGTTCACCTTTACGCATACGGGGTATCTGGGTTTACCCCTGTGCTGACCCGCTGCTTTCAGGGAAAGCGCAAAACGGAATGTACGATCATTGCATCCTCGATCTCGGATGCTGCTCAAACAACAGGATGCAGGAGTTGCTGCGGTGCGGGCTTAAGCTTGTGGTAACTGACTCGGCGCCATGGAGAGAGGACAGAAAAGGCAGTGTGGAACGCCTTACGCAGCATGCCGTAAATCCGAAAGGCTGGTGGCTTTTGCAGAACTTTTCGGACAGAACGGGACAAGGAGGAATGAAGCATCTTTCCGTTAATCACGAATGGCTCGGTTTTTCGCCCGATCCGTTCACAACAACCGTACAGAATGAAAAACTGTTCGGTAAGATATTGTCTGCAAAATAGCATACATCACGACATCAGACCACTTTGGTTTACGGCAGACATTCACCTTTAAGCCTTTGCAGGATACGGATGACCCCCCGACAATATTTTTGTTCGTCATTACTGTATCTTGCAGAGGCTTTCTTTTTGTGGTATAATCATCATCAAATGTTTACCGGGGAGATTTTTGATTTTCAATGAGAAAAAAGACTATCGTAGATTATATAGTAATACTGATTTTCCTTGGGATCGCGGTTTATATCGTGATGGGATGGATAAAGGAAAAGAATTCGCTCAGCGTCGAGACAATGGATATCAAAGAGTTTTATGAAGTTGCCGACGACAGGATGTTAGTGATAGAAAACGGCCTCCTTACCGAGCGTGAGATCCCTTATCTTGACGGGCGCGTTTATCTTCCGCTTGATTATGTGCAGAAGCACAACGACAGGTTCTACTGGGACAAGGGAACGGAAAAGCTCATTTATACAACAGGCGACGAGATCCGTCTTATTGCCCCCGACGAAAAGGAATACGTGTCAGAGAACGGTTTCATAGAGGGGGACGAGGTAACGGACGGCATAAAATGTCCGGTTGATTACATTATCCTCCGGGAAGTCGATAAGGTGATGTATATCGCCTATGATTTTGTCAAGGAATTCCTTGATGTGACTGTCACTGCTGTACTTGACCCGAACAGGGCCATAATCCGTTCGAAGTGGGGGGAGTACCTTTTCACAAAGGTCAAGGCCGATACACAGCTCCGTTCGGAAGGCAACGTTAAAGGAAAGGTTCTTCGGGAGCTTCCGGCAGGAACAAAGCTTGAGCTTACGGACTCAAACGGCGCGAACAGAAACGGTTTCCTCCTTGCGATGACGGAGGACGGTGTACTTGCCTATGTTGACGAAAAGTTCCTCGAAAAGGCTTCTTTTGAAGATATCACGAGCGGTTTCAGAGAGGCTTCCTACGCAAAGAACAGTCTCGGCGAATCCGTGAAGCTCGCATGGAACATAGTAGTATCGAAAGAGAAGAACAACGACATCACAAACCTTATGAAAAATGTGAGCGGAGTCAATGTTCTTTCGCCCACATGGTTCAATACCAAGGACGAAAAGGGCGGCATCGAGGACAGGGCTTCCGCCGATTACGTTAAAAAGGCTCACGACAAGGGAATAAAGGTCTGGGCGCTCGTAAGCAATTTCAACCCCGGCACCAACAAGCTTGTCATAGACGAGGGCAAGCTCCTGTCGGACAGAAAAGCGAGGGCGGCTCTCATCCGCAATCTTACGGATGCCGCAGACAAGTACGGTTTTGACGGCATCAATGTCGACTTTGAGAACCTGACGAAGGAAGAAGGTTCCCATTATGTCCAGTTCATCAGGGAGCTTTCGGTGGCCTGCAGGCATAAGGATCTTGTCCTTTCCGTCGACAACTACGTTCCCTTTGATTTCAACTCCTTCTACGATATCGCAGAACAGAGCTGTTACGCGGATTATATCATGATCATGGCCTATGATGAGCATTACGTGGGCACCGAAGCCGGTTCGGTCGCATCCCTGACATATGTCAAGACGGCGCTCGAAAATACACTGAACAAGGTGGCGTCCCGCCAGGTAGTCATCGGAATGCCCTTCTACACAAGGATATGGCGCGTGGTACAGCTTACGGACGGCAACCATAAGACCTACAGCGATACGGCGTCCATGGGGGATGCACAGAAGTTTATCCAGGCCCATAGCATGAAGGGCAACTGGTATGAGACGGAAGCACAGCATTACTACACTTCCGACGAAGGTGACACAACATACAAGATATGGATGGAGGATGTTGACTCCGTTACCGCAAAGCTTAAGGAAATAAGCGAAGCCGGTGTGGCCGGCGTGGCGGGATGGCGTCTTGGCCAGGAAGACAGTGCAGTCTGGCCCATCATTAACGAATACATCAGATAAGCAGGTGAATATGTTCTATATCCAACACAAAGCGGAAGAATCGTTAGAGGATTACCTCGAGACCATCATGCTCCTTACCCGGAAGAAAGCCGACACGCATGCCATCGACATTGCCAGGGAGCTGGGATTTTCCAAGCCCAGCGTTAGTGTTGCGCTCAAAAACATGAGGGAAAAGAAGCTCGTAACCGTGTCTGCGGACGGGATCGTCGCTCTTACGGATGAAGGGCGGGATATTGCCGAAAAGGTCTATGAACGCCACATGATCCTTACCGAGTGGCTTGAATCCCTCGGCGTGCCGCGCGAGACTGCCGAAAAAGACGCCTGCCGCATAGAACATGACATGAGTGAGATCAGTTTCGATGCCCTGAAAAAGAGCATCCTTGAAAAACGTAAAGATTCGTAAAAGGAGGAGATCATGCAGCTTTTGGTACTGATACTGAAGCGGACCGAAATATTTGATGAGCTGGTACACAGCCTGGCAAATAACGGGATAACCGGAGCCACCATCCTTGACGGGACGGGAATGGCAGAGAAACTCGCCAACATGGAGGACATCCCCATGTTTGGCACGTTACGCAGGATCCTTGCAGGTGAGGAGAAGGAAACCTGCAAAGTGCTGCTTTTTGCGGAAACAGACGAACAGCTTGAGACCACCAAAAAGGTCATCAAGGAAGTGATAGGCGACATCGCTGCGCCTAACACCGGCATCATGTTCGCGCTGCCGATAACATACGTGGAAGGACTTGGCGGACAACAATGAATGATCACATATATCTTTATCTTGCGCTTGCGCTTATGCTTTGCCTGCTGATAAGCAAGCTGATGAAGGTAGTGAAACTTCCTAATGTTACGGGGTATTTGATCGTGGGTCTGGTATTTGGACCCTATTGTCTTAAGGTAATTCCGGGAGATACCTTAGACACGCTTTCCTTTATACCTGAGATAGCGCTTGGCTTTATCGCATTTTCGATCGGCGCCGAATTCAGGATAAGTTTTTTGAAAAAAGTCGGGAAATCGCCTGTTATAATCGCTGTTCTCGAGGCTTTCGGGGCCGTTCTCGTGGTCGATCTTGTCCTCATCCTTACGGGACAGGATGCCGCATTCTCCGTAGTACTCGGTGCTATCGCGGCAGCTACGGCACCTGCGGCAACACTTATGGTTGTCCGGCAGTACAAAGCTAAAGGACCGGTAACGGATACACTGCTTCCGGTCGTTGCGCTTGATGATGCCGCCGCGCTCATGTTCTTCGGGCTTTCGGTTGCGCTTGCAAGGGCTATCGAGTCCGAAGGCGGATTTTCTGTTGTAAATACAGTGCTTGTGCCGCTTGCCGAGATCTTTGGAGCTCTTGGTATCGGCGCGGTGCTCGGAATGGTGATGGTGCTGCTCTGCAAGTGGTTCACGGGGCGCGGCAACCGTCTTGCCATAACAATAGCATTTATACTTGCAACTATCGGTATTTGTGATATACTTGGCTGGTCACAGCTCCTTGCCTGCATGATGCTAAGCGCAGTTTTCTGCAATTTCTCGAAGGCTTCGGAGACAGTGTTCGAGCTTACGGACCGGCTTACGCCTCCGCTGTTCATGCTGTTCTTCTTCCTTTCGGGAGCGGCCCTCGATCTGTCGATCCTGCCTAAGGTAGGCCTTGTCGGCGGCCTTTATGTGATCATGCGTGTGGCAGGTAAGATGCTCGGTGCCTTTGCCGGAGCAAAGATCAGCAAAGCGCCCGCAGTTGTTCAGAAATACCTTGGACTTACTCTTGTTCCGCAAGCCGGAGTAGCCATAGGTCTTGCAACAACAGCGATGTCGGTTGTACCCCAGTACGGACCGCAGATACGTACCATCATCCTTTGCGGTACCGTTATCTACGAGCTCACAGGCCCCGTCATCACAAAGCTTGCGCTTAAGAAAGCCGGGGAGATAGCCTGACGGAGGATTGTTATGATCAGATTTATATTGACCTTTTTGACACTTGTCCTGTTCTTTATACTGACTTTTCCGCTGTATCTTGTGATACTCCTGATCCGGAAGATCTCGCCCAAAACGGCGGCAAAGATAGGCCAGCCTATCGTCAGCGCCGGGTTTAAGGTCGTTCTTGCGGCAGCGGGTGTAAAGGTGGAAAAGAGCGGACTTGAGAACGTTCCCGATGAACCGGTCCTTTTCTGTGCAAACCACAGAAGCATCGCGGATGTTCCGGTGTTCTACACCACAGTCCCGAACCTTACGGGTATCATCGCAAAGAAAGAAGTTAGGAAGATCCCGTTCTTAAGCTGGTGGATGATCCTGCTGAACTGTCTCTTCCTTGACAGGAGCGATGTAAAGCAGGCACTCAAGACGATCCTTCGCGGGACAGAGAACATAAAGCAGGGATCGAGCATGTGCATCATGCCCGAGGGCACAAGGAATCATGGCGACGAGATGCTTACCTTCAAGGAAGGAAGCTTTAAGATGGCCGAAAAGTCCGGATGTCCGGTAGTCCCTGTGGCGATCTGGAAGACCGACGAGATATTTGAGCTCCATATGCCGAGAGTTAAAGGGCAGAAAGTCAGGATCCATTACTGCGAGCCCATCATCATGAGCGGGCTTTCAAGGGAAGAACAAAAACACCTGGGTATCCTCGCAAGAGAACGCATTGCAAAGGCGCTTGAGGAGATCAAAGAAAATTAAAGAAAGAAAATTGCTGATCAGAGGAGGAATATATGATCAATCCATTTTACACCGCGGTTCTTGCGGGAGGAATGAAACCCTGGCAGATTATTCTGCTCGTTGTAACAGTATTGCTGGTGGGCGGCGTTATCGCCCTTGCCATCTACGGAAGAAAGCTTCAGAAGAAATCCGAGGAATCACAGGCGCAATTAAGGGAAGGCGCACAGAACTATTCTATACTTGTTATCGACAAAAAGCGCATGCCGCTTAAAGACGCAGGTCTTCCCCAGGTGGTGGTCGATCAGACGCCTAAGTACATGCGCCGTGCCAAAGTGCCTGTAGTAAAGGCAAAGGTTGGCCCTAAGGTAATGAGTCTTATCGCTGATGAGAAGATCTACGATCTTGTTCCCGTGAAAAAAGAGGTAAAAGTCCTTATGAACGGTATTTACATCATTGACGTTAAGGGCGCAAGAGGCGGTCTTGACCAGAAGCCCGAGAAGAAGGGCTTCCTTGCAAGACTCAGGGAAAAAGCCGTTAAGCTTGAAAAAGAGACAAAAACCGAAAAAACTAAAAAGAAGTGAAAGATAATACGGAAAACCGCAGGAATAAACACGCAATAGGCAGGTGGAAGATCAGCAGCCAGCTGCTTATGGTTTATTGCCTTGCGGTTTTTTTGCCCCTTTTGCTCATAGGCTCGTTCCTTATCGCAAATGTGAGCTCGAATCAGAAGAAATACTATTCGGACCTGCTTGCGAGCAACAACGAAGCCGTAAGCCAGACGATATATGAGATCACGACGCAGCTTATAACCATTTCGGACAGCATCGTATACAACGACAGTCTCATAAGCTTCCTGAACGGCACCTATGAGAGTGAACAGGACATGGTGGTCGCAGCGTCGAGGACATCGCTCCTCGACAAATATACCGCAAGATACGCGGGCCTTGACACTATCTACGTATATATTGACCGCGAGGATATGGTTGATTACGGCCAGTTCCACAAGGTAACCGACGAGGTAAGAAACTCCGACTGGTACCAGAAGGCTTCGGAGCAGTATCTGCCGTTCTTTATGGCCTACGAGTCCCTTGACAGCAGAAATACCAACAAGACCTGGAACCTGGTGCTGGTGCGTAAAATGGTGCTTGTGGGCGGCGAGGGCGAAGCGGTCATAATGATAAAAGTGAGAAACTCGTATCTTGCAAGCCGTCTTACAAGTTCAAGATATACATCAATGATTTCCGTTGACGACCAGACGGTCGCTTTTGCGAGCACCAATGCCTTCTACGGAAAACGTCCGGAGATCGACATAGACTATGATGACAGGTATTTCACGTATGAGGGCCAGGTGAATTTCAACGGGAAAGCGGCGCTTGTAAATGCTGATACTCTCACTATCTCGCGCTCGTCAAACAAGATGTACCTTATCTCCTATGATACCGAAGCGATAACCGGCATACGGCACGGTGTAAGGGTCAGCTATCTCATACTCGGACTTGCCGTCATACTGCCTCTGATAATCATATCGATATTTACCCGCAGGTTCACAACGCAGGTACGGAGCCTTCGTGACGAAATGGGCAAGGCCAGCCGCGGAGAATACGCCGATATGAAGAAGGAGCTCTGGGGAAGCGTGGAGCTTGCCGACGCCTTTAACGACCTTCAGAAGATGGTCCATGACATCCAGCGCATGGAAGCCGAACAGTACGAGGCACAGATCAGGGCACAGGAAATACGCAACAACCAGCAGGAAATAGAGTTCAAGATGCTCTCGAGCCAGATAAACCCTCATTTCCTCTATAATACACTTGAGACTATCCGCATGAAGGCGCTTACAGCCGGCGATACCGAGGTCGCAAACGCAACGCGCCTCCTCGGAAGATCCATGCGTTATGTGCTTGAAAACACGGGCACCCGCGATACGACGCTCCAGAAGGAGCTTGAGCATCTTCGGGTATACCTTCAGATCCAGCAGCTGCGTTTTGGCGACCGTGTGAATTACGAGATCAATGTAGGGGAAGGGCTTAAGACAGAGAATTACAAGATGCTCGGGCTTCTCCTGCAGCCGGTTGCGGAAAACGCCATCATACACGGTCTTGAAGGGCGTGAGTCAGGCGGATTGGTACGTGTTGACGTGTTTACTTCCGAAAAGAAGCTTGTCATCGACATTTCCGATAACGGAAACGGGATCGGGGAAGAAGAACTTGCGGAGCTTAAGGCGAGACTGGACAGCTACGAAGGAGAGGAAAGGACCGACAGTATCGGGCTGTATAACGTCAACCGCAGGATCAAGCTCAGTTACGGAAGCGAGTACGGGATAAGCATAAGCAGCGTTAAAGGCAGCGGAACAAAGGTTTCCGTCGTTATACCGCAGATGACGGACACTTAAACCGGGTGGTAGAATTTTTACAGTGTTTCATGTCAAATCCTTCAGGTTTTTTTACGAAGTCGATTAAGGTATCCTATATACCGTGCAGGAATTTCCTGCGCGGTATTTTTGCTTCCAAAAGGGGCACAGACTATTTGAGGAGGATGTTTTATGAAGAAGAACCTTAGAAAATTCTTCGCGGCACTGATGGCGGCCGTTCTGGTCATCGCATCAGGCGGGTTCGGAGTAAAGGCCGATCCTGTTGGATGTAAGTATACAGACGGCAAAACACCGAGTTATTCCTATACGGTTACCGGTGACGTTAACGTAATTACGGCAAATATCACATTTTCACCCGCAGACGGTGAAGCCTTTGCGCTTAATGACTGGTGCGGTTACGGCGTTGTCGTAAACCACGTTGACGGCAGCAAGTCCTACTATCAGTGGGGCGGCGCACAGGTTAGCTGGGGCTGGGATGCCGATGAAGACAAATCAGATGATTCCTACGGCGTAAACGGCGGAACATGGCTCGGAAACGCAAGCACCGAGACTCTTACCGCTACGCTCGGTATTCCCGCTGAAAAAGGCGCAGTTGTAGATTTTATCGTTACTTCATGGGATTCTTACGCAGGCACACAGTTTACCGTTGAAGTTACCGAAGGCGGCGAAGCAACCGTAAGCGGCGGCGTAAAGTATACTGACGGCAAGACGGCAGGTTCGACCTATACCGTTGCCAACGAATGCAATTCCGTTATCATCGATGTTGAGTATCTTGCATCTCTCGGAGATACCTTCAGCTATAACGACTGGTGTGTAAACGGTATCGCCGTTACACATGCCGACGGCACCAAGTCCTATTATGAGTGGGGCGGCGCACAGGTTACCTGGGGCTGGGATGTTGACGGAGACGGCACCGAAGATATAAGCGGCGGCGTTGACGGCAAGAACTGGGCAGGTACGGTTGATGCCGCATCTCTTCGCGGAAAGATCATGGTTCCGGCTTCAAAGGATGATGTTATCGAAGTTATCGCGCTCGGCTGGGATTCCTACGCAGGAACACAGTTCGTTGTAAGAAAATATACAGAGAGCGGCGTTGTTGTAGGCGAAGTTTCCGAAGCAACATTAAGTCTTAACAAAGCAGACTGGTCCGATACCGGTGCAGTTATCACAACGGCGACCGTAAAGGGCAACGGCTCTTATGTTGTAAAAGCAGAGCTTCCCGAAGCTCTCGGCGGCGGACAGTTTGAATGCCTCTCGCTCCCTAACGGCGAAGTTATCTTTGGTACCACCTTTACCGTAACTATCGACAAGATCGTGCTCAACGGCGAAGAGATCGCTCTGCAGGGTGTTTCCTACACATGCTCCGCAGACGGCATGGGCGTTGATACACGAGTAAACCTTTACAATGAGTGGAACAATCCCGATTTTGAAACAGAGAACAGCAAGGGCTACATCGACTGCCGTACGGCGGGCGACAAGGCAGCGGCAACCGCAAGACTTCTTACACCCGAGCAGGTTGCGGCATTAAAGACCATCGAAGTTTACTTTACTGTTGCAGGTGCTTTTGAAAATCTCCAGGGCGGAAATGAGCCGGCCGGTTCAAACGCAGGCCCTGTAGATCTCGACGGAAAGTACAATGCATACCTTTGCTTCCAGACACCGACTTATTCCTTCCGTAACAATTTTGATGAACCGAACTACGGACGCGGAGTAAAGGCAGATGACGGAACAGAGTACTTCATGCAGGTAACGGGCTGGGATGCTGACAACAAAGCGATAAAGAGACCCGGTGAATTCCATGATGTTGTTATCGAAGGTAACGGAACATATACGGTTTCCGTTGACGGTCTCGATCTTTCGGGTGATTTCGATTCTCAGGACCACATGAACTACATCATGCTCTCAACGGATATCCCCAACACGAATGAGATCACGATCAGCAATATAAGCCTTAAGGTTGAAGGTAAGACCATAGATCTTCCCGAAGGTTCCCAGGAGCTTAACAAGGAAAGCATCAACTACATGCAGGTTATGCTGGAGAGCACCTACAGTAAGGGCGACATCGCACAGATCGGCGCTTACAAGACACCGATGACAAGCATCGAGATCACCTTTACGGTAAGCGGCTTCAATTATGACAAGAAAGCAGACGAACCCGCTGCTACACCCACTCCTACAGAAGCACCCGCAAACAACCCTACAGAGGCTCCGGAGAAGGCAGCTACAAGCACACCTACACCCACACAGCCGACAGGCGACTCGGGTAAGCCCGCAGATAAAGGCAATCTTGGTCTTATAATCGGCATCTGCGCAGGTGTTGTCGTTCTCGCAGGCGTTGGAGCATTCGTTTTATTACGCAGGAAAAAATAATCCTTGGAGAGCAAAATGGCTAAGAAGATAGTAATAAGCAATGGATGGACGGACAAGCTCTATTATCCCACAAGGATAAGTCTTCTTTTTGCGTTCGTTCTGGTGTTTTTCAGCGAGTTTAATCCCGCCAGGATACTTACGCAGATGAACAAGAATATGTCGCTGTTTACATCCGCTCTGTCTTATGAGAGGATCGTGGTTAACATCAAATATGAGATCAACCACAATTACATCTTCAAAAGTGATATATACAGCCTCATGATCGCATCGGCCCTTATGGTGGCCGGTGTGATCATACTCTCGGTTGCCGCATGCATTTCGCTTGGCAACCTTAAGATGAAGCGCATTTCAAACTATGTTACACTTGGCGGCGCGGCAGCGGTCATAGCGGGCTTTTTCAAGATGCTCGCAACATACAGCCTTTACAAAGCGGCGGACCTTGAGATCGCAGATACCGTCGGCTTTAACATGGCGACGGATAAACTGCCGGCAGCGCTGTTCTTTATGCTTGGTTTCGCAATACTGCAGCTGATCTGTGCGATCCTGCTCGTGGTATTCCAGCCGAGGCCCGCAAAGGACGAAAAATGCGAAATGGCAACGAGCTACAAGCTTTTTATAATGTTCCTGCCGTTTATCGTTCTGTCCTTTATTTTCTCATATCTTCCGCTTTACGGCTGGAGATACGCGTTCTTTAACTACAAATCCGGCCCCGGGACACTCAACATGGATGATTTCGTGGGCTTTAAGTGGTTCAGGAGCCTTATCGAGAACCCTATGACAAGATCGGATATCTACCGTGTAATGCGCAATACGCTCATAATGAGCGGTCTTGGCATAGCAACGAGCTGGCTGGCTATGGCATTTGCCATTTTCCTTTCGGAGATAAAATGCGGCTGGTTCAGAAGGCTCGTTCAGGTAACGACAACGATACCGAACTTTATAAGCTGGGTTCTTGTTTATGCCATAGCGTTTGCAATTTTCTCGAATGAAGGCTTTATCAACAACATAATGACAAAACTCACGGGAGTTCCGCACAACGAGCTTTACCTGATGGATAATCATGCTTTGTACCTTAAGATGCTCCTGTGGGGAATATGGAAGGGCATAGGCTGGAGTGCGATAATCTATATCGCGGGCATATCCGGCATAGACCAGCAGCTTTACGAGGCTGCAACGGTCGATGGCGCGGGCCGTTTCCAGAAGATGGTCCATGTAACGCTTCCGGGGTTAATGCCTACTTATTCGGTAATGCTCCTTATGTCCGTTGCAGGTATCCTAAGTAACGGCATGGATCAGTATCTTGTGTTCTCAAACGCAAAAACGAAGGATACGCTCGAAGTCCTCGACCTTTACGTGTACACGCTGGGTATCGGGGCAGGCAAGATCCCTCTGTCCACCGTTATAGGCATGTTAAAGACGCTTGTCAGCGTAACATTGCTGTTTATAGCGAACAGGATATCAAAGACCGTTCGCGGTGAAAGCATAATCTGAGGAGAAAGGAGCAAAGACCTGCAATGGCAAATCAGGAAGAAATCTCGATCGATGTTCTAAAAGCCTCTTGTAACAAGCGGAAAAAACATGTTAAACTAAAGGGCGGGGATGCAGCGTTCTTGATCACCGATTATCTGGTATTCGGATTGTTCGCACTTTTATGCTTCTTCCCCTTTTACTATCTGTTCATAAACACCGTTTCAAACAGTGAGATGGTGGCGCGCGGTGATGTCAATTTCTATCCGATAGGATTCACACTGCAGAACTACAAAGATCTTCTGGCATTGAGCGATCTTGGACGCGCCTTCGTCGTAACGGTGTCAAGAACGGTCATCGGTACCGCGCTGATGGTGGTGGCATCCGCCTTCTGTGGATATCTTGTGACAAAGAAGGAAATGTGGAACCGCAAGTTCTGGTACAGATTCCTCGTTATCACCATGTATTTTAATGCCGGTCTTATCCCGGGCTATACAAATATGCTGATGCTCGGTCTTACGGACAATTTCCTCGGGTATATAATCCCGGCGATAGTACAGCCCTTCAACATCATACTTGTAAAGACCTACATCGAATCGATCCCGGGAGAGCTTGAAGAAAGCGCGTTTATAGACGGAGCCGGTCACATGATGATATTCCGCAAGGTGATCCTTCCGCTTTCAAAACCGATCCTCGCCACGATAGCGATCTTCGGAGCGGTGGGACACTGGAACTCCTTCATGGATTCGGTCATCAACATGCAGAACTCACCGAACCTGCACACACTGCAGCACAAGCTGTACATCTGGCTCAACCAGTCCAGCAACATCGCATCGGTCATCGATACGGGAAGGTCTTCTTCGGATCTGGAAAAGATCATAAGCCAGCTGAACTCGGGAAAGGTGATAAAATACACCATTGCGATGGTGACAGTGCTTCCCATCCTGCTTGTTTATCCCTGGATGCAGAAGTATTTTGAAAAGGGTATAATGCTTGGAGCCGTAAAAGGCTGACAGGAAGAGGGCCGGGTGCAGTTCCGGTCTCACACAGAGAGGAGAGCTTATGAAAGCATTTAAAAGAATGACTGCGATCGTTCTTGTGATCGCTATGGTGCTGTCGGTTGCGGGCTGCGGTAACCAGCCTACCGGCCAGCGCGGCGAAAACAACGTGACAAACGGCGCAGGCGAGAATAATAACGGTAACGGCGATAAAAAGGACCCCGTTGAGATCGTGGTGTATTCGCAGCTTGCCAATTATTCGGGAGAACAGCAGGGATGGTGCGCCAAGCTCCTGCTTGACAAGTTCAACGTAAAACTCACGATAATCCCTGATTCCGACGGTGTTTTTGATACGCGTATGGAAGCCGGAAAGCTTGGAGATATAGTGGTTTTCGGTTCGACCGGCAACGATTACAAGAGAGCCGTAAAGAACGACATGCTGCTCGACTGGAACAAATACGATCTGCTGAATAAATACGGCCAGTACATGAGGGATCACATGGGAACAGCGCTTGAAGCCAACAAGAAGCTCACCTCCACCATTACCGAAGGCGAAAGCAATGCCCTGTACGGTTTTGGCCATTCCGTTGCCCTTTCGAGTGAGTCCCATGAACAGTTCTTCTATACATGGGATGTCCGCTGGGATCTTTATAAGGCCCTCGGGTATCCTGTTGTAAAGAACCTTGACGACCTTGTTACACTGTTCGAGCGCATGAAGGAGATCTGCCCGACAGATGAGAACGGGAATCCGACATATGCGGTATCCATCTGGCCTGACTGGGACGGAAACATGGTAATGTACGTAAAGGCCTTTGCAACAGCTTACTGGGGATATGACGAGTTCCAGCTCGGCATATACGACCCGGACACCGGCACTTTCCATGATGCACTTGAAAAGGACGGCCCGTACCTTACATCCCTGAAATTCTTCAACACTCTCTATCAGAAAAAGCTCCTCGATCCCAACTCCATGTCACAGACATACACGGAAATGATCGAGAAACTTAAGGTCGGCGGCGTATTCTTCTCTATCTTCAACTATGCCGGCAGCCTCAGCTACAACACCGACGCACACATGTCAGAAGGTAAATACATGTACACGATGGTTCCCCAGGATGCCGTACCGCTCTGCTACGGCATGAGTCCTTACGGCGGAAACCGTGTATGGACCATCGGTGCGAACACGGAACATCCCGAACTTTGCATGCAGATAATCAACTGGCTGTGCACCCCTGACGGCTACATGGAATCCCTTTACGGCCCCAAAGGCGTAACCTGGTATTATGACGATCAGGGACGTGCCTGCCTTACAGAGTTCGGAAAGAAGGCAATAAACGATAAAGAGAACACCATCATGACCGAAGAAGAGGCCGGGATCTATGCGGGCGGAACGTTCCATGACGGTGAGCTTCAGATAAACAACACCACATGGTCCGTCAATGAGATCAATCCCAATACTACAGGCGATACATACGACAACAAGTATTGGAGGAGCATCCTTCTTGACAGCAACTACGATATCCAGCGTGATTGGACCGCTTATACCGGTGCCGAGACAATGGGAGAATACATGGAAACCCTCGATTACAGGATGGCTCCTGCGATCGAGTATACCGAGGCCGAAATGGACGACGATTTCGAGCTTATCTGGAAGCAGGTTACGACCTGTATCGTGGATTACAGCTGGAAAGCGATCTACGCAAGCTCCGACGGCGAGTTCAACTATTATGTCCAGCAGATGATAAACACAGCGATTGCATACGGTTACGAGAAATGCAAGAAGTGGTCACAGGACGAGGCGGTAAAGAGGCACGCCCTTGAAGAAGCAGAAAGGACAAAAAAATAATCTCTCCTAACTTTTTATTCCTCTCAGGAAAAGCCCGGAACCGGTTGTTTGACCGGTTCCGGGCTTTATTTGTGCGATAAGCGAATGCCCTCGGCAGCAAGCTCGCTTGCTGGACGAGGGCTGAGCGAACGGTCATTGAGCGGACTTCGTACGCGAGATGACCCGTCGAATCGAGTAGGCGTCAGCCTACTCGATTGATGATCAGCTGTTTTTTGCGCGATATTCTGCAGGACTTACGCCCACATATTTCTTGAACTTCTTGTGGAAGTAATCGACATTGCTGTAGCCGGTCTTTTCGGCTATTTCGTAAACCTTGAGATTGCCCTCTTTAAGCATTTTTGTCGCGTGCTCTATACGCTTCCTGTCAACATATGTGTTAAAGCTGTCTCCAACGGTCTTTGTAAATATCTTTCCGAGGTAGGAACTGTTATATCCGAACAGGGATGCGATGGTTTCAAGCTTAAGGTTTGTATTGTAATTATGGTCTATGTAGTAGAGGATATCGTCGATAACACTGTCTCTCGACGAATGGCCGAGAGCACCCATAAGGCCCTCGAAGCAGTGAGAGAAGTAGAAGATTATCTCGTAAAGATAATGCTGTCTGTTTATGAAATCGATTATCTCGGAGTTTGAATCGAAGGGAAGCGTGACAGTGCTGTGGCGATGGGTCATCACATCCTTTATCCTGAGATACAGATCTGCAAGGAACAGCTTTACTTCGGAAATGCCCGCATCAACATGATACAGGTATTCCTCAAGGGAATACAGGGCTTCAGCCACCTTCCGTCTGTTGAAGGTCTGCAGAAAATCCGTTATCTCGCCTGTAAATCCGTCTATTCTTGAGGATTCAAGTTTCTCCGGACAGTTTTTCACGGAAGGAAGGTCCTTGTAACCGAGGACATGCTGGCCCTGAACGCAGAAAAACCTGCGCCTGAGCAGCTCTTCGGCCTGTTTGTAGGAATCGGTTATATCCCCGAGAGAATCTACTATGCTGCCGTAGGCGATAAAGATACTGTCAAGGGGGCTGCCCTCCTCGGGCGAATCCTCGTAATGCGCGAGAAATCTGTCAAAACGCATGATGCCGGGGTTGCCGAGCAGCAGGAGAAGGTCGTAGCCCTTATAGGTAAAATGCACCGACACGCCCGAATCACTGCCCGCAGCATTAAAAAGATCGGAAAAGCGGTAAGAGAGATTTTTCCCGGATTCGTTAAAATCCTCATAGGCAACGATCTGATACTTGTCAGCATTAAGCCCGAACTCTTCGGGAGACAGCCGCTTCAAGTCTATGCTGTGGTTAAGGATGTCCTGGATTATCTCTTTTTTGGAACGGCTGCGAAGGAACTGTTCTTTTGACTTTGCGTCCGCTCTGCTGTCGAGCAGGGCGGATATCTCGTTTACCGCGGATACAAGCTCGTCTTCATCTATCGGTTTTGTAAGGTAGTGACGGACATTGTACTTCATTGCGGCCTGGGCATACTTGAAATCCGAAAAGCCCGAAAGGATAATAAAATGCCCTTCAAAGCCGTCTGTTGTAAGGTCGCGAATTGCGTCCAGACCGCTTTTTCCGGGCATACGGATATCCATGAGCACAAGGTCGGGCTTAAGGCGGGCTATGTCTTCTGCGGCATCGGTGCCGTTGCCGGCCTCTCCGCACAGGGCATAGCCTAACCCTGCCCAGTCTATTAACAGTTTAATGCCGTCTCTTATAGCTTTTTCGTCATCTGCGATGTAAAGTGATCTCATCGTTCCTGCCTCTGAAAGTGTTGTTTACTCCCGAAGGCATTATAACATAAACACTTGCCGCAAATAAAGACAAAAGCTGAAAATACGGTGTTTTTGTTTTTTAGTTCAGTCTGATGAGCCTGAATTTAATGGTAATGTTCTTTATTCCCACAAGCTGTGTCTTGTCCACGACAGTGGGAGAGCAGCTGCTGATCGGGGCTGTCAGGCATCTCGAGCCGTCCGGCGCCTTATCAACCCACTCGTTTAAGAGGTTTACACGCAGGCATTTTCCGTCATCGGATGTAGTATAGGGAACGCCTGTAAGTGTGAGCGGGTTGCCGTCGATCGTTATGGAATCTATAAGGATGTAGCTGCCGGGATAAAGAACCTCGCCGTCCGCGATAGCAAGCGCTGCGAACGTCAGGCCGTCGTTTCCGCCCGCAAAATCAAGGCTTACCTCGTACGCGCCGGGCTTGTCGACGATAGCATTATGAGCCGTGATCCCTTCGGTGTTATCCGCAGGGTTGAACACATCGCCAACGCTGTACGTACCCGCACCGCCGTTCCACATGATCCATGCCACAGGTGTTCCGGGCTCGTAGGCTTCAACATCTTCCCACATTTCAATGGCAGCGGCCGTTGCCGTTTCAACAGCTTTTTTAGCCTTTGCGGCCGCATCTTCGCCACTCTTTGCCTCTTCGGCATAGCAGCGCGAGGTGAACAGCTCGGTCATCTTTTCCTCGCACATTGTCTGCTTTGTTCTTACATAGAAATCGTTGCAGGACCAGAGCACGGGGACGTAGTTGTAAATATCGCAGTTGTTGAGCAGGTTTTCGGTATATTCGTATGTGTTCTGCTTGAGAGTATGCGTCTTTGTGGCGCTGTCGTAGACAGGAAGCGCGCCGTATTCACCGATGATCACACCGTAGCCCGCATCCGTGAACTTCTTTAAGGATGCGAATTTATCGTTCATGTATTCATACTCTTTTTTAAGGCCCCATCTTGCGTCGTTTTCGGCGCCTGCATAGTTCCACGGGTCATAATAGTGTATGGATACAAACAGCTTCTTTGATGCGGTATCTTTGGGCATCTTAAACCGCGAGTCAAGTGTGTTGGCGATATTTGTGTTGTAACCGGCTATGAGCAGGAACCTGTTTGCGTTCTTGCCGCCGGATGCTCTTACGATATCAACGAATTTCTGGTTTATCGCGTTTGTCGTATCGTATTTGCCCTGTTCAGAAAGGTTTCCGGAATCGGTGCAAAGGGTGTTATCGTTAAGGTTGTTGCCAAGTTCTTCGTTTGCGGATTCAAATATGAGCAGTTCGGAGTAGTCTTTGAAACGCTCCGCGATCTGCTTCCACATCGATTCATACAGCGCCCAGGCTTTATTAACGGTTTCAGGTGTTTTCGAGCCGAACATTCCCCACCATCCGCCGTCCCAGTGATCGTTCACGATGACGAACATCTCGGCTTTAACAGCCCAGTCCACTATCTGCTGAACGCGGTCCAGGTATTTTGTGTTGATCGTGTAATCACCGGATTCGAAAGCCATCATGTTTGTCCACGCAACAGGGATACGGAGCGTGTCAAAGCCGCAGTCCTTCATGCCCTTTATTATGGCTTCCGTTGTGACAGGCTGGCCCCAGAGCGTTTCATAGCTCTGCACCTGCCCGAAAACGCCCAGAGACGTGTGCCCGTAGGCTTCAAAAGTGTTTCCGAGGTTGATGCCGTTACCCATATATTTAGAAAGGGTGAGCGCATCCATATTTGTAAAGTCAAGATTGCTGAATACAGCGGTATTGGTATAGCCGGTGCCGGAATTACCGCCTGCTGCCTGTGTTGGAGTGGGGGTGGGAGTGGGAGTATCCGCCGGAGCATCCCCGCCCCATACAAGATCGCTCAGGGTAAAGGTTATGCTGATCTTTTTCGGTCTTGACGGATCCGTAAAGTTAAGGACATGATTGCTCACAGCCACTTCCTCCACAACGGAGCCGTCCCAGGAATTTATAGGGTCGTTTGTATCAAAAACGCCGTTGCTTTTAAAAGCGGACTTTGGAGTGTTGTTTGTGAGCGTCAGTTCTTTGCCGTCAACAACAACCTTTTCGTATTTGATGTTTGCGGCTTTGAGCGGAGACTGCGCACCTTCCGCGACACCTGCGTCAAGAAAGTAGATCGCGGTAAGGTTTGAAAGCGAAGAAATACCGAGGTCTTTGGCACCGTCCGAAAGATCCTTGTCACAGTCGAAGGTCATGACATAAGTGCCTTCTTTTGAGATATACAGTACGCTGCCGGCTTCGTTCTTAAAATAATTGTGCTCTGCGTCATTAAAGTAAACATTGATCGAGACTTTGATGAAATCCTTAGTTGCCCCGGCCACAGCCTCGCTTGTGTCCGAACCGTCAAGCGCGCCGTTAAGGATATCCGGCGCGCTTGTAGGCGTAGCGGGAACATCTGTAGGCGTAGCGGGCGTATCCGTCAAAGAGGCGGAAGGCGTGCCGGTTGGATCCGGCTTCCCGCATGCGGCAAAACACAGGATAATGATCATTAAAACAGCTGTCATTTTGATTCTTTTCATAGGTATCTTCCCCTTTATAAGGTTAGCTTAAGGCTATATGTCAAGCCTTTGATCCATATTAAAAAGATATCCGTAAATGACAGCTATTTCAATGTATTTTCAAGACAGGTTTTACCATAAAAATCAGAGGCTTAATCGAATGTGAACCTGTCAAATACGATCTCTGTATCCGGATCTTCCGTAAGGAATTCGAAATAGACCGCGTGTTTTCCGATAACCCCGGTACAAAGGCTTTCTGTAAGCAATACTTGCGATCCGTCGGATCTAAGCTCCGCGATCGCGCGCCCCCTGTATGAATCCAGTCTTACCTTTATCACAGCTTTTACGGCTTTCTCAAGAACAACAGTCACAGTCCCGGGTGTATTCGGACCAAACTGCAGATACCGGAAACCGACTGTGGTTCCGCTTGTGATACCGGCTACAGGCGTTGAGATATCGTCTCTTATTTCATAGCCCGGCCGTACATATGCGCGTTTGCTGCTGCCGTATATATGGCAGGCATAACCTGCGGAGATCCACTTACGGGCATCTAGCCCGTTGATATGCGCTCCCTGGGATGTCATCTCTGCAGGCCCCGAAGATACGGGCTCACCGCCGGCATATTTCACATCGCCGATATAGAGCTTACCGTCTTTTCCCATTGCAACATCAACCGGCTCGAGCATGGCCTGGCGCGAATATTCGTTAAGACCTGTCTGGCGATGATAGAAAATGTACCATTTTCCGTTTACTTCCATGATCGATCCGTGGTTGTTGCCCCATTGATATGTCTGTATTCCGGTACCTTCCGGACTTTTCAGTATCTCGCCGCCGTTGAAGCTTATGTCGCCTCCGTCATGGAAAGGTCCGAACGGACTGTCCGCGAAGCGATATGACAAAAAGCCGTTATTCGGCTCAAACACACCAAGTTCCGGCACGGGAACCTCATAGCGTTTTGAATAGATATACACATACTTTCCCAGGACTTTCCTGGGGCTTGAAGCTTCGAAAAATCCGTCCTCAAGGCTGATATGGCCGTCGTCTTTGGGGTCCCACGGGCATGTGGAATGACCGAGCGGATTCGAAACAATTGTACCTTCTTTTATGGTCGCCATATCGTCTTCAAGCTCGGCTATATAGCAGGGGGCAGCGCAGCCGCCCCAGTAAGCGTAAACGCGCCCGTCGTCATCAACAAGGATCCCGGGATCAAAGCCAAGCTTTGTCTCTTTCGGAGCCTCAAACGGGCCAAAAGGGCTGTCAGAAGATGCCACAACAATAAGACTGCCGCATTTTTCTGCCGCGTACATATAGTATCTGTCGCCTTTCTTTACAACGTCGGGCGCAAACAGTACCGAATCATAATGCGTTTCGTATGCGACCCCGTGATACTTCCAGTCGGTCAGATCGTCCACAGGGGCTGACCACACAACATAATTGCGCCCGCAGTACTGCGTGCGTTCAATGTCGTGCGAACCGTACACGTAGACACGCTTTTCCCCGTTGTGCTCAAATACCCGCGGTTCACCGTCGGGCACATGCTCCCAGAGCGGCATATACGGATTTGCTCCCTTTATAAACTCCTTCATTCTTAACCTTCACTTTCTTGCCGGATCAAACCTGCTGTAATCTTGCTAAACTTATAATCATTCTATGCCAAAAAAGCGGCTCATGCAAGAAAAACAGAACGAAAGTAGATTTTTGCAACGCAGATTTTGAAGGTGTTTGCGGTATAACGGTCATATTTTGTCTTGTGGGAAAGTAACAGGCAAGCGCTCGGATTTATCGACACAGGACAAGGGATAAGTGGCTGATAATGATATAAAAGTATGCTTCGCCGCCGATTATCCGATAAAAACAGGGTAATAAGTGGCTGGAAACGCTATAAAAGCATGCTTGACAGTCACTTATTCCTTGCTATATAATATACTTGTATAAGATGTCTTAATGTAATAAAAACTTTGTGACAGAACGCTTGCCAATTTAGTAATGAAGGGAAACAGATATGGTCGGAAGAGCTAAAGAAACCGCAGAACTGCTGGAGCTATACAGCAGAGACAAAGCTGAACTCGTTGCAGTATATGGAAGGCGCCGTGTAGGCAAAACATATCTGATAGACGAGACTTTTAAAAACAGGATAAACTTCAGGCATGCAGGTCTCTCACCGGTTGAAGAACATGGGGAATACGAGGGTCAGCCATTAAAGCAGCAGTTACAGGCATTTTATTACTCTCTTATTACACACGGAATGAAAAAAGACCATTGTCCGAAGGACTGGCTGGAAGCTTTCTTTATGCTTGAAATGTTTTTACAGAGCATAGATGACGGTTCCAGACAGCTGATCTTTTTAGACGAGCTTCCGTGGATGGATACGCCTAAGTCCGGTTTTATTACCGGGTTTGAAGCCTTTTGGAATAATTGGGCCTGTCACAGGAACATAATGGTTGTAATATCAGGTAGCGCAAATTCGTGGGTGGAGGATAAACTGATCAACAATCATGGCGGTTTATATGGACGTGTTACCTATGAGATAAAACTTCTGCCTTTCACTCTGAAAGAGTGCGAATTGCTGTTGCAGGAAAGAGGCATAGCCCTTTCGAGATATGACATTGTTCAGGGTTACATGATCTTTGGAGGTATCCCTTTTTACCTGAATTACTTCAAGAGGGGAAACAGCCTTGCTCAGAATGTAGATGAGTTGTTCTTTGACAAGGGGGCAAAGCTGTCTCTTGAATATTACAGGCTTTTTTCATCGATATTCACTAATCCTGAAATGGCAAGAAAAATAGTGAGGTTTCTCGGAACAAGAAACAAAGGATATACAAGGAAAGAAATAATCAATGAGACCGGATATACGGATGGCGGAAGCCTGACCAGGAGCTTGAACGCTCTTATGGCAAGCGATTTTGTGATAAAGTATGTGCCCTTCGGATGCGGAAAAAGAGACGAACACTACAAACTTGTTGATCCGTTCTGTATTTTTTACCAGAAGTTCATTGAAAACAAGGATTCCATGACTGACGGCTTCTGGCAACAGAACGTAAATTCACACCCTATTACGACCTGGCGGGGTTATGCGTTTGAAAATGTATGTTTTAACCACATTCCTGAGATAAAGAGAGCTCTTGGAATAGGTGGGATCGTTTCCGAGCAGTCAGCGTGGACAAAAGCCGGAGATGTTGACAAAGGGACTCAGATAGATATGCTTATCGTACGAAAAGACAATGTTGTAAATATGTGTGAAATGAAGTTCTATAGTGACGATTTCGAGGTTGACAAGGATTATGACAGTCTGCTTAGGCGCAGACAGGCAGAACTGCGCATGCATATTCCGAAAAAAGCAATAATTCACAATACACTTATTACAACTTATGGAATTAAGGAAAACGAGTATAGGTGGTCGTTTGAAAAGGTGATCACGATGGATGATCTGTTTGACTAAAAGGATGATACTCCTGCACAGCTTATGCGGTGCAGGAGTATCGTTTATCTGAAGTGTGCAGATTGCCTATGAGTCTTTTTCAGGTTTGCAGATCAACACTATCCTTTTATTTCAGCATATCCGAGAGGTATTTCGTGAATTCGTGATCAAGGGTATCCTCTGTGATCTCCCAGACCAGCACACCCGCAAGCGAGTAGCGGTCGATTAGCTCAAACACTCCGTCGATCGCATCCGTGCACTCATACGAGATATACCAGCAGAAATATTCGGATTTCTCATCATCATTCCAAAGATACGCAGCGCCTACCTTATCGTTATAGCCTTTGTGCCAGCCTGCCGCATCATCTGCGACAACTTCCTGCTCGAATTTTTTGACCTGTGCAACAGTCAGGAAATCTTTATCTATGCCGTTTGGCACGACGATCTTTGAACCGAAGGGATTCTTGGTCGCCCCGGAAAGCTTAAAGCCTGTTCCGTAATAGGGAATCCCGAGGTTAAGCTTCCTTTTGTCAACACCGGCGTTGATGAAATATGCCATTGCATTTTTTGTACCCGAGACCGACGAGGCATGTCCGGCCTGCTTGTCCCAGTCGCCCGCCATATCGTAAGTCATGATGTTTATATAGTCCACAAATTCAGACGCTGCGAGCCAGTTCTGGTTCGGAAGCGTCCAACCCGTCGAGGATGACGCGCATGCGGTAACAAGCTTTTTTCCGGCGCCGAATTCCCTGTCGAGACCTTCTTTTAACGCCTTCAGCAGCTCGGGGAAGTTCATCCTGTCCTCAAGAGAAGTTCCGAAGATCGGGCATCCCTGATCGTCTCCGCCCTCGGGCTTTCGCTCTCCGTCATTGCTTCCTGCGGGATACTCCCAGTCAATGTCGATACCTGCGATCCATTCGTTTTCTTTGATCAGATCGATGCATGACCGGACAAAACTGTTCCTGCCTTCGGCTGTGTGGGCCATTTCGCTGAAGAAACCGCATCTGGACCAGCCTCCGATCGAAATCATGATCTTAACATCAGGATAAAGACTGTGATACTGTTTATATTTCTCAAAGATCTCCTTGTCTGCCTCGGGCAGTGTGGATACTATCGCAAACTGCGTTCTGGCTTCTTTGCCTGCAGCGCGTCTTGCGAAGGAAGTCTCGGTCTCTTCTCCGACGGGCACTATCTCAAAGAAAGCATGGTTGATCATCGTAACGCGATCCCAGGGGATATCTTCGACATTTCCGTTGGGTGTTCCAAGCTTCCAGTTTGGGAAATAAACGATCACCTCTTTGCCGCCGATATGTTTAAGCCCCTCATTCGCAGCGGGGCCGGTCGGATTGCCGGCAGGAGAGCCTGCATTGTTACCGCGGTTCCCGTTTTTACATCCCACACAGCAGAGCAGTCCCAAAACAACAATAATAAATAAGATTTTTATAGTTCGCCTCATATTTTAACCTCCATGCTGCAACCCTTGTTTTCAACAGCCTTCCATTCTTATCATATCATACCGGGGCATGAAGCACCTTGGCTAAATATGTCATTTTTTGCCCGATCGTGCCATGTTCTGAAGCTGAGTGAAAAAATTTTTTAAAAAATATTTAAATTTACTATAAAGTTTTAAAATTCACGTCCGATATATGATTTGTCAAGATAAAAAATCTTGTAAAACTGCTTTCCAAAAGATTGTGCGACCCCCAAACGCACGATCTCCCCTAAAATATTGTTCTAAACCCCAACAGAGCCGGCGCCTGACCCCAACAGGCGCCGGTTCACTTTTAAAGCGCAAAAACGACTTTTAGCACTCTCCTCTTGACAGTGCTAACAAAAGTGGTATAATACACCACAAAGGGTCATGGAAGCGGGCATTATCGTTAACAGTCCGCATATACATGAACGGAAGGGAGATCGTTATGAATCTTACCAAATTTACGCAAAAATCAATGGAAGCCGTTAATTCCTGCGAAAACCTTGCGGGACAGTACGGCCATCAGCAGCTGCTCTGCGAGCATCTGCTTTATAACCTCCTTAGCGACAGGGAGGGCATAATGCCGAAGCTTTTCGAGAAAATGGGCATTGACGTCAATGTTTTTCTCGCACAGCTTGAAGGGGCACTCAGAAAATATCCCAAGGTTACGGGCGGAAGGGTCTATGTCAGCGAGGAGCTGAATAAAGTCCTCATAAGCGCGGAAAACGAAGCAAAGGCTATGGGAGATGACTACGTTTCGGTAGAGCATCTTTTCCTAAGCCTGTTAAAATACCCGTCAAGAGAGCTGAAAAGCATCTTTGAAGACTTCCGTATCACACGGGATGATTTCCTTAAGGCACTTGCAACCGTTCGCGGAAACCAGCGCGTAACAACGGATAATCCCGAAGCCACCTACGATACACTCGAGAAATACGGGACAGACCTTGTGGAACGCGCAAAACGCGGAAAACTTGAGCCTGTTATAGGCAGGGATGCGGAGATCCGCAATGCCATAAGGATACTTTCAAGAAAGACCAAGAACAATCCCGTTCTGATAGGTGAACCGGGTGTCGGCAAGACCGCTGTTGTAGAGGGACTTGCACAGCGTATCGTTGCAGGTGATGTTCCGGATTCCCTCAAAGATAAGACTATTTTTTCGCTTGATATGGGCGCGCTCGTTGCGGGCGCAAAATACCGCGGCGAATTCGAGGAACGCTTAAAGGCCGTTCTTGAAGACGTTAAGAACAGCGACGGCAAGATCATCCTGTTTGTTGATGAGCTGCACCTTATCGTCGGAGCGGGAAAGACCGACGGCGCAATGGATGCCGGCAATATGTTAAAGCCCATGCTCGCCCGCGGTGAGCTGCACTGCATAGGCGCAACAACGCTTGACGAATACAGGAAATACATCGAAAAGGACAAGGCTCTCGAGCGCCGTTTCCAGACAGTGCTTGTTGAGGAGCCTACCGTTGAAGATACTATCTCGATCCTTCGAGGTATCAAGGAGCGTTATGAATTGTTCCACGGCGTAAGGATCTCGGACGGAGCGCTTGTTGCAGCAGCCACGCTTTCGGACCGCTATATAACCGACAGGTTCCTTCCCGATAAGGCCATAGACCTTGTGGATGAGGCCTGCGCAATGATAAAGACAGAGCTTGACTCCATGCCTGCCCAGATGGATGAAACAAGGCGTAAGATCATGCGTCTTGAGATCGAAGAGGCTGCTCTTAAGAAAGAAGAGGACAGGTTAAGCCGGGAGCGTCTCGCAGAGCTTCAGAAGGAGCTTGCAAACTTGCGTGAGGAATATAATGCGGCTCTTGCCCGCTGGGAAAGCGAGAAGCGGGACGTTGACAGGACCCGTCAGCTAAAAGAAGAGATCGAAAAGGTCAATAATGAGATAAAGGAAGCCGAGCGCAATTACGACCTCAACAAGGCCGCGGAGCTTGAATACGGCAGGCTTCCCGAGCTAAAGAAACAGCTGCATGAGGCAGAAGAAAAGAAGCAGAAGGATGGCGCGGACAGGCTTTTGCAGGAGGATGTCGAGGAGGACGAGATCGCAAAGATAATCTCGCGCTGGACCGGAATCCCGGTTGCAAAGCTCACGGAAGGCGAGCGCCAGAAGACACTGCATCTTGCAGACCAGCTCCATAAGCGCGTTATAGGGCAGGATGATGCCATATCGCGTGTTACGGATGCGATACTCCGTTCCCGTGCAGGCATAAAGGATCCTTCGAAACCTATCGGTTCATTCATTTTCCTCGGACCTACGGGTGTCGGCAAGACAGAGCTTGCAAAAGCGCTTGCAGAGGCACTTTTCGATAACGAGGCCAATATGGTGCGTATCGACATGTCCGAATATATGGAAAAACACTCTGTTTCGAGGCTCATCGGTGCGCCTCCCGGATACGTCGGTTACGACGAGGGCGGCCAGCTTACCGAGGCGGTACGCAGAAAGCCTTACTGTGTGGTTCTTTTCGATGAAGTTGAAAAAGCGCATGCGGATGTGTTCAATGTTCTGCTCCAGGTACTCGATGACGGCCGCATTACGGATTCACAGGGACGTACAGTGGACTTCAAGAACACGATCCTTATCATGACCTCGAATATCGGCGCACAGTCACTGCTCGCAGGCATCAATGAGGACGGTGAGATAAGCGAAGAAGCCGAAAACAAGGTAATGACGGAGCTTCGCATGCATTTCAGGCCGGAGTTCTTAAACAGGATCGACGAGACCATACTCTTTAAGCCTCTTACAGCCGAGAGCATCACCGGCATAATGGATCTTCAGGTGGCAAGCCTCAACAGCCGTCTTGAGGATAAGAACATCAGAGTGGAGATAAGCGATGAGGCAAAGGCCTATATCATCGACCATGCTTACGACCCGCTTTACGGCGCGCGTCCGCTTAAGAGATATCTTCAGAAGACAGTCGAGACCATTGCCGCAAGGCGTATTCTTGAGGGAGATCTTGACGAGGGCGATACCATCAGGATGGTCATCAAAGACGGTGTTATCGACGCCGAAGTGGAAAAAGGCGACTGATCTGAGGATAATTTGATTAGGACCACAACATTTTGTGGATAAACTTGTGAAACAAAGGCGCAGCCGGCCGGTCCGACTGCGCCTTTTCATGTAAATATGCGAAGCTGACGTGGTTGTATCCCGAGATTTGTTGTTGTGGAAATAACAATGCCCACAACAAGATTTTGTGGATTATTTGTTTAAAAACCACAAAATGTATCGTAAAAATGAATAAAAATACTTGACGAATTATACAAGATATGGTATAGTTGATTCCGTTGATGGACAACAAACCGCACATTTTTGGGGACCGTGCGGGACTGTTCAAAACTAAATATGTTGTTCAAGGGGAGGACTAAATGAGACAGCCGGCTAATATGTGTGCTATCAGAAACACAGTGGTAAGAAATGTGGGACGTAAGGTGATGGTTAAATGTAACCTTGGCAGAAACAAGTTCGATGTTGAGGAAGGCATCATCTGTGATACATATCCCAGTGTATTCCTTGTTCAGATCAAGGATGTATACAACAATTGCTACAGACTTAAATCCTTCTCATACAAGGACGTGCTCACCAAAGAAGTTGAGCTTGAGCTTTGTGAAGAGTGATAAATAACGGATTTCGGGCGGGACCTGCGGGTCCCGCTTTTTTTGTGCGATAAGCGAATGCCCTCGGCAGCAAGCTCGCTTGCTGGACGAGGGCTGAGCGAACGGTCATTGAGCGGACTTCGTACGCGAGATGACCCGTCGAATCGAGTAGGAGTCAGCCTACTCGATCGAAGATACGGCAGGAGTATGTATGCCGGGGCGCAATACGCGATTGTTCCCGTCTGCCGGATAGCACCTGCCTTCCTCCGATCTTATTGACAAACGGCATCCCTGCGATTAAACTTGTAGGTATCGGGCGTGGAGTAACAAATGAAAACAAGGATGTGACTGTATGAAAAAGAAAAGCAAAACGGCAGGCTTTGTTATTGCGCTCGTTGTCGTGAGCCTGTTATACCTTCTGTTTATCGAACTTTCCAAGAATACTGTCTTTGGATGGATACTTACGGCGTGTGTTATCGCAGGAGCTGTCCTCGTAAGACATTACTTTTTGGCGCGGGACAAGTGGGGGCGCGGAAAATGCGCTCTTTTGTGGCTTGCGTTTCTTGCTTCCCTTACACTCATTTATTTTATATCTGTACCGCCTGTAAGACGGGTTCGTGTTGCCGAAGGATACCGTGCTGTGAAAACCGGCAAAGTTACCGTTTCGGAAGGCGATATCACAGGCGTTTACAGTAAAGACGGAAAAGTTGAGATATATGCAGGCATTCCTTACGCAAAACCGCCTGTCGGCGAGCTGCGATGGAAAGAGCCCCAGGCTCCGGATAAATATGACGGCGTCCGCGTCTGCGATACCTACGGCCCGATGGCCATGCAGGTCGTGCAAAGCCCGCTGATCGAGACACTTTACGATCTTTTCGGTTACAGAAGGTTCAAGATAAGCCCCTTTGACAACTACAGAAAAGAAGCGAGCGAAGACTGTCTGTATCTTAATGTGTTCACTCCTGCGGAAAGAAGCGGGGAGTCGCTTCCCGTCATCTTCTTCATCCATGGGGGATCCCTTACGACCGGAAAGTCATATCATACCGAGTATCGCGGCGAATCCCTTGCAAAGAAAGGCGTCGTCTTCGTTAATTTCGCATACAGACTCGGCGTCTTCGGATACTACGCAAACAGTGAGCTCGCTGCAGAGTCGGAGAACGGGACGACCGGTGATTACGGCCTGCTTGACCAGATCGCAGCGTTAAGGTGGGTACACGAGAATATCGCCGCCTTTGGCGGTGATCCGGATAACATCACTATCGCAGGAGAATCCGCAGGTTCATCTTCCGTAAATGCGCTCTGCGTTTCTCCGCTTACAGAGGGGCTCTTTGTCCGTGCTATCGGCGAGAGCAGCTCTATTGTTGCAAAGAAGCCGTATCATACTTTCAGGACTGCTTCGTCGGCACTTGATACGGGAAAGAAGATAATGAAGGAATTCGGTGTTGAGGATATTGCCGGACTTCGCGGGGTTCCCGCGGAAAAGCTTGTAAAGACAAAGTATGCAAACAGCGCAATGATGATAGACGGCTATGCAATAACCGAACAGCCGTATCTTACCTACAAAAAGGGAAACAACCACGAAACTGCGCTCTTAAACGGCTTTAATGCCAAAGAAGGAGATGCGTTCCTGCTCAATTACAATGCCACTGAAGAAAACTACATTTCCCTGTTAAAGCCGATCGCGGGACGGTTTGCCGGGGAGCTTGCGGCGCTCGTCCCTGCGGGCAGCATCACAAGGGACCAGAAATTCATAATCGATGCGGGAGGTCCCGCAAAGGGTGCGCTTTGTGAAGCCTACAGCGCCGCCTGGTTTACCTACAGCCATTATCTTTGGAGCAATTACGTTGCCGGGCAGGATAAACCGGTCTATGAGTATTATTTCACGAAAAGCAACAAAAGCTTAAGCAATTTCCATGCGGGCGAAATGCCCTATGCGTACGGAAACCTTTGGAGCAATCCGTCCGTTTACACAAAGGAGGATTACGAACTCTCGGAAATAATGCAGTCCTACTGGGTAAACTTCGCAAAAACAGGGGATCCGAACGGGGAAGGGCTTCCGCGCTGGGAGCCGGTAACAGGGGAGAACAAACAGGTCATTGAGTTCAATACGGAAATAAAGATGAGAGAAGACCCTTATCGGAAGATTTATGAGATCCTCGACAAGTATCAGAACGAATAGTAAAAAAGACTCCAAACATCCTAAAATCTTTGACACGGGCAGGCATTTATTATAAAATATAAACGGCTTTACAGCCTGATACAGCAAATCTTTCTTCTGAAAGGCAGAATGTGGTTCGAGCCGTTCTGCCGGCTGCCCGTGAAGGCGGCAGGGAGGTCAATATATGCCTGCTTCATATGTACATATATGTGCGGCGTCGCGCGCGGTTTTAAAATGGGCGCCGGAAAAAGAAGAGATAATCCTTGATGCGGTCCTTGCAGGTGCTGAAGGGCCGGATCCGCTGTTCTATTCATTCATCCCGAAAAAAGGCAGGACGGGCGCACCTAAGCTTGGCACTCTTATCCACAAGAAAAGGACCGGGGCATTTCTCGACGAACTTGCAAAGAACTGCAGGGATTCTGCGCTTTTGCGGTCGTTCCTGTACGGCTTTCTTTCGCATTATGCAACGGATACTGTCTGCCACCCGTACATCTTCACAAAATCCTTTGATGATAACGGAAAGCTTGACAGCAACAAGCATTGCAAGTATGAGCATGCAATGGATGTGTATATTTACAGGCGACTTGGAAACGTTAAGGGGCTGCCTTTGCAGTTTGGAGGATATGCAAAGCTTAAGGCGGCTGAGAAAAACAAGATAGCGGAGGCCTTCCACAAGGCCGTTGCGGCTGTGTTCCCGGAAGAGGGGCTTGAATACCGCGATGTACGGAAAAGCTTTGATGATGCCGTGTTTTACTGCAAACTTTTAAGGAGCTGCGCGGCAAAAAAGAAGTCGCTGCTTTTGTCGGTGGCGCTAAAGACGAAGGCTGCGGGGCTTGTGGATTCCCACACCATGCCGAATGTCCCTGTTACTGCGTTTGAAGGCTCGTATTCGGTTTCGGGCTTTACATGGGACACGATGCTCAACAACGAACACTCGGAATGGCGCTCGCCCTGGGAACCTGAAAAGGCCCGGAACGAGAGCTTCGACGAGCTCTATACGGCGGCTGTTGCGCGTTCGGTGGAGTTCATGGAAGCGGCACGCGGGTATTTTACAGGTGATATAACGGCAGACAGGTTTTCTGCGATCCACGGCGACATGTCCTACGATTCCGGGATCCCGTGGGAGAAAACGAAGGCGCTTTGAAAAACGCAAGGCGGCGGATAAGATAAGGGAAGGAGAAGACAGGCCGCGATCCGTTGATGCGGCATGTGACAGGTATGGTCGATTTTACAAACAATTCTCAGATATTCAAACTCAAAGAAGTTGAAAAAAATATGTTTGATGCCACAGTTACGGCATTTTACGTTAACGGGGAGGAAACGATATCCTGCTATAAGGCCATCCGCGATTATATCGTTTTTACGAATAAACGCATGATCGTAGTGGATGTGCAGGGGATCACGGGAAAGAAAAAGGAATATTCGATATTCCCGTACAGCAAGCTGCAGGCGTTTTCCGTTGAAACGGCGGGTATCATCGATATCGATACCGACGTTGACCTTGTTTTTGCGGGACTTGGGACGGTACATCTCGAGTTCACGCTCGGAACCGATGTCGCTAAGCTTTTAAGGCTTATCAGCGCATATATTTTGTAAAAGAAAGAGGGAACAATATGATCAGGATCGGTATTCTCGGATACGGCAATCTCGGCAAAGGGGTGGAGAGTGCGATAAAACATAATCCGGATACGGAACTAGCCGCAGTCTTTACAAGGCGTGACCCGTCGACCGTAAAGATAATGACGGAAGGGGTTCCCGTAGTTGCGGCAGCGGATATGGCGTCTTATAAGGACAAAGTGGATATCCTCATAATCTGCGGCGGAAGCGCAACGGACCTTCCGGTGCAGACTCCGGCAGCAGCAAAGCTGTTCAATGTTATCGACAGTTTCGATACCCATGCCCGCATTCCCGAGCACTTTGACGCAGTTGATGCGGCGGCGAGAGAAAACGGCCACATCGCTCTTATATCCGCAGGATGGGATCCGGGTCTGTTTTCGATAAACCGCGTCTATGCGGAGAGCATCCTGCCCGGCGGCGCAACCTACACCTTCTGGGGCAAAGGCGTAAGCCAGGGCCATTCGGACGCAATAAGGCGCATTGAAGGCGTTAAGGACGCAAAGCAATACACCATTCCGGTAGAAAGCGCACTTGAGGCTGTAAGAGCAGGAAAAATGCCGGAGCTTACAACGCGCGAAAAGCATACAAGAGAGTGCTTTGTAGTGGCTAAGGAAGGCGCCGACAAGGCAAGGATCGAGGCCGAGATCAAGAATATGCCCAATTACTTCTCGGATTACGATACAACCGTTCACTTTATCTCACAGGAAGAGCTTAAGGCCAACCACAGCGGGCTTCCCCACGGCGGCATAGTTTTAAGGAGCGGAAAGACCGGCTGGAACGACGAAAACACCGAGACCATAGAATACAAGCTTACGCTGGATTCAAACCCTGAATTCACATCAAGCGTGCTGGTAGCCTGCGCAAGAGCTCTTTCACGCATGTATTCCGAAGGAATGCGCGGCTGCAAGACTCTGCTCGATATCGCGCCCGCATATCTCTGCCCGCTTTCACCCGCTGAACAGCGCGCACATTTACTGTAAAATTATAGTTGTCACCGTCCCCATTGACACAAAAATATAAATACGGAGAAGAGATTATGAGTAACGAGGAAATCAGGAATCTGATCGCAAACGGCGGCGCAGTCCTTGGTATCGAATTTGGTTCGACACGCATCAAGGCTGTGCTTGTGGACAGCAGCAACAATCCTGTTGCTGCAGGAGCGCATGAATGGGAAAACCGCTACGAGAACGGCGTTTGGACATACAGCCTTGAGGACATTGACAAAGGGCTTAAAGACTGCTATGCGGATCTTAAGAAAGACGTACAGAACAAGTACGGCGTTAAGCTCACAAAGTTAAAAGCGCTCGGCTTCAGCGCAATGATGCACGGCTACATGGCTTTTAACGATAAAGACGAATTGCTCGTGCCCTTCAGGACATGGAGGAACACCATAACGGAGCAGGCGAGCGAAGAGCTCACAAAGGTGCTCAACTTCCACATCCCGCAGCGCTGGAGCATAGCGCACCTTTACCAGGCCATCCTTAACGACGAGCCCCACGTAAAAGACATCAAATACGTTACAACGCTTGCCGTTTACATCCACAGGCTCGTTACGGGCAACTGTGTTGCAGGTGTTGGCGAGGCTTCCGGCATGTTCCCCATCGATTCTGCGACCGGCACATACTACACAGATATGGCCGAAAAGTTCAACAACCTTGAAAAAGTTAAGAAATACGGCTTTGATATCCTTAAGCTCTTCCCGAAGGTACTTTCCGCAGGCGAAAATGCCGGGACACTTACCAAAGAAGGCGCGCTCTTCATCGACCCTACAGGCGAACTTGAGCCCGGATGTCCTGTGGCTCCGCCCGAAGGGGATGCCGGAACAGGCATGACCGCTACAAATTCCGTTGCAAAGAGAACCGGTAACGTTTCCGCCGGAACCTCCGTATTTGCGATGGTGGTTATGGAAAAGCCCCTTTCAAAGCCTTACGACGAGATAGATATCGTTACAACTCCCGACGGCGCTTCCGTTGCCATGGTTCACTGCAACAACTGCACCTCCGACCTTAACGCATGGGTAGGGCTTTTTGGCGAATTTGCTAAGTGCTTTGGTATCGAGGCAGATGCAGGCAAGCTTTACGGAACCCTTTACAACAAGGCTCTTGAAGGTGATGCGGATTGCGGCGGCCTTCTTGCCTACAACTATTTCTCAGGCGAGCATGTAACAGGCTTCAACGAGGGCAGACCGCTGTTCGTACGCACTCCCGAAAGCAACTTCAACCTTGCAAACTTCATGAGAGTTCACCTGTTCACATCACTTGGCGCTCTTAAGACCGGTCTTGACATCCTTCTTAAGACCGAAGGCGTAAAGGTAGATACCATCTACGGTCACGGCGGCCTCTTCAAGACAAAGGGCGTTGGCCAGAGCATCCTTGCGGCAGCCATCAATGCGCCCGTTTCCGTAATGGAAACAGCAGGCGAAGGCGGAGCATGGGGAATGGCAGTCCTTGCGTCCTACATGGTCAATAAGGCACAGGGCGAGACACTAGCGGCATTCCTTACCGACAGGGTATTTAAGGGCCAGAACGCCGTTACAATGGCTCCGAAGGCCGAAGACGTCGCAGGCTTCGACGAATTCTTAAAGCGCTACACAAAGGGTCTTGCGATCGAGCGCGCAGCAGTTGAAAACATCTGAAACGCTCTTTACAGATAAAAGGCAAAATACAACCGCAGAAGGCCCGAAAATGGCTTTCTGCGGTTTTTTGGAGATGATTTTATGGGAAAAACACGGCTTCTGAAAAACTGCATATTTACGCTTGCGGTGCTCATTTTCTGCCTTTTGTTCACCGCCTGTGAGACGGCTGCCCAGAAGCAGCAGAATGCACAGAATGAGATGCGCGGGCAAAGAAACGCAGTTGCATATATAGAGCAGAAATACGGCTTTACGCCGGTAATTAAAGGGGTCGAGATAGACAGGATCCCGGGCGGATACGGCGGCAGGGCGACGAGTAACGTTATCGTTACGATGGAGCACGAGGGACGCGAATTCCTGACTTTCATAAGCGGTCTTTCGGACAATACCGACGGCGCCGACTCCTACCAGCAGGAAGAGATATTTGAGGCTTTCAAAAAGGCGCTCAACGAAAAGCTGCCGGGGCTCGTGAGTATTGAATATTACCCTTCTGACCGCATACAGTCGGACAAGGTTACATCGGTCTTTTCGCCGAAGTACGACGGCACGAACCTGAAGGAGGTACTTAACGACGGCCTTGCCGGGTTTGACTTAGGGTATGTGAACCTCGATCTTGACAATACAGAGCAGTTTGCATTCCTTGACGAACTGATAATGGTGAAAAACTGTGAGATAAGCATTGTTTCGTTAAGGGAAAATGCCCTTGAGATCGAAGAAGACGACCTTTCGTACCTCAAGGAGCACGCGGTGACAAGTTACGGATACCGTGATCTTTCCACCGGAAAATGCTTCAAATACGATTACCGGAACTACAATGACGAGCTCTGGTACTGCGCTATGCCCGACGAAAACGGAAAATGCGCAAATCTGACATTAACAGAGGGCGATTACGGAAATCTCCGTGATTTCGCCCATACCCAGACAGAAGTCATAACGCCCCTTACAAAAGCCTATACGGTTTCGGCGGATGCCTGGGTGCAGAACGTCGAATTCTATTATCCCGTTGAAGATCTTTCCTATGAGGCAAGACAGCACAAGTGCTTTGTCAGAAGGCTTGAATACAGCGACGGGACCGTAAAGACCGACAGGATGTTCTGGGTTGCTGCCAACGGCGGAAAGCTGCGCATTATCATAACGGTACCGGATAATTGCAAGGTTACCTTCGGAGTACTTGATATCGTCGAGCCAAAAACAACGCCTTAAGACGGGGCAGCCGGGTGACAACGCAGGATTTTGTGCAATATGCACAATCGGACGGATAAAAACGATACCTTTTTACACGTATTTTATACAGGTCGCACAAATATAGTCATTCTTACCAAAAAAAAATGCGGGATTATGTTATCTTTGTGCACACTTTCCGCAAAGCTCTGCTATAATAACACTCGTAAACCCCAATACATTATATAGTTTTTGCTACACCCCATAAGTAACAAAAATACCTTCTCCGAAAATAGACAGCATTCCCGGCTGTCTATTTTTGCTTTAAAAAACTTTTGAAATATGCTATTATATATCCGACTATGCGAAGGTTTTTTTCAATACTTTCTTGAGATAAAAGGTGTCGGTATGAAATCTGGGGAAATCATCTTTCGGAATCCAAAAACGAATACTGAAGAGATCATAGACAACCTTGGGGAAACCATCAGTTCCGATTATTACGATCTGAGGTACTGGTACGATCTGCCCGATTGCCTTGTAAAAGATGCCATATTCAGCGATGAATCGGAGCTTTTTCTTACGCCCTGTGAGCCAAATCCGGGCGACAGCGTGAAGATCCGCATCAGGACAGCGATGGACAATGTGGAAAAGGTCATTATCCATATAGGCGGCGAGACTCATGAAATGCAGCCTGCAAAGAGAACATCGCTGTTCGATTATTTTGAATATGAGTTTGTTATCGGCAGGGAGCGGGTATTTTACTATTTTGAAGTGATAAACCGTCAGGAAAGCACGTTTTACGGCAGGTCCGGCTGCGGGGAAGAAGCGCATTGCAAGGATTTCGCTTTCCGCATTACACCCGGCTTTAAGACTCCGGACTGGGCAAAGGGTGCCGTTATGTACCAGATATTTGTCGACAGGTTCTATGACGGCAATACCGAAAGCGACGTGCGGACGGGTGAATATTACTATCTTGGCGGCGCCACCGTCAGGAGCGATGACTGGTACAAACATCCGGCGAACCTCGGTGTCAGGGAATTTTACGGCGGCGATCTGCCGGGCGTATTAAAGAAGCTTGATTATCTGCAGCAGCTCGGAGTTGAGGTTATCTACCTTAACCCTATCTTCGTGTCGCCTTCCAACCATAAATACGATATCCAGGATTACGACTATGTTGATCCTCATTTTGCCGCGCTCGTTAAGGACGGCGGGGCTTTGCTCATGGACGGCGATGCGGACAATACGCATGCCGAGCGTTACCGCACAAGAGTTGCCGACAAGGAAAACCTTGAGGCTGCAAATGCCATGTTTGCAACGCTTACGGCAGAGATCCACAGAAGAGGGATGAAGATAATCCTTGACGGTGTCTTCAATCATTGCGGAAGCTTCAACAAATGGCTCGACCGCGAGAAGATCTATTCCGGTGTTCCGGGCTACCCGCCGGGAGCCTATGTTTCCAAGGACAGTCCCTATCGCAGCTTCTTCTATTTCAGGGACGAAAACAACTGGCCCGACAACGATTCCTACGCAGGCTGGTGGGACCACGCGACCCTTCCGAAGCTCAACTATGAGCAGTCCCCGGAGCTTGAGGAGTATATACTCGGGATCGCGAAGAAATGGCTGTCCCCGCCTTACAACATTGACGGCTGGCGTCTTGACGTTGCCGCGGACCTTGGGTCTTCGGCCGAGTACAACCACAAGTTCTGGCGTAAGTTCAGGGAAGCCGTTAAATCCGTTAATCCCGAAGCCATCATCATTGCGGAGCACTACGGCGATCCCGCGGAATGGCTCAAAGGCGACCAGTGGGACACTGTAATGAATTATGATGCCTTTATGGAGCCCGTAACATGGTTCCTTACCGGCATGGAAAAGCACAGTGACGAATACCATGAGGACAAGCTCTGCAATCAGGAGCATTTCCTTGGGGCAATGACATATTACATGAACAGGTTTGACCGTTCTTCGCTGTTAACGGCAATGAATGAGCTGTCAAACCACGACCATTCAAGGTTTATGACCCGCACCAACCGCATGGTCGGACGAAGCGCAAACTTGGGGCCCGAGTCCGCAAGCATGAACATCAACCCGGCTGTAATGCGTGAAGCTGTTGTAATGCAGTTCACCTGGCCCGGCGCGCCTACGGTCTATTACGGGGACGAAGCCGGAGTCTGCGGCTATACCGACCCCGACAACAGGCGTACCTACCCGTGGGGCAATGAAGACAAGAAGCTTCTTGCGTTCCACCGCGAAGTGATCCATCTTCACTCCTCGTATCAGGCGCTAAAGACCGGTTCGCTGATGATCCTCTGCGCAAACCACGGTATACTGTGCTACAGCCGTTTCGATAAAGACGACATTTTCATAATAGCGATAAACAACAATTCGGACGAGCAGGAGCTTGTGATCCCGGTATGGCGTACGGGAATGCTTGAAGAGATGCCTATCTGCACGCTCCTGACAACGACATCCGAGGGTTACAACTTCGAGGCCATTATACGCAAACCGAACAGGGGCATGCTTAACCTCAAGCTTGCGCCGTATTCCGCGGTGGTCTTAAAAAACATATCGCAGTACATCTGACATGAAAAAGAACACATTACGCATACTTGAACTTATGGACAGGCATTACGGAACGGATCTCGTGACCTATCTCGACCACGAAAACGCCTGGCAGCTGCTCTTTGCAACGATCTTAAGCGCCCAGTGCACGGACGCAAGGGTAAATATCGTGACAAAGAAGCTTTTTAAGGATTATCCGGACCTTAACGCCTTTGCGAACGCTTCCTACGGGGAGATGGAGGAGGCCGTAAAGTCAACCGGCTTCTACAAAAACAAAGCAAAGGCACTTGTTGATTCGGCAAAGATGCTCCTCGAGAAATACGGGGGCGAGGTGCCGTCGGATATAGAGGAGTTGACAAAGCTCCCGGGAGTCGGCAGGAAAACGGCAAACGTGGTGCGCGGCAATGTCTTCGGCATCGACAGCATTGTCGTAGATACCCATGTAAAGCGCGTTTCAAGGCGCCTTGGGCTGACAAAAGAAGAAGACCCCGTAAAGATCGAGTTCGATCTCTACAAGGTCATTCCAAAAGATCACTGGACACTTATAAACCTGCAGTTCATTGCGCACGGAAGACAGATCTGCGACGCAAGGAAGCCTCTGTGCGATACCTGTTTCTTAAAGGACTGCTGCGAATATTACGGCAAGTGGGAAAAGACTAAAAAGAATCCGCGATAGATTCAAGCTTTTCAAGAAGCGACTTCTTTGTAAGGAGCTCAAGGGTATCGGCTTTCTCGATAAGGTCATTTAAGGACTTGCGGTCAAATCGCCCCTTGTAAATCTCTGCGAGCATGATATAATCCTTTGGTATATCAGAGCCTATGGAAAGCGAATAATTAAGGACTGTCTCCGCTTCGCGGTCAAAGCTTAAGGAAAGCAGGAGCTCTGCCTCCCTTGAAAGCGCCTGGATGAGTTTCAGGTAGTTTTCGTCGCATTTGCATAAAAACTCGAAATTTGTGATCCCGTATTCGAGCTTAATTTCGGTATTTGAACGGCCTTTAAGGCTTAAGATCTTGGTCTTTGCCAGCTCTTCGATCGCTTTTTCGTTTGCGACCACTTCCTCGAAGGCCGGGCACAGGCCGAAAGGCAATTTGTCCAGCGGCACATTTATATACGGCAGATCCGAAATGTCCTTTTTACGGGCGGTATTGGCCTCGCGTTCGCGATCCCAGAATTCCTCCGAGGCCTCTTTTTCTTTTTTTGTATTTTTGAAGATCTCGTAGGCTATAAGGGCCGCAAGGACAAGTGAAGGCCCTATGATTGCTAACATCATGATAATTGCTCCTTTAACGGGGTGCCGAAAGGCGGAAAGGATTAATATGAACTTCTACAACAAAAAACATCAGCGCACAGTCGTTATCGTTATCGCGGTGATAATCATCATCGCAATGGTACTTGCCATCATCGCACCCGCGATGACAAGATAAGCATACCAAATCGGACGGAAAAGTCAATAACACCCGGGAGAAACATTGAATGGGAGAACGATCTATAGTCATGGCCGGAACGGCCGGCGCCGCGAGGATAAAGGATCCTGCCCTGCAGGATGCAAAAAAAGGCTTTCCTCTGTTTTTCCAAAGAAAAGAAAAGGACCTTGATGCAGAAGAGGAAAGGCTTTTGGATACAGAGCCCGAAAGCCTGCCCGGAGTCTTTTTTACAGAGAAGCTTAAGAACAAGAGCGTTTTTGCCGGCCTTTGGGAGCTGCATGAGGCACTCGGGACAGGGCTTACGGCAGAACTTTGTGCTATACCGCTTGACCAGCTTACCGTCGAGATTTTTGAAAAAGCAGACTTAAGCCCCTACGAAGAACCTTGCGGGAATGCCTTTCTTGTCGTAACGGACAGGCCTTTTGAGGCCCTTTCGGCATTAAAGGAAAAAGACGTAAGGTGTGCGGTGCTTGGGACCCTTACGGAAGACAACGGCTGCGTCGTTACAAGCGAAGCGGGGAAAAGATATCTTACACCTGAAAGAAAAAAACAGCAATAAACGGAGGAAAACCAATGAAGGACCGTATTTTACACGCTATCGAAAAAAACTCGAAGATCGAGATCAAAGACCTTGCAAAGATGCTCGGCGCAACGGAAGATGAAGTCGCGGCATGCATAGCGGAGATGGAAGCGGACCGTGTTATCTGCGGTTATCCCGTTCTGATAAACTGGGACAAGGCGGAACATGAGAATGTTACGGCGCTTATCGAAGTCAAGGTTACGCCCCAGAGAGGCCAGGGCTTTGACAAGATCGCCGAGAGGATCTATAAATACGACGAAGTCGAGGCCGTTTACCTTATGTCCGGAGGCTTCGACCTTACCGTTGTCATCCGCGGAAAGAGCATGCGCGAAGTGGCAACCTTTGTATCGGGACATCTTGCGCCCATGGAATATGTCTTAAGCACCGCGACGCACTTTGTGCTCAAGAAATACAAGGAGCACGGGATCCCGCTTGAAAATGTGACAGAAGAAGAAAGGATGCTTATAACACCGTGAGAAATCCTTTAGCAGATAAAGTAACGAAGATCAAGCCCTCCGGCATCCGCAAGTTTTTTGATATTGTAAGCGAAATGAAGGATGCGATATCCCTCGGTGTCGGCGAACCCGATTTTGAAACACCCTGGCATATCAGGGAAGAGGGCATTTATTCCCTTGAAAAAGGCAAAACACACTATACGTCAAATTCGGGCCTTAAGGAGCTGCGCGAAGAGATAGTGAGATATCTCGAGAGACGTTTTAACCTTTCCTACGATCCGGTTGCAGAGACACTTGTAACGGTTGGCGGCAGTGAGGCGATAGATATTGCCCTCCGCGCGATGTTAAATCCCGGAGACGAGGTCATAATCCCGCAGCCCTGCTATGTTTCCTACCTGCCCTGTACCGTTCTTGCGGACGGCGCCCCGGTATTTATCGACCTTAAGGCGGAAAACGAGTTCAGGCTTACGGCAAAGGAGTTGGAGGATGCCATTACACCGAAGACCAAGGTGCTGATACTCCCCTTCCCGAACAACCCCACAGGCGCGGTCATGACACGCAGCGACCTTGAAGCAATAGCTAAGGTTATAGAAAAACACGACATCTTTGTCCTTTCCGACGAGATATATTCGGAGCTTACCTACTGCGGGGACCACGTGTCAATAGCGTCGCTTCCCGGTATGCGCGAGAGAACCGTCGTAATAAACGGGTTTTCAAAATCCTACGCAATGACAGGATGGCGCCTCGGATATGCCTGCGGACCAAAAGAGATAATCTCGCAGATGACCAAGATCCATCAGTTTGCTATCATGTGCGCCCCGTCAACAAGCCAGTTTGCCGCTGTTGAAGCGGTAAAGAACGGGGATGCCGATGTTGCCCGCATGAGGGAATCCTACGATAACAGACGGCGTTTTGTCGTAAGTACCCTAAGAGGCATGGGACTTGACTGTTTCGAACCCCTCGGCGCCTTTTATGCCTTTCCGTGCATAAAGCAGTTCGGAATGACTTCGGATGAATTCGCCACAAAGCTCCTGCAGGAAGAAAAGCTTGCGGTCGTGCCGGGTACCGCTTTTGGCGACTGCGGGGAAGGGTTCCTCAGGATTTCCTACGCATATTCGCTGGAAAAACTGAAAGTCGCCCTCGGAAGATTAGAGGATTTTACAGCGCGCTTAAAGAGCTGAAGTACCAAAAACGCGCAGGAAACCGGGCTGAAAAATAGGTTGCAAAATCACCCTTTCCTGTGGTACAATTACGTAAATGACGGAAGAAGATATGTATCTTTTTTTCAGGGTGCGAAGTTTAAGCGCCGCAGTCTGCGGTTTTCAAGAAAGATGGCATAGGAGTACAGTATGGCAACTATTAATGCGGAATATGTGAATCCCTTTCTGATCGCCTCTACCAAGGTTCTTCAGGATATGTGCGGTATCCAGGCGAAAGTCGGAAAGCCGTACAGAAGAGAAAGTGAATACACCAGTGACCAGTTCCTTATCATGGTAGGTCTTACGGGTGAGATGGCCGGACAGGTCATTTATTGCTTCCCTACGGATGTGGCTCTTGACATTGCATCCAAGATGTGCCAGATGCCTCTCGCAGAGATGGATGAGCTTGCAAAGAGTGCTATTTGTGAGCTTTGCAATATGATGCTCGGAAATACCGCAACAGTTTTCTCAACAAAGGCTATAGCGGTGGATATCACCCCGCCCACAATGGCAACCGGTACTGTTAAGTTTTTCAGCGAAAAAGCGCCAAACATTTGCATACCGCTGTCATATGAGGATGACAAAGCAATGGAGATTAACGTAGCAATTAAGGATGGCGAATAAAAGCCATCCTTTTCTTTTTGCGCAAAGGAATATCATGAACATAGTATTACTTGAACCGGAAATACCGGACAACACCGGCAATATAGGCAGAACCTGCGTTGCAACACATTCATCGCTGCATCTTATCAGGCCTCTCGGCTTTTCGATAGACGATAAGCACCTGCGCCGCGCAGGGCTCGATTACTGGAAACACTTAGACCTGCATGTTTACGACGATTATAAGGATTTTTGCGAAAAGAATCCCGACGCAAAGATCTATTACGCAACAACAAAGGCGCGGAAGCTCTATACCGAACCGCGCTATGAAATGAACGATTTTATCATGTTTGGAAAAGAAAGCGCCGGGATCCCCGAGGAGATCCTTGTGGAGCATAAGGATACCTGCATCCGCATCCCGATGTTCGGGGAGATAAGGTCCCTTAACCTTGGCAATTCCGTATGCACACTGCTTTACGAGGCGCTTCGCCAGAACGGCTTTGAAGGGCTTAACCCCGAAGGGAACCTTCACCGTTTGAGCTGGGACTGACATCTTTTCCGGCATGTGTCAGAAGCCGTTATTTTAAGCGGCAAGAGGAAAAGTGAAATGAACGAAAAAGTATTGCGTGTACTTGAGTACAACAAGATAATAGAAACCCTTACGGGTTATGCGGGTTCGGCTCCCGGTAAAAAACTCTGCCGTGAGACCGTGCCACAGACTGACATTAAAGTGATAGAAGAGCTTCAGAGCGAAACCGCTGACGCCCTCGCCCGACTTTATAAAAAAGGCACCCTCTCGTTTTCCGGCATCTCCGAGATCGGAGAAAGCTTAAAAAGGCTTGAGATAGGCGCATGTTTGAGCACTGTGGAGCTTCTCCGCATAAGCTCGCTCCTTACGGCTGTAAGCAGGATAAAGGCCTACGGCGGAGCCGCAAAGGAAGAGGAAGAAGGCGAAAATGACGCCGTCCAGCATTATTTTGACGCATTAAGCCCGCTGGAATTTTTGCAGCACGAGATAGACCGCTGCATTCTCGGCGAGGATCTTATCGCGGATGACGCAAGCCCCGGCTTAAAAAGCGTAAGGCGCGCTATAAAAACCACCAACGAAAAGATCAAGGATCATCTGAATTCTATAGTGATCTCGGAGGCCACCCGCGGAATGATGCAGGATGCCCTTGTCACCATGCGTGACGGCAGATACTGCATCCCCGTTAAAGCAGAGCACATGAGCAAATTCCCGGGAATGGTGCATGACAGGTCCTCAAGCGGCTCAACGGTGTTTATCGAGCCCATGGCGGTTGTCAAATACAACAACGAACTGAGGGAATTGGCCCTTCAGGAGCAGAAAGAGATCGAGAAGATCCTTGAAGACCTGACGGGACAGGCGGTTTCGGTGCAGCACGAGCTTGCCGTAAACCGTGACATGCTCGCAAAGCTCGATTATATCTTTGCAAGGGCGACACTTGCAAAGCAGCAGAAGGGCGTTCGCCCGCGCTTTAACACCGACAGGTGCATAAACATCAAAAAAGGCAGACACCCGCTCATAGACCCCAAAAAGATAGTCCCCACCGATATCCGCGTGGGTGAAGATTTTAACCTTCTTGTGATAACGGGCCCGAATACAGGCGGAAAAACGGTGGCTCTTAAGACCATCGGCCTCTTTACGCTGCTTGGCCAGGCAGGCCTTCATATCCCTGCGGGCGAGGGCTCAAAGCTTGGGATATTCAAAGAAGTATTTGCGGATATAGGCGATGAACAGAGCATAGAACAGAGCCTTTCGACGTTTTCGTCACACATGACCAATACGGTCTCGATCCTTGAAAAGGCGGATTACGAGTCACTGGTGCTGTTTGACGAGCTCGGAGCCGGCACAGACCCTACCGAGGGCGCAGCCCTTGCAATGGCGATCCTCAAATACCTTCACGCAAGGGATGTAAGGACCGTGGCAACCACGCATTACAGTGAGCTTAAGGTATTTGCGCTCCAGACAAAAGGCGTTTCAAACGCCTGCTGTGAATTTGATGTTGAATCCTTAAGGCCGACCTACAGGCTCCTTATCGGTATCCCCGGAAAGAGCAATGCCTTCGCGATCTCGCAGAAGCTCGGGCTTAAGGCGGATATCATAGAAGCCGCAAAAGAGCTTATAGGCGAGCAGGAAAAGAGCTTTGAAGATGTGATCTCCGGCCTTGAAAACGACAGGGTTCGCATGGAACGCGAAAAAGAAGAGATCGCAATGCTTAAGGCGCAGGCGGAAGAAACAGCGAGGAAGCTTGCCGAAAAGCAGGAAAAGCTTGATGCCGCCCGCGAAAAAATGCTTCAGGAAGCAAAAGAAAAGGCAGCGGATGTGCTGCGTGAAGCAAAGGAATACGCAGACAGGGCCATCCGTAACATAAACAAGAGCGGGGCGCATACCCGCGAGATGGAGGAAGAGCGCAGCGCCTTAAGGGAGCGCTATGAAGAATACAGGGCCGCAGGCGGGATCAAACGCCGCGAACCGAAGAAAGAGAGCGCTCACGAGCTTCAGGTGGGGGACGAAGTCCTTGTTTTAAGCCTGAATCTCAACGGAACCCTCCTTTCGCTCCCGAACACCAGAGGCGAAGTAAACGTGCAGCTTGGCGCAATGCGGACGACCGTAAAGGTATCGGACGTTGAGTTTGTAAAGGCAAAAGAAGAGCCGAAGCAGACACAGCGCTCAATGGCCGCATCCATAGGATATGCTAAATCCATGACTGTAAGTCCGGAGCTCAATATAGTCGGGAAACGTGTTGACGAGGCCCTTCCGGAAGTGGACAAATACCTTGACGACGCATATCTTGCGCACATAGAGAAAGTTAACATAATCCACGGGCGGGGTACAGGCGCGCTCCGTGACGCGGTACACGCCAAACTGAAGCGCACTCCCTATGTTAAGAGCTTCAGGCTTGGGGAATTCGGTGAGGGCGACAGAGGCGTGACAATAGTGGAATTTAAGAAATAAGCCGGCAAACAGGGCATAACGGCCGGAAAGTATAATGAAACGGGGTAGCATATGGCTGACAGACAGAAGGTTTTGATAGTGGATGACGACGGCAACATTGCCGAACTTATCTCTCTTTATCTGACAAAGGAGTGCTTCGACACGCAGATTGCCGAAGATGGCGAGGAAGCCCTTGTAAAGTTCAAGGAATTCGGGCCGGATATCATCCTGCTTGACCTTATGCTGCCGGGGATCGACGGATACGAGGTCTGCAGGGAGCTGAGAAAGACTTCACAGGTGCCGATAATCATGCTGTCCGCAAAGGGCGAGGTTTTCGACAAGGTGCTCGGGCTCGAGCTCGGAGCCGACGATTACATGGTAAAGCCCTTTGATTCAAAAGAGCTTGTTGCCAGGGTAAAGGCGGTCCTGCGCCGTAAAGGCGCGGCAGCGGAGCCTGCGGAAAAACAGGAACCCCTGCCCGAAAACAGCGACACCTTTGTGGCCCACGCGGATCTTATCGTGGATCTTGCAAATTATACGGTCACATATTGCGGCGAATATGTGGATATGCCGCCTAAAGAGCTTGAGCTCCTGTTTTACCTTGCAAAGCATCCTAACCGCGTCTTTTCCCGCGAGCAGCTTTTGGACCGTGTCTGGGGCTATGAATACATGGGCGATACGAGAACCGTGGACGTCCATATCAAGCGCCTTCGCGAGAAGATAAAGGACAGGGCGAACTGGAGTCTGTCCACTGTCTGGGGCGTCGGCTATAAATTCGAATTGAGAAAATGATCCGGAGCACTTATGGGGCATAAGATCACACTAAGACTTATATTTGTTTATATTGCGACTGTTACGGCTATGTTCTTCATCGTCAATGCGTTGGGACAGAGCCGTATCAGGCGTTCTCTTCTTGCAAACCGCAAAAACGCGGTCCTGCAGGAGGCGCAGATGGTTGCCGTCGAATACGGCGAAAACTATTACCGTTCGGGAATAACGATAAACGAGCTGAAAAAACAGCTCACAAGTATCGACCATTTCCTCGGGATGCGCGTCCTTCTCACCAATACCGCGGGAGTTGTCTTCATTGACACCGGCGGAAAGGAATTCTACACCATTGAACGCTATATAGGCAGCTCCACCCTTACATTCGAGGACATCACCATAACCGAGATCTCAAGGGAGCCGCTCCTTCTCGTGTCCGAGCCGATCGTTTATGACTACCAGATAAGAGGCTATGTATGTCTTGCCGTATCAATGCAGAGCATTTATCAGGATGCAGGCTTTTATGTCGATACGATCAGCCTTATGATCCTCGCTTTTTCGCTTATACTGCTGATGGTATTCGTCCTCATCTGGTTCATGACGATATGGCCCGTTGCAAAGCTTAAAAAAGCCGCGATAGAGTATGCAAAAAAGAATTACAAGTACAAAGCCCCGAGGTTTCGGGCCGAGTACCGCGATATTTCCGAGGCCATGCGCGTAACTGCCGAAGAGGTCGGGCGTCTCGAGGAATACCAGAAGAAATTCATAGGCAATGTTTCACATGACTTCAGATCGCCGTTAACATCCATAAAAGGGTATCTTGAGGCCATAAAAGACGGCACCATACCAATGGAATCGGCCGGAAGATATCTGGACATCATACTTTTTGAGACAGAGCGCCTTACAAAGCTTACGGAAGACCTGCTGTCACTTTCAAGGATGGATAATAACGACACCCTCGATATAACCGTATTTGACATAAACGAGGTGATCAAGAAGACTGCCGCATCCTTTGAGGGGACCTGCACAAAGAAGCGTATTACGATCGAGCTGCAGTTCTGTGACCCGGAGGTGCTCATATCCGCAGATATGGGGCGGATCCAGCAGGTACTTTACAACCTTCTTGATAACGCCATCAAATTCAGCAATCAGGATTCGACCATAACCATTTCGGTTAATATCAAGGCCAGCAAGGTGTTTGTAAGTGTCAAGGATTCCGGCATCGGTATTCCTAAGGACGCACAGAAAAAGGTGTTTGAGCGCTTTTACAAGACAGATGCGTCACGCGGCAAGGATAAGCGCGGAACGGGGCTTGGTCTTGCCATCGTAAAAGAGATAATCGACGCTCACGGTGAGAATATCACACTTGTGAGCACCGAAGGTGTCGGAACGGAATTTACGTTCTCGATGCCATTAGCAGAACTTTAAAAACTCATTCATATTCTGTTAACAACTGCATGTTATAATGCCGATAATGCAATCCTGTGCAGTTTTGACCGATATGACTGTTTTACATGATCAGAGGTTATTGTTTTGGACGAAAAAAAGCCTGCGGAGAACGGGGATTATCAGTTCTTACGCGAAAAAATAGTATCAAAGAAAAAAGGTCGCATTAAGAAGGTGCTGTTTGTTACACTCGGCACTGTGGTTCTTGCGGCCGTTTTTGGCATTGTGGCAAGGTTTATGTTCATGGTATCGGATGTTCCGATAGGCAGGCTTCTGGGACTTTCCCCGACACCTACGATATCTCCGACGCCTACTCGTACGCCCGCTCTCTCGCCTACAGCAAGGCCTGCCACGCCTACGCCTATGCCAACACCAACGCCAACGCCGCAGGTGCCGTTCACTCCAACCGAGGCTCCGTCCGCAACACCTACAGAGGTGCCGTCCGTAACACCTACGGAGGCGGCATCGGATAATCCGATCGAGCAGCTAAAAGAGATGTACGAAAAGCTTGGAGGCATCGCAAAGAAAGCTGCAAAGAGCCTTGTCCGCGTGGATTATGTCTCGATAGAGACGGACTGGTTCGGCGAACCTCTTGAATCGGCCGTGTCCGAAAGCGGTATCCTTATCGGAGATAACGGGGTCGAGCTGCTTGTCCTTGTATCTGCGGGAAGCGCCGCACAGGCCGACAGGATCGATGTCACAGTCGGAAAGACGACAATACAGGATGTTTCGGTCCTCTCAACAGACGCCGAGTATGATCTTTCCATGCTTTCGGTACCGCTTGAAAAATGTCTTGCATCAGACCGCAGGAGCGTCGAATATACCGTCTTTGGTGAATCAAAGGCTGTAAAGGCCGGGGATCCCGTGATACTTGTGGGAAGCCCGGACGGATACATGGGCACATACCGCTTTGCAATGGTTACGAATACCGGTAATTTCGCTTATGTAACCGATAACAGGTTTGAGATATACAACACCGATCTTCCTGAAAATGCGCTCGGCAGCGGTGTTTTCGTAAACACTGCCGGTGAAGTGGTCGGCATTCTTACTCACGGTTTTAAGGAAGCGAGGAATGAGAACATTACCACAATGATAGCTGTTGACGGTGTGCGGAACGCGATCTTAAGCCTTGCAAACGGAACAGCAAGGAATTATCTTGGCGTAGTGACTACCGAGACGCCTGCAGGCGTTTTGAAGAAGCTTGATATCAAGTACGGCCTTTATGTTACGGAAGTAAAAGCCGGATCGCCTGCGGAAGCGGCAGGGATCAAAAAGGGAGACATCCTTGTAAAGATCGGCGATAAAGAACTTAAAACGGCCGATGTCATTTATGATATCATAAGCGAGACCGAAGCCGGAGAAACCCTGACGATAACATTGATCCGGAACACCAAGCCCGAGGAGGTAGAAGTTGTTATCGGAGGAAGAGAATAAAAAATGAGGACCGGGACTTACCCCGGCAGGATAAATAAAAGCCCGTGCAGCAGCCTGCACGGGCTTTTTCAAGCTATGAACCGGTTTGCCGGGTAGCCGGCTTTCGGACAATAAGAACTTATGCAAACGGATTCTCGGTCTTGTAAAGAACGCCCTTCGGCTGGTTGTAGCCGATATTTCCGGGGCATACACCGATAAACTTGAATACTTCGTAAAGAGCCTTTCCGTAGTGCCCGAAAGCAACGGCGCCATGGTGCGGGAAGCCGTTCTGGATAAGAACATGGCGATAGAAGCGGCCCATCTCGGGTATTGCAAAGATGCCGATACCGCCAAACGATCTTGTGGGAACATCAAGGATTTCGCCCTCTGCGATGTAGGAACGAAGAACTCCTTCGCTGTCGCACTGCAGACGGTAGAAGGTTATATCGCTCGCTGCGATGTCACCCTCAAGCGTGCCGCGTGTGAAATCGGGCTCGGAGCCCTGAGGCTCGAGGAGACGGTGCTGGATCAGCTGATATTTAACAGCACGGTTGTCACACATCTTGCATTCGGGGGTGTTTCCGCAGTGGAAGCCCATAAATGTGTCTGTAAGCTTGTAATCGTATCTGCCCTTGATGTTTTCATCGTAAATGTACTGGGGAACGGAATTGTTGATATCGAGAAGTGTAACGGCATCGGCTGAAACGCAGGCGCCGATGTATTCACTCAATGCACCGTAGATATCAACTTCGCATGCAACGGGAATGCCGATCGAAGCAAGGCGGCTGTTCACATAGCAGGGTTCAAAACCGAAGGTCTCGGGGAATGCGGGCCAGCACTTGTTTGCAAAAGCAACATAGCTGCGTGAACCCTTGTGCTTTTCTGCCCAGTCAAGGAGAGTAAGCTCAAACTGAGCCATGCGCGCGTTGAGCTCGTCATAATAATTGCCTTCGCCCATTTCCTTCTTCATGGCTTCGCATACAGCGGGGATGCGGGGATCGTTTGCATGCTCCTTGAAGCTTACGAAAAGGTCAAGCTCGGAGTTCTCTTCGATCTCAACGCCGATCTCGTAAAGCCCTTTGATGGGCGCATTGCAGGCGAAGAAGTCCTGGGGACGCGGACCAAAGGTGATTATCTTAAGATTCGAGATACCGATAACGGCACGTGCAATGGGAATGAACTCCTCGATCATGCCGGCAATGTCTTTGGCTGTGCCTACAGGGTATTCGGGAATATAGCCTTTCAGGTGGCGCATCTTGAGGTTGTAGGAGCAGTTCAGCATACCGCAGTAGGCATCGCCGCGGCCGTTGATCATGTCGCCGTCGCCTTCTGCTGCGGCAACAAACATGCAGGGACCGTCAAAGTTCTTTGCGATGAGTGTTTCGGGCGTTTCGGGACCGAAGTTGCCAAGAAATACGATAAGTGCATTGCAGCCGGCCTTTTTAACATCTTCAACTGCTTTAAGCATATCAAGCTCGTTCTCGACAGTTACAGGGCACTCGTAAAGTTCGCCGGTGTAGGCGCTCTTGATGGCAGCGCGGCGCATTTTGGAAAGCTCAATGGGGAAGCAGTCGCGGCTTACGGCGATGATCCCGGGTTTCACAACAGGAATGTTAGTCATAATGGTCCTTTCGTGCCGATCTTAGTTTTTTTACACCCAGAAACAGTGCGGTCCGGACAGTAAGGAGTCGGCTCTTAAAGTCCGGTTTGATACCTTCATTACCTTGCGAAAGATATTTATCCGCAATCAAATCCATTATATGCTCAATGTGTCACAAAGTCAATAAAAATGCGGTTTTCCTTGACAAAACAGATACAGTTGTTTAACATATCCATACATGCGGTTTCACATCATTTGAGTGATATCCGGTCACTTATTTAAACTCATTTTGATCGAGGTTTTATATGGCATATCTGTTTGTACATTTTACGGGAGAAGCCCCGGAATCGGAGCAGGTTTACTTTGCGGTAAGCAGGGATGGCCTGCATTTTACGGACTTAAACGGCGATAAGCCTATCCTTGTCTCAAAGGAAGGCGAAAAAGGCGTCAGGGATCCGTTCATCATCAGGACCGTTGAAGGCGGGTTCGTGATAATCGGAACCGACCTTCGGATAGCAAACGGCAAGGGCTGGGGAACAGCCCAGTATGAGGGCAGCAGAAAGCTGGTGGTCTTTAGATCGGATGACCTTATAAACTGGAGCGAATGCAGGCTTGTTGAAGTGGGAATACCTTCCGCAGGCTGTGTTTGGGCACCTGAAGCTGTTTTTTCAAAGGAACGCGGAGAATATTTTGTTTTCTGGGCGTCAATGGTAAAAGAAGAGAATGATAAGGCCCCGAAACAGCGCATTTATGCTTCGTGGACAAAAGATTTCGAGGCTTTTTCAGCTCCGTTCAAATATATCGAACATGACAATCACGTGATCGATACCGACATAATCTGCGCGGATGGCCGGTATTACAGGTTCTCTAAGGATGAGACCACAAAGGTCATAAAGCTTGACTGCGCAGAAGAGCTCACCGGTACATATACCGATATTGAATGTCCTGTCCTTGACGGGCTGTTTGGAGTAGAGGGACCTGAATGCTACTATATCAGTGAACTGGGAAAGTGGTGCCTTATCGTCGACCGTTTTGCGACAAACGGCGGATATCTGCCGATAATATGCGAAGATCTGGCCAAAGGAGATCTCAGGATCCTTGATGATGCCGACTTTGACATGGGGAAACGGAAAAAGCGCCACGGAGGCATGATACCGATAACGGATGAAGAGTATGAGCGGCTTGTAAATGCTTTTGCAATATGAGATATAACAGACATAGAAGAGACCAACCGGACGGCAAAAGTGTCTTGACATTTGCAAAAAAACCATTTATTATGAAAAAGCATATAGTCTTACATTCAGCCGAAAGGATTACTTGTGGTGTTACAAACGCATGGGTAATAGAGTGTTATAAATAAGCTTTGGATGGATAAAAGATGAAGGTTATAATCTTATTCATTAACAGAATTAAACAATATTATAAAAAGAACAGATTATTATTTGTTCTTTTTATTTTGGGCGGCATTATCAACGGCCTTGTTTTTTGTTATCTGTACGGAAATCTTCTTCCCATGATGCAAAACAGGGATTCTCAGGCACTCCTTTACAGGAAATATACTGTATCTCTTGAGGAGGAGTCGGACATTGAATCAATAAAAAAGGCCTTGACAGATACAGCTCTGTTTGAATGCTTTTCACTGGGATATGAGATAATTGAAACAGAACCGAAAATGGGATATATTACTGCAATGGATTGTTTTACAGTATTTTTTGGTGAAAAAATACCGGTTTTGAAGATGCAAGGCAGTATAGAACCGCCTATCGGAAATGAGATACTTTGGAAGAATGATTTCAGGGAAGCCGTTGGCAATAAGGTTAAGGTTCGAAACGAAGAATTTATTATCAAAGGAATTGCCGGTGCTGATTCGAGCTATATCTCTGCTGGCGCTTATGAAAGATTGTTCGGTAATCAGGTCAACAAGATATTTGCGGTTTCCTTTGAAAATTATGCTGGAAGAAACGATCTGCCGGCAGTTTTCTTCGAAAGAACTTTCCCGGGATGCTCCATAGATGCGCCTTCATTTTATATATTGGCTGATATTGAAAGCTCTCGTTTTGCTCTTATAGCGATCTGTTTCAGTTACACCATTTCAGCCCTTGCATTTACCCTTTTGCTTGTATATATTATGGAATCCTGTGCCGAAGAGAATATCATAAGCAGGATCGTAGGCGCTTCAAAGATAACGATGGGCGTTATGGCTTTTTGGGAGGGCGTGCTGTTGTCTCTGTTTTCCGGTTTGCTCGGTATTATCCTTCATGTAGTGTTAACACCTGTTTTATTTAAGAAGCTTAATGTTAATGACCGGATAGTATATTCTGTCTCGGATTATTCTCTGATTCTTGCGTTGATGGTTGCGATCTCGGCTGTGATAATCCTGTTTTTCATAAGACGATTGACGAAGGTATCTCCGGTTGAAGCCAAACGGATATACAGTTAGGAGCAGTTAGATGAGATTGATACATTTGTTCAGGGCATTTCTTAAGGGTGTGCGTTTTTCTTCGCTTCTTCTGATGATCATGATGACCGGAGCCGTGTTTTTGGGAATAATGACGCTTGCAGCAACTAATTACAAGTACGCAGATTATAACATGCTGAAATCGTCGCCGGATGATACATATTATCTGGGCAACCTTTCTGCACCTCCGTTTGGAATTCCGTGGAGTACAATGGGAGAAAGCCTTGTTGAGGAGCTGAATCAATTACCGGGTATCGAGCGTGCATATACTGTAAAAACTGCCAGCCCTATCATGTATGGAAACGAAGGCACTGTTATATGTCTTTTGCATCCGGATATACTTGAGGATTTCCCTGTTCTTAAGGAAATGGGGTATGATTTTGACAAGGATCCGAACGGTTTCGTCTTATGCAGTGTACTGTTCGACGGTTTTAAAGGTGATTCGGTAACGATTTCAGGCCACAAAGACAAATATGGCTTCAGAAATTTTGACATAAAAGTCAACAGTGTGGTAAGTCCAATGTTTAAGGTGATCACGCTTGGGGGAAGCGGCAATGCGAGGCTTACATCGGGCATGCTGTTAAGTGGATCCAATTATATTATAGGCATTGATACCAAGGAGAACGAAGCTTTGCTGGAGGAATATACCTCGGGTTTACATTGGGCTCCCAATGCCATCTTTAAACTGAAAAAAAATGCAACCGAGGCGGAAAAAGAAGAAGTTTTCAGATATGCCGAAACCAAGGGGAATTATGCTTCTCTGGCAGAGATTGCTGATGGAGACTTAAAAGAGATCCATGAGGATATGAGGCTTTCCTTCCCGCGTCCGTTATTCCTGTTTATCGCATCACTTGCGGCATATTTAAGCATTACAGCGCTTGTTGTTGCAAAGAAGAAAAAAGAGTTGGCTGTTTACTACCTGTGCGGTGCAGATCATAAAAAGTGCCTTACAATAACGTTAATGGCAGTGGGGCTGGTGGCTTTTTTATCGACGGTTATCAGCATTGCGATCGTGTTTGTATTCCGGGCCGTTCAGAGGGCTGACCACGAATTCTTCTACGGTTACCTGTTCAGTGCGAATTGTATATGGCTGGTACTGGGCTTTTTTGTGCTGACGCTTTTGACGGCATTTGCAGGGGTGTTTGTTTCGATTAAAGGAAAAACACCGGTTCAGCTGCTGAGAGGAGTGGAATAAATGATAGAATTAAAAGATGTAACAAAGATATATAAAGTCGGGGATGAAGATTTCCGTGCTCTCGACAAGGTGTCGTTTAAGGTTGACAAGGGGGAATTTATATCGATCTGCGGTGCTTCCGGTTCCGGTAAGACGACGCTCTTAAATATCATCGGAACAATTGATGAATGTACAGAAGGTTCATATCTTTTTGAAGGTGCGGATGTATGCAGGATGAACGACGGGAAAAGGGCAAAGCTCAGGAATCAGCATATAGGTTTTGTGCTGCAGGACTTTGCTCTGATCAATAACCAGACTGTTCTGTATAATGTCATGCTTCCGGCACTTCTTGGGAAAACACCGTATAAAGCCATTAAAGCCAAGGCTTTGAAAGCACTGCAGTCTGTGGGTATAGCGGATCAGGCACAGAAAAAGGCCAACCAGCTCTCCGGCGGGCAGCGCCAGAGAGTAGCCATCGCACGAGCGCTGATCAACGAACCCGGTCTGATCCTTGCGGATGAGCCTACCGGACAGCTTGATTCTGAAACCGGCAAGCAGATAATGGACATTTTTAAGAAGCTGAACGAAACCGGGATAACCGTCATTACGGTTACCCACGACAAGGCGATTGCGGATTATGCAAAGAGGCTTGTTGTGATCTCGGACGGAAAGATAGTTTCGGACAGCAGCATAAACAAAGAAGCCTGATCTTCAGATGATCAGGTCTTCAAGTGTTCTTTTCGGGACAAAATGGGTGTCGTTTTCGTCTCTGTAATATGCGGTTTTTCCGTCTTTTGCGTCAACGATCATCACATTTTCCCGTGGCTTTCCGAGCGCGATCAGAAGTTTTGGGACATATTGTTCTTTTAGTCCGAGGATATTTACAACCTCGGACTTTTCATAATTTCCGAGCATGCAGCCGCCAAGGCCTTTTTCCACGGCCCCAAGCAGTATGGTCTGCGCAGCAATGCCGATATCCGTTGCGGGGGCGTCAGGGTTTGCGCAGAGAGTCGTATCAACGCAGACAGCGATATATGCGGTCGGGTACATGCCTTCGTGCGGAAGTGTAATGTTTTTCAGCATTTTGGCCCATCTTGTCATGCCGTTAAGGGCATCTACTTCATTTTTCTCAAATACAAGCCTGTATTTTAACGGCTGGAGGTTTGCTCCGGAAGCTGTGAATCTTGCAAGCTCCGTAAGCTCCCTAAGGGTTTCCTTCGAAACGGAAACGCTTTCGTCAAAACCGCGGTAACTTCTGTTTTTCTTTACAAGTTCAATTAACATCCTGCTTCCTCTCTTTCTTTGTAAACACAAGCAATTTGCTCAAAAAATAATTGGCTATTGTCACGATCACACTTGATGCGATCTTCATCCATTTGTCGTTAAGACCGGCCAGGGTAACGGTCAGGAACATGAAGAGCATGTCAAGCCCAAGGGTACCAAGGCGCGCAGCATAGAACTTTGCTGCTTCCGTAAGGACCTTTTCGCTCTTGCTCCTGAAAACGAGAATGCGGTTCGTGACATAGGCAAAGGTGACTGCAAAGACCCAGGAAATACAGTTTGCTATCTGTATCTGCACACCGTCCGCCGGGTCAAGGACGGTCTTTGTGAGGATCCAGTAGGATCCTACCCCAACGACTGTCGTGAACCCGCCTATTATCAAATACATGACTATCTCACGGATATTGTCTTTCTTAAGAAAATCCTTCATTTCAAGCCTTCTTTATGTGCATGGGTATTCAGTCTGTCCTGAGGTCTTCCACGCTGTACCAGTCACCGCCAAGCTTTTCGACTTTGGCCTTTGTGCCGACAAGCTGCTCAACATTGTATTTGTACGGGAAAAAGTGCACGTGCAGGTCAAAGGTGTACTTGTATTCGCGCTGCTTAGGAAGCACAATGATAAGCCTCCCGCCGCATACACGGCGCAGCTCTTGCATGGCTTTTTCGACATCAACGATATGCTCTAAGGTATGAGCGCATATAACAGTGTCAAATTCACCGTCGGCAAAGGGAAGGGATGTTATGGATGCCTTAACGAACTCGATCCCTTTAGCAGCTTTGGGCGGGACAACATCGGCCCCTGTGATGCTTCGCCCGGGATCGTCTTCATGCAGGAGCTTTGCAAGATAGCCTCTGCCTGTGGCAACATCCAGTACTTTCGTGCCCTTTACATCTTTTCTGATGCGCTCAAGACAAGGCGCGTTGATATCCGTATCCCGAGCCATAAAGGTGTCGGCGAGAACCTCGTAGTAACGGCTGATCTCGTCTTCGGAAAGGTGCGGGACCTCATCTTTGAATTTCATGTAGGGTTTGTAATTCCTGCCGAGGGCGATGCGGAACATGATACGCGTAAAGAACTTGCTGTCGCGCAGCGCAGGCGGAACGATATTGTCAAGAAACCAGTTGATCTTTGTGGTGATATTCCTGTTCATGTGAGACCTCTTTTGACCGCACGGAACCTGTATTCCGGCTTTATGCGGCAATGCTATCAATGCTGTAATGATAACAGAAAGACGCGGATTTGTAAACAGCACCTGAAAACACAGGGAGAAGGCCACAGGCGGAAAGACGGGAAAAATGACAGGAAACTCTTGATTTTCACATCACTTTCGCTTATGCTTATTTTATAACAAAAAATGGTTTTTATAAGGGCTTTGCTGTATTAACGTAAGGTCCGCAGGGTCACCGGTCCCGATGATCCGGTTGAGAGGGGAGAGATATGAAGAAGATCAGAAAAATAGCTGCTATCCTGTTTGTGTGCGCGATCTGCCTTACGGGATGCATGCGCTACAACGTGACGATCACGGTAAAACCCGATGGCAAGATGGACATTTCCATGCTCATCGCTGTGATGAAGACGGAATATATGGGTGATACAGGCGCAGGTCTCACAGAGGAGCAGAAACAGCAGTTCCTTGAGAAAGGCTTTGAAGCAGAGGAGTACAACAAGGACAACTATTACGGTTTTTATCTGACCAAGAAGGATATAACACCCGAAGAAGTGGCGGAATCCGTGGACAATTCACAGGACAGCGTTCAGGCCGGATCCATGAAGGGCTTCAAGTTTACCAAAGAAGGCCTTAAATATATCATAGACTGGGAAATGAACAGCGGCAGCGGTGAGGGGAGCGGAACAGGCGAAAAAACGGACGTTTCGACATATGCAAATTACTTCAAGGCCTATAACGGCTATGTGACCCTGACCATAAATCTGCCTGTAAAACCTGTTAAAAGCAATGCCACAACGGTCAGCAACAACGGCAAAACGCTTGAGTGGGATCTTCTTGCCATGGGCAACAACGGCAGCATCCACCTTGAATTCATGCTCATAAACATCTGGCTGATCGTACTTATCGTGGTTGCGGCTATTGTCGTGGTCGGACTTATCGTGCTTTTGATCGTGCTTCTTAGAAAGCGCTCCAAGAGGATCAAGGTTCCGGTAGTCCACCTGCAGCCTGTGGATGATGCGAATTCCATGAGCTGGGGCATGTCGGATGCGGATTTTGGTATCCCGTACGGGAAAACGGATGCCGGGAGTGTTTCGCAGCAGAATGCGATGGGAAGTGAAGTTCAGGTTCAGCAGAGTACACCGGTAACCGAAACGGCAGCGCCGCAGAGCGTGACTGCAACAGAGGCGGCAGAACCGCAGAGTCTGTCCGGACAGGAGACGGTATCCGCACAGGATGGACAGAATCTGTAAACATCTGCATTAAACAGGCAGTGATAAGGCGTTTGTCAACATGCCACGCCACTACTGTCCGAAGAATATAAGGAGGAAAAAGAAATGCCATGTACAACAGTGCTGGTCGGAAAAAAGGCCAGCAATGACAATACAACCATGATATCGCGCACCGACGACGGTTCTTTTGACGTAAAAAAGCTTATCGTTGTCGAGCCGGAAAAGCAGCCGAAGAAATACAAATGCGTAAAGTCAAAGCTTGAGATAGAGCTTACCGAAAAGCCAATGCGATATACCGCGTGTCCGAACGTTGATCCGAAGGAAGGCATATGGGCCGCAACCGGCATAAATGCCGCAAATGTAGGGATGACTGCAACGGAGACCATCACAACAAACCCGAGAGTCCTTGCCGCAGACCCCTTCGTAGAATATCAGAAGCCCAAAAAGCGCGGTGATAAAGCGATCCCAGGCGGGATTGGCGAAGAGGATATCGTAGTGCTTGTGCTTCCGTACATAAAGACAGCAAGGGAAGGCGTTTTAAGGCTCGGAAAGCTGCTTGAGACGTACGGCACCTACGAGCCGAACGGGATCGCTTTTAATGATGAGAATGAAATCTGGTGGCTTGAGACCATAGGCGGACACCACTGGATCGCAAAGCGCGTTCCGGACGACCTTGTGGTCATCGCGCCTAACCGTTTCGGAATGGATTCTTTCGACTTAAAGGATGCTTTCGGGGCGAAGAAGGCCCATCTCTGCTCGAAGGATCTTAAGGAGTTTATTGCCGATAATCATCTTGACTTAAACCAGGACGGAAAATTCGATCCAAGGGATGTTTTCGGTTCTCATACCGATCTTGACCACATCTACGATAACCCGAGAGCCTGGTTTATGGGCAGATATCTTACCCCCTTCTCGCACAAATGGGAAGGCCCGGATGCTGAATACGGTCCGGAGAGCGACAACATTCCGTGGGCTTTGAAGCCTGACCGCAAGGTGGCGGTCGAGGACGTTAAATACATGCTTTCGGGACACTTCCAGGGTACCGATTACGATCCCTACACCTCGAGGGATACAGGAAAACGCGGCATGTACAGGTCCATCGGCATCAACCGTACCGGCGTCTGCACGATCTGCCAGATAAGGAGCGATGTTCCGGACATCATCAAAGGACTTGAATGGATCTGCTTCGGATCGACAACTTTTGATGCGCTGATCCCGGTGTACACTAATGTTCCTTCTGTTCCGGCATACCTTTCGAATGTTACGACGGATGTTTCCACAGAGAATTTTTACTGGGGAAGCAGGCTGCTCGGAGCCATGGCGGATAAGGACTTTGCATCCTGTCTGCAGCCCATAACGCGCTATCAGGACAAGGTGATGGCAGAGGGCAGAAGGATCGTTAATGAGTACGACAAGAAGATAAAGGGTAAAAAAGATGAAGCGCTCCTTAAGGAAGCGAATGAGAAGATCTGCAAAATGGCAAAAGAGCAGACAACCGCGACACTTAACAAGATCGTGCATATTTCGAGCGCATCCATGAAGAACGGGTATAACCTGAGAGATAATTAAGAGAAGTAGTTAGACAGAGTGAGTCAGTGGGAAACGACCCCACTGGCTCATTCAATAAAATGACTCACATAAAGTATTTGGAGAGGTTTTGGAGCAGTTCCTCAAACATTTTCATGGTTTTTGTATGGTATTCACCGATGGTTGCGGTATCCGAGGCTTTTCCGGCCTGTTCAAGCTTTTCTGCGAGGTCTCCGAGTTCGTAGGCACCGATCTGTCTCGAAGAACTTTTCAAAGTATGTGCGAGTCGCGCGTACTCGTCAAGAATCCCAAGGTTTTTCGCATTTTCTATCGCTTTCTGAGCCTCTTTGCCCCTCTTGTAATAGTCGGAAACGATATTCTTAAAGACCTGTTCGCTTCCGAGCAGTTCAAGGGCCTTGTCGCAGTCAAGACAATCAAAGAGCGGAACGCGGTTTTTATCTGTAACCTGTTTTTCACCGCCATCGCTGACTTCGATCTTTTTGCCGGAGGGAAGCCATTTATCCAGCATGTCTGTAAGAACTTTGACATCTATGGGCTTCGGTACGAGCCCAACCATCCCTGCACGAAGATACATCTCCCTGCTGCCTTCCACTACATTTGCGGTGAGCGCGATGATGGGCGTATTCTTTGCGGAAGGGACAAGCGCCCGGATAGTTTTTGCAGTGTCGATACCGTCCATGCCGGGCATCATGTGATCCATCAGTATGAGATCGAAATGCTCTTTTTCAACCATGTCCAGGGCTTCGTAGCCGCTCAGCGCGGTCCTGCACTGTATTTCAAAGGTCGCGAGAAGCCCCGCGGCTATTTCGAGATTGATGGCGCTGTCGTCAACTATAAGTATTTTTGCATCCGGCGCTTTGAATAACATTCTTTAACCTCCATGCTGCGAGTGCAGCGAGCATCATTCCAGTGTTTTTATATTAACATTTATCAGGGTTTTTTACAATGGAGAAAGATACGAATTTGCGAATTTGTATGTTGATGATCCGTATTATGCGCTGTCTCCCGGCTGCGTACACAGGCGGGACGGGCTTATTTGCTGAAATCTTTACGATACCACATGGGCGTTGTGCCGGTGCGGTTTTTAAATCCCGCGATAAACGCAGCGCTGTCTGCAAAACCGCATTTTACCGCTATCTCGGCCACGGTGGATGAGGACATTGCAAGCATGCGCTTGGCTTCCGCAATGCGGCGGCTGATAAGGTAGGTATAGGGCGGAACGCCTGTTACGCGCTTGAAGCTGCGGATAAAGTGGTATTCGGAAAGCCCGAAGTGCTTCGAAAGCTCTTTGACGGTAATGTCCGATCCGTAGTTTTCGTCGATGAATTCCGTGGCGTGCCTTATCAGTGCGTCTGTTTCGGAATCATAGGCAGGCCGCGACGCATCGGCAAAAAGTCGGAAAAATAGCTCGGACATCATACGGTTGATCTTTAAGAGATTGTAGGTTCCGCCGGTGTTCAGGGCATTTATGATGTCAAGAAAAACAGATCTGAAATGCTCTGTATCGGTGATCGCGCATTTTTCGGGCGCGCAGGGTTTAAGGCTTTCTGCAAAGGCTTCCGCAAAAGGCCCGGAAAAGTGCATCCAGAGGAATTCCCAGTCGCCGGACCGGTTCGAATAGCTGTGGGGCATGTGGCAGTCTATTACCGCGGCTTCGCCGGGGGAGAGCGTGTATTCGCCCTGTGCTGTTTTGACCAGGCCTGCGCCATTTATAGAAAAAAGCAATAAAAAGCTGTTGTGAAAATCGCGCCGCACGGCATAGCCCGGGAGAGCAAAGAAATGCCCGGCTTCAGAAGGACAGAGCGGCAGCCTCGAGGCGGAAACAGGGACAACAAGCGTGTTCCAGACAGATGTTTTTTTGAATAAAAGGTATGATGGTTTCATGATCATATCATAGAGCAATATTTCAATATTTTCAAGCAATTTTTACTGATGAAAAACATGCTGATGCGTTATATAATAACAGCAGGATGAAAAAGGGCCTTGGGCAGAAAACAGCAATTTTGTCACAAAGGACAGGCTGCGTTCTGTATATGGCCTAAACCGACAACGTGATCATCCGGAGGTTAAGTTTGAAAGTAAACTTTCAAACATTACATTAGCTGCTCGCTGCACTCGCAGCATGGAGGTTAAAGATGGACGAGAAAAAGGTTATCGTGCGGGAGGAGACAGTCTTTATCCCGACATATGAAACAGGTGAATACAACAAAAACCCGATGTTTCTTGAGAAACGCGTTTACCAGGGATCGTCGGGACGCGTGTACCCGCATCCCGTGTGCGAGAGCATAAGCGATGAAAAGAAGGATAAGCCCTACAAGGCTGTATTTCTTGAGAATGATTATATCCTGGTAATGATCCTTCCGGAGCTCGGAGGCCGTATCCAGCGTCTTTACGACAAGACCAACGGATATGATGCCGTTTACTATAACGAAGTCGTAAAGCCGGCTCTCGTGGGCCTTGCGGGGCCATGGATCTCCGGCGGCATCGAGTTCAACTGGCCCCAGCATCACAGGCCTTCGACCTTCGATCCCGTTCAGTACACTGTGGAAAAGCATGAGGACGGCTCCGTAACGGTCTGGACCGGTGAGACCGAGAAGATGTTCCACACAAAGGGAGCGGCCGGTTTTACGGTCTATCCGGATGCAGCTTATCTTGAGATTACCGGACGCGTTTATAACCCTACGGAGGAGCCGCAGACGTTCCTCTGGTGGGCGAATCCCGCGGTTGCGGTAAACGACTTCACAAGGTCCATCTTCCCGCCGGATGTCAACGCCGTTTTTGACCACGGCAAGAGGGATGTTTCGGAATTCCCCATCGCAAAGGGCGTTTACTACAAGGTAAACTACGCCCCCGGAACGGATATTTCGCGCTACAAGAATATCCCGGTGCCCACATCCTACATGGCGCATCATTCGGATTATGATTTCATCGGCAATTATGATGATTCGAAGGAGGCCGGCCTGCTGCATGTTGCAGATCATCACGTTTCTCCCGGAAAGAAGCAGTGGACATGGGGAAACGGAGATTTCGGACGCGCGTGGGACAGAAACCTTACGGATGAAAACGGCCCTTACATAGAGCTTATGACAGGCGTCTTTACAGACAACCAGCCGGATTTCACATTTCTTAAGCCCTTTGAGGAGAAGACCTTCACACAGTATTTTATGCCATATAAAAAGTGCGGCGCCGTAAAGAACGCAACAAAGGCGCTTGCGCTCAACATTGAAAACGCCGGTGACGGCGCAAAAGTAACAGTTTACGCGACAGAGCCCGCAGCCGGCATGCTTACGCTTGAGGTGTTTGATGAAACAGGCGTAAAGCAAAGCGAAACCTTTGAGATCAAAACGGCCGAATACCGTGAGTTTAAGGCAAACGGCATCGATGCAGGCAAGCAGGGCAGCGGGGCAAGGATCCTTGCAGACGGCAGGGAGATCCTCGCATATGTTAACAGGCCTGTTGATACGCCTGTTCCCGAGCCTGCTTCCCCCATGCCCGAGCCCGAAAAGGTTCCGACAAACGAGGAGCTGTTCCTCTTTGGAACACATCTTGAGCAGTACAGACACGCAACCTTTAAGCCCGAGGATTATTACCTTGAAGGCTTAAAGCGCGACGCGACGGATATCCGCATAAACAACGCATACGGAAAACTGATCTACAAGAAGGGGCGTTTTGAAGAGAGCATTAAGTATTTTGAAGCTGCAATAAAGAAGATGACACTTCGCAACCCGAATCCGTACGATTGCGAGGCATACTTTAACCTGGGACTTGCCTGCAGGCGCACGGGAGATCTTGACAAAGCCTTTGATGCGTTCTACAAGGCCACCTGGGACGGAAACTTCAGGGATAAGGGCTTTTATGAGCTTGCATGCCTTGAGGCTTTAAGAGCTGCTCTTGATAACGGAGAAGCGTATACGGCCACGGCTTTATGCGGCAAAAAGAACTCCTGTCACGGCTCTTACGAAAAGGCGCTGGAGTACGTTTCAACATCGCTTGTTTTCGGCGCTCACAACTTTAAGGCGCGCACGCTTAAGACAGCGCTTCTGCGTAAACTCGGAAGGAACGAAGAGGCAAGAGCCTTCGCCGAAGAAACAAAAGCGCTTGAGCCGCTTGATATGGGCGCGCGCTACGAGCTTTCGGCTCTTAAAGGCTGTGAATGCTGGAAGAAGCTCATGCGCCCGGATAACGCAGATTTCGAGGAGCTTGCGATCGCTTACGAGGCAGCGGGGCTGTTTGATGATGCCGTGAACATCCTTACGGCGGCACCTGCGGAAGAACCGCTTGTACTCTACAGGCTTTATGCGATAACAGGTGACCGGGAGTACCTTGAAAGAGCGGAAAAAGCATCATCACTGTATTGCTTCCCGAACAGGATCGACCACATCCCCGTGCTCGGAAAAGCAGTCAAGGACGGTGGAAAGATGGCTGCCTATTATCTTGGCTGCCTGCTTTACGACAAGGGCGAGTGGCAGGAAGCCGTAAAGCTCTGGGAGAGTGTGGAGGATGATATTTCGCTTCCTACGGTTCACAGAAACCTCTCGCTTGCTTATTACAACAAGCTTAAGGATCAGGATCGTGCCCGCAGGGCAATGGAAAAGGCTTTTTCAATGGATACGACGGATGCGAGGGTGTTCTTCGAGCTCGATTCGCTCTACAAGGCGCTTGACAGGGATGTTGCGGAGCGCCTGGCATTCCTTGAAGATCATGCGGAGCTGCTTGAATCAAGAGACGATCTTTACACGGAGTACATCTCGCTGTTGAACAAGGCTGACCGCTTTGATGAAGCTTTTGACCGCATACAGGGCCACAAGTTCCACCCGTGGGAGGGCGGCGAAGGCAAGATCACCGCGGAATACCGTATCGCGCTGATGAAGAAGGCAGCGGCGGTAAGCATTCCGGAGGAGAAGGCAGCAAAAGAAGCTGTGAAGGCACTTCTTGTAAAGGCGCTCACTTACCCCGAAAATCTTGGTGAAGGGAAACTCATAGGCGCTCTCGACAATGATATTTACTGGCTTCTTGCCTGCGCGGAGAGCGATCCCGCACAGAAAAAGGAATACCTTGAACTTGCGGCACGCGGTGAAACAAACTTCACCTCGGCCATGTATTACAACGACCAGCCGCCGGAAATGATGTATTACAGAGCACTTGCGCTCAACGGGCTTGGGAAGAAGGAAGAAGCGCAAAAGATCGGCAAGGGCATGATCGATTATGGCAAAACGCATGAAAACGACGAGGTGAAGATCGATTTCTTTGCCGTATCCCTGCCGGATTTCCTTATCTTCGAGGCCGACCTTAACAAGAAAAACAGGCTCCATTGCGAAAATATGAAAAACCTCGGTGAAAAGATACTGAGTGTTACCGGGGACGCTTAACATCCCCACGAAACACCGTTACGGGCGCGCCCGACCTTGATTACCGGGGGGCAACGAGAACACCCCGGTGACGCCACGAAAAGGAGAAGAAATGAAAGTTATAGATCTGAGCGGAGAATGGCTTTGTGAGTCGCCGGACGGTGCGGTAAAGAAGACGGTGAAGCTTCCGGGGTCATCCTGTGAAAACGGGATCGGAACACCCGCAAAGTATTATGAGGAATACTGCAAAGAAGCAGTAAGGGCGCCGAAGGAGCGGTTTGAGTACATCGGCGAACTCATCTACACAAAAACTGTCGATATCCCTGCGGATTTCGAAGGGATGGAGCTTTCCTGCTTTTTCGAAAGGATCAACATAAGCTCCAAACTGTTTTTTGACGGAGTTCAGGTGGGCAGGGGCGTAATCGGCCTTTCGACACCGCATGAATACAGGCTTACGGACAGGGTTGACGCGAAAGGACAGCCGCTGTTTAAGAGCTTTGCCGGAAGGCATGAGATAAAGCTTGTTATAGACAACAGCAACCTTCTGAACATGGGCGATATGGCAAGCGGTTACAGTGTTGATACACAGGGCTACTGGAACGGCTGCATAGGCAGGATGGAGCTTGTGGCCAAACCTGTCTGCAATGTGGAAAACGTGAGCGTTTTCAAGGACGGCATGGGGATAAAACTTGCGGTCGTCACACACAGCGACAGGCATGTCCCGATGGATGTAAAACCCGCAAAGCTCAAATTTACTCTTACAACGCCGGACGGTGCGAAGATCACGCATGAACAGGATATCGAGCTGTTTTCAAAACGCCAGAGAAACTGGGCGAGTATACCGCTCAAGCCGGATGAAATAAGCCTTTGGGACGAGTTTGATACGGACCTTTACACACTGAACACCGTTTTGGAGTGCGACGGAGTGCGTGATGAACAGGTTACGGAGTTCGGTCTTCGCGATATTTCCGTGGAAGATAAGCGGTTCTGTATAAACGGAAGGCCGTTTTCCCTTCGCGGGACGATCAACTGCGCGCAGTACCCGCTTACGGGTTATCCGCCTATGGATGAAGAGACCTGGGAAAGGCATTTCAAGACGCTTAAGAGTTTTGGCCTGAATCATGTACGGTTTCACGCATGGTGCCCGCCGGAAGCGGCTTTCCTTGCTGCCGACAGGCTTGGAATCTACCTTGCTGTCGAGATGCCGCTTTGGCTTAACCGCGACGTTACGCCGCAGGAATTCGGTGATGATGAGTGGCACAGGCTTTATTACCGCGACGAAGCGCTGAAGATCTCCGAAACCTACGGGAACCATCCGTCGTTTGTCATGTTCTCGAACGGTAATGAAAACCTTGGTGATTACGCGCTGCTTGAGACCATGATCGCGGAAACGAAGGCCGTTGACAACAGGCGTATCTATACGCTCGCATCGAACTTCGACCATCCGCTCTCACCTTACGAGGACTATCTTTGCGCTTTCGAGATACTGCATAACAAAGCAAGGATCCAGTTCCTGCATGATGAAGTGGCAAAGAGCACAACTGTTGATTATGATGAGATGCGCGAAAAAGTGCCGGTACCATTCACGTCATTTGAGGTGGGCCAGTATTGCATTTACCCGGATGTGGATGTCTGCGAAAAATACACAGGCAACATGCTTCCCGTGAACTTCGATATTGTCCGTAAAGAGATGAAAAAGCACGGCGTTTACGGCCGCCTTAAGGAATACATAGCAGCTTCGGGCGATCTTGCGGCAAAGCTTTACAAAGAGGATATCGAAGCGGTCTTAAGGACCGAGGGAATGGGCGGCTTCCAGCTTCTTTCGATATCGGACTATACGGGACAGAGCACCGCAACGGTGGGGATCCTTGATGTGTTCTTTGAAAACAAAGGGGTTATAAGTCCCGAAGAGTGGCGCGGTTTCTGTTCGGAGGTGGTGCCGCTTCTCCTTGCAAAACGCGAATATACATCAAAGGAAAGGCTCGAAGGGCAGCTGTCTCTTTACGATTTTGGAAAGACAAAGATCGAAAATCCTGTTTACAGGCTTCGGATAAAGAATCCAAAGACCGGGGAAACATTGTATTCCACGGGTGTTGTATCTACAGGAAGAAAGACACCCATAAGCATTCCGCTTTCCTTCGTAAAGGAAAATGCTCTGCTGCATGTTTTTGTTACCGTAAGCAATGGAAGCAGGAAATATACGAATTCCTGGCGGATAGCGGTTTATGCTGAAGATGAAGAGGAAGAGTCCGCTGCGATACCGCAGGATAAGGTGGTATCGACAAAAGAGGGCTACGAAGCCGCAAAGGAAAAGGGCGGAAGATACTTGCTCACACCGGAGTACTTTAACAAAAACGAGCTCGTAAAGAATTCATTTATCCCGGTATTCTGGTCTCCGGTGCACTTCCCTTCGGAAGCGCCGGTCGGATTTATGATAGATACGGAACACGAGGTGTTAAAACACTTCCCGACTGAAAAATATGCAGACTATCAGTGGAAAAAGCCTGTGGATGGTTCTGTTTCGATACGCATAAAAGACCTTGGAAAGCCCTGCAAAACAATTATTGAATTTGTGCCGAATTTTGCGGATAACGAGCCAAAATCAGCGTTGCTGGAATTCAATGACCAAAAAGCGACATTCCTGTTCTGCGGATTTGACCTTTCTGCGAAGGATCATGCAACACGGACGCTAAAAGCGGGGATTGCCGGCTGGATGGTTAAATAAAATACGGAAGCCATAAAATATATCAAAGGCGTTTCGGACTGCCTGCAAAGAAACTGAAACGAAAAGCTGCGGCTGTGGGACGCGGGATCCTCTCTGCGATCACAACACCAAGGAAGCCGCCGAGGGTATTCAACATCAGGTCGTCAACATCAAAGAGTCTGTAAGAACCGGGATACAGGAAAAAAAGGCCTGTAAGCTGCGCCAGTTCTATGATGAGAGAAAGAAGGAATGTCAGGAGGATGATATTCCTTCTTTTTGCGCCAAGGCAATAGCGGAGAATGAAACCGAAGGGGACGGTCATGAATATGTTGAATACCACCTGAAGCACGCTCCTAAGTGACTTTTCCCTTGCGATATCAAACACAAACTTAAAAGGAATGTACTGACCTTCATAACCGCGTAACGAAGCGATCTGTTCTGCGGAAGGAAGAGGGAGGAAAACTACAGCAAAGAGGCAGATGAGATAAAACACAAGGCCCTGTACCCCGATCAGGCGAAGGGGGCTGGTGTTTTCGCCTTTAAAAAAGATCACAGCAGCGGTAAATATGATCATGACCGGGAGTATCCTGATGCAGATCTCAATACCGTGATATATGCTTTCAAACCAGATGTTCATGTTTTAACCTCCGTGATGCGAGCGCAGCGGGTAACTAACAGTTGTATTTGCGCTGCGTTCTTTCTATACCCGGAGTATACTATGGACCTGCGTTTGAAAAAATCGATTCGTCTTACAAACCGGGGCGGATTTCTTACAATTCTGTAAGAAGGATGTTCAAATTACTTAGAACCTGATATTGAAATCAGTTTCTTCTTGCCTTAAAATAGTATAAGAATAAGCACTTAAACCTTGGAGGAAGGTATGGAATACACATTTAAGCAGCACAATGAAACGGAGCTGTTACGTGAACATCTTAATCTTGGCGGGGAAAACCCTTCCGGTGAAGCCATTAAGGTTACTTCGCGCTATTTAGAGCGCGGAGGAAAGCCCTGGATGTCTGTCATGGGCGAGTATCATTTCTCGCGCGATGACAGAAAAAACTGGCATCGCGAGCTTTGCAAGATGTATGCCGGCGGAATAAGGATTGTTGCGAGCTATCTTTTCTGGATACATCACGAGGAACATGAGGGAAACTTAAGGTTTGACGGAAACCTTGATGTTGGTGCCTTTGTGCGTGAAGCGGCGGATGCCGGGCTTGAGGTTGTGCTGCGTGTAGGCCCCTGGGCGCACGGCGAATGCAGGAACGGCGGCCTTCCGGACTGGATGCTTTCAAAACCTTATAAGACCAGGACGAACGATCCCGAGTATCTTAAGGAGGTTCGCCGGTGGTTTGGCGCGATAGCAAACGAGGTCAGGGGACTGTTCTATAAAGACGGCGGGCCGATAATTGCCGTACAGCTTGAGAACGAGCTTACAAACAGGGCGGAACACCTTGCCGAACTCAAGAAGATCGCGCTTGAAACCGGCCTTGTTGCGCCTCTTTATACAGTGACCGGCTGGAACTCGAAGTTTGGCGCGCGTATCCCGGTGGATGAGGTACTGCCGGTGTTTGGCGCTTACCCGGATGCTCCCTGGGCGGGTGGCACAAAAGAGCTTCCGCTCTCGAACCACTACGCCTTTTATACAATGCGAAACGATACCGCGATCGGTGCTGATATAATGGGCGGAGATGCAGACGGCTGGCAGCTTCCGTACGAGCGCTACCCCTTCGCAACCTGCGAGATCGGCCCCGGAATGCAGTCCACACACCACAGGAGAGTTGTCATTTCGCCGATCGATGCCTACGCAATGTCGCTTGTTAAGCTGGGCTGCGGCAACAATCTTGTGGGTTACTACATGTACCACGGCGGTACAAACCCGGTGGGAGATGTGACCTTTAACGAGACAAAGGCAACAAAGTATCCGAACGACTACCCGATGCTGAATTACGATTTCCAGACCTGCGTCTCACAGTACGGCGAGATCCGCGGGCAATACAGGCTTTTGAACCTGCTGCATATGTTCATTAACGATTTTTGCGAACTGCTTGCGCCCATGACGCATGATGCCGCGGAGATCTTTGCCGATGAAAACGATACGGAGCATGTTCGCTGCTGCCTGCGTTCGGACGGAAAACAGGGCTTTCTGTTCGTGAACAACCACCAGAGGCACGCAGAGCTTCCGGAACATAAGAATGTAGTGTTTAAGGCTCTCGGAACAGAGCTTCCGCCGGTCGATATCAAGACGGATGCGGCATTTATCCTGCCTGTGAATATAGAGCTTGGCGGATTAAGGCTTAAATACGCTACGGCACAACTCCTTTGCCGCGACGGCAGCACCTTCTTCTTTGCGGGAATACCCGGGATAAGAGCGGAGTTTATGTTTGAAGACGGCGAAAAGCTTGAAGCGGAGCGGGTTTCGGACACCTTGGGAAGCGCTTGTCAAGCGATGAACTCCCGGCAGCCTGACACCGGTAAAGACGAGATTGCAGGCTCCGCATCTGTTTCGGACGTTGAGATCCTGGAAAAAGACGGCATCCGGATAGTAGTTATCCCGTTATATCTTGCATGCTTCTTGAGAAAAACGCGCAAGGGCCTTGTTCTTGGCGAAGTAGCGGATGTTTATGAGGAAAACGGCGAGATCAAGTGCGCCTGCGAAGGCTCTTTCGCGTACAGTGTCTGGAACGGTAAAGAGTTTGAATACAAGACTGTCACAAGAAGCTTTACTCCCTGCTCGTTTGATTTTACACCCTGCGAGCCTGCATTTGTCATAAACGAAAAGTTCGCCTGCGAACTGAAGATAGAAAACCCCGACAGAAAAGTAAGGTGGCAGCGGATCAATGTGTCCTCCGGGGAGGGGTTCATCACTGTTTCCGCAGACGACAGGTATGATGTTGCCCAGGTTTATGTATCGGAACCTGCGGATGTTTCGGGCGGCGATATAAACGAAGACGGAGCAAAATGGCGCCTCGTGGCAGATAACTATTTCGACGGCACAGGCTGGCGCATCCCTGCAGCCCTTGTTTACGGGCATGAGGCTTATCTTGTGCAAAGCGAGCTTCTCCCGGATTGCCGGCTGGAGAAACAATTCCAACGGTGATGTGACGGTATCGGCAAGAATAAACTGAAACAATACCGAAAAGATAAAGACGGCTATTCATTCAACGAAGGATGGGTAGCCGTTTTTTTGTGCGATAAGCGAATGCCCTCGGCAGCAAGCTCGCTTGCTGGGCGAGGGCTGAGTGAACGGGCAGGAACCGGCCTGTGCGTTCGCAATATCCAAAAAACTCCCACCTTTACGGTGGGAACGGAGCGCATTTTCTTGTGCTATAATGCGGAACAAAGAGAAAAGGAAGCAAAAAAACAAGCATGCCAAAAGGAGTGTATGAATGGCAGAGAAAAACACGGATGAACTGGAAAAACAGCTTAAGAACACGAGGATAGAGGATGCCTCGGGTTTCCTTGCGGAAAACCGTGAATCCATGCTCGATCCGGAACGCGGCTTTTACGAGTACATAAAGAAGAGCATCCAGAAAAACGGCATTTTGCTGCAAAAGGTCTTTCTTGATGCGGACATTCCCGAGCGTTACGGCTACAAGCTGATCTCCGGCGAAAAGCACACAAAACAGCGGGACATCATACTTCGTATCTGCTACGCCGCGGGCATGACCCTCGAGGAGACCCAGCATGCACTGGCCCTTTACGGGATGCCGCAGCTGTACGCCCGCCTCTCGCGCGACGCAGTCCTCATGATCTGCTTCAACGAAAGACCGGGAAGTATCCTGGATGTGAACGAGTATCTGAAGAAAAACAAACTGATCCCCTTAAGAACAAGCGGAGTTCAGGAATGAAGGAAAGATGAGCCTTCGGGCTTATGATAAACAAAAGGAGGTAACGACATGAAGGTAATAGCTATTTTGCTCATTGTTTTAGGCGCGTTAGGTATTTTTATGGGGGCGATGATGTTCGGAGATATCGGGATCGCTTGCATTGTCGGAGCTTTGTCGGCGCTGCTCTCGGGCATAGGATTCCTTATCGCGTCCAAGAAGTCCGGAGGAAAATAGGCCGGGGATCCGGTACCATTATATTGACTGTGGAGGAGAAGTGATATGAAAAGACTGATGATCGGACTGATAATGCTGGCTGTTATGCTTTGCGGATGTGGAAATATTACAGGTACAAGCAGCAGAAGCACACCCGACAATGAGGAGAATACCAAAAACACTGTTACCGCTAAACCGGATGAAGTCAAAGAACCGGTGGTAAAAGAAGCAGATCTGGCAGGAACATATGTCGGCCTGCACGGCAGCGGCATCACTTTTCTCAGCGATGGTACGGCAGAGTACTTTTGGAAAGAGTGGACTGATGTAGAAACAGGTGACAAGTGGAGCTTTGACGGAAAAAAAATAATAATGCGTTCAAAAAGCCTTCACTATGATATCTACGCAGAAATCTCAGGCATGAATATCGCTTCCCTCACTTTTCAATCTGACAATCCGGGATGGGATGATGAAATATTCGTAAGAGTATCGGACAAAGCCGACAGCAAGGATGTTGACGCATATGTCGCTTTGATCGAAAAGCAACTGAATATTTCACTTAACAGACCTTCAAAACAGTCGGACAACGGCGAAGCTTCCGGTGTCAGCAAGGAACTAAAAGAATTCCTTGACGGTTATGAAGCGTTTGTGGATGAGTATGTAGAGTTCATGAAACAATATCAGAAAAACCCTACAGACCTTACACTGCTACTGAAGTATGCGGCAATAATGAAGAAATATGCGGATTTTGAAAAGGCACTTGAAAACTATGATTCAAACAAGATGAGTGTTACGGATTCCGCTTACTATCTGGAAGTTATTACGAGATGTACGCAGAAGATGATCGGTGTGATCGGCAGTTGAGCCTTTTATCCGTACCGCCTGCAAACCAGTTCCGGGAAACGAAACGTATCCCGGAACTGATGTTTTTTGCAAGAGGAAATCTGCAAAAAATGAGCCAACGAGTGAGTCACCGGGAAACGCCCCCGCTGACCCATTGGGAGACTTTGTTAATTTTTCAGTTGATTTTTTTCGCGGTTTGTACTACAATGCTTTTCGAATGTGGCCCAGGGGAGGCAATGCAAAAGACGCTTCCGGGCACAATATAAGCATAAGGAGTTATTACCATGAACGTATCACCTCTTCAGAAAGCAAGATACAGCTATTCCCCCAAGCTTCCGGGTATGCTCAAACACGGTGTTGCAGAGATCTGCGTTAAAGAAGGCGCAGAGACAGCAAGTGTAGCCGATCAGGAAAAGATCAAGGCTCTGTTCCCCAACACCTACGGCAAGAAAGAGATCACCTTCGAAAAGGGAAAGAACAATTCAGCAGTAAAGAAGCAGGTTGTCGGTGTTATCCTCTCGGGCGGACAGGCACCCGGCGGACACAACGTTATCTGCGGTTTATATGATGCCCTTAAGGCAGCAGACAAAGAAAATGTACTCTACGGTTTCAAGGGCGGCCCCAGCGGTCTTCTTGAAGACGATTATGTAGTTTTTGATGACAAGTTCATCGACGCATACAGAAATACAGGCGGTTTCGATATCATCGGTTCCGGCAGAACAAAGCTCGAGACAACCGAGCAGTTCGCTGTTGTTGAGGAAGTTGCAAAGAAGCACGGCCTTACCGCTATCGTAATCATCGGCGGCGACGATTCCAACACAAACGCAGCAGTTCTTGCTGAGTATATGGCAGCAAAGAACACAGGCGTTCAGGTTATCGGATGCCCCAAGACCATCGACGGCGACTTAAAGAACGAAGACATCGAAGCATCCTTCGGTTTCGATACAGCAACAAAGACATATTCCGAGCTTATCGGTAACATCGAGCGCGATGCCAACTCCGCTAAGAAGTACTGGCATTTCGTAAAGGTTATGGGCCGTTCCGCTTCTCACGTTGCACTTGAGTGCGCACTCGAGACACAGCCCAACATCTGCCTTATTGGTGAGGAAGTTGCAGCCAAGAAGATGTCTCTTGCACAGATCACCGCACAGATCGCAGATTCTGTTGAGAAGAGAGCAGCAAACGGTGACAACTTCGGTGTTGTTATCATCCCTGAAGGTATCGTTGAATTCGTTCCCGAATTCTCCGCACTCATCAAGGAGATCAACGAGCTTCTTGCAGGCAGCAAGACAGATGAGTTCAATGCTATCGCAAGCTGGAAGGAAAAAGTTAACTTCATAATGAACGGCCTTTCTGCAGAAGCATATGCTGTATTTGAGATCCTTCCCCGCACCATCCAGCAGCAGCTCTTTCTTGAGAGAGATCCTCACGGCAATGTACAGGTTTCGCTTATCGAGTCAGAGACACTCTTTGCAGAGATGGTTAAGGCCGAGCTTAAAAAGCGCGCTGCAGCAGGCACATACAAGGGCAAGTTCGCTACACTTCACCACTTCTTCGGTTATGAAGGCCGTTGCGCATTCCCTTCGAACTTCGATTCGGACTACTGCTATTCACTCGGTTACAACGCATTCATGCTCATCCAGTACGGTTACACCGGTTATCTTTCAAAGGTTTCCAACCTTTCAAAGCCCGCTGATGAGTGGGTTGCAGGCGGTATGCCCATCACCAAGATGATGAACATCGAGCGCAGAAACGGCGAGGATAAGCCCGTTATCCGCAAGGCTCTTGTAGAGCTTGACGGCGCTCCCTTCAAGTACTTCGAGGCACACAGAAAAGAGTGGGCAGTTGAGACAGCCTTCACATATCCCGGTGCCATCCAGTACTACGGACCTTCGGAAGTTTGCGACAGAACAACTGTTACACTTGCACTTGAGAAGGGTATGTTAAAGTAAATACATGATCATCACTGCGGCGGAGACTTGTTTTCCGCCGCTTTTTATGTAATAATCTTCTTGAAATCCGGAAGTATGGAGATTATCATGGTCTTTCAACTTTTTCTGACATTCTTAAAAATCGGCGCATTCACATTCGGCGGCGGCTATGCAATGATCCCGCTTATAGAACGTGAAGTTTGCACAAATAAAAAATGGCTCGAGAGCAAGGATATCCTTGAAGTTGTGGCGATAGCGGAGACCACCCCCGGTCCCATAGCCATAAATGCTGCGACTTTTGTAGGGTACAAAAAGGCGGGCTTTCTTGGGGCTCTCGCGGCAACACTTGGCGTGGTGCTTCCGTCATTCCTTATTATTTCCGCACTGTCCTTTATCCTTGTGCGATTCAGGGAATATAAGCCGGTTGTTTACGCATTCATGGGGATAAGGGCGGCGGTTCTCGCACTTATCCTTAAGGCACTGTTCACAATGTATAAGGCGGCAAAAAAAGACATATTCGCTTATGTTATAATGGGCGTTGCCTTGTGCCTTGTGGCGGTTCTTAAGATAGACGCCTTCTTCGTGATACTCGGCTGTGCTCTTGCAGGCCTGATATATACCGTCATTGCGACGAGAAAGGCGGGCAGGGTATGATATTACTTGAACTTTTCCTGGCTTTTCTTAAGATCGGCGCATTTACTTTTGGCGGCGGGTATGCGATGGTACCGCTTATCCAGAGCGAAGCGGAGCGAAACGGATGGCTCTCCGGCGGAGAACTTGTTGATTTCATCGCGGTGAGTGAATCGACTCCCGGCCCTCTTGCAGTAAACATGGCTACTTTTGTCGGAATAAAGACAGCAGGGATACCGGGCGCGCTCTGCGCAACCTTCGGTGTGATACTGCCGTCCTTTGTGATAATCCTTCTTGTTGCGGGCTGTTTTGAAAAATACAGACAGAGTCTTGCGGTAAAAGGGATAATGTGCGGCCTGAAGCCTGCTGTTGTCGGGCTTATCGCGGCAGCGTTTATATCCATCGGTCAGACGGTGCTTCTGTCAGGTGCAGGTTTTATGGACGCGGTAAAGACAACGGAGTTTTGGGTTTGTATCGCAATCTTTGCATTAACAGCAGTGCTGGCTTTCAAAAAGGTTCACCCGATAATACTGATACTGCTGGCCGCCGCTATCGGGATCGGTGCAGGGTACGCGCTTGGATTGTAACTTGTTTTCGGAAGCTTTTTATGTAATAATCTCATTAATGACCGCGGCCGGCGTTGGCTGCGCAATTCATTCACACCAAGGAGACAGGATATGAAGGGATTTTCAAAGTCAATCTGTGCCGGAGCTGCGATAGCGCTCGGCGGAACCGTTTTTCTGGCTTGCTCAAACAAGATCGTCGGAGCGCTTTTGTTCTCCGTAGGTCTGCTTACAGTGCTGGTCTTCGGGTTTGATCTGTTTACAGGCAAAGCCTGCAACGAAGCATTCCTGAAGAAACCCGGAAAGCTTGTGCTTATCTGGCTCGGAAACCTTATCGGTGCCGTTCTGTTCGGACTGATGATATCAATCCACACAGATCTGCAGACTACGGCTGCAGGCGTGGTTGCGGCTAAGCTTGACAAGAGCTTCCTCATGGTCGTTGTTGATGGTATCATCTGCGAATTCTGCATCGCCATCGCTGTCAGAGGGTACGCAAAGGCTGAGGGAGTAGGCAGATATCTTGCTGTTGTCCTTGGCGTAATGGTGTTCATCCTTTGCGGTGCGGAGCACGTTGTTGCGGATATGTTCTACTTCGCAGCAGGACACGCGAATCTTGCGAATGCGGATCTGTACCTGTTTTTCCTTGCGGCAACGCTCGGAAACACACTTGGAGGCGTGCTTTGGTGGCTTGGGGAGAAGCTTACGTCAAAGCAGTAAGGCAAACGGAAGCCGTTAAGGCAGGCGTTTAAGCTGATTCATTCAGGGTGAGAGTTAATAGGAGACGATATGCCAAACTTTACTGAAAATGCGATAAAAGCTACATTCTTGGAACTTCTCGAGAAAAAGCCCCTCACGGACATCACCGTGAAGATGATAGTCGAGGAATGCGGCATCAACAGGAATTCCTTTTACTATCATTATCAGGACATTCCGGCACTTATAGAAGAAATAATAAAGGATGAGTCGGACAAGCTGATCTCGGAAAATCCGACCATCGATTCCGTAGAGCAGGCCATGAAGGCTGCAACAAGCTTCGCTTCACGCAACAGGACTGCGATCATGCATATCTACAATTCCGTGAACAGGGATATTTTCGAGCGGTATCTGTGGAATGTGTGCGGGCATATTGTGGAGACATACGGAAGGTCGATCGAAGGCTGGGATAAAGTGAGCGAGTTCGACCGGGGGATCATCAACAGGTTTTACAAATGCGAGTGCTTCGGCGTCGTGATCGAATGGCTGAACGACCGCATGACTACTGACGTTAACGTCTATATAGACCGCTTCTGCGAACTGTACCACGGTATGGCGGAAGAGATGGTGAAAAGATGTCTGACGGTGAAGTAAGACCGCTATAGTGTTATTGTTTTGCACTTTCACATGATTTTTTAGGCAAACTTGCGCCTGTGTCTAATTTTAGGACACAGGCGTTTTTTTGTTTATTTTCTTTCGGAAAAACGGTGGCTATAATACGGGACGTGATCAGGAAAAAAGATCAAAACAAATTAAATCCGTAACGCACAGACCGGATTTCAAAGATCAGATTAATAAGAACAAGAAAGGAAGGTACCTCTCCATGAACATAAAATGGCGTTCCGTCAATCTCATGCGTACTGCGAAGATCGGTTACATAGTGATGAGCATCATATTCATCATCGTGGGCCTGCTCTTTGTGATACACCCCGTTGACTCCCTTATGGTGATAGAAAAGATCCTCGGCGTTTCGATGATGCTGTTCGGTGTGATAAAGATCATCGGCTACTTCTCGAAAGACCTGTTCAGGCTGGCTTTCCAGTACGACCTCGAGTTCGGGATCATTCTCATGGTGCTCGGTCTTGTGATGCTCATCAAGCCGGTGAGCGTTATGGAGCTGCTGGTGGTCGCGATCGGGCTTGCATTCTTCTCGGACGCGCTCTTCAAAGCCAGGATCGCCTTTGATTCTAAGGGCTTCGGCATAAGACCCTGGTGGATGATACTGATGCTTGCGGTGCTCACCGCGGTGATCGGCCTGGTGCTCATCCTGAGTCCCGAAACAACGGCAGCGGCGATCACAGTGCTGTTCGGACTGTCGCTCATGTCGGAAGGGCTCCTGAACCTGTTTGTTGCAATAAGCACGGTAAAGATAATCCGGAACCAGTACCCGGATGAGATAGATGTTACTTATTCTGAGATTAAGTGATCAACTAAGGAGGCAAAAAATCATGAAGTTTTCAAAAGCGGTGGTCAAGTACCGCATCCCCATACTTATCATAGCTCTGATGCTGATGGTACCCGCAACACTCGGATATCTGAAGACAAGAGTCAACTACGATATGCTTAACTACCTGCCCGACGGCATAGATACCGTAAAGGGCCAGGACGAACTCCTCAAGGATTTCAACAAAGGCGCGTTTTCGCTGCTGATCCTCGAGAACATGAGCGAGAAAGACGCGGCGGCCTTGAAAGAAAAGGTTGAAGCCGTAGAACATGTGGATTCGGTGCTCTGGTACGACACCGTTGCGGATCTGCAGATCCCCATGGAGATGCTGCCCGACAAGCTCTACAAGGCCTTCAATACCGAGAATTCCACAATGATGGCCATCTTCTTCGACAGCTCCACGTCCGCAGACGTAACGATGGATGCAATCCGCGAGATCAGGAAGATCGCGGGCAGCAGCTGCTACGTTTCCGGCATGAGCGCCCTTGTAACGGATCTTAAGGATCTGTGCGAAAAGGAAGAGCCTGTTTACGTGGGCATCGCAGTAGCACTTGCACTTGCGTCGATGGTCCTTTTCCTCGACAGCTTCCTTGCACCGTTCATCTTCATACTTTCCATCGCGATGATGGTCCTCCTGAACATGGGCACGAACTACTTCCTTGGCGAGATATCCTACATAACAAAGGCCCTTTCCGCAGTGCTCCAGCTGGCCGTGACGATGGACTACTCCATCTTCCTCTGGAACAGCTACAATGAGGAACGCGGCAAGACCCCTGACAGGAACGAAGCAATGGCAAATGCCGTTAAGAACACGCTAACAAGCGTTGTGGGAAGCTCGATCACGACAGTCGCCGGCTTCATCGCACTGTGCTTCATGAGCTTCACAATGGGCCGTGACCTCGGCATTGTTATGGCGAAGGGCGTAATACTCGGCGTTATCGGCTGCGTGACAGTCCTTCCCGCACTTATCCTTGTTTTCGATAAGCCCCTGCAGGCAACCAGGCACAAGGCCATCATCCCCGATATGGGCGGTTTTGCGAAGGGCTGCATAAAGCTTGTACCCGTGTTCCTGGTACTGTTCGCGGCGATCATCCCGCCGGCATATATAGGCTACAGCAAGACAAACAAAGAAGTTTACTACGATATGGGCGAGTGCCTTCCCAAGGACATCAGCTACGTTATAGCGAACTCAAAGCTTAAAGAGGAATTTGATGTGGCTTCAACCCACATGCTCCTTGTGGACACCTCCGTTTCAGAAAAGGATATCCGTTCCATGACAAAAGAGATGGAGCAGGTGGACGGCGTGAAATACGTGATCGGACTTGATCCGCTGGTCGGGTCGCTTGTTCCCGAGGAGATGATCCCCGAGCGCCTTACAAAGATGCTCCGCAGCGACAAATGGAACCTGCTGCTCATCAATTCCGAGTACAAAGTCGCAAGCGATGCGGTAAACACCCAGATCGATTCACTGAACAACATACTTAAAAAGTACGACAGAAACGGCATGCTGATAGGCGAAGCACCCTGCATGAAGGACATGATCGAGACAACGGACCGCGACTTCAGGGTCGTAAATATAGTTTCGATCGTTGCGATCTTCTTCATCATCGCGATAGTTGAAAAGAGTCTTACGCTCCCTGTGATCCTGATCTCCGTTATAGAGGCTGCGATCTTCATCAACCTCGGACTTCCGCACTATTTCGGGCAGAGCCTGCCGTTCATAGCGCCTATCTGCATCAGCACTATCCAACTTGGTGCAACGGTTGACTACGCGATCCTGATGACAACAAGGTACAAGACAGAGCGTATTGCAGGCGAGACCAGGAAAGATGCGGTAACCACGGCGCTCCGCACATCCATCCCTTCGATCATTGTATCGGGCATGGGCCTGTTTGCGGCAACCTTCGGTGTCACGCTCTTCTCGGACATCGACATAATCAGCTCGATGTGCATGCTCATGGCGCGCGGCGCGGTCATCAGCATGGTGATGGTAATACTTGTGCTGCCTGCACTTCTGTATGTTTTCGATAAAGTGATAATCGCAACAACACTTGGTATGAGTCACGTGGACAAAGTGCCGGAACACAGCCACAGTATGGCATAAACGGCCGGAAGGCTTACAAAATAAATGACTAACAAAGATCCCTTTGCGGGGAATAAAAGAAAGGTTAGGTAAAAGATATGAAAAAGACAATTGCAAAAGGATTAAGTATAGCGCTCGCTGCAGTACTTGCAGCAGGCGGTGCGACCGGAGCACTTTACATTCATTCGGCTGCAAATAAGGATAATACCACGGTTTACGCCGCAGAAGCAGGCAGCGGTGCTGCGACGGCAAAGACAGGCAGTTTCGATATCTCGACGCTGCTTCCCGAAAGTGCATCGGGCAAGAATGAAACGGTTTATGTGCTTGCAGGCACAGACGGCACGGTAAACAAGGTAATAGTAAGCGACTGGATCAAGAATCCGGAAGACGCAATGGTTATCAACGATAAGAGCAATCTTACGGATATCGAGGTCGTAAAGGGCGACTCCACATATACACTCGGCAGCGACAACTCCGTTGTCTGGAATGCGGGCGAAAAGGATGTTTATTACCGCGGCAGCGCAGCAGGAGAGCTTCCCGTAAAGGTTAAGGTAAGCTATACCCTTGACGGACAGGCTGTGGAAGCCAAAGATATGCTTGGAAAGTCCGGCCATGTGACCATCCGTTTTGACTATGAAAACACCTGCTACAGGACAGTGACTATCAACGGCAAGGAAGAACAGATGTGCGTTCCCTTCGTTATGGTGACGGGTGTGGCACTGGATGATGAGGTCTTCACAAATGTTAAGGTCACAAACGGCAGGCTTGTGAACGACGGTGCAAGGACGGCTGTCATCGGTGTTGCTGTGCCCGGTATGAACGAAAACCTCGGTATTGACGCGGAAACCTTCGAGCTCCCGACCTATGTTGAGATCTCCGCAGATGTGACGGATTTCAGGCTCGGAATGAGCATGACCGTTGCGGCAAACAACCTGTTCAAGGCAGACCTCGGTTCGGGTAATGCCGAGGCAGCGGAGGAAGATATAAAGAATGCCGTAAATGAGCTTAAGAATGCAATGGACCAGCTTATGGGCGGCTCCGGCGAACTTTATGACGGACTTTGCACATTGCTTTCAAAGACAGATGAACTTGCAGAAGGCGTTAAAAAGCTTGCAGAAGGCGCAACAGAACTCAAAAACGGCGCAGCGGCACTCTCAAACGGTTCGGGCGAGGTAGCAAAGGGTTCCGCAGATCTTGCAAACGGTCTGAAGACCATAATCGCAAACAATGAAACACTAAACGGCGGCGCAAAGCAGGTATTTGAATCGCTCCTTGCTACCGCAGAAGAGCAGCTGAAGGCTGCAGGCATTGAAGTTCCCCATATGACGATCGAGAATTACGCAGCAGTGCTTGACGGTGTTGTTGCATCGCTTGATAAGGATGCTGTTTATGAAAAAGCCGTAAAGACTGTAACAGAGGCGGTTGAAGCAAACAGAAGCCTTGTTGAAGCCAAGGTAATGGAAGCAGTAAAAGCCCAGGTTGAGGCACAGGTAAAGGCAGCGGTTATCGCACAGTTTGGTGAAGCAGCCGCTGAAAGCGAACAGGTTCAGGCAATAATTGCTGCAAAGACAGAGGAACAGATGGCTTCCGATGCAGTAAAACAGCTCATTGCGCAGAATACGGATGCCCAGATCGAGCAGCTTATAGCACAGAATCTTGAATCCGACGAAGTTAAGGCAAAGCTCGAAGCTGCACAGGCAGGTGCAGCAAAGGTTGCAGCTCTCAAGGCTTCACTTGACAGCTACAACAGGTTCTACCAGGGCCTTGCGGCATACACAGACGGCGTTTCAACAGCAGCCGCAGGCGCAGAGAAGCTTGCAGACGGCGCAAATGAGCTTAAGGCGGGCGCAGAGAAGCTTGCAGCAGGTGCAGAAAAGCTTGATGCCGGTGCGGCAGAGCTCAACAGCAACATGCCTGCACTTAAAGACGGCGTACAGCAGCTCTGTGACGGTTCACTCGCCCTTCGCGACGGTCTTTCTGAATTCAATGAAAAGGGCATCAGCAGGATAACAGAGCTTGTGGAAGGCAACCTCGAGAATGTGATCGAGAGATACGAAGCAATGCGCGATCTTGCAGCCGGTTACAACACCTTCTCGGGAATTGCGGACGGTACAGACGGTGAGGTTAAGTTCATCATCCGTACCGAAGGCGTGGAAGCAGAATAATATAGAGTTATAGGAGACGCGGGGCCTGCTCGAAGGAGCAGGCCCTGTTTGTGTCGGAAAAACATTTTCATTCCAGCAGAAAACTGAAGCTGTCATATACGGCCTTAAAGTCGATAGAGCACTTTCCGTCCCAAATATTGACCGGGATGCTGTCTTCGAAGGTATATTTAATGCTGTCTGCTGACTTTTCGAAAAAGTAAACGCAGACTTGAAGGGTGTCAGGCATTACAATCCAGTATTCGCGTACACCGGCATTCCTGTATTTTTCAAACTTGCGCACAACATCATGAAACCAGTTTGATTCCGAAAGAATCTCAATTACAAGGTCGGGAGCGCCTATTCCTCTTTTTTTAATAATCTTTTTCCTGTCACAAAAAACGAAAACATCGGGCTGTACCATGGTCTTGTCGTCGCAGTCAAGTTGTACATCCGCGGGAGAGATCAATGGGATGCAAGAGCCGTTGTTTGCGGAAATATAATTCTTTAGCTGCCGATATATCTCGCCGCCTATTATCTGGTGGATATAGGTCGGAGCAGACATATCATATATTACGCCGTCTATAAGTTCCGCTCTTTGCTCATCCGGAAGGGCATAGTAATCCGCAATTGTTTTATCGCCGCAGGCTGTGCTTTTTAAGGCACTTGTGCCCGAAACGCCGTAGGGGTAACGCTCGTGCACGGCTGAGCAGCCTGTTTCCTCCTGGTTTGTGATATATGCACATTTTGCATCCGGTTGCGGATCAAGGTACTTTGCGCGGGCGGCTTCCTGGGCAGCTATCGCCGCTTTGATGCTGTTGTTGTGCTTTGCAATGTCTTCGAAAGCGATGGACAGCAAAGTGAGAGTCCTGTAATGCGGGCTTGTAGTAGTGGAGCTTAACACTTTCTGGACGGTACTGACCGGAACGGCGGACAAAGTGGCAATATCCTGACAGGAGTAGCCGAATTCCCTTTTTCTTCTGATCATTTCTTCAATAGTCATAAATACAGTCCTTCCTTAGCTTTGAGCGATTTTTGATATAGAGGGCGGTCCCCTAAAGGAGTGTAACAATCATTGATATGGTGATATAATACACCAAAATGGCTCATATGTCAATCAAAAGGGAAGCGCACAGACCAAAACGGCTCATATTTCAACCGATTGCTCAACCGATTGATGAAATAGCTGACATTGAAAGTAACATTGGAATATGTTATTATGACAAGGAATGTAACAGCAGGTCAAACAGTATATCTTCGAGTAAGCGGGTATAATCGGATGAGATACGGTAATTATTCAGTCCGAGTCAGTCAAGGCAATTAATATGAAACATGATGGCAAAACAGATATAAAAAACGAGCGGTATAACAAAATTAAAGCGTCAATTGATTTCAAAAACTATCGAGACGCTCGAAAAATAACATGTATAGGTTTATGCTTTTTAGTTGCTTTTACAAACATTATAATAATCTTTATTTTGTGGAGTGATAAGACATTATTAACTCGACTGATCATTATCTATAACGCGATTATTATTGGTTCGTATGGCGCGGCTATTCTTGCTTTCACAATAGCCATAAAGAGGATTCTGGCCTGCCCGGAGAAATATGTATTTCGAGAGGTACGATTGAAGGAGTATGCTTTTCGCTTTCGGCATGCATATTTTATAGTGCCCTTTGAGATGAATGGAAATATGTTGTATCTAGAGACTGAGAACTACTTTGGGTTAGGTTGGAAACAACCACGATTAGATGATTACAAAGAGAAACTTGTTATAATTGGATACAATTCAGATACCGGTAAAGTGCTTGTTATCGACAAAACATAATTATAGAGCGATAAATAGTATGTGAAGTATGAAAAAGTAATTAAAAACAGGCTTTCCGACAGGAGGTTCCTATGCCAAAGTGGTTAAAAAATGCGGTTTTTTACGAGATATATCCCCAGTCGTTTTATGATACAAACGGAGATGGGATCGGTGATATCCCCGGGATCATCGAAAAACTGGACTATGTGAAGGAACTTGGGTGCAGCGCGCTCTGGATCAACCCATGCTATGATTCGCCTTTCAAGGATGCCGGGTACGATGTCAGGGACTACAAAAAAGTCGCACCGCGTTACGGCACGAATGAAGATCTTTACAGGCTTTTTAAGACTGCGCATAAAAAAGGGATCCGTGTGCTTTTAGACCTTGTTCCCGGGCATACTTCCGAAGAGCATGAGTGGTTTAAAGCCAGCGGAAAGGCAGAGAGAAACGAGTATTCCGACCGTTACATCTGGACAGACTGCTGGATCGCCGGGATGGAGGGACATCCGTATATCGGCGGAGAATGCGAACGCGACGGCACCTACATGCTGAATTTCTTCAAGAGCCAGCCTGCGCTTAATTATGGCTTTTACAGGCCCAAATGGCCCTGGCAGATATCTTATAAAGACGAACGCGTAAAGAAGACACGCGAGGCTTTGTGGGATATCATGTGCTTCTGGCTCGACAAGGGGTGCGACGGGTTCCGCGTGGATATGGCGGATTCTCTTGTCAAAGACGACGGAGAAGGCAAGCCCGGTACCTGTGAGATATGGCGCGAGATACGAAAGAAGCTCGACAAACAGTACCCGGAAGCTGCGCTTGTTTCGGAGTGGTGCAACCCCGAGGCTGCCATATGCAATGCCGGTTTCCATGCGGATTTTTATCTTGATCACTGGGGAAACGGCTACAATACGCTGATGCGGGATTATGAGCCCAACGGTGACGAAAACGACAATACCTACTTCAAAAAAGACGGAAACGGCGATATTTCTCGCTTCCTGAAGGAATACCTCCCGCGTCTCGAAAAGATCAAAGGGAAAGGCTATATAAGTCTTATCACCTGTAATCATGATACTCCGCGCCCTGCAAGAAAGCTTGACGAAAGCGAGCTGAAGCTGGCTTTTGCGACGATCCTTACGCTGCCCGGCGTTCCGTTTATCTATTACGGCGACGAGATCGGCATGAAATATGTCGAAAACATGCCGACGAAAGAAGGCGGATATACCCGCACCGGCACGAGAACGCCGATGCAGTGGGACAATACAAGGAACTGCGGCTTTTCCTCGGCGCCGGCCAAGAAACTGTATCTGCCTGTGGATGTTAAAGGCACAAGCGTTGCAAAGGAAAGCAAAAACAAGGATTCCCTGTTTAATACCGTAAAGGCCCTTACAGCCCTTAAAAACAGCTGTAAAGATCTTTCTGCCGATGCACCTTTTGAAGTTGTCCTCGGAAAAAAGGGAAAGCCGTTTGTGTACAGGCGCGGCAGGCTGTTGATCGTTGTAAATCCTGCAGACAGGGCTTCTTCGGTAAAGGTTGATATCTGCGGTGAAATAGGTAAATGCATCTATTCCATCGGGAATACGGAGATAAAGGACGGGAAGATAAACGCCGGAGCCCAAAGCTTCGCGGTGTTTAAGGAGGATGACCGATGAAACTCATATTTATAAGACACGGAGACCCTGATTACGAGCAGGACGGCCTGACAGAACAGGGCAAAAGGGAAGCAGAGCTTCTTAAACCGCGCATTCCTTCTCTTAAGGCCGATGAATACTATGTTTCGCCGCTTGGAAGAGCAAAGCAGACGGCGCAGATCGCCCTTGAGGGAACAGGCATCGAGCCTGAAGTGAAGGAATGGCTTAAAGAATTTGCGATACCGGTAACAAGACCCGGCCTCGAGTACCAGCGGACAGTGCCATGGGACTGGCTTCCGCAGTACTGGACAAAGATTGACGGGCTGTATGATGCGGATAAGTGGATGGACGACCCTGTAATGGCCGAAGCGGGCATGCGCGAAAAAGTGAAGGCGGTCACGGACGAATTTGACCGTTTCCTTGCAGAACACGGGTATGTCCGTGAGGGACGCATGTACAAGGCTGTCCGCCCGAATAATGATACTATAGTATTTTTCTGCCATTTCGGGCTTATGTCGCTGCTGTTCGCACATCTGATATCTGCGTCTGCAATGACTGTATGGCAGGGGTTTATATGTCCTCCTTCGTCGGTAACTGTGATCAATACCGAGGAACGTACACCCGGCAACGTACAGTGGCGCTGCTCGACGTTCGGAGACACTTCCCATCTGTATAAAGGCGGGATGGAACCCGGATTTTCCGGGCGTTTCTGCGAATGTTACACAAATACCGACGAGAGACATTGAAAGTGCATGCCGGAAAGGGACTCCTTAACCGACAAGACACTATAAGAGCGGGAGGCCGGAAATGACTAACAAAAGGATATATAAAAAGATACGAAGGACAGGAATAGGAGGGACATTGGTCGCTGTCCTCATTTTTGCCGTTATAACCGTAAGCGTTCTGCTTGTGGCGGGGCAGCAGCTGATAGCATACATCATCGATACAAAGATGTCGGCTGAGTACGAAGCCCTTGAAAAGATGGCCGATATGTACGAAAGGCTTGAAAGTTCAGGTGAAGCGGATGTATACGGCTATCTTGACATGTACGAGCGTGACTATATCATCCTTGACGGTGAAGGCAAAATGATCCACGCAAAGGGTGAAGATACGCGTTCGGGCAATGGCATAAGGATAGGGATCGGCACCTACATCAATAATGTCGAAGCCTTTGCGGACAAGGATTTTTCGGTGATCTACCCGGTTGAAAGGGGAAGGATCGCACTTGACCCGATAGCCTTCATTTCATGGTTCCGCCATGATATCATAAAGCCGCTTGATGAGTCGCTCGATGAAACTGCATCGGCAGATGCGGAGGATGTGCGCGAACGGCTCGGCTCAGGCTCTGCAGGGCGGCAATCCTTCGGATTCTATGGAGAAGATGACCGCGTTATCTATCTGGTGTCTGAAGACGGTAAAGTCGTCGGAGGAGCACTTCCCGTCTGGCTGAGCGTAAACATGGATGACAAGGGGCTTAAGCTTATCGGAAAAGCAATGTTCGGAGTAAAGCTCAGGGATATGGAGGTCATGGGGATAATAGCAGGCGTCATCGCCCTTGTTATTGTACTTCTGAGCCTTTATCTGATAATCCATGCACTCGTCGAGATGGTCAGACAGCGCAGGGTTACTTCGTACTTCTTCAGGGATGCCGTAACAGGAGGCAATAACCGCATGTTTTTTCAGATCAAGGGTGAGGAACTGCTGAAAAAAATGCGGAATCGGAACAAGAACTATGCAGTTGTGGATATAGAGCTTGTTAATTACAGAAATTATGTTGTGAGCCATTCTCTTAAACAAGGCGAGGCACTTTTAAGGAAGGTTTACAGGTTACTCGAAAAGAACACGCACAGTAAAAACGAACGCTGTGCGCATATGACTGCTCCGACCTTCGGACTTGTCCTCAGATATATCAGCAGGAACGGTCTTGAGATGAGGCTTAACGGGCTTCTTGAACTTCTCGAAAAGGTGGATAAGGATCACAAGTTTGCCTTCCAGGCCGGTGTAAAGCTTATAGACAGAGGCGAAGATGCCGAGAGCACCAATATAGTACCGTGGAAAGAACTCGATATTGATGAGGAGTACAATAAAGCCTGCGCTGCAAGGGAGGTTTTGGCCGTGAACGATGAAACGGGTTTTGCCGTTTTCAACGACCAGCTTGTAAAAGACCGGCAATGGCTTGACACTGTTCAGGAAAAGCAGGCAAAGGCTGTTGAGAACGAGGAATTTATCGTTTACTATCAGCCTAAATATGATCCTAAGACAGATGAACTTCGCGGCGCAGAGGCGCTCATCCGCTGGCAGTCACCGGAGTTTGGCTTTGTGACGCCGTTCAGGTTCATCCCGATCTTCGAGAAGAACGGGTTTATCACCGAGATAGACCACTACATGCTTGCGCATGTTGCTGCCGACCAGAAACGCTGGCTGGATGCGGGCTTTAAGTGCGTGCCCATTTCTGTGAACGTTTCCAGGGCGCATTTCATAGAGAGCGATCTTGCGGAACAGATAAGGGACATCGTGGATGCAGCGACCTGTCCTCACGAACTTATAGAGATAGAGCTTACTGAGAGCGCATTCTTTGATGACAAGAAAGCGCTTATAGAAACGATCAACAGGCTTAAGGGTTACGGCTTTGCGGTTTCCATGGATGATTTCGGAGCGGGATACTCCTCACTGAACTCGCTTAAAGACATGCCGCTTGATGTGCTAAAGCTTGACGCGGACTTCTTCCGCGGCACCTCGGATGACGGCAGGGGAGAGATCGTTGTATCGGAAGCAATAAGGCTTGCCAAGAACCTGAATATGCGGATAGTCGCGGAAGGCGTGGAAGTAAAGGAACAGGTAGATTTTCTGGCTTCGGAAGGCTGTGATATGATCCAGGGATATTACTACGCAAAACCTATGCCGGGGACGGATTATGAACAGAGGATGATACAGGGATGAATTGAAAGGGAGCGTTGATGGACGCTCCCTGTTTTTTATCGCAAACATGACCTTTTTCTTTTTTTTATTTTAAACATGTGTTATAATACTATATTACAATTCCGGTATGTGATCGGATTTTGTGAGAAGGGGGAGGTATTTTTGAAAAATTTATCTGATTATCTGATGACTGTGGCACCGTCGGCGCGGATCATCATCGTTGTGGCCATTATGCTCATAACCGGCTTTCTTATGACGAGGATAACGCAGAAGCTTAAGCTGCCGAATGTAACGGCATACATCGTTGCCGGTATTCTTATAGGCCCGTTCTGCTTTAAGATGGTTCCTACGGAAGTTATAAAGGGGATGGATTTCCTGTCCGATATCGCGCTTGCGTTTATCGCGTTTTCTACCGGTGAATTCTTTAAGTTCAACGCATTGAAGAAAAACGGGATAAAGGTGCTCGTTATAACTCTGCTTGAGTCCGTTGCCGCGTCTGTGGGCATTTTTGTACTTGCTGCAGTTGTGCTGCGGCTTGATTTCGCATTTTCCATCGTTCTTGCGGCACTTGCTGCGACAACCGCTCCGGCATCCACCATGATGACGATCCACCAGACCGGCGCAAAGGGCGACTTTGTCGATACCCTGCTGCAGGTCATCGCGCTCGACAATGTTGTCGGTCTTCTTGCTTACTCCGCAGCTATTTCCGTTGCTGTGGCGTCTTATTCCGGTGAGGGGTTTGCGGTATCCGGCATATTCATCTCGGTCGGCAAGAATATAGGAGTTTTGCTGCTTGGAGCTGTTTTTGGCGTGATAATGAACCTCGTTATCGGATCAAGGCACACAACGGACAACAGGCTGATAATAGCCATCGCGATACTGCTTTCGTTCTGCGGCATCTGTACGCTTGTGGATATCTCGCCGCTCCTCGGCTGCATGTCCATGGCTACACTCTATTACAATCTTTCGGGCGATGAAAAGCTTTTCAAACAGCTTAATTACTTCAGCCCGCCGCTGCTGCTGCTGTTTTTCGTGCGAAGCGGCATGAATTTTGACTTAAAGGCGCTGATATCGCCGTCCGGCGCCATCGGGACAACACCTCTGCTCGTTATCGGCATCCTGTATTTTGTTGTACGAATAGTGATGAAATACGGCGGAGCATGGCTTGGCTGCTTCCTTGTCGGCAAACAGCCAAAGACCCGCAATTTCCTCGGCTTTGCGCTCATCCCGCAGGCGGGTGTGGCCATCGGTCTTGTGGCTCTCGGAGCCCGTACGATAGGCGGTACCGAAGGCGAGGCGCTGCAGACCATAATCCTTGCTTCAAGCGTACTCTACGAGCTTGTGGGCCCTGCTGCGGCAAAACTTTCGCTGTATCTGTCGGGATCTTATTCCGACAAGCTTGAAGACATAGTCTCTGTGAATGAAACGACAGCAAGCGGTGAAAAGAAGACAAATCTCGAGCTTCTTATCGAACGTATCGAAAAGATACAGGAGGAGCTGCCAAAGCATGAAATAAATGAAAACGAAGAAGCGTTTACCGAGGCTGCGGAGTCGTATTATGAAGACGGCCTGCCGCCACGCATTAAACAGCATTTCAGAAGAAGATAGACCCGAAACACCGGGAGAAAGGGGATCCGGTCACAGACCGGAAAAACATTATGAATAATTGGGATCCTATAGCAAAAGTACTTGGAGAATGGTCAATGGGCGTCGGAACGGCATCTGTCATGTTCCGCCTTGGGTTAAGCATGTTCCTTTCGGCATTTGTGGGCTGGGAGAGGTCTTCGAAGCGGCATTCCGCGGGCCTTCGCACCTTCATGCTGGTTTCGCTGTCCGGAACGCTTGCCATGATCATGGATCAGTTCATCGCGCTTTCAAATCCGGGGCATATCTATGTCCTTTCGGGCGCTGCGATAATCGCTATCGCTACAATTAGCGTAAACTCCATCCTGTTCTCATCAAGGAACCAGATCAAAGGCCTTACAACCTCTGTCGGCCTTTGGACCTGGAGCGTTATCGGCCTTGCGATAGGCGCGGGCTACTATACCGTTGCCCTTGTTGCCTTTGCGGTACTTTTTGTTGAACTGATGTGGTTCCCGGCTATGGAAATATTCTTAAAGAACCGTTCGAACCATTTCGAAGTGCACCTTGAGCTCAAAAACAGCGTATTCCTGCAGGATTTCGTTACAACCATCCGAAAGCTCGGCTTAAAGATAGACGATATCGAGCTCAACCCCGCATACGCAGGCTCGGGCCTTAGCGTTTATTCAATCGCGATCTCCATCTCCAGCGAACAGCTCAAGAAATACAAGACGCACGCCGAGATAATCGAGGCTTTGAGGACGCTCGATTACGTTTACCATATTGAGGCGATATGATCGTTACCGATCAGAATAAGGTGGCATACAGAATGGAGAACGGCGTCTATGTTGTTCCACTGTGCTGCCTGAAAGATTGATGAAAAAGACAAGTAAGACACGGAGGCGTTGTGGATAAACGCGATCGATTTAATTGTGGCCATATTATTGAGAGACTCAGGCTATCCATGAATTATTCAGTAGGAGACCTTTGCGCGGGAGTATGTTCAAGGCAGTTACTTGAAAAAATCGAATCGGGCTTGGTAGATACAGATATTCGGTTTATTAAATTGTTACTTTCTCGATTAGGCAAAAGTCCAAATAAGTTTGACTATCTGTTATCGCAAGATCAATTGCGTATACTTGAGATGCAGCTAAACTTCGATGAGAGTATTGATAAAAAAGACGGAGTGTCAGCGAAGTCTATCCTGCGGATAATGAAGGAAAACATTGATCGCAATGATAAGAGGAATCGCAAAGAACATATAGATATATTCTACTATTCCCGGAATCTGGTTAATTATTTGTTCCTGATCCAGAATGATCATGAAAAGGCGTTGGAGGTTGTCTCAAAAAGTCTGGAAAAAACACAAGCGGGGTGGAGTAAAGCAGAACTGAGTGAACGCTTGATCTCAACAATGGAACTGGAAAACATGCTTGTGTTTATTTACTTAAGCCTGCTGAATTCCGAGCCGGGTGAAGCGGAAGCAAGGAGACGAGAATTCCTGCCTTTGCTGGATAGAATAAAAGAATATATAGAAAAGAGGATTGGTGACGACGAAGAAAAAGCTATGATCCTTCCTAAAGTGAACTGGTTACAAGCAACATTTCTTGTTGATGCAGGGCAATTAGACAAGGCTGTATTGGTGGCGGAAGAGGGATTAGAGTTACTCAGAAGACAGACGTTGCTTCCGTTTGTGCTCCCACTGTTAGAGATTATCGTTAAATATGGGGATGGGAAAACAAAAAAGGATTCTATTGTAGAATACAAAGAATACTACGATGTGTTTATAAAGTTGATTGCTGAATATAAGATAGAACATGCCCGGGATATTAATTTCTTTTCACGATGCGACAGAGCAGGACATTATCCGGATTGGGAAATAATTAAAGCTCAACGTAAAATGCAAAATTTGAAAAGAGAAGATCTTATTGATGGCATCTACAAAAATGTCGAAACACTATCGAGAGTTGAGAGTGGCAAACAGTCTCCAAACAGAACAACTTTCCCACGAATAATGAAAAAACTGGGGTTGGAGAGCGGGAGAACCAATGCTCAACTAATAAGTACGGACTATGAAGCCTTTGAGTTGTACCGTTTGGTCCTAAAGCAGTTGAGAATCCATAAGATTACTGAGGCAGAAAACAATCTTAGTAAGCTGGAGGAGATGACATCACAAACAAATGAAAGAAACTCTCGGGCAATTCGTTATCTAAGGTGTATTATTGATAACATCAAGCAGGTAGGGACATCAACGGAGGAATTTCAAATCATCCAAAACAATATTGACTACTATACAGGGATACTGGAAGAATCATTCCCGATTACGAAAAAGGAATTATTCAGAATGCCCTTAATTGTCGAGGAAGAACTGATTGCTATTATTTCATCCGGATACGAAAAAATAAAAAAAACAGAGAACGGAGCAAGCCTGCTTCTTAAAGTGCTGAAAACATACGAAAACAGTGCTGTTGACACAAGATTGAATCGCAGGTGGTATGGCTTCTTTCTTAATAATTTTTCCAAAATGAAAAAAGACATCATCAAAATGAAAGAAGCGGTTACTTTTCAATTGGTATGCAACAGCACTGACGGGCTGGAGGTTTTGTGTTCAAGCCTAGCGGTTCATCAGCATAAACAGGATGCTGAACCTGACGAGGAGATATTGGCACTTGAGGAATCCCTGATACTTGCAAGGTTTTTGAAAGCGACACCGAATATAAGGAATATTAGCAATTATATTAGCAGGGTTAAGAGAAAAACAGGCAATGATATTCCCTCAGATAAGAATTTTTAACACTCTGTTGATGAATTAAACTGATTGGGATAGATGGTTGAAGGACAGGGATCTTCGTCTAATTCAGGTTCCGGATCAGTGCCGTTGGTAGCAAGATAACTTGTTTCTGAAGCGCTGACGGTGATAGTGACATTTTCCTTGCTATGGCTTGAAAAAGTCAATGTGGGAGTGGCCAGAATCACCAAGAAAAAGATTGCAACAAGTGATAAAACAACAAGTTTCTTTCGCATAATATAACCTTCTCTTTTTTTAGTTTGGCTGAATAATAACGAAATATAAAATGAAAGTAAATGACTTTTTAGTTGCATGCCCAATTTTTACCAGTGCAACTAAAAAGTCATTTACTTTCATGGGATATTAAGTATTATTGGTCGTGTAAAGGGACACCTATCCGTATTTGCAGAAGAGTGTCAAATATGTTGAATGACTTGGATGGATCAAATATACAGGGCAGGCATATGGATTATGGATAACAAGGAGGAGCAGGAGCGATTATATTGGATTTGCCTTAGAATTGTTGTGAGCCTGTAAAAAACGAAAAGTCCAAGCGTGGAAAGAAAAGAGATTGAATTAACAAATAGAAAAGGAGATAATGAACTCGTGAAAAAACGGATAATATTATTTGCTATTGTTTTTGCAGTGCTTTTTTTGTGCCAGAAAACATGTATACTAGCTGACGAGGGCACTGTTCATATTTCACTTCCGACAGATCCAAACGCGACTATTGTGAACTTTACTAAAAGATATTATTTTTATGTAAGAAACACAAAAACGACCCAAACTGATGTAAAGATGCTGGCTGCGTTGGGGCGTGTATCGTATTTCGTTGGACAATATCATGTCAACAGACTGATTGATCAAAATTTCTATGATGGTGTTATTGTAAAGGTGTGCATGGAACCATTAGAATACCCAACATATTTGAAATCAAATGGGTTTGGTTGGAGCGAGTATTTAGAAATTAAGAGCAATCTTAACAGTGTTTGCACGGTACAAAGTAACTATCCGACAAATAGTACTTCGGGGTCTAAATCTTACAGCGGTACTATCAGCATAGGGAGCCAAGCATCAAATCTGTCTTTTTCAGTTTCAAATAACGCAAAATACTGTAATGTTGTAAATAAATCGCAATCGGCAAATAATATTTTTCACATTTTATATGACTACAATCCCCCTTTTATTAATTTTAATGCAAGTGTTAATGCGATTTACTTTGATGAAACTTGGCAAATGGCATCATGTGCTTGGACTTGTCCCCCGCTTGAAGACAATCAGGTTTATACGATTTCTGTAAAGATTAAGGCTTCGTTTTGTACTTCTAAACATTATGGTGTAAACTGGATGGATCCCGGGCCGGGATTTAACGATAGTCAATCATTGCTCTTAGTCTATAGAAAGAATTATAATTGACATGAAGACAATAATAAAAATAATATTACCGCTAGCTGTGATTGGTTTATCAGTGACTCTTCTTGTTATGGCGATTGCGCCAAAGAAAAGACTTACATCTGAGGAAAAAGATGCTGAGTTACTGTCAAAGACACATAGAACAAGAATTCTGGTGTACGGAGATGCAATAGAATTTAATAAAGAATTATATGTCGAAAGGATTGTGTCAATTACACCGGAATCCATAGGTTTCGATTCTTCCTTTGAATTTGAATACATCGTCTTAAATGATAGAAACGGGCAATTGTGTATGACAGAAAAAGAATGGAATATTTTGAAAGAGTTGATGCAATCTAATAAACATGTAAGCTTTATTTATCTGGGGAGTACACAACATAAAAACATGATAAAAACAAAGATTGTTGATCTGGACGAGGCAGATTTGTTCTCCGAACCGACAGCAATTGGTGGAATAAATATGGATGGGGTATTGTACACAGAAGTTGGTAATGCGATGACTCCTTTTGAAATAATCCACAATTTTGCATCAGCGGTGCGCCATTCACGGTAGGGTATCGCAATAAAACATGCCGAAATAAAATGCACTATGGGGAGAAACTTATGAAAAAATTACTGCTGCTGTTAACCATCTCAATATTCTTATTAGCTGCTTGTGAGAATAAAGAGCTGGTGCAGGTGCTTGACTCTTACTCGCAACAGTTAAAGACGTTGAATGAGGATGTCAATGCGGATTTTATGATCATTGGGGATGATAAATATATCGATAAGAAATTGAATTATCGAAAGATAGATGCGCTCACGGAAGCGAATCTCAAAAGCGGTGAAGAACATGGATACCGCTGCCTTTTCATCAACGATATAGAAGGGGATCTGGTTCTTAGCGATGTTGAGTTTGACCAGCTTGCAAAGTTCGTGATAGACGAAGACGGGGATGTTCTTTACTACGGAACCCAATACCTTAAAAAGCTGTGTGACTGGTTGGGAATACGGGAGATCTCTTCTCCGAACGAAGGACTTGGAATATACGGGTGCTTTCCTGATAAAGGCAACGGTGACTTTGGCGCAGGTGCCTGCGTAGGCGTGTGGACAGCCAAATCCAAGGAGATCTACAAAGAAGCCAATCAATATCTTACGCAGACATTAGTCGTTGAATTCGTCCAGTGCGCAACCGGGGAGAGCTATGAATATCTAAACCTAAAAGACAAATGGATTCTTCCAAAACCTTAACCGAGATCATCAAGAATGACTAAATGAAGAGGACAGCCGCGTTTTACGGCTGTCCTTAAGTTTACTCCACAATAGACCGCTTCGCGCTCTATTGTTATCGTAGGAATAAACCCTCTGGGTTTATTCCTACTCTATGATCGCTGCTATATCTTCCTGGTCGAGGATCTTGATCCCTTTTCCGATCAGCTTTGCTTCCGCGGCTTTTGTGTCTGCCACGCGGAAGATCATATATGCGTGGTCTGCCTTTTTGTTAGATGTAAAGGCGTACATGTACTCGATGTTTACGCCGGTGTCGGCAAAGGCTGTAAGGAGTTTGTCCAAGCCTCCTGCTTCATCAGGGATCTCTATCGCAAGGACTGATGTAAGACTTGCGATAAAGTCGTTCTCCTTAAGGGTGTTTACGGCGCTGAAGGCGTCATCCACGATAAGCCTTGCGATACCGAAATCCTTTGTTTCCGCAAGGGAGATGGCGCGGATATCTATCTTTTTTTCGGCAAGAAAGCCTGTCATTGCTTTAAGTCTGCCGGGTTTGTTCTCTAAGAATACCGAAATCTGCTTAATACTCATAGTCTGCTTCCCCTTTCTTCATCAGATCTTACGTTTGTCGATAACCCTGACTGCCTTGCCTTCGCTCCTTGCGATGGATTTCGGCGCGAGCAGCGAAACCTTTGCCTTGATGCCGAGCATGGACTGCAGGCCGTCGGAGATCTTCTTCTGGCGCTCCTCAACTTCACCCACGTTATCGGTGAACATTTCCGGAGTCATCTCAACCTGTACATCGAGAGTATCTGTGTTGTTTACGCGGTCAACAACAATCTGGTAGTTTGCTGCGTAACCATTGTTAAGCAGCACGGTCTCTATCTGGCTCGGGAATACGTTTACGCCGCGGATGATGAGCATGTCGTCCGAACGGCCCATGGGCTTCGCCATCTTTATAAAGGTGCGGCCGCAGGAGCATTTGCCGCGTATAAGCTTGCAGATGTCCTTCGTTCTGTAGCGTACCATGGGGAAGGCTTCCTTGTCAACCGCCGTGAACACAAGCTCGCCCTGCTCGCCTTCGGGCAGCGGCTCGAGTGTCTTCGGGTCAACAATCTCGGCAATAAAGTGGTCTTCGTTGATGTGCATGCCGCTCTGCTCCGAGCATTCAAAGGAAACGCCGGGGCCGGAGAGCTCTGTGAGGCCGTATATGTCGTATGCCTTAAGGCCAAGGTTCTTCTCTATGTCGCGGCGCATTTCCTCGCTCCAGGCTTCGGCACCGAAAATGCCGGCTTTGAGCGGGATATCGTCCGGGCCGTAACCAAGCTCCTTAAAACGCTCGCCAAGGTATGCCGCATAGCTTGGCGTACAGCAGAGGATGGTCGCATTCAGATCGTTGATGAACATTATCTGGCGGTCCGTGTTGCCGGAGCTTGCCGGAACGGTCATGCATCCTACTTTGTGTGAACCGCCGTCAAGACCTGCACCGCCCGTGAAAAGGCCGTATCCGTATGCAACCTGAACAACGTCGTCCGGGGTAGCACCTGCCGCAACAAGCGCTCTCGCACAGCACTCGTGCCAGAGGTCGAGGTCGTGCTTTGTGTAGAGCGCAACAACTCGTTTTCCGGTGGTGCCTGAGGTGGAGTGCATCTCAACGCATTCCTTGAGCGGCTTTCCAAGGAGCCCGTAGGGGTAGGCATCGCGAAGGTCGTCCTTCGAGAGGAACGGCAGTTTGTGAAGGTCGTCAACAGACTTTATATCCTCTGGCGTAACGCCCTTTTCCTCCATCTTTTTGCGGTAGTAAGGCACATTCTCCCAAACGTGCTTTACCTGTTTAACCAGTTTTTCCGACTGGATCCTCTTTATCTCCTCCCGTGACGCACATTCAATTTCAGGCTGAAAATAACCCATTGAAGTACCTGCCTTTCCGAACGCGTCCAAAGCGCGGTCTTATGTTTCTTAGCTTTATTTGTAATTCTTTCCGAGTTCAAATGCCTTTTTGTTCATTTCAAGGAACTTGGCGGGCACATTTGCTTCAAGCGACTTCATCCAGACCTCGTCCGGGAGATCGAAATAGTGCGATAATCTGCCAAGAAGCACTATGTTTACCGCCTTTGCGGAGCCTGCCTGTTCTGCAAGGGTAAGGCAATCGAGAGCGTCTACCTTTGCGCCTGCGTTCTTTAACGAATCCACAAGGTTTTCAGGGTATTCGGCAGCACCTGTTATGACGGGCATGGGGTCTATCTGCTGCGTGTTTGTAACGATTATTCCGTCCTTCTTAAGGTACGGCAGCCATCTTGCGGCTTCAAGAAGCTCGAAGGAAACGATGAAATCTGCCTGGCCCTCGTCTATAACGGGCGAGTAAACCGCATCGCCGTAGCGGACGTAAGTTACAACGGAGCCGCCTCTTTGCGACATTCCGTGTACTTCCGAAACTTTAACGTCATACCCCTGCGAGAGAAGAAGGTGTCCGAGCAGTTTGCTCGCAAGGAGCGAACCCTGGCCGCCTACGCCGACTATCATTATATTCTTTGTATCCATGTTAAGCCTCCCTTCCCGCTACCATGCCTTCAAATGCTCCAACGGGGCACATCTGGCTGCATACATTGCAGCCTACGCAAAGGGTATTGTCGATGGTCGCTTTGCCTTCCTTAACAGAGATTGCGGGGCAGCCGATCCTCATACAGGACTTGCAGCCTATGCAAAGCTCCTTGTTGACCTTAAGGGGCGGATTGTGCTTAACGTATTTAAGCAGTGCGCAGGGACGTCTCGAGATGATGACCGAAGGCGCATCGGCAGCAAGCTCTTCCTTAAGCACTTTGTCGCATTCCGCAAGATTGTACGGGTCAACTACGCGAACACGCTCAAAGCCCATGGCCCTGCAGAGAGCCTCAAGATCGATCTTTCCTGCGGGATCGCCCTTGATGTTGTAGCCTGTGGTGGGATTCTGCTGGTGGCCCGTCATACCGGTGATTGAGTTGTCAACGATTATGACAGTTGAATTGCTCTGGTTGTAAGCGACATTTGCAAGTCCCGTCATTCCGGAGTGCATAAAGGTCGAATCGCCGATGACGGCAACCGTCTTCCCTTCAGAGTCCTTGCCGCGGACTTTGTTGAAGCCGTGCAGCGCGCCAATCGAAGCGCCCATGCAGAGCGTCATTTCGATAGCTCCGAGAGGCGGTACCGCACCGAGCGTGTAGCAGCCGATATCACCGAGAACGGTACATTTATTTTTCTTTAGCGTGTAGAAAAGGCCTCTGTGAGGGCAGCCTGCACACATTACGGGCGGCCTGTTCGGGATCTGTGTTTCGAGAGCGAAGGTCTTTTCAACATCCTTCCCGAATGCTTTGGCTATAAGGTTCTGCGAGTATTCGTCGCATACAGGCAGGATATCCTTGCCTTGTACCGCGATACCGAGAGACTTTACGTAGTTCTCGATGATGGGATCGAGCTCTTCGACAACATAGAGTTCCTCGACTTTTGCTGCAAAATCCCTGATAAGTTTTTCCGGCAGCGGGTTTACCATGCCAAGCTTCAAAACGCTTACGCTGTCGCCGAATACTTCTTTTACATACTGATAAGAGGTTGAAGATGTGATTATGCCCGTCTTTGTGCCGACCATTTCCACGCGGTTAAGAGGTGATGTTTCCGCATATTCGGCAAGAGCCTTTGTACGGGCCTCGACTATAGGATGGCGCTTCTTCGCGTTGCCGGGCATCATGACATATTTTGCGATATTCTTTTCGTAAGGGAAATCAGGCACGGTACGCTCCCCAACCGTGACAACGGACTGGGAATGCGCTACGCGCGTACACATTTTTATGATAACGGGAGTGTCGAACTTTTCGGAAAGCTCAAAGGCTGTCTTTGCGAATTCAAGGGCTTCCGCGGAGTCCGAAGGCTCAAGCATCGGAACCTTTGCGGCAATGGCGTGATGCCTTGAATCCTGCTCGTTCTGGGAAGAATGCATGCCCGCGTCATCCGCAACAACTATGACAAGGCCTGCGTTCACGCCTGTGTAGGACATCGTGTAGAGCGGGTCTGCAGCTACATTAAGGCCCACATGCTTCTGCGCGCAGAAGGCCCTTCGCCCCGCAAGACAGGCACCGAAGGCCGATTCCATGGCCACCTTTTCGTTAGGGGCCCATTCGCAATAGATCTCGTCGTATTTTGCGGCTTCCTCCGTTATCTCCGTACTCGGAGTACCGGGGTAGCTGGAGATAAAACAGACTCCGGCTTCGTAGAGGCCGCGCGCCAAAGCTTTATTTCCAAGCATAAGCTGTTTGTTGTCAGACATACTGTTCCCTCCCGACATATTCACATGATATTACTGTGTCAATGTGATAATTTAAACCGATAAAGTGGTTTTTATTAGAATACTAAAAAATCCCGAGAAAATCAAGTTGTTTTTGAAGCGGTTTTGCAATACAATGATTAGGGGAGTGGATCATCCATACAAGGAGAAGGGCAGATGGAGCTTGTCACGGTCGGCAACAGAAAACAGGAAGAAATGTTTTTGCGGTTCAGGAAGCAGATTTATGCATCCTCAAAGAAATTCGTTGACAACAGCTATTTTATGCTGCAGGAGATCTTTGGCGGGAAGCTGCATTTTGTGAAGAATGCCGAGCTTGTAGCGTGCTATGTTGAGGACGAGGCGGGGATACTCTGCGAAGGTGTCATAGCATATGCGAAAGAAATGCCGGATACGGTCATGCTGTGTTTTTTCGAGGCTCTTCAGGGAAAGATAGAGGCTGTGGCACTCCTTGTCGATAAGGCCATGGAATACGGCAGACAACGGGGCTGTACTCGTCTTGTTGCAGGTCTTTACGGCCATCTTAACTACGGGCTTGGGTTCCTTGACGCAAAGCAGCGCGTGAAACCGGCTTCAGTGCAGGAAAGGGTTGCTTTTGACAGGACAAATTCCTTTTCATCTCCCGGAAATCCCGCATATTACAACGATTATTTTGAAAATTTCGGCTGCACTGCGGTGCGCCTTAATACATACTATACCTGCGAATTTGAAGGGAAGCTCGCAAAATACGAAGCAGCCCTCGAGAAGATAAACAGATGCTTTGAATTTAAGACCTTCGACAGAAAAAACAGCGATTACTGGACAAAACTCTATACGGATCTCAACAATGAATGCTTTAAGCATCACAGATATTATTATTGCCGTGACTATATCGACGATGCAGAAATGCTGAAAGAACTGTTCCTGTTCATGAAGGAAGATTCGCTGATCTTTGCTTTTAAGGACGGTGAGCCCGCCGGATTTATCATGTGGTATCCGGATTTCAACGAGCTCGCAAAGCCCGGTGAGGCCTTCGGCGCAAAACATTTTCTGAAGAACATTGTCCTGAACGGGAAGATAAAGACCGCGAAAGTAATGGAATACGGCGTTGTAAAGAAGTTCAGGGGACTCGGGCTTCCGCTTGCGCTTATCGAGCAGTTCAGGCGGGCTGCTGAAAAGCACGGCTGCAGGCACGCGGAGACCTCCTGGGTAATGGCGGATAACAGGGATTCTGCGGCTTTCTGCGAGATCGTGAGCGACTTTAAGTATAAAGATTATGTGGTATATGAGCTGCCGGTTGAGAATTGATGAAGGGAAGCTGCGCAACCATTAGCTGCTCGCTGCACTCGTAGCATGGAGGTTAAGTATGAAAGAGAAGCATAAACAGCTTAAAAAGCGCATATTTGACATCATCCAGATCGGGAATGTTTCGGATCTTCCAAGCCGTCTGTTTGATATCTTCATCACGGTGATCATCGCAATAAGCCTTGTGGTGACGATACTCACGACCTACGACGAGCTTGGGAAATACAGAACGGTGCTGGATGTGGCGGAGATCGTTACGGTGGTCATCTTTACCGTCGAATACATCTTACGCATCTGGACGTCAGAGTTCCGGTATCCCAAGAAAAGCAGGCTCCGCGCGGCTTTGAAGTTCATCTTTTCGGTGGAAGGCCTTATCGATCTGTTCACGTTCCTGCCCTTTTACCTGCCCATCGTTTTCCCGGCGGGCGCCGTGGCATTCAGGGTCTTCAGGGTGATAAGGATATTCCGTCTGTTCAAGCTGAACCAGCGCTACGACGCCTTCAGCATCATCACGGATGTCTTAAACGAAAAGAAAAAGCAGCTGTTTTCATCAATGGTGATGATCCTGATACTTATGGTGGCCTCGTCCCTTTGCATGTATTCGCTTGAGCACGAGGCGCAGCCGGAGGTGTTTAAGAATGCCTTCTCAGGCATCTGGTGGGCATCCTCCACGCTGCTCACGATAGGCTACGGTGACATTTACCCAATAACGCTCGGCGGAAAGATAATGGCCATAGTCATTTCCTTCCTCGGAGTCGGGATGGTGGCGGTGCCTACAGGTATCATTTCCGCAGGCTTCGTTGAAAGCTACTCGAAGATACACAGGATAGTGTACATGGAGGAAGAGCGGCCGATCCGCTTTCTGACGAGTACCGTCGGCAAAAACCATAAATGGGTCGGAAAACGCGTGAAGGAGCTTATCTTCCCGCCCGAAACGATACTCGCTGCCGTCATCCGCGATGAAGAAGAGATAGTCCCGAAGGGCGATACGGAGATCCGCGAAAATGACGTCCTGATACTCGGAGCCAAGAAGTTTTACGAGGACGACAAGATAAAGCTTACCGATCTTCTGGTGAAGGAACGCCACGAATGGGTCGGGATGCCGCTTAAAAAAGTCCCAATCTCGAGGCAGTCGCTTATAGTGCTGATCCGCCGGAACAACCGCAATTTTATCCCCGACGGCGATACCGTGATAAATGCCGGGGACGAGCTGATAATCTACCAGAAGGAAGGCTGACGGGCCGGGCAGCCGGAAGAAGTGCGAAAAAAGGTGTGGTCGGGGGCACAGGATCACACTTTTTGTTTTTGAAAGGAGAGTATAACATGTGGGCTTACGAAAGTGTTTTTTATCAGATCTACCCCTTGGGGTTCTGCGGTGCGCCGTTTGAAAACGACGGTGTTTTGGAGCACAGGATATTAAAGGTTTTGGACTGGATTCCGCACATTAAGCGGCTTGGCGCGAATGCGATCTATTTCTCGCCTGTTTTTGAGTCTGACACCCACGGGTACAACACAAGGGATTACACAAAGATCGATGTGCGGCTCGGCACGAACGAAGACTTTAAGCGTGTCTGCGACGAACTGCACAAAAACGGTATAAAAGTCGTGCTGGACGGCGTTTTTAATCATGTGGGGCGCGGGTTCTTTGCGTTCCAAGACGTGCTGAAAAACCGGGAAAACTCGCAGTATAAAGACTGGTTCGCACGTATCGCCTTTGACGGGAACTCCTGTTATAATGACGGTCTGTGGTACGAGGGCTGGGAAGGCAACTACGACCTTGTGAAGCTGAACCTGTGGAACGAGGCGGTTGTGCAGCATATCTTCTCGGCGGTGGAAGGCTGGATAAACGAGTTTGACATAGACGGGATAAGACTTGATGTGGCTTATTGTCTGGATCGCGGTTTTTTAAGACGTCTGCGGGAGTTTACGGACAGTAAAAAAGCGGACTTCTTCCTGCTTGGAGAGGTTTTGCACGGTGAGTACGGCCGCATGCTCTCGGAGATGAACATCCATTCCGTCACGAATTACCAGTGCTACAAAGGGATCCACTCCGCCATCAATTCGCAGAATATGTTCGAGATAATCCACTCCCTGCTGCGCCTGTTCGGGCCGGAGGACTGGACCGTCGCAAGGGGAGCGCACCTGCTCTCTTTTGCGGATAACCATGATGTTTCAAGGATCGCGTCGATCATACAGAACCCTGCGCACTTGCCGCTCTGTTATGGGCTTGTGTTCGGAATGCCGGGGATTCCCTGCGTTTACTACGGAAGTGAGTGGGGAACAAAAGCAGATAAATCACAAGGAGACCCGGCGCTCCGCCCCTGCTTTGAAAAACCGGAATGGAACGAACTTACGGACCTTATCGCAAAGCTCTCCGAAATAAAGAAAAACAGCAAGGCGCTGAACTACGGAGGTTTTAAGAGTCTTCTGCTCACCAATAAACAGTGTATTTTTGAAAGGAACCGCGATGGCGAGCGTGTGCTTGTTGCCATAAACCTTGACGGCTGCGACTATATGGCATACTTTGACGCGGGCGCAGCAACTGCAACTGAGCTTATAACGGGCAACACCCATGAATTTGCGGGAGGAAGCAACCTGCCGCCGTACAGCGTACAGTACTGGAAGATCTGAATGGCATATCCGTGCCAATTCCTGCATGAAGTGAAAAATGTGCAGGAAACGGCACGGATTTCATTTTTAGAATACAGACAGGATAAGAGCATGCAAAGGTGTCAGACCGGCATGCCGGAAGAGAAAAAGACCCCCGGTCGGAATGTTCCGACCGGGGATTTACTGTTTCAACCACATGTTTGCTGCTTCGCTTACTTTTTATTCAGGTGATACAATGGAACAAGTGGTATGATGATCGGGGTTTTTGCAACATATGCCTGATATTCGGGCTTGTCGCCGTAGCTCTTGTTTTGGCGTTTCTCGAGGCGCTGCGCGCCGTTGAACATAACAAGCACTATGCAGATGTAACCGAACACGGCGATGATCCACTGCCCGACGCCTTTGAGCGTGTCAAGACCGGAAACGAAAACACCCGTCCAGAAAAGGATCTCTCCGAAATAATTGGGGCATCGCACTATCTTATACAGTCCTTCTGTGGCCACCATATGCGGATTTTTTGCTTTCTGTGCGGATTTCTGCTTGTCCGCTGCACTTTCAAGTACTATGCCAAGAACAGCCAATACAATGCCGATGCACAGACAAACCGAGAAGCCGTCACCGTTGTAGGGCCTGTAGAAGGCCGGAGTTGTCTGGGCTACATAGAGAGCCGCGCAGCAGATCCAGATGACGATCATAACGGGAAGAGGCATCTTGTCTGTTTTTGTGACCTCATCAAGTGTCTTCTTGTAGGCCGCATTCTTGAATTCGCGGATGGCAAGGAAGAGAGAAAGGCGAAGACCGTAAACAACAAAAAGCACGGGGAAAACAAGCAGAGCAGCCAGCTTTCCGATGTTGTCAAAACCGGTGCCTTCAAAGCTTCCTGCAAGAAGCAGCACGGCAAGCGCCACGCCGATCCCGGCAACGGCAAACCCGTAGCCGATAGACATAAACCAGACGTATTTTTTGAAGCCGACAGCGCAGAGCGCAAGACTTACAACAAAAAAGATGAGTAAAAAGATCCAGCCCATATTATACAAAACCTCCCGTGTTACGCCTTAAAACTGTCTTTGATATACTGTTTAAAGCTCATGTCACCGTAAACGGTGTCGCCTACCATGTCGTTCGAAAGGGTGAATTTTGAGAACTTGATGATGGCTTCCTTACCGTTCTTCTTAAGCTTGTTTACCCACGCGAGAACGCTGAAAAGCCAGGTGGGAGCATATTTGATGACAGGTTCCTTGCCGGCGGCCTCAAAGCACATCCTTGCGATCTCTTCGTAGGTATAGGTTTCTTTTCCGCCGATGGAATAGGTCTTCCCGTTATCGCACATATGCTGCACGATGAACTCTGCGAAATCCTCGGTGGAGATGACATTGCAGCTTACGGGTTTTTTGCCGAGAAGCGTTACCTGGCCCTTTTCGATCATGGGACGGAATACCTTTACGATATCGTAAAAGTAACCGGTAGGACGGTAGATGACCCAGTTAAGGCCTGATTTTGTAAGTTCCTGTTCGAACAGGTACTTGGAGTGAACGATCGGGACATCCGGGGCCTGATCCGCCTTGATAACGGAAACATACGCGAAATTCTTTACACCTGCGGCTTTTGCCTCGTTCAAAAGGTTGAGGTTGCCCTGATAGTCGATCTCGTAGTTTGTGACCGTTGCGCTTGATTTTGTGAGGCCTACTGTGGTTATCACGACGTCGGCACCGTCGCAGAGGCCTTTGAGAAGCTCGGGTTTTGTCACATCAAGCTTTTTGAACGTGAAGTTTCCGGTAAGTCCGAGATCGCGCTCGATCATATCTGCAGCAACGACCTCGTGTCCCTGCTTTAATAACTCTTTGAAAATGTTTGAACCAAGATTGCCGTATGCACCGGCAAGTACAACTTTCATGTGTTTTCCTCCATGTCGAATGATTTTTGAGACAGCGCGCGAAAAATCCGCGAAGGCGGTTTTTCGCTGTGCATCAAAACGATTTGTGCAAAGCACAAATCGAAGATGTGAAAGAACATGCATCAGCATGTTCATCACATTGCCTCCCTGTCGAATGTTTTTATTATTTCTTCTTTTCTTTTGAACGTTTGTCGTTGATTATGTTCATGTGCTCCTCGGATATGAGAGTCACATTGTTTTCTTTTGCCCATGCCACGCAGCTTTTAAGGACTGTAGGCAGGAAGACGCGGGGTACATTAAGGATCTTTCTTAAAGCATCATCCGTGAACTTTACTGTGTCGTCAACACGGTCTGCAGCATAACGGACGGAGTCAAGGGAAGCCTCGCGTACGGGGAGCAATTCGGCGCGCATCCTTCTCTTTCTGTGGAACCAGAAGTTCTTGCTGTCGCGATAGCCGTAATCCACGGGAAGCGGCGGGAAATCCGAAGCTTTAACGCCGTTTATGATGGCATCGCTGTATCTCTTTTTCATAAGGATGCGGTCGATCTTTAAGATGAACATGGCGCCGAACTTGGAAACAATGCCGTTAAAATCATGATACGGCGGCTCGTAGCCTGTAAGGCAGCCCGGCTTGTCATCCTGGGCGTTGTCGAGGGTGCGCACCCATGTGCATTCAAGGACCTGGATGGCGTCTGCGAGCACCTGAGGGCGCTTTTCGCCGGTCTCTTCCTCTGTCAGGCTCTTTTCAAGCCTGTATTTGCACTTGGGCATCTTTTCTTCCGGAGTGTCCCCGGGCCAGCTGAGCTTTACAGCCTCTTTGAAGTATTTGGGGTTATCCGGGATAAAGTTGATGGCACATTTGCCGGTTTTTAATATGTTCTGGGCCGTATTCGAAGAGTTGCGGCAGTTAAGCAGCATTGCATAAAAATCCTTGCCCGCAACGTAATACGGCTGAATAAGCGAATACGGGCCGAGTGTTGTTTTTCCGTTGTCACACAGCGTACTGATGACTACTGTGGGCATGGGAAAGTACATTGAAGTCTGGTAGAAGTTATCTACGATCCTAAGGTTTTCAAAACTACTCATAATTTCCTCCTAATTACGAGACAGCGCGCGAAAAATCCGCGAAGGCGGTTTTTCGTTGTGCAAAAAAATGGTTTTCTTATTATTTGGTCTTGAAAAGAGGAGCGATAACAGCGAAAAACGTCTTGAAATCAACACCTCTTACCGAATACTTTATAATATCTTCGGCGATGAACGGGATAAGCTCGGGTGTGAACGAAACGGCATACTTCTCACAGGCAGGTGCGATCGCGGATATTACGGATTCAAGGATAACAACATGATATTCCTTCGAGTGCGTGTGGAAATTTGCGCAGGCCTGGGAATCCTGAATGACCGGGCTGTTGGTGTCGCAGAATTTCCGGATCGTGGCGTAAACTGTTTCAAGCACTTCCGTGCAGCCGGATTTCTTTTCAACGGCTTTAATCATGTCGGTACTTGCGGTTTCCCAGTCTTCGAGCATACATGCTCCGATCAGGTCGTCTTTCGAGTGAAAATAATTGTAGATGGTACCCGGCGCCATGCCGCATTCTTTGGCAACGTTCCGCATTGAGAAAGCAGAGTAGCCTTCCTTTGCAACCATTTTGCGGGTACAGCTGATGAGCGCTTTACGCGCATTGTCGAGTGCTCTTGGCATAACAAACCTCCTTTACCGCGTCTATATGAACGCGTTCATATACGTTGAGTATAGTCTTTTCTTTGGTGATATGCAACAAAAGATTTTCTTATATACGTATATGGCGGAGATATCTACAGCAAAATCTAAACTATTTTAGTTGTTTTTTGGCATGCATAAAGCTTGTGAAACAATAAACAGCAATAATATACAGACATGGAAATAATAAGAAAAATTACACACATGGATTTGTGCAATATGTATAAAATCGCCTCAAATTAAGCGTGATTTTTATGTATGTTTATTATAAAAACGATTTTATTATATTGCCAAAACGTTTTTATCGTGGTAGGATGGCGTTGTCAATGAGGGACGGACATACGGACCGAAAAAACACCGGATGTCTTTACCTCGAAAACATTGTAACACCTTAAGGAGGTTTTTATGAAAAAAGCAAAAAGAGGGCTGGGGTTGCTCTTAGTACTCGCAATGCTGATCGGAACACTCTCGGCATGCGGTAACAACGCTACCGGAACACCCACTGCGGGCGGCAGCACACCTACTCCGACAAACAGTGCAAACCAGGATCCGAAAGATCCGACACCTTCACCTGTTCCGGCTTACGAGCAGCTGGATAAAAACGTTTCGGGCGACATTTCCATCATGGTTTGGTCCGGTGACAGTGTTTACTATGAAGATCTCGGTCACAAGACCATCGCAGTAGAGGATCTTACATCACAGAACGTTGCTGCTGTTTACGCACTTGCAAAAGCTTTCAACGCAAAATATCCCAATGTCAAGATCAACCTCTGGGCAAAGACAGGCGATCCCAATGGTAACGAAACATCATGGTACCAGGAGATCGAGAACTTCAAGGCTGAGCACGGCAAATACCCTGACATCTACGCATCAAATGATCTTGCAGGCGATGTTTCCAAGGGCCTTATCGCAGACCTTTCAGTATTCAGCGACGATCCCGTTTACCAGAGCTTCAACAAGTCCATCATGGGCATCATGAACTACTACGGCTTCCAGGCAGGACTTCCGCAGTTCGTACAGCCTTGGGCAGTATGGGTAAACAAAGAACTTGCAGAGAACAACAACATTGACGTTCCGGATCCCAACTGGACCATCGACGAGTACACAGAGTTCATGTCATCGGCTGACGGCAAGAAATTCTGGGGCGAAGTCGGTCTTCCCAGATCCTTTATCGACACAGGCTGCAACAGCATCGTTAAGTCCATGTACAATTACAGCGGTACAGGCGATCGCGTAAACTTTACTTCCGATGAAGTTGCAAAACTTTTAAGCTATGTTCCCACATGGGCTAAGCACACAATCTGGCAGGAATACGGCAAGGGCAATGTTCCCCAGGAGATCATCGATGACGGCTGGAGCTGGGGCTACCGCATGTTCTGCCGCAACTACTGCCTCACCTATGAAGGCGATCCCTGGATGATGGGTGCAGCAGCTGCTCCCGGAGCAGACGTAAACGTTGTTGAGTCTTCAGATTGGGATATCTACCCTCGTCCTTCAACAGATTATGTAGAGAACAATATCGGTATCGTTGTTGACCCCATGGCTATCCACAACTATGCTATGGATGATAACAATCCCGAGTGGAGCGATGCCGAAAAGGCACAGCTCAAGCTTGCATACACGTTCGGTTCCTTCTGGTGCGGTTCAACTGAATCCTTCAAGGCAAGAGCCGAGCAGGAATTCAATGATAACGGAACATTAAAGAGCTGCCTCAACGACTCCTTCCCTCTTGTAACAGGCGATCAGTTCGACGAGCAGATGAAGATATGGTACTCCGTAGGTATCCATGCACGTTACGCAGATAAGGACCTTATGCCCGGCTTCCAGTATGTTCTGAAGCTTTGGGAGGAAGGCAAGATGTGGGATGTTTCCGACAAGTGCTATCCTTACTATGTAACAGAAGACGGCGCACAGAAGGCATGCCTCTATGAGTGGCTCAACTTCTATGATGCAAATGTTGCAGGTGTTGACGTAACAGATGCAAGCTGGCTTGATAACGTAAAGGCTCATCTTGCAGATTGGAACACAACGATCAACAAGAGATTTGTTGAGTCCGAGCAGGCTATAAGGGACGGTCTCAAGAAATACTACGGTTTTACTGACGCAGAGCTTACAAAATAAAGACATAATGTATTCTCATACTTGATTTATCCTCGAATAACGTAGGGACTGTTTCGGCAGTCCCTACATTATCCCAAATAATAAAAACGTTTCGATACAAAAGAGGCATCTTATGAAAAAGCGTATCATACTGGCGGTGATTATTTGCGCAATTCTGATAACCGGAGCAGTTTTTTTGTTCACACGCAATACAGCTGAATATGTTGAAAGACCGGATGAAGCCGATGTTTCATCCGCTATAGCGCTGCTTACGGAAAGTACGGGATCCGCGGTAATGTACTGCGACTGGCTTGACACGCT